>ENA-UOXP01000007-UOXP01000007.1-mixed-culture-metagenome-genome-assembly--contig:-NODE-7-length-193738-cov-5.812880_pt1 | contig 193738 bp, 155 predicted proteins | sample MGYA00238161_ERZ761639 | MGnify/ENA primary metagenome ERZ761639 (study PRJEB28913, sample SAMN08776760) | mixed culture metagenome | isolation source: Freshwater growth medium | place: USA...
ACTGGATGCGAATCATCGCCCAACATGGCGATGGCCGAGTCGTAATTGTGCCTGGTGGCGGGGTATTTGCCGATACGGTAAGAACGTTATACGCACAGGTGCCAATGAGTGATAGCTGCGCACATGAACTAGCGGTGAGTGCGATGAACCAGCTAGGGACGCTGCTGATTGACCAGATGCCAGCATTAGTACCTGCACACAGTGAGTTAGAAATCGCTGAGCGCAGTTGGCAGCATAGAGGCATTGTTTGGATGCCAAGCAAAATGGTGATGACAGATGGTGATGATATCCCGCATAGTTGGGATGTGACATCTGACAGTCTGGCACTTTGGTTAGCCAATAAAATCTCTGCTAAACATGTACTTTTGATTAAATCTAAGCGCCCACAACAAAACGCAATGCTCAGCGATTTGATGCAAGAAGGGCTGATAGACCCTGCCTTTTCAAAGTTTACAAAGGGCGGTGAAGTAAAAACATGGGTAGTGTATAAAAGCGATTACCATGCTTTTTCAGATGGTTTTAATGAAGCTTCGTTAATGCGAGTTGGACACTTAGTACAGTAGTACTTTCTCATCGAATACAGCAAAATTTAACGCTGTAAGTTTTTTTCAAATTTACCAAAATGCAACATAATCGTTGGCAAAATCAGCAGATTCAAGATGGTTGAAGTAATGAGTCCACCTACGATGATCGTGGCCATAGGCCCTTCAATTTCTCGCCCTGGTTGACCACTACCTGCTGCTAACGGGAGTAAGCCGAGCGAGGTGACTAGGGCTGTCATCAAAATCGAGGGTAAGCGTTCAGTTGCGCCTCGAATGCAGGTTTCTAGGTTCCATATACAGTTTTCTTCATCCACTAAATGTTGGAAATGTGAGACCATCATTATCGAGTTGCGCAGGGTGATGCCAAACAGGGTGACAAAACCAACGAGTGACCCTAGTGAAATCCAGCCACCAGTAAAGAGCGCAGCCAGTACACCCCCAATTAAGGCAAAAGGTAGATTGGCAAATGTGAGTAATAAGTTGCGTATCTTGCCGAACGCTATGTAGAGCATTAAGAAAATGGCAATACCTGCCAACACTGAGTGTACGATAAGGTCCTCTCTGGATTGTGCATTTGCCTCAGCTTCTCCAGTAAATTCTAGGTAATTACCTTGTCCTAATGAAATCTCGTTTTTAATACGCTCTTTAATCTCGCGCACAAAGCTTTCTTGGTCTCTATCTTCAACATCCGCTGTCACCGTTTGTATGCGTTTGGCGCCTGCATGTAGTATTTTTGACCGGCCATCTTCTTGTGTGATATAGGCAATGTCTTTTAGATGCAATAACTTCCCATCAGGATTAAACAACGGAATATGGCTGATATCTCCGATGTCATCGCGTGCGTCTAAATCCAACAGCACACTTAAGCCCACAACACGGCTACCAAAATACACTTGTGAAATAGGCACCCCTTCATAGGCTGCACGTAAGGTATCTAAGACCTCTGTAGGGTGTAACCCCCAAACGGCCATTTGGTCAGGTCTGAGCCTAATCACCACTTGTGGAGTGCCTGGAGGAGACTGCACCATGACATCATTCGCACCTTTGGTGGTATTCAAGATAGTGGCAATTTTTTGTGCATCGCGGTCTAGCGCATCTAAATCATTGCCGAAAATATTAATGACTGTGCTAGCGGCATAACCGGAAATCGTTTCTTCAATACGCTCCGTTAAAAAAGTGTTAATTGCAAAATTTGCACCGACAAAGCCTACCTCTGCAACACCGTCGTTGTCATCATCATCGGTATCGCCAGCTAGCGCCTCTCGGATATCGTTCAAGATACGTGTTTGTTCCTCGCCAGAGAGTGTACCAATCTCAATTTCAAATTCGCTGTAATGTGTGCCAAAAGTATCCGCGCCATTTTGTGCACGACCAACCCACTGAACCACAGACTTTACGCCCTCAATCTCTCGGATGGTTCTAGAAACTTTCTTGCCCAATCGTAATGACTCTTCCTCAGATGTGCCTGGTACTGCTGTCATATGCATAATGTAATGACCTTCGTGTAGCGCAGGAATGAATTGATTTTTAAATAAGGGTAGAACACCTAACCCGATGGCAATCATGATTAAGCTAACGGATAACACTATTTTGTAGTGATTTTCGATTTTGTTAAGCAGTAGCACATAGTGACGCTTGAGGAATTTTATGATGGGCGAGTCTTCTGTTTCCAGTTTTACATGCCCTAGCAATAAATAGCAGAGTGCAGGGGTAAGTGTCAAAGCGACTACCAGTGAGGCCATGATGGCTGCGATGTAAGCAAAACCCAGAGGCGCAAATAACTTGCCAGCAACGCCTGATAGTGTGAGTAAGGGCATAAAGACCATCGCCACAATGACCGTGGCATACACGACAGAACTTCTCACCTCCATAGAGGCTTGATATACCACTTGGTAGATAGGCTGTGGCTGAGTCAGGCTCGCATTCTCTCGCAAACGTCTAAAAATATTTTCAGTATCAATAATCGCATCATCGACTACCTCGCCCAGCGCAATCGCGAGCCCGCCCAACACCATAATATTCAGTCCCACGTTGTAATAACTCATCACTACAATCGCAGTGAGTAAAGATAAGGGGATAGCAGTTGCTGATATAAAGGCTGTACGTACGTTGAACAGGAATAAAAACAAAACCGAGATGACTAAAATAGAGCCGATGAATATATCGGTACGCACACCTTGAATGGCTGTCTCGATAAAGTTGGCAGGTCTAAATAACCCCTCATGCAGTGTGACGTGTTGTGCGTCTAAGCTGGGTTTTAACGCTTGCAGGGCAGACTCAATGGCTAACGTGACTGCGTGCGTATTTGCACCAAGTTGACCTTGCACAGAGAGGTAGATACCTTCTTCTTCATTAATTGCCGCTGCACTAATACTGGGTGCAGGACCTTCTACCACGCGTCCGATATCACCAAGTTGAATTGTTACGCCGTTGCGATGAAACAGGGTCGCCTTTGCCAGTGTTTTTGCATCCGTTGCCTGACCTTGTGTATTGACGATGATGCGCTGGTTGGTGTTTTGTATATATCCTGTGCCACTTACGCCGGTCGCCTTTTGCGCCGCCAACACAACATCATTCATATTCAGTTGATAGCGTATCAATTTGTCAGGATCAACTTGGATTTGAAATTGTCTGACTTGCCCACCAAAGACATTCACATCAGCTACACCAGGAATAGACAGCAAATGTGGGGTAATGGTCCAGTCTACTAAGGTGCGTAGCTGCATCAGATTGAGTGATTTAGAGGTAACCCCAAACCCTAATACCGTGCTGGCGGAAGAGGTGAGCGGTGTGATGTTGGGCGTAATTCCTTTAGGCAATTGATTCGTGAGTGTGCTCAGCCGTTCGGCTACCACTTGGCGATTACGGTAGATGTCTGTTTTTTCATCAAACACTGCTGTAATGATAGACAATCCAGGGATGGATTGTGAGCGTAGGTTGATCACACCCACTGTGCCTGAAATGCTATTTTCAATTGGCTGGGTGACTAAAGTTTCGACCAGTTCCGCAGAAAGTCCGGGTGACTCTGTTTGTACAATGATTTGTGTCGGTGAAAACTCTGGAAATACATCTAAGTTGCTACGCGTTAAGCTATAAAGCCCGTACATTACAACTAAGGTCGCAAGCCCAATGACAACGCCGTGAAAGCGTATGGAGAACTTTACAATTGCTGACATCATGATGTTAATCTTTCATACAAAATGATCACGCATCAGCCCTTAATCTTGCTTACGCAACAACCTGTAGCTACTGCAAGCACTTTTGAAGAAACGCAGCTTGAAATACTCATATCAGTCGTCGTTTTCATTTTTAATCAAATATTTAAACTCTTCTGAAAGAAGTAATTGTGCGCCACTGGTTACCACAGAAGCACCTGCAGGTAAGCCTTGGTTGAACCACCCTTCATTCAGTTCTGTGTCAGTCGAAATTGGCTTTCTGACAAAAAGATTATTGCTCTGTTTAACATAAATCCAAGGTTTACCTCCATGCCATACCACAGCGCTGCTTGGTACCATGACCCCATCGCTTTTATTAATGCTTGTATTGGCTTGAATCACATTAACCCGCATACCTACTCGCAATGACTCAGCGGGCGCGCTGAAATAATAAGTTTTGCCAATACCGCTGATGTCTGCATTGGTGGCGGGGGAAATGTAAATTGCCTTTACACTAGATGCGCGCTCATTCAGTGATGCAATCTGGATTGTACTACCTGTGGTGGGGACGTTAGCGGTAGCTGGTAAGCTCACTTGAACTAATACATTTTGACGGGTAAATAACTGATTTAAATGCGGCGCAAGCTTGTCGCCTTCTGTTAACTGTGCAAATAGCTCACCCCATTGCAGTTGAACAGAAGATCTCAAATTTTGCTGTTGCTGCTGAATAGCCTGAATTTTTGCTTGGTTAGCATTGAGTAAAGCTTGTGCTTCTTGCACCGCGCTGTCCGATATATTTTTATCATCATCATTCAATGCTTTTAAGCGTTGATATTGGGTTTGAAGCTGTTGAGTGCTACTTCTGGCAATATTGAGTTCGGTCGATAAAGCTACAAACTGCGTTTTTGCTTCAATCAATTTATCAATTGACACCACGCTACCGAATGTTTTTACTGCGCCTTGATACGTATATTCCTGAAGTTTGCTGGTAACGATACCACTATTCAATTGCGTCTCTGGAGAAAGCTCAATCATGCTGATACCATCTTTTTCAGTTACGCGGTCAGGCGTCTCAATCTCTTCTTCATGCTCGCTCTGGTAATCTTCGTACTCGTCTTTGCCATAAAAAACGAGCATCCAAAATAAAATCACTATAATCAGTGCTTGTAGTCCAACAATCAGCGTAATTTTTTTATTCATGGCGTAGTGGTAGATGCTTGTGATTGGAGTTGTGTCATTGAGCGTAAATCGGTGAGAGGGCGCTGTAAAGTGTTCTCTAAAAGTGCATGCTGTCTCAACATTTCAAATTGAGCACTATTAGCTGCTTGTTCTGCAAGCTGCAGGCTTAATTGCATTTGTGTGAGCTGAAAGCGATCAATCAGGCCGGCATCAAACTGCTTGTTGAATTGTTGTGCATGTTTCATCTGCGCTGAAAGCGACTCTTTTGCAGCAGCGTAATTGAGTTGTGCATTCCGGTATTGTGTATGAGCGGCATTGGTTTGCATGATGACCGACTCTTGTAAGGCTTCAAATTGTGCACCTTCTATCGACCGCAGAAGTTCCGCCTGTTTAATAAAGTTAGGTTGCTGTTTTAACAGGTTTAATAATGTCCCTATGCCTAATGACCATATACGATCACCAAATTCAAACATATAACTAGGTGAAAGCGTAATATCAGGAATCTGCTTGGCTACTTCTAATTTAAGTCTAGATTCCGCTGCGGCATAGCGTGCCAGTGCTCGTCGAATATCAATGCGATGAATTAATGCTTCGGTCTGTAAAGTATCCGCTTGAGAAGTTGAAATTTCCAACAATTCAGCCTTGAATTCTTGATTGCTAATGGGTGTAATCGGTATGCTTTTAAAAGTGGCGTAACTTAATCCAGTATCAGCCGCCAGTTTCATCACCCAATATTCAGTGTTGCCTGATAGCTGACGTAGCTGCACTTGCGCTTTTTGCAGCATTAATTGATATTGAGACAAATTCGTCCCAGATTCCATTCCAACAGTTAAGCGTTTCTGCAACATTGTGTTGAGCTGTTGATAAATATCGACTTCTCGTTGGGTAACCTCAATGCTGCGAAGGTGTTGGTGGTAATTGATTAAATCCAGCCTGATTTGATTACGTAAGTTCCATGCAATTTCAGCAGCATCTAAACGGGAGATTTCCGCTAATTGCTGAGCCTCTTCAACCTTAATTGCCCGCTTAGGTGTTGTTTCAAATGGGATGTCAATCTGTAAACTGTAAGCCATCGGGTTGATGTCGCCATTAGCGCGATCACTACGTCCAATACTACCACCCACACCTACACTGGGTTTCATTTCTGCTAGTTGGATAGAATGCTCTGTAAGCGCGAGCTTTTCTTTAGCTACTGCTAAATCGCTATGAAAAAATAGAGCAGTGTGTGTGAGTGTATCGATATCCCATGATTGAAATGGAATGCTTGCTTCATCAACACCGTTTTTAACTAAATACGTTTTAAAGTCTGGGTCACTCAGTGACTTTTTAGATAACTTTGTCGCAGACTGCGCTGCATTGATGGGTTTTGCAATATATGGCATGTTGGCGCAGCCCAACAGCAAATCTGAAAATAGACAAGTAATTAGGAGGTTGCGAAGAACTGGATACATGCAAGCAAACGTTTATTGCCTAATCGTCAATAGTGGCATGCACTGCATTCAGCGCGTCTTGAAGAGACTCTTCAGGCAGTTTGTTAATTGTCGTTGCTAGTAAATCAGCGGCTTCAACGGTACGTATCGGCAAATCATCTGTGTTTAACTCAGCAATCAAGCCTGCAGCAGCGCCAGCAATAATTAATAACGTTTCACGTTCTTTCATCAAAAGCTCTAGCTCAGCCCGTAACATACTGTTTTCAGCGATCTGTTGTGTATTTTGCATAGGGGTATGTTTTATTTCTTAACGCATTAACGTTTATTAGTTAAGTTAGCATAGTGCATTTTAAGGGCTTGGTTTGTCAATGCGCAGTTGAATGATTCAGTTTTTTCATGAGGTTTTAATTTCCGAAAATATAAACTTGAGATACAATAACGTTTTTGCGAATGTGTAACAGCAAACGCATGCGAAAGTGGCGAAATTGGTAGACGCACTGGATTTAGGTTCCAGCGCCGCGAGGCGTGAGAGTTCGAGTCTCTCCTTTCGCACCATAATTTAGGCTTCTCTTTGGAGAAGCCTTTATTATTTAAACGATAGGATTGTTGTTATGCAACATCCCTTGCAATGAACTTTTAGAGTCCGCAAGACACAGAGAAAGGTAAATATGCAAATCATTCAGACACCTAATGCACCTGCTGCAATAGGACCGTACGCTCAAGCTATCGTAGTTGGGAACATGCTTTATACGTCAGGTCAAATCGCATTGCGTCCCGATGGCACCTTAGAGAGCGGCGATATCACTGCCCAAACAAAACAAGTGCTCTCAAATTTAAGTGCAATTATTGAGCAGGCTGGCGCAGATTTAAGTAAAGTCGTTAAAACGACAGTTTTTATGAAAAATTTAGATGATTTCGCTGCAATGAATACGATTTATGGTGAAGCGTTTGGTGCTCATACACCAGCAAGATCTACTGTAGAAGTAGCTAAATTACCTAGGGATGTGCTGGTAGAGATAGAAGCGATAGTACTTATTGCTTAAATGTAGGCTAAGCATATATGCAGCTTTGACAAGTGGCGCAAAGAACTTTAAAGCTTGAGTTTATTTCAAGTGCGACTTGTGATATATTTTAGTGCTATTTTTTCGTGTTTTATTGCTACGCATGGCGTATTCTTCTCGCTGAATGTAAGTATAAACGTACTGAAATCAAATTAATTACATGTGCGATAGTAGGCTGTCGCACCATCATAACCCACCGTTCATTTGAACGACTTTTACAGGAAATGCAACATGGCAGTATCTGTTGAAAAAATCAGTAATTTAGAGCGTCGCATGACGATTAAAGTGCCGCTAGCGCCATTGGAAGGCCAAATTAGACAACGTCTTAGCCAAATTTCACGTACAGCAAAGTTTGCTGGCTTTCGCCCAGGCAAAGCACCGATTGGTCTTGTGAATCAGCATTACGGTGACCAAGTACGTGATGAGGTCTACTCCAAAGCGGTGGAAACAAGTTTTGGTGAGGCAGTTGAAGAGAATAAATTACGTGTCGCTGGCTATCCAAATATTGAACATAAGCCATTTGCAGAGGCAGCCCAAGATTTTGAGTACACTGCAACATTTGAAGTGTTTCCTGAAATTAAGCTAAAAGATTTATCTAAGGTAAAAATAGAAAAGCCTTCTTTAGAGGTGGCGGAAGCCGATGTAGAAAAAACCTTAGATGTGCTTGTGAAACAACGTGTCACTTATGAGCCTGTTAAACGCGCAGCTAAAAAAGGTGATCGTATTAATATCGCCTTGATTGCTTCTATAGAGGGTAAAGAAGTTGAGAGAACTGCCGATAACGGAATAGACTTAGTGCTAGGTGAGCCAGGGCGCATGACTGAGTTTGATGATGCTTTAATAGGTGCTAAAACTGGTGCAACAAAAACCTTTGAGATTCAGTACCCTGCAGACCACAACCCAGCGCAATTAGCGGGTCAAACTGTAAGTTACCAAGTCACATTTAACGCGGTGTCACAACCTGTGTTGCCTGCTATTGATGCAGAATTTGCGAAAAGCTTAGGCGTTGAAGACGGTAATGTAGATACAATGAAGTCTGAAATCAAAGCAAGTTTAGAGCAAGAAGTTGAAAAGCGTGTGAAAGCACGCGTAAAAGAGGCTGTGTTTCAAGCCTTGGTAGAGAGTGCCGAGCTAGAAGCACCCAAAGCGGTGATCGGTTTGGAAATTAACCGATTGATGCAAATGACAGCGCAAAACTTACAGCAACGTGGCATGGATCCTAAAGCCATTCAATTAGAACCGACCATGTTTGAAGAGCAAGCAAAACGCAATGCAGCATTAAGAATGATTTTGGCTGAAGTGGTTAATGCGAACAATTTACAAGCATCGCCAGAGCAAATTCGTGCCATGGTAGACACCTTCGCACAAAGTTTTGAAAAGCCAGAAGATTTAGTGCGTTGGTATTATGAGGACGTTAAACGTTTGGATGAGCCAGCTGCGCTTGCTACAGAAGAAAATGTAGTGAACTGGGTGTTGAACCAAGCTAAAGTGACAAGCAAGAAAATCAAATTTGATGAATTAATGGCGAGTGCATAATGGTGAAAGGTATGAGCGGTTTTATGACAAACACAAGAGAAATCTATGAACCACAGGGCTTGGGATATATCCCGATGGTCATTGAGCAAAGTGGTCGTGGTGAACGCTCATATGATATTTATTCTAGGCTACTCAAAGAGCGTTTGATTTTCATGGTCGGCCCTGTCAATGACATGACCGCTAATTTGATTGTCGCGCAACTGCTTTTTTTAGAAGCTGAGAACCCAGATAAAGATATCTCTTTGTATATCAATTCACCTGGTGGTTCAGTCACTGCAGGCATGGCAATTTACGACACTATGCAGTTTATTAAGCCGGATGTAAGTACATTATGTATTGGTCAAGCAGCTAGCATGGGAGCATTGTTGTTAACGGCCGGGGCTAAAGGTAAACGTTTCTGTTTGCCAAATTCACGGGTCATGATTCATCAGCCACTTGGCGGTTTTCAAGGGCAAGCTTCGGATATCGAAATTCATGCAAAAGAGATTTTGTATCTGAAAGACAAACTCAATAAAATCATGGCGCATCACACGGGTAAATCTGTGGATTCAATTGCGAACGATACTGATCGTGATAACTTTATGAGTGCAGAAGAGTCCGTGAAGTATGGCTTAGTCGATAAAATGATTACTTCGCGCGCAGACGCGGCTTAATTGTTGTTTATTTTGTAGTAGATATTAGGAAAAAACGCATGGCAACTAAAGCTGAAGGCGAGAAATTATTATATTGCTCATTTTGTGGCAAAAGTCAGCATGAGGTTAAAAAACTGATTGCAGGCCCTTCTGTTTTTATTTGCGATGAATGCGTGGATTTATGTAACGACATCATTCGCGAGGAAATCCAAAACCTTAATGATATCAAAGCGACTGATAAATCGCTTCCAACGCCTCAGGAAATCTGCGCTATTCTTGATCAATACGTGATTGGTCAAGTGCAGGCAAAGAAAAATCTGTCAGTGGCTGTATACAACCACTACAAACGTCTCGGACATAACCACATTTCTGAAAACACCGCCAAAGATGATGTGGAAATTCAAAAGAGTAATATTCTTTTAATTGGCCCAACGGGTTCAGGTAAAACATTGTTGGCGCAGACCTTAGCTCGCTTGCTTGATGTTCCATTTGTAATGGCAGATGCTACAACGCTCACAGAAGCAGGCTATGTAGGTGAAGATGTTGAAAATATCATGCAGAAATTGTTACAGAAGTGCGATTACGATGTGGAAAAAGCACAACGTGGCATTGTGTACATTGATGAGGTAGATAAGATTTCTCGTAAATCAGACAATCCCTCTATCACGCGTGATGTATCTGGAGAAGGCGTGCAGCAGGCATTGTTGAAGCTCATTGAAGGGACCGTAGCTTCTGTGCCACCGCAAGGCGGGCGTAAACACCCAAATCAAGAGTTTGTACAACTAGACACTACTAACATTCTATTTATCTGTGGTGGCGCATTTGATGGGCTTGAGAAAGTCATTCGCCATCGTTCTGAAAAAGGTGGCATTGGCTTTGGCGCAGAAGTGAAAAGCAAAGATGATGTACGTCAAGTAGGCGAAGTTTTGCGTGAAGTTGAGCCTGAAGATTTAATCAAATTTGGTTTAATTCCAGAGTTTATTGGGCGTTTACCCGTTGTTGCTACACTAGAGTCTCTCGACGAAAAAGCGTTAATGACGATATTGGTTGAGCCTAAAAATGCGCTTACAAAACAATACATGAAGCTGTTTAAAATGGAGGGCGTGGACTTAGAGTTTAGAGAAGCTGCCTTGCATATGATTGCAAAAAAAGCACTAGACCGCAAAACAGGGGCGAGGGGTTTGCGCTCAATCTTAGAGCATGTGCTACTAGACATCATGTATGAACTGCCATCCATAGAAAACTTAAGTAAAGTTGTCATTGATGAAGGTGTGATTACAGAAGAATCAGCACCGATCCTCATTTATTCTGAACCGCAAAAACGGGTAGAAAACGCAGGTTAATTCAATTATTCTTTGAGTTGCCTATTGATATCCTCATTAACTAGTATATATTTAATATTTAGTACTTGAACTAACAAAGAATGTTCCCCATTTAAACACAGAGGTGATCTGCAAATGTTGCGCCCTCTGTTTTCAATTGAAAGAATTTATGACCGAACAAACTTTGCCAGAATACTCTGAAGACCAAAGAGAACTAATTCCTCTTCTACCACTACGCGATGTCGTCGTGTACCCTCATCTTGTCATTCCATTATTCGTTGGTCGTGCAAAATCAGTGAAAGCGCTTGAGATTGCATCGGATACCAATAAACAGATTCTGCTAGTCGCTCAAAAGTCCGCGAATAAAGACGATCCTGATGCGGATGATCTATATGAAATTGGCACGATGGCTACAGTATTGCAAATGCTTAAGTTGCCAGATGGTACTGTAAAAGTCTTAGTAGAAGGTTTGCACCGCGTACGCGTCTCTGGCTTTATTGAAACTGAAGAGTGTTTCATGGCACATGCGGAGATGGTAGAGCAGACAGACGACAAAGACAGCGAAGCAGAAGCGCTGATGCGCACTGTATTTACTCAGTTTGATCAATATGTGAAACTGAATAAAAAGATTCCTCCCGAAATCCTTACTTCATTAGCTACCATCAATGATCCAGGTCGTTTGGCAGATACCATTTCAGCGCATCTCACACTTAAATTAGAAGAGAAGCAAAAAACACTCGAGATGTTGAGTGTGATTGAGCGCTTAGAGCACTTGCTATATTTGATGGAATCTGAAATTGATATTCTTCAAGTAGAAAAGCGCATTCGTGGTCGCGTCAAGCGCCAAATGGAGAAAAGTCAGCGTGAGTACTATTTGAATGAACAAGTCAAAGCCATTCAAAAAGAACTGGGTGAGCACGACGAAAATGCTGAGATGGAAGAGCTTGAGCAGCGTATTAAGGACTCTGCTATGCCAAAAGAAGCACTGGCTAAGGTGAGTGCTGAGCTTAAAAAACTAAAATTAATGTCACCAATGTCTGCAGAAGCTTCTGTGGTTAGAAATTACATTGATACATTAGTCAATTTGCCATGGAAGAAAAAAACTAAAATCAGTAAAAACCTAAAAGCTGCTGAGGCGATTTTAGATGCCGATCATTATGGTTTAGATAAAGTCAAAGAGCGTATCGTGGAATATCTCGCGGTACAACAACGTGTAGGCAAGCTGAAGGCGCCAATTTTATGTTTGGTGGGGCCTCCTGGCGTAGGTAAAACATCTCTAGGACAAAGTATAGCAAAAGCAGTGAATCGAAAGTTCATACGTATGGCACTAGGTGGTGTGCGTGATGAAGCAGAAATTCGTGGCCATCGCCGAACCTATATTGGTTCTATGCCAGGTAAAGTGTTACAAAGCATGACTAAAGTTGGTGTAAAAAATCCATTATTCTTACTGGATGAAGTGGATAAAATGGGTCAAGACATGCGTGGCGATCCTTCGTCTGCATTGCTAGAAGTGCTTGACCCAGAGCAAAACCATACCTTTGCTGACCACTATGTGGAGGTTGAGTATGACTTGTCGGATGTGATGTTTGTAGCAACCGCTAATAGTATGAATATTCCAGCCCCATTGCTGGATCGTATGGAGATTATTCGCTTAGCTGGATATACAGAAGACGAAAAAGTGAATATTGCACAACGGTACTTATTCCCTAAACAGCTCAAGGCCCATGGTTTGAAATCAACCGAGATTAGCGTATCAGAGTCAGTGATACGTGACATCGTCCGCTACTACACGCGTGAAGCTGGTGTCAGAAGATTGGAGCAGGAAGCTGCAAAGATATGTCGTAAAGTAGTGAAAGAACTATTGTTGAAACAAGAGAAATCGAAAGCGGCTCTTAAAAAAGTAAATGTGACAACTAAAAATCTTGATCAGTATCTGGGTGTTAGGCGTTATGATTTCGGTGTAGCTTCCAAAGAAAACCAAGTGGGGCAGGTTACTGGATTGGCGTGGACATCTGTTGGTGGAGAGTTGCTCACGATAGAAACTGTAGTCTTGCCTGGTAAAGGAAAAACTATTACCACAGGTAAACTTGGCGATGTGATGCAGGAGTCTGTGCAAGCCGCTATGAGTGTGGTGAGAAGCCGCGCCACTGGCTTGGGTATACATGAAGATTTCTATGAGAAAAAAGACATACACATACACTTGCCAGAAGGGGCTACGCCTAAAGATGGTCCAAGTGCGGGGATTGCTATCACCACCGCTTTGGTGTCGGTACTAACAGGCATTCCAGCTCGTTCTGACGTTGCTATGACAGGCGAGATTACCTTACGTGGAGAGGTGCTACCTATCGGGGGTTTGAAGGAAAAATTACTAGCTGCACATCGTGGAGGTATCAAAATAGTATTGATTCCTGAGGCAAATGAAAAAGATTTAGCTGAAATACCCGATAACATTAAAGCGAATTTAACCATCCATCCAGTAAAGTGGATTGATCAGGTGCTGGATTTAGCGTTAGAAGCTGCGCCAAAACCATTACAGGATAACGCAGAGGCAGTTGCAAACGTAGCAAAAGAAGGGTCGGAAGATGCAAATCAACTGACTACCCATTAAATTAGGATAAATATACCGAATTTAAACGTTAAGTTCTTGACATAGCCTTTTGTCACTTGATATAAAGCTAATACAGGAAGGCCTGTAACATTTTTTTAAAATAACCTTTGAGGGGATACACGTGAATAAATCAGAATTGATTGATCAAATTGCTAAAGCAGCAGGAATCTCTAAAGCTGCCGCTGGCCGCTCACTAGATGCAACAACAGAAGCAATTACAAAAGCACTTAAAAAAGGTGATTTGGTCACTTTAATTGGTTTTGGCTCTTTTTATGTTGGGAAGCGTGCAGCGCGTTCTGGTCGCAATCCTCGCACAGGTGCAACAATTAATATCAGTGCAGCAAATTCTCCTAAATTTAGGGCTGGTAAAGCGCTTAAAGATGCTGTAAACTAACGTTTTTACTGATTAAGCAATTAATCAGACAGTACTGCAAAGTTTTATAGAGTTTAGTTTGTAAAGTTATGCAGGGTGCTTAGCTCAGTTGGTAGAGCGTCGCCCTTACAAGGCGAATGTCAGCGGTTCGACCCCGTTAGCACCCACCAAAACCTAACAGACATATCGCCTAGAATAATTGAGAGTGCTAGTTGCTTTAGCACTCTTTGTTTTTAGTGATATCGACATAAAATAAACAACTGGAGTGGTAGTTCAGTTGGTTAGAATACCGGCCTGTCACGCCGGGGGTCGCGGGTTCGAGCCCCGTCCACTCCGCCAATTAATAAAAAAGCGAATCTTTATGATTCGCTTTTTTATTTTCTAAATATCCCAACAAAATAACCGAAAAGTCCATGCTAGTAAGTGAATGGATTATTGAGCTGTAATCAAGCTTGGCTTGTGATATATTGTGGGGTTGCAAAGCATATGATACATATGATGTTTGTTGTATAAATTATTGAACGCGTGATACGTGTAATTGAAGGATATTGTTTTATGTTAGACGCAATTAGAAAGCATACACAAGGCTGGTTAGCAAAAGCGATTTTAGCGTTGATTACCATTCCATTCGCATTGTTTGGGATCGATTCATATTTAAATCAAGCGGGCGGGAATGTTGCGGTAGCAACCGTTGCTGGTGAGAAAATTTCTGTACAGGAATTCAGTAACTCTATTGAAAATGTACGTAATCGTCTTCAATCTGAAGGTCAGAAAGTAGATGCAGCACTATTGGACAGTCCAGAATTAAAACAATCTGTATTGGATGGACTCATCACAAGGCGCCTAGTAAATAAAGAAGTGCAGCGAGTTCACTTTAAAATTAGTGATTATCAATTAAATCAGCATATTTTAGGCATGCCCGAATTTCAAGAAAATGGTAAGTTTTCTGAAGATTTATATCAAAAGACATTACAGCAAAACAAATTAACCGCTGCAAAGTTCGAAAATAGCATACGTAACGATTTGATGACGCAACAAGCAAGAGACGGTATTGCGAAACTTGCATTTGCGCCACATGCAGTTGCAGAGAAGGCGCTGCAGTTTGCATTTCAACAGCGTGAAGTCACGACTGTGGATGTCAAGGCTGCAGAGTTTATTGCACAGATTAAAATTACGCCTGAACAAGTAAAAGAATATTACGCACTGCATAAAGATAAGTTTAAAGTGCCAGAGCAAGTCAAGTTGGAATTTGCATTGCTGTCTGCGGCTGGCTTGATGGGGCAAGTGAGCGTATCAGATGAAGAGGTGAAAGAGTTTTACGATGCTAACGCAGCTAAATTGCAAGGGGATGAACAACGCCAAGCTAGTCACATTTTGATTGGCTTCTCTGGGCAAGATAAAGCTGCTGCAAAAGAGAAGGCATTAGATATTCTTGCGCAAGTTAAGAAAAATCCTAAAAGTTTTGAAGAGCTCGCCATTAAATACTCTCAAGATACTGGCTCTGCAACTAAGGGTGGTGACTTAGGTAGCTTTGGACGTGGAGCAATGGTAAAGCCGTTTGAAGATGCGGTTTTTAGTATGAAGGTGAATCAAATCAGTGAGTTAGTTGAGTCTGAGTTTGGATATCATATTATTAAGCTCAATGGCGTAACCGGTGAGTCTTCGTCTTTTGATCAAATGAAGCCGCAGATCAAAGCCGAGTTAATTTTCCAAAAAGCACAAGCTAAATACGCTGAACTATCCGAAGACTTTAGTAATATCGTGTATGAGCAATCTGCTAGTTTGGATCCAGTTGCCAAGAAATTTAATTTGCAGTTGCAAACCACTCCACTGATGAGTCGTGCAGATGGCGCTAAATTTTTTAAGAACGATAAATTAATGACAATGGCTTTTTCTGATGAAGTACTAAAAGAAAAGCGCAATTCAGAAGCTGTAGAAGTATCCCCAAATAATTTGGTTGCGGTAAGAGTTGTTGAATATAAGCCAGAAGCGCCTCGTAGTTTTGAGGAGGTAAAGTCTGGAATTGAGTCTGTGCTGAAGCTGGAGCAGGCAGTGAAGATTGCAACTGAAAAAGGCGAAGACACCTTAACAAAACTGAAATCAGGTGATTCTGTAAAGGGATTAGAGTGGATACCATCTGTTGTAGTTGATCGTAAAAACGCACAAGGTTTGTCTAACGGAGTGATGAATCAGGTATTTAAAATTAATGCAGATCAATTGCCTGCCTACGCTGGGTTTATGGATGAAAATAAGTCGTATGTAATTGTGAAAGTGCTTGGTGTGACTAATCAGCTAGGGGATGATGAAGATGCAAAACAGACAGCTGAGTCTGATTATCAAGCAGCTTTAGCTGCCGAATACATCAGTGCTTACGCGGCATCACTTAAGTCTAAAGAAGATATCCAAGTCAATACCAGTGTGCTATTTAGTAAAGCTGAATAACACGAAAACGTTTTATTTATAGGAAAATAAAAAAAGCTGATGTAATATCAGCTTTTTTTATGGCTATATTGGCTATCTTATATTGACCATTAATCTATTTGGCCAGCAGCAGTGATATTCATGCCACCATCCACATAGGTAATCTCTCCAGTAATGCCAGACGCTAAATCACTGCATAAAAATGCAGCTGTGTTACCCACCTCTTCGATTGTGACATTACGACGTAAAGCAGCATGACGTTCATTGAAGCCAATCATCTTGTCAAAATCAGCAATGCCAGACGCCGCCAGTGTTTTGATAGGACCAGCCGATACTGCATTGACACGAATGCCACGCGGACCTAAGCTTTGCGCTAAATAACGCACATTGGCTTCTAAACTGGCTTTTGCCACACCCATGACGTTGTAATTTGGCATAGTACGCTCAGCGCCTAAGTAACTGAGTGTCAGTAAGCTACCTCCGCGGCCAGCCATCATAGGGTATGCCGCTTTCGCTAATGCTGAAAAGCTATAAGAACTGATGTCGTGCGCAATTCTAAAGTATTCACGGTTCACAGCATCTAAGTAATCGCCATCTAAAGCAACTTTTGGTACAAATGCAAGAGAATGCACCAAGCTATCTAGACCATCCCAGTGTTTAGCGAGCGCTGGAAACAAAGCGTCAATTTGCGTATCTTCTGCTACATCGCATGGCAATACTATGGTTGAGCCAAAGTCAGCCGCTAAGTCTGCTACACGTTTTTCATGTTTTTCTAATTGATAGGTAAATGCAAGTTCTGCGCCTTCGCGCTTCATGGCAGAAGCGATGCCATATGCAATTGAACGGTTGCTGAGTAGGCCAGCAATAAGAATTTTTTTACCTGAAAGAAAGCCCATAATCTATCCTAATGTTTGAATGTCTTGTGATAGGTTCTACTGCGCTCTATCACATGTGTTGATGGATAGATTTATCGGTTTGAACCACTCCTAGGGTCAAGTGCGTCACGCAAGCCCTCGCCAAGCAGATTATACCCTAACACAGTGATTAAAATCGCCATCCCTGGGTACAGTGATAACCACCATGCGAACTGAATGTATTCCTTGCCATCGGTCAGAATATTGCCCCAAGACGATTGTGGCGCTTGCACGCCCAAGCCAAGAAAACTTAGCCCAGACTCTAACAGTACTGCACTGGCAACACCTAAAACTGCGCTTACGATGATGGGCGTTAAGCTGTTCGGCAATAAATGCGTAAAAATGAGACGCGCATCTTTTGCGCCAAGTGTGCGAGAAGCTTGTACAAATTCTCGCTCTGATAAGCTTAGAAATTCAGCTCTTACCAATCTCGTGACGCCCATCCAAGAAGTGAGACCGATGACAATCATGATATTAATGATGGAGGGCGTTAAGAAAGCAATAACTGCTAATATGAGAAAGAAGCTGGGGATAGACAACATGATATCCACTAGGCGCATGATGAGCGTGTCGACCCAGCCTCTGTAGTACCCGGCCAAGGCGCCTAAAATAATACCGATTAATGTGGAGATGCCAACAGCGACTAAGCCAACTAGCAACGAAATACGCCCGCCATGCAACATGCGGCTTAACACATCGCGACCTAGGCCATCAGTGCCCATCCAGTGCTCAAATGAGGGTGCTAATAATATCGCTTTAACGTTAATAGCATCAGGGTCGTATGGGGATATAAGAGGTGCTAACATCGCCAACAAAAAAATAGTCAGGATGATGATAAAACCAGCAAGTGCAAGCGGGTTGGAGAGTGCTTTTTTGAGAATATCAAGACGCATATTATCCCCTCACCACACCACGTCTAACACGCGGGTCGGCCCAAGCATAAGAAATATCAGCAATCAGGTTCCCCAATAAGGTCAGTGCCGAGCCAATCGTTAGTATGCCCATGACAACCGGGAAGTCACGCATCAGTACGGCATCATAAAATAGTTTACCCATGCCAGGAATTGCAAAAATAGTTTCTGCAATGACAGAACCGCCAATCAACCCTGGGATGGATAGACCCACAATAGTAATTAATGGAAGCAGGGCGTTTCTCAGTGCATGGGTGTAGACCACTTGGCGTTCGTTAAGCCCCTTGGCCCGTGCCGTGGTAATGTAATCTTGATTGAGCACATCTAGCATACCGTTTTTAACAAATAAGGTGATGCCAGCTAGCCCTGTTACCGATGGAATAATCACGGGCATGACAAGATGGCTTAGACTATCTTTAAATTTCCCCCAGGTATCAAGCGTGTCGTAATCGAGGCTATGTAAGCCTGAAATTGGCAACCAATTGTTCATCACGCCTAGCCAATACATGAGTAACAAAGATAACCAAAAACCAGGAATTGAAAATCCAATAAAATTAAATAGAGTAATCGATCGGTCTTGCCAACCTTGATAGCGTCTGGCCGCAATCACACCAAGCGGAATCGCCAAACTGAGCGTAATGATGAGGCCAAGAATATTAATCATTAATGTGATGGGTAAGGCTTCCTGAATCATGCCTTTTGTGATGTTGCCATCTTTATCTGTCGTTTCCCAAAAAACTGGCTTTTGATGGCCAGAAAATGAGTTGCCAAAATCTAGTTGTACCATGCGCTTTAGCCACAAACCGTACTGTACAACGACCGGTTCATCTAAATGGTAGAGTTCACGCAGTTTCTGGCGAGACTCTTCTGATGCTTTTGGATTAAATGCGGCTTCATTACTGGTAATGTCACCAGGCGCTAAATGCATGATAAAGAAGGAAATAAGACTGATACCAATCAGCATTGGGATCATCCATAAAATACGTTTAATTAAATAGCTAAGCATGGTTATTGAGCGCTAATTACATTTCTTCTAAAAGGTGCTGGGATATACCATTTATGAGAATCATAACCCACGCCAGCCGGTGGTACTGGGTTAGCAATTCCCTGCACACGTTTGTGTATAGCGGTGAGGCCATAGCCTGCAGATAAATAGACAATAGGGCAGTCTTCTAATAACACCTGTGCGAATTCATGATAAATTTTCATGCGCTTGTCAGGATCCAGTTCTGTCCTGCCTTGCTCTAACAACTTGTCGATGGTTGGATTATTGTAACCAATAAAATTAAATTGACCTGGTGCTTGCTGACTGGAGTGCCAGATATTGAACTGATCCGGGTCTAACCCCAAACCCCAGCCTAGTACTACCACATCAAAGTCACCAGTTTTGATAAAGCGACTAATAAAACTTGCCCATTCAATAGCCCTGATCTTGACATCAATACCGACTTCTTTAAGTCTGCTTTGTATCAACACTGCCGATTTTTCACGCTCTTTGTTTTGATTGGTAATGATTTCAAATGCAAAAGGTTTCCCATCACGCTCTAGAATCCCATCGCCATCGGTGTCCTTAAAGCCGGCTTCTTGTAACAGTAATTTTGCTTTGTTGGGGTCATATGGATAAGGGTTTAATGTAGAGTTACTCCAACGCGTACCAGGCTTGTAAGGCGAAGCAATGTTGATGCCTAACCCCAAGTACACACCATCTATGATCTCTTGTTTATCAATCGCATAGTTGATAGCTTTTCTAACACGTATATCATCGAACGGCTTATGTTTAAGATTAAACCCCATGTAGGTATAGCTATTACCTAACTCTTTGTATAGGTTTAACTTTTTTTGTAGTTCGGGACGGGAAGGAATAATGCGCGAGTACTTAATTGGATCTAGCCCCATGCTGTCAATATTGTCTGCCATGAGTTCTAGAAACTGTGCTGAATTATCAGGAATGATGCGTGTGATGAGTTGATTGATGTTTGCAGGACCTAATACGCTGTTAGGATTGCGTGATAGCGTGATATTTTCGCCGTTCTTCCAAGTGTCTAATTGGTAATAGTTGCTTCCTACTGGCTTACGCGCGAATGAAGTGGTGTGTATGTCTTGGCCTTTTAATGAGTGTTCTGGCAGGATTGATAACCCAGCCCAGCTATCAAGTGCTGGGGCATACGCTTGGTCGTAAGTCACACTAAATGTAAGCGGATCTGGCGCATCCGCTTTCTTCACAAGCTGAAAATCGGATGCGTATGGGCTACGGGTGTTTTCATCTATGACTAACTTCCACGTAAACAATACGTCTGCGCTGGTGAGTGGCTTTCCATCCGCCCATGATAAATTGGGTTTTAGCTTAAACGTAATGGTTTTTTGATCTTCAGAAATTAACCAGCTTTCAGCAAGTTCGCCTTCTAAATCTAAGTTTGCGTTGTATTTCAATAGCGAGTTAAAGATATTCGATGCGATAGCAGCTGAGGCCGATTCGCCTGCCACCATGTAAATCAGACCGCTGGGCTCAGCAGTCATCGCGCTAATCATGGCGCCGCCTTCAGTGCTGGTGTATGGTGTTGAGTAGTCAATGGCTACTTGGTTTTTAGGTTGATTGCAACCTACCAGCGCCACGCCCAATACAATGGTAATGAGTGATTTGTTCAAAACAAACGTATTGAGAAAACGTAATTGCGGACGATAGCGAAAGAGGTTAATCACCGTTGCCCCAAATAAAGCTAATGAATTTTTGTGGATACTCGGTTTTTACGAGCTGTGTTAGCCGACTTTTTCGATTTGGATTTAACATACCTAGATGATTTTACCGAGTGTTTTTTTCTATTGTTTGTTGATTTATATCGTTTGCCAGTATTGTTTTTTGCGCCTATACCAAACTGTGTTTGATCCGTCACTATTTTAATAATTTGTCCAGCTTTTAGCTGGCTTGCGCGAATCCCATTAAAACTAAGCAGGTGGCTTGTCTGGACATTGAATTTTTGAGCAAGCCCAGAAATTGTGTCGCCTTGTTTAACCTTGTATCTGATGGTTTTGTTAACTTTAGGTTCATTTTCTACGTTTACATTTAAATGTGCAAGATTGATTTGATTTTCAATATTTGAATCAATTAATTGACCATCTTTACTAAAATTCGTGGGGACTAAAAGAGGACGCGATGACACTATTTGTTTTTTAGAAGATAAATTATTGACTTCTCTTAATTCGCTAACCTTAATGTTGAATTTTTTCGCAATGTAATCAATGCGTTCGCCGCGCTTTGCGGAATAGGTTTTCCAACTTGTAAGCGGTTTGTCATAGTTCGCAAGGTTTTCTTTAAATGTATCAGCAGCCCAAGTGGGAAGCAACAATTCATGTACTTCGTTGTTGGGTACGATGACTGGGCGGTTATAACTAGGGTTAAGTGCGCTGAATTCATCAAAAGAAATTTCAGCCAAGTCTGCTGCTAACTTTGCATCGATCTGCTTAGGTGCTAGCACACGTGTGAAATATGGACGATTAGGTATGTCAGTTAAGCTGAGGCCAAAATCATCTGGTTTAAAAACGATATTTTTGATTGCTTGCAGTTTTGGCACATAATTTTTTGTTTCAGCTGGTAATTGTAAGTGCTGGTAATCAGTTGGCAATCCTTGTTTACGATTGCGCTCAATGGCGCGAGCGATGGTACCTTCACCCGCATTATAAGCAGCAAGCGCTAAGTCCCATGAGCCAAACATACCATGTAATTTTTGTAGATAATTAAGTGCTGCATTAGTGGCAGCAGTAACGTCACGGCGTTTATCTGTCCAATAATTTTGTTTAAGTCCGTAGTCTTTACCTGTCGCTGGTACAAACTGCCAAATACCAGATGCATGACTGCGCGAATACGCTTGTGGGTTGTATGCGCTTTCAATCATAGGTAGCAGGGCGATTTCTGTTGGCATGCCACGCTTTTCAACTTCTTCCACGATATGGAATAGGTATTTTTGACTACGCTCCATCATTCTTTTGACGTAATCAGGGCGCGAAGCATACCAATTTTCGTGTTTAGCCGTGTAATCAGAGTCAATATTAGGCATACTAAATCCGTCACGGATTCGTTCCCATATACCGTCTTGTCCTGCGTAATCTGCAGCTTCGCCGTGCTCGTTGATAAACTCTTCGATAGGGTCAGCAGTTAAGTTACTGTCTAAATGGTCGTCTAAAATTAGAATTTGATCGCCGGCGACATTGACTTGCGGCGTTGCAGCGATGGACTGCACTGAAAAAAGAAGTGCAATACAAGTGCTAATCAATGCGAGAGGAGGTAACAATGGATTGAGCCTTCTAGGATGTTGTTTAGGAAACGTCATAACGCGGATTGCTTTGAAAACATGCTTGAATACTAACGATGAACGCAAGGTCAGTCAAGTAAAAGTATTACTTAGAGTTGCTAATTTATCTTATTGATTAATAATGGTTTCTGAGCTGCCTAATTGCGGTAAATATATCAATTTCTGCGCTTGAACTTAGCGCTAAGTTATGTTGGATTTCTGGCACCGAGCAACGCAAAAATGGATTGGTGGCGACTTCTTCTTCTAGCGTACTTGGAAGGGTGGGGATATTCTGTTGACGCAGTTGTATGGTTTTAGTCTCCCGAGCTTGTAATCTAGCGTTCGATGGCTCTAACGTTAGCGCAAACTGTATGTTTTTAAGTGTATATTCGTGGGTGCAGAAAATTTTAGTGGATAGTGGTAACTTCTTGATTCTATTTAATGAATTCAACATTTGATGAGGTGTTCCCTCAAACAATCTACCGCAACCTGCAGCAAACAGTACGTCACCACAAAATAGATACTCTGTGTTCACGTAAGCAATATGGTCAAGTGTATGCCCTGGTAGCCACAACACGTCGAACGATTGTGCAATCGGAGATAGATGAATGGTGTCTCCCTCTTTTACTGGTGTATGGGTAAAGGGGTAGTCACGGTATTCTGGTGCATAAACAGGCACATTGAACTGCTCAAGCAAATGAGGTACACCTCCAATATGGTCATGATGATGATGCGTAACGAGAATAGCCGCTAGTTCCCAATCATTGTCATGTAGTATTTTGATGACTGGAAGCGCATCTCCTGGATCAATCACAACGACTTTACGCCCATATTGTAAAAGCCATATATAATTATCTTTAAAAGCTGGAATTGGAATGATGTTTATCATGAATCTATGGTCTGAGAGAGAATTTGCATGTGGTTTGTCCATGGTTGTGAGTTTGCTTCGGCTTGTCAATCATTAAATGCTACCAATCACTCAACAGAATTGGTTAAGTAGTCCTCTGGGTCGTTATTTGCTAGCGAGTGAGCAAGCAATTTATGATCAATATGTGGCGGACATTTTTGGATTCAATGCGTTGCAAATTGGATTGCTAGAAATGGATCTATTGCAGCAGTCGCGCATTGCCAAGCGCTTGCATGTCGATATATCTGCGGGCGATGTGTTATGTGAAAGTGAATATTTGCCATTTGCATCCTCGACCATTGATTTATTATGTTTGCCTCATGTGTTGGAGTTTAGTCAAAATCAGCACCAAACATTAAGAGAAGTGGAGCGTGTATTAGTACCAGAAGGCCATCTCATTCTCACAGGGTATAATCCTATGAGTGCTTGGGGTGTTCGACGTTGGTTTTCAAAGAGACGACATTACCCCTGGTGCGGTGCTACTCTATCGTTAAGGCGCATAACAGACTGGTTGGCTTTGCTTGGACTCGAGTATGTATCTGGTGGCACCCAAGCATTTATTTTTCCTATCAATGATGAAAAGTGGATACAGCGTCAGCAGTGCATAGAACGTTTTGCGACTAAATGGAGCCCACCTATGGGTGGTATTTACTATATTGTTGCAAAAAAGCGTGTCGTGAACATGCATTTAATTAAACCCAATTGGAAAAAATCGCTAGTCAAATCAGCGCTAGTTGCTACGCAACAAAAAACAAAACCTACTCAAAGAAACAATCGAAAAACGCAATAATTAATGAAGACTAACATCATAGAAATATATGCTGACGGGGCTTGTAAGGGTAATCCTGGGCCTGGTGGCTGGGGAGCATTATTGCTTTTCGGCGACCAAGAAAAAACATTGTTTGGTGGAGAAGCACTTACCACTAACAATCGCATGGAACTTACGGCAGTGATACGTGCACTTGAAGCGATTAAAAGGCCATGTCCTATTAAAATTTATACCGATTCATCATATGTACAAAAAGGAATCACAGAATGGATTGTGGGCTGGAAGCTAAGAAATTGGCGAACTGCCGATAAAAAGCCAGTCAAAAACGAAGATTTATGGAAACAGTTAGACGCGCTTGTGAAGTCACATGAAATCGAATGGATTTGGGTCAAAGGGCATGCAGGTAACGTAGGCAATGAGCGTGCTGATGCACTCGCAAATCGCGGTGTATTAGACGTACTGGGGTTGCAAGTATAATCAAGGGTTAATTATGAGGCAGATATTTTTAGATACTGAAACGACTGGGCTTTATCCAGACCAAGGCCACCGAGTCATTGAGATTGCTGCAGTAGAGATGATTAATCGTCGACCAACCAACAATCATTTTCATGTGTATTTGAACCCAGAGCGTGAAATTGACGCAGCGGCACAAGAGGTGCACGGTATTACGTTGGAGTTCTTGCAAGACAAGCCGCTATTTCCAGCTATTTCAAATGAATTAATCGCATTTATTCAAGGTGCAGAGCTGATTATCCACAATGCGCCGTTCGATGTAGGGTTTTTAAACGCAGAGCTTGGTCGTATTGGGCTAAAGCCAATTCAAAATTTTTGCGATAGAATCACTGATACATTGAAAATGGCTAAAGAAGCGCGGCCTGGTCAGCGTAATAACTTAGATGCGTTATGTCGGCATTTCGGAATTGATAACTCCAAACGTACCCTTCATGGCGCGTTGCTGGATGCAGAGTTGCTAGCTGAAGTGTATATGGCGATGACGCGTGGTCAGGACAGCTTGCTGATAGATCTACAACAAGCCAAAGAAGAACATACAGAAGAGCCACAGTCTCCAGTGGCTGCCGTGAAAGTAATTTATGCAGACGCTGAGGATTTGCAGGCACATACAACATATGTAGATGGCTTAAAAAAGGCTGGCGCGCAGACTTGGTAAATTGCGCAGTAAGCTCAACATTGGTTCACAGGATTTGATTTTAAAATAATGGAAATAAGATGAAAAATTGTATCGTAGTGACAGGTGGTGCAGGTTTTATTGGCAGTAACTTTGTGAATCAGTGGGTGTCGTTAGGTTTAGGCAAAGTCATTAATTTAGATAAATTGACTTACGCAGGTAATTTAGAAAATTTAGCCGATATTCAGCATAATCCAGACCATGTGTTTGTGCATGCAGATATTGGCGACCGTGCAGAGGTGGGCAAATTACTTGCAGTACACCAGCCACGTGCAGTGCTCAATTTTGCCGCTGAAAGTCACGTAGACCGTTCTATTCATGGCCCAGATGAGTTTATTCAAACGAACGTGGTCGGCACATTTAATTTACTTGAAGAAGTGCGTGCTTATTGGAGTAAATTAGGGGTTACAGATAAATCACAATTTCGCTTTCTGCACGTTTCAACAGATGAAGTCTATGGCTCACTATCTGCAGACGACCCTGCGTTTAAGGAAACGAATGCATATGAACCCAATAGCCCTTACTCTGCATCTAAAGCAGCATCCGACCATTTAGTACGAGCCTACCACCACACCTATGGCTTGCCCACTTTAACTACTAATTGCTCAAATAATTATGGTCCTTATCATTTTCCTGAAAAATTAATTCCTTTGGTGATTCACAATGCGCTAAATGGAAAGCCGTTGCCGATTTATGGTAATGGCAGCAATGTACGTGACTGGCTCTACGTGACCGATCATTGCAGTGCAATTAGACGGGTGTTGGAGGCCGGTAAAGTGGGTGAAACATACAATATTGGCGGATGGAACGAAAAAACCAATTTAGAAGTGGTACATACTTTATGTGACATTTTAGATAAAGAGAAACCAAAAGCACATGGTAGTTATCGTGATCAAATTACATTTGTCGTCGATAGACCAGGTCATGACCAGCGTTATGCAATTGATGCCACTAAAATTGAGCGAGAGCTAGGCTGGAAGCCAGCAGAAACCTTTGAAACCGGTATCCAAAAAACTGTGAAATGGTATTTGGCCCATCCACAATGGGTGCACAATATCACCAGTGGTGAATATAAAAACTGGGTGAATCAGAACTACAGCGAGCGTGGTGAGGAGTTAGCATAATGGCGATGAAGGGAATTGTGCTAGCTGGAGGCTCAGGCACACGTTTGTATCCAGTCACTCAAGTCGTCTCTAAGCAGTTATTGCCTGTTTATGATAAGCCGATGATTTACTATCCACTCTCTGCACTCATGCTTGCGGGCATACGAGATGTATTGGTCATTTCAACACCACAAGACACGCCTAGGTTTGCTGAATTATTGGGCGATGGTAGTCAGTGGGGCATGCACATCGAATATAAAGTACAACCATCTCCAGATGGCTTAGCGCAGGCCTTTATTTTAGGCGATACATTTATTGGCAATGACCCATGTGCTTTAGTCTTAGGCGATAACATTTTTTATGGACATGAGCTGGCATTAATGACGCAAAAAGCTGCAGAGCGTACGCATGGCGCTACGGTATTTGCTTATCCAGTGCATGATCCAGAGCGTTATGGTGTTGTGGAGTTTAATGAAGCAGGTCATGCCATTAGTCTCGAAGAAAAACCTGAACATCCTAAATCGCGCTATGCAGTGACAGGGTTATATTTTTACGATAATCGGGTTGTCGATATCGCTAAAAATCTGAAGCCTTCACCACGTGGGGAGTTAGAGATCACTGATGTAAACCGTCAATACCTGAGCTGGTCAGATTTACATGTTGAAGTGATGGGTAGGGGTATGGCTTGGTTAGATACTGGTACGCATGAGTCGCTATTAGAGGCTGGTTCTTTTATTCAAACCATTGAAAAGCGTCAAGGACTCAAAATTGCATGTCCAGAGGAAATTGCCTACCGTAAAGGCTTTATCGATGCTGCAGCATTAGAAAAGCTAGCCAGCAAATATGCTAAAAATGGCTATGGCCAGTATTTGAAACAAGTCCTTACAGAGAAAGTGTTTTAATGAATGTAATGCAAACGTCCATCCCAGAAGTATTGGTTTTTGAACCTAAAGTGTTTGGTGATGACAGAGGGTTCTTCTTTGAAAGTTTTAATGCAAAACAATTTGAAGAGGCAGTCGGCAAACACTATGATTTTGTGCAAGATAACCACTCAAAATCAGCAAAGAATGTACTACGTGGCCTGCATTATCAAATCGAGCAAGCACAAGGAAAGTTAGTGCGTGTGACACAAGGTGAAGTGTTTGATGTTGCGGTAGATATTCGAACATCGTCTAAAACTTTTGGGCAATGGGTGGGTGTGCATCTTTCCGCAGATAATCATCGACAAATGTGGGTGCCGCCAGGCTTTGCACACGGTTTCTTAGTGTTATCTGAATACGCAGAATTCTTGTATAAAACTACTGATTTTTATGCACCACAGCATGAGTGTAGTATTCGTTGGGATGACCCTGACATTGCGATTGAATGGCCTTCAGAGTTGACTCCAGTATTGTCAGCAAAAGATAGCGCTGCTTTATCTTTACGTGATGCAAAAAAATTCCCGTAACTGTATAAGACATTAACATGAAGATTCTAGTCACAGGCATGCATGGTCAAGTGGGCCATGCTTTGCAACAAGCGCTAAGCAATCATCACGAGGTGGTGGCTGTTGATCGTGAGCAGTTTGATCTAAGTGATGTGCAAGCTATTCGAGAGGCAATACAAACTATTCGTCCTGCGCTGGTCATTAATCCAGCGGCATATACTGCAGTCGATAAAGCCGAAAGTGAGCCAGAGCTTACGTTTGCCATCAATGCCATCGCGCCACGGATCATTGCCGAGGAAGCGGCAAGAATCGGTGCTGGCCTCATACATTTTTCTACAGACTATGTATTTGATGGTAATAAGCCATCCCCTTACGTCGAAACAGATCCAGTGAACCCGCTGAGTGTGTATGGGCATTCCAAACTGATTGGGGAGCTGGCGATACAATCTATAGCTTTGCCGCACATCATATTACGTACGAGTTGGGTATATGGAGTCCATGGCAATAACTTTCTTAAAACGATACTACGCTTGAGCGCTGAGCGCGATCAGTTAAAGATTGTAGATGATCAGTTCGGTGCGCCAACCAGCAGTCAATCTATTGCAGAGACGGTGAGTAAGCTAGTGAGTGTTTGGCAAATGAATGACTTTACTCAGTCTGGCATTTATCATTTTACGAATGCAGGCAGTACGTCTTGGTTTGGTTTTGCAAAAGCAATATTGCAATCGTATGAGACAAAAGCTGAGCAACTTGCATTGCCTGCGCTCAAAATTCAATCATCCACCATTGGATCAATCGTCACAGCCGAATATCCAACGCCTGCAGCACGTCCGAAAAATTCAAGATTGGACAATGCTAAGTTAATGAATACGTTTGGATTGGCATTGCCGTCATGGGAACAGGGGCTAGAGCAGGTAATGCAACAAATCAGACAGTTTGATTAAGTAAAATGCGGTCAGGTTTAGCTGACAGCATCTGTCCAGCTATTGGGTGTTTCATACAGGCGCACACGTTCCAACGTTAAATGATTGCCATACACATCTTTGTATTGAGCTTTGAGTAACCTAAACGCTTCAGACGCCATATTTTCCGCCGTTGGAATAGTAGGAAAAATGACTGTTTTATGGTTGGGTAGTGTGTTCAAAAAGTCTAATACAGGATGATCATGTTGATACACGATAAATGCATGGTCCCAGACATCTACAACCGTTTCACGTGCTATTCTTTTTACGTCTGAAAAATCCATCACCATGCCATTCTCTGAGCTATGTTCTTGTTGAATGATGTCGCCCGACAAGGTGATTTCAATTGCATAGCGATGTCCGTGGAGATTGCGACATTGGCTTTTATGATCGGGGATGCGGTGGCCCGCATCAAACTCTAAACGTGTAGTAATTTGCATGGCGGGATTATATCAGCTCGCCGAATTAATTTTTGCCCAGCTGACAAATTCATCAAATGGCAATGGCTTAGAAAAATAGTAGCCTTGCGCCTTACGAATGCCAATTTCATTAATCAGCTTAAGTGAGGCTTCATTTTCCACACCTTCGACCAACACTTCTTTACCAATGCTTTCCGCGAGTGAAGCCATGGATTGCACCATCCTGAAATCTTTATCTGATAAATGAATTTGGCGCACGAATGATTGGTCAATTTTAATCAGAGAGATAGGCATACTCCGTAGACGCGCCATAGAGGAATAACCGGTACCAAAGTCGTCTAACGCAAGTTTAAACCCGTTGTCGGTGATTTGTTGGATAGTGGCAAGGGTGGTTTCGTTTTCTTCTAGGATGCCATTCTCAGTGATTTCTAGAATGAGATTTTCTGGTTGTATCTTCCAAAATTGGCTACTTTGCAAGATAAGTAGGGGCAAGTCTTTATCGTATAAGTCTTCGGCTCTCAGATTCAGCGTGAGATATACAGACAGTTTATTTTGATTAATCAATTCATGGGCAAGACGACACACTGAGTGGATGAGCCAGCGTGTAAACATTTTACCTAACCCCACCTTATTGATGATTTCCACCATAACATTTGGGTAAATGCCTTTGGATTTGGCATTGGGCCAACGCAACAATACTTCGGCGCCTACACAATGGCCATCTGGCAAGCTAACAATAGGCTGTAAATACAGTTCTAAATCTTCGTTGTTGAATGCATCTGTGATATCAAGCTCAAGTTTCTTTTGCCGTTCGACTGCATCTGAAATCTCCGGCGCATATATCACAATATCCAAATTATTAGCCAGTGCATGGTTGAGTGCCACTCTTGCAAAATCATATATATGTGGGTAATTGGATGCCTGTGTTTCAATGGCAGCCCCAATCACAGGCATGACAATAAACACTTGGTGCTCTACATGAATAATTTGCTCATAGCAACGCTGGATTTTGGCCACCAGTAGATGTAATTGGGTCGTGTTGATATGCTTTTTAATCAATACATTAAAGAACAAAGTGCCCGACTGATATATAGTGAACTCACCTAAAAAACATGTAGCGAGCAGTTCTGCTACTTTGATGCTCAAGGCAGGTTGTAGGATAGGTGATATAGTATTTGTGCCACGTTCGATTAAAAAACGTATGGAAAACAAACTCAACTCTAAATGTTGGTTTGAGCTTGTTTCACGCTCAATGTCTTCAAACAGTAAGTGAGTGTTAGGTAAATTAGTGACAGCATCGTGATTCAATAAATAATTGATTTGCTGCTGCTGACATAATTGTAAGCTCTCACCCAATATCTCAAATAAAAACATATGTAGCTGCTGTGTCTGCAAAGACTGTGCGTTGCCATCGAGTGTTAAACAGCGTAACAGGTGAGTGATGGTGGCAATTTGTGCATGTGATTGACTTGCTGCGACCCATTGCGCCACGCATTGATTAATACGCAGACAAAAATCATCAATGTTTAAATTTGTGGGCCATGTAGCAATAAGTACAAATAATTGATCAAGTGCGTCACTTCTTTCCGCACTAGAAATGACGTGATACAAATTTTCCAGCTGGGTTAAGTCTACCTTATAGCCGCTAGTCAATGTGGATGGATCTAGCTGGTATTGCTGTGCTTTAAGCAGTACATTTTCTGAAGGATACTCCACGTCGAATGCACGTAGATACGGCGTATTGACGTCATCCTCAATAATATTCGTTAGGGACATACTACGCTAAATATAAAAGTCTTCCGCGTGCACGCCTAAGCTATCTGCAGAGACTGCCCTAACAATTTGATATGCAACACCATCTGGTGTGGTGGGGGAGTTTAGTAAATCTAGCGTAACTGGAAATTCATTTCTGGATTTATCAGGTGCAAGCACCACCATCACTCTGGGCTGCAGGCGACGTACTTGATTTTGCTGAATGACTACCCCAATCTCGCCTGTATTCAATTCAACCAGCGAACTTACAGGATAAATGCCAAAAAATTGTATGAGCTGATCTACTAAGCTACTAGAGAAAGCCTTGTCTCGCATGTGATGAATTTCATCTAGTGCTCTAAGGTTCGGCATGCTTTTGGCATAGCTTCTGTCCGTGGTGAGTGCACAATAAGTGTCTATTAGCCCGGCTATTTGCGCACGTATTTGTATTTGTTCGTTATCAAGACCATCGGGATATCCGCTACCATCAAAGCGCTCATGATGTTGTTTAATGACATCGATTACTGCAGCAGGAATATCTGCAGTTTGAGACAGAATGCGCAGACCTTCTTCAATATGTAGTTTTGCAATTTCAAACTCTGTGGATGTTAGTTTTGTATTTTTAAGCAAAATACGCTTTGGGATTTTGACTTTACCAACATCTTGTAATAAGCCAGCTAATCCCATTTCTTTGATTTCCACTTTAGGCAAGGCCAAAAAGCTAGAAAAGGCCATCATATTGATGGATACGTTGAGCGCTTGACCGTAAGCCACATTGTCAGTATCTTTGAGTTTAGCCAACCACATCAGTGCGTCTGGTGTTCGGCTGATGCTGTCTACCATATTGTCGAGCACTTCAGAGACGGTGCTAATGTCTAAATTTTGCTTGTTAGCAATGGCCTCAAAAATCTCTTTTGTCGCAATTTGTGATTTTTCATAAACAGGATAAATCACAGCCATTTCTTGCTCTACGCGCGGCACTTCGTTTTGATAGATGTGTATACGGTACATCTCTGACTCTGTAATCCCAAAAGGATCATCATCGTGGCTTGCGCCATTTTTAGGGGCTGTGAGCTTATCTTTTTTAGAACCAAATAGGTTTTTCAAAAAACCTAAAGAGCTGCCATTGCTGCCATTCGTGCTGTGATCAACCCCGTTCGTATTGTTAGCGCTACCGTTGGACGGTGGGGGTGTGGAACCAACACTACTTACATTAAATACAATGCCATCTTTGGTTTGTGTGATGGCACCTTTTTTGATCGCACTGAGTATTTCAAAAAAGCTGGACTGCTGTAATGTTTTTTTCTGATTATTGGCGGTTTTAACCATGACTTTAGGCGTGGTGCTAAAGGTGCTGCTTGGTTTAGAACCATTGCTGGTTTGCTTGATAATGACGGGGGAAGCTTCACGTTGAATTGCAACATTGACTTTGGCTTTTGCGCTAAATTGGTCACCGATTGATTTGGTGCGGTCTACATATACAAATTCACACAATTGCTTTAGCGTTGCCATTTGCTCATCGTCATCAAGCACAAAGCCTTGTAATAGAAATGGCGAGTCTAGCCATGGCCTATCCAGTTCGGTAATGAACATACCAAACTGCAACTGACTAGAAAAAACTTTTTCTCTGGTGATATCCATATTGGTTATGTTGATTCAGTAAGCGCTAATAGGTGGGCTAGTACACATTGCCCAAGGTATTGTAAATGATAGCCACCCTCTAAACATGAAATTATTCTGCCTTCACAATATTTTACAGATTGCGCCACGACATATTGTGTTATCCAAGCATAATCGTCAACCTCTAACATTAAATTAGCGAGAGGATCTTGGCTGTGTGCATCAAAACCAGCAGAAACAAATAGCACTTCTGGTTTAAATCGTTCAAGCGCAGGCGTAAATTCTTCAATCACGGCTTTCTTAAAGTGATGGCCATCGGTGCCCGCGGCCAGTGGTACATTAATCATGCGGTCTGTTCTTGTGAATGCGCCCTTATGTGGGTAAAAAGGGTGCTGAAACGTAGAACACAGCATCACAGCGGGATTGTCTTTCACTATATTTTCAGTACCATCCCCATGATGTACATCAAAGTCAATGATAGCAACCCGCTTGATGGGGTAATGCGCCAATACATGCATAGCAGCGATTGCGACATGATTAAATATACAAAAGCCTGCGCTGTTGCTTTGTCCGGCATGGTGACCAGGGGGACGTGTGCAACAAAACGCATTTTTTACTTTACCTTGCATCACTAAGTCTGTAGCCAATATGGCGGCGCCACTTGCGCGCAGAGTCGCTTCTAAACTGTGGGGGCCCATTGCTGTGTCTGCATCTAGCCGAACTAAACCAGCTTTGGGAGATTTGGCATAAATATTGTCTACGTAAGCTGCGTGATGCGCTCTAGTTAACTGCTGTTTGGTAGCTAGTGGCGCATCCAAAAATTGCAATTTTTGATTGAGTGGAGATTGAGTGACAGTTTGTTTGATGCTAGTAATACGTGCGGGAGATTCTGGATGTTGACCATCCATGACATGAAGCAAGGTATCTGGGTGAGAGATAAATGCTGTTTTCATGATGTATTGCGATGAAGCTCCTCAGTCAATTGTTGATATTGCGCCAGTCGGTTCGGCGATACCGCTAAATTTAATTGATTTAGGATAGCACAATCCGGCTCATGTAGATGTCTGCAGTTGTTGAAGCGGCAATGGCCAAGATAGGGTCTAAACTCAATAAATGCCTGCTCTAATTCAAATTGCGAAATATGGTGCAAACCGAATTCTTGCAAGCCAGGTGAGTCAATCAAACTGGAGTCAGCGTCTAAATAATATAAGCGGGTCGCGGTTGTTGTGTGTTTACCACTATCTAAGGCAGCGCTTATTTCTTGAGTGCGCGCCGCTTGTGAGGGTAGTAAGGCATTAATAATGGTGGATTTACCCATACCGGATTGCCCAACCATCACGCTTTGTTCACCATGTAAGTATGGCAATAACGGCGCAATATGATTTGTAGCGGTGAGAGAGAGTGTTTGATATCCCAGCTGCGCGTATTGGGCTAATTTTTCTGTGGCATCAGCATTGGGCAAATCACATTTATTGAGCACGATGAGTACTTTTATCCCCGCCGCCTCTGCAGCAACTAAGCAACGGTTCAGCAGAGCTTCATAAAAGCTGGGTTGTGTAGCAAGGACAATGACAATTTGCGTTACGTTTGCAGCGAGTAATTTACTTTTGAATGCATTGCTGCGGTATAGGAGGGTTTTGCGAGGCAATATTTTTTCTACCACGCCTTCCCGGTGGTCGGTTAAGGCAATTTCAACATAGTCACCAGAGGCTATGTCAGTTTTTTTACCACGGGTTACACAACTGATGCGACGTTTGTCTTCGAGCTCAACTTCGTAACGTTTACCAAATGCGGCGACTACCAGACCTTTAAGCATGCATTTATTTAAAGTGGTAATACTGTTGGTTTAAATAGGCTGCAGCATTTACTTCGTCTTCTTCAAACCATTTTAAATCCAGCATAGTATTGCAGTTGCGTACCTGTACGATAAGCCCAGAAGGTGTTTTAATTTTTCGTAATTCACGTGTGTAAATTTCCGAACCGTCCCCACCAAAACTGGCAGCATGACAGCTGATACAGTTAGTTTCAACAAGCTTTTTACCTGCTGCTATGTCAGCTGTTTTAAACAAATCATTGGCGTAGCATGGCAATGAAGCCATGACGACACAAGCGGCGATGATTGAATGTTTAATCATTAATGCGTGTTGCTTCCCGTATATGTCGCCAATTTAGTGATACGAATACTCGCTGGTGGGTGAGAGTCGTAAAAAGCAGAGTGTAACGGGTCTGGTGTTAATGTAGAAGCGTTTTCACGATATAACTTAACCAAAGCATCGACTAAATATCTAGCATCAGCATGTTTCGCTGCATAGTCGTCAGCTTCGAACTCATTTTTACGGGAGTAACTGGCCATTAGTGGACGCAATAAGAATAAAAAAGTAGGGGAGACGAGCAAGAATAAAATTAAAGCCATGTAGTCACTGGGTTGATAGACGCCTAGCCCAGTATAGAACCATGATTGATTCATCAACCAACCTAATATGGCTAAACCCACTAAGCTTACAAAGAACATCATCGCCACACGTTTGATGACGTGATGATGTTTGAAATGTCCAAGTTCATGGGCCAATACGGCTTCAATTTCGTTAGCATTAAGTTTGTCTAAAAGCGTATCAAAAAACACAACACGCTTACTATTACCAAAACCAGTGAAATATGCATTGCCATGTCCCGAGCGAGTAGAGCCATCCATCACAAATAAACCTTGTGACTTAAACCCACACTTTGTGAGTAGACTTTCAATACGGCTTTTAAGCGACTGATCAGCCAATGGTGTAAATTTGTTAAAAAGTGGTGCGATAAAAGTTGGGTAAACAGCAAGCATCACAATGTTGAAAATGCTCCAAATCACCCACAAATAAAACCACCAGTATTCTCCAGCGCCTTGCATTAACCACAGGGCTACAAATAAAATTGGTGCGCCAAGCGCTAGCCCGACTAAACCATGTTTAAACATGTCATTAAAAAACATAGCAGGTGTCATTTTATTAAATTCAAATTTAGCGTCTATGGTGAAGGTACGATAGTAATCGAAAGGCAACTCCACTAAGGTACTCACAAATAAAGCACTACAGATGACAAGCGCGCCTCGAATAATGTCTTGATTAGGCAGCCACTGTGTCCATATATGATCAATCCACTGCAATCCGCCACCAACTGTCAGCAGCAACAATAAAACAGCTTGTGTGATTGTTTCGGCAACGGTTAATCGTGTTTTAGTACTCGAGTAATCTGCAGCTTTTTGATGTGCTTCTAACGAGATGGTATTCGCAAAAGCAGCTGGGACCTGATGGCGATGAGTTTGAACGTAGTGGATATGTCGATTACTTAGCCATACTCTCACCACGGTTGTAACGGCTAATAAGCTGACAAATAAAAATGTTAATGTTGATGCCATATTCTATAAATTTCACTAATTAAGTTAAACTAACACTATTCTGAAGCATTCAGATGAGAATGGTTCATAGTCGTAGTCTTTAAACCGCATTTTAATGGAAATCATGATGGCCGCTAGCAATAACAACGTCAATAACGAAAATTTAATTTGGTTAGATATGGAAATGAGTGGACTGCTACCAGATTCTGACCGTATTTTGGAATTGGCTGCGGTAGTCACAGATGCGAATTTGAATGTGCTGGGTGAGTCCCCAGTGTTCGTTATTCATCAAACGGATGCTGTATTGGATGGCATGGATGCATGGAATAAAGGCGCACATGGACGAAGTGGCTTGATAGACAAAGTTAAGGCTTCTAAGGTGGATGAGCAGATGGCTACCGAGCAGATGATTGCATTCTTAAAAGAATATGTGCCCAGAGGTAAATCGCCCATGTGTGGCAACTCGATCTGTCAAGACAGGCGTTTTATGGCACGTTACATGCCTGATTTAGAAAGTTATTTTCATTATCGAAATTTAGATGTCAGTGTCTTTAAAGAATTGGCACGTCGCTGGAAGCCAGAAATTTACTCGGGATTTAAGAAAGCCAGTAAGCATGAGGCTCTGGCAGATATTTACGAATCCATTGACGAGTTAAAATACTATCGTGAACACTTTATTGTGAAATAGTGGCTCTTATTTTAGGATTTTTAAGTAAAAAAATGGACATCATCTGCATGATGTCCCGAGGGAGGAGAAGTTAGCTTTGGAGAAGCTTAGTATTACATAAGCATCAAGCGTGCCAACTTAAGGTCCCTTTAATTCAGTAGTTTTTCATAAAGCGCAACATAAGCATCGGCGCTGTGTTTCCAGCCAACATCTTTTTTCATTCCGTTTTTTTGTATTTTTGCCCAAGTTTTTTTATCTTTCCATATTGACAATGCTTGCTTGATTGTGACCAAAAGTGACATCTTGTTGACATTTTCAATCACAAATCCTGTTGCAGTGTTATTCAGAATAGTGTCAGCATTGCTATGACATATCGAATCTGCTAAACCACCCGTATTAGAAACCACTGGCGGAGTGCCGTAACGCAAACCATACAGCTGATTTAGCCCACAAGGTTCAAAACGTGATGGCATCATAAATATATCAACGCCAGCCATGATGAGGTGGGAGAGTGGTTCGTTGTAACCAATCGTGACAGACACTTGGTTAGGATACTGTTCTGCATACGCGTTGAACTGCGCTTCAAATGATTTCTCACCGCCACCTAAAATGGCAAATTGACACCCTAGGGCAATCAACTCAGGCATGGAGTCTATCAGGATATCCAGCCCCTTTTGGTGGGTTAATCGACTCACAACCCCAAGTAAAGGTGCATCTTGTTGAACGGTTAGATGAAGTTGTTGTTGTAATGCTGTTTTAACTTTTGCTTTGCCAGATAATTTCTTTTCAGAATAAACAAAAGGTAAATATGGATCCGCTTCAGGGTTCCACTCTTCAGTATCAATACCATTCAGAATGCCCGTAATATCGCTACTACGTAACTGAAGCAGTCCTTGCAAACCAAAGCCAAAAGCCTCTGTTTGAATTTCAAGCGCGTAAGTAGGGCTGACAGTAGAGAGTTTGTCTGCGTAAAATATGCCTGCTTTGAGAAATGAAACTTGTTGGTAAAACTCAAAACCATCGATTTGAAAGTCTTTTGGTGAAAGCTCAAGGGACTTAACCCAATGTTGTTCAAAATTGCCTTGAAACGCTATATTATGAATGCTGAGTAGCGACTTTGCATCGGTTAGCCCTTGCTGTCGCATGTAGTAGGGAGCTAAACCGGTTTGCCAATCATTACAATGCACAATATCTGGCACCCAATCCCAAAACGACTGGTAGATGCTCAAGAGACTAGCTACTTTGGAAAGTACGCCAAAACGCATTGGGTTGTCAGACCAATCATGTCCTTGCGGGTGTGTGTATGGGCCGCCATCACGTTCATATAAGCCTGCATGTTTAACAATAATCACTTCCAACTTGGAGTTGGGAACGGTGCCAGTCAGTAAATCGCAACTGATATTCTTGAAGACTTCTAGTGTCCCAAGATAAGTGATGTTTTCAACTTTCTCCAGCACCGTGCTATATCCTGGAATGAGGCACTTTACATCGATTCCTGAAGCTTGGAGTGCAGTGGGCAGTGCACCACTTACATCTGCCAAGCCACCTGTTTTGATGAGTGGGAATATTTCAGAACTCACAAATAAAACGCGCAAAATATTCTTTCTTAGTTATTGGTTTCAACTGATATTATATTTCTAAAAATACGACATTGAATCAATTGTAAGGGTAAAAATGATAAATGCATTTGTTGCAGTAGGCTTGGGTGCTGCGATTGGCGGTTGGATTAGATGGGGGTTGGGAATGCTGTTGAATGCAAGCATCATTCCCATGGGTACATTATTAGCAAACTTGCTAGGCGGTTACCTTATGGGTTTAGCATTGGCTGGGGTAGTGCACCAACCCGAACTCAGTACTGAAATGAAACTTTTTATCACCACCGGTTTTCTTGGAGGTCTCACTACTTTTTCGACATTCTCTGCTGAAGCGGTTAGTTTGATGCACAGGGAGCAGTATGGGTATGCAATTGCACATATACTATTCCATGTCGTTGGATCTTTGCTGATGACAGCGCTAGGTTATTGGACAGTCCAGTATCTAAGAAACTAAAAAAGGGGAAGCTAAAAAAAGGGCTCATTTGAGCCCTTTTTTGCATAACAAAACAACTAGATGATACTTATTTTTGAGTTTCCACCATGACTAATGGTGCGTCTTCTCCAGCCGTTTCTTGGTTTTTCTTCCAGTTAGCAGCTTTACGAGGTGCTTTAGGTTTAGCTACAGTTGCAGGTGCAGTCGTCTTTAATTCACCTTTAGTTTCTACTAACTGCAACCCTGCGTCAGCCAAGCTCACTGTTCCCTTAGCTGAGGATTCAACATTATCTGCTTCTGCTTTTTTAGCTTTAGCTGGTTTTCGCGTAGTTCTTTTCTTCGCCGGTTTTTCAGTCGCTTCAGATTGCAAAGTTTCTGATTCACCAATTTTGTCATTGCTAATTTCAGCAGTTACGGACGCTGAAGCTTTAGTCTCAGCTTTATGCGGACGAGCTTTTTTAACTGATGGCTTATCTTCCTGCGTTTTTGTCGACTCGTTTGCAACACTCTGTGTAGCGACAGGGTTTTCTGATGCCTTACTTACAGGCGTTACTTCTAATGACGTCTGCTGGTCATTACCATCCACAATCACGTTTTCGGCTTGCATGTTTTCTTTGCCTGCTTCGTCACGTGGGCGACGATCACGACGACCGCGACGATTGCGGCGACCTGTACGTTCCTGACGTGGCGCATTGTTTGCATCTACAGGTGCTGTAGCAACCAGTGCACTGGTTTGCTCTACAGGTTTCTCAATTGCAGTTTCGGTTTCCAAACGTTTTTCTGGCTGAGGCTTATTTGGTTTTTCGTGACGTGGTTGCTGTGCTTGCTCAGGACGGTTACGTTCATTGCGTTCGTTTGGATTACGCTCAGCAGCGCTTTTATCCGCAGGGTTACGGTCGCGGTTACGATTTTTATTGCGATCACGTTGATTGCGGTTACGATCACGATGTTGTTCACGTGCGTTTCCACGCTGCTCAGTAGGTTTTTCTGCTTCCACTTTTGCCTCGGCTTCACCTAGTCCTAACATTGCCTTGATACGACCAAAGATAGACACTTTGGCTGGCGTTGCTACGATTTCTGGTTTTGCTTCAACAATAGGTGCTGATGTTGCTGGCGTAATGCCTTTGACAAGCGCCTCGGCTGCGATAGGTTTAGCCTCCTGATTAAGTGATCGTACATAATCAGTTTCAGATGGCAACTCAACCATTTTGTAACTTGCACGAGAGGTTTCTTCATTGACATCATCATGCTTAATACGGGTAATACTGTAGTTCGGTGTTTCCATATGTACATTAGGAATTAAAACTACTTCTACGCCCATGCGCTGTTCAATTTTGTGTATATCTGCACGTTTTTCATTCAGCAAGAACGTAGCTGCTTCTACGGGAAGTTGTACTTGAATGATTGCACTGTTGTCTTTCATGGCTTCTTCTTGCGTGATACGCAAGATATGTAGTGCTGTTGACTCAATGCCACGGATATGACCGGTGCCATTACAACGTGGGCAAGTTGCGTGGTTAGTCTCACCTAAACTTGGACGTAAACGTTGACGTGAGAGCTCTAACAGGCCGAAACGCGAGATTTTGCCAGTCTGCACACGTGCGCGATCATAATGTAAAGCATCACGCAAAGCGTTTTCTACTTCACGCTGATTGCGTGGGTTTTCCATGTCAATGAAGTCAATCACCACTAAACCACCCAAATCACGCAAGCGCATTTGACGCGCGACTTCTTCGGCAGCTTCTAAGTTGGTATTAAAGGCAGTTTGCTCAATATCTGAGCCTTTGATGGAGCGACCAGAGTTGACATCGATAGACACCAATGCCTCTGTATGGTCGATGACAATAGCACCGCCAGAAGGCAGGCGCACTTCGCGCGAGAAGGCTGTTTCAATTTGATGTTCGATTTGAAAGCGAGAGAACAGGGGGATTTCATCTTGATAGAGTTTAACGCGTGCTACATTGCCAGGCATCACGTGGTTCATGAATTGCACGGCTTGTTCATGCACATCTGCGGTATCAATGAGGATCTCACCGATATCTGCGCTGAAATAGTCGCGGATAGCACGAATGACTAAACTACCTTCTTGGTAGATTAAAAAGGCACCTGGCTGTATATGTGATGCCTCTTCAATCGCTGTCCACAATTGCGTGAGGTAATTCAAATCCCATTGTAACTCTTCAGCATTCCGTCCAATACCAGCAGTACGGGCAATGATGCTCATGCCATTAGGTATTTCCAACTGCGCCATGGTGTCACGTAATTCGTTACGTTCTTCACCTTCAACACGACGTGAAACACCACCCCCACGCGGGTTGTTTGGCATGAGCACCAAATAGCGACCAGCAAGTGAAATGTAGGTAGTGAGTGCTGCGCCTTTATTGCCACGCTCGTCTTTATCGACCTGCACAATCAGTTCTTGGCCTTCTTTGATGACGTCTTGAATACGTGCACGGCCACTGTCTGGCTTGTCTTGGAAGTAACTGCGAGAAATTTCTTTGAAAGGTAAGAAGCCGTGACGGTCAGTACCGTAGTCCACAAACGCCGCTTCTAGTGAGGGTTCTATGCGTGTAATTACGCCTTTGTAAATATTGCTTTTGCGTTGCTCTTTGCCCGCGTGTTCAATATCTAAGTCGATGAGTTTTTGTCCATCGACGATTGCAACGCGCAATTCTTCTGACTGCGTTGCGTTAAATAACATTCTTTTCATTGCTTGCTCCTAAGCCAAAGCCGAGCAGACAAATCTGTTTGGTAATCTAATGCGCTGATCGCATTGCTAAGTAAGATTCTTACTTAATCGCGTTACTGTTAACGTTATGTGGTCGTCGCCAAGGTACATAAACCTTGCGTTATTGTGGTGATACTAAGCTGGATGATGACCAGCTTTATAATTACATGACATGATTGTATGAATGCAATTAATTTAGTTTCATCTACGACTGCACTAAAATTAATACCCAAATAGAGCATTAATTCGTTAAAATTCAATATTCAGCAAACTTTAGTCACGCTTTGATTTTTAATTGTCTGCGTTGGCTATGGCTATATTTTACATTTCGCTACTTTTTGGCGAGCGGTATTAACCAAGTATTTGTTGTCACTTTTGTTTCTAAAAACGTTAAGTTTCTTAAAACATATTCTTAAGCGCGCTTTATAAGCTTGCATTCTCTAAGAACCTTATCAGTATAGGCTAGAAGTAGTATTAAAGCAAAGTATGCACACATTAAATGAAACAAACGTAACACACCCAAGCGAAGTATCTTCGACAGCGTCAGCGCAGTTGGTCATTGATGATGCGTCTGCAGGTCAACGCATTGATAATTATCTTCAGAAAGTATTGAAAGGCGTACCGAAAAGCCATATCTACCGCATATTGCGAAGTGGTGAAGTGCGTGTGAATAAAAAGCGTATCGATGCAGACTTCAGACTAAGTCTTGAAGATGTCGTGAGGGTACCGCCCATACGCATTGCTAATACGCCTCAAGCTATCGCCACAGGACCTGTCACCAGTAAATTCAATGATGCAATCGTGTACGAAGATGACGCAATGCTCGTCATTAACAAGCCTGCAGGATTTGCAGTGCATGGTGGTAGCGGAGTGAGCCGTGGCGTGATAGAACAATTGCGTTTAGAGCGTCCACAAGCCAAGTTTTTAGAATTGGTACATCGGCTAGACCGTGATACCTCAGGCGTGTTGATGTTGGCAAAAAAGCGCAGCGCTTTAGTGGCCTTACATGAGGCGATTCGTAATAATCACATGGATAAACGCTACGTGATGATGGTGCATGGCGTATGGACGGAAAAGAAAAAGCATGTCACATTAGATTTGCAAAAATATGTTACAAACGATGGTGAGCGTAGAGTAAATGTGGTGACTGACCCTAAAAAAGATGTGCTCGGCGTTGCGCAAGTGTCAGAGACGATTTTTTACTTAACTCAAAACTTGGGTGAATACTCTTTGTTAGAGGCAAAACTCATCACGGGTCGCACACATCAGTTGCGAGTGCAATTGGCGCACCTTGGTTACCCCATTTTAGGCGATGATAAATATGGTGATTTTGCGCTGAACAAACAGTTAATTAAACAGGGTCTAAAGCGTATGTTTTTACATTCTGCTGAAACGAACATTCGTCATCCTGTCACGGGCGATAAGCTAAAATTACAAGCGGCATTACCCCCAGAACTCAAAAAATTCATACAACAAAACGAAGGTAGTTAAAAGTAGATGCAAAAGCAATATGATTTAATTGTGTGGGATTGGGATGGCACAATCGCCGATTCTACTGGAATGATTACTAATGCGATTGTGAAAGCCGCGGAACAAGTTGGTTTGCCAGCACTAGACCCAGCCAAGGCGACAAGTATTATCGGGTTGGGGTTGCGTGAGTCCATTTATGCGTTGTATGGCGATTTGCCAGAAGCACAGGCGCGTGATTTGGCTGCAAATTACAATACTAACTATTATGCAGGTGAGAGCGAAATCCCTCTGTTTTCAGGTGCGGCAGAAACTATTCAAGAGTTAAATAAACGTGGCTATAAACTTGCTGTGGCCACTGGAAAAGGGAGAAGGGGGCTGAATCTGGCACTATCTCATTGTGGTTTAACACAATACTTTCATGCGACTAAAACAGTGGATGAATGCTTTTCAAAACCGCATCCACAAATGTTGGATGAGTTGATGGATGAGTTGGTGGTGATGCCAGAACGTACCTTGATGATTGGCGATACGCACTATGATATGCAAATGGCTAAAAATGCAGGCGTGCATGCAGCAGCAGTGACTTATGGCGCACAATCTGTATCGCATCTTTCTACTTATCAACCTGAGTACATGTTCCATCACTTTAATGAACTAAGTGCATGGTTATTAAAAGATAATGCTTGATATTCGGTTTAAAAGCAGTGATTTGATTGAAAAGTCTGAGGGTTTGCGATTTAATGTACCTCAGTACGGTGATAGAGCAACTGGATTTGTGGTGCGATTTAATGGCAAGCCATATGCCTATTTAAACCAGTGTGCCCATGTGCCCATTGAGCTGGATTGGCAACATGGACAATTTTTTAATCTGACCAAAGATTATATTATTTGTGCGACCCACGGCGCCCACTATGAACCAAGCTCTGGGCATTGTGTGTTAGGGCCATGTAAGGGAAAGTCATTGAAGCCGATTGTAGTTGAGGAAATCAATGACGAAATTATTATTCATTTAGAAAGCAATGCATAAGATGACGACCGAAGGTAATTCAAACAACAATACAAATAATGAACACAATTGGGCGCAATCCTCATTAGAGAAAATTGCGCTATCAGGCTTAGCTGAGCAAAAGTCAGCACGTCGTTGGTCTATATTTTTTAAATCACTTACTTTTTTATACTTGTTCTTTTTGCTGTTATTAGCCATTGGTTGGTTAGGTGATGGCAAAGCACCTTCTGGGGCGCATACTGCACTGATTGATGTCAAAGGGGTGATTGAAGCTGGCGGTGAAGTGAATGCTGATTCCGTGATGGGTAGTCTGAATGATGCTTACGAAAGCAAGGGGACTAAAGGGATTATCTTGCGCATCAATAGTCCGGGTGGGAGTCCAGTGCAGGCAGGCATTATTAATGAAGAGATCAAACGTCAGAAAAAATTGCATCCAAATATTCCAGTGTACGCTGTAGTAGAAGACATATGTGCATCTGGAGGCTACTACATTGCAGCGGCAGCCGATAAAATATATGTAGATAAAGCCAGTATTGTTGGTTCAATTGGTGTGTTGATGGATGGTTATGGCTTTACTGAAGCGATGAAAAAAGTAGGTGTGGAACGTCGTTTGCTGACTGCGGGTGAAAATAAAGCCATGTTAGACCCGTTTTCTCCAGTGAATCCGCAGCATCAGGCCTATGCACAAAGTATGCTGGACGAGATTCACGAGCAGTTTAAAACAGTAGTGCGCGAAGGACGTGGTAAACGCTTGAAAGAAACGGCTGAAACGTTCAGTGGTTTGTTTTGGAGTGGTGAACAAAGCATCAAAATTGGTTTGGCCGATGCACTTGGTAGTGCTGATTACGTCGCTAGAGAAGTGATCAAGCAAGAAGAAATCGTAGATTTCACTTATCAAGACACCGTGGTGGATCGCTTTGCAAAACGTCTTGGCGCTAGCATGGCTGAGAAAATAGGCATCAGCCGCAATATGCAATTACGCTAATATTGCTAGTCAAATAGCCAACAAAAAAGCTGGATTTCTCCAGCTTTTTTGTTGGCAAAGACACATGTCACAAATGACTAAGTACGCTGCTTCGCATAATTGATTAGACCATTGGTTGAGCCATCAAAATCATCAATGGTGTCACCATTTTTCAATAAGGGTAGAATTTGCTGCGCAATTTGCTTGCCGTATTCCACACCCCATTGGTCATAGCTATTAATGTCCCAGATGATGCCCTGCACAAAAATCTTATGTTCATACAATGCAATCAACTTGCCCAAGGTATAAGGCGTAAGTTTGTCAAACATAATAGAAGTCGTTGGGCGATTGCCTTGAAAAACCTTGTGTGGTAATAAGTCTTCAAGTGCTTCACCTGACAATCCTTGTGCTTCTAGCTCAATGCGCGCTTCTTCTCTCGTTTTACCCAACATGAGCGCCTGCGTTTGTGCTAAAAAGTTAGCCAGTAAAATTTTATGATGCTGGTCACCATTACTGCCTACTTGGTAGTGGCTATGAATTGGCATTAAGAAATCTGCAGGTACAGTTTGTGTACCCTGATGAATTAATTGATAAAAAGCATGCTGACCATTGGTGCCAGCCTCGCCCCATATCACAGGGCCAGTTTTATACTTCACTTCGGTACCATCCCGACAGACAAATTTACCGTTGCTCTCCATATCTGCTTGTTGCAAATAAGCAGCAAACCTAGCCAGACCTTGGTCGTAGGGCAAAATAGCATGAGTGTCGACATGGAAAAAGTTGTTGTACCACACGCCTATCATGGCCATGATGACGGGCATGTTTTGTTCTAGCGGTGCGGTTTTAAAGTGGTTATCCATGGCATGGCCACCCGCAAGCAGGTCTTCAAAATGATCCATCCCTACGTATAGCGCAATCGATAAGCCAATCGCTGACCACAATGAATAGCGTCCACCGACCCAATCCCAAAATGCAAACATATTCTTGGTGTCAATGCCAAATGCTTCTACTGCTTTGGCGTTGGTGGATAAGGCTACAAAGTGTTTAGCCACATGTGCGCTGTCTTTTGCAGCACTCAAAAACCATGTTCGAGCCGAAGTCGCATTAGTCATGGTTTCTTGGGTAGTAAATGTCTTAGAAGCCACAATAAATAAGGTGGTCTCGGCGTTACATTTTTCTAAAGCACGCATGAGATGTGCGCCATCGATATTAGAGACAAAATGCACATTCAAGTTAGGGCTGGCGTATGGCTTCAATGCATCGCACACCATCACAGGCCCTAAGTCAGACCCACCAATGCCAATATTCACAATGTCTGTAATGGCTTTGCCGGTGTAACCAGTCCAGCTTCCATTACGCACTTTTTCAGTAAAGCTGCGCATTTGAGCAAGCACAGCGTTGACTTCTGGCATCACATCCTTGCCATCTACATATATTGGTGTGTTGCTTCTGTTTCTGAGTGCGGTGTGCAACACGGCGCGGTTTTCTGTAATGTTGATTTTCTCACCAGAGAACATGCGATCACGCCAACCTTCAATATTGGCCTCTCTCGCCATTTGAAATAACAGATTGAGTGTTTCAGAAGTGATGCGATGTTTGGAATAATCCAGCAATAAATCTTCATCGCGTAGGCTAAAAGTGTCAAAGCGCGTTGAGTCGGCTTTGAATAAATCACGCATGTGTTGCGTAGCCATAGTTTTTTGATGTTGGCAGAGTGCTTGCCAGCTAGGGTGTTGTGTTAGTGTCGCCATTTATATTCTTATGATCATTAAATTATTTAAATCTATATCTACTGAGTTCTATATTTACTTGGTTGAAATCACTTTAACGTTAAGATGATGCCAGCCAATGGTGGCAGTGTGAGCACAATTGAGAGCTGTTGGTTCATCCATGGTACGTATTCAGTTTGTATGCCTGCATTGTTACCCAAATTGCTACCACCATAACAGGCAGCATCACTGTTAAATAGTTCGTGGTAATTACCTTCTGAAGGTACGCCTATGCGATAGGCTTGCCTTGGTACAGGTGTAAAATTAAGTACTATTATAGCAAAACTATCATCAGTTCCGCGTCTGATATAACTGATGATCGACTGGTCAGCATCATGACAATCAATCCAGCTGAAGCCTTTAGATTCAAAATCTAAGCTATGTAGCGCGTTCTGATCCCGGTACAAATAATTCAAGTCTTTACAAAGCTGCTGAATGCCACGGTGATAAGCGTTGCCTTCATAATCATCTTCCAACAAATGCCAATCTAGGCTGGTATTCACATTCCATTCACGACCTTGCCCAAATTCATTGCCCATGAAGTTGAGTTTTTTGCCAGGAGAAGTCGCTTGCAATGTCATGAGTAAGCGTAAATTGGCAAATTTCTGCCATGCATCCCCTGGCATTTTGTCGAGTAGTGAGCGTTTGCCATGTACCACTTCATCATGTGAGAAGGGCAGGACAAAATTTTCACTATAGGCATATAACTGCCCGAAGGTTAACTTGTCGTGATGGTATTTGCGGTGAATCGGATTTTCTTCCATATAAGCAAGTGTGTCGTTCATCCACCCCATATTCCACTTCATGCTAAAGCCAAGTCCGCCAGCATATACAGGGCGAGAGACGGCTGGCCAAGCAGTGGATTCTTCAGCAATTGTCAATACGCCAGGAAAGTCTTCGCCTACCATCATGTTCATTTGTTTCAAAAAGTCGATGACATCTAGGTTTTCACGACCACCATATTTGTTTGGCAGCCACTCGCCAGCTTTACGTGAGTAATCTAAATACAACATTGAAGCCACAGCATCGACACGTAAACCGTCGATGTGAAATTCTTTTAGCCAGTAATAAGCATTACTCATCAAAAAGTTACGGACTTCATTACGTCCATAATTAAAAATATAGGTACCCCAGTCTTGGTGTTCGCCTAATCTTGGGTCTTCATGCTCATACAACGCAGTGCCATCAAAACGCGCCAAAGCCCAATCATCTTTCGGAAAGTGGCCTGGTACCCAATCTAGAATTACACCAATATTGGCTTGATGAAATGCATCAATCAAAAAGCGCAAATCATCAGGGGTGCCAAAGCGATTAGTCACACCAAAATAACCTGTGGTTTGATATCCCCATGACTCATTCAGTGGGTGCTCTGTAATGGGCAGTAGTTCAACATGGGTATACCCCATTTCTGCAACGTGGGGTACAAGTGATTGCGCCAATTCTCTATAGGTTAAAAAGTGACCTTGCGCATTGCGTTGCCAACTGCCAAGATGTACCTCATAACAGTTGAACGGTGCATATAACCAAGGGTTTTTTTCACGGTGTTTCAGCCATGCGCTGTCTGACCACTGATATTGGCTTTGGCTCACTTTTGCTGCGGTTCCAGGCTTATGTTCAAACTCAATACCATACGGGTCTGTTTTGACAAAAATATGACCAGAGTGGCGATTGCGGATTTCGAATTTATATAAATCGTGAGTAGTGAGGTGGGGGATGAAGATTTCCCAAACGCCACTGCTACCATGGGCACGCATGCTATGGATGCGGCCATCCCATTGGTTAAAAGTGCCTACTACACTGACGCGTTCGGCATTGGGTGCCCATACGGCAAATCTGACCCCCATGACACCTTGTTGACTGCGTGTTTGCGCACCCATCATTCTATATGCTTGATTCAGTTTGCCTTCACCGTGCAAGTACAGTTCATCCTGCGTGATTGAAGATTGAAACGTATAGGGGTCATACATTTCAAAGCTGGTGCTCTCGATTTCCACCTTGAGTAAACAAGGCGTTGGAATTGCGGTGTTACTTGTATATTCAAACAAGCCATTGCGATGAGTGTGTGAAAGCGCTACCCACTTCTTATCTACATTTGCATAAACTTGATCCGCATGCGGATTGAACACGCGCAAAATAAATTGGTCGTCTAGTGCGTGCACACCAAGAAAGCTAAATGGATCATGATGCTTCGCATCCAATACCCTCTGCAAGTGAAGTGTGTCGCTATTGATGATGGAATTTGCTAATTTAGTTTTGGCCAAAGTTTTCTCGTAAATTTTTGTCAATGGATGTGATAAAGTGAGTTTAACTGTTGTTAAGCTGATTATAATGCAGTTAATAGGGTTTGAGATGTAATTCATCGTGGTACTCATAAGCCAAGGTCAGAACTAAATAAGCTATGTTAGGAATTGAAGATGTCGCCCAGCCAAGAAGAAGATCGCAGAAAAATCAATCGTAGACAAGAACGTCCCTCAGATCGATTTATTAGTAACCTCACTAAAAACACTGTAGCCATCATATTGGCCGGTGGTCGCGGTAGTCGGTTAAAGAATCTGACAGACTGGCGAGCGAAACCTGCGGTGCAGTTCGGTGGCAAATTTAGAATTATTGATTTTCCTTTATCAAATTGCATTAACTCTGGCATTCGTCGTATTAATGTAGCTACACAATACAAAGCACAAAGCCTAATTCAGCACATTCAGCGTGGCTGGGGGTTCTTGCGCGGTGAGCTCAATGAGTACGTCAATATTATCCCTGCGCAGCAACGTTTGTCTGAAGACTGGTATAAAGGTACGGCAGATGCCGTATATCAAAATATCGACTTGTTAAGAGAGAATGGTGGCGAATATATTTTGGTGTTAGCTGGTGACCATATCTATAAAATGGACTACGGAAAAATGTTAGCAACCCATGCCCGCAGTAATGCTGATATGACAATTGCTTGTATTAACGTGCCATTAGAAGATGCAAAAGGGTTTGGGGTGTTGGCAGTCGATGATACAGACCGTGTAATTGAATTCGCTGAAAAGCCTGCAAATCCTAAACATATGCCTGGTGATGACAGCCAAGCGTTTGCTAGCATGGGTATTTATATCTTTAATGCTAAGTTTTTGTATGAGCAGTTGATTCGTGATGCAGGGGACAAAAAGTCGTCTCATGATTTCGGTGGCGATATCATTCCTTACATCATCAAAAAGTACCGTGTACAAGCGCATCGATTTACAGATAGCTGTGTAGGCGCACAAGATGGTAATTTTTATTGGCGCGATGTAGGAACGATTGACGCCTATTGGGAAGCCAATATGGAACTGACAAAAGTGATTCCTGAATTGAACTTGTACGATAGAGAGTGGCCTATTTGGACGTATCAAGAACAATTGCCACCAGCAAAATTTGTATTTAATGACGAAGGGCGTACAGGAAAAGCTACGGACTCCTTAGTGTCTGGCGGCTGTTTAATCAGCGGCTCTTGTGTGACAAGTTCTGTTTTATTCTCGGATGTGCATGTGAATGACTATTGCACAATTGAGGGTTCAGTGGTGCTGCCAAAAGTGACGATTAACCGTAATGTGATATTGAAAAATGTAGTAATAGACCGCGGTTGTGAGATTCCTGAAGGCATGCAGATTGGCGTAGATTTGGCCTTGGATGCAAAACGGTTTCACGTGTCTGAAAAGGGCATTGTATTGGTCACTCCAGATATGTTAGGACAGGATTTGTATCGAGTTGTATAGTTTTCAATAAGTTAAATTGTTTTATTAAAGTGGGTTATTAATATTTTGCCTAAAAATTTGCATCTACCTACAACGTCTAAACTGTATTTAAATCTTTACTGGCACATGCACCAGCCAGATTACAGAGATTTAAGTACAGGCGAATATGTACTTCCTTGGACTTACCTGCATGCCATGAAGGACTATAGTGATATGGTCTATCATCTGGAGCAAAATCCCAAAGCACGTGCCACCTTCAATTTTGTGCCAATTTTGCTTGAGCAATTGATTGACTACTCAGAGCAGTTTGAACAAAATCAGGTAAGAGATCCGTTACTAGGATTATTGATTAAAGAAGATTTATCCTCGATCACCTCTGAACAGTGTCGTTTAATTGTGGAGAGCTGTTTCAAATCTCATCATGAAAAAATGCTGAGTCCGTTCCCAAACTATCAACGACTATTGCATCTGTTCCAACTAGTTGAACCTATGATGATAGATTATGACTTCCATTATCTATCTGCACAGTACAAAGCGGATTTATTGGTTTGGTATCACTTGGCTTGGTGTGGAGAGAGCTTGCGCCGCGAAAATAAAGTGGTGCAGCATCTGATGAGTAAAGGTGTTCTATTTACCTATGAAGAGCGCCAACAATTGTTTGATGTGATTGGCGATACCATACAAAGTTTAATTCCACGTTATAAAGCACTGATGCAAAAAGGGCAGGTAGAACTTTCTACAACGCCTTACTACCATCCAATATTACCGTTACTGTTGGACTTTACATCGACCAAAGATGCCATGCCTGATGCACCGCTGCCACAACATGCGCGATACGACGATGGTGTGAATCGCGCACGTGCACACATTAATTCTGCAAAAAAATATCATGAAGACTTATTTGGGCAAGTGCCAAAAGGTATGTGGCCTGCAGAAGGTGCCGTATCGCATGCCGGATTGTCTTTAATGGCAGAGCATGGCGTACAGTGGGCAGCAACAGGGCAAGCGGTGTTGGCCAATAGTCTTATCAAATCACACATGAGTGTGAATGACCCATTGCAATATCTTTATCAGCCTTACAAAGTGACCAATGGTAAGAATGATGTCACTTGTTTTTTTAGAGATGACGGGCTTTCAGACAAAATTGGGTTTGAGTACGCAAAAATGCACTCTACCGATGCGGTGAATGATTTTATGCATTCATTGGATGCAATCCTTGCGGCCACACCTAAAGGTCAATGCAAAGTTGTGAGCGTGATACTCGATGGTGAAAATGCATGGGAATATTATCCATACAACGGTTATTACTTCTTAAAAGAGTTATATGAAGCCTTGGCAAATCATCCTGCCATCACCATGACAACATTTAGTGATATTGTCCAAATGCAGCACACTGGGCAATTACCCCCAGCGAAAATACTGCCACAAATTTCTGCTGGTAGCTGGGTGTACGGTACGTTTAGTACCTGGATTGGCAGTCAGGCCAAGAACTTAGCTTGGGATTTATTGTGTAAAGCTAAAAAGGTCTATGACCAAACCATTAACTCCTTAACCACAGAGCAACAGCAGGCTTGCGATCGCCAGCTTGCAATATGTGAAGGTTCTGATTGGTTTTGGTGGTTTGGCGACTATAACGCGTCAGACAGTGTGAAAAGTTTTGATCAATTGTATCGACGTAATTTGATTAATTTATATCAATTATTGAATCAACCAGTTCCTGACAATTTGCATGAGCCTATTAGCCAAGGTGGTGGAAGTTCAGAGAATGCGGGCACCATGCGTAGAGGTCAGGACCTTTAATGACAGCATCACTAATTGAGCGAAGAAGTGCAGGTGTATTACTTCATATCAGTTCATTGCCATCAGGTGATTTAGGCAAAGATGCTTACCGTTTCGTTGATTTTTTAGCGACATCTGGTGTGGCGGTTTGGCAAACATTGCCCATCAATATGCCGCATGCTGATAACTCACCTTATCAATGCTTGTCTGCTCATGCTGGGAATCCTGCATTTATTAGTTTAGAGCGACTGGTTGAACAAAACTTAATCACACCCTCTAACTGCGACGACGGCAGAGAAGCAGCATTCAAGGCGGCCTATGAAGTGGCAATGAAGAGTGCAATTCACGATGGGTTTTATCAGTTCTGTCAGCAACATCAATCTTGGCTAGATGACTTTGCCTTGTACTTGGTTATCAGAGCGCAACGGCAATCACAAGGTTGGTTTGATTGGCCTAAACCTTTTAAAAACCGATCAGCCTCAGCACTCAAGAAATTTTCTGAAGAACATGCCGAAGCGCTACAACTCGTTAAATTTATTCAATATTTGTTTTTTACACAATGGTCGTCATTAAAAACTTATGCCAATCAACATGATGTGCAGTTGTTTGGCGATATTCCTATATTTGTCGCATACGATAGTGCAGATGTGTGGGCAAATCCGCATTTGTTTAAGCTAGACGCCGATATGCATATGACCGTGGTAGCAGGGGTGCCGCCCGATTATTTTTCTGCAACGGGTCAACGCTGGGGAAATCCGCATTACCAATGGGAAGAAATGGCCAAGGATAACTATGCATGGTGGGTAGACCGCCTGCATACACAAGGCGAGTTGTTCGATTTGGTGCGTATCGATCATTTCCGTGGTTTGCAAGCTACTTGGGAAATTCCTGTGCATGAAGAAACGGCGATTGCTGGAACTTGGGTAGTTGCACCCGGCGATGCCTTACTGTCAGCTATTTACTGTAAGTTACCTGATATTCACTTAGTTGCAGAAGACTTAGGCATTATCACGCCAGAAGTGGATGCGCTTCGCATCAAGTTTGCCTTGCCGGGTATGAAAATTTTACAATTTGCCTTTGGTGGTGACGAGCATAACCCTTATTTACCAGAGCATATTGATATCAACAGTGTGGTGTATACAGGCACACATGATAACGACACTACATTAGGCTGGTATAAACAAGCAGAGCCTCAGGCGATTGCGCATTTACATCATTATCTCAATGACGAAACACCAGAAATGCCAAAAGCGTTGATTGACCTTGTGATGCATAGCCAAGGTTACTTAGCTATTATTCCCATGCAAGATGTGATGGGTTTGGATAGTGATTGCCGCATGAATACACCAGGTACTACCGTGAATAATTGGCAATGGCACTTCGACTGGGATCACCTAACTATGGCGCACCAACAGGCTTTACAGGAGACAGTCAAAGCTTCTGGGCGTAGTACGCATGGCTAAAGCCATTGGAATAGATGTCGGTGGCACCAACTTACGTGTGGGCGTATTCGAAGAGCATCGATTATTGCAAGAAACACGCTTTCAAGCAGACTTTTCTGAGATATGCCATACACATTCACCAGCGCAAGCATGGGAAAAGATTATTGATACGACTGCCACTGGTATCCGTAACGTACTTCATCAGTTTCCTGAGGTGCAACATATCGGCATTGGCTTTCCTGGCTTTATTGATCCCAAAACACAGACAGTAGCGCAGTCACCCAATTTCCCTGGCCTTAAAAACGTCAATTTAGCGCAAGATCTTGCAAGCATATTGCAAAAAAAGGTCATTGTGGAGAATGATGCATTGGCTGCCGCCTATGGAGAATATTGTCTTGCAGACAAACCCACAACAGGGCTGATTTATTTAGGCTTAGGCACAGGGCTAGGCGGCGGTTTTATCTACGCAGGCACGCCTTTTGCTGGTCATCATGGCGTTGCGATGGAGGCAGGGCACATCATTGTAGAGCCAAATGGTCGCCTCTGCGGATGTGGCAATCATGGCTGTGTTGAGCAGTATGCCTCAGCCAGTGGCGTCACGATATCTTATGCATTAAGTACCCAGCAGTTAACCGCATATGAGATTGCACAATTAGCAGATGCCGGCAATTGCGACGCTATTGCTGCCTATCAACAGGCCGGCAACTATTTAGGGCAAATGCTGGCATCCGTAGTCAAAGTACTAGATGTACCCAATGTGGTGATTGGTGGCGGCATGTCCCATGCATGGCATTTGATGTGTGATAGTTTTGAAGCAAGGCTTGAGGCAGATTTAATTCCTGTATTGCGCGGCAAGTTATTGGTAACACCCACTAAAACTGGTGATATTGCAGGCATGTTGGGCGCTTCTTTACTTGCTAGGCATTGGTAAGGTGCTGGTTTAAAGCCCAAGCCACATGCTCACGCACCAAAGCTGAATCGTCATCAACACGTGTTTGCAATGCTTGTAATACCTCTGGCGAGGTGGATGCGTTACCAAGCCCCACGGCAATATTGCGTAACCATTGCTCATAACCAATCCGATAAATGGCGCTGCCAGCCATTTTTTGCTGAAACTCTGTTTCAGTCCAACCAAAGCAAGTCACTAAATCAATATCGTCTAAACCATGACGCACATGAAAATCTGTTTCTTTAGTGGTTTCCGCAAACTTATTCCAAGGACAAATCAACTGGCAATCGTCACACCCATAGACGCGATTACCTATGAGCGTTCTAAATTCAATCGGAATCGCAGTTTTTAGCTCAATGGTGAGATAAGAAATACAGCGGCGCGCATCGACTTGATAAGGCGCAACGATGGCCTTGGTTGGGCATATGTCTAAGCAGGCATTGCAGGTGCCGCAATGCGCAGTTGCAGGCTCGTCAATGGGAAGTGGCAAGTTGGTATAAATTTCCCCCAGAAAAAACCACGAGCCATGGTCTTTGTTGATGAGTAAGGTATGTTTGCCACGCCACCCTAAACCAGCTTTTTCGGCCAATGCCACTTCTAACACCGGAGCGCTGTCGGTAAATACACGATATTCCAAGTCAGTTACTGCTGATTGTATTTGGTCGCATAGTTGTTGTAGTTTTTGACGGACCACTTTGTGATAATCGCGACCAAGCGCGTATCTAGAAATAAATGCTTGATTTTGTTCAGAGATTACTTGCCAGCTATCTTTAGCATTCGGCGGCTTGTAATCAAGACGGACAGAGATAACACGTTGGGTGTTAGGGACTAATTCTGCTGGCCGTGTACGCTTAGTACCGTGTTTTGCCATATAATGCATTTCACCATGAAAGCCTTTTTCGATCCAAGCCTGATGCTCATGTTCTGCACTGCCCAATTCAGTATCTGTGATACCAATTTCAGCAAAGCCCAATGCTTGTCCCCATCGCTTGATGTCGACGGCAAGCTGTGCAAACGCGTTATCTGAATTAGTCATCATGAATCATTATAATTTTACACAGGTTTTGCAAGATGAAGCGGCCACACTTAAGGTAGGACAGCGCTTTTCACAATTTTTACCTACTGGTTATACCGTATTTTTACATGGAGATTTAGGTGCAGGTAAAACAACTTTTGTGCGTGGTGTGTTGCAAGGATTGGGTTATCAAGGTAAAGTAAAAAGCCCTACTTACACCTTAGTAGAACCTTACAGTTTTTTGAATAAAACACTCTATCATTTTGATTTGTATCGTTTTAATGATGAAGAGGAATGGGAGGAAGCTGGGTTTCGAGATTATTTTAATGCCAATAGTATTTGCATGATTGAATGGCCAGAACAAGCGCACACTGTATTGCCGCAAGCCGATATTGAGATATTTTTACAGCACCAAGCCACTGGAAGAGAAGTAAAGTTTCAAGCCAACACGCCATTAGCACAACAGGTTTTACAACATTTTGAATAACATCATTCAGTTTTTACGGGTATTGTTAGCGCTGTGTTTAGTCTCACTTAGCCAAGCCGCGTTTTCAGCCAATAACAGCATTACTGCGGCACGCGTGTGGCCTGCACAAGATTACACACGCATTGCGTTCGAAGCCCCCCTTTCTGTTCAGCACCAACTGCTCATCTTAAAAAATCCAGACCGTCTAGTGCTTGATATTGAAGATGTTGAGCTAAACCCTATTTTAAAATCGCTACCTGACCGTATTTTGTCGAGTGACCCTTACATTAAGCAAATACGCATTGCCATGTTTAAACCCAATGTATTACGTATTGTGATTGATTTAAAAGCGGAGGTGAGCCCCAATGTATTTGCCTTACCACCTGCTGGCGATTACAAACATCGTTTGGTGGTTGATATTTATCCTGACAAAGATCCTATTACAGCCATGCTGGAAAAGCGTGCGAACGAGACAGCCAATCAAGCAACACCATCTGCAGATGTGCCTGCACCGATGATTGAGCCTTTGCCACCTAGTGCGCAACAGCAAGACACTACAGGTGGTGAATTGACTGGGACTGAATCTCCACAACAAGCCTCAACAGAACTACCTGCACAACAACAAGCCGCAGAGGCGATTCCAGCACCTCAGACGCAGGCAAAGGAAGAAGTTAAGCCTGAGTTGAATAAGAAAAAAGAGCGTGTAATCACCATTGCTATTGATGCAGGCCATGGAGGGGAGGACCCTGGTGCAAGGGGAGCTACTGGCACACACGAAAAGGAAATCACTTTGCAAATTGCTAAAAAGCTCAAAGAGAAAATAGACGCCGAAGAGAATATGCGTGGCGTATTGATACGGGATGGCGACTACTTTATTCCTTTACAGGGTCGTGTAATCAAAGCACGTAAACTCAAAGCAGATTTATTTATCTCTATTCATGCAGATTCCTTCACTAACCCTGCAGCGCGTGGTTCATCTGTATTCGCGTTGTCTGAACGTGGTGCGACCAGCGCCAGCGCACGCTATTTGGCCAAGAAAGAAAATGAGTCTGATTTAATTGGCGGCGTGAGCTTAGGTGGCAAAGATCCAGAGCTCGCTAGAACCTTATTGGATTTATCCCAAGCAGCCACTATTAATGACAGTATTAAATTGGGTAAGCACGTGTTAACGAATATTGGACAAATCAACAAATTACATAAAAACCATGTGGAGCAAGCGGGTTTTGCCGTATTAAAATCCCCTGATATTCCTTCCATATTGGTGGAAACTGCGTTTATTAGTAACCCTGAAGAAGAGCGCAAGCTAAAAGACAGTGGCTATCAAGCTAAACTTGTGGATTCAATTTTAAACGGCGTGAAAAAATATTTTGCGAACAACCCTGCACTTGTGAGCAAGTAACTCTATTTTCTTCTTCGTCCAACCAAATCAAATTCTCGGCTCGTTTCGCCATAACCTTTTTGGATGAGTAAAGCACGTTCTATATAACGACTTACCTTACTGCGTAATACTTGCACGTTGTCACCTTCGATAAATATCTGAGGAAGTTTAAAACTTAGCCAAGCGTACACGCTGATGAGCTGGCTCAGCTGTTCAGCTTCTTCTAGATACTGCGGGTTGTTACTTTCTAGCCAAGTGGGTGCTTTAGGTAGCAAGCGAACCTGATGGGTGTCTACACTTTGTAAGCATAATAAAAAATAGTCTTTTTCAATGGCTACTTGAATAGCAGTAGGCGCACAGATAAAAATAAACTTATCCTGCATGGCCATATTGGGGGCATGGGTATCTACCAATAATGCTTGCGTATGCTGCGCATCCATTTTGCTGAGGTGCAACAATGGATGAATAACTTGCGTATGTTGCATAAGATAAGCCAAGCATTCGGCAATGCGATTGGTAAACAATTGATTGGCCACTTCTGCCAGTTGCTTAAACTGCAGCGTAATTGGAAGCTGCGTTAATTGCGCGGTATCGTCAGTGGTCAGCATATGTGTAATGTGTAATTGCTCATCATCTTCCAAGACATTCACATAACCAGTAGGGTAGATGCCATAACGGCCAGCACGGCCAGCGATTTGGCGCACTTCGGTGGCATTGAGAGGTCTAGCAGCCACACCGTCAAATTTATGCGTATTGGCAAATATCACCCGGCGAATCGGCAAATTAAGGCCCATGCCAATCGCATCAGTGGCAACGAGTACATCTGCTTCTCCGTTATTGAAGCGTTCAGATTCAGTGCGTCTGACTTCAGGCGACAGCGCACCATAGATGCTTGCCACGCGAAACCCCCAATGACGAAAACGTGCAGACAAGGTCAGTACATCTTTGCGGCTAAATGCAATCACCGCATCACCCACTTGCAACTGATGTTTTAGCTTAAGTTTGCTATAGCGTTTACCACAAATGCTGTACTCTTCAATCAGCAATGGCGTCATACGTTCACACTGTGTAATGGTGTAACGTTCATTTAAATGTGTGATAAGCGCTAAGCATGGTGCTGTCACAGCATTAGAGCCACATACAAATATCTGCCTTGCAGGTGCGCCTACCAATGCGGCAGTCCAAGCGCTACCTCGGTCAGGGTCTTGTAACATCTGAATTTCATCGATGACCGCAACATCGACCACTTGTCTGGTGTTCATCATTTCAATGGTTGATGCGGTGTGGCGGGCACCTTCCACCAAATGGCGTTCCTCTCCGGTGATTAAATTACATGGGATGCCAGCCGCCATTAATTTATCACGTATCTCCATAGCAAGTAGGCGCAAGGGTGCCAAATAAATACCAGATGAGGCTTGCATCAGTGCGTTCAAAGCGTGATAAGTTTTGCCAGAGTTGGTAGGGCCTACATAAAAATGATGGTGGCGAACGATACTGCGTGCTTTGCTAAAGCTATTTGCATAGTCGTCTAAGTCAATAATATGAGAGTAGCGTGCCATCAATTGTAGGGTGGATGAAAGCGAGTAGAATACCAAAAATAACAACATGCCTGATTGAATTGGCTAGCATTGGGGAAATATTGTATGGAACTGACATTTTTAGGGGCAGTAGGCACTGTGACTGGCTCAAAGTATTTACTGAAATCCAATGGGTTACGGTTGTTGGTTGATTGCGGTTTGTTTCAAGGTTTAAAGCAGTTACGTTTAAAAAACTGGGCAGCTTTACCTATTCAGCCCAGCCAAGTGGATGCGGTGGTGCTAACCCATGCGCATATAGATCACACAGGTTACTTGCCTCTATTTGTGAAAAACGGGTTTTCAGGCAAAGTATATTGCTCTCGTGCCACACATGATTTATGCAAAATACTGCTGCCAGATGCCGCACATTTGCAAGAGGAAGAGGCGGAGTATGCCAACCGACGAGGGTTCTCCAAGCACCATCCTGCATTACCTTTATATACCAAAGAAGATGCAGAGAATGCTTTAGCTCTGTTCGTGCCTGTCGATTTTGCACAAGATATTCCATTAGGGAGTGACACGCATATACGGTTGTTACCGAATGGTCATATTTTAGGTTCAGCTAGTGTGAGAGTGGTTAACTTAAATACCTCCATCGTATTTTCAGGCGATGTGGGCCGTCCTAACGATATCCTGATGCATCCTCCCAGCCCCATCAAACAAGCTGACTATCTGGTGTTGGAATCCACATATGGAAATCGTTTACACGAGAAAACAGACCCCAAACAGCAGCTTGCCGCCATCATTAATAAAACAGTCAAACGTAAAGGCGTGGTACTGATTCCCGTATTTGCAGTGGGTAGGGCGCAGGAACTGCTTTACTACATCCATTTGCTTAAACAAACTGGCGAAATTGCTGAAGAAATTCCTGTGTTTCTAAACAGCCCAATGGCAGTGGATGCTACCGCAATATTTACTAAACACCAAGGTGAGCATAAGTTATCGCCAGAGCAATCTCGAGGCTTGAGTCGTTGCGCGCACATGGTCAACAGTGTGGAAGAATCAAAACGATTAAATGAAATGAAAGGACCGATGATCATTTTATCGGCCAGTGGCATGGCGTCTGGAGGAAGGGTGGTGCATCATCTAAAGGCATTCGCACCCAAATCGAATAACACTATTTTATTTGTAGGGTTTCAGGCGGCGGGTACGCGTGGCGCAGCCCTGATTGATGGGGCAGATACAATTAAAATTCATGGTGAATACATCCCTGTCCGAGCGAGAGTCGAAGTCATCTCGAATTTATCTGCACATGCAGATTATGAAGAAATGATTGATTGGCTGAAATCTATTCAGTCTGAGCCAAAGCAAGTGTTTATTACCCACGGTGAGCCTGTTGCCGCAGACATGATGCGCAGGCATATAGAAGAACGTTTGCATTGGCAGGTGACTGTGCCAGAGTACCTAGATAAAGTGACTTTGAGCTAGGTTAAAAATAAATCTCACCGCAGCTTTAGCATTAAATTAAACCAAGTAAAATAGCATCATGCACATACATCTATTATCGGATCAGCTCATTAGCCAAATTGCGGCAGGTGAGGTCGTGGAAAGACCTGCCTCTGCCTTAAAAGAACTGCTGGAAAATAGTTTGGATGCAGATAGTGATGAAATTCAAGTCACGTTGATGCAGGGTGGTATCAAACAGTTACGCGTGGCCGATAATGGAAAAGGGGTCGCCAAATCGGATTTATCTCTTGCATTAACACGTCACGCCACTAGTAAAATCAACACGCTAGAAGATCTGGAATCGGTGGCCAGTTTAGGGTTTCGTGGGGAGGCATTGGCGAGTATTGCCTCAATTTCACGCACACAACTCATCAGCAAACATGGCAGTGAAAAGCATGCTTGGCGTATCAGTTCCGTGGGCAGTGACATAAGTGAGATAGAGCCAGCTGCGTTAGATGCCGGTACCATTGTAGAAGTGAACGATGTGTACTTTAACACCCCTGCACGCCGTAAATTTTTGAAGACGGATGCGACAGAATACGGCCATTGTGAAGAGGCGTTTACACGTATTGCACTCTCGCGGGCGGACGTTGGCTTTTTGCTGCAACACAACGGAAAAGCCACCATGCGCTTAACCAAAGGGGATGCGCACAAACGTTTTGCAGACGTGTTAGGACATGAGTTTACTAGCGAAGCGATTACAATTGACTCTTCTGTTGCTGAGTTGAAGCTATGGGGTTTAGCTGCAAAACCTACTTTTTCGCGTCATGCGCGCGATACGCAATATGTATATGTAAATGGCCGGTTTGTGCGCGACAAACTCATTAGCCATGCCATACGTCAAGCGTATCAAGATGTGTTGCATCATGATCGTCATCCTGCCTATGTGCTGTTTTTGGAGTGTGACCCGCAGATGGTGGATGTGAATGTGCATCCTGCTAAAACAGAAGTGCGCTTTAGAGACGGTCAATCCATTCACCGTTTTATTTTTCATGCCTTGCACAAAGCCCTGGCAACGCCCACAGGCGCTGTGTCAGGGGTGGGTGTGACGCAAGCGCAGCACAATCCTTTTCAACAAGACACGAGTAGCGCACTGACGCAAGCCAACAATGGCCTCACTTATCCCACCTATCAATCGCAAATAGACTTAAGGGCAGGTGAGGCTGGTAGCTTTTACAACAGGATGTTTGCGGATATTAAAACGCCCAGCGGTACCTACACTGAATCGTATGCACAGCCGAATTCTGATGGCGCAACGAGCGAAGTTGCAATACAACGTGACAATACTGATTTTCCACTGGGATTTGCTTTGGCCCAGTTGCATGGTGTCTACATTTTGGCGCAGAATCAACAAGGCTTGGTGGTAGTGGATATGCATGCAGCGCATGAGCGCATTATGTACGAGCGCCTAAAGCAGGCGATGGAAAGTGATCAAGTAGCTATGCAACCTTTATTGCTGCCTGTGAGTTTTTACGCAGACCGCTTAGAAATGGCTGCCGTACTAGAGGCTATAAGCTCTGGTGATGATTATTTAGCACAACTGGGTTTTGATATTGCGGTGTTATCACCCACCACATTGGCAGTGCGTGCTGTCCCCGTCATGTTGCAAGAAGCAGACGCAGTGAAGCTTGCGCGCGATGTGTTAAGAGACTTAAGTGCGTTTGGTGGGTCACGTGCGCTTACAGAGCGTCGCAATGAAATGTTAGGTACCATGGCTTGCCACGCAGCCGTGCGTGCTAATCGCGCACTAGCATTGCCAGAAATGAACGCTTTATTGCGTGATATGGAAGCCACTGAGCGCTCTGGCCAATGCAATCATGGACGCCCAACTTGGTTTCAAGTATCCATGCAAGATTTAGATAAAATGTTTATGCGTGGCAAATAAACGCTCCATCACAGTAATCTTTAACAGGAGGCGATATGACAGACGAACCAGCAACCCATGAGCGCGTGTATAGCGAAGCGGAAATCACGCAAAAACTACAAACTGAACTACCGCATTGGTATTTTGAAGATGGCTGGATTAGACGCAAATATAAAACAGGTAGCTGGAAAGGCACCTTGATGGTGGTGAATACGGTCGGTCATTTGGCCGAAGCCGCTTGGCATCACCCAGACTTAACGGTTTCATATGCATTTGTCATTGTGAAGTTATGCACGCACAGTGCAAAAGGCATTACCGATAAAGACTTTGAGCTAGCGACTAAAATTGAAGACACCATTCAATGGCAACCGAATAAGCAAGGCTTTAAAGGCCAACCTTCTGCGTTAGAAGGCACGCCAAATGAAGACCAGCGCTTTAAATATATTAAATACGATTAACCTACTATTTGCCTGATTGCGTAATTTTTTGATGTCTCCATTACCACCCGCTATTTTTTTGATGGGCCCAACAGCGAGTGGTAAAACTAATGCTGCGGTTTACTTAAAGCAGTATCTACCTGTTGAGCTGATTAGCGTGGATTCAGCTTTGGTGTTTCAAGATATGGATATTGGTACTGCAAAGCCAGATCAAGCTACGCTTGCAGCTGCACCTCATTTTTTAATCGATATCATCCCGCCCACCAGCGCTTATTCTGCAGCCAACTTTAGAGAGGATGCATTAACGCTGATGGCAGAGATTACAGCAAGGGGCAATGTACCTGTGCTGGTCGGTGGCACCATGTTGTATTTCAAATCACTGCTCTCTGGTCTAAGCGGCTTGCCAGAGGCGAACCAAAAAATCCGTACGGAAATTGACACTGAAGCAGCTCAAGTTGGCTGGCCTAATATGCATAAAAGGCTGGCTGAAATCGACCCTGAAACAGCAGCAAGATTACAGCCGAATGATATGCAGCGCATTCAACGTGCATTAGAGGTACATGCCATCACTGGTGAAACCATGACGCAGTTATACGCCAAGCAATCGGCACAATCTTTTCCGTATCGTGTACTTCAGATCGCACTCATCCCCAGTGATCGTAGCGTGTTGCATGCGCGTATTGCCACACGTTTTCAGCAAATGCTCGACGATGGCTTGGTGGAAGAGGTGAGGGCACTATTGGAAAAATATCCAACATTGACCATGGAAAGTACCTCCATGCGTTGCGTAGGCTACCGTCAGGTGCTGGAATATATGCAAGGGGAGTACTCCTTAGATGAGTTGTGCGACCGCGGTATATTCGCCACACGCCAACTAGCCAAGCGTCAGCTCACTTGGCTGCGTGGTATGGATGACATCGTTGAGTTGGATTGTTTGAACCCACAATTAAATGAAAAAACATTACAGACAGTTAAACAATTTTTAGAAACATAATATGCGCAGATGGTAAAGGTCATTCATTGAAAGCAAGCATGTGATGGGGTTGTAGCAGCAGGTTTGTTTTTATATTGGAGTTACTTTGCTTTCATGCCATAACGCAACACAAATTAACATAATTTAGAGAAGCGGCCACCAGCAACGGTAGCCGCTTTTTTTATTGTATATATATAGTGCAAGTATAGATTTATCTATTAAAGAATCCCATTTTATAGCCGTATTTAATTGTATTAAAAAGGTTTTTTGGAATAGTTAATTGAAGATCACTGCAGAACCACTGGCGTTGGATACTGAAATCGTAGAGATGCTGTATTCGAACAACCGTAGATCGCTACTGGCAGCAGTCGTGGTAATGGTTGCGCTGGTGTTTATTCAATATGACCTGATTCCGATTAAGGTACTTGCAGTTTGGAGTAGCGCTTTTTTGCTGGCATATGGCGCACGCGCTTATATCACAATCCAATATTATCGAGATCATCAAAGAGAACAGCACGTCCAGCAATGGTTGAATCGCTTCAGGATAAACTCGGGTTTATGTGGCGCAGCCTGGGGGTTGGCAGGTATCTTACTTTTCCCAGAGGCTAATACCTCGCATCAAGCTTTTTTAATTTTTGCCTTGGTCGGGGTCGCCGGTGCAGGTGTCATCGTATATTCAGTGGATACCATATGCTCGAACTTATTTGCTGGTGGTTTGCTCGCGTTGATGATCCCTCGATTTTTATTTGATGGTAGCCAGCTTTCAATTGCGCTTGCAATACTGTTCATCGTGTATGTGGTTTATGTCACGATAGCGGGCCGCAGCCTTGCTAGCAGTTTGCGCGAAAATATTACGCTGCGTATCGCCTCTAATTTAGATAATAAAAAAGTACATCAACTCGCATACTATGATTTTCTAACAAATTTGCCGAACCGCCGGTTGCTAGCTGACCGTTTAAATCAGGCTTTTGTGAGGTGTGCACGTAGCCAATCCTATGGTGCAGTACTGTCTTTGGATTTAAATAATTTTAAATGTTTAAATGATAGCAAAGGGCATTTGGCTGGTGATGAGTTGCTGCAACAGGTTGCACAGCGTTTGCAAAATACCTTGCGTAAAAAAGACACCATTGCCAGAGCTGGTGGCGATGAGTTTATCGCAGTACTGGACGATTTAGGACGAGATAAAGTACAAGCAGCACATGCAGCACAACTTGCTGCAGAAAAATTGATGGGTGCGTTTTCACAACCGTTTCAGTTAAAAAACTGTAAATATCGGACTATGCCAAGCATTGGCATATGTATGTTTTACGGGGATGAGTCTAACGAGGCTGAGGTGCTACGCCGAGCCGATATCGCCATGTACCAAGCCAAAAAATCTGAAAACCTCAACAGTGTGCAACTGTACGATGAGGCATTGCATCCAGCGATTGAATTACGTGCTACGCTGGAAAGCGATTTGGCGTTTGCGCTACAAGCCAATCAATTTTCACTCTATTACCAGCTACAGGTAGATCAGGCGCAACAGCCGATTGGGGCGGAGGTGTTGTTGCGCTGGCAACACCCCACCTTAGGCATGGTACCGCCCAATCAGTTTATCCCCATTGCCGAAGAATCTGGGATGATTGTATCAATAGGTAATTGGGTGTTGATGCAAGCGTGTTTGCAACTCAAAGCTTGGCAGAGTATGCCTTGGGTGTCTTCCTTGAAGTTATCTGTCAACGTAAGCGCATTGCAGTTTAGCCAACCAGATTTCGTTGAAACCGTGATCAATACTGTGGAGACCTGCAAGTGCGATCCACACCATTTAAGGTTAGAACTCACCGAAAGCTTGATTGTGAAAAATATTGATGATGTCATCGACAAAATCAACATGCTAAAAAAAATAGGCATTACTTTCTCATTGGATGATTTTGGCATCGGACAATCCTCTCTCTCTGTATTAAAACGTTTGCCCTTGGATGAGTTGAAGATTGATAAAAGCTTTATCAGTGATATTTTGCACAACAATAGCGATACATTTATTGTGCAAACCATCATCAATATGGGTAAAAACTTGGGGCATAACGTGATTGCAGAAGGCGTAGAACTTAAACAGCAAAAGCACCTACTGCAAAAATTGGGCTGTAATGCTTATCAAGGATTTTTGTTTTGCAGGCCACTGCCTTTGCACGAGTTTGAGGCGAAATTAACGGACATCCATAGTCCTATGCTCGCTTGATGCAAGGGCAATATCTGCGATATAAGTAGTTTATGCTGTAAGGGATTTACTGAGAGGCTGAATTGCTTGGGTTCAGAGCGAAGACGGTAAGTATTACAAGCTGTTAAAAGCAGCTAAAGTTAAATGGCGCACTTAGAATAAGTACGCCATGCTTTGGAATTCAAGAACTGTTCAATTGATTGGATACTTCACTAGATGCAAATGATAGCCATGCTTTTTAATATCGGCAGTAATGTCTGATTTCGCATCAAGCTCAACAGCGGCTCTTTCAAAAATCAACTTGGCATAATCGGGGTCGGGTACTTCCACTTTTGAAACATCGCTATTAGCGAGTACTGAAATGTATTTGTTTGCGCTACTGGCACTTTTATAGATATCTACTTTCATGACGCTCTCCTTTTATGTTGGTTTGAGTCTTTTGAATGAGGCAATCTATGAAGATATAACGACACTCTTCATATCTATATGACGCATTTGATGCTGGTTGAGTTCCCGAAGGGTAGGGCAAGTTTTGAAATAGACGCTTACAAAATTATTAAAACAAAAATTATAAAAAACAATTATTTAAAATATTTTATTGAAGTTGATTGTTAATTAAAAGCTTGTTGTATACGTGTGCCTGCCTCTACACATTCTGCAAGAGATGCCACCAAGGCCATACGTATAAATCCTTGCCCTGGATTTATACCATGCGCTTCTCTTGCTAAAAAGCTACCGGGCAAAACGGTAATGTTTAGATCGCGGTAAAGCTGCACAGCCACTTCGGTATCTTGTTGTTGGGTTTGCACCCACAAGTAAAAAGCTGCATCAGGTTTCGTGGTTTTCCAAACTTGGTTCAACATAGGTGTTACCGTGTTGAATTTTTCTGCATATAGCCTGCGGTTTTCAATCACATGCGCTTCATCGTTCCAAGCGGCAATCGATGCAGATTGCACAGCAGGGTTCATTGCACAGCCGTGATAAGTGCGAAACAAGGCAAATTGTTTGATGATGCGCTCGTCACCAGCCACAAAGCCAGAGCGCATGCCAGGAACGTTTGAGCGCTTGGATAATGAGCTGAATACCACGAGATTAGTATAGTCTCGACCCAATAAATGCGCGGCTTGCAACGCGCCCAGTGGTGGATTGCTCTCTTCAAAATAAATCTCTGAATAGCATTCGTCCGCAGCAATCACAAAGCCATAACGGTCTGATAATTCAAAAATAGTTTTCCATTGGCTTAGGCTCATCACCTTGCCAGAAGGATTGCCAGGGCTGCACACATAAGCGAGTTGCGTGCGTTTAAGCACATCCACAGGTACGTTTTCAAAATCCATCACATGGTCTTGTTCGGCATGTTCACTTGGCAAAGTATTGAGAAAGTAGGGCGTTGCGCCTGCTAAAAAGGCTGCCCCTTCGTAGATTTGGTAGAACGGGTTAGGCGATATCACTACAGGCTCAGGTTTAGAACCATCAATTACTACTTGCGCAAATGCGAACAAGGCTTCTCTGCTACCTGTCACAGGTAAAATCGCAGTCTCTGGATTCAGCGCAGGCACGTTATAACGCCGCGATATCCAATTAGAAATGGCCTCTCTTAAAGCTAAAACACCAATAGTCGTGGGATAATTGGCTAAGCCTGCTATATTCTGAATGAGGGCATCCTGAATCAACTTAGGTGTGGCATGTTTAGGCTCACCAATCGATAAATTAATCGGTGTAAGTGCTGGGTTGGGGGTAATGCCTTGGAATAAATCGCGCAGACGTTGAAACGGATAAGGCTGTAGTAACTGTAAATGTGGGTTCATAGGTGAGTATTATAGTGAGCAATAACAATAAACAAAACTTTTTTGCGGTATTTGGCCTGTTATTTGGGGCGGTATGCTGGGGCATTATTTGGTACCCCTATCGCTTGATGGACGAAGCTGGTTTTTCGGGCATAGTCTCTAGTTTTTACACCTACAGCATGGCAATTTTAATCGGTTGCGTCATATTTGGACGCCATTGGCGCGGGGTGTTTGCTTTACCTAAATCAGCCATCGCCTTGTGTTTGGCTGCTGGCTGGACCAATTTAAGCTATGTACTGGCAGTGATTGATGGCGAAGTGATGCGTGTAATGTTGTTGTTTTATCTTTCACCGTTATGGACCCTGATCCTTGCGCATTTTTGGCTCAAAGAACCCATTTATCGCCAAGGGCTAATTGCCATTGTGATTTCATTAGTGGGTGCGCTGATTATGTTGCATGATTTTAGTAGCAACAATTGGCCTATCCCACGTAACCAAGCAGAATGGCTAGCGCTATCGTCAGGCATTGGTTTTTCACTCACCAATGTGATCACTAGACATTCCACGCATTTAAGTATTGCAGCTAAATCAATGCTGGTGTGGGTTGGGGTAGCAAGTATGGCCCTGATTTTACTCCCTTTGATGGGACAGCATCTGCCTGCAATGTCAGCATTTAATGCCACGCAATGGCAGTTGATGTTGCTGATAGCAGCATTGCTAACGGCGGCCACTATTTTTGTGCAATACGGTATTACTAAAATCACAGCAATACGCGCATCTGTATTGTTTTTGTTTGAATTGGTAGTGGCTGCAGTGGCCTCGTATTATTTGGCAAACGAGGCCATGACTTGGAATGAGTGGTTAGGCGGTGCGCTGATTATTGCGGCAGCATTGATTTCTGCCACGCAAAGCAGCGTTCATCATGAATAATTAAAAGCTTTTATTGCTCTCTGCTGCAAAGCGCATTTTGAGTGATAAGTCATTGCGAGAGTCGGCATTGGCCAAAGCATTTTCGTCATCAATCTTACCGTTGGCATATAAGCGGAATAAGGACTGGTCAAAAGTATTCATGCCAATGTCGTTATTGTCTGCCATGACATCTTTCATTTCACCCAGTTTTTGCTTCTGAATCAGCTCTGCCACATATGGCGTGTTGATCAGGACCTCGCTGGCGGCAACACGCTTTTGTGATTTGGCAGGCACCAAGCGCTGCGAAATAATGCCGACCAAATTGAGAGAAACGCTCAATAATAATCCTTGCTTAATCTCTGGCGGGAAGAACGAAATAATACGCTCAAGCGCTTGGTTGGCGTTGTTAGCGTGTAACGTGGCTAAACACAAATGCCCCGTTTCGGCATATGCCATCGCGAGCTTCATGCCTTCCATATCACGAATTTCACCAATCAAAATCACATCTGGCGCTTGGCGCATGGCGTTTTTCAACGCGTTATCGAACGACAGTGTGTCGATCCCCACTTCACGTTGATTGACGATGGATTTTTTATGTTGGTAGATAAATTCAATCGGATCTTCGACCGTAATGATATGTCCAGTCGCATTTTCGTTGCGATAGTCAATCATAGAGGCTAGCGTGGTGGATTTACCTGACCCAGTAGCACCTACCATCAATAGCAGGCCGCGCTTACGCATGATCAAATCTTTGAGCACAGAAGGTAAGCCTAATTGGTCAAAGGTTGGGATTTCTGTTTTGATGTGGCGAATGACCATGGCAACTTCGCCACGTTGCTTGAATACATTGACGCGGAAGCGACCAATATCCGTTTTGCTAATCGCAAAATTGCATTCCAGCGTAGATTCAAACTCTTTGATTTGCTCGTCGTTCATTAAGGAATAAGCGATTTCCTTAATCATGCCTGGCCCCATGATTTGTGCATTGATGGGTAAGTTTTCACCTTCAATATCGATATGAATTGCGGTATTGGTGCTAAAGAAAATATCCGACGCACCTTTGTCGACCATAAACTTTAATACAGGTGAAATATCAATAACAGCCATGTTGCCCCTTACTTATGCTTGTAATTTTGATGAGGTTTTTCGTGTAGCTATTTAATGCTTTACGAAATTTTATTATAAACGTGAATATACGCAGATTCTAAGCCTTGCACAAACAACTTAGGGTTAAACAGGTCGTTTTTTTGCGCTTGTATGTGTTGCTTAATTTTTGCCAGCTCAGTTTTATCTTGTGCCAGAGCTAAAGCCCGTGCAGCGTATTCTGGCACTGTATGGGTGATGAGTGATGACAGCCCAATCGACGTTAACAAACTGGCAGCTACTCGTGAAGGGAAAGTATCTCCCATGCAAGTTAATACTGGTAGATTCATCCACAAAGCATCACTGGCGGTGGTATGCGCATTGTATGGCAGGGTATCCAAAAACAAGTCTGCATGAATATGGCGCGCTAAATGGTCTTGAATCGATACTCTGGGTGCGAATATTAGCCGTTCTGTTGCTATTCCAGCTTTCTGTGCATTACGTACGAGGTTTGCTTTGGCCCAGTGGTTACAATCTAATAACCACAGCACGCTATTAGGCACTTGGTTTAGCAATTGCATCCAAACTGTAAATAAGTCTTGTGTGATTTTAAAGGTTTGATTAAAACAGCAAAACACAAAAGCCTCTTCGGGAATACCCAATGCAGCCTTAGTGGGCGCTTCCCCTATTGGGCGTTGCGCATTATTGGGTTGATAACAGGGTAAGTATAGGCAAGTTTCACTGAAATTCTCTGGCTTGGGGGCGATGGTTTTATCTACGATGATGTAATCAAACACACTGCCATGTTGTGTATTTTCTACCGTGTCTAGATAGCCCATGGTCCCGGGGTAACCTAGCCAATTAATGCTACTAGATGCAGGCTTAAGCGCGACGATGCTAGTGCGACTATGTTTGGTATACCCTGTTAAATCCACCAAGATATCAATCGCTTGTGTTCGCATATGTTCAGCAACTTGCTGGTCAGTCAGTTGGCGAATGTCTAAGAAATGGTCTACATTGGATTGAATGTGTTGGCGCTCTGGCGAGAGGTCATCAGGGCCATAGCTGTAAGCGTATATTTCAAAGCGTGTTCTATCATGCGCCGCCAACAGCTCAGTTATCAAAAAGGCCAAAGGATGTAATCTAAAGTCAGCTGACAAATAGGCCACTTTGATTTTTGCATTCGTTTTGCGTGCGCTCATCGCTGGCAGGGCTTGCAAATGTCCAAATTGCTGTTGTGCCCATTGGTTGGCGCACAAAAGTTGTTCTGCAGTGTTGGTATTCGGCATGGCCAAAAACGCAAAAGGCGCTATTTGCGCTTGCGTATCATTGGCTAAGGTATTTCGTAAGCGTGCAATTTCTTCGCCCAGACCCTGCCAGTCACAAATATGCTGTTGCTGATGAATGCGATGCACGCGCGCATGGTGTAAATTGGGGTTGATGTTGAGCGCTTGTGTGTAACAGGCAATGGCTTCATCCAACTTACCCAAATCACGCAACGCATTGCCTAAGTTATTGTAAGCATCTGCATCATTAGGGTTGTGTTTGAGTGACAGCTTAAATTGTGAAACGGCATGATTAGATTGCCCCAGCGCCATATAGGCATTACCTAGATTGTAATAAGCAGCGGCATTGGTTTGGTTTACTTGTATGCATTGCTGAAAATAATGAATGGCTTGTGTAAAGCGTTGCGCAGCGCTTTCGGTATTACCTAATTGCAACAATATTTGCGGATGGTTAGGGGCTAACTGCAACGCGCGCTGATAGCTCAGCAACGCAAGTTGGGGTGCTTTATTTTCCAAATATAGGCTGCCCAACTCGTAATGTAGCGCAGGGTCGTTTGGCGTTTTTTCAATCGCCTTTATTAAAGTTTGAATAGATTGCATGCGCGAGAGTTTACCTGAAACCATCATGCCTTTGCATGCGTGCCTAGATTGGTTCAGATTGCATAGACAAATCCACCAGCCGCTTTAAACCCAATATTTTTAACAAAAAGCGATTAGGATTCAGCTGAAATGCAAGTGTTGTGTCTACTGGCAATGGATCGCCGACCACCATGCTGGCCAGTAGCTCTGCGCAAAGTGGGGCAGTGGTTAAGCCTTTGCTACCATGACCAATATTGACATATAACCCATGCTGCCAAGGCAATGCACTGGCATGGGTTTTATGTTTAGGTGGGTATTGTGTGAGTTGCTCAGCATTTAAAAGCTGGCCCACCACAGGTAAATAATCGGGCGTGGTGCAGCGTAATGCGGCGCGACCGCTGCGTGCTTGGTTTGCTAAATCCATCAAATTCGGCGATACAGATTTCAGCATGTCGATATTTGTTTGGTTGTCTTCTTCGCGTACATCTAGCGCTGTATCCTCTTTAGCAAAAGTTGCACCTAAGCAATGTGCGTTATCCATAGCGGGCGTAATATAACCTTCTGTACACAACACTGTTTTAAGTTGCACGCTTTCCTCGGTAGCACGCACAGTGGTCATTTGCCCACGCACTGCCGTCAATGGTAAATGCGCTGATTGCGTTAATTTTAATGCATCATTTGCATTGGCAATCACCATCATATCTGCACTCAATCCTTGTTCTAATTGCGTATGTACGTGCCACTGCTGAGGTGTTTGGCTTAGTGTTGTTACCTGTGCATTGGTCTGTACAGTGATATTTGGGTGTTGTATCAATGCCTCACAAAAGGCTTGCGGATTCACCCAACCACCCCCTGCAAAGTGCAGTCCAGAAAACGACAATGGTATGCCAGCCAATTGCGAAGCTTCATCCGCGTTGACATGGCGCACTAGCATTTCCGTCAATCCACGGGTTGCAATTGCTTCTATCCGAGTAGATTCCCTTGCGTTACAAGCCAGTTGTAATAAACCACATTGACTTAGTGCATCGGCATTCAGCCCAAGTTGCCCAAGTAGACGCAGGGTAAACAGATAGCTACTGATCGCTAAGGTATCTGCGGCATTGTTGTGCCCGGCTAAGCGCGGATATAGCACGCCTCTTGGGTTACCAGAAGCTTCTTGTGCAATATTGGCATGGCGCTCTAGGAGTGTGACCTTAATACCCCTTATTGCCAGCGCGTTTGCAGTCGCGCATCCTGCAATGCCTCCACCAATCACAATTGCCGTGCTGGGCGTATGCATTGGCTTATGTGGCGTTTGACCTGAAAATTGACCGTACAACATCTCACGTTTGCGCCCAAAGCCCTCTGTTTTTTTCACTAAAAACCCGTGTGCTAATAAGCCACGCCTGACCAAACCAGCACTGGTGAATGTGGCAAATGTGGTGGTTGCATGGGATAAGTGTGCCATACGTGCAAATATATGTTCTTGCCACATCTCTGGGTTTTTAGCGGGCGCAAATCCATCTAAAAACCAAGCATCCATCGGTGTTTCTAGTTGCGGTAAAACCGTTTGAACATCGCCAATATGCAGTGTTAGCAGAATACGACCTGAAAATAATGTGAATCGATGTACACCCTCTGCAAGCGCACCGTATTGGGTGAGTAATACTTGAGACACTTCAGCTAAATCATGCCAAATGGCATGTGCTTGCTGCATCTGCGCTAGCGTCAGTGGATATTTTTCTATGCTAATAAAATGTAGGCGTGCGTTTGCTGGAGCAGTTTGAAGCCAAAGTCTGCATGCACACAAAAAATTAAGGCCTGTGCCAAACCCTGTTTCTGCAATAGTAAATGTAGGAGAAACCAGATGTTGCCATCTTTGCGCTAAGTCATTGTGTTGAAGAAACACATACTCAGTCTCGGCAATGCCTTGTTGCGGGTTGTCTGGATTGGTTGAAAAATATACATCATCAAAGCGCGTGGAATAGGGCTGGCCATCTCGCCAATCTAGCGTATTTGGTGGCGTTGGGTGAGATGGATAGGCTTGATCTGACATGGGTGCAAGTATATCAAGCCACGCATGCAAAACACTAAAATGCGCAATTAAACGCTTAAGGTGGGGCGTCTATTCTCTGGCTTAGCTAACAGCAAATGTACATCCCCAAGCGCACGTTCTGCAAAGCCACCTTCGCAATAGCAAAGGTAAAACTCCCACATTTTAATAAACTCTTCTGAATATCCCAGCTTGCGCACTTGGGCAATATTGGTAAAAAAGTTCTCACGCCACATCTTGAGCGTAGTGGCATAGTGCGGGCCAATGTCTTCCAAATCGAACAGACGCATATCGGTTTTACGGGTAATGCTATGCAGCATGGCTGTGTTTGAAGGAATATTTGAGCCTGGGAAAATATAGCGTTGAATAAAATCGACCGATTGAATCGCACTTTCATAACGTTGATCAGCAATCGTGATCGCTTGAATCAAAGCCAATCCATCAGGTTTGAGTAAGCTACTCACTTTGGCAAAGTAAGTGTCATAAAATTGATGGCCTACCGCCTCTACCATTTCAATCGACACTAACTTATCGTAGGTTCCAGTTAAATGGCGATAATCTTCAAGTAGCAACGTAATTTGATGTTCTAAATTGGCATCTTTCACCCGTTGTTTAGCCAAGGCATATTGCTGCTGTGAAATAGTCGTGGTGGTGACCTTGCAGCCGTAATGCTTGGCAGCATAGATGGCAAATCCACCCCAGCCTGTGCCAATTTCAATCACATGGTCAGTTGGCTTTAAATCTAACTTGTCGCAGATGGTTTTAAGTTTAAGCTCAGACGCTTGCTGGAGTGTTTTCGTGTCTGCATTGAACATAGCACTGGAATACATCATGGTATTGTCCAAAAACAACGCGAACATATCATTGCCTAAATCATAATGCGCCGCGATATTTTTGCGGCTGCCTTCCGTAGTATTGCTATTGAGCCAATGCAATAACTTTAACAAGGGCTTGGTTAGCCACTGATATCCACCTTCTAAGCTATCCATCACGTGCTGATTCACGGCCATTAAACGTATCACATCAGTAAGATTATCGGCTGTCCAATAACCCAACATATAGGCTTCGCCCGCGCCTATGCTGCCACCAAACGCAATTTCGCCATAAAAGCGCGGGTCATGTACTTGAATAGTGACCCGTATGTTGGAGGGTTGACCAAACGTATGGGCTTCACTGCCATCCACTAGTGTCAGTTGCCCAGTGTGTAGCTGTTGTAAACGCTTAAGTATTTGTGCTTTGGCAAAGTCTGCCACCCATTTAGAACGGCTTTTGGCCTTAAGTGGCGTGGTGAGTGTGTCTTGCAGGCGTATTTGGGCGGTCATGATTACTTATGCGCAGGATTAGGATGTGAATAAAAGGGCACGCGTTTCAACCAAAGCCAAAATGCGTTCCAATAAATAGCCGCCACCACTTTCATGGTCATGAAAGGATATCGAATCAGCATTAAATTCAAAGTAGCGGATGTGAATGCTTTTGGCTTCATATCTAGTGTTGCATGAAACATTTGTTGGCCATCTTTGAGATTTTTCATGTGTACTAACAGCTGCTTTTCTTCCAATTTAAAGCGCCAATCATATTCAATCTCCATCGGCATAAACGGGGAGACATGGAACGCTTTAGAAAGTTTAAACGCAGTGATGGTGCCATGTTGAGTGGATATGACCTCTCTGTTTGCATTGAAATCATGCACATAAGCGTAGTCTTCACCCCAAGGGGTATTGGTAATATGGCTGACAATAGCCTGCAGGGTGGTGCCATCGGGCTCAAAGCAATAGTAGAAGCTCACCGGGTTAAAGCAATGCCCAAAGTAGCGCATATTGGTGAGTAAGCGCACTGGGCCCTGCGGCGCAATACCCGTGGCCTGTTTTACCAATTGACTGATTGCAGATTTAAGCGGAATTTCTGGATTGCCATAATAGTCTTCGCGTTTAAACCAAGCTAAATTGGGTTTTAAATAAGACCAAAACTTTGTTTTCTCAAATAGCTGCGGTAGTTCATCTAAATCTAAGTACATCATAAACACTTGGTAACTAAAGCCATGCCGCTTGGGCGCAAACCGCTGATGGGTGACTTTGCCGGTATAAATGGCACTAGCTAGCATGTTGCGCTTGCTCAAAATGTTTTAAAGCGGCTAATGCACTCACCACGCCATCTTCATGAAAGCCATTGCGCCAATAAGCACCTGCATAGCCAGTATGGTTTTGACCACTGATCTCGGCATGTCTTGCCTGTGCTGCGGCGCCAGCCAATGTATACAAAGGGTGCATGTAGGTTAAGCGTTTGATTACCTTGGCTGGGTTAATGAAGTCAGTATGATTGAGCGTGACTAAAATGGGCTCTGTCGATTGCAGGCCTTGCAAAATATTCATGTTATAAGTCACCAGCACTTTATCGGAAGGTTTTTCCGTAATGTGATAGTTCCAAGCTGCCCAAGCCAGTTTGCGCTTAGGCATCAGGCTGCGGTCATAATGCAGGTAGATGGTATTTTCTTGGTAGGGTATCGCCCCCAATATTTCTCGTTCGGCTGCTGAGGCATCTTTACCCAACATCTTTAATGCTTGGTCGCTGTGGCAAGCAAAAAACACATAATCAAAAGTTTGCTCGTCTTGATTCACTGGCTTAATCTTGACTGTGTTTTTGAGCCTGCGCACACTTTCGATAGGCGTATTGCGTTTGATTTTTGATTTAAATGGCTCAATAAGCTTTTCCACATAGGCTTTAGAACCACCTTTGATCACACGCCATTGTGGTCTGTCATTCACAGACAGCATGCCATGATGATGAAAAAACCTGACAAAAAAGCGGGCAGGGAATTGCATCATTTGCGCCGCATCTGTAGACCAAATAGCTGAACCCATGGGTACGATGTATTGATGAATAAACTGAGGGCTATATTTTCCTTGCGCCAAATAATTACCCAACGTGATTTCTGAGCCATCATCCAGTAGCTCTAGCGCGGTCTTATTAAAGTGCAAAATATCGCGAATCATACGGTAAAAACTTGGTTTGAATAGATTCGCGCGCTGTGCAAATAAGCTATTTAATGTAGTGCCGTTGTACTCTAATCCTGACACTTCGTCTCTCACGCTGAAGCTCATATCACTTGGTTGCCAATCTACTTTTAACGCATCTAGTAGCTGGATAAAGTTTGGATATGTGCGGTCATTGAATACGATAAAGCCTGTATCGACCTGATAATGCTGACCAAAGAGCGAAATGTCATGGGTGTGCGTGTGCCCCCCAATGTGCTCATTTGCTTCAAATACTGTAATGTCGTGTTGCTGGTGCAAGTGGTAAGCCAACGTATTGCCTGCAATACCACTGCCAATAATGGCGATTTTCATAACTTATTGTATTTCTTGTATTGGTAATACGGAAGAGGTTGGCATGATGCACGAAGGATAAGGCGTACAGCACGCAAAAATCGAGGCCGCACGCGTTACACAGCAAGACTGAGAGTACCGCGCACCAAAGTCATTCGTACGCATAGTCACTTAATCCTTATTTCCCTTATATTGCTTGGATTCTCTAATCTCTACAGGTACTGTGCGCAAATTCCATATTAGGCCTAAGGCAGCGAGGACACGCAAGCCGTAATAGGTAAAGTCAATTTCCCACCAATAAAAGCCTTGTTTAGCAGCGCCCGGATAATGATGATGGTTGTTATGCCAACCTTCGCCTAGCGTCACAAGCGCAATCAAAAAGTTATTGCGGCTTTGATCGCGCGTTTGATAGCGGCGTTTTCCCCACACATGTGCCAGAGAATTCACGCTGAATGTAGCGTGATAGAGCACTACTGTGGATAACACAAAGCCCCATACCAGCAGCTGCGGTCCATTGGTGTTGAGTTCTGGCGCATATGCAGCCAACACTTCACCCAATATATAAATGGTCACAGCAAAAATAATGGGCACCAGCACATCAAATCTGTCTAAAAAACGTAACTCTGGAAACTTAGCCAGCTCTTTTACCCGCTCAAATTTAGTAGCAAAGTTTGCACTAGATAAAAACCAACCCATGTGGCTCCAAAAAAAGCCATGTTGTACAGGGGAGTGTGCATCATTTTCTTGATCTGAGTGCACATGGTGATCACGATGGTGTGCCGCCCACCATAAAGGGCCACGCTGCACCGCGGTGGCGCCAATAATGGCAAATACAAACTGACCAAAGCGTGAGGTTTGAAAAGATTTATGCGCGAAATAACGATGATAAAAGCCGGTGATTGCAAACATACGTATGGCATACAGCAGGACAGAAAATATGACTGCAAACCAACTCCAGCCCACCCAAAACAAACTCAAACAAGCTAAATGTAACCCGACAAAAGGAAACACGCGCCACCAATCTATTTGGTGTGCCTGTGTGTCGCCTGAGTTGCTTGCTACTTCGTTATCAAACCAACTAAACAGAAATTTAAAGAGTTTGTACTGGTGCATGATGACGCTTAATTTGCTTCACTTGAGTTTTTTGCAGGCCATGATTGCGGTACTTTTCTTATTTTTGTAGTGTCGTATCCTAACTCTTTGATCAATTGCACCATTTCGTCATAATGCGCATCGGAGATGGAGGAGGTTCTTGCCATAATCCATACATAATCTCGTGCATTTCTAGCAATAATGGTACGTTGATAATCAGGGTCTAAGTAGGCAATTCTGTAATCTGCTTTAATGGGCCAAATAAACTGCATCCCCCAAACGGCGTTACCTGTATTTTCTACCACAAACCCTTTGGGATGATAGCTTTTAAAAGGGCCGTCAAACGCACCTTTATAGTAAGTAAAGGTGGTTGCAATGGTGCCGTCTGCATTGAGCGCATAGTTTTCAATGGCATTGTAGGATTGTGTTTCAATCATGGTCGGGATGGCAGCAATCACATACCAATCACCCATAAATTTTGGTAAGTCCACTTGTTTTACTGGTTTTACTTCGTTCATGGCATTTCCTGCACAAGCGCTTAAACACAGCACTAAAAATATTGAATAAAATACATTTAAAATAGTTTTTAACATATTGATTTACTTAATTTTGTAATTAATTTCATAACCTTCTGGAGTGGTGGATTTTAAAGCAACCCAATCGTTGTTTTGGTCGTACCAAACATCAATGTTTAATTTATTTTTACCATTGAGCGCACCCATAATCTTGTAATGGTTTGCTTCAGTAGGACGTCCTCTAACTTGGATAGTTTCGTTGCCTAGCGATTGTATTTTTGTATCTAAATATTCCGCATTTTGCGGGTTAAGCAGTTTTTTTTGCGTCAGGATTTTTGGGTTCCAATAGGCAAAGGTCATGGTGCATTCAGGCAACTTTTGTGTGGTTTTGTTATAGCGCACTTCAAACACATCGCCCTGCTTATTTGCATCTACATCCATCACCACTTTGTTTTCAACTGTGTGCGCCGTTAATTTGCTTAAACAGTCGTTCTGCCATGTTTCTTGGGCGGTGTGCACATAGTCATATGCATTGATAAACAATACTTTTACTTTAAAGTTTGCTTTACTGGTCAATTGATTATCGGCGAGTGAAAATGTGTGCGTGCCAATTTTTTGTTTATCCAAATACACATCAAACGCCCAATCTTGGCTGCTGGCATTGAGGCTGAATAGAGCCATGGCGATGAATAGTGTTTTATTCCACATGTTTCGGCATTCCTGGCACAAAGGCATTGGTACTTTTAATATATTGTAGATAAGCAGGGCGGCGTTCAGTAATCGTGCTTTCCAGCAAACTTACACCGCTGACTTTTAACAAAAGAATGGTCATTAAAATGGGTGAGATGATGGCCCACCAAGCACCCGTTGCAAGTGCAAATAAGAAAAATCCCCACCAAACACAGCACTCACCAAAATAATTAGGGTGTCTGCTGTAGCGCCATAATCCAGTATTCAGCACTGCATTTTTGTTGGCTGGGTTGGCTTTAAAACGTGCCAATTGATAATCACCGACAATCTCCCAATACAGTCCAAACAAAACCAGTATTACAGCAATGTAATCCAAAGGATTCAAAGGTGTTTCACCATCTAATGCACCATAGATGGAAATACTAATGATCCAAGCTAACACCGCCTGTAGACCAAACACGATATAAATACTCTTTAACCAAAAGTTTGGCTCGTTATTTTGGCGAATCACCACATAACGCTGATCTTCATGGCCCACATTACGCCAGGCAATATGTACACACAGCCTCACGCTCCATATGGTTAACAAAGTAAGCACCAGCAAAATACGTGGGCTGGTGTCATAATTGAGCAGTGCGACCGTATAACCCGCCAGTAAGAAAAACAGGCTCCACATGCTGTCTACATGGCTGACTTTGTCAGTGATCAGACTAAGCATCCAGCCAAATAGCGCAAATAGTCCAATCGCATAAAAGCTGTATAAGTAAAGTGACCAGTTAAACATGTTGATATCCATCAAATTTCTTAGATAAATGCATCATGAGTGGTGTTAGCGCGCCCCATCCAATCGCCAATACAATGTGGCTACTCGGTGTAATGGTGAGTGTGACTGCCCCCAGTTTTTCTGCAGCCATATAAGCCAAAGGCCCACCAATTGCGCCGAACAATACAGCAACCAGCCGACGGTCGCGCATCCAGCGCAGACTTGCATTGAGCGTGCTGGCAAATGCTACCCACAGCCCAATAATCCAAATGGGCACTAGCGCAGGAGACCACCCATTGGCTTGGTAGAACACCACACCATGATTCAGCACCATTTGATCAAAGATTGCACCAATCACACATACAATAAGAATAAGCTGTAACTCTTTGATTGGGTTGGGAATAAACGCAAGTTGAATGCCGACAAGCGAGCCAGCAATCACAAATGCAAGCCAAGGTAATTGGTTGGCTGCGCCTAATACACATGCAAACCAAGCCAGTTGAAACAACACAAAATTAAGGATGATACGCTGTGTAGACATTTATTTTTTCTCGAATAAATAATGGCTTACCCACCATTCTTGCCCATTGTTATAACCAAATAACTCTGCACAAGCCATGTAAAACATACGCCAACGATTACGCCATACTTCTACTTGGTCAACACCATAAGTATTGGCCAATACTTTGGAGATATCATCATGGTGTTTGTCCATATTTTCCAGCCAGGCATTGGCAGTTCTTTCATAATGCGTGCCGTCCCAGCGCCAGCGGTCAATCAGTCGTAAATGGTCTTGAAAATACAATGGCAAATCATCACTTGGCATCATGCCGCCACTAAAAAAGTATTGGCTCATCCAGTCATCCTCGCCTTGTACTTCAAAAGCGTAGGGTGTGTTGCGGTGTACAAAAATATGTTTAAAAAACTTACCTTGTGGCTTCAGCCAATTGGCAACCTTGCCATACAGCACTTGGTAGTTACGCATATGCTCAAACATTTCAACCGATACAATGCGGTCATATTGTGCAGGTGCTTCAAACACATTCATGTCAGCTGTGATGATATGTAAATTTGCAATCCCACGTGATTTTGCCGTGTTCATGATGTATTCACGTTGCGAATTTGAGTTTGACACGCCTGTGATTTTCGCATTAGGGTATTTCTCTGCCATCCACAGTGAGAGTGAACCCCAACCGCATCCAAGCTCTAAAATATGCTGGCCATCCTGCAAATCGGCATGCGTGCACGTTTGGTTTAAAGCCAGCACCTCAGCTTCATCCAGCGTTTGTGTGTCTGGCATCCAAAAACAGCTGCTGTATTTACGGCGCTCACCTAAACAATAGTGAAAAAACTGCTCTGGTACTTCGTAGTGTTGTGCATTGGCTAGTTCTGGTAATGGTGCAATTTGTTGTGATGCATTCATTTGCGCAATAAATTGCATGAGACGGGCCATGGTGGCTTCGCAGTCGTAGGCGTAAATCTCTTTTAATCTTTTTTCTGTGAGTTGACGGATTCCTTTGCGTACCAACGCATCCGGAAGTTTGCCTGATTCGGCAAGCTTTATTGCTAAGCTCATGAAAGTAAACCTTTTTAAAATTAGTCTGATGAAGCCTGTGTGTTTGTAACAGCGCTAGTATTTCGTTTTAATTCATCTAACTAATGCCCAAAAAACACAGTGCAACTTTAGGAGATTATTTGATAAAAAAAGTTGCACTAGAAACCAACAGAATCCACACTATTATCATATACCAATTGAGCTAACTTTTAGCACACTAGCCAATATTCATAGTGAGTGAAAAAGTCTTATTTGATGCGTGCATAAAACTGTTTTAACTACATATCTGACTATTGTATACTGTTCTGTATACACAATGAAAGGTTCTATGATGCGTAAAAATGTATTCACACACGTTTTAATCAGCACCCTATTTTTATTGGAGATAGGCTGCTCGACAAGCCAACAAAAGACTAGCTTAGATAAAGCAGACGCGAAGCAAGCAGATTGGCCAAGTTATGGTATGAATTTAAAAAGCCAGCGCTATTCAGGCGCAACACAAATCAATACTAGTAATGTAGAAAAATTAGCCGAGGCATGGCGCTATCAATCTGGTATCACAGCAACTTTTCAAGCCACACCCATCGTACAAAATGGCGTGATGTACTTATCCTTACCCTTTAATCACGTTGTGGCACTTAACGCAAAAACAGGGCAGGAGCTCTGGCGCTACACTCATGATAGACGCAAAGATTGGCAAATGTGCTGTGGCCCAGCTAACCGTGGAGTGGCGGTCTCAAATGGCAAGGTGTTTATAGGCACGGTCGACGCACGTTTGATTGCTTTGGATGCAAGCACAGGTGTTAAAGAGTGGGATATTGATGTAGTTGAAAATGCGATTGTGACCGAAGGCCAAGATGCACTGGATAAAAATGACCCGAACAGTTTGCGCAAAGTCACAGGCGGCACAGGGATTGGCATTGCCATGGCACCAGTGGTCTACAACGGTAAAGTGATTGTAGGGATTACAGGAGTAGGCTATGGCCTGCATATTGACAACCCTAGAGAAGATGCACCCCTTGGCGCAGTGATTGGCGTTGCTGGCTTATTTGGTCGACCAGGTTTTCTAGCGGCTTATGATGTCAATAACGGCAAGCGTGTATGGCAATTTGATACGATTCCAGCACAAGGTTGGGAAGGTGTGTTTGCAGAAAAGACAGAAGATGGCGCCAGCTTTAATCGCGATATTGCGCAAGAAAAGGCGGATGTAGCTAAATATCCTGATGCATCGCGCTTTGGCGGTGGTTCAGCTTGGAGCACCCCAGCCATTGATGCTACAACCAACACGCTTTATTTCGGCACTGGTAACCCATCGCCACAAATGAACGACATATCTCGCCCTGGCGACAATTTGTATACGGTGTCATTGATTGCCTTAGATACTGAAACAGGCAAGTTAAAATGGCATTATCAACAAGTGCCGCATGATCTTTGGGGCTATGATTTAGCAAGTCCACCGGTCTTATTTGATTATCAGATCAATGGCAGAAAAGTACCTGCGGTAGGGCAAGCCAGCAAAACAGGATGGTTCTATATCCATGACCGCATCTCAGGCAAATTGCTCAAGAAAACAGATGCATTTGTGCCACAGCATAATCTATTCAAAAAAGCGAGATTTGAAGGCACTGTCGTTTATCCGGGTATCTTGGGAGGTGCAAACTGGTCACCCGTGAGTGTAGATGAAGCACGTCAGCGCGTATTTGTGGCTGCCATCCATGCCCCCATTAAATATACCCTGCATGAAAATCCGGGCAAAGACGGCAAACCACCTATACGTTATGCCGCCAGCGAACCCACAAACGACCCACGTTGGGGCTTGTTATCCGCTATCAACTTAGTCACTGGCAAAGTGCTCTGGCAGGTCAAAACCGCTCAACCATTGATTGGTGGAGTGTTAGCTACTGCTGGCAATTTGGTATTTACAGGGGAGGGCAATGGCAACCTCAATGCTTACAATACCGATACTGGCGCATTAGTTTGGCAAGGCAAATCAGAGTTCGGCGTGAATGCACCACCAATCACTTACACCATAGATGGCACACAGTACATTGCGGTCTCAAGTGGTGGCAGTTCAATCTTTGGCTATAAACAGGGCGATGCTGTATTGGCTTATAAAATATATTCCAATTAAGCCCACACTATGCAGCAGTGATATCTAAGGTTGATTCAATGCTCATCACTGCTTAGTATCGCCTTAATTGGCAACTGCGTTTCATTACGTTGCCAACCACCAATTTGGTTGTAGACAACCATCTATGTGTTTGTCTACAGCCATTTTTAATCAGGCAATTGCACGCTCACCGTGTTAACTCTCTCATTTATATAGCATTTCCTATGGCCATCGCATTGGCATAGTTAGTGCTCATTCGTTAGGTTGTTGCTTAGCTTTAGCGCTTGCTAGTGATGTGTTTTCACCATTAGCAATCCGCCCTAAAGTGATGCAAGTTTTTCGCAACTACCTAACGATGTGATAAGAGGCAAACCTGTGAACTTCCGTTTAAAAGTAAACTCCCCAGCTATTAGTATGTTTTTTATCAGCCTCATGCTGATACTGCCGTTTTTGATTCCACATCGACCATACCCGATTCAAACCTTTTACTTGGAGTGGCTAACTGCCGTGTTTGCATTCGTTGCATTTATTCCTTTACTCAATATAAAAGCATGGTCAGCATATAAAGCTCCCACAATCATTGTCTTGCCAGTAGCCATGCTCGGTTTTATGGCGGTGCAATATGTGGCGTTAGATATTGCCTACTGGCAACAGTATTTTCTTGTAGCGCAATACTTTTTATTTGCTGCATTAATGATGTTATTGGGCGCAATGCTAAAAGATACGCTGGGGTTTGATAAGGCTATTAAAGTTATCGCCTGTGCCTTACTGATCTCTGGATTATTAAGCGTTTTAATTATTGCGCTTGATATCATGGATATACATTTAGGTGGTTGGGTTGTCACTAGAAAAGTTGGGGGAGCAGTTGCTAACCTTGGCCAATCCAATCACCTTGCTACATTACTAGGCCTAGCGCTGGCTAGTCTTGGTTATTTATATGTGCGACAAAGCATAAAATCTTTAGTTACTTGGACATTGGCAATCGTATTGTTAGCCGGGCTTGCGCTTACAGCCTCACGCTCTACTTGGCTGTATGTCAGCTTGTTGCCGCTAACCGCACTCATTTATCGTTCATTTACCGCAAAAAATACCAACCTTACTTCGATTTCCAATAAACGCTTGGTAATGTTGTTAATAGTGCCTGCGCTCTATTTCTTTACACAATTAGCGCTACCATACATACCCGCTAACACACCAATTAGCACCACCAATCAACGATTGGTAGAGCTAGCGCAAACCAAAGATTCCCCACGCTTGCTCTTATACAAAGCTAGTTGGTATATTTTTGCTGACAACCCATTCTTAGGCACAGGATTTGGGCAAATGGCGGGGCACGACCTCAATCACGCCAGCCGTGTACCTGAACTAAAGGGCACTACAAGCCAAGCCCATAACACATTGCTACAATTGTTAGCAGAAACAGGGGTGATTGGCACCACCTTAGTTTTGGTATGTTTGCTAGCATTTTTTGTTTGTGCTAAATCAGCGCCATTAACCCCAGAGCGCTGGCTATGGTGGCTTTGCTTGCTAATTATCGGCACCCACGCCATGCTGGAGTACCCACTGTGGTATATGCATTATCTCGCGCTCACTGCCTTACTCTTAGGCATGGGTGACATGCGCATGGTCAACATCAATAAGCGATATACCCAACTCGGTCTTTCGCTTTTGATGGTGGTGTGGCTAGCGAGTTTGCTACAAACCGCTCATGATTACCGTGTGATTGAGCGTTGGTTTTATCAAAATCAAACCAGCAAATTAAATAATGAGCGTTTTGATCTCATGTACCAGCAATTACAACCCATCCGCGCTTTTTCACCATTGGCAGTGTATGCCGATAACCAATTACTGTCAGCGTTACCAACAAACCGAGATAGCTTGAAAGAAAAGTTGGAAATCACTGCGCGCTTGCTCAAAACCTACAATTCACCAGCGCTAGCTTACAACTATGCAACCTTGCTTGCGCTGGATGGAAAGTTAGATGCAGCCAAAGCGCATTTAAATAATGCCTTTCTACGCCACCCTAGTTCAATTGATATGTATTGGCAACGAACAGTAAAACTTACGTTAAATGGCGAGCCTCAACTTTTTCCACTGGTAAAGCATATTGAATTACTACGTGATGGAACAGACGCTGCTGATCAAGCGCCAAAAGTAAATGGTAAGTCATTACAGTTTCCGCGTCCTGTGCCAGCCAACAACATGGCTAACATTCATACATAAAGATAGGGTTATTTTTTTAAATACTGGTTTACTTCTGCATTGGTGGTTTACCGCAACCAACTTGGTTGTAATAAACCACCAATTAACCAATCTTTAAAAAAACAATCAATTTAGTTTATGAACATCACAAATAAAATGTGTAGCAAATACAGTAAGTTACAATTTATTTACAACTCGCAACACAATAATAACAACTTGGCACAGCGTTTGCTCTTACCTACTTTGCATACACAGGGCGAGTACCAAGATAAGGTACGTGTGCCGGGGAAGCCTGTTCCCTCCCAATCTCAACTAAGTGATAAGCATAGTGGTACGTTAAATCACGGGGCTTGGCAAAACCAAATACCGTGCGATTACAGTAAAAGCAAAACCAAACACTGTAATCAGCTAACCACCATGCTTAACACATAGTTCAGGTGTTGGGTTGGTTGCCACGGCGAAGTATGTGCGAGCGATTGTCATGAATCGCAGTGAACAACCAAAATTTATATATATATTTTGGAGAAATTAATCATGATGAAACAAAAAAGCATCATCAAGCAAAAAGGTTTTACATTGCTTGAGTTATTGGTGGTCATCACCTTGCTTGCTATCTTAGCAGTTGGTGGTTTGGTGGCTTACGATGGCGTTGGCGAAAACGCTGAATCTTCTGCTGGCGCTTACAACATCGCCTCACTAGACCGCGCAGTACGTCAATACCGTGCAGTAACTAACACCTACCCAGACCAATGGGATAACTTGTCTGACCCAGCCGCTGCATTGCCAGCTGGTGGCTCAAACTTCTTAGCAGAAACTACACAACAAGTCTTTGGTTCATGGAACATCGGTGGTGCAGAACCTGCATTCCGTCAAGCTGTAGTAGACAGAATCAGAACTGTTTGGGGCATGGAAGAAATCCAACAAGTGGTTTCACCATTTGATGGCACAGCTGCACCAGGCAAAATGCACAATGAAGGTACAGGTTTCTCTAGAGAAGATGCATTCTTTGACGAAGATAATAACAACGTATGGACTGGTGATTTCTCTCACATCTCTATCGCTCCATCAGCGAATGGTGACACAGGTGAAGTTTGTACAGTAGGCACTCAGCAAGTAAGTAACACATTCGCCGATGGCGCAGTGGCTGGCGCACCAGAATTGATCGCTATGGCACGACGCTTAAATGCAATGAACGATGCCATGGGTATTGAGCGTTGCCATTTAGTTATTGCTTTAGGTTTTGGTGGTGATGCAGCATCAAGTACCTCACGTGCTTCAGTCAATATTCCAGCAGCACCAACCTATACTAGCCCAAATGTGAATCCAGCTGTTAATTACGGCCGCTATGTTGGCTTGTTCCACATGGGCCGCACGGATAGCGGCGCTGGTGAAACTACTATTGGTGTAGACGAACTTTTTGCCCGTCCAAAACTAATCGGCTTTGTTACACCAGAAGGCCAACCAGTTGACGTATTGGTACAAGGTACACGTAGCGAAGACAACTAATTGACGCAACGTTAATGCATATTAACCAAGTGTAAATAAGGATGGGGCAGTGCCATAAGGCATTGCCCCATTATCGCGCTCTCAACTGGTAGCTTAAAAATGATGGGAATCTTAGTAGCGTAATGATGGTGAATTAATCAAAAAAATCTAGGGTAAAAATCCCGTTAAGTAAATCTATCTAACTGGTTATTTTTCAGTTAAAAAAGGTGGTTTTACTTAACGGTTTTAGCGCTTCCATTACAGTTAAAAAGTGACGTAAAAATATGTGTAAAATGGCTTATATAAAGGCTTTCAAGCTTATTGGATATCCTGCAAACATAGTATAATTTACGCACAAAAAAAGGCATATGGTGTGTTGTTTTTCACCAATTATTCGAGGGGCCGGGTTGATTTATTTGGAGTATCAAAATACCGTTTGCAGACCACTGCAACGCGGCACTTTTCAAGCAGGTTTTACTTTGCTTGAGCTAGTGATTGTCATCGGCTTGCTGAGTATTTTGGCTATCGGTGCCACTGCCATGCTCGAAGATGACGGCCATTGGCAACGTGATGAAGTGACCAAAGAACGTTGGAATGCCATTCGCAAAGCAATTGTGGGTGAACCAAACCTTGCCTTAAATGGCTCACCGTTAGTGGTCGGGTATGTGTCAGACATGGGTCGCTTACCAGCTACCATTGCAGAACTGACCTCTCAAGACCCTCAATTTGATGCAGATAATAATGGGGCGGATGATTCCCCTTGCCAATTTGCTGCAGCAGATATAGAGCAACCAGATTACACCGACATACCGATTGACAATTATTTGGTGGCCACGGGATATACCAACACAGTCAGTGGAGGCTGGCGAGGCCCATATTTGCATACCGAGGGCAGTAAGTTTTTTGGTGATGGTTGGTTTGGGTTTAAAGATGCAGACGAGAACTACACCCCTAAAGACACGCAAGATGGATGTGATTTTAAATGGAATGTAGTCACAACGCCTGCTACACCTGCAGGCTTAACCGACATCACCGATTTAGAAGTGCAAAGTTTGGGTAATGATAGAGTGGCTGGCGGTACTGCATCCGCGCAGGATTACCCGTCGGATAGTCTAAAAATTATCAATCTCAATGAATGGACATTAAGCGCTGCACCCATTACCTTTAATTTACAGTTTAATCGCTCTGTGACTGATGGAACCGGAGGCACGCATAACGACATTCCACCTTTACTTCCTATTCCTACTTCCGACTCTCCCCATCAGCTTCAATTGGTACTCTACCGCTACCAAGACAACGGTAATGCTACCGCAACATTTGCAGATGATGTTATTGATACTCCAGCGGATACAACCTTCTCTCTCTCAAATGGCATCACTATGGCACCCTCACAAACACTATCTCTAGATGGCTTGCCAATTGGGCGCTATGCTGCCGTCATTTGGTGTACACAAAACGACAATTTGCCAGTAGCGAGCGCCGATTACACTAACGACGTGGTTTACGATGGCGACTGCGATGGAGGCAATATTGAACATAGCCCCGTTTACTTCACGCTCACACAACACACTTCCCAAGTCACGATTGTTTGGAACCTCCCCTAGAAAGTAATGTGTAATGGCCTTAGAAAAAACATTAACCAAGTTACTCAACTTTAATCGCATTAATAGCGTATTGGTGTGCGAGGCTAGCTTGACTGAGCTACGTGCAGCCATTTTCGAAAAAAAGAAGGATAAGTTGATTGTCTCGCCAGAGATGATGCACAGCGATGCAGCGGATTATCCAAGTGCCTTAGCTGATATTGTGCGCAAAGCTAAACTCAAGGGCTGGAAAGGTAAGCATGCCATCTTGCTTACGCCAGCAGCAGTGTGTAGCCCTATTTTTCTGCCTATTCCGCATAAGCACAAAGTACCGTTAGCGCAGTTTGAAGAGGCGGTGCGCTGGGAGCTTGATCCCATTTTGCAACAACAACGTCAAACCCTGCAGTTAGGGCAGATTTTAGTCGCCAACCGTTCGATTACCGCAGACCAATTAAACAAGCTGCTAGACGAGCAAGCAGGCATGGACCGCAGCAAAAACCGAGAGGTAGTCTATAAGCGCATAGGCGAGCTTGCTATTGAACGGGGGCATCTCACCCCTAACCGACTGGAGCAAGCTATTGCGCGTCAACATTGGTTTACTGATGACCAGGATGAGCTTAAATGCGATTGGAGCGCCATTAAAATCACCACGGAGCTAGACCCAGGTAGCTTTCCTTGGTTGGGCGCGGGCATTAATAGAGCGGTATTGCGCAAATGGCAAGCTGCTTTTGCGCAACTTGGGCTTAAGTTAGAGGCTTGTTATCCATTGGTTGGCGCGGCATTAGGCGCAGGTGAACTTACATCCACTGCAAGCAATGAGAAAAGCAAACCCAATCATGATCTCATCTTAGAGATGCATAACAATCAAGTCAGTGCAGCCTTACTGGTCAATGGTGTGCTGTCACAGTTGGTGTCCACAGGTTGTCACAATGCGAATCGCCTTATGCAAGTTACCGATTTATATCACCGTTTAGGCGAGCCTACTTGGCAACGTGTTCGATTGCTCGATACTGTTAGCAAAAGCGAGCAGGAGGGCGCTTTGCTATTGGAAGATATTGCCCAAATGATTAACTTAACTGTGGAGCCCATTAAACAGCCTAACCGTAGTTGTGGCTTATCGATGATAGGAGCGACATCACATATTCTAGGCTTGCCACGCGCACGCAATGTGCAGGGTGTTTCGGTACATGAGCCTATACCACCACTTATGCAGCGTTTTGAGGTGCGTGCGATTCTCACGGTGGCGGGCATTATCTTGCTATTGATCTTCACCGAGTTAGGCATGTTAGGTAAACAACTCTGGATAGACTACCAACAGCATTTAATCAAAGACGACTTAGCATTAGTCGAAAAAACACGTAATGAAATCCAAGACAATATTAACCGTGTAAACGCTCTTGAGGCGGAGCTTAAAGCATTAGAGGACAAGAAAAATTCTCTGACCAAAATTCAAGAAATTTATGGTGAAAAATTGCCGCAACGCAATGAAGCCCTGCAGCTCTTTTTAAAAGCGTTTGAAGCTTCAGCAGATGATGGCGTGGTATTTGACAGGGTATCGGAAGATGGCATCCGTGGCTTTACCATTAACGCTTGGGCGCTTGACGAAACTTCCGCCCAAAATTTCATTAAGCGCTTTCAATTAAACATCAACCCGCTTGGCTACCGCCTGAAAGACATTGTCGTCAGCCAGCAAACTGGTCGCCTTGGCATGGTGGGGAATGGCATTGTGTTTAACGCTACCCAACTGGATGACGAAAAGTGGGAGGCATCAAAATTACTGCCCCTCGCCGCACCCATTAGAAGAAGATAATTGGAGTTTTCATGGATTTAAACCGTTTATCCGCCCAACAACAATGGATGATTTTATTCATATTGGCAGCCTTGCTAGTTTCGCCTTATGCTATTAAGCGTTTCTGGCCAGCTTATCAAACACTACAAAAAAATCAGAAGCATTTAACTAAAAACCAAGACACCATTAAAACTCCGAATTACCCTGAAAGCCCAGTCGAGGATGAGGAAGATGTGCGTGCAGATATTGAGGATGCACAAGCGGTAGTCAACGATTTAAGCACTCGAACCGACAGCATTCAGAACCGAATTGGACCTACTGAGACACAAGATATCTTGCTTGAACTTTCAGCTGCTGCAAGGGTGAATAATATCAATATCATCGATAACGTGCCCTATGTTGTACAACGTGTTGCTACTGCTGGCACAGACACAAAAATTAAAGCTGCAGCACCAGTAAAAAGAACTAGGACAGATCGTGATGACCGCCGTGCCCGACGGACTGCTAATAGGGGTGCTGGGCAAACAATTAACGCCACAGCAATGATGGGCACACCACCTAGAGAAGGTGAGTTGATTTACGATGTTGTGAATAAGCTAGATGAGGCTAGGCCATTACAGTTAATGTCGCTGCAAGGCACTTATTTTGGCTTGATGGGTTTTATTGAGTCGATTAGAAACCTACCTGTGCAAGTGACTTTGGTGAATCTGAGCATTGATACCCAAGTGCAAATCCCCTCGCAAAACCAGCAAAACATGCAGGGCTTACCTCAATTGATACGCGTGAGCTTAATTCTAGCTTTATAACCATGGCGATAACATCCGAACAGTTATTAGAGGCCGCGCTTAAGGTGGATATGATACAGCGTGAAACGCTGAATCAGCTTCGCAATGAGGCGCGGCGACGCCATCTAGATGTGCTCACCTTGATACAAGCGCACTATCGTTTACCCAAAAATGCGTTTTACCGTGCCGCAGCTGAAGTACGGAATATGCGTTTTTTAGAAATGGAGGAGCTTAAGCCTGATTTAGAAGCACTTAAGAAATTACCACAAGCACTGGTCAGGCGAAAAAACTTTTTACCTGTGTTAGCAACCAGTGAAGATGCGCCCTTAACATTGGTCACGTCTGAGCCAGACGATCGTAGTGGCCTTGATACTAGTAAGCGTCTGTTGAATCAAGCGGTTGAGCTAGGGCTAAGCGAACCACATTTAATTTCAAAGGCAATTGAAAGGGCATATCAAGCATTACAACAGGCCTCTATAGAAGTAGAGAGCGCCACGCAGCAAAGTGTGGATTTAATCGTGTTGCTAGATGCTATTTTCCGTGAGGCCTATTTGCGTCGTTCTTCAGATATTCACATCATGCAAGATGAGCAAGGCTTGCGGGTGCGCTTGCGGGTGGATGGCAAGCTACAAGAATACATCCCAGATACGGTTGCAAGCCATGATGTAGCGAATGGTCTGATTTCTCGTATCAAGGTATTGGCTGATTTAGATATTGCAGAACAACGTGAGCCGCAAGATGGTGGGTTGAGCTACACATTGGATGCACCAATTGATACAGCGTTTAACGTGCGTGTAGCCACCGCACCTACGCGGATTGGTGAGCGCGTGACTATGCGGATATTGGGGCAGGATGCAAAAGATTTATCACTTGCCAAAATAGGCATGACTGAACGTGATTTAACCCTTTTTCAAGAAGCAATCCGTAAGCCTTTTGGCATGATTTTACTTACAGGCCCAACTGGTAGCGGTAAATCCACTACCTTATTTGCGGCATTACGCGAGATTAGTGCGCCAGACATCAACATTCTCACCGTTGAAAACCCAATTGAATACGTAATTGAAGGTGTTTCTCAGGTGCAAACGGGCGCAAAAATTACCTTCGCCAGCGCGTTAAGGTCGTTTCTGCGACACGACCCCGATGTGCTGATGGTGGGCGAAATTCGCGATGAAGAAACCGCTGATACAGCGCTTAAGGCCTCCATGACAGGTCATTTGGTGTTTTCAACACTGCATACCAATACTGCGGCTGGCTCTATTACACGGTTGGCAGATATTGGTTGTGAGGCATTTTTGATTGGCGCCACCATGAATGCGGTGATTGCGCAGCGTTTGGTGCGTAAGCTATGTGTGCATTGCCGTACGCCTTATGAAGCTAGCGATGAAGAGAAAACTCTACTAGAACAGCCGCTAGATCAATCTGTAACATTATACCAACCGCATGGTTGTGCTTTGTGTGAGGGTACTGGTTACCGAGGACGTATGGGGCTGTTTGAAACACTCTGGTTTGATGAAGGCTTAAGCAAGTTAGTGTCTAAAGGTTGCTCTGAAGAAGAATTAGAGGCCGTAGCGCTGAGTAAATCTAGATTACGTTTAATGTGGCAGGATGGTGTTACAAAAGTTTTGGAAGGGCACACCACATTATCTGAAATTCAAAAAGTGACCGTAAAAAGGGTTATCAATGCATAACCATATCGACACAATCATTCCGCTTCGGAAACAAGGGTAGAGCATGGCAAAGTTTAAATACAGCGCCATCTTCCCTGATGGCAAGCAACGCAAGGGCAGTATTGAAGCAATGGATAAAGAAATGGCGACTACTGCATTGCGGCAACAAGGCTTGTTTGTAGCCACGATAAGCGAAGCGGGCGGGCTGAGTGGTAGCGGTGGCTTCAAGGAGTTTATTGGTAGAAACACCTCGCCAAAAAACAGAGATTTAGTGTTTTTCTTTAAGCAATTGTCTTTTATGTTGCGCGCCGGCTTGCCTGTAGTGCAGGCGTTAGAAATTGCTGTAAATCAATTTACTGGACGCTTACATTACGCCATTAAAGACATGATAGTGGAGATTCAAAACGGTACACCGTTGTCACGCGCCATGCGCAACCAAAAATTGGTGTTTCCCTCTATTGCCGTAAACCTCATGCTAGCCGCTGAGAGCACAGGTGGGTTAGAGGCGGTATCGCAACGCATTGCCACTTATTTAGAAAAGAAAGCCGCCCTCAAGTCGCAAACCATCACTGCCATGATTTACCCAACAATTCTGCTCTTGGTGTCGATAGCTGTGGTGACCTTTTTAGTGTGGAAAATCATTCCACAGTTTGCCAAGTTTCTAGCTGGGAAAGGTAAAGCTTTACCAGCCTCTACACAGTTCCTAATAGATGCCTCAGATTTTGCAGTGAAAAATGGCTTATACATTTTTGGTGGGGTGGTGTTAATCATTACTGCCGTGGCTTCATATTACCTGACCGAATCGGGCAGGCTCAACTTAGACCGATTGGTACTCAAAATACCCGTGATAGGCAAGTTACTTATGAATGGCGCCATGGCGGAATTTACTTGGTCACTCTCAATGATGTTGCGCAGTGGCGTCACCGTGTATGACTCTTTGAAAACATGCGTGAATGTGATTGCAAACCGCTTTATCTCTAACAAGCTGCAGTACGCCTCGGAACAGATATTAGGCGGTCGCGAACTCTCGCAAAGTCTTAAAGGTAAAGAAATCCCTGACTTGGTTGTGCAAATGACGACAGTGGGGGAAAAAACCGGCACCTTGGATCAGACCTTGCAAGAACTGGGTATTTTTTATGAAGAAAGACTAGAGGAGAGCGTAAAGCGACTGACTGCCTTGATAGAGCCGATGATGATTTTGATTATGGGTGGTTTAGTTGGCTTTGTTTATTATGCATTTTTCCAAGCGCTGTTCTCGCTGACTGGAAAAGGAGGGTAATCCAATGAAATATAAAATTGTATGCTGTTGGCTATTGATGGGACTAAGCATTACGTCTTACGCAGGCAACAATAATGTCACCAGACCTTTAATTCCGCAACCGCCACCACGGGATCCGTTTGCTACCAGCGACAAAATGTATATGGAGGTGAATAACCAAGGCTCACTTAGAAATAACCCTTATGGGAGCTTTGTACCTGGTTACGGCATGCAAAACGCCCCGAAAATGAAGTTAAAGGGGTACGTCTCTAAAAATACCAAGCAGGCCACAGCGTTACTAGAGGTGGAGGGTGCAGGGGTCTACATGGTCTCCGCCGGTGATGAAATTGGCTTGCATGCCATTGGTATGCAGACAGTATTAAAGATTATTGAGGTGAGCGCTAATGGCGTGAAGGTGCAACCAGGGCATATTAATCAAGTGATTGTAGTGAGGTAGGCTTGAATGTTGATGCAATTTTTTGATGTGAGTGAGGCTGTGTTGAATATCCAATTTAGAGTGAAACCAATCATATTTGCTGTAGCAGTTGCCTGCAGTTCTCTTTGTGTTTCAAGTAACATTTATGCTGACAATAGCGCGGCATCGTCTAACAAAGAGGATGGCCTGAATAGAGAATCATTGGTTAAATTTAACCCTGTGACTGGTGCTATGACTGAGTATTCCGTCACCAGAAAACAGACCTCACAAGCACTCGACAAGCCCAGCCAAGATAATCCAGCAGGCAGCCAAGCCAGTGAAAACACCAATAAGGTGCAAAAGGCTCAAGAGACTATCATTGAGACGCCGACTATCAGTAACAGCTTGGTGATACCTAGAGCCGAAATGGCAATGACCTATACACAACCAGTGATGACTAATAATGGCGATTCTCAACAACCTATGGTTATGCCATCAAGACTAAATGGCGTAGACCCAACTTATCCATCGCCAAAACTATCTGAAATAAATGAGATAAATACTGAGGATACGCTCACTAAAGAAGAGATTTTACTTCAACAGATTAAAGCAAAAAAACAATCAACCACTGCAGGCGAACAAATGGAAACACCTGCTAATAATTTGCCATCCATAAATACTAAACAAAAGCCGTCTGCTAGCAAAGTGCAACAGGCGAGCATTGCAAAACAAGATCGCATTATTAACCGATTAGAGTTTAACCAAGCCGATATGTTGGACGTGGCTAGGGCGTTGGCGGATATTTCCGGCATGAACTTTGTAGCGACAGAAAATGCTGCTAAAAAGAAAATTACCGTGTTTTTGCAAAATATATCGGTACAAAATGCATTGGAAACCATCACTAAAAATGCGGGTTTATGGTACAGAAAAGATAAGGTAAGCGACGCTTTTAGAATTATGACCACCAAAGAATATCAACAGGATTTGGTGGTGTATCGTGAAGATACTACGCGTGTGTTTAGCATGCTAAACCCCAACCCAATGATTGTGGCTGGAGCCATTCGAGACTTATACCCAAACCGAGTGATTTTATCTTTTGGTATGCCTGATATGTCCATGATGGGAATGGGTGGTGGCCTAGGTGGGGGATTAGGCGGTGGCCGTGGCGGCTTGGGTGGTCGTGGTGGCGGAGCTGGAGGCATTAATGGTGGCCGAGGTGGTATTGGCGGAGGATTGGGCGGTGGTGGCATGGGCATGGGCATGGGCATAGGTCGTAGTGCAGTAGGTGGCGGTGGCATGGGCGGCGGTGCTCGCGCTGGCATGGGTGGTATGAACAACCAAATGAATGAAAACAATATTATTCAAGACAATTTGACGGTAGACCAAATCGAAAAACTAGGTGAAACGATAGAAGAAAAAGGTGAAGCGAGTTTAAATGCAGACGATTTAAAAGGGATTAATAATCGTCAACAACCCATTTATATTACGATCAATCAAGAGCACGATTTAATGGTGGTGCGTACTAGTGATAATGACATCATGCAAGAAATTGCGGTATTGGTAAAAGAGTTGGATAGGCCCACCAAACAAGTATTGCTTGAAATGAAAATATTATCCTTGGACGTGGGTGATGCATCTAGACGCGCTTTTGATTTGGATTTTATTCCGAATGGATCAACAGTCAGCGGCCCTAATACAGACCAAGACAGAAACCCTTTGTCTATTGGAGCAGGCGTCAGATCCGTCTTAGGTTTAGGCAATTTTGCACTTGAAGGAGGTACTTTTATTTATCAATTCATGAACGATAAAATCCGCGCGCGCATTCAAATGTTGCAAGAAAACAATCGTATCAACACCTTAAGCACGCCAATTTTATTAACGAGCAATAATAAGCCTGCACAAGTATTTGTGGGTACTGAGCAAGTGGTGACCACTGGGTTTGATGCAGTAGCAGGTGGGGCAAGTGTTGCAGGGGTTGGTGCACCAGCAATTATTCCAATTACTGAGTTACGCAATATTGGTAACACGCTGATGGTTTTTCCTAAAATCAATTCTGATAAAACCGTTACTTTGATGATTCAACAAGACTCATCTACCTTGGTGAGGGGGGGGAGCACTATCCCAATTCCGGTCGGCACTACAATTCAAAGCTTTAATGTAGATTCTGTCAGAACGTCCAACATTCAAGGCACTGTGCAAGCAAAAGATGGCTTAACCATTGCGATTGGTGGACTTATTGATAGCAGCGATAGTGATGAAGAGCAACGTGTACCTATTTTGAGTGAGTTTCCTATATTGGGAGAGTTGTTTAAACGTAAAGTGCAACAGAAAAGCAAACGTGAGCTTTTACTGCTGATTACACCTCACATTATTGAGACAGCACACGAGGGCGACGATATGACGCGTGATGCGCTAGAACCGCTTTCTGTACAAGAGTGGTAATTCAACATAAGGACGACAAATGAAGTTAATACCCGTACTACTTTTAGCAATACTTTCTGCCTGTGCTACACAAGTGCCTAAGGCAACTAATGCGCCTGCAGAACCACAAATGAAGTTAATGGCAGCACAGCACTGGGGTGGGGTGGCTAAAGATGCGGTAGAGCGCACAAGATGGGCGTTAAGTAAAAAGGGCGTAGATTTAAATACACCGCTTTACATCAGCGAAAATAATAATACGGTGTTTGACCATGCATTTAGAAAATATTTGATTTCACATTTTATAGAAGCGGGCAGTGTAGTAGCTACTAACCCAACCAATGCGCTAGAGCTTAAGTTTGAGTCGCAAGTGATAAAACATGCGCAAGCCATCAAACCGCAAGAGTATGGTTACAAGCCTGGATTTTTGACAGCTGGCGTGGTTGGATTTTGGATACTTAGAGATGTATTTGACGGCTTTGGCGGAGGTAAGGCTTTACAGACATTAGCACTGTCTGGAGCATATGATGGCTATAAAGCGACTAATCCTTCCGAGACGGGTGTTGAGGTTTTACTCACAACATCTATTACCAATAATGACCGATATATCATGTTAAATGCCGACGCTTACTACATAGAAAATGAAGAATCGCGACTGTTCGAACCATGCAAAGGCAGAAACCGAAAGCTATGTCGATAAGCCAGTAGCTTCAGCGCACGCGGAGAGCTATTAGGGTCTAGTTTCCAACTTTTCAAGTTATGCCTAAATGCGCCGATATAAATGATGAGAGTCATCAATCATATCGGAGTTAAAGATGTTCAAACAATTAGGTATTTCAACTGTTGAGCTACTGATCAGTTTATCAATCGTCTCTTCAATGACAGCATTTACACTGTCATTAGCAGAAGAGGTTGAAATAGGTGCTAAACAGTATCAAGAAGAGACTAACGTGAAAGAAATGATGAAAAAGATTCGTTCAAGTAAATAAAGAGCCTATAAATTATATAGACTTAGGTTACTCGTCATTGGAAAGTTGATTGATTACATTTCTAATTTCAGTGGCTACTTCTGACGCGGTTAAACCAACAGGCCCAACACCTTTTGCAACTAAATTATCAGCTGCTGCACCATGTAAATATGCGCCTAATTTAATGGCATCAATACCAGACAAACCTTGAGCCAGCATACTGCCAATTAATCCGCTCAATACATCACCAGTGCCGGCGCTAGCCAGCCCAGCATTACCTGTTGGGTTTATCCAATAATTGCCATCTGCATCGATACATATACTTTCAGCACCCTTTAAAACGCAAGCACATTGATATTGCTTTACCAATGCAAGCGCGCTTCCAATACGGTCGTTTTGTATATCCTTCACGCTGCAACCTAATAATCGAGAAGCTTCGCCCGGGTGAGGTGTCATGACTGTGGTCAATTTTCTGTTTCTTATTGTTTCAGCAAACGCAGGATTAGTAGCAACTAAATTGAGTGCATCTGCATCAACTAATAATGGCTTTTGTTGCGCCAAACAAAACCTCAACCAATCAATCGCTTGTTGAGTTTGACCTAAGCCAGGGCCAATCACTAAGGCATGCATATCCTTTGCATTCGCTTGAAAAGCATCAAACGTTCTAAACATGATCTCAGGGTAAGCAACATCTACCGTAATACTATGTGTAGCAGCAGCAACAGCATACACACGACCAGCGCCAGATAACAAAGCAGTGCGTGATGCTAATAATAAAGCGCCAAGCATTCCATCTTGACCACCCAAAATTGCAACACTGCCATGATCGCCTTTATGCGCATTCGGTTTGCGTTTTAATACAGAAAGATTGAGTGACGCTTTATCAGTGTATTGATTTTGTGGCGGCTGATTCATTTGTGTAGTTTAAGCATGAAGACTTAAATACATTTTAAGACTATTAATAGGGTGTAAGGGGATTTATTGTGTTTCGATCAAATTCAAAAGCGAAAGATACATGCTCGTGTATTCCCAATTATTAACTTCGCATAATGTATATTATGTTAAATAATATAAGCAACTGAATTTAGGACACATAAACTGCTACGAGGCTGTTCTAGATGCGAAGATGTAGATATATTTGCTGAAGTAATAATCCATTCTTTCAAGGTTACGCAAGCCATGAAGATAATTCTTCGATTGAACTTAGATTGAAAATGAATTGCTTAAGACCATCTGAACACTAGTCCAACTTGATGTAAACAAAAAAGAATTTTTAAGTTGTTCCATTGTAATATCAAACTTCACTAAAATAATTTGGGGTTAACTATGAATTTCGCTGAAGGTTCAGAAAAAAAAGCTGTTGAGAAATATTTAGGTGAGCCTGTTTTTACTGAATTGACAGATAATGGACAAAAGATAAGAAGAAACTTATTGTTATTTTCAACCATAACTGTTTTTTTAACCGTAACAGGTATATCTGTTAACCCAGATACAAATCCACACATCTACTTTTTTGAGTTGATTAATCTTAATGCTCATAAACTTTACATTGCATTGTTGATAGTTAATTTATATTTGCTGATTCACTTTTTTTGGATATGTTTGGATTCATTTGCAGAATGGACACTGAGGCAAACTGGCCATGCAAAAGGTGAAACTATTTATAGTTGGTGGTTGAAAGAAATTGAAAATGCACACGCACTTATTATCCCGAACGAGGTGGTTTGTGAATACACCTCGAGAGCTTCTAACTTAGAAAGGCATGCTAACGATAGGGAAAGTCTAGATAACTTGAGAGTTCATACGGAGAATGTTCGGGATTACTTAAAGCGAATGCAAGATATTGCAACAAATGGTTTCTTAGAAAAGTCATTAAAAAAGTTCGATAACAGGTATCGTTTTTTATATTACAGTCAAAATTTAAGATGGTTATTAGTAGAATTACTAACTCCCTTAGTTATTGGCTTTGCTGCTGTACTTTACTTGATACCCAAAATATTTACTTGTTAAGGCTGTAAAAATTCATTGATATAGGCTTGATATTCAGCGTTAGTCATTATGTAAGCTGAGCCGATTTCTTTTATGTATTTAGCCCTATTTAGTCAGTGAATAAAAATCGTGAACTGAATACAGGGCGCAAGCCTACGGTGCATTTAATATCTGTTCATGCTAAGTTTAACCACACCACCCAGCAGAATATCTAAATACTGTATTTAGTATTTAGTGAATTTTTTTATGTGCTTACTTATTAGATAGTCCAAACTGAGCTTTCCAGCCCCATTCAAAATTAATGGCAGTGATGCAATCATATAAATCAATGGCAATTTGTAATTACCAAAGCCATCTCCAGCTTTATCCGTAAATCGGTAGCCTTGTAATAACTCGCCAAAAGTATTCCACTCGCTTGGCCAATGCACTGCGGCAATCGCTACGATGGTTAGGATAAATAATGAAGATGAGAAAAAACGCGTTGCTAAGCCAAAAGCAATCGCAATGGCACCTACCACCTCAAAAAAAGTTGCCATAGCCCAACTGATATCTGGCGGTAATAAATTAAATGGAAAGGGAAAACTTATGTCGGCAAACCAATTAGTACCGTTTAATTTTTCAAAACCCGCTTCTGAAAATTCCCAAGCAACAAATAGCCTAAGGATGATTGGAGAAAACCAAGAACCAATACAGTTAAGCTCTTTAGTGATGGTTTGATATAAAGCGGTGATGTAGGTAATGGCTTGCATATGGGCTCCCTTTGTATAAGTATTTGCTTACCCATTGGTCGGCCAAACAGCTAAAACCTTACACTTGATTATTGACCTTTTTAAGATAAAAGTAGATGCGTATACCAAGCAATACCACTAGTACGCTCGCGTAATAAAATGGCTCGGTCACATCTTTTTTAACCAACCACCAAAAATGTAATATAGCCAATATACTAATGAGATACACCGCTTTGTGCAGTAGCTTCCATTTAGTTTTTAGACGCTTAATCATGGCAGCATTTGAAGTAGCTGCCAAAGGAATGGTGAGTAAGAAAGCTATGAAACCAACAATCACATAAGGGTGTTTGATGATGTCTTTGGCAATATCTGACCAAACAAAGCTGTAATCTAGCCAAACATAAGTGGTGATGTGTAGACAAGCATAAAAGAACATCCACAGCCCTAATAGACGCCGGAGCTGAACTTGCCAGACTTGCTTAGTGAGCAAGCGTATAGGCGTCATACTTAAACTCAGCAGCAAGAATATGAGCGCCCATGTGCCAGTAGAGCGTTCAACAAATTCTACAGGGTTGGCAGTGAGGTCATCATTCACACCTAACCAAATGAGCCGAATGATAGGCATAAACGCCAAAACCCAAATAACGCATTTGGCGTAAAAGATGCGTTGCGCATACATAGGTTTAGAAGTTTTTTCTGAGGTCCAGGCCAGCGTACATCTGCCCTACTTCATCGTATCCATTAAACATTTTTGTTTTAATACGACCAGCAAACAAGCCTGCACCTATGCGCTTTTCAGAGGATTGCGTCCAGCGCGGATGCTCTACAAGCGGGTTAACATTGGCGTAGAACCCATATTCACTAGGGCCAGCTTTTACCCATGTGGTGAGTGGCATTTTTTCTACAAAACGAATTTTGACTATGGATTTAGCGCCTTTAAATCCATATTTCCAAGGCACCACCAAGCGCACTGGCGCACCATTTTGATTAGGCAAGACCTCGCCATACAAGCCAACAGCTAATAAGGTAAGTGGATGCGTTGCTTCATCCATACGCAATCCTTCAACATATGGCCAATCCAACACGGGCACACGTACACCATCCATGGTTTTGGGGTCGTTAGCTGTTACAAACTCTATGTATTTGGCATTGCCTGTAGGTTCTGCCCACTTTACCAAGCTTGCTAGTGGCAAGCCCACCCATGGAATCACCATAGACCAGCCTTCTACGCAACGCATTCTATATATGCGTTCCTCCAGTGGTGCAAGCTTCATTAAATCCTCAATGGAAATGGTCTTAGCTTTTTTAACTTCGCCCTCAATACTGATACTCCAGGGGCGAGGTTTAAACAGTGTGGAATGAATGGCGGGATCTGATTTGCTAGTGCCAAACTCATAGAAGTTGTTATAGGTGGTGACATCTTCGTAGCTTGTGAGCTTTTCATCGCTACCGTAGTTGGTCTTTTTATAAGCGGGTATCTTTTCTGGTTTAGTAGCTTTGGTAGTTTGATTCTTTGCGTTTGCACGCCCGATCAACACGCCGTCGCCTTTGGTTTCTCCACCCACGACTGTCGCAGCTTGTGCTAAAAATGATGTAGACAATGCGCCTGCAGCCAAGCCAAAACCGGCAGCCTTTATAAACTGGCGACGGTTTTCAAACACCTCACGTGGGGTGATTTCCGAGGATACGATGTTGCTTGGGTTACGTTTGTTGTTGTCTAAAATCATGAGAAATCACCTTCAAAGTTAATACGCTTACACCTTAGTCGTGATTTATAGAAATGACTTACGATTAATTACTACTTTTTTGTGTGGCATCAATAAGTGCTGTTAAATCAGTGGCTTGAATTTTCTCTGCAATCGTCTGAGCTTGTCCGAGTAAATCGTTCGCGCTTGAATTATCACCTTGAGCGAACTTGGCTTGTGCTAGATAGATATTGGTTTTGGCCTCGTAATAAGCGCCGCCATTGTCTTGACTAAACTTTAGCAGCTTGTTCAAAGTGGCTTCCGCTTTGGTGAAGTCTTTGCTTTGTGTGTATAGATGGCCTAACGTTAAATTGGCCTCTGCATACTGATCTAGCGTGCCAGCTTTTTGTTGCATGGCGATGCCTTTAATCTGATACGCAATGGCCTCATCAAACCGTTGTTGTGATTGATAATTTGCAGCAATGCGTTCGTAACTGTCTGCACGCTCATTATCGTTCATCGCTAACTTTTCACCTTCCTCAAGAAATTTTAATGAGGTTGGATACTCAGCTAATAACCCATAGGTATCGCCCAGCAAATTGTAACTTACACGCGTAAAGTTACGATTGTCGTCCTTTTGCGCGAATGCCAAGCTTTTTTCATACAACTTAATGGCTTCTTTGTAGTTTTGCTGCTCTTTCTCTAAATTACCAATCAGCAAATTAGCTACAGTTTTGTCAAAATCATTCGACGCCCTTTTATCCGCCTCGATAAACTCTGCCTTGGCTTCGTCAGTTTTACCTAGTGCCAATAGTGCACGGCCCTTACACATCATGCCTTGCGCAGCCAGCTCTTTTTGCTTAATCGCGGCATTTGCTTTTGTAATTGCAGATTCATACTGTTGTTTGTTTAACGCGCTGTTGCAGGCAATAATTTGTGGATCCACTTCTGCCGCTACAACATTAAAGTTTAATAATAACAATGCAGTAAAAGTAATAGTGAATGTATTTTCTAGTTTTTTCATTTTAAAATAAGGTCTTTTGTTGGTGATTATTGGTTGTATCAATAGTTGCCTGTTTAGCTTGCTGAGTGTCTGACTCAGCAGCTGTCGCTTTAGTTGCAAATGCGGGTTTGCTGTCATGCGCTGTGATTTCGGTTTGCACATCATTACTTGCTGCCAATAGAGCAATCAAGCCGGCTTCGTCTAGCACCGGCACGCCTAGTGTTTGTGCATTTTCCAGCTTACTACCAGCATCTGCGCCAGCTACAACGTAGTGCGTTTTTTTAGATACACTGCCGCTAACTTTGCCGCCTGCAGCCTCAATCAGCGCTTTTGCAGCATCACGAGACATCGTTGGCAAGGTGCCTGTTAACACAAAGGTTTGACCACTCAAACCACCAGTATTTGCTTTTTTGCCATCGTGCTCAGACCATGTCACGCCTTGTTCACGCATAGATTGAATCACATCTACGTTATGTGGCTCTGCGAAAAATTGCAAAATCGCCTCAGCAACAATCGGCCCTACATCATTCACTTGTAATAACTGTTCAGTATTTGCGGCCATCAGGGTATTCAAACGTCCAAAATGGTTCGCTAAATCTTTGGCCGTTGCCTCGCCCACATTGCGTATACCAAGAGCATAGATAAAGCGAGCTAATGTGGTTTGTTTGCTGTGTTGAATAGCATCTACCACGTTTTGGGCAGACTTTTGCGCCATGCGTTCAAGCCTTGCAAGTGTGGAAGTATCCAGACGATAAATGTCATCAAGCTTATGCACCAAGTTGGCTTCGACCAATTGATCTACCAATTTCTCGCCCAGCCCTTCGATATCCATGGCTCTGCGCGATGCAAAGTGCGTAATGGCTTGTTTACGTTGCGCAGGACAAAATAAACCGCCTGTGCAACGTGCCACGGCTTCATCCTGTGGGCGTTCAATATGCGAGCCACATTCTGGGCAAGTGGTCGGCATCATGAATTTTCGCGCATCTGCAGGGCGTTTTTCTGCAATCGAACTCACTACTTCTGGAATCACATCCCCTGCCCTGCGCACAATGACCGTATCGCCAATGTATATGTCTTTGCGTCTAAGTTCGTCCTCATTATGTAAGGTGGCGTTGGTCACAGTGACACCGCCCACAAACACTGGTTTTAAGCGTGCAACAGGGGTAATAGCACCGGTTCTACCCACTTGCACTGTGATGTCATCCACAATTGTGGTCGCTTCTTCCGCTGGGAATTTGTGGGCGATTGCCCAACGCGGGGCTCTAGAGACATAGCCCAAGGTGTTTTGTTGGTCAAATGCGTTTACTTTATATACAACACCATCAATATCAAACGGCAAGCTGGCTCTTTTTGCACCTATAGTCGCGTAGTAGTCACGTAAACCGTTTACGCCTTGCTTGACATCGCGCAAATCACTCACAGGAAAATGCAACTCAGAGAGATACTGCAAGGCTTGGCTGTGTGATGCAAACTTTGGCGCACCTTCAGTTTCACCTAAACCATAGGCAAAGAAATGCAAGGGTCGCGTAGCAGTAATGCGTGGGTCTAACTGGCGTAAGCTGCCCGCTGCTGCATTACGTGGGTTAGCAAACAATTTACCACCCCGAGCTTCTTGCGCTTGATTTAAACGCTCAAAATCACGTTTCAGCATGAGCACTTCGCCACGAACCTCTAATAACGCTGGTGGAGATGCTGTGGCAAGCTTAATCGGAATTGCACGAATCGTACGCAAATTATGCGTGACATTCTCACCGGCATATCCATCACCACGTGTGGCGCCTTGGACAAATAGGCCATGTTCATAGGTGAGGGTGATCGCCAAACCATCAAACTTAGGCTCAACCGCATACTCAACTTGCGTGTGATCTAAACTCTCAAGAATACGCTTATCGAAAGCAGCAACCTCTTCATCTAAAAATGCATTATTCAAGGAGAGCATCGCTTGACGGTGTTTAACACTTTCAAACGCAGATGAGACTGAACCACCTACACGCTGAGTAGGTGAATCTGGGGTGATGAGTTCTGGAAAATCTGTTTCTAACGCAATCAATCGACGGTATATACCGTCATATTCATTATCGGAAACTAGAGGCGCATCAAGCACATAGTAGTGATAGTCGTATTCCGTAATTTGGTTTTTGAGCGCTGAAATTTCAGCGCTGGCTTGATCTTTACTAAGCGCGTTTGCCATCACACCAGGCAACTACGAAAATAGGCGTAACGCGTGAGGACTACCTGGAATAATACCTTTTGCAATCATGGTCGCGTTAATCACTTTGAGTTGTTGGCGGATTTTCTCAAGTTGAATATCACCAAGCATTTTTTTGTTGTCGTCCACTATGCTTGCATCCAAGCTCTTTGCCATTGATTTAGCAACTTGGACCATATTGTCAAACACATCTGCACTGTTCTTAACGGTAGGAATATCCAATTGAAAAGTCACCCCGTGCATCACCGATGATTTGAGCATGCTGGCGCTAAAGGCGTTACCTTCATAGTTTTTAACAGCAAATTCTAATTGATAAGGTGGTACGGTTTGATTGTGATGAAAGCGACCATCATTACCCAAACTGAGTCCCTGCGCTTCTGCAAGACCGCGCAATTTAGTGGCATGAAAACTTGCGCCGTTGTTAGCCAGCAAATGAAACCCAACTGTTTTGTCGACTTCAATACAAAACTGGTCAAGTGTCGTAGCATTGTTCAATGGATCGCCCGCACCCTGCCACTCTACATGTGCACTCAAATCAAGCCCAATGGTTTCCACCATATGCTGAAAGCGATTCAACGTGGCTCTGTTGACGGCGCCGCCACGATCGGCCAATTGCAGGCTGTAAGCAATTTGCGTAAAGGTATGGTCAGGCTTGCTGTCGCGTACTGATATCCATTCATTCTGCGTAGTAAGTCCGTAGGCAAACGTGCGTTCAGGAAATTCTTTAAATTGAGATTCTAGTCCAATGACTTTAGATTGCGCGATAGGGATGGCTGCAAATAATAATGCGATTAAATCCACCTGCGCATGTAATTCAGCAGGGATAGGGACTTCATCAATGACATAGGTAGATGATTTGGTGAATTGCTCGTGCGCTATTTCTGGTGTATTAGCGAGCGTAGATACTGTCTCTGTAGCTTGAACATGATGCCCTGCACTGCTAAACGCTTCAATATCTTCTGCTGCGATGTCTTCTATCGTTAGCTTTGTTGCCTCAGCCACTTCATTTGAATACTCCTGAAAAGTGCTTTGTGGTGTTGTTTCAAACTCCTCATCCACTTCATCGAACACAGGCTCTTTGCGTTGCGCAATATTACGTTCAGAGAAATCATCCAAGCTAGGTTCCTGCTTGTTTTTAGCTGAATACTTGATACGTTCCTGCCTAAAGCTCTCGGTATTGACCTGAAAATCTTCAATCAATACATCACGCTTTGAGGGCTTGAAATCATTAGCAATTCGGTTGCGAAAGGTTTTTTCTTGCCACCAATTAAAGATGACTACACCTACGACGATGAGCGCCCCCAATACAACTAAAATGATGAGCAAATCTGACATTTACTATTTATACCTTACGATTAAACTACGCATATCATACTCCTAAAACAGCCGACTAAGCAGCCTGCATGCGCATTGCAGCATCGATATCTACATCCACTATCCTTGATACACCAGACTCCTGCATGGTCACCCCAATCAACTGCTGCGCCATCTCCATAGTGATTTTATTATGTGACACAAATAAGAACTGCGTGCGTTCGGACATTTTTTTGACCAAACTACAAAAGCGCTCTGTATTGCTATCGTCCAACGGCGCATCCACTTCGTCCATTAAACAAAATGGCGCAGGATTCAAGCGGAACAATGCAAACACCAAAGCCATCGCGGTTAACGCTTTCTCGCCACCAGAAAGCAACTGAATGGTGGTGTTCTTTTTGCCTGGAGGCTGTGCAAACACTTGAATACCAGTATCTAGAATCTCTTCACCGAGCAGTTCAAGCTTGGCTTGCCCGCCCCCGAACAACACATTGAAAAGCTCATTAAAATTTCGATTCGCTTCATCAAAAGTGGTTTGTAGTTTGCCGCGCGTTTCTTTATCAATTTTACGGATAGCATCTTCTAAAGTCTGGCTAGCTTGAGACAAGTCCAACATCTGGCTATCCAAATATACCTTACGCTCTTTCTCAACCGCCAACTCTTGAATTGCAGCCAGATTGACTGCACCTAATGCATCAATCTCGCGCTGTAACTGCATGGTTTTATTGGCCAATTCACTAGTTTTTACCGTATCTGCCAATCCTTCAGCTAGCACATGTTCAGGTAATCCGTTTTCTTGAAGCCCAGCTAAACACTGCTCAAAATGTAATCGCGCCTCTTGCTCTTTTAAACGGCTTTGCTCCAACGCATCTCGCAGTGGGTGCAGTTGCTGCTCATGTTGCAGGCGCAAGCGTTCTTGCGTTTGCAACGCTTCATCTTGTTCTGCCAAGTGATTACGTGCTGAAGCCAACGCAGCTTCTGCGATTTGTTTTTGATTCACTGCTGCCAATAAATTGGCTTTCAGTGTTTCCATCGGTGTCAGTGTAAGCGTTGATTCCGTCTCAGATTGCCGCAATAGAGAAGCTGACTTTTCTTCATAGTTAACTTTTAATTTATTATTTAACTCATTGATTATATTATTTATCAACTTTAAATTAAACACAAACTCCTGATGTGTTTTTTCAGCTTTTTGGATGTCGTCACGCAAAGCAAAATAGGCGCTTTCAGCGTGTTGTTTTGCACTTAAATGAGCATTCGCCTGCTGTTCCAGCTTTGGAACTTCCGCAATCAACTGATTCAGAGCCTGTTGCTTTTGATCAATATTTGCGGTGATTTCTTCTAACTTATGTTGTGCAGCTTGTTTTTCTTGATGGATAGAAGCCTCTCGCTGAAGGGCGTTCTCATGAGATTGCTTTAAGCGAGACACATTTAATTGTGCGGTATGCAGCTCTGTAATGAGTTTGCGTAACTGGGTAGCTTCTTGTTGCTGTTGTTGTTTAATTTGATGCAACGCTTGCTCATGCTTTGCTTGCTGCTGCTTACAGTCATCCACCAACGCATGCAGCTGGGGCAATTGCGCCTTCACTGACTCTAATTGCTGCTGACGCTCTAACACGCCTTGTAGCTGCGTTTGTGCACCATGGTAAGTTACGCTATTCGCTGTATAAATGTCGCCCAATGCATTCACAAGACATTCACCAGGATTTAATTTAGCTAAGGCACTCGTTAACTTGGCATCATCGTCCAGCACATATACACCCGCTAGCCAATCACTCAAAGCACCATTGAGCGTAGCTTCTTTTGTGCTGATGAATGAAATAAGCGGGGTGAGCTCCGCATGATGGGTCAGTGTTTTATTGCTTGAGATACCAGCAAACCCTAGTACCAACGCACTTGGGGGACGCTGCTGCGCTGGTTTGTCTGCAATCAGCGCATTGAGCTTGGCACCTAACACCGATTCCAGCGCGGCACGCCAAGCTGAATCTATATTGATTTGTTCCCATAAACGGGCATTTTTTTCTAGACCAGACTTATTGAGCCATTGCGATAGCTGGGCTTCTTGATTCAGCGACTGCTGCAACTTCTCTAACGAGCGCGCCTCTGCTTCTGCCTGATGCATAGCGCGCTCTGCATTTAGCAATGCTTGGCGTGCCTCTTGAAGCTGAGCCTGATGCGAAGCCTCTGTTTGCTGTGATTGTTGTACAAGCTGCTCTTGTAGCTGGATGGCAGTTTGTAGTTGCACCTGCTGCTGCTCATGTGCATTAAGCTCGGTCAAATCTGGTTTAGTCAAACCACTTAATGTTTGTGCATATTGCGAAATACGCTGCTGTATCTCTTGAAGGCTTTGCGAAAGATACTGCACGTTGTTCTGTTCAATTTGAATGCGCTGCTTGGCTTGCATCAGCGCTTGCTGACTTGTGCTTGCTTGCGTTGTTGCCTCTTTCAAAGCTGCGTCTTTCTCTGGCAAACCTTGCATTAGCAACTGCAGGCCGCTATTGGCTTGCTCAGATGTTGTTTGAATTTGCGTTAGTTCTGCTGCTTTTTCTGCCAGTTGTTGCCCTAGCATCTGCTGTTGCTGTGCATTTCTTGCTAAGGTAGATTCCAACTGCTGCAACTGCACTCGCATGCGCTCTCGCGCTTCTTCGGTTTGTCTTAGCTGGTTTTCAAGATTCGCCACTTCAGCATTCGACTCATAATAGGTCGCTTGCGCCTTATTAATACCCTCACTGGCGGCATAATGCGCTTGACGAGTAGTCTCTAGTTGATTTTCGCTACCGCGAAGCAAAGCGATTTGCGCCTCAAGCTGATTGGCTAACTTTTCAACGTTCGCCTTGGTTTTGTCCCAATCTCGGCCAGCATCCCGTTTTTTTAATAACCACAATTGACCATCTGCATGTTTCAACGCAGTCTGCAGCGCATGGAATTTCTCTGCCACAATGGCTTGCGATTCGAGTTTATTGATAGTCTTTTGTAGCTCTCGGCAGATATCTTCAACACGCGTTAAGTTTTCTCGCGTATCGCGTAAGCGTAGCTCCGTCTCTCGTCTGCGCTCTTTATATTTACTGATGCCTGCGGCTTCTTCTAAAAAAATCCTAAGCTCTTCTGGTTTGGCCTCTACTATTCTTGAAATAGTATTTTGCCCAATAATGGCGTAAGCACGACCACCTAACCCAGTGCCTAGAAATAAATCAGCCACATCACGTCTACGTACTGCCGTGTTATTAATAAAATAACTTGAGCCCTTCTCTCGCTCAATGACACGCTTTACAGATATCTCTGCATATTGATTCCACTCGCCACTGGCTCCACCCATGCTGTTATCAAATATAAGCTCTACGCTTGCCCGAGAAATAGGTTTACGATTGGATGAGCCATTAAAAATCACAGCATCCATTGCATCTGCGCGCATTTCTTTAGCAGAGGATTCACCTAACACCCAACGCACAGACTCCATCACGTTGGACTTTCCGCAACCGTTTGGACCGACCACACCCACGCGCTGACCATGTAAATGAATAGTCGTGGGATCAACAAACGATTTGAATCCAGCAAGTTTTAGATGAGTTAAGCGCAAAGCAATATGGATGATGATGGTTTAAAATTTTAAGCGTTATAATAACGTTTTTTTTCAGTAAAAACTGCCCTTCTTATGCACAACGAATCTTTAGGCGCAAAACCCACAGCGCAACCGACTAAACAACTGGAAACATTCCCGAATCCAAATCCTAATAGAGATTTTCATATTCATATGGAGATTCCTGAGTTCACATGTCTGTGTCCGAAAACAGGGCAGCCAGACTTTGCAGTGATTTATTTGGATTACATCCCTGATCAGCTTTGTGTGGAATTAAAAAGTCTGAAACTTTACATGTGGTCCTTCCGTGATGAAGGCTGTTTCCATGAAGCGGTGACTAATCGGATTTTGGATGACTTAGTTGCTGCAACACACCCCAAATTCATGCGTGTGACCTCTAAATTTTTCGTACGTGGCGGTGTATTCACCAATGTAGTGGCAGAGCATCGTCAAGAAGGCTGGCAGCCAAAACCACTCGTTGATTTATTGCAATTCTCTGCGCAATCTAACATTCGAGGCTAATTTTCGTTATTCTTAGAAAAAACATTGACAACTCCTCTGCCCGTCTTTAATATTGCGCCTTCTTTGAATTGAAGCAGATTTAAAGAGCCCACTGTTAGTGGTGTAAGGGGGTATAGCTCAGCTGGGAGAGCGCTTGCATGGCATGCAAGAGGTCAGCGGTTCGATCCCGCTTACCTCCACCAAAAAATTGAATAAATCGTATGTTAGGTTTAATCAAACTATAGTAAAATGCTTGAGTTGTAATTTCTTAGGTCCCCATCGTCTAGAGGCCTAGGACACCTCCCTTTCACGGAGGCGACCGGGGTTCGAATCCCCGTGGGGACGCCAGTTAATCTTAAGTGATTGATTCGCAGTAATAATACAATAAATTAATAGGTTAAACATAACGTGTCGCACATCGCTGCTACACATGAGGTATGCTTTTTCCTAAAAACCTCATTAATCTAGATATCACATCAGCCTACCCTGCCTCATTCAAAATAGAAATGATCTTTAGCTTAGATTTACGCAAAGCAGGTTTTGTCTGCGCACACATCCCAAACTGCAGGCAGGTGACTACCGGATGCTGATATTTTCACCTTTATCCTGCAAGCTACCAAAAGTTAAGGCGTATTGCCTTGTGAACTCCGCACCAAAGAAAAATATCTGTGCAGAGTAATAAACCCACAACAAAAGTGCAACAATTGATCCAGCAGCACCAAAGCTAGAGGCTACTGCGCTATTACCAAGATAAAGACCAATGAGATATTTGCCTAAGACAAACAGGCCAGCAGTAAATAAAGACCCAATAAGCACATCAGGCCATGAGATGGGAGCATCTGGCAGCATTTTGTTGATGACAGCGAATATGCAGGTGATCACACTAAATGAAACCACCCATGACAAGCTAGCAAACAACATTGCTGAGCTACTCCAGATGCCTCCGACATAATGTTGGAGTACGCTCAATACAGCACTCACCACCAATGAGATGAGCAATAAAAACGAGAGCGTCAACACAATGCCAAATGATAACAAACGTGTTTTCAGCAAAACGCTTATGACGGACTGCGTCGGTTTTTGCGTTCCCCATATTTCATCTAAACTAGCTTTCAGCTCAGTAAATACACTGGTAGCCCCTACCACTAGCAAAATAGTAGCGATAATAGTTGCCATTAGACTAGCCGATGGGTCGCGCGCAGCAGCCAGAAGCGCCTGAATTGCTTGAGCACCGTTGTGCCCTACTAGGCCTTGTATTTGATAAATAATTTGACCTTGTGCTGCTTCGTTCCCAAAAAAATAGCCAGCCACGGCAATAGCCAAGATTAAAATGGGTGTGAGTGAAAATAAAGTATAGAACGCTAGCGCCGCGCCTTTACTTGCGCCACGATGGTCTAGCCATGCATTAAATGAATCAACCAGCACACGAGCTATCTTGTTTAAATGCGTTAGCCATTTTCTTTCTAAGAGATTTAATTGCTTAGCTACTGGGTTCGTTTCTATGGATTTTTTTTGCTTCATTCGAATGCCTTTTCACTTGAAAAATGAATTGCTCAACAACCGACATTTAACTAAAAACAATACACTGTTTAGTCTAATGTCTTTGTCTGCCATCTAACATAATGCAGGCAGTTAAGAGCGTTGTATGTCAGGTATAGACTTACAGTACGTTTTTTAGCACGCTAAATTTGCTGTTTGGCAACGCCAGTAATTTTCGCTAATCACAAATACCAATCTTTTAGTCTGTGATGTATCGTACAAACTAACTGGATGAATTTACTTTACAATATTGACGATGAGACACCTCACTTTTACGCCAAAACTTGTTACGCGCATTGGTAAAAATACCTTTGATTTTGGCAATCAAGTATTGGATATGCTCAGCTTTGTGGGCGAAACGGCTGTTGCGCTGGGAAAAAGTGTAATGCAACCAAGTCGCATACGTTGGCGACCCATTCTCTTTAATATCCGAACTGCAGGGTTTGATGCCTTACCCATCGTAGGATTGTTATCTTTTCTGCTAGGCGTTGTGGTGGCGTATCAGGGCGCTGGGCAATTAAGGCAGTACGGGGCTAACATATTTGTAGCTGATTTAGTCGGGTTGTCCATGTTACGCGAGTTTGCGCCTTTAATTACCGCCATCATTGTGGCTGGTCGTTCTGGCTCTGCGTATGCTGCACAAATTGGCACCATGGCCGTGACTGAAGAGATTGATGCCATGCGCACACTAGGGATATCTCCACAAGAGATGCTGGTACTCCCAAAATTGGTTGCATTGGTGATTGTGTTACCGCTACTTACAGTGTTTGCAGATGTTCTGGGTATATTTGGTGGAATGCTCATGGCAAGCACGCAGTTAGATGTTGGATTTACAGAATTTTTAGACCGATTTGTCAAAGCAGTTGGGCCAACTTCTTTTATGATTGGGGTAGGCAAAGCGCCTGTGTTTGCAGCCATTATTGCCATTGTGGGTTGTTTTCAAGGTTTTATGACAAAAGGTGGCGCGGATAGTGTTGGGCGTCAAACCACGCGTAGTGTAGTGCAATCTATTTTTTTAGTGATCGTTGCCGATGCACTATTTTCAATCGCTTTTAGCGTTTTACAACTTTAGAACTCAACATTTCCACAAACATCAACATGTCCACACAAACCGCTGAACTAGACTTGCAGTCATTACCATCAAACGAGACCGTGATTGAAATGCGCCATGTTTCAACAAAATTTGGCGAGCATGTAGTTCACACCGACATTAACCTTGAGATTCATCGAGCTGAGATTTTTGCCATTATTGGTGGCAGCGGTTCTGGAAAATCCACGTTACTACGTGAGATGATTTTGCTGCAGCAACCCAGTTCTGGAACGATTAAAATACTAGGGACCGACTTAAATGGCATCAGTGAAGAAAATGCTTTAGCACTTCGTAAACGTTGGGGTGTGATGTTTCAAAATGGTGGCTTATTTGGTGCACTTACCGTTAAAGAAAATGTGGGCTTGCCTATGCGTGAGCACACCACCTTATCAGATGCAGAAATTGATGAAATCGCAGACAAAAAATTGGTCATGACAGGTTTAAAACCAGAAGCCTCTCAACAATATCCGTCTGAATTAAGCGGTGGCATGATGAAGCGCGCTGCGCTTGCTAGAGCATTGTCACTAGACCCTGAGTTGCTATTTTTAGATGAGCCTACTGCAGGCTTAGATCCAGTCAGTGCGGCAGGCGTTGATGAGTTAGTGATACAACTGCGTGACCAATTTAAGCTTACCGTTGTGATGATTACGCACGATCTTGATTTACTATGGCGAGTAACCGATCGTGTGGCGGTATTGGCAGATGGAAAGGTGCAAGAGGTAGGCTCAATGCTCGCACTTTCGAAAAGTGACCACCCTGCCGTTAAACCGTTTTTTACGGGCCACCGTGCTCGCGCTGTACAAGAACAACACATCAATGCGCATCACACTTAAAAGGAACCATCATCGAAACTAAAGTCAATTATGCAGTGGTAGGCGCCTTCGTGTTGCTATTAGGCACAATCCTGATTGTTGGCGTGTTGTGGCTAGCATCTGGCGGCAGTTTGCAGAAAAAATATGTCTTGTATCTGGCTATCTTGCATGAGTCTGTTGCTGGGCTCAATATTAACGCCCCCGTTAAATACCATGGCGTAGATGTAGGTAAAGTCAAAAGTATTGATTTGGATACTAACGACCCAGAACTGGTGCGACTTATATTTGCAATTGAGCGAGATATCCCTATTAAAGTAGATACGGTTGCCGTATTAAAAACACAAGGTTTAACGGGCATTGCTTATATAGAGCTGGATGGCGGCGCCAAGAACGCGGCACCTTTAGAAATCTCTGAAAATGAAGAGTACCCTATCATCCAAACCAAGCCCTCTCTGAGTACCCGCTTAGAGACCGTGCTGACATCGGTATTAGCCAAGCTGGATAACACCTCTAGCAATGTGGATGCTTTACTCAGTGTTGAAAATCGAGAGGCATTCAAGAACACACTTGCCAACATGCAAACAGTCACAAAAGCCATTGCTGCACGAAGCGCTGAAATTGATGCTGGTATCCTCAATGCAGCACGTGCTGCCAACAACACAGAACAAGCCACGAAAAAATTGAATCCAATGCTGGATAAGTTAGAACCCGTGATTAATCAATTAAGTACCACCATTGATCAGATTAATCGCAGCGCTACTGCGATTGAACGGGCTGGAAATGAAGCGGCTACCGCTACCGCTGGCGCAAGCAAAACCGTTGAATCCGTTGGGGCGAATATAGAACAATATACTGCTGAAACATTGCCAGAAGTACAACGTTTATTACTTGAGTTAAACGAACTGTCTGCTTCTTTAACGCGGTTAAGTGAACAAACTGAACGAGATCCTGCAAGCTTGCTGCGTGGCCGAAGCCCAGTTCCAGATGGCCCTGGCGAATCATCCTCTGAGAAAGCATCCAAATAATGAATATCAGTGCAAAAATACGATATCAGCGCTTTATGCTGACCCTGCCCTTGGTGTTAGGCTGCATGACTGGCTGCTCATCTATCCTATCTAAACAGGTTTCACAGACTGTCTATTACTCACTTGATGGTGCACAGACCAAGTCGCAAACTGAGAATACCGAGCATACAGCGAGTACTTTGCCTACACTTGCCGTTCATATACCCAAGGCAGCAGCTGGCTTTGACTCACGCCGAATCATGTACTCGCGCTCACAACATCAATTAGAGTATTTTGCACGGAGCGAGTGGGTGGATACACCATCCCATATGTTACAACCGCTGATTGTATCCGCCATTGAAAGAACACATAGTTACAGCGCAGTAGTACCCAAGCTGCCTGCAGCTAAGACCGATCTAAAATTAGAATCGGAAATATTAAGCTTAGTACAAGATTTTAATACCAAACCAAGCACGGTCCGATTTACTTTACGCGTCACGATTCTCAACAATGCAACGGGTAAAATAGTGGCGTTACGCGAGTTTGATGAGCGTGTCACTGCGGTAACTGATGACCCTGTGGGCGGGGTTAAAGCAGCAAATGTGGCTGTCGCTAATGTGCTTGAAAAGCTAGGCGGCTTTTCTGCTGCAACTGCTTCTAGCTGGAAGCAGTGACACATCAATAATAACTCAGCCACCTGCGCTTACAGTGGTATATAGGCTGAGCTATTTACCGTTGCTCTTAATTTACTGTTTTTTACTCTTATTTTTTTACGGCTTCTGGCGTATTCTTTTGCATGATACTTAAGCAACCAGCCGCGCGCCGCTTAGCCTCTTTGGTGTCGCCTGAATCTAATAACGGTATTACTGCAGCCAAGGGATTCACAATAGCTAATAACACAGAGGCAGCTAGTTTTAAGCCTAATGGGTTTTTTTCTAATGAAACTTCAGGATTCGCAAATTGACCCGTGATGTTGACCGGTGTGCGCAAAGTCAGCGGGCTAAAATCTTTTGGAAGTGACATAGCGCGCAAATTAAGTGTCTCTGTTGCCAACGACAATGAACCCTCCACCCAAACAGTGCTATCAGTGGTATCGACAACCATGGCACGCGGTGTGAACAGACCATTATCAGCTTGTAAATCCACAACTGCACACTGCACAGGCAAAGCATCATCACCCTTAAAAAATACACCCAAAGATTCTGCCACATCCAAGCCAGCCACTTCCATGCCTAAATGCGACACTGCACCGTCATAAAGCTCGCTACGGATATTGCCATTCAAACTGGCCAATATTTCTGCAGTAGATTTACCTTCTCCATGTAGTACTGCTCCTCCACCCAATCTTCCTGCAATGTAAGGTGGCAAACCATCTGTGCGATTTTGTTTTACCCAGCGCTCTAGTCGCACACCACTCCATGCCAGCTTGGCATCCCATAATGCTTTGGAGCCACGGCCATCTAAACCAATATCGCCTGTTAACTTACCTTCCGCTGTTGATGCATGAATATCGTTAAGGGATAGCACGCCATCTTTAAGCTTTATATGTCCTTTAAACGGGTCAAGTGGCTCTAAAAAACTGGTTTTTAAGTCTAAATAGTGAATATCTACCAATACATCGGCGTTCATCTTGCGTAAAGAAGCCAAATCAAACGGGCGGCTGGGTAATACTTTATTCGACTTTTTGGCTTCTGGTGTTGCACCAAATGCTGGGCCTAAATCAGTAATGACCAACTTCTCCCCTCCTAGCTTACCTTTTAACAAAGGCACACGCAGAGATCTATCATATGAAAACTTGCCATTCAAATCACTTTCACCAATGGCCATTTGATTGACGTCGACTTGCCACACTAAATCTTGTTTTTTTATCTTTCCATTGGTGTTAAATTCAGCAGTTGTAGGTAGCGTCACCCCTACCAAATCACCTACAGCCGCCAACGATGGACCCTTAAGACTAAAACTCCCTGTAAAGTCGTCTAAAAAGCGCATAACGTCACGCGCCTTACCTTTAAACACTAAGTTAGCACGGCCTACTTTTGCATTTAATTCAATAGCAACAGTAAACTTGTCAGCCTCACCTTGGTTAGATTGCAACTTTCCAGTTGAGACCAATTGAATTTTTAATGGTAAAGCCTGATAGGTACCAACCGCACTTGCAGCGAGTGTGTTTGTTTTTTCTTGGCTGCTTTTCGCAATAGAGGCTTGTGTATCCGCTGCGATATTGGTGAGCGATAGCTTTGCTTGGATCTTCGATTTAAGCGGCACATCATCAATCCGCATCAAACCATCAGTCAGCAATAGCTCATCAAATGATGGTAGCTGTATGGATTTATTAGGATCTCTTGGCGTATCGCTAAATTGCCATGTGGCGCGACCATCTGACTTACGCTCAATATACCCATCTAACTTGCTTGCTTGCAAACTTTTAACGTGAACTGGATCACCCTGATAAGCACGCCATATATCAGCGTATCGCAATGTTAGCTTTACGTTTTCAGCATCAATAAAGTATGGCGCTTTGCTCCAATTAGGCGCTGCAATGCGTAATGTAGAGGACTGTAAACTTAATCCGCCTATGAAAGAAACCCGAAATAAATCTGGTCTTAACACTGGTTTGTCTTGTTGCTTGTTTTGTGGCGAAATGCCAGTAGCGTCTTGTTTAAAACTGACCTGACGATTGAGTAAACTCGATAACTGCTGTTCAACTGGATCTGCTAAAAAAGGCCAGCCCGTATACTCACACCATGCAATCACCACTATGAATGTTGCAATTAACCCAGTCAAGATGCTCCATTTTTTTGTAGTGCTATTGATATTTACCATCCAGTATTGATTTCACTTGTTATTTTCCTAATGAACGCTGACCGCTCAATTCGCTTGTTTGAGTAGCATACTGCGTTCGACAAAAAGCATCTGTGCGCAATCATACATAGGAAGCATGGATTAAAAATATACGACACCCATCATCTACATAGGTTTGATATTTTTAGTGTATGTGTGTTATCACACGGACAAATAGTGCTAACAAATTTATCATCTTTGTTCTAGTTGCACTCATTTCTTAGGTGGATTTTCCTCAATTCATTGGCTTGGCTTAGATGTTATTTTGAATAATTTTAACTTCAGTTAATCAGGTAAATTTCCATAAATGATGTGAATTGCGCGCAATTGTTTTTACAAAGGAAAAGTATGTCTAATACTGGTTTAACCCCTAATATTGCACCGAATACAACGTTAAATTTGAGCCCTAAAAAGAGGCTCCATATGCAGCTTTCTCAATTTAACCAACAGCGTTTGGCTCCCGCTTTTATCGAGCATGATTGGGCGTTAAAGCTACATCAAGAAACAGCACTGTTATTAAAAGAAGGTGCTTTTGTAGAGAGTGAGCGGCAATATGTGCAGCAATATTTAGCCCATATGCCACATGATGCTGAGTCTTTTATGCCGTGGTTTGAACGTTTAAGGGAAGAGGCCCCCGGCCAAGGTGACCAATTATTTCCATGGTTAGCCTCTAAGGCAAACATGAAACAAATGCGCTGGTTTTTACAGCAAGAGGCAGCCGGCGAGGCTGGCTTTGATGATTTAGTCGCCCTATCGCAAATCAAACTACCCACACAAGCTAAACTGGAAATGGCACGTAATTATTGGGATGAAATGGGTCGTGGTCATCAAACCTCCATGCATGGGTTAATGCTAGAGAAAACCGTCACCAATCTGCACCTGACCCACTCAATTGAAGAAACCGTTTGGGAATCATTAGCGCTGGCTAACTTAATGGTAGCCATGGCAGTCAACCGTCGTTATGCCTATCAGTCCATAGGTGCGCTGGGCGCTGTGGAAATGACATCCCCTACCAGAGTGGGCTATGTCAATGAAGGATTAAAACGTTTACATGTAGATTTTGAGACAAGGAAATATTTTCAGCTACATGCCACATTGGACGTAAAACATTCAGATGCATGGAATAAAGAAGTGATATTTTCATTGGTAAAATCTAATCCAGAAACCGCTAAGCCGATTGCAGAAGGCGCTTTAATGCGCTTATGTTGTGGTGCAAGGTGCTACGAAAAATATCGAGCGCATTTTGGCATTCAGTCGAATCTACACTGACTAGAACAGATATATGAGACTACTGCGCTGGTTTTCGAGCAATCAACACCACGGCTGCGATCCTATCTGCCATACAATAAGCCACATTGGCGAGTTCTTCTCCAAAAATGTCGGGATCTATTTCTGTATATTGATAAGTGAACCCTGCAGCATTTAATTTGCGCTTCACCTCTGTAAGAAAAGCATCTTGCCCATTCACGATCGCCACACCAGTATAAAGTAACAGTGTACCGTCAGGGTTCAAACGTTCAATCGCTGTGTCTACAATCGCTACCGACAGTTCTGCACCTAGCAGGCCACCACCATGTCGATATGCGCGTTTAGACTTATCTAAAAGGTAAGGTGGATTCGCAATTATCAGATCGAAATTGCCTGTGACGTTATGTAGCAAATTACTAAACATCAATACGATATGCTGCATTTCAGCAGCGCGCATATTGACTCGCGCCAAGTCGAGCGCGTGGTTGTTAATATCCACAGCGACTATTTCAGGGTTAAGCTCAGATGCTGACAGCGCCGATGCCAACAGAACTGCCCCCAGCCCGCTACCAGTGCCAATATCAACCGCCCTTTGTATCGGTGGTTGCGGCGTAGCGAAATACTGGTGTATCACTTGCGCAAATCGATAGCTATCTGGCCCGAAAAACACTGCCTCATTTTCAATCGTAGGGTATGCAGAGTGTAGAAAAAGTAGCCCATTTATGCTGGAAACACGTAGTTTGCTTTTCCAGCACTCGCCTAAGTCCTCGGCAATGTTGGCTGCTTGCATTAATTTAAATAATTCTTGGTCGATATTTTCAGGTTTAAAAGGTCGGTTCCAACCAAAAATATCATTTAAATCTTTTGCCACACAATTTTTTATTCTGTTATTAACGACTTCATGGCTAGCAGGGCTGATGGTGATAAATCGATAATCGTGCTTTTGCAAATAGTTTAACAACAGCGTTAATTGGTGTTGCTTGTCGACGGCCTGTGATTCATTCATGAGATTCATATTGTAAGCGTAGCAGTTAGCGCTTGGCTTTTTTGTACGCCAGCGCACACATTAACTATCTTTACACTTTAATAGTGTTAATCGAGATATTCAGCAGATTAAGCCAATTCCTTGCCGTGGATTAAACTTATCTCCAAGTGCTTGGTCGTATCTTTGTGCGTTTAATTCAACTCCTTTGTATTTTCATCCTTGCTTGCGCAATTAATAGTTGTAGTTTGGTGAATACCTTCTATGGCAACGCCCCTGAGGTTGTGCGTTGGTGGTTAGATGATTATTTTGATTTTACATCCCCCCAAAAAACTCTATTAGACCCAGCATTGCATCGCCTGCATGCTTGGCATCGACAACAGCAATTGCCTGAATATATTGCGATACTGCAAGACTTAAAATCAGCTGCGAACAAAGAGCAAATAAGTAGCGACGAAACGTGCCAACAGATAGACCGTGTGAAAGCCAGCATTAGCACGTTACAACTTGCATTTATCCCAGCCATAATCGAAGTAGCACCGCTACTGAGTGATCAGCAGCTGGCTTATTTCAAGCAAAAATTAAGTAAACGTGCTGATAAATGGAAAGATGAGTGGTGGCAACAGAGCACGGAAGCACAAATTGATGCTAGATTTGAAAAAATAGAAGATTTTGCAGAAAAAGTATATGGTGATTTAAATGCAGCACAGCGCACACTCATCAGAAAAAAACTTGAAGACAGCCACACACAACCCAGTATTGCTTATGATGAAATGCTGAGGCGAAATGAAGATGCATATCAAATCATCACTACACTGCAAAAAGCGACATTGAGCGATAGTCAAAAAACTGATTTGGTAAAAGAAGGTTTTTTGAGGTTAACAGACAGCCCTAATGCAACATATCGACAACATGCCAAACAGGTGACCCAACGCACATGTGAAATCATCAGTCACTTACATGCACTGACTAACGCAACACAAAAGCAGCATGCAAACGCATGGTTTGGCAAACTGATTACACAATTCTCTAACTTTCGCTCTGTAAATTAACGGGTCATGCTTGCAATGGCTAGGCATTAGCATCTCTTGTTTCGGCGTTAAATGAGATTAAAACTCATTCAATTAAACAATTGATTTATATAGACTTATTGCTTTAACCAAAAAATATTAGTACACTGTTTTCAGCATGTATACACGTCAATCAACATTTATTTGGCTAGTTATTTTTTGGTTTGCTTTATTGCAAGCCTTTAGCCCGCTCATGCATGCGCACATTGAATCTGATAGTAGCCAACAATCGCAAGGCATTCATATGCATGGCTTTAATACAGATGTACATCAAGATATTTATCATCACCAAACGATCGAACACAGCGAAGCACATATCATTACGATAGATAAGGGTGCATTGAAAGAAGACTTTCAGTTTGTGTTGCCCCTACTCGCTATTTTAGTAGTGCTTGGAAGTTTATTTGGTGCAATTAAAACCTATCAGCAGGCTGTTGCCGTTAGAACTGCCCTACCCCTTTTTCACCGATACAACACACGACCCCGCGCACCACCCCACTGTTAATACTTAGTTGGCTTACGACTTTTTCGTAAGCAAAGTTAACGTATTAGGAGTGTTTCATGAATATTTATATTCACGCATGTTGGATCACCCTGTTGTTAGCACTGAATGCAATGCCTGCACTTGCAGAGCTTGTCGGTTCAGATGCGCATGTGGATGATTTAACTGTCAATTCAACCTTGACACTACAGGATGTATTTCAAAAAACAGTGGTACGTAACCCGAACCAAGCGGCACTCAAAGCTAGGGCGGATATTGTTCAATCAAAAAACATATTGGCAAGTGCGCTACTGCCACAAGCACCCGCTGTCGTGGTCGGCCATCAGAATGATAGCTTTGCTAGTAATCGTGGTGAACGAGAGTGGCAAGCCGACTTGGAGTTACCGATCTGGATGCCGAATCAGCGCAACCATCGATACAAAGTGGCTGACGCAACACTGGCGAACGTCAATGCAAGCGCTGAAAGCTTAAAGCTTACAGTGGCCGGGATGTTGCGAGAAGCCCTGTGGGAAGTCGCATATAACGACAACACTACATTATTGACAGATAGCCAATTGAACTTGGCTAAAGGCTTGCAACTTGATATTGAAAAACGTTTCCAGGCTGGCGAGTTGGCAAAGTCGGATGTTTATCTTGCGCAGCAAGAAGTATTGAAAGCAGAAAAACAGAAGTTGCGGGCCAATGCTGAGCTCATGCATGCACGTTATCGCTATCAACTGCTGACTGGCTTACATGAAATCCCTAAGGAATATGAAGAACAGCAATCGCATATCAACGATTACGCACAATCTCCTATCTGGCTAGAGGCTATTTCTAAGGTCAGTTTGGCAGAAACCGAACTGAGCCTTGCCGAGGTTGAAAGCCGTGAAAACCCGCAGATATTGCTGAATATGCGCAGAATTCAGGGTGGATTTGACTTCACTCACAACGATAGCATGGGTATTAAAATTCGCATTCCGTTTGGCAGTGATGTTCGCACCGCGCCTATTAAAGCCATGGCTGCGTCCGAAGTCGGTAATGCCATGAGTCAACGTGAAACCATACGCATGCAACTTGAGCAGTCTATGCATGAAGCTGAACACAATTTAACTGTGAGCCGTGCTGAACTCGATTTAGCAAAGCAACAATATGAGATTGCCAAACAAAGCTTAAGTCTCACACAAAAAGCATTTCAATTAGGTGAAACGGATGTAGTGAATCTACTCCGTGTGCAAGCGCAATCATTTGAGAGCGAGCGTGCCTATTCAAGTCGTCAAATTCAGTTGAAATGGGATATTGCCCGTTACAACCAAGCCGTTGGAGTATTACCATGAAATCAATAGTATTGGCTATCAGCCTTCTCTTTTTATCACCTTTACAAGGCCATGCGATTGACGTGGTCATGACTGCGTCTCAGCAAAAAAGCCTAGGCATCACCCTAACGAATGTCGGCAAAAATAATATGATCAGCAGTCGGTTATTTCCAGCAGAAGTTGCAGTGCCAGTGGGTCAAGAACGTGTGGTCAGTGCAGCACAATCTGGTCTCATTGACGAACTGCTGGTCGCGGCTGGGCAAGAAGTGAAAAAAGGGCAAACCGTTGCAAGACTCGTCAGCCCTGACTTAGTGAATTTGCAGAAGGAGTATCTGCAAGCCACCACGCAAAAAAAGTTACTGAACAAAACTTTAACCAGAGACAAATTGCTGTTTAAAGAAGGCATTATTGCTGAAAGGCGCTTACTTGAAACGGAAAGCGCACATGAGGAAGTCTCCGCCTTGCTCACACAACGACGCCAATCCCTGCACTTGGCTGGGATGAGCGATAACGCCATCAATAAGCTCAATGTAGCCTCCAATATGCACAGTGGTATTTCGCTGGTAGCGCCCATTGATGGGCAAATACTGGAGCAGATGGTGACGACTGGGCAACGTGTTGACATGGGTATGCCTCTCTACCGTATTGCCAAATTAAAACCGCTTTGGTTAGAGATTCACGCGCCGCTCGAAGGTCTGCCACTTGTAAAAATCGGTATGCCTGTAAGCATTCCCAAGTTACAAGCGTCAGGCAAGTTGATTGCGATTGTACGAAGTGTGAATAAAGCGGATCAAACCCTGCATCTGCGTGCGGAAATTTCGCAGGGAGCAGAACATCTATCCCCTGGACAATTTGTGGAAGCGCAAATTAATCTAAATAAAACCACACCGCAATTTAGCGTGCCTAAATCAGCCTTGGTGAGACAAGGCACCGAAACGTTTATCTTTGTACAAAATGCAAAGGGGTTTACCCCCATCAACATCAATATCATTGCAGAACAAGGCGAGGATGCCGTGATAGATGGCCAATTGAAAGGCAATGAGAAAGTAGCCATTAGCGGGGTGTCCGCGATTAAAGGTGCGTGGCTAGGGCTGGGAGCAGAATAATGACGAAACTCATCCAATTCGCGCTCACCCAGCGCTTGCTCATGATGATTCTGACCGCTGGCTTAGCCGTGGCTGGTGTCATGGCTTATCAGGCGCTACCGATTGATGCGTTCCCTGATGTTTCTTCTACACAAGTGAAGGTCATTGTGAAAGCGCCTGGCATGACCCCTGAGGAAGTGGAATCGCGCATCACTGCGCCAATTGAAGTGGAGATGCTAGGCATTCCAAACCAAACTGGGTTGCGGGCAGTAGCCAAGTATGCGCTAACCGATATCACAGTAGATTTTAAAGATGGCACAGATATTTACTGGGCACGTCAGCAAGTGGCTGAACGCCTTGCCAGTGTGTGGCCCAATTTACCCTCTGATATTTCAGGGGGTATGGCGCCAATGACAACGCCACTAGGTGAAATGTTTATGTTTACAGTGGAGAGTGACACCTTAAGTTTGGCAGAAAAAAGAAGCCTGCTAGATTGGGTGATACGCCCGCAGTTACGTACAGTGCCTGGTGTGGCCGATGTGAATGCATTGGGTGGCTTAGTGCGTACGTTCGAGATTATTCCAGATAACTCGCGCATGTATGCCAGAGGGGTGGCCATTGATGCGTTGATGCAAGCCATAGAAAACAATAATAGAAATGGTGGTGCAGGACGTTTAGATGATGGTGAGGAATCGCTATTAGTGCGCGCTGAAGGGGCTTTTAAAACTATTGAAGATGTCAGCAACACTGTCGTGCGCAGCGAACAAGGCATGCCAGTGAAAATTGCAGATGTCGCCACAGTGCGCATAGGCACGCTCACACGTTATGGCGCTGTCACTAGCAACGGCAAAGGTGAAGTAGTAGAAGGCTTGGTATTGGGCTTGCGCGGCGCCAATGCACAACAGGTAGTGAATGGGGTGAAAAGTAAACTTGCCGAAATGGCCCCCACCCTGCCCAAAGGCGTCACTACGCATGTCTTTTATGACCGAGGTAGCTTAGTTGAGCGTGCCGTGCAAACCGTGACCAAAGCATTATTAGAGGCCGTTGTACTGGTGTTGATTTTATTGGTGCTGTTTTTGGGTAATTTTAGGGCAGCACTTACCATTGCTTTTGCCCTACCCTTAGCGGCTTTATTTACGTTTTTAATGATGCACACATTTGGTATGTCGGCTAACTTAATGAGCCTAGGTGGTTTGTCTATTGCCATCGGCATGTTGGTCGATGCCGCAGTGGTGGTGGTAGAAAATATGGTGTCGCATCTTGCTGATACCAAGCATGCAGGCAAGTTGCCACGTATGCATCTCATTTACCGGGCGGTACGGGAAGTGAGCGTGCCTGTAACAGCGGGTGTGCTGATCATTATCACTGTATTTTTACCGCTCCTGACTTTACAAGGCTTAGAAGGTAAATTATTCACCCCTGTCGCACTCACCATTATGTTTGCACTGGCAGGCTCGTTAGTACTCTCGCTCACCGTGATTCCGGTGATCGCTTCATTCCTGTTGAAAGAAGTGAGCCATGAAGAACCTTACCTAGTGAGAAAAGCTTTAGCAGTGTACGAACCCGTGCTGAAATGGTCATTAGCGCATGCCAAATGGGTTGTCATTGCAGCGTTTGTGTTGCTGGCACTCACTGGCGTGATCTATACGCAACTGGGCAAAACGTTTATGCCAGTGATGGATGAAGGTGACATTATTATCGGCGTTGAAAAATTACCATCGATTAACTTACAGCAAAGTGTGCTGACAGATTTAAATGTACAACGGGCATTGCTAAAACAAGTACCAGAAGTGGTCGGCATTTATTCTAGAGTGGGCTCAGATGAGTTAGGGCTGGACCCGATGGGGCTGAACCAAACCGATAATTTCTTGCTGTTAAAACCCAAAGCTGAGTGGCGCATGCAAACCAAAGACGCGCTGATTGACGAGTTACGGAAAGTAATGGCGGAGCTTCCAGGATTGGAGTACAGCTTTACGCAACCTATTGATATGCGTGTGAATGAAATGATATTGGGTGTGCGCGGTGATTTAGCCATTAAAATTTTTGGTCCGGATTTACATCAACTCAATGAAAAAGCACAACAAATTGTGCAAGTACTGGAATCTATTGCTGGTAGCCAAGATGTGTACACACCCCAAAATAGCGGTGTGCAATATTTACAAATCAAAATTGACCGGTTAGCCGCGGGCAGGCTTGGTTTTAGCATGACAGAGATTGAGACTATCTTACGGGCGCAACTCGAAGGTAAGCCTTTAGGCGTTGTGCAAGAAGCGCAAAAAAGAACGCCTGTACTGATACGTGGAAGTGAAGCATTGCGAGTATCCCCTTCTGATTTTGGCAACCTCATGCTGACTTTACCCAACGGCACTAACGTACCCTTGTCTGCTGTTGCGCGTATTGAACGTGCAGAAGGCCCTGTCAAAATTGATAGAGAGCGTGGCGCACGTATGGTGGTGGTTACCTCAAACGTGAAAGACCGCGATTTGGTTAGCTTTGTGGAAGAAGCCAGAACGCGCGTGTTGAACGAAGTGAAGCTAGAAGAAGGCTACTCCATCAAATGGGGCGGGCAATTCGAAAACCAACAGCGTGCCGCCTCTCGCTTAGCCATCGTCGTACCGGTTGCCATTGGCTTAATTTTCCTCATCTTGTTTGCTACCTTTGGTTCTGTTAAGCAAGCCATACTTATTTTGTCCAACATTCCGTTTGCCATGATTGGTGGTGTGTTTGCGCTTTGGATATCGGGTGAGTATCTTTCTGTTCCTGCCTCAGTTGGTTTTATTGCCTTACTGGGGATTGCTGTGCTCAACGGCGTGGTGATGGTGAGCTATTTCAATCAGCTAGAAGCACAAGGCATGGAAAAACTGCAAATAGTGCTAGAAGGCGCTAAGCGACGATTAAGGCCAGTATTGATGACTGCTAGCGTTGCAGCCTTTGGATTAGTGCCATTGTTGTTTGCCACTGGGCCTGGTTCAGAGATTCAGCGTCCCTTAGCAATCGTTGTCATTGGTGGCTTGGTGACCTCCACTTTGTTAACGCTGGTGCTATTGCCTATTTTTTACCGCAGATTTTTCAGTAGGAGTGCAATATGAATGAAGGTGTGTTGTTGTTGATCGTGGCGCCAGATTTGGAAGAAACAATGGTGGACCTGCTACTGGAACAGCCATCATTGGCTGGGTTTACTAGCAGCCTTGTGTACGCCCATGGCACAGGTGCTGGCAGATTAAGCATGGCAGAGCAAGTCACAGGTAGGCAACAAAAAATCCAGTTGATGGTGTATGGCACACGCACTGTGTTAGCTGATTTAGTTGCGCATATCAAAGCAACTTTCAATCATGCAGATATTCGCACCATCTTAATCCCTGCATTGGATACGCAACTAATTGAGTAACCCATGTACACACTAGAAAGCAAAAAGCCTCGAATCATCGAGGCTTTTTTTACTGCGTTACTAAGTAATTACACTTTGCTTTTGCGACGTGCGCTGAAACCAATCAATCCTAAACCTGCCAACAACATGGCATAAGACTCTGGCTCTGGTACTGGTGTAATGGAGTAAAGTGAAGTGGTATTAGACGTCTCGTTATTCACAGCCAAGTAAATTAAACCATTCACCGTGAATGCTTTTAAGCCTTCTGGGGCTAAGTCACCTTCTGTCACTATCATGTCCAAAAAGCTAGCGTTTGCTGGGTCTGTAATGTCATACAACGCCACTGCGGATTTAAGTGTGCGCTCTAAGCCAATCGCTGCAATCGTTCTACCATTAATAGAAAACAATTCCACGCCTTCAGGTTCTACGCCTTTATCACGGCTACGGCCGTCATCATAAATGCCTAATTCAGCCGCTTTTTTATCCAAGAAATCACCGCTATCAAAAATGATAGTGCCGTCTTCATCACGAATTGAGAATGAGCGTGCACCCGCAGCATACAAATCACCGGGAGATGAATCTGTGGCTGATACGCGCAAAGCATTGAGTGGTGCTTCTGCACCTAAGCTGCCTGCAGTAATACGGTCACCATCATCTGCACGGAAATCACCTTCATTCGCCATCACCATGTAGTCTTTGCCGTTTACTTCATAAGCAGCAATACCATCTGGCATGTACAAGCCCTTCACGTTCGGGCTAATAAAACTGATGGTGCCATTATTGAGTGGGTCAATTTGGTTACCTGGCAAGCTAAAATCTTTAGCGCCTAAGCCAATGATTTTTTCAAAACTATTGGTGTTTAAATCTAACACACCCACAGCGTTGGCCTCTTGTAGCGTGACATATGCTTTTGTGCCAGATGCGTTAATTGCAATATATTCAGGCTCAATGTCCATACCAGTATTGGTGCGGATATTGCTACCTATTTGCGTGACACCAGTGAAGCCTGCAGTGGCAGTCACTGTGCGTGTATTCATGTCGATGATTGAAACACTACCCACAGGGTCAACCGCAGCCGGGCCATACACGCGTGGTACGCTGGTACCGATTCGTGTGCCATAAGTAGAGGGCGATGCCTCATTGGCCACCAGCAATTTTGAACCGTCAGCAGTAAAGGTCAGCATATCGGGCAATGCGCCCACTGTGAGCGTATTCGTACCCCCAGTTAAACTGCGAGTCGACGTATCATAAAACTGCACAATTCCAGGGTTCGTGATGGTGCTGGATTCAATTGCAAAAGCCGCTACACCATTGTGAATGGCGATGCTGTTGATAAAGCCGTAGCTCGTGGTATCAATATGTTGTACCAAGCTACCATCATTTAAATTAAGCACATCTACGCCAACCACACCTGCCACCCAAAGTGTATTGGTGTTGCTATCAAACGCGCTAATTTCAGATGTCACGCCTGATGTCGTGTGTGTGTATGTCCATGCTTTTGAAATGCTGCTGATTGCGCTTTCAGCGGACGCTAATTGTGGAACGAGTAGCGATGCGACTAGTGCACCAATGACACGGTTTTTCATGTTTGCCTCTATAAATTGTGGATGATGGTTTGATTTGCTAAGTAGCTTAAAGAGGTGCCGTGACGGTGTGATGACTGGCTAAGTACCGCCATCTAGTCTTAACGGACTAATAATTGGTAGGCTGTATTTCAGATTCGTGACAAAAGCGCAGTTTTAAAAGAATTATTTATCCTCAAGCTGTCGAATTTCACAAATATTTAACACAGCCGCGTGGCCAAGCCCTCTATAATCCGTTCAAATAATAAATAATTCACAATAAACGATTCAAATGTTCAACAAACAGAGGGAAGACAATTGAAAATTAAAGAAGCAAGTGAAGAATACCTAGAAAAAGCACAGCAGTTATCCGACGATGAAATTGATAAGCTGCAATACAGAATGCGCGGCAAGCTATACCGTCGTGCAGAAGACAAAAAGCTCACATTAGTGGAAGCGCTAGCCATTCAATTAGAAATTGAAGATGAAGAGCTTAAAGAATGGCGCGAAAAACGTGAGCAGATGCTTGCTAAGTCGAATAAAAAAAGTAAAAAAGATTAAGTAAACACTGCTGATGCGTTAATCCAGCAGTGCTGTAAAAACGTGCGCTCACTGGCAAATTTTGTTACTAAAGTCCAAGCGCATGTTTCATGACATAAAAAATATGCGTTTGCTCTTGCACCCCATGGAACAAATGCGCTTGTGGTCCTCCAGCAAAAATAGCCACATCTTCCCCGCCATGTGTTTCTGACTTTAATGGAACGTTGGCTTCCTGACGATAGTTTGGCAGTAAGGTATTGACTGTTTCCAAATTTGCGTGACGTCCAGGCTGTAAAGTGACATTTTCTTCCTCTAGGTCGTGACCATCACTATCATCTGCATGAAAGCCCACTCCATTAGCGTAACCCAGAGTGGTATATGGTTTTCCATCTGCGGCTTTCGTGGTGTTAGTTTCACCAGGTGCGATCACTTTGCCAAGGATAGGATTGCCTCGCGCAGGGTATCCCGCAATAGTAAACGTATGGCTATGATCGGCCGTGACAATCACTAAGGTATTGTTTAAATCTACTTTACTCAGAGCCACTTTTACAGCATCGGACAAGGCCACTGTCTCACTCAATGCACGGTATGCATTACCAGCATGGTGCGCATGGTCTATGCGCCCTGCTTCAACCATCAAGAAATAACCCTGTTTATTTTTGGCTAATAAATCAATTGCTTTGCTGGTCATCTCACTTAAGGATGGCTCACTATTTTTTTTACTGTCTTGATTATTTGCCAATCGGTCATGTTCATATTGCATATGCGAGGGCTCAAACAATCCTAATAAGCGTTGCGTCTTATGGACATCAATAGCATCAAATTGGGTTTTATTCCAAACATATTGTGCATTAAATTTTTGTTGATACTCTTGAATTAAATTGCGTTTATCCGTGCGCTCACCTTTTTTATCTGCATATTCTGGGTCGATCAAGGTGTCTGGTAAGAATTTTGTACGCCCGCCACCCAACGCCACTTCCAGCCCATCACCCATACCTCCACGTCCAAAGTTATCAACCAGTTGTGCGGCGATGTCTTTCACTTGCGTATGTGCTGGCAATTGCGCATTACTTTCCCAATCACGGTTTGAAATGTGTGCATAGGTGGCCGCTGGTGTAGCATGGGTTAATCTCGCAGTCGAAATAACACCAGTAGACAACCCTTTCAATTCTGCATGCTCTAAAATTGTAGTGAGTTGCTCAGCACGCAACTTTTGTGCATCTTGTTCATTTTTAGCGATACGCTGCGATACTGAAATCAACCTATCATTGGTTTTTACCCCAGTAATTATTGCGGTCATGGTGGGAGCAGAATCTGGCGTTTGTTGATTCGCTGAATAGGTTTTTGATAAAGCGACATAAGGCAATGTTTCAAACGCTAATTGGTTACCCTCGCCATCAAGTCCTTTTTGCTGCCCTTCAAAAATACGTGCGGCTGTAATGGTGGCAACACCCATGCCATCACCCACAAACAAAATCACATTTTTCGCTTGGTTATTGTTGGGGCTTATTTTTTGCGCAGCCCGTAATGCAGTTTCGCCTTTTTGTTTCCATGTTTGCGCATTTTCAATCTGCACAGTTGCAGCATTTGCATTTTCAGCATTGACCATACTTACAAAAGGTAAAGAGACAAAAGATGAAACTGCGACCATCCTGACTAAGACGGTAAATTGACTGGTTTTAGATATGAACTGCACGATTAACCTTACTCGATTCGATATTGAAATGTATTTTTAACATTGGGGACTTTCACGGCCTTGCCATCCACCATGCGTGGTGTGTACCTAAAACTCTTAGTGGCTTCTAGGGATGGTTTAATAAAAAACGCATGGCAGTCATCCAATGCTTCAGGGTTTTCTACACGACCATCGGTAGTGACCGCGTAACGCACTGTGCAAGCACCTTGAATACCCTTATCTAGTGCGCGTGAGGGGTAAGCGGGGGCCTTTTTATCAACTGGAAAGTATTGGCTCGTATCAAAATTGGTAGCAGACTGCGTGTTTTCTTGAGCTTGTGCACTTGCTTGTGGTTGCGGATTCACCTGTGATTCCACTTTGCTACTAGTTTGCTCTGTCATCTGTTTATCTGTCGTTTTCGCTTCCTGATTTGGCGTGGCCTCTGTTGCTGGCAACGGCTTTGCCACTGACTCTTCAAGCACTTCTGGTATTTTTTCTACACGTTTTTTTGCAAATTGTGCCTCTTTAATCACGGGCTTTGGTGTCTCTTTTTGTATCGGTGTTGGCGTTTGCGCAACTGGTGTTTCCATTTGTACAGGTGGAGATGGCACTTCTACCGTTGGTGCTGGCGCCTGCATCAACATGCGCACTTTAATGGTCTTAACTACTGCGGCAACTGGTTTATTTTCTTGCCAGCCTGCCAACAACAATGCCGTCACCATGAGATGAAACAGGACTGACAAACTGATGGCAACAAACTGCTCTGAACTCAAAAAATGTGCGATAGTCCGTGCCTCAACCGTGGTTGATGGCGAGGCAGGCAGCGGTAATAAAAGCCGACTCATTGTGGTGGCTCCGTAATGAGGCCAACATTGGTGACACCACCTTTTTGTAGCGCGGCAATGCCCGCAATCACCGTGGCATAATTGGCATCTTGATCTGCACGAATAAACACTTGCGTGTCACCACGCACTTCAATCACTTGCTTCACTTTTTGCGTCATCTCTTCGATATCCACAGCGGTGTCGGTTTGCGAAGTCGTATTCACATCTTCGCCCACATTCCAGAAAAAACTACCATCACTTTTGACAGATAAAGTCAGTATTTGCTGTTTGGTATCGGTTGGTAACGCTTCGCTGTCTATTTTTGGTAATTCAAGCTTTACACCTTGTACTAATAGTGGTGCTGTCACCATAAAAATCACCAATAACACCAGCATCACATCAATATAGGGCACAACATTCATTTCCGCTTTTGGGCCATGCTGATTTTGTGGTTTACGTAACATCCTCATTGCCTCACTTAAGCTGCACGCTTAATGGATGCGTGCAGAGCACGATGCAAGCGCATCTGCAATTCATTGCCGAATGTGTAGTAGCTTGCAGTGATAGTCGCGGCACGCGCACTAAAACGGTTGTATGCAATCACCGCTGGAATCGCAGCAAACAAGCCTATTGCCGTCGCAATAAGTGCTTCTGCAATGCCAGGCGCTACTGTAGATAGAGTGGCTTGTTGCACTTGCGATAAGCCAATAAAGGCGTTCATGATGCCCCAGACCGTACCGAACAAACCAATATACGGACTGACAGAACCCACGGTAGCTAAAAAGGATAAACCCTTTTCTAGATGCGCTTCTTCTTCACCAATGGCCACTAACATGGCACGCTCAGCGCCTTCTGATATCTGGTTTGTGGCAATATTGGGCAGGTGTTTTAAGGTGATGAATTCGTGATAACCCGCATTAAACAGTCGCTGCAGATGTGTAATAGGCGCTTTGCTTTGAATCACCTCTGTGTGTAGATGATGTAAATCATCGGTTTGACGAAAGCGCGCCATAAATTGCGCATTATTTTGCTCAGTGCGCGCTAGATTTTTTGCACGCAAGATAATTAAATACCAACTTGTGACAGACGCTATCACCAAAATTAACATAACGGCTTGCACCAATACACTCGCGCCAGCAATTAAGCTCCAAATAGACATTTCTTCTAATCCTGTTTCCATCTTGCTCTTCCTTTTTAATCCATTCGCTATTCAGCAAATATTCATGCTAGTGCTATTGTTTAATTACTATTAGATGACATGCGCGTGACCATATGATGACAGCGCGCACTATCGGCTTTTACCCATCACTACTCAAGATTTAATGCGTCAGCTATTGCAGTCCATGGCACATATTTAAAGTTTTGACGGCTTTCTGGCATGCGTTTTCGACCATCTTGCACGACCAACATGCCTAGCCGCCACGGGCCCGTATGATTGCCACTCAAATCAGCAGAGGTCACTTCTAAACCATCTGTTTCTGACGCACCATCAATACCGAGCGCAACGTTAATACCTATAGTGAAAGCGCCGCGCAGTTTGTAAGGTGGCATAGCTTCTAGTACCACATAGCTATCGTTGCCTTGGCTAGAAATCACTAGATAATTTTTCTGTGTACCGTTTTGAGAGTTGGCTTGGTAATACGCAATCCCTTCAATATCGGCATGTACAATCGCATCGGTGCCGATCACTTTGGTCATGGTGACTGGCGCATCAGCGTCTGCACTTAATGCCCAAACTGCCTCGTCTTCTTCCCCCACAAACAATTGCGCGGTTTGGTCGTTTACCACACAGCCTTCTGGTTGCGTGGCCACTTTAAAAGTACGTACTTTATTGGCAACAATCTGACCATCCATCACAGATAATTGGTGCTGCTCAAATGTGCCGTCTTTATCATTGACTATGGCGTAAAAGCGCTGCTGCGTATCTTTATACATACAAATACCGTACATATCTTGAATCGTCGTAGCTTGCTCGCCTAGCGTGGTGAGGTGCCCAGTTTCTCGGTTGATGCTGAATAAATGCAAACTGTTGTGGTCGCGGTTACTGGCTACTGCTAAGTCAATCAGCGTGCCATTCAGGTTGAACCCTGTGCGGATATCCACATTATTCAACCGCCCCACCGCTAAATATTGCAGTTCTTTTCCTTGCAAATCATACACAGCCAAACCGCCTTGTTTATCTGTACCTAATACACGGCTTTGCCTTGCATCTGTTGGGTGTATCCAAATAGCAGGGTCGTCTGCGGCATCACCCAAACTCGGCATTAAATCTGTTTGGATCGCAGGCTTTACTTCAACCATATTGAGCGTTTTTAAGTGACTAGCCGATGTAGCTAGCTTGGCATTGATCTGTGTAGCATGCGGAATAGTGGCTCTATGTAAGCCGTTTTCGTCATGCACCAAAACTTCCAACCCATTCGCGTGCTTGCGAACGCTAATCTTTTCTGGGCTATCTAACTTATTCAAATCAAACGCATTGCCTTGTGGCGCATATTGTTGATCGGTCATTTGATAACGATGCAAAGTGTTGCTGCTTGCATCTAGTAGCAATACCTGTTGATCAAACACCGCCATACCAGAAGCATTTTTCGCAATATCACCAAAGGGCTGAAGCATGGCGACTGGTTGACGCGATAACTCTGCCTCAGCATGCGCAGCATAGGCCCAAAGCCCAACGTTTTCTTCATTCACAAACAAGGTATGCGTTGTGTCGTCCACCTGGCAAAAACTACTGGCGGGCGGCAAACTCAAACTGCGTACTTGCAAAGCTTTTGGCAATAAACCTGTTTTTTCTGATACCAACCATTGCTCGCCTAAACCCTCTTCGCCCACCAAAAACACAAAGGTATGCTGCGCGCGGTCTTGATACAAACACGCATCTTCAATTTTAAATTGTGGTTTTGGTACGGCTAGTGGTTTTGCCCAAGTTCCGGTGCGACTATCCAATGCCATCACAACGGCCTGTTGCGTATCGCCATTTACACTGGTCACTATTAATGTATCTGCATTTGCACGATGATCTAGCGTTGTAAAATAGCCTTTGAATTGGCTTAGGGTCTTGCCTTGCGCGTTTAGTACCTGCACCCCATTCTTTTTACTGGCAACGATTAAATCTGCACTGGATAAAGTCGTGCTCGCTGAAAAAATGGCAGGGTTAAGCCATTGTGCCGCTTCAATTTTTTGCGCCATGGGCATTGCGGTTAGTTGCAATGGGGCCGTTTGTTGTACTGATTTTGATTGAGACTGTGTGGTTGACTGTTGTGCTGTTTGGCAAGCCACCAATAGCAGGCTAGTCAATATTACAATCCCTTTAAACATCATTCGTTTATCACTTATCAATTGCATAGCACTCTCTAATATTTTTTCATTATCGTCTAACAAAAATGCTGCACTGCAATGTATGTGTATTGCAGTGCGCATCTCACTATTCATTGAAGAATGCACTGACACCTATCAATGCATCCAACCATGATTAAAAGTCTGTAAGGGTTAAACTCACACGATAAGTGGGGCCGTATTCCTCATACTGTGCGTTAAAGTTTCTACGGTCTTGATACGCATAGAATTTCTCATCGGTAATATTCTGTGCATCAAAAGTAAGTTGTACTTTTGGCGTGATGAAATAACTTGCACTCAAATCAACATACAATTGCGCATCGGCATATATATCGTTTTGTTGTGTATCTATTGCACCCACTTCGGCTAAGAAACGAGACTTATAGTTACCAGATAAGCGCACGCTGAATTTTTGATCTTGCCAACCGATAGACATATTGCCGACCTGTTTTGATTGACGAGGCAACACAATGCTGCGGGTTTGTCCGAGTGATGAAATCTTAGCGGAGGAATCACTGAACGTGGCGTTGGCACCCAAAATGACGTTACTCCAAGGGTATGATAGCCAATCTAATTTTTGTGAATAAGCCAATTCCAACCCATACACTTTGGCGTCATCACCATTTTCAAACGTGAGCGCCTCGTCAAATGCGGCGAAGGCACCTGTTCCTGCTACATCGGTTTCATAGACAAAGTTTTTAATGTCTTTATAGAACACGAAAGCTGAAACTACCCCAGCACGTCCCATATAGTGCTCAACACCAAGGTCAAAGTTTTTAGCTTCTAATGCCTCTAAGTTAGGGTTACCAAACGCAGCTTCATCACCGTCAATAGTAATGCCTGGTGCAAGTGCATCAAATGTTGGGCGCACAACGGCACTCGTGTAAGCAGCCCTTAATTGTGTGCTTTCACCCAACTTGTATTTGGCATGCATGCTAGGTAAAAAATGATGGTAACTATTGCTTTCTGAAACGCTGCCAAATGCACCATCTACAATGCTTGTGCCTTTAGCCGTAAATTTAGTGCCTTCATAACGCAAACCAGCAATTAAACGCAGTTTATCTATGTCAATCGAGTTCATCACATAGGCAGCATTAATATCCTCGGTCATTTTAAAATCATTAATGCGTGATTCTTCTTCATCAAATGCCGCATTACGATCTAATTGCCCAATCAGGTCACGGATTGCACTACCATTGATGGATTGACCAAATGGACCAGGCTTGTAACTTAAATTACCTCCAGTGTACTGACTTAAATTGTCTGGCAAACCGGTAAAATCATCATAAATATAAGTTGTAACATCATTGCTAATATCACGACGAATTGCCTTGGCACCAAATTTCACTTGTGAGTCGTAGCCACTCAAGTCATACATACGAGCAAAATCAAGCTTAAAGTCTTTTTGTTTGGTCACACTTGAAGTTTTCTCTTCTTCAACTTCGTCCAAATCAGATGAATTTGGATCAAAGTAGTCTGCCCCTGCAATAATGCGCGGCTTCTTACTATTGCTAAAGCCTGCGTTTGCAAAATCACCTTCAAATACGGCAGCCGCGATACCTAATGGACTTTTTTCACTAGACTCAGTGAATGACGTTTGTCCACTGATTGTCCACAATCCAATATTCTTTTCACCGCCAAACGTAACCGATTTAATTTCTTGGGTGTCAACGCGATCTTTTAATTCTCTGGCGCCCTCAGCATTACCTAGCTCACCCAGTAGTTGTGCATCATCGAACGATAGTCCGGCAAGATTACGTTGCTCGTTATCTTTAAACTTGCTGTAAATCGTACGTAAATAATAGTTTGATAATTCATCAGGTTTGTAATCAAAATTTAAACCAACGCCTAAACGATCACGCTGGATTTGATAGTCTCGCGCTTGTAACTCTTCCAAACGATCACCATTCTCAAAGTCCCATGCCCCACCCGTCTCTACGTTATCTGAACCAAATTTACGCTGTTGAAAACTTAGCGCTAGGGCTACAGCAAAGTTATCTGTGCCATCACCTATACTAAAAATATTACTGATTGCACCTGATACTTTGGGGCTGGTTTTACTCACTAGTGGGTTATAACCAGCTTCACCAGAAACCGTATAAAAGAAGCCATCATGGTCAAACCCAGATAAACTTTTTACATTCACTGTACCGCCCAAAGAGTTTGCATCCATGTCTGGCGTTAAAGTTTTGACTACAGAGAGTGATTGAATGAGTTCAGAAGGTAATACATCTAAAGCGACTGCCCGACTCCCTGGTTCAGACGATGGAATATTCACACCGTTGATATTCACACTGTTTAAGTCTGGCCCTAAACCACGAATCGTCACAAAACGGCCTTCGCCTTGGTCGCGTTCAATAGATACGCCAGGTACACGCTGTAACGCTTCAGCTGCGTTGTCATCTGGTAATTGACCAATCGCATCTGCATGCACAACACTTTCAATAGAGTCCGAGGTGCGCTGTTCTTTTAACGCTTTATCGATTTGTGCAGCTTGCCCTACCACTTCTAAAAACTCTGTTTCACCGATACCGCCAAGATTAGCAGGCTTAGCAACTGGCTTTACAGACGTTGCGTTGTCTTCAGCTTCTGCAGCAAAACTGTTTGGAATACTCGCCATGGCCAGCGCCAATAAGCTTAATTTAAAACCAGCTTTAATCGCTAGCACGCCACCTTTATGAATACGCATTACCATCCCCTGATTGCCAAAATAAAAAATTGCTTCTACACCCATTGCATACATGTGTTGTTATGCATTGCAGATTACATGGGCGAATACTAGGGATGACGTGTGACCATTTTGTGACAGTGATTTTTGAAAGCGCTCGTTTGGGGTGTTTTATAAGGGTAAAACTGGCAAATTGAGCTTAATTGACTGTCGTGTAAATGTCTGGCTTACATGAAATCAATGCGCTCATCCGCATGGCTAATCCTTATGTGCTGATATATTCCAAGGTATTCACGGCTGAAGTATCTCGCAATGGCAGCGGTTGTTCTTTTTTTGAACTATTTTTTAAAATTACCATGCGCTGATATGACCCCTCCTCATTCATAGGCTTGTCATCTATTTGTAACAATAGCCAGCTACATTCGACTTAACATTGCTGGTAAGCAATTGTTTTTTAATTAAAATTCAGTTTAAAGACTTTCATTATGCAAAAGAAAACGCACACCTCCATCACCATACTAGGTAGTTTGGCCATATTTGCAGTCAGTGGTTTATACCTCTACTTGCTAGCAGGCGATATCAAGTTCTGGCACAGCGTTAAATGGTTAGATGTGGTTGCAGAAGGCGGCACCACCATACTGGCATTATTTTGGTTGGTATTATTGTTACGTAGTCGCCCAGCTGGCCGGGTCACTTTGTTATTGGCGCTTGGCTTATCGTGCTTTGTATTTTCATGGTGGATGGATTTTCTAGACGAATTTATCAAGATTCCGGACGGCGTGTTTTGGGATAACTGGCTAGAAAGTATGCCCATTCCAGTCGGCCTAGTCTTACTCACTTTCGGTATTTTTCACTGGCATAAAGAAGAGTTAGCCATTAGCGCGCAGATGGTCAAACGCGAGCGCGTATTTCGCGAACACCGTTTATTTGATGCGCTGATTCCACTCGGCGGCGCAGATTATTTACGAGAACAAGTGAAGTTGGCGTTAAAAGAGGCGCGCGCTTCACAGCAACCACTCTCGCTAGTTGCGATTGATATTGATCACTTCAATACCATTAATCAACGCTTTGGTCTGCCTGAAGGCGATCAGGTATTGCAATCCATTACTCAATTACTGTTACTCAATTTACGTGAGCAAGACTTATTGTGTCGCTTGGCAGGGGATCGATTTGTTGCTGTACTACCCAATACTAGCCCTCAAGATGCAGAAATGATTGCTTCAGAACTACAACAGGCCATTGCGCATTTGGCTTATAAAACCACTAAACAAGGTGTGCGCATTCATTTGTCGGCCACCACAGCGGTGGCCGTTGGCATGGAGGAAGAAGCGAATTCACTGATCAAAGCTTTGAATATGAAGCTTGGTTTAATTAAAAAGCATTTAGCAACCGCACACGCCTAAATTGTATGCGCATACAAAGCAACTATTTTGAGCGCGATACTGGCTTTATCGCAGCGCATCACCAGCCTGCCATCATGCTGGATTTAGCCATATCGCGCGATGTAGATAGTCATTTATTGTTGCGCGGCACCCAACTGTTTTTGGAAGACATGCTGACAGGTCATAAGCTGATTAGTCCAGCCCAATTTTTAACCTTGTTAAGTAATGGCCAGAAATTACTTAAAGGGGAAGATATTAGCTTTTTGTTTGGGCAACAAATTTTGCCAGGTTTTAATGGTCCTGCCAGTCAAGTCTTTAACCATGCGCTTAATTTACGTCAAGCCTTAATCCATCTTTGTGAATATCACACGCTACTTTCACCCCTATGCACCCCACGCTATTTTGAAAGTGAAAGCCATTTTTTTATTTATTGGTTAGACAACTGTGGTGCAGGCCCGCTGCACACTTTTTTAATTGAAGCCCACATGACGGCGGTCACGCGCATGGCGTCTAAAATGTCGCAACAAACCTTGCCATGGCGCTTTAATTTCACCCACGAGGAACCGCGGTATGTAGAGCAATATTGGGTGCACTTAAATGAAGAGGTGAGCTTTAATCAACAATTGAACATGATGAGCATTCCGCTAGAGTACGCTAACCAAACTTGGTCACAAAGTGCATTAGTGAGTCTGCAACTAGCCACCCTAGGCAGCAAAATGCAATTACATGATTTAGGCTGGCAACAGAGTTTTTTAGATACGCTGTATGATTATTTAAGGCGAAATATTCAGCAAAATCTACAGCTAGATACAGTGGCTACTGCATTTGGGATGAGCTCAGCCTCGTTAAAACGTAAGCTGTTGAAACACGACACGCATTTTCAAGAGCAGTTAGATTTAGCGCGTAAACATGTGGCCCTTTATTTGTATCAAATCAAAGGGTATCAGCACCATGATGTGGCTGATTATTTACGCTTTAATGATATCAACAACTTTAGGCGCGCATTTAAACGCTGGACAGGCTTGCCGCCTGGGCGGTTATTACAAGCTAATTGCTTTTAGCATTGTGCTTGCCTGAATGTAATTCTAGTTAAGACATTATTTGTAGTAACTGCTTGGCCAAATTTTTCCAGTTGTAATGTGCCACCACGTGCTGTCTGACTTGGTGGGATAGCGCATTGTCTTTGCCAAGCAACGCTAAGTGCTGCGCAATTGCACTCACCATCTCACTGGTGTCATTGGGTGTCACACGAAGTCCTGTCTGATGTTGTACAACCAATGCCTCGTAGAATGGAAAATCCCACACCACTGCTGGTAAACCCGTTGCCATAGCTTCTAGACACGTGCCTGGTAAGCCTTCGTAATAAGAGGTAGAAACATACACCCTGCTTTTTGCATAAATGTCTGGCATGTCAGTAAATTTCACCTTGCCTGCAAGCGTAATATTGGCCGTGTAGTCTTGTATTTGTGCTTTTACATAGGGGTCGTCATCACCATAGCCGACAATTAAAATCTGTATATCAGGCTTATGATCCACCAAGGCTTTGCATACATCCACCATAGGGCGGCTGCCTTTTCTCACTTCTATTCTGCCGCAAAACAACACATCCACTGTTTTATTTGTAGCCATCGCATGGGTGAATGCTTGTATATCAACGCCATTTGGCACAATGCTGACAGGCGCAGATACTTGATAGCGCCTCAGTTCTTGCTCGCCTTGCGCAGTCAGGGTGATGATGTGTTTTGCACGTTTAAAAATAATACGTTCGAGGTAAATTTTGATGGCAATCTCAACCCTACCCCATTGGCTTTTAAAATAGGGTTGGTCGTAAAAATTACCCGACATCCCCACATAAGTGGTATGGGCAGTCAGCACCATAGGCACGGTGTTGGTCAGTAGCAGCCCTGTGATTAAGGGCGGGATATGCAAATTCACCACTGCAATTTTGCCGGACTGCTTTAACTGTTTAATCAAGCGATTGGCTTTAAGCGTCCAAAAAAACAAGTTGAAACGGCTAGCAGTAAATGGAATATGCAGGATTTCCACATTGGGATAGGCACGTGGCATACGGTGTTCATCCCCCGTAATCACATAAATAGTGGGGTGCTCTGGTGGCAGGTTGGTTAAAAAAGAATCCAAATACCGGGCTATGCCGCCGACACCGTAAAACTGAGGGTATACGATAGCAATCATGATAAATCAGGTCCTGATAATGTGGTGCCAGACGATGTGAGGCATGCTAATGTCATTAAGCGTTGTTCAAGCTTGCTGACCAGATGCTCCCATGCATAGCCGTCAAGCATTTTCTGGCGTGCCGCCGAAGCCAATTGTTGAGCTTTATCAGGATGTTGCAACAAATCATTTAAAGCCGTAGCCAGTTCATCCACTTGGTTTGGGTTCACTAATACACCATTCACTTCATGGTCGATGACTTCTGGCACCCCGCCTACCTTGCTAGCCACAATACAAGTGCCTGAGGCCATGGTTTCTAACACCACCAAAGGGCATGGGTCTTGCCAAACCGACGGCAGCACAACCACATGTGCAGCTGCATACAGATACTTGAGCTGATGGTGCGGGATGAATCCAGTAAACACAATATGCTCGGCAATGGGCTTAGCCAATTCTTGCAATGATTGTTGATAGGTAGTTTTTGCGGCACCCTCAAAAAACGAACTGCCAGTAATCACCAGCTTTGCATTAGGGTGTGATGTAAGCGTTTGTTGAAAAGCTTGAATCAACACATCTACCCCTTTTTCTTGCGTGAGCCTGCCCACATACAACACATAGGGTGTGGCTTGGGTAAATTGCAATAAGGTATTGACAGTTAAGGTTGCGATTTCGCCATATGGCTTAAATACCTCGGTGTCAGTGGCATTAAAAAGCACTTTAAATTTATCGGCATGCTGCGGAAATGTCTTGACTGCAGCTTGCTGAATATAAGCGCTGACGCATATCACCATATCTACTTTTTGCAATGCACGCTGGTAACACCATTTGAACAAAGCATGGTTCAAATGATTGTTATGCATATGCAGTACCCACTGTTGATGCTTGGGTTTGTGCATCAGCAATAGCAAGTTGGGTTCATTGTGCACAATCAAAATATCAGCCGCTTGCACTTGCCGATTTAGGCGCAATCCATAACTCATCACATTTTGAAATTTAGCCAAATATCGTAGCGGATTACGCCAACTTACGCGCTCTTTTAGCCAATAGCAGGCTTTTTCTAATGTGGTCCATGGAATGCCTACATAGCGAATTCGTCCAGCGATATTTTCACCAGATGGTCTAGAAATGATGCTGATATCAAAGCGCTCTGCGTCTAAACGATTGGCGACTTCATGCACCCAGTGCTCCACCGCGCCCCCTTTGACTGGCGGCACAGGCAGCATCTCTGGCACGATAATCGCGAGTTTAGTTTTGTGAGATTGAGAAATGGGGTTCAAGTGAGGCCTACTTACACACTAATTTCAAAATACGTGGTTGCACCGTGGCTAAGCTGATGTATATCGAGTTCAAACTCAACACTAGTCGCGGTTTGTTTCAAAGGGATGGCATCCATACGTTGACCCCGCAAGTTCAGTGAGTACAACTTAAGTACCTGCTTATGTGGCGTTTTCACAGCAAGCTTGATTTTGTTGGCTTGGATGAGCACCGGAGGTTTGCCAAGGTGACGTATCGTATTCTCCGTACCGTCAGTAAATTGCATATCGCTGTTTCTTGCATCCGTTGCCAATATCAACAGCATGCGTTTACTATTGGCTAGCGGTTGTTGATCCATGGCCGAAAGACTCACCATAGCGCCTCGCTGTGCTGACAGCACGCTCAGTTGATTAAGCTTAAGGGTTGTAGGCCTATCAAACGTTACCGCTTCGGTATTGGGGGTGATGATGGTCATGCGATTTTGCGCAGATTCCAATAACAGCTCGTTGGTATCGCTGTGAAATACTTGCTGCTTGGCATTGGTTAAATTGTGCGGACTCAACCAATCAAATTTTTTGAGCGTTTCAATGTGCGCAGAAAAGCGTTCATTCGCTAACTGAGTGATTTTTCTTGCAGGATAAGCCAATGTCGCTGCGTAAGTTTGCATCCAGCTATCTAGCATGGTGCTGAAATTGGAGACAGGCTTTGCATCCCTGACCGCTATATTACGCAACAATTTGATCTCACTATTGCTCAAACTCAATTGCGCATCATAGCCAGCGTGTTGATTACCATCAGCCGTGCTTTGCCAATCTAAGCCCAAGCCTGTAATTAAACTTAACTTAGACACATCGTCTGGTAGGCTACCCAAATGCGCACTTTGCTCAAAGGCCTCTTTGGGGCCAAAACGTACACCCATGCTATGTTTGGCTGGGCTGACATCTCCCCTTAAATACAACAAGGCAGATAACGTTTCTGTCACACGTGAGATAGGATCAGTACCTACAGCAAAGGGGTGAATGATTTGCTTACGGCCAACGGTTGGTGCGTAGCTTAAATCCACGGCACCCGAATGTTGGCAAATGCCATTCCAACCCTGTAATGCTGCATAGGCGGGCAATGCCAAACTATTTTCACGCCGATACGGATTCCAAAACACTTGCCCGTGTTCAGTCACCGTAAAAGGTTTGCCCCAATGCCGCGCACTCGCTAGTTCACGCACATAGCGCGCACTGGTGCCCAACATACTATTTTGATTTACCCGCATTTGGCCATTAGCCAAGTATTCTGGGTGCGCAAAATAGTTATGCATATCCACCCACAGCAGTTGCCCTCTGCTGGCATGCGCAGCGGGCGAATGCCAAAGGTTGTAACTAGAAACTACACCTGTGTAGCCTAAGGCGCGCAGGTGCTGCGTCATCCAATCGGCTGTGTGCTTTTCTGTATCAAAGAAAAATGCCTGCGTGTCTGCCATGCGTTTGGATGTCCAAGCATCAGGCGATGGAAATGCAACATTCTGCTTGCTCAATTGCTCTTCTGCCTTGAGCTCTTTGCCCCAAGCTTGTTGAAGGCTAGCTTGGTTCTTATATTTTTTTTGTAACCATTGTGCAAAATGTGGTTGTTGAGAAGCATCTACACCTTGGCGATTTAAAAAGGCTAAATTACCTTCATTCACCAAAATCAAGCCGGCCAATACAGGGTCTTGGAGCGTAGTTTGTTTGGTATACGGGTTGACTTGACCATACATGGTGCTTATCAGCTTTTTCCAATGCGCTTGTTTATCAGCATCAAAATAAATGCCTTTGTGCAGCCTCTTCTTACCTATCCAGCGTTCTTGCACATTGCCATAACCACCATTGTCATTACTTAATCCATTTAAAATTAAGTACATACCGTTCTTTTTTAATGTGGATACTAGATAATAAAAACGGTCTAGCTGTAGAAGGTTGTAATCAAAATCATGTTGGCGCCCTTCCATCAACATGGATTCCAAAAAGTCTAAACGTACCATCTGGTAGCCATGGGCACGGTATTGCTGCACATAACGGTCTATGGTGGCGTGATCTGGAAAACTGCCTAAATTGACCCCAAAACCAATGGAGCCAATTAAAAATCTGAGTGGTTTATCGGGTGCGCTTGCTTGAACCCATTGGCCTTGTGCGTTAAGTGTCAGCGGCTCTTGAATTGGGGTTGCGGGTGGCAATAAAGTGGAGAAATCTAAAATGCTGCCTGCTTCTATCTCTAGTGAAACGTCTTGCACGGGCACCCAATCCGTTGCTGCCACTGCATGCTGCACACACACGCAACACAACAATACAAAGAATGTGATGGTACGCATGCGATTACACTGGCTTTACATCATGCTGAATGTGGTCATTGATACACACCAATGCGCCCGGTAACAAAGCCAGCAACACCAATAGAAACGCGCCAGGATGGCGATATTTTTTGATGGATAAAAACTGCTTATCCCCAGCCAGCAAGCTGTAGCGCACATACAGCACTGACCATTTCAGAAATGTAACGGGGTCATGAAAGAAGTAACGGAAATCGCGATTGAGCATTTCTAAAAAATACTCTTTCACCCGTGCTTTTTTTTGTGGATTGGCTTTGGTAATTTGATTACCAGAATCCTGATAAAAAATACGCAATGGTTCGTTGATGCAGCGAATTCGGTATTGGCTGGCAATGGCATCCCACACAATATTCTCAGGCACAAAACGTACACTTAGATCTTCAGGGAACGGAAACTGTTTGAGCACTGCAGTGCGATGAAATCCCCAGCATTCACCGCGTTTTTTGTAGATATAACGCAAGTCTAAGGCATTGGTATCTAAGGGGCTTTCGGTAAAAGACTCTCCGCATATTTCACCGTTTTCATACTGACACAAAGTGACTATGCCCGTGAAAGCGTCACGTTGTTGCTCTGGAATCAGATGCCACCAGTGCAACATTTTCTCCAGCGCATCCGGTAAAAACGCATCATCAGAATCTATTGGTAAAAAGTAGGTGCCGTTGGCTTTTTCTACACCGCGGTTAAAGGCAATGTGCTTGCCATAATTAGGCTGTTGAAAATACAGGATAGGGAAATCAGCGATTGCACGCCATTGTTGAATCAACTGCGCCGTGCCATCAGTGGAACCATCGTCTACCACCAACCATTCAAAGTCACGAAAGGTTTGTTGTTGCAAACTCTCAAACACGCGGTGCAAGGTATGTGCACGATTATAAGTGGGGGTAAACACGGTAAAAATTGGTGCAGTGGTGGGCGATGGCTTCATGTACGTCTTATTCAATTGATGATTTTAATCAACTTGTTATCTAAAGTAGTTAGGCTTTTAGATTAACAACTATTTATGACAGTATTAAGATAATCCTTTGCCATATTGCGTAGGGATGAGCGTGTGATAGCGTTCAGCCAGCATCCCACTAATGTGTTGATAATTACGGTGTTCAGCGATATAAGTTTTACCTAATGCCGACATGCGTGCTCGGCTTGCAGCGTCATTCAATAGGCTGAGGGTTGCTTGCGCAAATGCTTCGGCTGTCATTGGCACACACAAGCCTGCCCCACTCTCTGCAATCACTTGCGCTTGGTCAGGATTATCATTGGCAACTACGGGCACACCCAAGGCCATATACTCGACCGCTTTGGTGGGCGATGCCATGTCTAACAGTAACCCGCGGGGGAAAGGTGATAATCCGACTTCTGCATTGACTACATAACGCCAAGCCTCATCCATCGCCAGCCAACCAGTCCATAATACGGCATCGGCCACCTTGGCTATTTCTGCTTGTTGTTTCAGCCAAGCACGATGGGCTACATCTTCAGTGTCCCCTGCCAATACCAAGATGACATTGGGAATTTCCAGCTGAATGCGTGCAAGCATGTTAAATAGCAGTTCAATCTGTCTGGTTTTATCTAGTGTGCCTAAATACACAACAACACGTTTGTTTGTCAGTACCGAGTTGTTGTGTGGCACAGGTAATGTGGTGACAGATGCCATGTCCACCCCCATCGGCACTGGCGTCATTTTATCCAACGGAATGTGATATTTAGCTAAAGCTTGGCGCATATTGTCTGATTGCACAACGATATGATCTGCCTTCGGCAGAATCCATTGATAGAGTAGCCACTTGCCCACTGTGCCCTGAATAAGCGGAAACCAATATTTCATCCCAGCCCGCATGCCTCTGGCTTTGGCGCGTTGAATTTGGCCTTCTGATTGCGGGTAAGACAACCAATATAAAAATGGACGTTTTTTGAGTTTGCACATGATCAACGCAACCATTGCGATGACCGTCATATCACGTACTTGTATAGCATCGTATTTGCTGTAATCGCTAGTGATTAATACTTTGCATTGGTGCAAAAACTTCACAATGTATTGCATCGCACGTTGTGCAGGCACCTCACAGACAATCGCCTGCCCAGCAGGCCATACTGTATATGTCGCTGGCCTTGGCTGGATGCGTGAGGCTTCTGTGACTAAATCAGAATAGATACCAAACTTAGGTAGATACTTACCAAATAAGGTGATGACATCCGCTCTAAAGGTTGGCCACTCTTCTGCGGTAAGGTAAAGCAAACGCAACGTTAAATCCTGCTTAATTCAGTAGCACGCGGCGCATTGGTTTCTACTTGCTCGCGATACAAAAATGCACCGTAACCCAACATGCAGGCAATGATAATCTCATGCACCATCAGGTTCACTTGGCTATCGGAATACATCAAGAAAGTGAACATGAGCGCGAGCCCCACTTTAATGGCCAAACTATCGGCTCTGATGATGGGGTTGAGGCTAGTAGCGGCTAGTTTTGATAATTGCACCCAAGCTGATAACAATATGCTGATATAAAACACCAAGCCGACTACGCCAAGATCCCATAACAAGGTAGAGATGGTGGTGAGATTAATGCCATACTTGGGATACAGGCGTGCCATGTGACCAGCATCAAAGCCAGCGCCATATGAGCTACCAAGCCCGTGCCCAAATAAAAATGTGAGTGGATCATACCAATCATGTAGCCCTGCCCAAAACGTCATGACAGTGGTTCTGTTTAATAGCAGGTTGCCGTAGCCCATCTCATGGATGTTGTATTGCAATGTTCCAACAAAGGCTTCGGTAAACGTGCTATCCAGCATCATATAAACATAGATATAAGCCAGCGCAACAGTGAGCAATATCAACACTGAGAATATCGGAAGAAATTTACTTGGTTCACGCCGTATGTCTTTGGCAAATAGAATCAGTGAGATGAGTGGCAATAGCACCACCACAATTTTGGTTTCACCCAATGCCAGTGGTGCTAACAACACCAGACTGATGAGCAGCATTTTAGCGGTAGGGATTAATTTTTCTTTCCAGCGCGCCACTACAAAGGCAAACGCCAGCAATACAAAAAAGACCATAATGGCGTTGGGGCTACCCCCTTGCAGATTGGCCCCCATGGTGCCCGCCACTACGTCTGTCGCCTGCCCGCCGCCTAATTCAATGCCACCCCTAAATTTGACCAGTACAAAGCGCTCAAACAAGGCAAATGGCAGTTGCAACAGGGCAATCGCCAATAGTAATTTTAACCACCGATTAAAATCGACACGTGCCCAAGGAATAGTCGCCAAGGCCAGCATTAATCCAAATGCTTGAAAGTAGCGCTTAAACCCGCCAAATAACTCACCAAAGGAGTGCAATTGGAGTACGGTAGAAATTACCGCGAAGATAGCAAATAACACTGCGAGCCAAATAAAAACAGGTGTTGGTTTTTTATATTGTGGGTTGAGGCTAAACAGGTTGATTACACCTGGCACCCAAAGTAACAGAGACAACATAGACACTGCCCACAACATTCGCGAAAGCCCGGTCATGTCTAGCAAAGCAGGTGCACCCAAGCCTAGCACCAACACAATCCAAATCGCGATTTTTGGGCTGGCCAATAAAAATAAGCCCAATATCATGCCGACTGCTAAGCCAATAAAAATGGGATTGTTGGTAATGGCGATCATGCCAAATAGCACTGCTAACAAACTCGCCGTGCCGAATAGCACCAGCTTAAACCAAAGACTGTTGGCTACATTAGATAGCTGCATGGCGTTGCGCCCTTTTTACCGAGGCTATAAATGGCGCCTCTAACTTGCTCCACACATAACGTTGCCCTGCATTACGCGCTTGTGCTTTTAGTGTGGGAAGTTGGTCTTTATGGCAGATCAGCGTTTGAATCGCCTCAGCCAACCCTTGCGCATGGTAATCAAAAATATAGCCTGTTTCGCCATGCTCAATGTAACGGGTGTGTGTCCGTATATTACTAGCCAGCACTGGTAATCCTGCGACCAAGTATTCAAACAGTTTGGTCGGCGGGTTAAACATATTCCAAGTATTCGGTTGCCAAATACATATCGCTGCATCTGCCATTTGTAGGTATTGATACACTTCATCACCAGGAATACGGCCAATCACCTCTACGTGGTCTTGCAAATCGAGTTGCTCAATTTTTTGTTGGCAGTATGCCAACTCTTGCTCGCTAGCACCCACAATCCGCAAATGTATTTTGTGAAATAAACTGTTAGTGATGACTAAATGCATGGCCTCTAACATCACATCTCGCCCGCGTGCTGCACTCACTGTGCCTGTGTAAACTAGTTTGAGTGTGGCGGCTTCATCATCGGATATTGGCTGTTGAGATGCCCGCGCAAAATGATCCGCCACACCCATGTATTGCAGCTCCATTTTTTCGGCAGGCACGCCATGTGCAAGCAAATCTGCTTGGTGATCTTCGCCAATCGGCAGTATCACACTGGCTTGTTTTGCCCCAAAAAATATCAATTGTTGCAATAACCAAGTAAAACTTTGCCGAATGGGTGCTAAACCACTTGGCATATGCATCAGATTCGTCGGGTGCTCATTCCAATATAAGCAATGTGGCATATTGCCTAATAGCAGCGTGACGGGAGCTAGCGCAGAATGTAATAGCACCACGACATCTGCTTTGGCTTGCCGAGCATACGCTGCACTTTTCCATAAATAGTTTAACCAGCCAAGCTTACCGCCACGGTGCGGTATACAGTGATATTGGGCTTGTTGTATCAGCAACTCTTCTTGAATGACTGCTTGCTGCGAAATCACTGTTAATCGGTAAGCCTTAGACAGTGCGCGCATGCGATATAAAAAATCCATATACCCGGGCTGATTTTCATCAAAACAAGTAATCACGATGCAATGTTGCTTCATGCCAATACTGCCTTGGTCTGACTGTATTGCTTACGAGCCGCTAAAAACGTTTTCACTTCATTTGCCATGGGGTCAAAGTGCTGTACATTCCAATTAGGCGCTGTGTATTCAGTGAGTTTGGCAAGTGATGCTAGCGCACGTTTGATCTCATCATGCGTATCTGCGCGTTGCGTAAAATTCACCTGATCAAACCAATCAAACGCGCTGGTCAATTTATGATTATGCGTTTTTAACACCACACACGGGCGTTTGATCAACACCGAAAAAATAAGCCCGTGGTAACGATCGGTAATCACTGCATCAAAACTTGCGATATAACTGAAATATTTAACCAGTGTATTTAGCCTACCTTGCTCAGTAAAAATATCATCCACATCCGTATCCCAAATCTCCACTTCAAAGCCTAGTTCCTTTAAAAACTGCTTCAAATGTTGCTTATCACTGGCTTGGTACACGCCCTCTTTATCATTTCGCAAAATCAATAAGACTTTGCGTATGGGTTTGACTGGGCTAACAAAAGTCTCTGCATGATGTTGTTGTAAATAATCATGCAATGACAGCACCATATCTGGCCTTGCATACACGGGCACTTGTGGAAATAGTTGTCGCGATAATGCGGTAGATTGTTGGTCACGCCCAAACATCAACACCTGCTGGTGTTGCGCAAACACTTGTTGTGTCTGCGCTAGCGCTTGCTTGCCAGATGCGGTATCACTATAAAACACGGTTTGCGGCAACTGGATAATGGGGTTGTTTTGTAAGGCATCTATGATGGTTTCGCGATCAAGTTGCGTTTGATACCAATCATCGCCAAAATTGCCGCCACTGTGTAAAAACACAATATCCTCAGCTTGTATGTGGCGCTGTAAGATAGGCAAACACTGATGTACTTCATCATTTTTGATTTGAAGCACCGGCCACGCAAAATGCTTAGCAAACCATAACGGAATAGCTGCAGTTTGTGCCTGATCGCCAAGATTAGGGAAACGCTTATTTAATCCCATCAGGTAGAATATACGTGGGCTGGCGGTGTTGCTTAGCTTGATTGCGAGCAGAAACTTAGATTGAACCCAGTGATTTCTGGCAAAACGCTTCAAGTTTTTTAGCATCTTTATCACGACTACACCGATTTTTTCTGTTTAAACGACTTTAAAAATAACCACTCTTCTTGACTGATTAGCTTAAGCAAATACACAGTCAGCAAGTAAACAGACAACACCACTAAACCAGCAAGCGCAGTCACCCACATATCATTTGAGTATTCAGTAAACCACTGCTGGCTCACCAGTAATGCAACCAGCAATGCCGCCACCCCCGCTGCCAATACGCCAGTGAATACCTGCCATGTGAGGCCATAGGCATAACCGCTATGATTAAGCTTGCGTATGATGTAAATATTACAAACCAGTGAAAATAAAACTGGGCCAAAAAACAATGTTGATGGCTGAAGTGGTAGAGCGACAAACCAGAACAGCAATAAGCCAAACAATGCAAATACACCGGCACGCATCAGCCATACACTTTTGTTAATCGCATTCAGTATCAGCTGTAGCAACACCACATGGCTACCAATGGTAAGTTGCACCATCACCAATAATAATATCCACACATAGCTGTGATATTTACCTGCCGTTAACAAATCTACCAAGTGCGACCCTGCCACGGCTATCCACACAATGGCGGGCACCAATATCAGCAAATTGGATTTGTATAACCACTGGCAAAACTTAGTGAGCTTGTTAAAGTCTTTATGCTGAAGGTAATTGCCGACCATGACAGGCTCAATGAGGTTGTAGAAAAAGTGCAGCGGAATATACTGGCGCGCTTTTTCTGCAAGGCTGACAAAAAAACCATAGGCAGCGACCATTTGTGTGGGCAAGAAAATAGCTGCCAGCATTTTCACAAAATAACCTTGTGGCGGTGCTGCTAGCAATGTAAATCCATAATTATGCAAGGCCATATGGCGCATGGCTTTCCAATCTGGCCATAACGTTGTGGTTTGTGATGGATGTTCTGGAATGTGTTTGATGTGCCAGCGTTGCACCCAAACCAAGGCAATAATGCTGAGCATTTCTGGCAAAGCCATCATCCATAGGGCTTCTTCTAGGCTCAGCTGATGGTCTGCATATAAGGCAATCCACAGCATCAACAATCTACCCGCCCACTGAATCACCATGATTTGCGTGAGTGATTTTTGTTGCGCTAACGATTGATACACTGCGGAAAAATACTGAAATAAGGATTCTGCGATGACAAAGCATGTCAAAGCGATTGGAAAATGCGTGAGTTCTACATCTTTAAACCATTGCATCAACAATGGCCATGCCAAATATAAACAACCACACATCAATGCAGAGGCAAGCAATCGGACAGCAGCAAGTGTCCAGATGAGTTGGGCAATCTGTTGCGGACTTTTTTGCAATCTGGCTTCTGGTAAATACCTTGCCACCACGCGCTCAATCCCCAAGCTGGAGAGTATGCCCGCAAAGGCTATCAAGCCAGTCAGTGCAGTAAAACCTGCATAGCTTTTAATGTCCATGTATCTGGCCATAAGGATAACCGTGACAAATCCCGCCAAACCAGCCACACCGCGTCCTACTAAAAAGTGTAGAAAACTACGCTTAACGGACTCTTTTGAGTATGGGGATTGTGCTGTCACTGGCTTGCCTAAATGCGCACACTCATCAGCTGAGTGGTCGAATGACTTGACCAATGAGCGTATGGCGTTTGGTGTAAGGCGTTGCGCTGATTAAATCTTGTATAAAGCGCGCGTGTATGGCGTAAGCATGCTCAATATCATCAGGTTCGGTAGTGCTAGTCAGGCTAGAAATGCGCACCAACATGCCATCAGGGACGTGCCCTGTTAAGCCGTATTGTAATCGTGACATTTTGGTATCCCAGCCAGGGTATGTCAGCCGCTCGCCTGTTCTTAACCAATAGGTGATGGGTTCAATGCGGTTAGTCTTGGTTGCAATCACCTTGGTCACTGGGATGGTGAGCGATTCAGTAGCGATTTTATCGCGCACTACCCTGCCAATATTAAACCCTTGACCGCCATAGCATCCTTCTGGCAAATGCACACCTACGCTATCACTTTGATCCTCACCATAGGCAATAGATAGCATAATCACATCACCTTTAGCGTTGGTGTAAGTGCGTGATAAGGTTTGCGCATACACCTTGTCTACTGCTGCTTTCACTTCAGGATTCACAAGTTGTGCAGTTAAATCAAGCACACGCCAATCGTTGAATTGTTGTGGAATGGCCTGTTCTAGCATCAGCTTTGGCTGACCTTCTGTGATTTTATGCTGCGGCCTAAGATTGGCAGCCATGACGGATGCTGTAATCATCAACATCAATACTACGTAGCCAATCTTCATTTTCATGCTGCGCCCTTGTGTCGTTTTACAAAGAATTGAATCGTAGAATCCACTGCCATAATAAACATGAGCGCGATAATAAATAAAAACATACCAGCAAAGCCATGCACAAAACCTTGCCCAAGTAATAGGTAATTAAGGTGAGCGCCATCACACGCACCACATTGGCGGTGAATGAAATAGGAATAATCAAAATGCCCAGTGTGATATTGCGTACTAATGAATCGTGCTTAACTAAGTTCAGGTAGAGCAAGCCAAGCGCTTCAAGTGAAATCAAGGTGTGCATGCCTGCACACGCATCGGCCACCAATAATTGATATTGCCCAATTTGCAACACCACACCCGAACGCGCGATTGGATAATCAAACCAGAATAAGATGGTCTCTGTGACATAAGACACTGCCATCTTCATCGGCATGGTGATACTTGCCAATGGTAATGGCAGCATAAAAATAATAAAGAACAGCGGAAACCACATGGCTTTTAATGCTTTGCGCCCACAACTCAGCAGCAACACGCCCATCAGCACAGGAATTTGCGAGCCGATATCCAACATTAAAATGTCTTGAGAACGTCCAAGTACGTAGCATGCTAAGCCAAATAACAAACATGTCCAGCCAGCGAATGTTTCTAATTGGCTAGGCTTGGTGAGAACCAAATGTTCACGTTTTTGCCACGCCAAAAAAATGATGACCATCAGCACAATCGGACCATGCGCCTGATCCACCTCACGCCAAAGGGTTTGGCTAATCGCGTAGTAACTCGGGATATAAAGTCCAGCCAAGCCAATTAGGTATGGCAGCCAACTCAACCAATCAATGTTGCGCTGGGGGGAGTCGGAATGCATTGTAGCGACTGACAATTACAGCTCCTGTATGACGCTGCCAATCAATTGCGCACCCGTCATGGTGAGTTGCGCTTGTAGCAAGTGCAAATTGTGCGCAGTGGTGACATCTTGACGTGTGACGACGATGGCACCTTTTGCTTTGGCCACCACAGGCAAGTAATCCGCACCTAAACTTGATGGCACGCACTCGATTAAAATCACATCGTAAATATTCGATAAATCATCCATCAACTCAGAAAAGCTGCCGTTACTGAGCAACTCCTGTGGATTGGGCACTTGCGTGCCTGCAGCCAAGATTGATAAATTAGGCAAAGCTGGATGGCGTGATAACTGATAACTGCCTTGACGGTTTGCTAAGATATTGGCTAACCCTACTCTGCTCTCCACATCAAACAGTTGTTGATGCATGGGTGCCCGCAAATTAGCATCGACCAGCAGTGTTTTTTTATTTAACTGTGAAAACACCACAGCCAGATTGGCAGTCACCACATGCGACATATCATCAGGATGTGTAGAGGTAATTGCCAAGGTTTTATGGCCTAAATCAAACCAACGCATCATTAATTGGCCGCGCAAGCTACGCAAGCGTTCTACTTCACTACAGAACGGCGTGTGTGCTGCAATCAGGGCATGATTGATTTGGCTAGGATCATGCGAGTAAGCATAAGCATACTGCTCTGATAATACTTTTTTAATATCACTTTCTTTGACCAAACCTAAGCGCTTTGCTGCTTCACCAAATAACAGATTGTCGCTGTTTTGTAGCGCAAGAATCCGCTCTACGTCTTCTGGTTTTAATTTTGCATGTGCAATCAAAGCATCGCCTATTCTGGCGTAGCTCGCACTCTCTAAATCATCTGCAGGCATTGTGTGCATCATGGTGGTATTCATAAAGTGAAATCAGTCATATTCGTTTCATTTATCGCAATTGCATGCCCAACGCGCCTCGCGTTGGTTTAGCTTTTTTTGCATTCAATAACTTGTTTAGCCACTCTTTAAATGTAGGCTTTGGTGTGACCAATGCAGCCAATACAGGCACTGCTAGCAACTGTGATAGATCATCTGCAGAGCGCACGCGTCTATCCAACATCTCCGTGGCAATAGCGCAACCCACCGCAAGCAAGCCACCTAAAAACAGTGACAGCACAATATTGATCAGTATTTTCGGGCTAGAGTGTTTAAGTGGCGGTGTAGCCGGGTTGAGCACAGAGATCTCGGTTTGACCAGATTGACTCTCTAAATTGGTTTGGCCAAATCTCAGCAAGGCACTGTCGTAAATACGTTGCGCACTATCTACCTCGCGCAGCAACACTGCCACGGCATCTTGTTCATTTTTTAGCTTGAGCACGCGTTGTTTTTGCGCTTCTAACGCCGCTTTAATTTCACCCTCACGCATTTGTGATACTTGCGCCGTTTGACCCACACTGCTGCTGGTTTTGCCGATTTCCACTTGGATAGAATGGCGTAAATTATCCACATCTTGCTTAGCAGATTGATATTGCGGGTGATTCACACCCAAACGTTGCGACACTTCGGATAGCTTAGCCTCGGCTTGCACCAGTTGTGATTTCAATCCTTGAATCAATGAGTTAGATAAGATTTCCGGTGAATCGGTAGCACCACCGCGTTTGAGTTGATTGCGACGAGAGTTGCTATCGTAAGTTTGCGCCTGCGCCACCACTAGTTGGCTGGATAACTCTGCCAGCCTTGCCATTTCTACATCTAGGCGCCCTTCGCTACTGGTAATGCCATGTGCATTTTGGTAATCCGACAACTTTGCCTGTGCCTTTTCTACCTCTGAACGCAGCGCTTTAATTTGCGTATCAAAGAACACAGAAGCCTGTTTGGCTGGGTTGGTTTTTAACTCTAAACTGGTTTGAATATAAGCTTCGGCAAAGGCATTGGCCAACGCTGCTGAAAATTGCGGATCAGGACCACGGTAGCTAATCTCAATCACGCTACTTTCACGTGAAGGTTTAACCTCCAAGCCTTGTAAAAATTGATCGGCATAATAGTCTCTAATATCGCCTTCGCCATTGGTGGCTTCTTCAAATTTCGCTTTTGCGGTGGGGTTTTGCGCAATTTGTAGCTTATCGACCACTTTCAGCGCCACATTGCGGCTGGCGATAATATCAAACTGCGTCGCCATGTAGCCTGGCATCAATGCTGCTGGCAGCATTTGGCCTGTCACAGGGTCTGCCCCTTTGGCATTAATCACTACCGTGACACTAGAGGTATAGGTTTTAGGCAATAGAAAGCTCAGCAAAGTGGTGACCAGCACGGTGAGAAAAAACACCCACAGAGCAATCCAACGTCTGGCAGCTAATATCGCTAAAATTTGGGATAAACGCATAAAGTGATGACCTATAAATCTTCTGCTGATTGATGTGCAGCCTAAAACAGGCTTTCACCCACAAATACAATGTCATTGGCTTGCAATACGTCTCCAGCCTTGGCATCCAACGTTTTCAGCTCGCCTTTGATATTGCGCTTAATCTTAATGCCGCGCTCTGTGCCTCTCACAGAGAGCCCGCCGCCCGTGGAGAGTGCCTGCGCCACGTTCATGTTGCGCTCTAATCTAAAGGCGCCAGGACGTTGCACTTCGCCATAGATATAAAACATAGGCACGCGTGGCACGTAAATAGAATCGCCGTTGGATAACTCGATATTGTTAGATAACTCGCCTGCACGATAAAGCTGATCGACATCCAACTCCAGCTTGGTCATTTGGCCATTGCGCTTGGTCATCACAATCAGCGTGTCAGCGCCATTGCCTGCCACACCGCCTGCTTGTGATAAGAAATCTAATACGGTGCGTACACCGCCTGTAATCGAATATTTACCTGGGCGATTGACTTGTCCCAACACTGACACCTCACGCGCATTCACATACACAATGTCATCACCCATCACTTGCGGGTTATGAGTGGCATCCGCTTTCGCTATCAAATCACGTAGGTCGTAATCTTTCTTCACGGTTTTGCCCGCTTCGGTTCTAATCAAGGTCACCACATCAGAGCCATTGGGTGTCGCGCCGCCCGCCATCGCCAATACATCTGATAGTTTGCTCGGACGGTCTAGCGCAACCTTTCCTGGCTTAAACACATCACCCAGCACCGATACATACTGGCTTTGGTATTGCAATACAATTAGATTCACTTGTGCTTTTTTGATGTAGCCGCCTTTTTCTAATTGCTCGGCCAATTTAGCTTCAGAGAGTTTAGGACTCAGACCGCCTAACGCTACCTCGCCCAAAAGCGGGAATGTGATGGTGCCTGCAGCGGATATACGCGCTTCGGTCAGTAAATCAGGGCTGCCATACACACTAATGCGCACAAAGTCTCCTGCCCCCAACACATAGTCACGATTGGCAGATTCTGTAGCTTTGCTGGCAGAAGCTTTTGTATCCCCTGTATCTGCAAAACTTAAGTGACTCATGCAGGCAAAAATACTGATCATAAGCAGTTTCAGCAAATGTTGAGTGCACATACGGCTGTTGGACAAAAGGCGCATGTAGAAAAAATGAGTCATCATAGGCAATGGAGTTGCAGAGTTAAGTGGCATTTAGAGACCAGACAAGCCTTTATCAATTGTGGACGGTGTTTTGCCTTTATTCGCTTTGTCTTCTGCTTCAACGGGCGCTGTTGCAGTTGGTTTTTCCTGTGTCGTAGGTAGCTTAGCCATCTCAGCAAATGCACCCACATACTCAATCTTGGCTTTGTCTTTCAAGCCTTTCACCTCTTCGGTGATTAAATTGGTTTTATTTAAATTAAGAAAGTATTGCTCAATAATTGGCGTTGCTTTGTCTCGCGCCACTGGTTGAGATTGCGATGCCGCCAAATGCACCACATTTAACGAACGGTCTGTTTTCAGCAAAAACATTTCACCATCTGCCAACGGTTGCAACACTTTCAGCAAGTTGCCTGGCAGTTGTTCTGCTGTACGCACATTACTATTGGGCGTGAATTGGAACTGATGCTCTTTTAACCATAGCGCCACTTCATTGATATTTTTGATGTCTTTGACACCCGCTTCAATCTCAGCAAATTTCTCAGGTGCTGCTTGCACCACTAATTCTTGTAAACGAAATACGCGACGCTTTTCGAACAACTCTGGATGCTCGGTATAAAACGTATCAATCTCAGCCGCGCTTGGCTTTTTGGCTTTGCTGGACACTTTTTCTAAATAAGCTTGCGCCAAAATTTCGCTTTTGGAGGCTTCTATAATCTGCAACACACGTGGGTCACGGTCTAGCTTGTCCTCTAATGCTTTTTGTTTCAGCAATTGCTGATCCACTAATTTGCTTACAATTTGTTGAGAAACCGCTTTGCTTTGCGCTTCGTCCATTTTGCCTGCGCGGCCAAGCTGCAAATTGACTTGATGAATAGAAATTTCATCGCCATTCACTTTGGCAACGACTTGTGTATCTGATTTTTTTGCATCGCCTTTATCGCCACAGGCTACCAAGGTGAGTGACATAAATAAGACTGGCAGTACTGGAAGGTTCTTCAACATCGTTTTTTCTCATGTGATGACATAGCAATCACACTATAAGAAAGTAATGTGACTGTTCTGTGTCAAATATAAGTAATATTTGTGATTATGTTGAATATTTCACTTTAAATTTATATTTTATCTATATGATTTAATTTATTTTATTAAATATAACGAATATTTCATATGACCATATGAAATGCAATATGTCATATAGAACGTGGCGGCCAATGCGGCTTTTCTAGTTCTTTTTTACTAGGCATTACATCAGCGTTGCACACACCGCAACATCTACCCATGACGCACTAGAAATTGTATTGCCCGACCAATTGTATCGATTGAAACTGATAAGCAAAATTGGCTAAATTAGAATCTCGATCTTCGTCTACAAACCTGAGTTGAAGTAAAGCATGGTCGGTAGGCGTGTATGCAACATTGAAGCCAAACCGTTTGGTGCTGTCCTCACGCGCCAATGGTGAAAAGAAAATAGAGCTACCACCCAGAAACTCACGCTCCCCTATGCCATAGCTGGCATTCAAACTTAACTTGCTGGTCATACGCCAATCGGCATTGGCACTGGCGCCTTTGAACAGTACATAAGTCGAGAGCAAATCATCCACAGAGGCCAGCTCACGGTAGGCGGTAAAGCCAAAACTGGTTTTGCCTGACCAGGCATAATCTAGATTCCAGCGCTGACTTAAGCCATTGAAGTCATCCTGCAAGGCATCTTCACGCTGAAAGCGAATGGTCGATATCTGCCCTGTTACGCGTGTTTTTAATGTAGGCACCCATGCTAAATTCACCCCCACTTGCTTTTGGTCATTTTCTTTGCCAAAAATCAAAGCAGTACTGCCAGAACGGCTCACGTAATCTGATTTCAGATAGCGATAAAATAAGCCTACTTGCGTACCAGAAGTGGTGGTATAGCGTGTCCCTAGCTCATAACTATCATCTTCTCTATCCAGCGGCTGAAACGCCAACTCGTCATTTTCAAGGTCACTCTTTTCGGTCAAGCCATACAGCGTCCAGGTAGACAGCACATTCCAATTGATACTGGCACGTTGGCGTTTTACGGTACGCAAATTTCTTAATACGATCTCGGTATCGTTAAATCCTGCGACTGATTGATTGAGGCTGGTGCTTAAATCACCATACACGCTATTGCCTAAACGCCAATCCCAAGTGATGCCATATGACTTAGCTGTATTGTCCAAAAAGCCATAACGATTATGTTGATTATCACTAATGCTTGCGGTGGCACGTACCATTTGTCGACTTAGTCTTAAGTTGAGTTGCGCACCTGCATCCAGTGTTTTCACGGTATCGGATAGGGTTGAAAAGCCTGCAGCATTGGCCTGTGCTTTAGAAGAAAAGCGAAACAGATTGTCATCGTACATCATGCCCGCACGCACAAATGGCTGGAAGTCTATGATACCTTCTGCATGCGCTTGCAATGCCAGAAAACAGAATAAACCTAGACCTAGCTTGAATCTAAAACGCGCAATCACCAATAACTCCATTGGCTAGTGCTCAACACCCAAAACCCGAGCAAAGCATTGGTGACGGCATGCGCAGCAATCGGTACCCATAGGTTTTTATACGTTTTATATAACTCGCCGTACACCAAGCCAGCAAATAACCCTGCCAGCCACAAATGGTGTTCTAGTGCAAACAGGCAGGCGCTGCCCACATACGCATAGCCAGAAATACGCTCTGGTGAGACTGTTAAGAAATCTGCTTTATCAAACCAGCGCATCACATACGAACGCCAAAACAACTCTTCCATCAGTGGCACCACCATCGCTGCACCCATTAAACGCACTGATGCCCACCACATAGCAGCTAATGGACTTTCACCTGCATAAGGGTTAAACGTTGAGGTGTCGCCACCGCCCAGCCAAGCTGGGTAAGGAAATATCCAGATAATAAACACAATTGCGCCAGCGATACTGGCATACAGATAATCGGACACATGAGGTTTGGTTGTGAGCTCGATATAATCGCGCCAGAAATACAGCAACAACGCAATCACTGCGCTGATCCTGATGACGTATGAAAATTTAGGATTGAGATGTAACCATTCCAGCGCACTCGCTAAAGTACCATCTAAAGCCAATAGCACAATATACGCAGCAAAGGGTAATAAGCGGGATAAGACCGTACGTGGAATACTCATGTTTAACTCACTAGTAGAACACGTAGTGTACGCACCGATTGTGACGGTTTTATTGCTGTAAAACGACTAGTGACTAGAAGATGGACTAGCGCTCACTAATAAGGTCTAGTGGGTCGCACAAAGCGCGCTTCATCTAACTTGTCTTGTTGGTTTTGCAATATATTTTCTAATTCAACACGCTTTAATTGAAAGAACTTCTCTTTACGCATCATGGCTTCATAGCGGCTTGGGTCATCATAAATCTGGATCAACTCCTTACCGTAGGTATATAACTTGCCGTTTTTGTCTTCACAGGTATTCAAGTTTTTTGTGGTCTCTGCCAAATTACTCGAAAGTGTTTTGCGTTGATTGTCATTAAAATCTAAATCCGCCAATGCTTTTTGGTGTTGCGTTTTTAACTCAGTTAAATTTGTTTCTGTTGTCGCTAAAGTCGCTTTGGTTTCAGTCAACTGCGTATCTAATGCAGCTTTTTCTTGTTGCGTTTTGGTTAAGCTTGCATTCAAACTGCGCACTTTGGATTCTGTTGCGCTCAGTTTCTCTTCTGCTAACGTTTTGGCTTCTATTTCCGTTTTTAATTGTGCTTCTAGCGCTTGTTTTTCAGTGGTAAATTGCGCTTGCATGGCGTCCATGTCCTGCTTCATTTTTTGCATCATCAATGCCGTCTTACGTGCGGCTTTGTCTTTTTTTTCCGCCGCAAAACTAGGTTCTGCAAACAGCAAACCTATTAAAAATGGAATTAAAAATAGTGCAATTATTTTTGGGTAAAATTTCATGCTGTCACTCCTTGAATAAGCTGCTCTAGAACTTAGCATTCACATCTACTAAAAATACATCCACTGAGAATGGCAAACCACTGATGGTATCTGCTGATAAATAACGTGCACCTACCCATGCATTTTTATCAAAGGCGTAGTTACCCACCAAGGCCCAGCCTTTGGTATCTGTGCCACCTAACCTAAAGTTAGAATCGGTAAAACCATCCAGTACAGAATCAGACTCTAGGTATCTATAAGCCAATGAGATTTGCCAATCATGTTTATTAATCACTTCATGACGTGTACCCAAAAACGGCTTAGTTCCTACATCCAGTTTCACTTGGTAAGCATCGGTCTCTTCTTCATAAATCCTGCCAGTTCTTTGTAAGATTTCATTTTTATCAAAACCAATGTTTTTGGTGTAGTCGCCAGTGATCGTCACATGCACAGGGTCAAAGTTTAAGAAATCAATTTGGCCAATAATATTGATTTGCTCAAATTGTGAGGCTAATGCAATTTGTCTAGCACCAACTACAGGAGAAACTCCGCCGTTATTAATTTGATTGATATTAAACGTATTATTCCCACGTTGCCTAAATGCTGGCACGGTGGCGCCAAAATCGTTTAAACCGTTAGAGTTTGATTGTCCTTCTACGTTTTTGTAATCGTGGTAGGCCACTGCTAACTTCACCGTGGACTTATTCGGTGCCACCCATTTAAAACCCGTTTGCAATGAGTACAACCATTTGTCTTTTGCCCGATTGGTGTCGGACGATTCAATTTCTTCAATCGGGAAAGCACCTACTGTGGTAAATGAGGTGAGGCTATCTGTGAGTTTGGGCGTAAATGACGCAGCTAAGCCATCAAACGCCAAGTCAGGATCAAATAATATATCCGTGCTCAGAAATGGGTTAGCAAAACGTCCTGCTTCTACCATCATCCAAGATGTTGGCGTGGCTTTTAAAAATGCGCGGTCTAAACCAAATATGTACTTACCTTGGGCAATGCCCTCGGTTTGGTTAGGCGTCAACGGCGTGGTTTGCAGGCCTGTGACAAACTGCAAGCCGCCTACCAACCAATCATTTACCTTCACATCGGCGCCCAAGCGCGCGCGCACACGCAAACGTTTTCTGTCTTCAGTCGCGTTCAACACGTTCATGTCACGTGTTACATCATTAAGATTACCTGGAATTTCATTGCCATCCGCAAAGTTATCTTCCTGCGCACGCATACGTAAATCACCATAGAACTCAATCCTGTCCAACCAACTAGGCATCTCTAAGCGCTCACCTGCTTTGTAGTTGAGCTTAGCCATGACTTGCTGCTCGATTTCGGCGCGCATTTCTTGTTTCACATGCTCAGGCACATATTGCACACGCACAGATTTATCTTCTGGTAATGCGGCAGCTGCGCCGTCATTTGGTTTTGCCGCAATGGCATCCAAGGCTTGTTGCTGCTTCACTTGTCTTGCTGCATCCTCGGTAGCTTTTTTCACAATTGCATCGGCTTTGTCTTTGGGCAACACACCCTCTTTCACCAACAAATCAATTAAGTTGGTGGTGGTAGCTTTTAATTGTTCTAGCGATTCACGCTCATCTGCTTGCGCCAACCCTGCATGCAAGCCGACGATGGCTGCAACAGCGATAGATAGCTTTTTCATAGGTAAGTGTTTCATCATTGTCATTTCTCTTCTTCCTCTTGGGCGCAATTGCAAAATTTGATGCAATCTCAGCCTTTTAAACTTATCGTTGCGCTAATATTTGCTAGCCCTAGTGTTTATTAGCCCTGGCGTTTTTAACCTAATTTACGTGCGCTAATGCGCAATTTAATCGGCTGTGGCATACCTTCTGGCGGTGCTTCACGCATGGCTGGCATATTTCTTAGCGCCTCTTTAATCGCTTGCTCGGTCTCACTTTTGGCATCCGATTGCACCACATCTAATTTTTCAATATCGCCATTGGGTTTAAGCCAAACACTCACCACTAACTTGTACTGCCCTTGCGTGATTTTTTTGTCTTTTTCTAATGCGTTTTCAATTTGGCTTTTCACCAAACCTGCGTACCAGTTAAACTTTGCTCCACCATCGGAGCCAATTTTCACATCGCCTCCCGCGTAGTCATTCGTCACCTGACCTGCTGCAAATGGACTAGGGCCATCACCTGCCGCACCTTCCATCTTGATAGTTTCAGCTGGGGGTGTTTCTGCAGGTTTTTGTACTTCCTTCGGCGCTTCTTTCGGTGCTTCTTTAGGTTGTTCTTTTGGCGGCTCTTTAGGTGGTGGCGGTGGTGGCGGTGGCGGTGTATCTGGCAGTAATTTAATGGTTGTAATCTGCTTTTTCTGTGGTGCCCCGCCTGACATCAACTTACTAATGCCATAACCGATAGCTGCCAAAACAGATACGCCAATCAATACCAAGACAATACGTTTAATCCAAACCTTTAGTTGGCTTGGCGTGTCGTCATCCAGATTTGGGTCGTATGTCACTTGCATGTCTTAAGTTCCAATACGGCCGGTGACTAGGCCCACATTTTCAATTTCAAGCTTATTCACCAGATCAATCACGCTTATCACACCGGCATAAGGCGCTTTCGCATCGCCCTTAATCATCACGTTAAATTTTGGGTCGGCCGCTTTGGCACTATTGAGCTGACTTTCTAGCTCTGCCATGCTCACACCCGCGCCATTGATGGTGACACCACCACCTTGTTGTACTTGCACAATCTTCACATCATGCTTTTCGGTGCTGGGTTTATTCGAAGGCTTAGGCAAGTTCATGGTGAGGCCCTGCACACCTGCGGTCGTCATCAGAATAAAAATCACCAACAGCACATAGGCCAAGTCCAACATCGGGGTGATGTTGATGGTGTCATAAGGCTGCGCGTCGTTTTGTACTTGCATTATTCAGCCACCCTTTTAGTCACTAACCCTACTTCAGTAATGTCTAGCTTTTTACAAATCTCGAGCACTTCGGATACCTTTTCATAGTGCGCTGCAGCATCACCCTTCAGCACGACAGGTAAATCTGGATTGCCGCTTTTGTATTCGGCTAATCGCTGCTCTAAGCTCACCATATCCACGGGGTAGGCATCTAAATACACTGCGCCATCACTGGTAATGGTAATGGCACGCATTTGTGGCTTAGCCAGCGGTGCAGATGCCACCGTTTGCGGCGATTCCACCTTCACCCCCTGCACAGACGCAGTCGTCATGATGATAAAAATCACTAGCAGCACGTAAGCCAAGTCCAACATCGGTGTGATGTTGATTTCGTCATACAGCTGGTTCTCTTCTTTGACGCCCTCTGACATGGCAGCGCTTATTCTTTACCAAATAATTCAGCGGTACGTGTCACAAACTCATCCACAAAAATCTGCATGGCAATCGTGATATTTTTAATACGACTAGCTAAGTAGTTGTAACCAAACAAAGCTGGAATCGCCACCGCCAAACCCGCAACAGTTGCCAGCAACGCAGCCGCAATACCTGGCGCAATCGCGTTTACGTTGACGTCGCCTGCTGCTGCAATGGCCGCAAAGGTAATCATCACACCCACCACCGTACCAAGTAGTCCTAAAAATGGGCCGCCTGAAATCGCAATCGTCAGCAGCACCATCCCAGCATTTTGGCGTTGCGTTTCACGCACTAAGTCGGCATCAATCGCAGCTTTAATTGCGTCCATTGAGGCACCGCTCAGTGATAGCTGCCCGTCATGCTCACGCTTTTTAATCTCGCGCAAACCTGCTTTATACAAACCAAATAAGTTGGAGTTGGGGTAGTTGGCACCTTTGTCGAGTTCTAACAAATCTGTGCCACTGGCTTTTTGAAAACGCGCTAAGAACTTTTTGTTGTCTTTGTCAGTTTTCATCACTAGTTGGGCTTTACTCCACATGACCCATAAGCTGATGAGGAACATCACCGCCAAAATACCAATGACGATTTCCGCATCTAAGGTCAGGCTACTAATCAAAATGCCAATGTAATTCGGCTCGCCGCCCTCTTCTTCCTCGCCACCTTCGCCTGCGGCGACTGTAAATACTTTGCTATCCACCCCTTGGCTGGACGCCGCTAATTGGATATGTGCCTTGCTTGCTGTGTTGGCAAATTGCATCTCATCCATTTCACCCAAATAGGCATCCCCAATAGCAATCTCAGCTAGAGGTGATAACACGGGAACTGCGCCTGTCGCCACCTCTACACCATTGACGTAGAGCGTAGCTGCACCATTGTTAATGGTGAACGCCACATGTTGCCAAGTAGTCGCTTTGAGCTCACCGCCAGTGACAATCACATCTCCCATTTTTAGTTGCAGGGTCTGTGCGTCTATCGCCAAGGTTGGGCCATCGGCTTGAGTGAATAGGTTTGCGGTTTGTGGCAAGCTAGTAGGTTTGATCCATGCTGACCAAGTAAAGCCATTGCTGTAGATAACGGCTGGATTAGCTGCAATGTTCAAGGGTGAGCCGTTGAAAATGGCCGATTCACCAATCAACCCCGCTTTTTGTGATGCAACCGTACCGGTTGCAGATAATGCGCTCGCGCTGCTGTCTTTTAATAAGGCATTTTCTGCAAAATGGAATAGGCCAATGGTGTCGGCAGGAATCAGCGCCTTTTCGTTACTAGCGCTGGTAGCGTTTTCGTTGCCAGAATATATCCAGATATGGGCATCTTTATCGCCTGCTGCAATCGTCGGTAATTGCACCCAAATCGTCGCAAGCTCGTTAACCGCATCAAATTTTTCAATGTAAAACTTCAGTTCAGTTTTATCGTCTGCGGCAATCACCCGAATATCTGAGCCATCAATATTCACACTAGCAAAATCAAAATTGCCAGAATGTAAACGCATGAGCGCGACGGCTGGTTCGCTTAATCCGAGCGCTTGAGGATTAATGGATACTTTATTGCGTACTGGCCAATCTTCGTTCCACTCAGCGTGGCTTACGCCAGAGACCGTGAATAACAAGCTGGCAATGAGTACTTTGGCAAAACGATTGAGAAAAACCACTGAATTTGTAATGAACATGCGATGCACTTATAAAAATTGGACTTGCAGGCATTGTATGAATCTAATGTGTCAGTTTGATTAAAAAAGGACTAGTTTTAACCAATTAGACCATAAAAAAATCCCGTAACTTAAAAGAAAATTACGGGATTATTATTGATATAAATCAGTTATTTAATAAAATATATTAATATTTTACTTTAATTACCAATACTAATTACATCCACCGAAATAATCGATGGTAACGTAGGCTTCACAAAACTATTATTGGCCGATTGCGCCACGCTTTGCACTACTGATTGTGTTGCAGAGTTGACTGCATCAGGTGATAAACCAGCACCCACACCAGCAATACCCGCAGTGGCTGCTACTGGCACGCCAGATGCTGCACCTTGTACCTGAATATTCGCCGCATTTAATACCACTGGCGCCACAATCTGCAAGTCACCTGCTTCAATCCCCGCTTCACCAGCATCCACAGTAGGCGCAGTTAAGAACACATTGCCTTTAAGAGGTGCTTCACGAGGACCATTCGGGCCATCTGGGTCATAGCTTTGTGCACGAATACCACTACCCGCCGCCACACCACGCACCTCGATAATGGTGTTACCAAATGCATCGGTCTGCACAATGCGCTCAGGTACAGATGTAGCCGTTTTAGAACCACGACCCGCATCAATCGTACCGTTAGTAGACCAAATGGCAATGTCACTGCCAAACTGCGTGATCACTTTAGATTGATTCACTTGGAAATCACCATCAGCCACCGCACGAATCGCACCACCTTTTTCGGTAATAATACCAATATCTCCGCCACGGCCAGGTACACCCACGTTAATCAAGCCACCTGGTGCAATCATGTCAATACTACCGCCACTATTAGTCGATACTTTGCTGTTGAACAACAAAATATCGCCATTGTTGAGTGTTGGGAACAAGCTGGCAATTGCATTTTCACCACGGGCATGATTGCCTGCTTTCGCAAAGTCTGTAGCTGAACCAATCAACTCTGAGGTGAGATGTCGGTTCGCAAACACGGTTTTGGCTTCTAGATCTAAAGCAGCAAACTGTGTAAGCGCATCTTGTTCGGTCAATGTATTGTCGCCTGTACGCTTACGCATAAAATCAGTCACCGATTCTGCGGTGGCTTTGCGGTATGCGGCTAAGCGTTCAGCATCATCCGCTAAAGTAGCTGGGCCAGCGCCCGTCGGTAACACATATTGGTTAATAAACGCCTGCACTGCCGCACCTTGGCCTAAACCCGCTTGCAAAGTGATGGAAGCTCCTTCGGACGACAGTGCTGTATTGGCACGCGACGCAAAGGTATTCCCAAATATTGGGTTGGTGCTACCAGAGTTACCCGTACTGTTAATTGTAGTCACATTCGGGTATATCAAATCTACATTACGACCAGCTTGCACTAGCAATTCACCAGGGCCAGCAATCGTGATGTTTTGCGTGTTCACGTCTCTACCTGCTTTAATCACGCTGATATCTGAAGCGCGGTTATTCTGCAACGCAATATTTAAGTCAGTAATATCGCCGCCTGCAACCATTTTTGTTACTTTAGGTATGCTCACTATGGCATTCGCCGTGTTGGCAAACACATCACCCTCTTTAGCTACAATCAATGCGGGTTGTAAATCATTACCATGCAGCAAATCTTGGCTATGGGTGAGCAACTGATTAAACACCACATTGGTAAAGCCTCTAATTCTTGATACTGGGGCATTCACACTTGGCAATCTTGATGGGTCCGCATCAGACATGGCCACATTACCCAAACCAATGTCATTGGCTGCAAACACATTCAAATTACCAGTAGCTGCTGGGGTAAGCGTAATATCCCCTATATTGGCATTACCATCATAGGCTGCAATATTGATGTTGGCTGGTGTGTACAGCAAACTATTGGCAATACTATTATCTAAACCTGTTGTGCGTGTAAGCACAGTACTTTGCATACCCAAAGCTACGTCACCAGTGGCACTCGCCAGATTAACGCTTGCAGTGGGTGAGAAAGTATTAAAGTAGCTATTTCTACCAGTAGCATCTAGCAATGTAGCATTGGTTGTGGATTGACTGACCCAAGTCGGGTTAATGACAGCATCAATGGTAATACTGTCTGCTGCATTTACATTCCAGCTACCGTCTTGTAGTGCTAGCACCGTGCCAAACGTGCCATCCTGAGGTTTAATAGCGCCACCGGCAAGGATATTACCGTCACCTTTTGCAACGAAATAAACACCACTATTGATATTATTTCCAGCCACAACGTTAACATCGCCACCGCCATCAATACGTGAAGCGAAAACTTTATCTATAATAGGGTTGCCGTTTACATCCAATACCGCCTCACCGTTTTCATTCACACGCGCAACGTCTTTACCAGATATATCATAACGCGCTGTAGTAGGTGCTGAGGCTGAGAAGTTGGAAATATCGCCACCTGCCCGCAATTCAATATCACCACCGCCCATTGTAGCTAAGCTTTGTCTAAACAAATCTGGGCGTACCCACCATGTGGTATCTAGGTTGTTACTACCGCCACCTTGCCTAAATAACCATTGATTGATGAGTTGACGTCCTGTCAACGGTTCCGCACCCACAATATTGCCTTGGGCTAACACACGAATATTTCCGCCTTGGGTTAAATACAAGGGGTTGCCAGCAGCTGGCGCAGTAAAGTCGTCAAGAGTTGGTGCTTGTGTACCTGCGGTATAAATAGCCGAGGAAGCATTACCCATCTTTAAATCACCGCCAGTTGCAATGTCAATATCACCTGTACCAGTGCGTATCAATTTATTTGCAGCGAGCGATACATTCCCTGTCACAGCACTGCCATCAATTGCTTTTGCAGAGGCAATTGTGCCAAGCGGACTAGCCGAGTTGAAATCAGCCCCTGCGACTAAGCGGTAGGCCCAAGAATCACCCGAACCAATCTGACCAGTGGTTAAGGCTGTGGTAAAGCCATCACTGATGCTGCCATTGATATTCAAATTTTCAGCTGCACGTAAAGTGAGCACACCTGGCTCGTTACCAGTACGTGTTGTACTGTATAAGTTCCAATCACTACCCACGGTTAAATTACTACTGGATTGAATTTCTGTGCCAGCACGTAAATGGAACGTGTCATCACCCGCTTTACCAAGGCTTGCCACAATGTTGTCTTTGTTACCCATAAAGCTGCTGACATCATTGGCTATGGTTGTATAGCCTAGGGTTGCACCTGTGCCACTTCCAGCGGTGACTGTAGTGACCCCAGAGAAAATCTTAAATGCTTCTAATACTGTAGATTTTGCTCCATTAATAGCTGAGGCTAATGCGCTTACTGCTACGCCATCACCTGCACCAGCACCAGTTCTAGGTGCACGTAAATGCACGTCACCCCCGGCACCGTTTGTGCCACCGGCTACGTTAATGCTAGAGCCATTTTCTAAATCCAAGGCACCTTGTTGGGTAAACAACTCAACCCTTCCACCCTCTTCGCCAGCTTTGGTACTATTGGCTTGAATGTTGGCGGTAGACGCCAATGTGAGGTTTTGATTAGCGTACAAACCAACACGGCTATTTTTGGGTGCAGTAGCAATCACATCACCACTCACAGTAATGCTACCAGCGTCAGCAGCCACGCTGATATCTCGCGCAGTCAATGCTTGTTCACCAGTGCCAGTAATCGCTACATCTCCTGTGCGCACACGGTAGCTTCTTGATTCGGTAAAACCTGTTGCAGCTTGGTTAGTCGCGCTTAAATTGCTCAAGGAACCCACATCGACATCAAGATTACCGCCCAAACCTGTGCCAGTGGCGCTGCCATTTAAACTGCCGTCTAGGTTAAGCGTACCTTGTGTTGCACTTACTTTCACAGTGCCCGCTTTTGCGTTTCCTGTGCTAGTGGCACTCACCACTGCGCCAGAATTCACATTGACATTACCAGTGGTTGAACTCAACGTGACTTTACCCGCATCTAAATGCTGTTTGGTGGTGTAGTAATCAATCGACTGTGAGTTAGTAGAGACATTTGCGCCTGTGGCTAAAGTTAAATCAGTGTTGGATTTAAGATTGACTTGACCGGACAGCGATTCGACCTTGCTCGCTATATTCAGGTTATTCGCCTCAATGGTTAACTGACCGCCAAATTGGGTATTGGGCGTGAGCGTTGCCGTTGCATTTTGTGTGGTGTTCAGTGCATCACTTGCTTTGATAGTGAATTTACCACCTGTTTCACTGGTAATACGCCCAGCATTGATATTAGTTTGGGCTACATTTAGATTTGTTTGCCCAATATTAGCCGCGCGCACTTCATCTGCATTGATATTCAACTGACTATAACCTTGCACCGTGGTTTGATCGGTGGCTAATAGCACGCCATTCGTTGTCACAGGCGCTTTTTCACCTTCAAAACGTACCGTTTTGGCGTTGACATTCAACGCTCTACCAGAGTTATCGACCACATTGATGAGCACTGCATCTTGGTTATTTTTCAATGTGAGCGTATTGGCGGTAATCACGCTTGCAGTGTTGTCGTTAGGCACGCCTACTTCACTTGCACCAAGGTGGCCAACAATACCCGCTGCATTTAAGGTGAGATCTAGCCCTGTATTGCCAAACTCAACCTTACCAAAGGTATCAATATTGCTGTAGCTATTGAGCGCCAGTGATTTTAGTTGGCCAAGCGCTGCTAAAGATTCCGCATTGACATTTAAACCAGCGACATTTTGTGGTGCATCACCAATCAGAATACGGTTTGCACCTAATGTCACGCTAGCGCCATCGCTTAAGGCAACATCGCCCTCTAAATTCACATTGCTGGTTGCATCTAACACAGCAGAGTTACCTGCTTTTAAACTAGCACCGTTTTCTACAATCAGCTCACCACGTGTGGACGTAACAGAACCACCTGCTCGGCTGTAAGTGATATTGTTTTTAGAGGAAAGCACTAATAATGCGCCTTCACCATTGGTTTGTAAGGTTTTGGCACCTGGTTTAGCAGAGGCTGTGCCTGTATCTATAGTGGCGCCTTGTTTCACTGTGACCTGTTGGTTGGCTGTGGCAATAAACTCAGTGGTGCGTAATACTTGTGTGTTGTCATTTTCCACAGTCACGCTTTCGGCAACAGTGGTGACGTTGCTTACGCCGTTGATCAGGCTGCGTTTACCGCCTAGCAATACGCTTTCTGCATTGAGGGCATTCAAGCTAGCAACTGTCAGTTGTAAACTGCCATCATTGCTATCGTCTTGGCTATTCACCACGCGAATTTTATTAGAGCTAATATCCACTTCTAAGCCCGTGCCATCTGCCACTGTGTTTGCTATCACATTGGCGTTGAGTACAAGCTGGTTTGCGCTCAAGCTTAGCTTGGCTACATCAGAAGGTGTACTGACTACTAAACCTTCCGTTTTGAGTGGGTTGTTAAAAAAGGTATTAGCACTAGTGAGAATATATTGCGATGGCGCTTTGGATGTTGCGCCTTCGGCTGGCCTAAATACTGCACCATCCAACACTCTAAACGTTGACCAATTGGCATCACGCGCACCAGTAGTCATATCTGCTAAATAACCTGTGGTCAGCGTACTGCCATCCTGCTGCTTGGTCACTGTGCCTGCTATTGCTGGCGTAGATTGCATTTGTACGACATACGCGCCTGGCACTAAGGCATAACGTGCGGGTAATAAGGTATAGGTGCCAGAAGCTAAACCCGGTACGCCAGTAAGATAGACGGATTGACCAACCCCTACCCCATCAGAGCTACCCGCATAAGCCAAATCAGTGGGCGCATATTCACCTTTCATCGTGGGAATCACCGCATAGGTATTGGGTTGTGCTAGTACATCAATACTGCCACCTAAACCTGGCACCCATTCATAAGCAAACATATCGCCACCCGCAGATAAATCAATCACCGCATCCTGTTGTAAATCAACGTCCGCAGATTCAATATTGACTGTTTTTTCTACTAACGGTCTTGTTGCGCCATTGGCTGGGTTATACACCTCACCGCCTGTGGTAGTGGTACCAAACGGGATATTCTGGCCACTGCCAGAAACACTGGTGATGCTGCCACTTGCTAGTGTTACTGAATCACTACCAATCAGATTGATGCGGCCGAAAGGTGCAGTCAGTACGCCATTTTGCAAAATATCCGCAGCCTTAAGGGTAAGTTCACCCCCTGCTGAGAGCACAGGCTGCGCGGCTTTACCGTTGCTATTCACAGTAATTTTGCTATTTGCGCCCAGTGCTTCAAATTTCAACTTAGCACCAGAATCTGGGTAAATCTGGCGTGCGTTCAATGTAATTTCGCCATTGGCAGTGAGCCCAGCATCTGTCGCTACAGCGCCATTTTGAACAAACGACGAGGTGCCCTGGCCATGAATATCTAGATCAGTATTGAGTGTAAGTTGCTGCGTACCAGACACACCCATTAAGCCATTCACATAAGCTTGCTTAGATTGAGTCGTGAGTTGACCACTGCCAGCGACTACGCTGGATGGATCTAAAGATAAGGTAGGGCTTTTAAATGTAAGATGACCAGCCGCAATTTTCGCCACACCATTATTTTGCACATGCAGAATAGGTGTTTCTAGGGTTAAGTTGCCTGCAATGTTTAAATCAAAGCCGTCAGCCAACTCAATTTTGTCATTCGCACTAGGTTGGTTTAAAAACGATTTCACATGCACATTAGCAAACCCACCCTGCTCAATTTGCTCTGCAGAAAGTTGCGCTTTAACAAACGCTGTACTGATGCCATCTTTCACGGCATCGCCTTGGTTAAAATTGGTAGCAGATAATTGCTTGTTATTGGTGAGTCTGAAGGTTTCTGTGCCAGCTACTACAGTGCTTTGATCATTACCAACTCGTGAATCATAAATGAGATTAAGTGTGCCATCTCGACCTGTGCCAGAGGCAGTCGCTTTAAAATCACCATCCATCAATAGCGCACCAGTACCTGTGATAGAGATGGTGCCGGCATCCCCATGCAAGGTTTCTCTCACATAACCGTTTACAGTTTGTGTGTCGCGCACTACGGAAGCCCCTGATACGTCTAACACCGCACCTTGTTTAATAATAGTCGCACCAGTTTCCAAAGGGCTTTGGCGCTCATTGATAGTAATGGTGCCCGCATTAAATACCTGTGTTTTAAGCAGTTTGGGTTGCGAGCCTGGGAGTGTGACGGTAGTACCCGCTGCACTCAAATAAGCTTTTTCGCCAATGTAAACGGCTTGCGTTTGGTCTAATGGCAAATCAGGGTCTATATCATTAACACGAATATTTATATTGCCACTGGGTGTAGAAATATCGCCCAGTACATTCACTTGCTTAGCTGCGCTGAGAGATACATTACCGCCTCTATCAGTGCGAATGGTCGTGTTTTCTGCCAACGTGAGCGTACCTAAATCCTCACCAACGCGGTTGCCAGTAAAGTTAAATGAAACCGCAGTTCTCTCATAATCTGCTAATGTCACAGGCCTAGCCATCACAGACATGGACTGACCACCTGTTTTATTTAGAAAGCCAGCATTCATACGCCAATTTTGCGCTTGGCCATATATTTGCTGCGCAGCACCATTTTGCTCACCTATATTCACATCAAACGCTGAGAGTGCGTATTCAGAGAAGCCACCTTGGCTGAAAAAGCTGTTATTAATGCTAAAATCGCCATCCAAGCTGTTGGCGATATTGAGTGAAGCCGCCTGCTCATCACCTTGCGCATTCACATTAATAAAATTAATGCTTAAACGCCCACCTTGTTCAAATCCGTAAGACTGAAAGCGATTGCTGCTATCTATATTCTGATTAGCTTTAAAACCAATATCACCCGCTTGGCCTGTATGCAAAACACCTTGGTTATCGACCCAAGCACCCGCAGAGGCATCTAGTGTTACATTTTTACCTAGTGACAACAATCCAGCACTGATATTGCCGCCATCTGCCGCTACTTCTCTGGTGAGTGCGCCAGCGATGCCTGCTTTATCATTGGTAAAGATACCTGCAGTACTAATGGTAACGTTGTCTGCTACATTGGTACGCAGTGATTGAAGCAAGATATTGGTATTAGGCGCAAAAATGCTGGCGTTAATGTTGGTAAATGTATTAGCGCCACCATTACCAAATATGAGTTTGCCATGCGGCGTTACATTTAGTTGTGTGTTGATATTGAGTTGTGTGACTTTGGTTAAATCTACATCATTAAAGCCATTGGCTAAGAAATCACTACTAATCACAGATTCATAATTGGCTGAATCTGGCAGTGCTTCATTAAAATTAAAATCGGTTGGCAGTGCTTTTGCAGTTTTATCAATCGTTAGCTTATTCGCACTTGCTATAAGCTTGCCGTGTGCTGGTGCTTCCTGCTTCAATAGTTGCTCACGACTCACCTTGGTGTTGGCGATTAATTGCCCTGCCAATACCAAGTTTTGTGTATTCTCTGCTGGAACATTGGTAGTTAAATCGACCTTACCAGCGTTAGCCCCTTCAAAATAAGTATTGACGCTTTGTGTGGTACCACCAAGCGCAAAGGTTTTTACCGTGCCCCATTTTTCATCTGTAATTTTTTTAGAATCAGCCACTTGGTCATACGCCACACCTGGCTTAGCATCTGAAATCGCCACCAATTTACCATTAAACAACAAGCTAGACTCTTGAATGGTGCCTGCAGTGTAGGTGGTAGAACCGCCAGATACGTCAATCACGGCACCTTTGTTGATGATAAGATCTTGATTGGTAAAGAGCGTAACCGTACCTGCATTGGTCATTTTCTCTGCAACAGTCGCGCCCACCAAATCTAAAAATGGTTGTATATCTAATAAATCAGTGCCTTTGCGCGCATCCACAAAGATGGTTTGTCTAAACAAACCACTATCACGCAAAATGGGGTTGTCTTTTAATTGGTCAGAAAATAACTGTATTTCTAATTGATTCCGTGACATCGGCGCAACAGCATCTACACCTGACACATCAATGCTCGCGTTTTCACCCAAATAGATACGGCGCTTGTTTACGCCAGCATTTGCATTGACGTCATCTAGGCTCAAATCCACATTTCCCTGTGCATCAAATTTAAGCTGGTTAGAGGCATCAAATTCAGACTTCGCGGTGACGTTGCCGCCTTTCACGCTCACTTTGCCATCTATATTGATCAGGCTCGCCTCGATGGTGACATCAGACGTTTTAAATGGCTGCGAGACGATGGTCTCTTCTTTATCGTCATAGTCTGGCTTTACTTCCGTAACACTGCCCTTGGCTAACGTAACAGCACCGTTGCGCGAACCGATCACATCTACACCCGATTCCGTTGCACGGTCTTGCGCAATCAGTTTAATGGAGCCATTGGCACGCACTGAGGTAGTCGCAGACAGCGTACCACCTTGATTGACTGCCAAACCCATCATGGTGATATTGCCACGTTCAGCCACAATTTTGCCTAAGTTCACGGCGGTGCCGCCTGCATCCACCTCTACCAAAAAGCCAGCAGGGTCTGCGGCACCTTTTAAGTAGATTTTCTTACCTGCCGCCAAAATGGTTTGGCCTTCTGGCGTGCGAATCAATGTCTCACGCATCATGACATTGCCGTTGGCATCTTTTTGAACCACACCATTCGCATCTGTTACTACACCCTCTTTTTCTACTTTTACATTGGGTGCAAACAACATCACCTTGCCGTTATTGGCGGTGGTGATTTGTGCGCCACCCTCTACCAATACCTGTGCATTTTCAATTTTGTTACGAGCAGCGTCGTCTAAATCCAAGGTGCCGACTAGTTCAAACGCTTTGGTAAACGTTTGATCATTCACAAAGCCAGATTGAAATAACTCATCGGTGATACCTAATGTACCCGCATACAAAGAACCCACATTAAATGTGGCATCCTTGCCAATAATAATACCGTTTGAGTTAATGAAATATAAGTTACCAGCAGCATTGAATGCACCGTTGAGGCTACTAGGGTTGATATCATGGATTCGCGCCAAAAAGCTTTGAGTTCGCGCCATTTCCACGTTAAAACTCTCACCGCGTTGAATATTCAATTGGTTGAAATTCACAATCGCCGCGTTTGCGTTATTTCTAAATGTCACACTGTTAGCAGTTGAGTTCACCAAAGTAGCAGAATTATTCACAATGTCGCGTATGACCACACCTGCAGGCAATACGGTCTCTGCCCACACATTGCCTATCATGGTAAAACTCAACATTAAAGAATATTGCAGCGCCCGTTTGGCTTGTTTACGGATACGACGACCACCTTTGCTGACATGTCCTTTTGCCGCTTCAGACACGGGCACCATCATGTGTAGCACTCGGCTGTACACTAGCTTATATATGCCTTGATTCATCGTATTTTCCTTTTCAACACTGCTGTATTTGGTGTGGTGATTGCACTACAACTACCACTCGTAACCCACTCTAAAATGCAAGCGATCATCGCCTTTATCCACTTGAATCGCATCCTTATAAGCATGCGCATAATCCAAATTGGTAAATAACCCACCCGTACTTTTGAGCTTAAAGCCCAAGCCCGCAGAGAGTAGTTCTCGTCTGCTATCGCTACTTACGTTATAAGTCCGCGCTGTGCCTGCATCAATAAATCCAAAAGCGTAAAAGTCTTTGATGTAATCAGTAAATAAATGCTGGCTAATGTATTTCTTAAGTGGTGGCGTACGTAACTCCAATGAGGCCAATATGCCGTTATCGCCCAACTCACTAGACTCTAAATAGCCGCGGACACTATCCACACCACCAATGGCAAACTGCTCTGTAGAAATCAGAAAATCACTCGCAAGTTGTGCACTCAACTTAGCTTGTATTGCCCAATCCAATGGCAATTTCTGCAAGTGCTTTAAATCTGCGCGTAAAAATGCGTAATTGGGGTTTGCATCAAAACGCTTGTCATTAAACTCACGTTCAGTGTTACCAAAGCCACGCGGGGCAAAATTGAGTGTTAAATTCATTTGCGTTTGCGCGCTAGCCGTTTGGTAAGTCCCGTCATACCCTAATACAAGCGCCAGATATGAAATCGGGGTATTAAAACCATCGGCGCCTAGCAACTGCACGCTTTCTTTAAACGTTTTGTAATCGGCTCCCAAGGTCAGGCCTTGGTAATAACTCTCGCTAGAGGGCAATGGATGGATATAACGCGCACCTGCAATGTAACCTTTACCAATCACGTTCACATCACCCACCGCACTGATATCACTGTCTGAAATCACACCGTAAGCCGCAAAGTAATCGCCATTTAAACGCGGGATCACATAGGTGCCGGAAAACACTTTCACTTCATTTAAATCTTCTGGCGACACTTGAAAGCTCAGCCCCACACTGTGGTCTTTTTGCCATAAGTTTTCATAACGCATAGAGCCGTTTAAACGCGTTTCCGTGGTGTTGGGTGAATAGCGATCATTGAGCTCCAAGCTGCCATGCAAAGGTAATTGGTCTTGTACTTTCAAATCCACTTCCACCTTACCTGGCGATTTACCTGGCCTCAGCACTGGCGTCACTTGTCGGTTTTGCCCTTTATTTACCGTGCCTAACTGCTGCTGCGCAGTAGGAAAATGTGGCACTTTGCCTTCTTGAAACTCTGCCACGCGCGATTTAATCTCAGCCAGTGAGGTGTATTGCGAATCTTTAATGCGTAATGTTTCTACAGAACCTTCTGTCACTAGCAAGCGCACAATACCTGCATCTACCTCTTGTTGCGGAATACTCACAGACACTGTGAGATACCCAGCATCTTGATAACTTTTTTCTAACGCACTGCGTGCTTTTTCCACATCGTCAATGGTTTTAGCTTCACCCATGTGGGGGTACACCGCTTCTTCAATCTTGCCTGCGGGCAACACTGTGTTGCCATCCACCTTAAATTCAAACACATTAAACGTAGGCACTTTTTCTGCTGGCTTTTTTGCTTCTTGTTCTTGAACTGGTGGCTCTGAGGCTATTGATTCTGTAGCTATTGGCTCTGCGACTGTTGGCTGTGTTGCTGGGGATTCAGTGGCATCTGCACCAGATTCCACGACACCTTCAGTCACTATTTCTTCTTGTGCAGCTGGCGGCGGCTGATTTGTACTGGCTGGCCCACGCACACCTGCGGCTTCTGCTTGTAAACACAGCGGTGCTAATAGAAGCATTAAATATGTCCGCTTGTGTCGCTTCACCTGCTTGAGCAATCTAAATTTTTGCATGCCAATTTCAATATTTAAAAACTCCATCATTATGGAAAAGTTATATTTCAAGTTGATGAAATCATCTAGTCCGTTACAACATTGACAATGCAATAAAAAAAGCACACACCCTTTTGAGGTGTGTGCTTTTGACTAGCGCTTCTGTGTTTAACAGAAAGTGTTAGATTATTGTGTTAATTGTGCTGGTGAGCAGTTGTTACCTAAGTTAGTCATTCTTGCTACTTGCACGCCCACAGTACATGCTGAACCAGCTAATGGGTTAATTGTTAAACCACGTGGGAATACTGCACAAGCAGATGCTGCTGGGTTTGCTAAAGCCTGCGTAATTTGACCTACTACTACATTTTCAAAAGCAGTTTTAACAGGTGCACCAGCATAGTTGCTACGTACAAAGTTTTTCAGTTCCATATGGAATGAGTAGAGACCTTGTGCTGCAGTCACACGTGCATTCTCTGTATCGCCTAACTCTGGGTGTACACCATCAATTTTCACATAACGATAGCCATTGCTGCCTGCTGAGTCTGTACGCCAGTTATTTTCTAATGACAACACACCGATTGCATAACCACCTGTACCGCCAGCAGTACTTGCATCAGAAATACGCGTTTTCACGTTGCCAGAACCTGAGTTCTCCACCACAGCGTAATTTGGATTAGAGTCTGCTGCTGTAGCTGGATTAAGGTTTGCACCTACACCATTTGCACATGGATTTTGCATAAAGAATGCATTTGAACTGGCTTGTGAACCTGAAGTGGATATACGACGCTCAACTTTTACCACACCAGGGTTATTACCTAAGATTGGTGTCCAATCACCGTTAGCCGCACCATTTTGTGTTGCGATAGTGATGTATTGCGTTTTAGTAATGTTTGGTGCATTAACTGGGTCAAATGTAGATGCATTTACATCTGATAAACCTTGTGCGGCTTGCATGGCACGGTATAAAGGAATACTGACTGCTACGCCAAACACTTGACCAACACTTGCGTCAGATTCAACACCGCGTGCAGACACATCACCACCACCAATTGATGAAGGGAATAACAAAGCTTCCACATCAGAGAAACCACCTACTGGCAATGCTGGTGCGAATGCATCCGCCGCTACTGCAGTTGCATTCTGACCATTGATGATTGGATTAGTGCCTGCTGGAGGTAATGCAGCGCCTGCTTGTTTACAGAATTTCCATACTAATGCGTTATTTTCTGCATTGGTTGGGTCTACATAGTTCACAGATGTAGTACAGCCGTTTGTAGTACCATCACTACCTGTACCAGGGAATCTAACACGTGCCAAACGAGTACCTACCGTGTGAGGTGTGTAAGCGTTTAATGAACCGCCATCTAGCGTATGGTAAAGAATGGACACTACACCGTTACGTTTACATGCATAGGCAGAGAAGTTACCTAATGCACCTGGTACAGCGTTAGAGTTAGTTTGTGAAGAAAAAATAGTATTCGTATCTGGATCACAACCAACACCAGTACCAGAACCCACCCAACCCTCGTACACAGTACGTGTTGGAGCAGAAGCGCCTGTAATCCATGCTTGTTGCAGAGTACCGGCTTGGCGTGCAGCATTAATTTCTGCTACCGTGACTGGCGCCGCAAACGCTGCTGAAGAAGCTGCTAAACCAGCGATAAGTAATGCGATTTGTTTCATTTTCATGATCGTTCCTTTTAAAAAATAGGCAAAATTAACCTGCCACCCTGATTTTTGTCAGAGTCTGTTTAAACTTGTTAACAGATTGCGAAAGCGCTTCGCAGTGGCAGAGTGTGTATCTAGTTACGCTTATTACTTAAGCTTGTTTACGACGTGCTGCAAAGCCCATAAAGCCTAAACCTAACAACATCATGGCCCATGAATCAGCTTCTGGTACAGCAGTGACATAAGTTAGAGCACCGTCCGCGGTAAATGTAAATGAAGCATTGTTTGCAAATATTGCTGATGAAGTAGCTGTGAACGGACCACTACCATATAGGTTTTGATAGACTGCTAGTGATTGACCAGCATTACCAACTGTGACGCTACCAGTACTTGTGCCATTATTCTTACCTTGACCAAAGTATGTAAGTGCATTTCCAGAGCCAGCATTACCAACGCTTGCACCATTAGCAACTGAAGTATGGTTTTGATAGATAACTGATATATCTACTTGATTAGCACTTAGATAACCGTCCCAGTTTGTAATTTGGAGACCTAACGGGTTTGTGGTTAGTGCTGAAACAGTTTCTTGGTTCAACGTACTAATAAGGCCACGTTGACCTGCACCAGTACCAGCATTATCAGTACCAATAACAGCAAACTGTAAATTAGCTGGGTTTACTAATGCAATAAATGTACTCCATGCAGTTGCATAGTCGCCAGTAGTTAAATCCCATGAAAAGCTAGTACCTGGCGCATCAACATTGCTATCAGCAAAAGAAGCATTGCTCATAATGCTGAAATCGCTGTAGCTTTTACCCAAATCAAATATTGCAGATACGTTTGCTGCACGGTCAAATACTGCCAACGTCATAGAACTATTGCCAGTCGTACCGATATCGATAGCCGCTTGTGCTGGCACAGCTGCTGCCAACACCATTGCTGCTGCTAGTGATTTCAATTGAAATTTCATACTTTTCTCCCAAAAAAATTAAAAAACTTAAACTACTGTTACCAACAAAAGCACTTGGCAACCAAACTCGCTTATGCAACCTAATCAAGCGACCACGCCACTTTAAAGATTGCTTATGACATCCCTAACTTTTTCACTAGTCTGTGTGGACTAGCCCAGGCACGCGATAAACCCAACAAAATTCTCATTAAAAGTATAGATAGGCAGTGTGATATTTATTACGAGGTGACTAGTCCGAAAGGACTAGGAACTAGCGAGCGTTTATGACGTTTTGAATGACGTGCGGATTAGTTGGAAATAGTGACCAAACCAAGCTTGGCGGCTTTCACAGCGGCTTGGCCGCGGTTTTCTACATCCAGCTTACGGAGTATGTTTTGCACATGGTTTTTGACAGTGAGCGGACTAATATCCAAGATAGAAGAAATCTCCCAGTTGGTTTTACCCATATGTAACCACTGTAATATTTCAAATTCACGCTTGGTGATTTTCTTGCTGAGTTGGGTGGAGTTCATGACCATAGCTGCACCGCCACGGTTGGAGGTGACTTTAATCAGTGCGCAGTGCAAATGCGGCATGATGAGTTCTAACAAGTAAGCCGTGTGCACAGACACTGGGCTAGATAAGCGACCAAATGCCACAATAGTAGAAATACGCGTACGGCTATCGCCAAAGCCATGCACCACAAAATTCTTGAGTTCAGAGGCTAGTAATTCTTCAGGATCTGCACCTACAACGGTGTAGTTATTAAAGTCACCAGGCTTCATTTGATTGGTCACAAAAATAGGCATGCCATTTTTATGCCAAACATTCAGCGCTTGCCTGACTACACCTTCATCTTTTTTAATCACTTGATTGAACTGTGACTCGCCAAAATAGCGTGAAGAAGTAAAGTATTCGTAATCGTATATTTCGCTATCGGAAGTACGCACACCAAATAACATCACCTCGTGCCCGATTAAATATTGCACACCACGCTGCAACCAGTTAAAGAGATGTGTACGCTGCGTTAAACGTAGCGATTCTTCAATAACTTCCATAAACACCAGACGTTGTTCAGCGCTGAGTGTGACATCCGTATCGAGTGGGTTCATTTCGTGATGTGCTTGTGTAGTGATGATAGAGCTCTATCGTTAGTATTATCGGTGCACTATTCTTGACCACGCTGATGACAGTAGCATGACTGCTAAATGTCAATTTGGTTACAGTTTTATAACAAATAACTAGTCCTATTGCAGACGTAAAAAAGGCGTGACCAATACAGCATTTGAGCGAGGTCACGCCAGTGAGGGGCCTTCAGGAATCATCAGATTAACGGGAGCAAATGACAATTTGATGTACTGCTCTAGTTATCTGGGGCTAGTTAAAAACAACTAGTCCTTAAGCACTAATTTTTTCGTCTGTGTTTACACGAGTTAACAATGTAGAATAATGCCCCCAAAGCCAGCACTACAATCTGGCATAGGCATAGTTCATTGGGTAAATCACTTTTTCACGGGCGTCAGACCAAATCAAGTCACAGCCATCATCGTCTACATGCATCATGCGGCCAGATTTATCCACGCAGTATTCACCACATACGATCATTTCTTCTACGGTGTAATCTTGCCCAACGCGTGTATATTCAAATAACACACTGCGTATGACTTTTGCACCACGTTGAATATGGCATCCATCACTGATCCATGTGGGGCCGATAATCTGCGTGCCTTTATCTACACGTACGCCAGAGCCTAAATACACTGGCCCTTCAATATGGGTGTGTTCCCAATCGATATGCACATTTAAGCCTACCCAAATACCTGGCCTTATTTGCTTGCCTGGCATAGGCATGCTTGGCACTTCGCCACGCATCACTTGTTGCATCACCAACCAGTAATCAGACACCAAACCAATGTCTATCCAATTAAACGGCTGGTTAATGGCATAAAACGGCAATTGCTTTTCGACCAACAGTGGGAACAAATCAGATCCAATATCAAACGTGCTGCCAGATGGGATGAGGTTGAGCGCTTCTGGCTCAAAAATATAAATGCCAGTGCTGGCTAAGTTAGAACGTGCTTCTGCTTGGCTTGGTTTTTCTTGAAATGACACAATTTTGCCAGCTTCATCGGTCACCACAATGCCGTAGCCAGACACTTTATCCATGGGCACTTCTTTGGCCACCAAACTCACTAACGCGCCTTTTTGCTTATGCTCGGCCACTGCTTTGGTGATGTCTAAATCTATGATGGCATCACCACAAATCACAATGGTGGTTTCATCAAAAAAGCCACCAAAGTCTTGAATTTTACGCATGCCCCCTGCGGATCCCACTGGGCTAGGCACTATCTGACCGTTACTGATATCGCCTTCAAACGAATAGCCAATACTCACGCCAAAGCGATGGCCATCACCAAAGTATTGTTGGATTTTTTCGTGCAGATAACTCACATTGACCATGACCTCTTGTATGCCGTGCAAAGCCAAATGCTCAATCAAGTAGGCCATCACGGGTTTACCTAAAATAGGAATCATCGGTTTGGGTAATTCATAGGTGAGTGGGCGCACGCGTGTGCCCTTACCTGCCGCTAAAATCATTGCTTTCATTACATACTTTCTCAAATTGGGTGTACGCATGCTAATGCATGACGATGAAGGTTCTATGACGTTTGATTCAATGGTACCGAGCATAAAAAAAGCGATTGTGAAATCGCTTTTTTTAACGCTAACAAACTACTTATTTTTGCTTACGACGACCTGCCCAACCCATCAAACCAAGACCTGCCATGAACATAGCATAGGTTTCTGGCTCGGATACTGGTGATACAGGTGTGGTTGCTGCGTATACATTGCTGAGTGAAAACACTAAATCGTTGTAATCTAAATCGCCACCACCAAATAAGTCTTCAAAGCCAATGGTAATGGTGTTGCCAATCACACTGCTATAAGCTGCATGAATCACGTTATCAGGATTACGTGATGCTGCACCTGTGTAAAAAGTAGCTGCTAGGTTTTCTACGAACATACTGAAGGACAAGGTAGTGCCTGCCTCGAAAGTACCTAATGAATACTGAGTACCTGCCACAGCAGTTTTGTTATTAAAAATAGAACCTGTGCCGCCCTCTAAGAACAAATCGCTAGAGTAATCAGCTTGTGATGATAAAAATGTCAAAATAACTTCGCCAGTGGTGCCAACAAACAAGCTTTCACCACTTGGAGAAATACCAAATGGCAAGGGTGTTTCATTGGCAGATGCAAGCATTGGCGCGCTAAGCGATAACGCGAGTGCGATAGTGTGTATTGCTTTCATGGCTAAACTCCTCATATAAATAAATCTTCATTGAACATGATGAACAATCAACATGACAGTGCCATTAAGAAATTGTGAAAAATCTAGTTACTTCGGACTAGATTAGTCCGAACGGGCTATTCCATGACAACATTGCTTCACAACTAATATGCTTTCGGGTCCTTAAACATACGAAAAATTGTTTTAAAGATAATGCTGATGTCTAAGCCCAATGACCAACGCTTGAGATAATCCAAATCATAGTCAATTCGTTGCTTCATGCTATCCACCGTGCTAGTTTCACCTCTAAAGCCATTCACTTGCGCCCAGCCAGTAATGCCAGGTTTCACTTTGTGGCGCACCATGTAACCTTTAATCACCTTGCGGTACATTTCATTATGTTTAACGGCGTGCGGTCTCGGCCCCACTACACTCATGCTGCCTTGTAATACGTTAATAAATTGCGGCAACTCATCTAGCGAGGTTCTTCTTAGAAATTGGCCTAGCGGCGTGACACGTTGATCGTCTTGGGTAGCTTGCACCACCTCACTACCCTCTTCTGTCACTGCCATACTTCTAAATTTGTACACCATGATTTCTTTGCCATCCAAACCATAGCGTTTCTGTTTAAAGATGATGGGGCCGGGCGAACTCCATTTCACACCAATAGCAATAAGTGCCATTAACGGCAACACCAAAAGCAGTATCAAACTAGCAATGACAATGTCGCTAGCACGCTTTAAAAAGCGATTCACACCAGAGAATGGTGTTTCACACACAGCAACCACAGGCATGCCATCAATGTCATCGATTCTGGCTTGAATCAAATCCGTCATGAAAAAATCTGGTACAAAATAGATAGACGCCGTGGTGTCTTTTAAATGATCTAACAACACATGTGTTTTTGATTCCGGCCCTACGGGTAATGCGATATAAATAAGATCAATCGCGTGTTGCTTCACATAATCTGCCACTTCAGAAATTCTGCCAAGATACGGCGTATGCAAGGCAGGATAGCCATCATCAAAAAACCCTTGTATGTGCACGGCGTGACTAGGGTTGGCGCGCAATTTACTACCCAGTTGCTGACCAAGTTGGTTACACCCTACGATGATGGCTGTTTTTTTGGCACTTTCTAAATAGAATTGGCTTAGAAAATAATGGCCCAATACCCAGTGCGCCGCCAATAACGCGATGGGAGTGAACACAAACCAATCCATCAATACGTCACTCGGAAAATCGAATACATAGCGCGTGACATAGCCAAAAATCAACAAAAGTCCGGCTACGCTGCACCACTGGCTAAGGATGGTTTTAATTTCTATTAAGATATTTTGCTGAATCACCCAAGCACCAGGAAAGCTAATGGCAAACGTCAAAATGGAAAGCACAATATAGTCAGGCGTAAGTTCACCTTGGTGATAAATAGCAACTGCATACAGCACCATTACCATAAGCAGTGGATCGACAAACAGTCGTGAAAACTGTTGTCGATTAAACGTTTTACTGAATAGTAATTTGGGTTGATCTAAACCTAGCATGTATAAACCAATAGTGTGATCACTTTAAAATAGTGATGTGTGAACAAGTATTTTGATGTTGAGACGAAGCAGTGAGTACAAGCACAAATGAGATTGCAAATAGAAATTTAGATTGCAAAATCAAACTTAAATTGAATGCGCAGCTTTTCGATATTCGCTATAAGTTTTCTCAGCCACTTTGCGCCAATTGTATTGGCTATCAATCCATGCGCGCTTATCCATTTTTGCTTCGTAAGATTGTGGATTGCGTATTTTAGAGCGGATTTTTTCAGTTAACATGGCCACATTACCCAGCTCAAAATAAGTCATGGGGTTTAGGCCGAGCTCTGTGTTTGCAGGGATATCACTGGCTAATACTGGCAATCCATAACTCAATGCTTCTAACAATGAAATGGACAAACCTTCGTGCGATGAAGGCAATACAAACAACGCGGCATGTGTATACAAACTGCGTAATACTTCACCTTGCTGAAAGCCAGTCAATACAATGTTTTTGTTTTGGCTAGCTGCTTGTTGCAAAGCTGCCACATACGCATCTGGATGGTCTGAAGTGCCCACGAATACCAATTTGTGGTCAGGCAAGCCCGCACGATTGAAAGCCTCTATTAAATCCAAATGGCGCTTCTCTGGTACTAGGCGGCTCACTAATAAAATGTAGCGCTGTTTCGTTAAGCCAAACTGCGCCAGGTGTGATTCACATGTGTCCAACTGAGGCATATTCACGCCATTACGGATAATTTCAGATTGCACTTGATGCTTGTTGGCGACTAACTCTCGAATCACGTTGGAGATAACAATCCGCCCATGAGAAAAGCGCATGCCTGCCCACTCACCTGTTTTTAATACAAACTTAGCAAAACCACCCCATTTTTGCCTATCGTAATCTGGGCCATGATGCGTCACCACTACTTTTAAACCTAGTAATCGCGCGAGTGGTGTCATGAGTGCCGGGCCAATGGCGTGAATATGCAAAATATCGGGTCGTTTCATGGCAGCATACATCACACCTAAAAAAGTATGCACAATCGCCTCAAGCGCTTTGGATTTGGGCGCCCATAACCTTGTAAATTTCACCCCTTGCCATGCATTGCCAATATGCAATGGTTGATATGGTGCGCGCACAATTACCTCTAAATCGCAGCCCTGTTGCACAAGCAACGGCGCTAAATGTTCGGCATGCGTCTCTATACCGCCTTGCACTTGTGGAAAGCCTCTAAGACCCAACATCATGACACGTAGCGGTTTGGCAACATGTACTGGGCTCGGGTGCCAAGTATCTACATACCCTGCTTTGGTGGCGCTAGCATCTAGGATAAATGCTTTTGTGTCATGCGGGAGATGACTGCTAGTCGCTAAATTACGCCACGGAGTTTGTGTGCCTATAATATCTGCAACACTCAGGCGTAATGACCAAGTTACTGTTTCTAGGAGATATACAAAAGCTAAACGCAAATCTGCACTGGCTTTAGCAAGCAGATGAAGCTTTGATTTTATTAGGCTTTTTGGCATAACCCCTCTTGAGTACAAACGTAATGAAAGTTTGCTAACAGGGTGTAAGAATGGCCTAGGCAGATTGCATTGATATGAACAAATGCTGGGATTATCTAGTCTGTTCGGACTAGATATGATTCATTGATTCGTCATAGTTGATTCATTGTCCGTCATTAAAATGTTTATGCATGCATGGAATACACAATAAAAATTGAAATGAGTGATTGACAATAATTCTATATTTATGGAAATATAGAATATATGAATATTCAAACAGCCGTCATACAACTATCATCCATCGCGCAAACCGCTCGCTTGGAAATTTTTCGATTACTGGTACAGGCAGGCCACGATGGTTTGTCTGCTGGCAATATCGGCGAAAGCCTGAAAATACCTGCAAGCACACTATCATTTCACCTGAAAGAACTGAGTCATGCTGGCTTGATTCATGCGCGACAAGTCAGCCGCAATATTTATTATTCTGCTAATTACGAAGCCATGAATGGCTTACTAGCTTACCTTACCGAAAATTGCTGTGCAGGCACACAAGTGTGCTCACCAGTCATTACTTGCAAACCCAACGCATCAGGAGTGTCATCATGAAAAGAATACATTTACATGTCTCTGTCGATAATCTAGACAAAAGCATCGGGTTTTATAACACGCTGTTCGGCGCAACACCCAGTGTAATAAAAACAGATTACGCTAAGTGGATGCTGGATGATCCACGTGTGAACTTTGCCATTAGTCAGCGTGGTGCAAAAGCTGGACTAGACCATATTGGTATTCAAGTAGAAACTGACACTGAGTTATTAGCAATTAAAACGCGTTTAGAAACCGCTGAATTAAACATGCTGACAGAGGTTGGCACGACATGCTGCTACTCCAAATCTGACAAGCATTGGGTACAAGACCCGTCTGGTATTGCTTGGGAAACCTATCACACGTTGGAGAGCGCACCTACATTCAATGCCAATCAGCCAACTAATGCCAACAAGCAAGATACGCCTACCGCTGCTTGCTGTGCGCCAGCAGTAGAAAAAGTACAATTCATGTCGAGAAAGTAATGATGCATAAACTTGATTCAACCATACAATCATCAAACAAAAATCAGCAAGCCATAGGCAGTTTTGAGCGCAATCTCACTTGGTGGGTCTTGGGCTGTATTGTGGTGGGTATTGGCCTAGGTCAATGGTTTCCAGATTTTTTTGCTTTGGTCGGTGAACAGAAAATAGCGGAAGTGAACTTGCCCATAGCAGGCTTGATTTGGCTGATGATTATTCCCATGCTACTGAAAATTGACTTTAGCGCAATGCAGGATGTGTTCATACACAGCAAAGGGATAGGCGTGACGATATTCATCAATTGGTTTGTTAAACCATTCTCGATGGCGCTGCTAGCATGGATATTTATACGTCACTTATTTTATGATTTTCTACCAGCAGATCAGATAGATAGTTACATTGCTGGCCTCATTTTATTGGCTGCTGCACCTTGTACTGCGATGGTATTTGTGTGGAGCAATCTATGCGGTGGTGATGCCAAGTTTACGTTGTCTCAGGTAGCCATTAACGATGTGATTATGCTGGTAGCGTTTGCGCCTATAGTTGCTTTGCTGCTGGGTATTTCTAGCATTACAGTGCCTTGGAATACACTATTTTTATCAGTGGCCTTGTTTATTATTCTGCCAGTCATCATCAGCCAAATTGCACGCAAGGTGTTGCTCGCCCAAGGTGACCATGCATTAGCGTCAGCACTCAAGCACTTGCACCCTATTTCACTGTTGGCATTGCTAATGACCCTAGTATTGTTGTTTGGCTTTCAAGGCCAGCAAATTCTGGCACAGCCCATCATCATTGCTTTACTGGCCGTGCCGATTATCATTCAGGTCTACTTTAATTCGATGTTTGCCTATTGGCTGAACAAACAATTTAAGGTGGCGCACTGTGTCGCTGGCCCATCCGCCTTGATAGGTGCGTCTAACTTTTTTGAATTAGCGGTAGCAACGGCTATTGCCTTGTTTGGATTTAATTCAGGTGCTGCACTAGCTACTGTGGTAGGAGTACTGATTGAAGTGCCAGTGATGCTGTCTGTGGTTGCGATTGTGAACCGAAGCAAAGATTGGTATGCACAAGCATAGGTAAGGAATCCATCTCACAAAAAACTAAAGGGGCAAAAGCCCCTTTTATATTCTTGCATCCTCAAGGTTGTGTCACAAAAAACTTCTGTTCTTAATTTCCCAATCTTTTAAAGCATTTTCCGCTTGTTCTTTTTTGTAACCGTATTTCTCTTGCAACTTTAATACTATTTGCTGACGCTTCAGTTCATTTGCATCAAAATCATCATCCGTTAGTTTGGTCCATGAGGCTTGTATTTTGCCTTTTAATTGATTCAGATTTGTCATGTTATAGCTTCCAATCATTGCGCTCTCCTAATGCTTGTATTTTATGGGAGTTAAATTCATCCCATTTGACCCATATCAAATCTACACAAGAAATTCATACGTAAGATGCAACTTATCAGATTCTTTTTTACATACGGAGTTCACAAAAAAATGAAAAAAACTATTATTAATCTATTAATTGCAAGCACATTCATCCCATTTTTCGCACAAGCTGAAGAAGGTGACTGGGTAGTACGTTTACGTGCTGTGAATGTGAGCCCAAATGAAGACAGCAAATTAGGTAAAACTGTTAATAATGTTGTGGGTTCAGCTGTTATGTCACCCGGTGCAGAATTAGCAGTCAGCGATAAAGTCATCCCAGAATTGGATATCTCATACTATTTCACAAAAAATATTGCAGCCGAGTTAATACTTGCAGTAGGTACGCGTCACAACGTGGGCATTCAAAAAGACACTGCGGGTGTGGTCGGCAATCAAGCCTTAGGCAGTGTTAATTTGTTACCCCCAACGTTAACTGCCCAATGGCACTTTAACCCTGACCAAACCTTTGACCCTTATATTGGTGCAGGCATTAACTACACGCTCATGCTTGACCGTAACTTAAAAGGCAGTGCTGGCGCAATTAATGGCAACAAAATCAAAATTGAGAGCGATAGCTGGGGTCCAGCATTGCAAGCTGGCTTTGATATCAACTTAAAAGACGGCTGGCTAATTAACGCAGATGTGAAATATGTATGGCTAGACACCGACGTGAAATTAAAAGGTGCGGTGACTGGCAACGCATGGAGAAAAATTGATTCACTCGATATTAACCCTTGGGTGATTGGTATCGGCATCGGTAAAAAGTTTTAATGACTCAACATTAGCTTATAGCTGATACACCTTATTGCAACATAAGCCCTGCTCCACTTGCCTCTGTGCCTAGTCCCCTTTAGGCCAGAGGTTTTTTTACCTGATTAAATAGTGAAATACTTTATTATTGAAATTAGTGTTGATTAGAGATTTAGTTACACCAAATTTTCACTTGATGCGTCAAGTCCATCCAAATGGCGGTGGCACTGACCAAAGTCAATAACAAACCTGCCAAGCGCATACTGGTTGCGTCGGTTAACCAAGAAATACCCGACTTTAGTTTTAACCATAACTGCGGCGCCAATATTAAAGAAATGCTACTACCCGCGGCAAACGTTGCCATGCTGATAGCACCATTGACTGGGTTAGCTTGCAACGACGCTACTAACAATGCGGAATACAATAATCCACATGGCATGAGTACCCATAACATCCCTGTTAAAAATACCCCTTTGGACGGTCCAGCAGCTTGACGTAACCGAGCCCAGATACCCTTACCCACTTTGTCTGCCCAAATTGGTTGGCGTGCTAACAGCAGCAACATTAAGCCCCATACCAATACCAACACATGAAAAAATGTCCACAAAGGATGTAATGTTGCTGTTTGCTCAGATACCCAAGCCAGACTTTTGACTGAATAGGCAGCAATTCCACCCAAGCTGGCGTAACCACAAATGCGGCCAAATTGAAAAATTAAATAATCATAACGATTAGCTTGGTTTTGCTGGATGTAGGCGCAAGCACCTCCACACATCGCAACGCAATGTGGGCCACCCGCCACTCCCATCATGAAAGTAGCTACCGCAAAAGAAAATGGAATGTCAGGCAAAAAACGCTATGAGACCTAAATGATTTTAGAAAAGCGTGCCCGGTTAGTATCTATTTGTAAATAACGATCAAACACCATGGCGATAGCACGCACAAAGAACCAACCCATCTCAGTGACCTTGATACCATCTTGCTCCATGACCAGCATACCTGCTTGCTCTTTCTCTTTTAGCAAGGCCAACTCGTCTGCAAAATAAGCATCAAACTGAATCATATAAGACAGTTCTATAGATTCGTATTGTAATTCACCATGACACATAATAGCCATAATCACAGCACGTCGAATCAAATCATCTCGCGATAATGCCAAACCGCGCACCACTGGGAAATGACCTTGATCAATATGATCGTAATATTCTTCTAAAGTTTTTGCGTTTTGGCTATAAGTTGCACCTATTCTGCCAATCGAAGATACGCCCAACCCAATTAAGTCACTCTCTGCTTGTGTGCTATAACCCTGAAAGTTACGATGCAGACGCCCTTGTGTTTTAGCGATGGCAAGCGCATCTCTTGGCAGTGCAAAATGGTCCATACCTATGTAGATATACCCAGCATCCATAAAAGTGCTGATCGCATCAGACAGCATGCTAATTTTGGCAGTGGCTGATGGCAACTCATATTGGCTAATCCGACGTTGCGGCTTAAAGCGCTCTGGTAAGTGCGCATAGGCATATAGCGCAATCCTATCTGGGCGTAACGTTACTACTTGGTCTAAAGTGCGTTTGAACGATTCAGTGGATTGCTTAGGCAGGCCATAGATTAAATCGACATTGATCGAATCAAAATGCAGTTCACGTGCTGCGGCCGTTAAATCGAATACCTGCTCAGCAGGTTGAATACGATGCACCGCTTTTTGTACCTCTTCGTCAAAATCTTGTACGCCAAAACTCAAGCGGTTAAACCCTAATGCGGCCAAGTGCGCTAGGCGCTTTTCGTCTACAGTTCTAGGATCTACTTCAATTGAATATTCACCGCCTGCTGGTAAATCAAAGTTATGACGTAGCATCGTCATTAACTCAGTCAGCTCCTCATCAGAAAAAAATGTAGGTGAGCCACCACCCAAATGCAGTTGTGTAACGGTTTGACCGCGACCCAAATGTGCCACATTCAAATCAATTTCACGGCTTAAATAACGTAAATACTCCGTGCTTTTTTTATGCTGCTTGGTAATGATTTTATTGCAAGCACAATAAAAACAAAGTGACTGGCAAAATGGGATATGCACATAAATAGACAATGGCTGCGACCAGCCACTAACACGACGTTGCGCCAGCGCTTGAATGTAGGCATTCTCTGTAAAAGCTTCTACAAATCGGTCGGCCGTTGGGTATGAAGTGTAACGTGGACCCGCTACATCATATTGCTTGATTTGCTTTGGGCTAATGTGTGGC
>ENA-UOXP01000008-UOXP01000008.1-mixed-culture-metagenome-genome-assembly--contig:-NODE-8-length-189854-cov-27.951591_pt1 | contig 189854 bp, 167 predicted proteins | sample MGYA00238161_ERZ761639 | MGnify/ENA primary metagenome ERZ761639 (study PRJEB28913, sample SAMN08776760) | mixed culture metagenome | isolation source: Freshwater growth medium | place: USA...
GGACCGGTCAGCATGTGCCTCTGAACTGATTGTGCATTCGGATCAAGGTTGGCACTACAAGATGCAGCCGTACCGCGCGATGCTTGCGCATCACGGAGTCAAACAGAGCATGAGTCGCAGAGGGAACTGCTTTGACAACGCGGTGATCGAGAGCTTCTTCGGCACCCTCAAGGCCGAGTACTACCATCTTGAGATGCATGACGGCATCGCGGCACTCGAAGCGGGCGTGCATGACTACATCCATTACTACAACCACGAGCGCATCAAGCTCGGATTGCAAGGACTCAGCCCGGTGGAATACCGGCTGAGAAACACCGCCTGATTGGCGGGATCGCAACCGTCCAACTTCTGGGGGTCAGTTCAAACCCGGGGCGGTTCAGTGATGGGCGGGAGCAGTGGGCATTCAGGCTGCACGCATTTAGGGTGTTGCACTCGTTCAAGAGCAGAACAAACTGAATGGATAGATCTCACAGTACCAACTCTGCTTCGTTTCACCGTGAACGACTAAGAACTGATCAAACTGGAAGAACGACCGAAACAAGACGTTGGCAAGCAGACTCCCTGGGGCGAGACCTCCGCGTTTCAAATCGTCCTCCATTTTGCGAGCGGTTCTGACGGCGTGCTGTGTGCTCTCTTGTGTCAACCGGAGAGTGTCGGAGTTTTTTAGCCTCTCGAGTACCAATGTTTGTACGTCCGCGTTCGTGACGAGCTGCACCAGTCTTTGCATGCGTTCCGACCCACTCCGCCACTGACTCCATTTGTCGGCACCGCCCGGGTCAATCTGCCAGAGTAATGTGCGAAGGGCGAGGGTGCCCGAGACAATTGATTCCACCCGAATCGGCGACGGCCTAAGCAAACTTCGTAACTCAAGTGGGTCTGGCACCTTAAAAGCCTGTGCAGCCACTGGCGTCAACTTGCCTCCAAGCGCAACAGCTACTCCTGACGAAATGATCGACCGCCGCGATTTCATGCTTTGCTCCAGTTCACGATTGCGCTTGCAATGACCTTACTCTTCCACAAAAAGGCCACCACAAACAGTAGCAATGCGGCAGTAACCGAAATGATCTGCAGAAAGCTCATCACTCGAGTGACATTTGTGAATGTCCACTTCCCAGTCATCGAGAAAGAGATCATAGGTTCGATAAGCGCGCCCTTCGCGGCATACCCGAAGCCAAGGGATAGGGCACAGGCCACAATTGATGCAGATAAAAACCAAGCGAGGTGGTTCGTACCAATTGCAGTACTTGTCGCTCGGACCACAAGGGCGACAAGCATGAGCTCAAACACCAAGAGGCCAGTGGCGATCAGCCACAGGTCGTTAGTTTGCTCAAGGACAAGACGATGCAATTCAACAATGGCATCGATATCAATCATGACGATTCTCCTCGAATGGCATCTTAGTGATGACGCTATCCTCTAGCAAGAGGCAGCAGTATTGAACCGCCCTGCCGGGGCCGTTCAAGATCCTTAACACCGAACCGGTCAAGAGGCGCCAAAGGCCGGCGCCGGCCCTTACGATTCATATCTTGCTCTGCATTCGCTAAATTAAAAACGCTTGCAATGCAACCATAAATGGATGATGTATGTATTCACATAGTTTCCTGGGTGGATTTCGACTCGTCCAAAGTATCGGAGTAGTCAATGGCCGCTCGACGGCGCTTGACGGCGCTTATTTCGCAGGACTAAGCTCCGTCACGCAAAAACAGGAAGGACTGCAGAAATGCTTAATTCAAGTGATGCTAAAGAGTTGGTCTCTAACGCGCGGATCGCGGGTGTCATTGCTGATCGGCCCCTGCGCGATGAGATTGCGGCGATTGCGGCGTCCGGCGGCTGGACGCGCTTTCCTGAGCTTAACGCCAGCGCCAAGATGGTCGCGGAACACTTGGGCAAGGCACCCAACGCAAAGGCCGACGAGCGCTTCTTCGACTCGCGCGCCATCAGCGAGGCAATCATTCACGCGTTCGGCCGGCCGGTCCTTCATATCAAGGACGGCGTTTTCGAGCAGGCGGACTCCAAGGAAATCGAAAAACTCATCTCGCCGCATCGCAAGAAGCTCGTCGCCCCCATTTCTTCCGTGGGCCGCTTGGAACTGATGGACCACGACACTATGGAATGGGTCGGCACGGGCTGGCGCATCGACGATGATCTCTTGGTCACCAATCGCCATGTTGCGCTTGTCTTTGGGGCACAGCAGGGTAAGCGCTTCTTGTTCCGGACCAATACCGTCGGTAGGTACGTCAGAGCTCGGATCGACTTCCGCGAAGAGCACCGTGTCCCTGACTTCAGCGAGTTCAATGTCGCTGAGATCGTCTGGATCGCGCCGGATGTTGACGAGGCGCCCGATATGGCCATCCTCAAAGTCCACAAGGACGCAGGCCTACCAAAGCCGCTCTCGCTGGCGACCAAGGACGTTGAGGCGGGCGAGGACATCGCCGTTGTCGGATACCCTGCGCGCGACAGCCGCAACGACGCGGGCTTGATGAGCCGGATTTTCGGCGATGTCTATGACGTCAAGCGCTTCTCACCGGGCAAGGTCCAGGCGGTTCCGAAGGGCGTTTGGCACTTGACGCACGACTGCACGACGCTCGGCGGCAACTCTGGCTCGGCCGTACTCGGCCTCGGCAGCGGGCAGGTAGTCGGCCTCCACTTTGGCGGCCAATTCCGCAAGACAAACTTCGCGGTCAAGGCTAGCATCATCCGCCAGCTTCTGCGGCAGCGCTCCTGGGTCCCGGTCTCGCGCACCGAGCTTAAGTTCGGCGAAGAGGCGTTCAAGGAGGTTAAGCGCACTGAGGCTGATTTAAGCGGGCGGGCGGGATATGCCGCGGACTTTTTGGGGCCCCGAGTTTCTATGCCCTCATTTACGAAGAGCAGTGGCGCGGGGGTCAAGGGCGCCGGGTCACCCCTGCATTACATGCACTTCTCTATCGTCATGAGTCCAACCCGGCGCTTGCCTGCGATTACCGCTGTCAACATAGACGGAGCTTTAAAGATCAAGCTCAAGCGCAAGGACACCTGGGGCTACGACCCGCGCATCAAGAAGGATACACAGGTGGGCCACGCCGAGTTCTACGGGCCCGAAGCTTTTGACAAAGGCCACATGGTGCGACGCGAGGACCCCGGCTGGGGCGATACCGAGAAGGAGGCTCTGCTCGGGGAAGACGACACCTTCGTATACACCAACGCCGTCCCGCAGATGCCCCAGCTCAATCAGCGCGCCTGGCTTTCACTCGAGGACTACGTTCTAAGCAACGCCAAGACACAGGGCTTCAAGATTTCAGTGTTTACAGGCCCGGTGTATCGGTCCGACGATCGCACCTACTCTGGAATTCAGGTGCCGGAGGACTTCTTCAAGGTTGTGGTGGCTATCGACGTCGACAGCGGCGAGTTGCTTGTCTCGGCGTACATGCTTTCCCAGGAGGGCATGATGCCCGAAGAGGGCTTTCGCTACGGTCCGTTCAAGACCTACCAAGTCCCACTCTCAAAGGTTGAAAACGAAGCAGGGCTTCGATTTTCCGCCGCCGTAAGAGCGGCCGACGTTTTTGCGGGCCAAGTGGCCACGGAGGCGATGGGGTCTGGCCGTTTCTTAGTTATTGAGGGTCCGTCCGACATCGTGCTGAGGAAAGTCAAGTGAGCTTCGTTTAGGCGCGCTCGATGTAACGCTATCAATGGAGGAAAAGATGAGTGATTCGACTGTGATTGCTGCCCTTGGGTCCCGCGCTGTTGGCGTCGCGCTTGAAACCGTTGACACCAAGATCCTCGGCGATATAGCGCGAAGCTTGTTCAGCGGCAAGGGTATACAGCAGGCCAAGCTGCAAGAGCTTGCCCACGGCAGCCAGGAGTTCCCGGCCATCGCTGCAGTCGCGATCGGATTCGCGGCGGGAGCCGCGGCTCGACTTGCCGGCAAGGACAAAGAGTCTGTGATGACCGATGAGGCGTTTCCTATCGCGGTTGCCGCGTTCTTGGCCGGCGCCGCAGCCGGCGCCAAGGCCGTTGACGGCAAGCTGTAGGCGAGCGGACCAGATGTCAAAGCCTTGTTGTTACATAGCGGCTGAATCGGAAAGAGGGCGCCGCCCTAAGCGCCGGAGCTGGGAGAATTCATCGGTTCTTTGGTATTTGCTGGGCTTTCCCCAGTTTCCCGGGCAGCTTGCTTATGGGTGACGTCACGCTTTTGCCAACTTCTCTTGGTGCTTGATGAGGACTTGATTCATACGGGCGCTACCTGTCTGAAGGTGAACCTGGGCTTCCCCCGGTCTCCCGGACGGTTTGCTTGGCCGGCAAAGTCTCTACGACAGATCAAGCGCCCGATGGGTCTTGGTTCTTCAGCTCTGAAAACTTGGCAGCCATCGTCGGGTTGCCCCGAGTCAGCTTCTTGATCGTCACATCCTGTGCCTTGTCGTTCGCGAGACGAAGGTTTCTGTCGGTGCCAAGCAAGGCCTCCTTCGTTTTCTGAAGGTGGTCGATCGACTTGTCGATCTCCTCAATTGCTGTTTGGAACCGCCTGGAGGCAAGGTCGTAATTCTTCGCAAACGCGGTCTTGAACCCCTCGAGCTCGTTCTCAAAGTTCGTGATGTCGATGTTCTGCGCCTTGAACAGCGCCAGCTCCGTTTTGTACTTGACCGAGTTCATCGCCGCATTGCGCAGCAAGGTGATGATCGGGATGAAGAACTGAGGGCGGACGATGTACATCTTCGGGTACCGGTGGAACACGTCGAGGATGCCGGTGTTGTAGAGCTCGCTGTCGGGTTCCAGCAGTGACACCAGCACGGCATACTCGCACCCCTTCTCGGTGCGATCCTTGTCGAGCTCCTTCAGAAAATCTTCGTTCCTGTTCTTGGTCGCGGTCCGATCGCTCTCGTTCTTCATCTCGAACATGATCGAGACGATCTCGGTCCCCGCCTCGTCCGAGTCACGGAAAATGTAGTCGCCTTTGCTGCCCGTGCGCGCGTCATTGTCCTTCTCGAAGAAGGCCCTGGGGAATGCGGTGGCTCGAATGCGGTTGAACTCGGTCTCGCAGTGCTGCTCCAGGGTTTCGCCCACCATCTTGGTGGACAGCCGAGCCTTCAGGTCTCTTAGACGCTCGATGGCGTCATCGCGATCCTTGATCTGCGTCTCGTACTTTTCCTTGAGTGACTTCTCGGCAAGTTGTTTCTCGAGCTCCGCTCGGTCTAACTCGTTCTTTATGGGATGTTTGTGCTCCCCCGCAAGCCGGTGACCGCTGACTGTCTGACCCCAAACATCAAGCGTGCATCGGCGACGGCCGGATTCCGCTGCATTCCGCCTATTCAGCAACGAAAGGCGAACGGCCTCAATGGGTCAAAACTTAAGTCCACGCAATGGGAAAGCAGTCAATCGCGCGGCGTCTGGCTGGTCGCAAACGTCACATAACCGATGTACCTCGTAAGGAGGCCATACAGACCTGCGTCGGTCGCCATGCCCAAATGCCGCTTCGCGGCATCCCTGAAGAGGACACTTCGCTGCTCTCACCAGCGGCTGTTGCGGCGCTGCCGCCGTACGCAGCTTGAGACTTCGGCAGCGGTCGAAGTCTCAATGAAGACTAGACGATAAGTTTCGGCTTGGACCTGAACTGCTAGCGCTGTACGCGTTCGAGCAACGGTCGACATACCCGACGAACAGACTGGACAAAACGGCTTAGCTCCGGCGAAGGATGCATTTCTTGAAAATGTAACTTAGTCAATGACTCGAAAGAGAGTGACCGCAAACTCACTTTTTCGGCACAGGGCGAGAAAGTCCGACTATTTCAGCGCTTTGAGTCTTGGAAACATCGGTTCAGTCCAACGAATTTGAGTTCCTCTCAGGGACCTACACATCAAACGTCGATATTCCCTGCCCGCAGCGCATTCGCCTCGATGAAGTCCCGGCGCGGCTCAACCTCGTCGCCCATGAGCATCGTGAACACGCGGTCGGCCTCGATCGCGTCGTCGATCTGCACGCGCAGCAGGCGGCGCACGGTCGGGTCCATGGTGGTTTCCCAGAGCTGGGCGGGGTTCATCTCGCCCAGACCCTTGTAGCGCTGGCGTGCGGTGGTGCGCTCGGCTTCGCTGATGAGCCAGCGCATGGCCACGCGGAAGTCGGCCACTTTTTCTTCTTTCTGTTTCTCGCCTTCGCCGCGCATGACCTTGGCGCCTTCGCCGAGCAGGCCGCGGAAGGTCTCAGCCGCGGTGGCCAGGGCCGCGTAGTCGGCGCCGTGCACGAAGTCCTGCGTGAGCACGCTGCTCTTGGTGTTGCCGTGGTGGCGGCGGCTGATGCGCAGGATGGGTTTGTCGGTGCGCACGTCGAACTCGGCCGCCACTTCGGCGGGCACGCCGGTGGTGGTGAGTTCGCGCAGCTTGGCCTGCAGGGCGATGGCGCTGACCTCGGCCTGCTCCACAGAGTCGAGGTTGAGCGACACGCCGTCGGCGATCGAGCGCAGGGCTTCGGCGTCCATGAAGTTGGACAGACGAGCGATCACGCTCTCGGCGATCTGGTGCTTGCGTGCGAGCTCGCCCAGCGTGTCGCCCGTGAGCGTGGTCTGGGTGGCGCCGCCGGTGAACACGCTGGCATCCTTGAGCGCGATGCGCAACAGGAAACCGTCGAGTGCTGCCGCGTCTTTCAGGTACAGCTCTTCCTTGCCGGACTTCACCTTGTAGAGCGGCGGTTGCGCGATGTAGATGTGGCCGCGCTCAACGAGCTCGGGCATCTGGCGGTAGAAGAAGGTCAGCAGCAGGGTGCGGATGTGGGCGCCGTCCACGTCGGCGTCGGTCATGATGATGATGCGGTGGTAGCGCAGCTTGGCGACGTTGAAGTCGTCCTTGCCGTCACCGTTGGCGCTTTCACCGCCGGCCTTGCCGATGCCGGTGCCCAGCGCGGTGATGAGGGTCAGGATTTCGTTGGAGGTGAGCAGCTTTTCGTAGCGCGCTTTCTCCACGTTCAGGATCTTGCCGCGCAGCGGCAGGATCGCCTGGAACTTGCGGTCGCGGCCCTGCTTGGCCGAGCCACCGGCGGAGTCGCCCTCCACGATGTAGATCTCGCACAGCGCCGGGTCTTTTTCCTGGCAGTCGGCCAGCTTGCCGGGCAGGCCCATGCCGTCGAGCACCCCTTTGCGGCGGGTCATTTCGCGCGCCTTGCGCGCCGCTTCGCGCGCACGGGCGGCGTCCACGATCTTGCCGCAGATGATCTTGGCGTCGTTCGGGCGTTCCTGCAAATAATCGGCCAGCAGGCGGCTCACGATGTCTTCGACCGGACCACGCACTTCGCTGGACACCAGCTTGTCCTTGGTCTGGCTGCTGAACTTGGGTTCGGGCACCTTGACCGACAACACGCAGCACAGGCCTTCGCGCATGTCGTCACCGGTGACCTCGACCTTGGCCTTCTTGGCGAAGTCGTTGTCGTCGATGTACTTGTTGATCACCCGCGTCATGGCCGCGCGCAGGCCGGTGAGGTGGGTGCCACCGTCGCGCTGCGGGATGTTGTTGGTGAAGCACAGCACCTGCTCGTTGTAGCCACTGTTCCACTGCATGGCCACTTCCACGCCGATGTTGGTGCCCTGGTCGCTCGCGCGGTCGCCCAGCGCGTGGAACACGTTGGGGTGCAACACCGTTTTGCCCTTGTTGATGAAGTCGACAAAGCCCTTGACGCCGCCGGCACCGGAGAAGTCGTCTTCCTTGCCGCTGCGTTCGTCCTTCAGGCGGATGCGCACGCCGTTGTTCAAGAAGCTGAGTTCGCGCAGGCGCTTGGACAGGATCTCGTAGTGGAAATCGGCGTTCTCGCGAAAGATGTCGTAGTCGGGCAGGAAGTGCACCTCGGTGCCGCGCTTCTCGGTGTCGCCGGTCACTTTCATGGGCGAGATCTCGACGCCGCTGGCGGTGGTCTCGACGATGCGGTTCTGCACGAAGCCGCGCGCGAACTCGATCTGGTGCATCTTGCCCTCGCGGCGCACGGTCAGGCGCAGCCACTGGCTCAGCGCGTTCACGCAGCTCACGCCCACGCCGTGCAGGCCGCCCGAGACCTTGTAGCTGTTCTGGTTGAACTTGCCGCCCGCGTGCAGTTCGGTGAGCGCGATCTCGGCCGCCGAGCGCTTGGGCTCGTGCTTGTCGTCCATCTTCACGCCGGTTGGAATGCCGCGGCCGTTGTCGGTGACGCTGATGGAGTTGTCGCTGTGGATGGTCACGACGATGTCGTCGCAGTGGCCGGCCAGGGCTTCGTCGATGGAGTTGTCGACCACCTCGAACACCAGGTGGTGCAGGCCGGTGCCGTCCGACGTGTCGCCGATGTACATGCCGGGGCGCTTGCGCACCGCTTCCAGGCCTTCCAGGATCTGGATGGAACCCTCGCCATAGCCTTCGCTCGCGCCGACCTGGTGGGCGTCGATGGTGGGCTGAAAGTTGGAGCTGTCGGCGTTGGCCGCACCGGTGTTGACGGCTTCAGAACCGGGTTCGGCAGGCTTGTTGGCTTCGGACATAGGGGACTTTTCTCAATCGCTAGAAAGGCCAAACCCGCTGGGCAGCGGGTCGGGCTTGGGGGAGAGGGGATCGCGGCCGATCAGATCCGCATCGGCATGACGACGTACTTGAACGCGTTGTCGTCGGGGTTGGTCACCAGCGCGGAGCTGTTGCCATCGGACAGTTCGATGCGAACCATCTCCTGCGACATGTTTTGCAGCGCGTCGATGAGGTAGGTGACGTTGAAGCCGATCTCGATGGTGTCGCCGCCGTAGTCGATGTCGAGCTCGTCGACCGCTTCTTCCTGCTCGGCGTTGCTGGAAGCCACGCGCAGGACGCCGGGTTCGATGTTCAGGCGCACACCCTTGAACTTCTCGCTCGTCATGATGGCGGTGCGCTGCAACGAAGCCAGCAGCGGCACCCGGCCGAGTGTGACGATGTTCTTGTGGTTCTTCGGGATCACGCGGTTGTAGTCGGGGAACTTGCCTTCGACCAGCTTGGTGACGAACTCCATGCCGTCAAAGCTGAACTTGGCCTGGTTGGCGGCGAACTGCATCTCGATCGCGCCTTCCTTGTCGGACAGCAGGCGCTGCAGTTCGAGCACCGTCTTGCGCGGCAGGATCACCTCTTGTTTGGGCACTTCCACGTCGAGCGTGGCCGAAGCAAACGCCAGGCGGTGACCATCGGTGGCCACCAGGCTGAGCTGCTTGCCTTCGGCGACGAACAGGATGCCGTTCAGGTAATAACGGATGTCGTGCACCGCCATCGAGAACGACACCTGGCCGAGCAGGCTTTTCAACGTCTTCTGCGGCACCGAGAACACCGGGCCGAAGCTGGCGGATTCCTGCACCAGCGGAAAGTCTTCCGGCGGCATGCTCTGCAGCGTGAAGCGGCTCTTGCCGCCCTTGAGGATGAGCTTGCCTGCGCTGGATTCCAGGCTCACGCTCTGGTCGCCCGACATGGTGCGCAGGATGTCGATGAGCTTGCGCGCGCCCAGCGTGGTGGCGAAGTTGCCGCTGTCGCCGTCGAGCTCGGCGGTGGTGCGGATCTGGATCTCCAGGTCGCTCGTGGTCAGCTGCACCTGCGAGCCGGTCTTGCGGAGCAACACGTTGGCCAGGATGGGCAGGGTGTGGCGCCGTTCCACGATGCCGGCCACCGATTGCAGCGCGGCCAGAACCTTGTCCTGGGTCGATTTGAAAACGATCATGTCAGACTCTTTCGTCTCTGGTTGCTTGTGGTCCGGGGGTTGCCTCCCCGGCGGGCCCTGCGTTTGTCGGAGCCAAATCTTCGCTATTTTCGCTGTTTTGAGGACGCCCCCGGCAAAACGGCTTCTCGCTCAAAAACGGCTCCCAAACTTAAGCTTCATGCCTCAGCCCTTGAGGGTCTGTTCCAGCACGTGCAGCTGCTGGTTGAGCTCGGTGTTCTGCTGTCGCTCGGCCCCGATCTTGCGCACCGCGTGCAGCACCGTGGTGTGGTCGCGTCCGCCAAACAACTCGCCGATTTCGGGCAGGCTTTTCTGGGTCAGTTCCTTGGCGATGAACATCGCAATCTGGCGCGGGCGCGCAATGCTGGCCGGGCGCTTCTTGCTGTACATGTCCGCGACCTTGATCTTGTAGAAATCGGCCACGGTCTTCTGGATGTTCTCCACGCTGATCTGCCGGTTCTGGATCGACAACAGGTCTTTCAGCGCCTCGCGCGCCAGCGCGATCGAAATCTCTTTCTGGTTGAAGCGCGAATACGCCAGGATCTTGCGCAGCGCGCCTTCGAGTTCGCGCACGTTGGAGCGCACGTTCTTCGCCACGAAAAACGCCACCTCTTCGGGCATCACCGCGTTCTCCACCGCCGCCTTGTTGATCAGGATGGCCACGCGCATTTCCAGCTCGGGCGGTTCGATGGCCACCGTCAGGCCCGAGCCGAAGCGCGAGACCAGCCGGTCGGAAATGTCCGCCAGGCCCTTGGGGTAGGTGTCGCTGGTCAGCACGATGTGGCTTTTCTTGGCCAGCAGGGCCTCGAAGGCGTTGAAGAATTCTTCTTGCGTTTTCTCTTTGCCGGCGAAGAACTGCACATCGTCGATCAGCAGCAGATCCAGCGAGTGGTAGCGCTCCTTGAATTCATCGAAGGTCTTGCGCTGGTAAGCCTTCACCACATCCGACACAAACTGCTCGGCGTGGATGTACAACACCTTGGCCTGTGGACGGTCGGCCAGCAGGTGGTTGCCGATGGCGTGCACCAGGTGGGTCTTGCCCAGGCCCACTCCGCCGTAAATGAAGAGCGGGTTGTACAGCTGACCCAGGCTGCCGGCGATGTGCATGGCGGCGGCGCGTGCCATGCGGTTGGCCGAGCCTTCCACCAGCGTGGAGAACGCCAGCGCCGGGTTCAGCCGGGTCTTGGGGCCACTGGGCGCGGCCACTTCGGCCGGTGCCAGGTCGGGCAGTTCGGCCAGCACCTGTTCTTGTGCCGTGCGGGGCGCTGGTGACGTGCGGCTGGGCCCTTCGCGCGGAGCAAGCACCAACTCCAGCGCGACGGGTGTGCCCTGGATGGCCTCCAGCAAGGCGGTGATCCGGGTGGCGTACTGGGTGCGGATCCAGTCCAGTTTGAAGCGGTTGGCCACCGACACGGTGACCCGGGAGGCGTCGGGCGCGACGGTTGCGGAGAGAGGGCGGATCCAGGTGTTGAACTGCTGTTCCGGGATGTCCTGCGAGAGCCGGTCCATGCAGGCCGACCACAATGAGAGGGTGTCTGCGCCGCCGGAAGACAGGGACGCGCTGGGGGGAAGGCCCTCGATCATGCTGGGATGCGGTGTTGTTGTGGTTGTGGACAAATGATGCGGGGCGCGTCGGGCATTGTAGGGGCGCCAGCGACTTATCCACAAGACGTTCGAGACACCGCCCCGGCGCCGCAAGAGGGGTGTGCTCCTGAAGTGAATCGTCGGCACGTCCAGCCAAGTGCTTGCCGCTCTAGGGATTTCTTTGCGATAATTGCGGGTTTTCCCGATTTGTAAGAGACCACCATGAAACGCACCTACCAGCCCTCCAAGATCCGCCGCGCCCGCACCCACGGCTTTCTCGTTCGCATGAAGACCCGTGGCGGCCGTGCCGTGATCAACGCCCGCCGCGCCAAAGGCCGCAAGCGCCTGGCTGTCTGAGTCGGCGCCTTGAATCGGCGCCTGTCGTGCCGGCGTCCCTGTGCCCGGCCCGCCTGCCGCCGGTCGGCGGCGGTTGCGCAGTGACCCAGCGCCTGAGGTCCCGCCAGCAGTTCCAGGCCGTCATGGCTGGAGCGCCCGTGGCCAAGACTCCCCACTTCGCCCTGCACCGCGCAGCCCTGGACGTCCCCGTCGAGGGCAGGCCGTTGTTTCCGGTGGCCGATGCCTGGCTGGGCGTGTTGCTGCCCAAACGCTGGGCGCGCCGTGCCGTCACGCGCAACGCCATCCGCCGCCAGATCTACGAAGTGGCGAGGCACCGCGCTGCCCCGCTGCCGCAGGCCGCCTGGGTGGTGCGCCTGCGCAGCGAGTTCAGCCGCAAGCAGTTCGTGAGCGCCACATCCGACGCACTCAAGCGCGCCGTTCGGCAGGAGCTGGAACAGCTGCTGGCGCGCGTCCCGGTGCCCCAACCCGCCGCGCCAGTGGAGGCCCGTGATGTGGTCTGACTGGCCGCGCCAGGCGTTGGTGGGTCTCGTCAAGGGTTATCGGCTGTTGCTGAGTCCCTCGTTGGGCAGCGGTTGCCGCTTTGAGCCCACGTGCTCTGTTTACGCCTTTGGCGCGTTGGAACAGCACGGCGCAGCAGCAGGCACGTATCTCACGGCGGCGCGTCTGGTGCGCTGCCATCCCTGGTGCGAAGGTGGTTTCGATCCGGTGCCCGAGTCCCGGCCCGCCCTCTTTTCCCGTCTGATTTCACCCTCCTCAGCAAAGAAGAACGCGTCATGAATGACATCCGTCGGTCCATCCTGTGGGTGGTGTTTGGTCTGTCCATGGTCCTGATCTGGGACAAATGGCAAATCCACAATGGGCAGCAGCCCACCTTTTTCCCGGGATCCACCACCGTGGCGGCACCGGCCGCAGCACCTGCCCCGGCTGCAGACGCGAGCCTGCCCACGGCGGTGGCCGCGCCTGCGGGCGCCGCCGCTGCCAGCGCCGTGCCGGGCGAAGCGCCCGCCGGAGCCCCGAGCCCGGTGGCCGCACGCCACGAGGTGACCACCGACGTGTTCAAGCTGGTGTTCAACACCGAAGGCGGGTCGCTGATCGGCGCAGAGTTGCTCAAGCACGCCGAAGCCACGCAACAGAGCAAGGACCAGAGCGAACAGCCGTTCACCCTGCTCACACAGAACGCCGACCGCATCTACGTGGCACAGACCGGTCTGATCGGTGGTGCCTTTCCCACCCACAAGACACCCATGACGCTGCTCACACCCGAGACCGCGCTGGCCGATGGCCAGAACGAGTTGCAGGTGCGCTTTGAGTCGGCCGACGTGGGCGGTGTGAAGCTGATCAAGACTTATACGCTCACGCGTGGTCGCTACGACATCGCGGTGAAGCACGAAGTGCAGAACCTGGGCACGCAGGCCGTGAGCCCGCAGCTGTACGTGCAGCTGGTGCGCGACGGCAGCAAGCTCAGCAGCGAAACGCCTTTCTATTCGACCTTCACCGGTCCCGCGGTCTACACCGACGAGAAGAAATACCAGAAGGTCGAATTCGCCGACATCGAGAAAAACAAGGCCGAGTTCACCAAAACCGCCAGCGATGGTTATGTGGCCATGGTGCAGCACTACTTTGCGTCGGCCTGGCTGCTGGACGCAGGCGTTGCGCGTGACAACTTCGTTCGCAAGGTGGACACCAACCTGTTCGCGGCGGGCAGCATCACCAACCTGTCGGCCATCGAGCCCGGCCAGACACAAAGCGTGCAGGCCCGCCTGTTCGTCGGTCCGCAAGAAGAGAAGGTGCTGGAGACCATCGCCCCTGGCCTGGAACTGGTCAAGGACTATGGCTGGCTGACCATCCTGGCCAAGCCGCTGTACTGGCTGCTGGAGAAGATTCACGGCTTCGTGGCCAACTGGGGTTGGTCCATCGTGCTGCTGGTGGTGCTGATCAAAGCCGCGTTCTACTGGCTCAACGCCAGCGCCTACCGCAGCATGGCCAAGATGAAGAAGATCAACCCCCGCATCATGGAAATGCGCGAGCGCCTCAAGGGCAACCCGCAGGGCATGCAGCAGGAAATGATGAAGATGTACCGGGAAGAAAAGGTCAACCCGCTGGGCGGCTGCTTCCCCATCCTGATCCAGATCCCCGTGTTCATCGCGCTATACTGGGTGCTGCTCTCCAGCGTTGAAATGCGCAACGCACCATGGATGGCCTGGATCACCGACCTGTCCTCGCCCGATCCGTTCTTCATCCTCCCGCTGGTGATGGCTGTCACCACCATGATCCAGACCGCGCTCAACCCGCTGCCGCCGGATCCCCTGCAGGCCAAGCTGATGTGGCTGATGCCGCTGATGTTCTCGGTGATGTTCTTTTTCTTCCCGTCCGGCCTGGTGCTGTACTGGATCACGAACAACGTGCTGACCATCCTGCAGCAGGCTTTCATCAACAAGAAGATGGGTGTGCCGCTGAAGTTCAGCATGCCGAATTTCAAGGCGTGACCCCCAAGGGCACGTATGACCCCCCTGCGCCGCTGACGCGGCTTCCCCCCTGAAAGGGGGCGGCGTCTTGGGCCGGCGGAGCCGGACCCTTGACGCCCCTGGGGCGAAGGCAGCTTCTCTCCACCCGCCGGGCCTGCTTTGCAGGCCCTCGTTGTTTCTGGGCCTGGCCCTTTATGCTCGACTCCCATGCTCGCTGCCTCGCGTGACCCCATCATTGCCATTGCCACCGCGCCCGGTCGGGGTGGGGTGGGCATTGTCCGGGTGTCGGGGCGGGGGTTGGGGCCGTTGGTGACGGCCCTGCTGGGGCGGGCTTTGAAGCCGCGCGAAGCCACCTATGTCCCGTTTGCCGATGCAACGGGGCAACCCATCGACCACGGCCTGGCCTTGTGGTTTCCGGGCCCGAATTCGTACACCGGGGAAGACGTGCTGGAGCTGCAGGGCCATGGCGGTCCGGTGGTGTTGCAGCTGCTGGTGGCTCGTTGCCTGGACGTGTCGCGCGAGCTGTTGCCCGCCTTGCGCGTGGCCCGCGCGGGTGAATTCACCGAACGCGCGTTCCTCAACGACAAGCTGGATCTCGCGCAGGCCGAGGCGGTTGCCGATCTGATCGACGCCAGCACCGAAGCGGCGGCGCGCAGCGCGTCGCGATCGCTTGCCGGCGTGTTCTCGGGCCGCATCCACGAATTGCGCGACGCGCTGGTGAACCTGCGCATGCTGGTGGAGGCCACCCTGGACTTCCCCGAGGAAGACATCGACTTTTTGCAGAAGGCCGACGCCACCGGGCAGCTGCGGCGCTTGCGCGAGGCGCTGGCCGCTGTGCTGGCACAAGCCCGGCAGGGTGCGCTGTTGCGCGATGGTTTGCAGGTGGTGATTGCGGGCCAGCCCAACGCCGGCAAGAGTTCGTTGCTCAACGCATTGGCCGGGGCTGAGCTGGCCATCGTCACGCCGGTGGCGGGCACCACGCGCGACGTGGTGCAGCAGACCATCCAGATCGAAGGTGTGCCGCTGCACGTGGTCGACACCGCCGGCTTGCGCGACAGTCCCGATGTGGACGAGGTGGAAAGGATCGGCATCGAGCGCGCCTGGGGGCGGATCCGGCAAGCCGACGTGGTGCTGTTCCTGCACGACCTGACCCGAACCGACACCGCCACCTACCAGCGCGCCGACGCTGCCATTGCGGCCAACCTGGCGCAGGCGGTACCGGCCACGGTGCCGGTGCTGCACGTGTGGAACAAGCTTGACCAGAGCCCCGAGGCGCCGACCGCCCTGCAAGACGGGGTGGCGATTTCCGCCAAGCGGGGAGAGGGTCTGGACGTGCTGCGCCGGCGCCTGCTGGCCCTCGCGGGCTGGCAGCAATCCGGTGATGGTTTGTTCATGGCGCGCGCACGTCACCTGCAGGCACTGGCGCTGGTGGACGACCATCTGGTGCAAGCCGATGCCTTGCTCGCCGCCCGCGCCGAGCACCTGGACCTGCTGGCCGAAGAGCTGAGGCTGGCACAACGGGCCCTGGGCGAGATCACCGGTGAGTTCACCGCCGACGATTTGTTGGGCGAGATCTTTTCGCGTTTCTGCATCGGAAAGTAGACCGGCAGCGCCGCCCGGGACGCTGCGAATGCCGCTCGGCGGTGCAGATGTAAACACAGGTAATTACAGCTTGCGTGGGGGCGTGGGGCGCGGGTATCTTGACGCGATGCATGTCACACCACCGACATCTCTTCGCTTCGACATCAAGGGCCTGGCCGAGTCCATGCGGCACAGCAGCGCCCTGGACGCGGTGCCCCTGAACCTCACCGACATGCAGTGGCCCATGTTGGCCAACTACCTGCAGCCTGTGGTCTTGCAGCAGGGTCAGGTGCTGATCGAACAAGGGGTGAAGGACCGCACGGTTTACTTTGTCGAGAGCGGCACGCTCACCGTGCACTACGAAGACGACAAGGAGCGCGTTCGCATCGCGGTGGTGGGCTCCGGCTCGTTGCTTGGTGAGGGCGCTTTTTTCAGTCACCTCCCCCGCAGCGCCACGGTGCACGCCGGCAGCGACTGCCGTCTGTGGTGCATGACCCCGCTGCGTTTTCGTGAACTCTCAACCCGCCATCCCGAGGTGGCGCTGGAACTGACGGTGGCGATGTCGGCCGTGCTGGCGCGCCGCATGTACAACAAACCCAAACGGGTGGCGGTCACCTGATGCCAGTGGCTGTGCGGTGAGCGGTCATTCGCCCGAGCAGCACCGGATTCACGCCGCACTTCCGACCCATTCTGTTTCTGGCTTTCTGCATACTTTGACCATGTCCTTCATGAGCTGGCTGCAAGCCAAAAAAACCAATGGGTCGGGCAAAGGGCGTCTGGCGCGAGCGCGCAAGTCGTTCGGCCAGACCACGCTGCCCCTGATCTCGCCCCGCAAGGGCCGTCGCATCCTGCGACGCGAGCAGTTGTTCGGTGTGGTGCGCGAGTCGCTCATTCGCGCCGGGGTGCTGTCCACCAGCTACGAATTCAAGGTGCTCACGCTGGACGCCAACGGAGACTGCTTTCTGGTCCTGATCGATCTGGCGCTGCCCGCCGACGGCATGCCCGACGAGTACCTGCTCGAGATCGAGCGCTGGATCCAGCAAAGCGCCAAGGCCCGCCACGGCATGCTCGTGCGTTCGGTGTATTGGCGCCGCCGCGCCACCCACGATCAGGTGGGTGTGGCCCTGCGCGCCGCGGTGTCGGCGCAGACCCGCCGCGATGCCGAGGTTTTCAATCCCACGGCCATTCCCAAGCCCAACATCGATTCGTCACACGCGCCCATGCAGGCGCTGGGCGATGACGAAGTGGCGGCTTTCCGTGAGGTCCTGCAGTCTGCGGCGAAGCCGGCTTACCCGTCACCCGACGAAGCCAAACTGCCGGTGCCGGAGTCGCACAGCGACTTTGCCGCCCTGAGCGAAACGCAGCACGGCAAGCTCTGACCCTTCTCTGTCGACACGCGACGCTCAGTGTCCCGCGAAGTCGACCAGGGTGAAGAGCTTCAGGCCGGATTCCTTGAGCTTCTGTGAACCGCCCAGCTCGGGCAGGTCGACGATGGCCGCGCCCTCCATCACCTCGGCACCGAGTTTCTCGAGCAAGCGCCGCCCGGCCATCATGGTGCCGCCGGTGGCGATCAGGTCGTCGATCAACACCACCTTGTCGCCGGCCTTGACCGCGTCGGTGTGCAGCTCCACCGTGGCGCTGCCGTACTCCAGCTCGTAGGTTTCCTCCACGGTGGTGAACGGCAGCTTGCCCTTTTTGCGGATCGGCACAAAGCCCACACCCAGTTCGTAGGCGAGCACCGATCCGATGATGAAACCGCGCGCATCCAGCCCGGCCACCACGGTGGGCTTGAGGGCCGGGTCCATGTAGCGGTGCACAAAGGCGTCGATCAGCACACGAAACACATGCGGGTCTTGCAGCAGCGGTGTGATGTCGCGGAACTGCACGCCGGGCGCCGGCCAGTCGGGCACGGTGCGGATGTGGGCTTTGAGGAAGGCGGAGGTGTCCATGGGCGTGGGGTCGTGAGGGTGTGGCCCATTATCGATGGCGCAAAAAAAACCCCGGCGCGAAGGCCGGGGCAGGAGACCATGGCGACCCTGTCAGGCCATGGGTTTGAACTGGTAACCGCTGCCGGATGCCTCCAGCGTGCCGAGTGCGGGGAACGGAAAGTGGAAACCACCCATGGCCATCTTGTCCTTCACCAGCGTGTCGAAGATGCGGCGACGGGTCTGGCGTGCCATCTCGGCGTCCATGTCGAAGGCCACGGCCCAGTCGGGGCTGCGGGCGAACAACGAGGGCACGTTGGTCACATCGGCGGTGTACATGAACGACTGTCCCTCAGAACGGACAGTGAACACCGCCATGCCCGGCGTGTGGCCGAATGCGGCCGACGACTGGATGCCCGGGGCGAGTTCGGCGCCGGGCTCGAACCGCACCAGACGGTCGGCCGGGATCTTGCCGAACACGTTGCGGGCGTTCTGGAAACCACCCTGGGCGGCGGGCGGCGCAGCGGCCATCTTGGCGTCGTCCATCCAGAAGGCCATCTCCGTGGTGGGCACGTGGATCCTGGCTTTGGGAAACATCAGCGAGCCGTCCTTCTTGACCAGGCCGTTGATGTGGTCGCCGTGGAAATGGCTGATGACCACGTGGTCGATGTCCTCGGGCTTGTACCCAGCGGCGGCCATGTTGGTCGCCAGACGACCGGTGGTCGGTGGGCCGTTGTCGGCAAAACCGGTGTCGATCAGGAACTTGGTGTTGCCGCTGACGATGAGGTAGGGCGTGAACGGGATGTCCACGTAGTCGGTCGACAGGTTTTGCGACGCGAGCATGGCCTTGACCTGCTCCAGCGGCGCGTTGCGCACGAACTCTTCACCCAGCGGGCGGCGCAGCGCGCCGTCGTTGATGGCAATGATCTCCATCGCACCCAGCTTCATCTTGCGGAACCCTGGCGTCGGCAGCACCGGCGCGCCGAAGTTGGGGGTGTTTTGCGAGAACACGGACGAGAAGGTCAGCGCAGACGCGCCAGCCACGCCTGCGCCCAGGAACAAACGGCGATCCATCATGAAAACTCTCCGGGTGGGGGGTTGAAAAACCGTGAGCATACATACTGAACGGTCACAACTCATACCCGAGACTCTGAATGCCCACTCACCGTTCGGGGATTTCACCGGTGCGGCGTGGGAGGGGGATCAACCCGAGAGCAGCTTGTCTTCGGCCAGCGCCAGCGCCGGCGCCTTGCCGCTGATCACAAGCGTGTCGCCGCCCTGGAGCACCGTCTCATCCGTCAGCGTCGCAGGCATGCCGCTGGCGTGGCGCAGGCTGACCACCCGCACGCCCACCGCGTGCAGTGCCAGGCTCTCCAGCGTCTTGCCCACATTGCGCCCCGCCGCTGGCAGGGTCACCGTGTTCAGTCGCTCGTGGTCGATTTCGTCGGCGCCGCTGTCGTCGGCACCGTGGAAGTAACCGCGCAGCAGGTTGTAGCGCGCGTCCCGCTGGTCCTGCACCACCCGGATCACGCGGCGCATGGGCACACCCACCAGTGCCAGCGCATGGCTGGCCAGCATGAGGCTGGCCTCGATGGCCTCGGGCACGACCTCGGTGGCGCCGGCCGTGCGCAGCTTTTCCAGGTCGGTGTCGTCCACTGTGCGCACCACCACCGGCACGTTCACCGCCTGCTCGTGCGTGTGGCGCAAGACCTTGAGCGCGCTGGGCGTGTCCAGATAGGTGATGACCACCGCGCTGGCGCGGTGCAGGCCCGCGGCCATGAGCGCCTGCAGCCGTGCGGCATCGCCAAACACCACCGAATGACCGGCGGCGGCGGCCTGGCGCACGCGGTCGGGGTCCAGGTCGAGCGCCATGTAGGGAATGCTCTCGGCTTCGAGCAGGCGCGCCAGGTTTTGCCCGCAGCGGCCGTAGCCGCAAATGATCACGTGCTTGTCGGCGTTGATGGCCTTGCGCGCGATGCTGGTCATCTGCACCGACTGCATCAGCCAGTCGCTGCCCACCAGGCGTGTGACTGTTGCGTTGGCGTACAGGATGACGAAGGGCGTGGCCAGCATCGACAGCACCATCGACGCCAGGATGGGGTTGAACAGCGCCGGCGGAATCAGGTTGTTGTTGCCGGCCAGGGTGAGCAGCACCAGGCCGAACTCGCCGGCCTGCGCAAGGTACAGGCCGGTGCGCAGCGCCACGCCCATGGGCGCACCGAGCATGCGCGTGAGCCCGGTGATGAGCGCCAGCTTGAAGCCCACCGACAGCGACAGCAACAGCAGCACCAGTGGCCAGCGGTCGAACACCAGGCGCCAGTCCAGCATCATGCCGATGGTGATGAAGAACAGGCCCAGCAACACGTCGTGGAAGGGGCGGATGTCGGTTTCCACCTGGTGCTTGAACTCGGTTTCCGAAATCAGCATGCCGGCCACAAAGGCGCCCAGCGCCAGCGAGAGGCCGGCGTGTTCGGTCAGCCAGGCCAGGCCCAGTGTGATCAGCAGCAGGTTGAGCATGAAGAGCTCGTCGCTCTTGCGCCGCGCCACCAGCGTGAGCCACCAGCGCATCACTTTCTGGCCGCCGGTGAGCAGCAGCCCCAGCAGCACGATGGCCTTGAGCGTGGCCCAACCCAGCGCGGGCAGCAGGTCTTCGGGCGCGGCGGCCAGCGCCGGGATGAGCACCAGCAAGGGCACGACGGCCAGATCCTGGAACAGCAGGATGCCCAACACGCGTTTGCCGTGCTCCGACTCCAGCTCCAGCCGCTCGGCCACCAGCTTGATCACGATGGCCGTGCTGCTCATGGCCATCACGCCGCCCAGCGCCAGCGCGGTCTGCCAGCTGATGTCCCACCAGGTGGGCAAGAGCACAGTCAGCGCCAGCGACGCCAGGGTCGTGATCAGCACGGTGAGCACCACCTGCGAGAGACCCAGGCCGAACACCAGGCGCTTCATCGCGCGCAGCTTGGGCAGGCTGAACTCCAGGCCGATCACGAACATGAGGAAGACCACGCCGAATTCCGCCAGATAGCGGATGCCGCTGGAATCCTGTGCCAGCGCCAGCGCGTTGGGCCCGATCAGCACGCCCACCACCAGATAGCCCAGCATGGGCGGCAGGCGCAGGAACCGGCAAGCCACCACGCCCAGCACCGAGGCCAGCAGATACAGGAGCGCGATGTCGAGCGAGGTCATGCGGCATGTTAACGGCCGGTGCTCTTGCGGCGGGGGCGGCACTGCCGACAGACCCACGGCGATAATCCAGCCATGACCCTGCCCGCCACCTTTGATGCCGCCCGCGCCCTGGCGATGGCCCGTGAGACGCTGAGCATCGAGGCGCAGGCCGTGACAGCCATGGCCCTGCGCGTGAACGACAGCTTTGCCACCGCCGTGGCCACCATGTTGTCGTGCAGCGGCCGTGTGGTCGTCATGGGCATGGGCAAAAGCGGCCACATCGGCCGCAAGATCGCCGCCACGCTGGCCTCCACCGGCACACCCGCGCAATTTGTGCACCCCGCCGAAGCCAGCCATGGCGACCTGGGCATGGTCACCGCCGCCGACGTGGTGCTGGGCATCAGCAACAGCGGCGAGAGCGAAGAACTCACCGCCATCCTCCCGCTCATCAAGCGCATGGGCGTGCCACTGATCGCGCTCACCGGGCGGTCCGGTTCCACGCTGGCGCGCCACGCGCTCGCCGTGCTGGACAGCTCGGTCGACAAGGAGGCCTGTCCACACAACCTGGCCCCAACCGCCAGCACCACCGCTCAACTGGCCATGGGCGACGCGCTCGCCGTGGCCTTGCTCGATGCGCGCGGCTTCAAGGCCGATGACTTTGCCCGCTCGCATCCCGGTGGCGCGCTCGGGCGCAAGCTGCTCACCCATGTGAGCGACGTGATGCGCAGCGGGGACGACGTGCCGCGCGTGAGCCCAGAGGCCAGCCTGATGGAGCTCATGGGCGTCATCAGCGCCAAGGGACTGGGCATGAGCGCGGTGGTCGACGCCGACGACAACGTGCTCGGCATCTTCACCGACGGCGACCTGCGCCGCCTGATTGAAAAGACCGGCAGCAGCGCCGACCTGCGCACCCTGCGCGCGGTCGACGTGATGCACGCCCAGCCGCGCACCGTGCGGGCCGACGCGCTCGCGGTGGAAGCCGCCGGCGTGATGGAAGCCAGCCGCATCACCAGCGTGCTGGTGGTCGATGCGCAGGGTCGTCTCATCGGTGCGCTCAACACCAACGACCTGATGCGTTCGAAAGTGATCTGAATGAACGCCTTGCCCGCCCTGCGCCCGGCGCTGAACTTCGCACCCGACCTGCTGCTGCAGGCGCAGGGCATCCGCGTGGTGTTCCTTGATGTGGACGGTGTGCTCACCGACGGCGGCCTGTACTTCAGCGAGTCGGGCGAAACCCTCAAGCGCTTCCACACCCTGGACGGGCACGGCATCAAGCTGCTGCAGCGCGCCGGCATCACGCCGGCGGTGGTGACCGGCCGCGACTCGGCGGCGCTGCGCGCGCGCCTGAAGGCCCTGGGCGTGGCACACGCGCGCTTCGGCACCGAAGACAAGTGCCCCGCCGCCGAAGAGATCCTGGCCGAACTGGGCCTGGACTGGTCGGCCGCCGCCGCCATGGGCGACGACTGGCCCGACCTGCCCATGCTGCGCCGCGCCGCCCTGGCCTGCGCGCCCTCCACCGCCCATGCCGAGGTGCTGGCCGTGGCGCACCACGTCACCACCCGCCTGCCCGGTGCGGGTGCCGTGCGCGACCTGTGCGACCTGCTGCTCGTGGCCAGTGGTGTCTATGCCCGCGAACTCGAAGCGGCGGCCCGATGAGTCCGTCCGACCCGCTGGACTTTCTGGACACGGTTGATCTGACCGAGCCCGCCGCCCGGCTGCCCAAGCGCAAACCCAAGCTGCTGGACCGCATCTCCATCTACCTGCCCGTGATGCTCATGGGCCTGTTGGCGCTGGCGTCGTATTGGCTGTTGCGCGCCACACCGGCACCAGAAGCGCCGCAGGCAGCACGCCCGGTGAGCAGCGAGCCCGACTATTTCATGCGCGGTTTTTCGGTCAAGGCCTTCGATGCCGACGGTTCGCTCAAATCGGAAGTGCTGGGCGACGAAGCGCGGCACCACCCCGACGACGACCGCATCGAAATCGACAACGCGCGCATCCGCAACATCGGCCCCGAAGGCCGGCCCACCGTGGCCACGGCGAAGCTCGTCACCACCAACGCCGACAACAGCCAGTTCATCCTGCAGGGTGACGCCGTGGTGGTGCGCGAAGCCGCCGTCGGGCCGGACGGCGAGACCTTGCCCCGGCTGGAATTCCGGGGCGAGTACCTCAAGGTGTTCGTCGACCCCGAACGGGTCATCTCCGACCAGCCGGTCACCCTGCTGCGCGGCACCGACCGCCTGGTCGCCAACTCGCTCGACTACCGCGGCGACACCGGCGTGGCCGATTTCAAGGGCCGGGTGAAGGCCCAGCTGATTCCCCGCTGAGCGCCATGTCGAACCCACATTCCCCAGCGCCATTGGCATTCATCACCGGCGCTTCCAGCGGCATCGGCCAGGCCCTGGCGGCCCGCTTTGCCCGCAGCGGCTACCGGCTCGCCCTGGTGGCGCGGCGCACCGCCGACATGCAGGCCTTTGCCGATGCCCACGGCTGGGGCCCCGACCGCTGCCGCGTCTATGGTGCCGATGTGGCCGACATCCAGAGCATCGTGGCCGCGGGGCAGGCGTGCCTGGCAGCACAGGGCGTGCCCGACGTGGTGGTGGCCAACGCGGGTGTGAGCATCGGCATGGACACGCGCGAACGCGACGACCTGGACGTGATGGCACGCACCTTCGCACTCAACAACACCGGTGTGGCCGCCACCTTCCACCCGTTCGTGGCGGCCATGGCCGCGCGCGGCAGCGGCGCGCTGGTGGGCATCGCCAGCGTGGCCGCCATCCGCGGCCTGCCCGGGCACGGCGCGTACTGCGCGAGCAAGGCTGCCGTGGTGGCGTATTGCGAGAGCTTGCGTGGTGAACTGCGCGGCAGTGGCGTGTCGGTGGTGACCTTGTTGCCCGGCTACGTGGACACCCCGCTGACGCGCGAGAACCGCTATGCCATGCCGTTCCTGTTGAGCCCGGAGACCTTTGCCGACCGGGCGTTTGATGCCATCGTGGGCGGCGTGAGCTACCGCGTGATTCCGTGGCAGATGGGCGTGGTGGCCAAGTTGCTGCGCCTGTTGCCCAACGCCTGGTTCGATCGCGCCCTGGCGGGTCGAGCGCGCAAGCACCGCCAAGGCGGGGGCAAGAGCGACGCTTGACTAGACCGCTTTTGCAGCGCCCATGAAAAAAGCCCTGGGGCCATGCCGCAGGGCTTTTTGTCCTGGCTGATCAGCGAATCCTCAGACTCGCTGCATCGAGCTGATCGGGTAGTCGATCAGTAGCCGCCACGGCCACCGCCGCCGCCGCCACCTTCACGACGGCCACCGCCACCGCCGCCACCACCGTAGGGGCTGCGGAAGCCGCCGTCGCTGCCGCCACCGCCGCCGCCACCACCGTAGCCGCCGCCGCCACTGCGGCCGCCGCCGAAGCCGCCGCCACCGGAGCGGGGAGGACGGGCTTCCATCGGACGGGCTTCGTTCACCACCAGGCTGCGACCGCCCAGGGACTGGCCGTTCATGCCTTCAACAGCGGCTTGCGCTTCGGCATCGTTGCCCATTTCGACAAAGCCGAAACCTTTGGAACGGCCGGTATCGCGCTCCATCATGACTTTGGCGCTGTTGACCGAGCCATAAGCGCTGAATGCTTGCTGCAGGTCTTCGTCGCGGACGGTGTATGGCAGGTTGCCAACGTACAGTTTGTTGCCCATGTTCGGGACTCCTAATAACACTGATGAAAATAGCGATGGAGCCCCGTTAGCACACAAAACCTGTAGCACGCGAAACCGACCGATCACTTGTCAGAACGAGCGCCCTGGGCGCTCGCCAGAGGATTATGCGCGCAGCGCCGCGAAAACAGTAACTATTTTTCAGGACGCTCCCGCCCCTTTTGGCCCCGACGCGGCTGAACAACACCGAGCTCAAGACGAGGGGCGGCGACGGTAGATCAGGTGATAGGCCAGGCCCACGAGGACGCTTCCGCCCATCAGATTGCCGGCGATCACCGGCAGCAGGTTGCCCGCCATGCCCGCCCAGGTCACCGCGTTGGCGCCGGCGCTGTCGGAAGCCTGAACCAGCATGGCCAGGGGAAACAGGTACATGTTGGCGATGCTGTGCTCGAACCCGGCCGCCACAAAGGTGGTGACGGGAAACACCACGGCAATGGCCTTGTCGACCACACTGCGCCCCGCCATCGCCATCCAGACGGCCAGGCACACAAGCACGTTGCACAGCATCCCGCGAAAGAACGCCTCGGACCACGGCAGGGCTTGTTTGGCCAACGCGATGCGCACCACCTGTTCCCCGATCGCGCCACCGTTCATGGCGGTGTGGCCGCTCGCATGCACGAGCAATGCGAGCCCTGCGGCACCCACGAAATTGGCGGCACAGACCAGCAGCCAGTTGCGCAACAGCTCGCGGGTGCTGATCTGCCGGTCGGCCCAGGCCATGGCCAGCAGGTTGTTGCCGGTGAAGAGTTCGGCGCCGGCCACCACCACCAGCATCAGCCCAAGCGAAAACACCAGGCCACCGAGCAGCTGCCCGGTGGCAAAGCCCAGGCCCGGGTCGGATTTGACGATCACGAAGAACAGCGAGCCCAAGCCGATGAAGGCGCCGGCCAGAACGCCCAGCAGGCACAGTGGCAGCGTGGCCATGCGCGCCTTGGCCACGCCCACACTTTCCACGCGCTGGGCCACTTCGCGCGGCGCATAGGCATCGAGTCCGTAGAGTTCCGACATGGCGGGTGGAGGTGTTGGGAGCCGCGGGATCGGGCGCTTCAATTTATACTGTCAAATGACAGCGCCGATTTGTTCCGAATTGCGGGCGCTTTAAAAATGCCGCTAAAGAAGAGACTCCTGGTCCAGCTTCCCGGTCTCGCTCTTGGCGGCATCGGGATTTTTTTCGGGCGCGCGCCGCCCACAGGACACCAGATTGATCGTCACGCCCCAAACGTTCCGGTTCACCGAACCGCTGCCGCTGCGCAGCGGCGCCAGCCTGCCCGCCTACGAACTCGTGGTGGAGACCTACGGCACCCTCAACGCCGAGCGCTCCAACGCGGTCCTCATCTGCCACGCGCTCAATGCATCGCACCATGTGGCGGGCCGGCACGCCGACGAACACGGCAAGCCGATGCCGCGCAGCGAAGGCTGGTGGGACAACATGATCGGACCCGGCAAGCCGGTGGACACCGAGCGCTTCTTCGTGATCGGCGTGAACAACCTGGGCTCGTGTTTCGGCTCCACTGGCCCCACCCACATCAACCCGGCCACGGGAGCGCCCTGGGGTGCGGACTTTCCGGTGGTCACGGTGGAAGACTGGGTGGACGCGCAGGCACGGCTGCTCGACGCCATGGGCATCCAGACCCTGGCCGCCGTGATGGGTGGCAGCCTGGGCGGCATGCAGACCCTGAGCTGGACCCTGCAGTACCCCGACCGTGTGCGCCACGCGGTGGTGGTGGCCAGCGCGCCCAACCTCACGGCCGAGAACATTGCTTTCAATGAGGTGGCGCGCCGCGCCATCGTGACCGACCCCGATTTCCATGGCGGCCACTACCTGCGCGAGGGCACCCTGCCCCGGCGCGGCCTGCGCATCGCCCGCATGATCGGCCACATCACGTACTTGAGCGACGACGTGATGAACGAGAAGTTTGGACGCAGCCTGAGGTCGAGCAACGACGCCGATCCGACAGCGGCGGCCGAACTGGCCTACCGCTACACCACCCAAGATGTGGAGTTCCAGATCGAGAGCTATCTGCGGTACCAAGGCGACAAGTTCAGCGAGTACTTCGATGCGAACACCTACCTGCTCATCACCCGCGCGCTGGACTACTTCGACCCCGCGCGCGAGCACGACGGCAATCTGAGTGCCGCGCTGGCGAAGGCGCGCGCAAAGTTCCTGCTGGTGAGCTTCACCACCGACTGGCGCTTCTCGCCCAAGCGCAGCCGCGAAATCGTCAAGGCCTTGCTGGAGAACCGGCGCGACGTGAGCTACGCCGAGATCGATGCGCCGCACGGGCACGACGCCTTCTTGCTCGACGATCCGCGCTACCTCAACGCGGTGCGCGCCTACTTTGACCAGACCATCGCGGGAGGTTTGACATGAGCGATACCCGCCTGATGGAATCCATCGCCCGCCTCGTGCCGCCCGGCTCGCGCGTGCTCGACCTGGGCTGCGGCGACGGCGCCATGCTGGCCCACCTGCAGGCCACGCGCGCCTGCAGCGGCTATGGGGTGGAAATCGACGACGCCAAGGTGCTGGCCTGTGTGCGCCGCGGTGTGAACGTGCTGCAACTCAACCTGGAAGACGGGTTGAGCACCTTCGGCGACAACGCCTTTGACGTGGTGCTGCAGATCGACACGCTGCAACACCTGCGCAACGCCGAGACCATGTTGCGCGAAACCGCGCGGGTAGGCCGCATCGGCGTGGTGGCGTTTCCCAACTTTGCCCATTGGCCCAACCGGCTGGCCGTGGTGCAGGGCCGCATGCCCGTGACCAAGCGCCTGCCTTACCAGTGGTACGACACGCCCAACATCCGCGTGGGCACGCACGCCGACTTCGAGGTGCTGGCCCGGCGCAACGGTCTGACCATCGAGAAAAGTTTCGGCCTGCACGAGGGCGAAGAAGTGCACCGCTGGCCCAATCTCATGGCCAGCACGGCCGTCTTCAGGTTCACGACCTGAGCCGGTTCAGGCGCGCGCGGCCTCCCGCGCCGCGTCGGCTGCAAAGTCGCCTTCGATCCGCTGGTCCGCGGTGATCGACGGGTAGACCTCGGCAAACACGGTCCGGATCTGCTCCAGTGGCAGATCGTCGAAGCTGCCGTGATCGTTCACGTACTCCATGTGCTGGCGGCCCGCGCGGTCGAACGCGTGGTACAGCGAATCGTGCACGCCGTCGAACTCGAGCGGCAGCAGGCCGAACTTGTCGCACAGCTCGATGTTGAAGGCCGGCGTGGCCTTGCGCCAGGCGCCCTCGATCCACAACTCGGTGTAGCCATGCCAGGCGAAGACGTCGGTCTTCATGGTCTGGCGCAGCTTTTCGGTGGAGAGGTGGTTCTTCACGTCGGCAAACCCCAGCCGCGCCGGAATGCCTGCCGCACGCGCCACCGCTGCCAGCAGCACCGCCTTGGGCACACACCAGCCGAAGCCTTGCGCCAGCACGGTGCTGGCGGTCATGCCGTGGTCGGACAGGTCGATGCGGTAGGGGTCGTAGCGCACCTGGTCGCGCACCGCGAGGTAGAGCGCCACCGCCTTTTCCCGGTCGTCTGCGCCTTGCGCATGGGTCTGCGCAAACGACACGACGGCGGGGTGGTCGCTGTTGATCTGGGGCGTGGCTGACAGGTGTTGGGGCGTGGGGCGGGCGGTGGGCATGGGTGCAAGTTAGCAGACACCGCGGATCGCTGGCGACGCGTGCGGGACTGAACGCCAAGGCGCACACCGCCGACCTGTTGTTTGCACTTAAGTACTGCGTCGCGCCTCAAGCAGCGGGAATGGACACGCTTTGTCCGCTTTTTTCCGACTTCAGCCCGCGCCCGGCCGGCCGATATTCCATGGACCAACCCGAAAAACCGAGGACCAACCCATGGACATGCGCAACGAAGCCAGCCACATCGCCCGCCACGACAGCGCCCGCGCAGCGGCCGCCCAAAAGGCCAGCGCCGAATTCCTGACCTTCCGTCTGGGCGGCGAGGAGTACGGCATCGACATCCTGCGTGTGCAGGAGATCCGCTCTTATGAAGAGCCCACCCGCATCGCCAACGCGCCCTCGTTCATCAAGGGCGTGGTCAACCTGCGCGGTGTGATCGTGCCGGTGGTGGACCTGCGCATCAAGCTCGGTTGCGACAAGGTGGAATACAACGGCTTCACCGTCGTGATCGTGCTCAATGTGCACGGCCGCGTGGTCGGTGCGGTGGTCGATTCGGTGTCGGACGTGCTTGAACTTGCTGGCGAGCTGATCAAGCCCGCACCGGAGATGAACACCAACGTGGACACCAGCTTCATCACCGGCATCGCCAGCGTGGGTGAACGCATGCTGATCCTGATGGACATCGAAGCCCTCATGTCGAGCACCGACATGGGCCTGATGGACACCACCCAGTCCCTTCAGTAAGCGCGCCGGCGGCAGCGCTTCCTTTTTCATTTTTGCAGGAGACACATCATGTTCAACCGCCTCAAGATCGGCCAACGCCTGACGCTCGGCTTCGCCAGCGTGCTCGTGCTGCTGGTGGCACTCACGGCCCTGGCCTGGACCAGCCTGCAGGCCGCGCATGAGGCCACTGCAAAAGTGATCGAGATGGAGCACCGTTCTTCGGCGATGGAGGAGTGGCTGGCGAGCACCCGCCTGAACATCAACCGCGTGCTCGGCGTAGCCAAGTCGGGTGCGAATCCGGAGGTGGACGCCTACTTCAAACCCCTGATCGCTCAGACCACCGAGCGCATCAACGAGGTACAGAAAGATCTCGACGCCGCGATCACCAGTGAGCGAGGTAAGGCCTTGCTCAAGGACATCTCCGAGCGTCGCGCCGAATACATTGCCGTGCGCAAGACCTACTTCGACACACTCAAGGCTGGCGACACCGCGGTGGCGGCGCAGCAGCTGGATACGGCGCTGTTGCCGGCGGCCAACCGCTACACCGACACCATGGGGGAACTGCAGAAGTACCAGCGCGAGCTGGTCACGGCGGCCGTGGCCGCCTCTGAACAGACAGTCAACCGCCAGTCGATGTCCATGTTGGCCCTGGCGGCGCTGGCTGTTGTGCTGGCCTCGCTGGTGGCGTGGCGCATCACGGTGTCGGTCACCGCACCGTTGCACGAGGCCGTGGGCATTGCTTCGGCGGTGGCTGCGGGCGACCTGAACGGTCACGTGCAGACCACCCGCAAGGACGAACTCGGCGACCTGCTCCACGCGTTGGCGGCAATGAAGACCTCGCTGATCCAGACTGTGGGCCAGGTGCGCAGCGCCACCGACAGCATCAACACCGCGTCGTTTGAGATTGCCTCGGGCAACCAGGACCTGAGCGCGCGCACCGAACAGGCGGCGAGCAACCTGGAAGAGACCGCGGCGAGCATGGAACAACTCACCAGCACCGTGCGCCAGAGTGCGGACGCTGCGCGCCAGGCCAACCAGCTGGCCGCCAGCGCCGCGGAGATCGCCGTGCGCGGTGGTCAGGTCGTGGGCCAGGTGGTCACGACCATGGACGAGATCAACCACAGCAGCAAAAAGATCAGCGACATCATCGGTGTCATCGACGGCATTGCTTTCCAGACCAACATCCTGGCCTTGAACGCCGCGGTGGAAGCGGCGCGCGCCGGCGAACAGGGCCGGGGCTTCGCGGTGGTGGCCGGAGAAGTGCGCAACCTCGCGCAGCGCAGCGCCGAGGCGGCCAAGGAAATCAAGACCCTGATCGGAGCCAGCGTGGACCGCGTGGAAGCGGGCTCCCGGCTGGTGGCCGACGCGGGCCAGACCATGAGCGAGATCGTGGGTTCGGTGCAGCGCGTCTCCGACATCATTGGCGAGATCACGGCGGCCGCTGGCGAGCAGAGCGACGGCATTGGCCAGGTGAACGTGGCGGTGACGCAGCTTGACCAGATGACGCAGCAGAACGCCGCGCTGGTGGAAGAGAGCGCGGCGGCGGCCGAGAGCCTGAAAGACCAGGCCAGCCGTTTGACCGAAGTCATCAAGATCTTCCGCATCGACGCTGCGCATGCCTACAGCGCCCCGGCCGCGGCTGCGGCGGTGGCGGCCAAGCCGGCCAGCACCTTCAAGCCGGTGGCTCACAAGCCTGCCAGCCTCAAACCCGCCAACCTCGCCTTGGGCGCCCCCAAGGTGGTGGCCTCCAAGGCGGCTGCACCCTCCGAGCCGTCGCGTCCAGCGGCGGCCCCGGTGGCTGCGCGCCCTGCGCCCGCTGCCCGACCCGCGGTGGCCGCCGGCGCCGAAGGCGACTGGGAAAGTTTCTGATCTGCGACCCGATACAAGAAGACAAACCATGCAAGCCTTGATGCGACAGTTCTCCATCCGCACCCGAATGATGGGCGCCATCGGCGTCGTTCTGGTCCTGCTGACCATGATCGGCGGCGCCGGCCTGTGGGGCATGAACCGCCTGCACGCCCTCAGCGTGGAGTTTGTCGATCACGCCTTTGAAGAGACGCTGACCTTGTCGCGTCTGCAAGTGGCGCTGGGCGACATGGGCCGGTTCGAGAAGGACATGATCATCGGCTATGAGAAGCCCGAGGAAGTGGCCAAGGCCAAGACCCAGTGGCAGGGCGCGCGCGACGCGGCCCTGCAGCAGATGGACCACATGCTGGAGGGCGAAGAAGACGGCGACAACACCGTGGTGCGCGAGATGAAGGACCAGCTCACGGCCTACGGCAACGCGGTGGAGCCGGTCACGCGCCAGCTGGCCGACAACGGCTACGACACCGCCACCGTGGCCAACCGCATGCTGGCGCGCGCGCACGAGCAGTACGCCGGCATCCTGGTCAACCTCAAGCGGGTGGAAGAGGTGCTCAAGGTGGAGGCCGCCACCCTGCAGCTGGAAGAGAAAGACATCAACGCCCAGATCCTGCTGATCTTCGGCATTGCCGTGGCGCTGGCCGCGCTGATCGTGGTGCCCACGACGCTGTCCAACATGCAGAGCATCTGCCAGCCGCTGGATGAAGCGCAGCGCGTGGCCACAGCCATCACCAACGGCGACCTGACCCAGACGGTGCACGTGGTCGGCAAGGACGAACTTGCGGCCCTCATGCAGGCCCTGGGCGGCATGCAGGCCTCGCTCTCGCGCATCGTGGGCGAGGTGCGCAACAGCACCGACAGCATCGGCACCGCCAGCGAAGAAATCGCCAGCGGCAACCAGGACCTGAGCGCTCGCACCGAGCAGGCCGCGAGCAACCTGCAACAGACGGCGGCCAGCATCGACCAGATCAACAGCACCGTGCGGCAGAGTGCCGACTCGGCGCGCCAGGCGACGCAGATGGCGGTGGTCAATGCCGAGGTGGCTGTGCGCGGCGGCCAGGTGGTGAGCCAGGTGGTCACCACCATGAACGAGATCAACCAGAGCAGTCAGAAGATCGGCGACATCATCGGCGTCATCGATGGCATTGCGTTCCAGACCAACATCCTCGCGCTCAACGCCGCGGTGGAAGCGGCGCGCGCCGGCGAGCAGGGCCGCGGCTTTGCCGTGGTGGCGGCCGAGGTGCGCAGCCTTGCCCAGCGCAGCGCGCAGGCCGCCAAGGAGATCAAGGTGTTGATTGAAGCCAGCGTTGGCAAGGTCGAGACCGGTTCTCGCCTGGTGACCCAGGCCGGCAGCACCATCAGCGAGATCGTGGCCAACGCCGAAAAGGTCTCTGCCTTCATCAGCGACATCACCACCGCCGCCCAGGAGCAATCGCAAGGCATTGGCCAGGTCAACGCCGCCGTGAGCCAGCTCGACCAGATGACGCAGCAGAACGCCGCGCTGGTGGAACAAAGTGCGGCTGCGGCCGAGAGCCTGAAGGACCAGGCCAGCCGCCTGGCCGGGGTCGTGCGGGTGTTCCGCCTGGCGGGTTCGGCACACGCCTGAGGCCCCTGACGCGATTGACCAGCTTGGGCAGGAGCGGCAGGGGGATGCCGCTCTGCCTATACTGTTCCGGGTAACGCCCCGGTCTTCGCGGGGCGCCCGCTGGAGACTGCCGCATGAACGCCCGCCTGCCCCACGCACTGCCCCCGCTCGATCCCCTGGCCTTGCAGGCCCACATCGAATCCGCCTGGCAGCACACCATCATCCCCGAGCTGGTGCGCTACATCGAGGTGCCGGCCAAGTCCCCCGCGTTCGATCCCGACTGGGCCCGCCACGGCCTGCTGGACCGCGTGTTGCGCGGCGCGGCCGACTGGGTGCGAGCGCAGAAGGTCGAGGGCCTCACGCTGGAGGTGATCCAGCTCAACGACGCCCACGGTGTGCCGCGCACGCCGGTGCTGTTCTTTGAAGTGCCCGCTTGCGCCGGCAAAGACGGCACGCCAGCGCCGGCCTCGGGCCAGACCGTGCTGATGTATGGCCACCTGGACAAGCAGCCCGAGTTCACCGGCTGGCGCAGCGACCTGGGCCCCTGGACGCCCAAGATCGACAACGGCAAGCTCTATGGCCGTGGCGGCGCTGACGACGGCTACGCGGTCTACGCCAGCATTGCCGCCCTGCAGGCGCTCAAGGCGCAGGGCGCGGCGCACCCGCGCATCGTCGGCCTGATCGAAACCTGCGAAGAAAGTGGCTCGGGCGACCTGCTGCCCTACGTGGACGCGCTGCGGACACGACTGGGCGATGTCGGCCTGGTGATCTGCCTGGACAGCGGTGCCGGCAACTACGACCAGCTCTGGCTCACCACCAGCCTGCGCGGCATGGCCAGCGGTGTGCTCAAGGTCGAAATCCTCACCGAGGGCATCCACTCCGGTGACGCCTCGGGCCTGGTGCCGTCGAGCTTTCGCATCATGCGGCAGGTGCTGGACCGTCTGGAAGACAGCGCCACCGGCCGCCTGCTGCCGGCCAGCTTCCACTGCGAGGTGCCGGCCGAGCGCGTGGAGCAGGCGCGCGCCACCGCCGCCATCCTCGGCGACGAAATCTACAAACGCTTCCCCTGGGCCCACCACGACTGCGGGGGCTCCACCGTGTTCGCGCTGCCCACCACCACCGACCCGGTGGACGCGCTGCTCAACCGCACCTGGCGGCCCACGCTCTCCGTGACCGGCGCCGACGGTTTCCCCGAGCTGCGCAACGCCGGCAACGTGTTGCGCCCCTACACCGCGTTCAAGCTCAGCCTGCGCCTGCCGCCCCTGGTGGATGCTCCCCAGGCCGTGCAGGAACTCAAGGCCCTGCTGGAAGACAACGCCCCCTACCAGGCCAAGGTGACCTTTGAAGGTGAAGGCGCGGCCAGCGGCTGGAACGCACCGGCCACCACGCCCTGGTTCGAGCAGGCCCTGCAAGACGCCTCGCAGGCGCACTTTGGTGCCGGCTGCGGCACCATCGGCCAGGGTGGCACCATCCCGCTCATGAACATGCTCAGCAAGGGCTTCCCCACCGCGCAGATGATGGTGTGCGGTGTGCTCGGCCCCAAGAGCAACGCACACGGCCCGAACGAATTCCTGCACCTGGACTACGCGCAACGCCTGACCGCCACCGTGGCGCAAGTCATTGCCCGCATGCCCTGAGCACGATCCGTTTCATCACCACCCCAGTGCCGACATGACCGACACGACCCAGGCGCCCTTCACCCTGCGCGACGGCCTCAACGTGGCCTTGTACGACTGGCCGCTGCCGATGCGCCGACGCCCGCGCGGCGTGGTGCTCATCGTGCACGGTCTGGGCGAACACGCCTGGCGTTACGACGCGGTGGCGCGCCGCCTCAACGACTGGGGTTTTGTGGTGCGCGCCTACGACCAGCGCGGCCACGGTGACTCGGGCGGCGCTCAGGGCACGCTGCCCGAGGACGACACACTGCTGGAAGACCTGGACGAGGTGCTGGACGACACGCGTCGCCACATCGCCGAGCCGTGGTCGTGTCCGCTGATCCTCATGGGCCACAGCATGGGTGGCCTGGTGTCGGCCACCTTCGTGCAGCGTGGTCTCGGCAAGGTGGATGGCCTGGTCTTGTCGTCGCCCGCGCTCAATGCCGGCATCGGCGCGCTGCAGCGCAAGTTCATCGGGCTGCTTTACCGCTACGCGCCCAACAAGACCCTGTCCAACGGGCTGGACGCGAGCAAGATCTCGCACAACCCGGCCACCGTGGCGGCCTACGAAAAAGACCGCCGCGTGCACGACCGCATCTCGGCGCGACTGGCGCATTTCATCGACAGCAACGGACCGCGCGTGCTGGCCGCGGCACCCGGCTGGAGCGTGCCCACCTTGCTCATGTACGCGGGCGATGACCACCTGGTGAAACCCGAAGGCAGCCGCGCGTTTGCGGCGGCCGCACCGCGCAACACCGTGCACGCCCAGGCCTTCGAAGGCCTGTACCACGAGATCTTCAACGAGGCCGATCCTTCGGCCGTGTTCGGCACGCTCAAGGCGTGGCTGGACGTGCAGGCCCCGCTGCCCCGGGCCGCCTGAGGCTTTAGCGACGCGGCTGCATCAGGCCGCCGAGCATGCCCATGAGGTCGCCTGGCGCCGGGTTGTCCTGGCCACCGAGCAAGGCGCCGAGTGCACCCAGGCCGTTGTCGGCGGGCACCTGCCCTTGCGGTGTGAGTTGGTCGACGAGGCCGGGCAGGAGATCGGCCAGGGTGGTGGACGCCTGGTCCCGGTTGCCACCGAGCTGGGCCGCAATCATGCCCATGAGATCGGGGCCGAGGGCCTCGCCGAGCTGGTCGGGATTCACCGGCTGGTTGACGCCGGTCCCCACCCAGGATTGCGCTGCCTCACCCAGGCCAGCGGACTGCAGCCTGGCCAGCAGCCCTTTCAGGCCACCTGCGTTGTTGAGCAAGGTGCTCACCAGGGTGATCAGCAGCTGCGGATTCAGCCCGCCTGCAGCGCCCGCCGGGGCGCCACCCGTGCCGCGCTGGGCACCCATGGCGGCTTCGGTGGCCGCGCCGATCAAAGAGTCCAGCAGTCCCATGGCATGTCTCCGTGAAGCCGTTGATTCAATTGAGATTGTGGGCCTGGCGACCGCGCCACGCAAGCCAGACCAGGGCCAGGGCGGTGAGTGCCAGCGGCAGCAATGAACCCAGGTTCAACCACTGCCAGCCCTGCGTGGTCACCAGCGCGCCCGAGGCGAACGAGGTCAGCGCCATGGTGGCGAACACGCAGAAATTGATGGCCGCCTGCGCGCGGTCTTTTTCTTCCGGCCGGTACGACTGCAGCGAGAGCGTGGTGCTGGCGGTGAAGAGGAAGTTCCAGCCCACACCGAGCAGGAACAGGGCGATCAGGAACTGCTGCAGTTCCACGCCCGAGAGTGCAATGGCCACGCAGATCACGTTGAGCGCCACCCCCGTGCCCATGATGCTGAGCACGCCGAACCGTTTGATGAGGTGCCCGGTGAAAAAGCCCGGCGCGAACATGCCGATCACGTGCCATTCGAGCACCAGCGCGGCGTCTTCAAACGGAAATCCGCAGACCTGCATGGCCAGCGGTGTCGCCGCCATCAGCAGGTTCATCACACCATAGCCCAGCGCGGCGCCGGCCGTGGCGACGATGAACACCGGCTGGCGCATGATCACGCTCAACGGTCGGCCCGCGTCGGCGCTGGCGGTTTTGGGTGGCACCGGGGGGAAACGCACAAAAGCCATCACCGCCATGGACACCAGGGCGACCACCGCCAGCGACACATAGGCGCCCACGAACGGCACGTCGAACAGGCTGCGGGTGCGGCTGGCCAGGTTGGGCCCGAGCACCGCGCCCACCAGCCCGCCAGCGAGCACCAGCGAGATGGCTTTTTCGCGGAACGCCGGCGCGCTGAGTTCGGCCGCCGCAAAGCGGTAGAGCTGGCCGTTCGCGCTGTAGTAGCCGGCGATCACGGTGGCGGCCACCAGCAGCCAGAAGTTGTGCGTCATCACCGCCCAGGCACACAACAAGGCCGAGGCCAGCGCCACCAGCAGCCCGATCTGGAACGACACCTTGCGCCCGAACGCACTCTGGGTGCGCGCGACCAGTGGCGTGGACAGCGCTCCACCCACCACGTAGCCCATCACCGGCAGGGTGGCCATCCAGCCCAGCGGCGCGATCGACAGGCCCACCAGACCGTTGATGGCGATGAACACCACGTTGTTGGTGAGAAACAGGCCTTGCGCGGCAGCGAGCAGCCAGAGGTTTTTGTTCATGGGACGGACGCTGTTGCGACGACCAAGGCCGCCAGCGCCGCCGTCTCGGCCCGCAGCACGCGCGGGCCCAGGGTCACGGGGATGAAGCCTGCAGCGCGGGCCTGGGCGTCTTCCTGCGGGTTCAGGCCACCTTCGGGGCCGCTGAGGAAGCACACGGGCGTGTCGCTGGACACCGCCTGCAGGGCTTGGGCGAGCGGCTGTGTGCCATCGGCCAGCGAGAGCAGGCAGCGCAGTTCGGGCGCTGTGGCGTTCACCGGCGGCAGGGCCTTGAGCCAGGTGGCGAAGTCGGCCACGGGTTGGACGGAGGGCAGGCGGTTGCCGCCGCACTGTTCACACGCCGCCATGGCCACCGACTGCCAGTGCGCCTGTTTCTTGGTGGCGCGCTCGCCAGAGAGCCGCAACACGCTGTGCGCGGTGTGCAGCGGCTGCAGACCGGTCACACCGATTTCGGCGGCTTTCTCCACCAGCCAGTCCATGCGGTCGTTGGCGGGCATGCCCATGGCGAGTGTCACGGCGCGGCCCGGTTCGCGTTCGGCTGCGGCGTGGGTGCCGACGGTCACGTCCACGTCGGAGCGGCCCATGCGGGTGATGGTGGCACTCCACTCACCGCCCTCGCCGTTGAAGAGCGTGATGGTCTGCCCGGGTTGCAGGCGAAGCACCTGCACATGGCGCGCGGCGGACGCGGGCAGGCTCAGGCTTTGGCCGGCGTGCAGCGGCGCGGGGCAGTGAAAGCGCGGCATCAGAGGCGCCCGAAGGCGTAGCCGGATGCGGCCTGCAGGCCCTCGACCTCGTCGATCAGTTGCAGGAAGGGGCCCAGCGCCCGGTAGCGGTGCGCGGTGTGGCGGATGTAGCCGATGAAACGCGGCGCATCGGCCAGGTATTTCGGCTTGCCGTCGCGCAGCGTGAGGCGCGCGAAGATGCCGGCCACCTTCAGGTGGCGCTGCAGACCCATCCATTCGACCGAGCGGTAGAAGGCGCCGAAGTCGGCGTGCCAGTCTTCGAAGTCCATCAAGCCGGCCTTGCGCGCCTTTTCCCAATAGCGCACGGTCACGTCGATCACGAAGTCCTCGTCCCAGGTGAGGAAGGCATCGCGCATGAGGCTGGCGATGTCGTAGGTGATGGGGCCGTGCACCGCGTCCTGGAAGTCGAGCACACCGAGCTGCTGGGCGGGCGTCTCACCGGGCTCTCGTGGCAGCATCAGGTTGCGCGGCATGAAGTCGCGATGCACATAGACGCTCGGAGCGTTGAGGTTGTGCGCGACGATCGAGTCGAAGGCCTTCTGCAAGGTGTTGGACTGCGTGGCGTTCAACGCAAACTGTTTGTGCTGCTGCAGGTACCAGTCAGGAAACAACTGCAGTTCGCGGCGCAGCAGGGCTTCGTTGTAGGACGGCAGCACGCCCGGTTTTGATGACAGCTGCCACGCCAGCAGCGCGTCCAGCGCCTGCATGTAGCGTCCGTGATTGGCTTGTGCATTGTCGGGGTCGATGCCGTCGAGCATGGTCCGGTGGCCCAGGTCGCTCAGCAGCATGAAGCCCTGCGGTTCGTCCCACGCCAGCACCTCGGGAACCAGCAGGCCGGCCTCGCGCATGAGCGTCGCCACGTGCACAAAGGGCTGGCAGTTCTCGTGCGCGGGTGGAGCGTCCATCACGATGAGGCTGTGCCCGCCCTGCGTGTCGATGCGCAGGTAACGCCGGAAGCTGGCGTCGGCCGAGGCCGCGCGCAGGGTCGTGGGGAGCAAACCCAGCCGGTCGGTGAGCGGGCGCAGCCAGGCCGAAAAAGAGGCCTCGCGTTGGGGATCGGCCCACTCGACGGCGGTGTTGGCGGCGGTGTTGGACGGGGTCATGGTGGAGGGTGTTTTTGCGCCGCTGGTCAACGTGCCGCGCGCGGGATGGCGCAGTGGATAATGGCCGTTGATTCTACAAACCCCCTGTGCCGATCCGCGGGCCCCGCACGCTTTTGATCGACTCGGTCAAACACTTCCTCCCCTTGAATCGCCGTACCCACCCGTCCTGTGTTCCAGCCCTGCCCGGTGGGCATCTGCAGCCTCGTCTCAAGGCGGCGCCCGTGGCGCTGGCGGTGCGCGGACTGATCGCATTGCTGGCGCTCGGCGCACACACCCTGGGCCACGCCCAGTCGGGCGACGGCGACGAGGCGCCCCGGCCCGGCGTGTCGCTGCGCTCCAGCGGCATGCTGCTCGAGGCCTTGCCTGAAGACGTGAAGCAGCAGGCGCCCAGTTTCATCTCGGGGGAGCGCATCGAAGGCCAGACCGACGGCGTCACGGCGGTGGAGGGCGAAGCCGAACTGCGCCGCCACGACATGGTGATCCGCGCCGACCGCCTGCAGCTCGACCAGCGCAGCAACGAGGCGCAGGCCAAGGGCAATGTGCTGATCAACCGCAATGGTGACCGCTTCGAGGGCCCTGAGCTCAATATCAACGTCGACACCTTTGAAGGCACGTTCACCCAGCCCACCTTCAACCTGCTCAAGAACGAAGGCAAGGGCGACGCCAGCCGCGTGGACTTTCTGGGCGAAGACAAGGCCGTGGCGTACGACGCGCGTTACTCCACCTGCCCGCGCACACCCGGCGCCGACTGGATGCCCGACTGGATGGTTCGCGCCACGAAGATCGAGTTCGACAACGTGGCCGAAACCGGCACGGCCACCAACGGCGCGCTGGAGTTCAAGGGCGTGCCCATTCTCGGTTGGCCCTACTTCTCCTTTCCGCTGACCGATGCGCGCAAGTCCGGCCTGCTGCCGCCCACGCTCAACATCGACAACATCAGCGGCCTGGAAGTCACGCTGCCGTATTACCTGAATATCGCGCCCAACCTGGACGCCACGCTCTACCCCACGCTGATGAGCAAGCGCGGTGTCGACCTGGGTGGCGAGCTGCGTTACCTGCAGCCCACGTACGCTGGCCAGTTGCGGGGCGCTTACATGCCTTCCGACCAGCTGCGCGACGCCAACCGCTGGGGTTACACCGCGCAGCACAACCAGAACCTGACCGGCAGCAGCGCTGCGTTTGGCGGTTCGGCAGGTCTCTACCTCAACCTGAACCGCGTGAGCGACGACGACTACTGGCGCGACTTCCCGCGCGCCACCACCTCGCTCACCACCCGCCTGCTCGCCAGCGACGCGGTCTACAGCTGGGGCCAGGGGCCGTGGTCGGTGAGCGCGGGCGCCTACACCTGGCAGACGCTGCAGGACATTGACGCGCCCATCACCCCGCCCTACGACCGTTTGCCCTCGGTGGCGGTTCGCTATGGCCGCAGCGACACGCAAGTGGCCAACCTCAGCGGGGTCGACTGGTCGGTGTTGACCGAGTACACACGCTTCCAGTCGGTGCCTTCGCTCACCCGCCAGACCAACGGCGATCGCGCGCTCACCGTGGCCGAGATCAGCCGCCGCTTCCAGGCGCCCGGCTGGTTCGTCAAACCGCGCGCCCAGCTGCACGCCACGCAGTACAGCTTCGACAGCGCGCTGGCCAACGGCTCGCGCAGCGCTTCGCGCGTGTTGCCCACCGTCAGTGTGGACAGCGGCCTGATCTTCGAGCGCGACGCCAGTTACTTCGGCCGCGGCTTCACGCAGACGCTGGAGCCACGCGCCTTCTTCACCTGGACGCCCTACCGCGACCAGCGCCTGCTGCCCAACTACGACTCGGCGGCCAACGACTTCAACCTGGCCTCGATCTACACCGAGAACGCCTTTGGCGGCAACGACCGCATCTCCGACACCCGCGCGGTCACGGTCGGCGTGAGTTCGCGCCTGCTCGACCCCGACACCGGCGCCGAGGTGGTGCGCCTGGGCGTGGCCCAGCGTTACCTGTTCCGCGACCAGGAGGTGTTCCTGCCCAACGCCACCGGGCTGGCCGGTGGCGACCCGATCAACGAGCGCCTGAGCGACATCCTGCTGGCCGCCCGCGTGCAGTGGAGCCCGCGCTGGCTGACCGACGCCAACGTGCAGTACAGCCCGGGCGACCGCCAGTCGGTGCGCACCACCCTGAGCGGGCGTTACACACCCAGCAACTTCCGCGTGCTCAGCGCCGCGTACCGCCTGCAGCGCGGCAGCAGCGAACAATTCGACGTGGGCTGGCAGTGGCCGCTCAGCGACCTGTTGGGTTCGCCCGCAGGCCCGGCGGTGCGGGGACGCGCCTTGGGTCCGGGGCAGTGGTACAGCGTGGGCCGCATCAACTACAGCGTGCCCGACCGCAAGGTGGTCGACCTGGTCGCCGGCTTCGAGTTCGACGGCGGCTGCTGGCTTGGGCGCGTGGTGCTCGAGCGCCTGCAGCGCAGCAACGCGTCGGCCAACCAGCGTATCCTGTTCCAGCTGGAGTTCACGGGCTTTTCCCGCCTCGGCTCCAACCCGCTGAAGACCCTCAAAGACAACGTGCCGCGCTACCAGTACCTGCGCGAAGAAATCAACCCGCCCAGCCGGTTCCAACAATATGACTGACCGCTTCCCCCTCTCGTCCCGCTCCGCCACGTGGCTGTTGTGCTGCTCGCTGCTCGCCGTGTCCAGCGTGCAGGCCCAGGCGCTGCGCCCCTCCACGGGTATTCGGGCACCTGCGATGCCCAGCACGTCGGTGGCCCGCACCGCCGATTTCATCGTGGCGCTGGTCAATTCCGAGCCCATCACCAACAGCGAAGTGCGCCAGCGCGTGGTGCGTCTGGAGCAACAACTCACCCAGCAATCCGCTCCCGTGCCGCCGCGCGATCAGCTCGCCCGCCAGGTGCTCGAGCAAATCGTCAGCGAACGTGCCCAGTTGCAGCTCGCTGCCGAACTCGGCATCCGCGTGGACGAGGCCGCGCTGGCCCAGGCCGAGCAGTCCATCGCCGCGCAGAACCAGCTCACGCCCGAAGAATTCCGCCGCCGCATCGCCGCCGATGGTGTCGACATCAACCAGCTGCGCAACGATCTGCGCAACCAGATCCTGCTGCAGCGCCTGCGCGAGCGGGAGGTGGAGTCGAAGGTGCGCGTGACCGAAGCCGACATCGACGACTTCATCCGCGAGCGGCAGGGCAACAACGATGTGGCCAGCCTGCAGCTCAACCTGGCACAGGTGTTTGTGCTGGTGCCGGAAGGCGCGGCCCCTGATCGGGTCCAGGCCCTGCAGGCGCGTGCACAAAGCGTGGCCGACCGGGCCCGCGCCGGTGGCGACTTCGCCGAACTGGCGCGCGAGTTCTCCGACGGCGCGGAACGCGCCAATGGCGGCCAGTTCGGCCTGCGCCCGGCCGAGCGCCTGCCCGAATTGTTCGTGGAAACGACCCGCTCGCTGAGCGCGGGCGCCGTGGCCGGCCCGGTGCGAAGCCCGGCGGGTTTTCATGTGCTCAAGGTGATCGAAAAGCGCCAGTCGGGCCTGCCCGATGCCACGGTCAATGAAACCCGCGCCCGCCACATCCTGCTGCGCCTGACCCCGCAGCTCAGCGAAGCAGACGCCGTGGCCCGGCTGGCGGGTTTCCGCCAGCAGCTGGTCAGCGGTCAGGCCACGTTTGAGGCCCTGGCCCGTGAGCACAGCCAGGACGGCTCGGCTCAGGACGGCGGCAACCTCGGCTGGGCGCAAGCCGGGCAGTTTGTTCCCGAGTTTGAGGCCGCCATGAGCCGCCTGCGTCCGGGCGAGGTTTCGCCGCCCGTCGTGTCGCGGTTCGGCGTGCACCTGATCCGGGTGGAGGAACGCCGCCAGAGCACGCTCACCGCGCGCGACCAACGCGAAATGGTGCGAGGCCTGGTGCGCGAGAAGAAGATCAACGAGGCCCTGCGCACCTGGATACAAGACGTGCGTGGTCGCGCCTACGTCGAGTACCGCGACGCGCCGCAGTGATGCCGCGCGCGATCCCGGCGGCCTGCGCATGAAGCACATCGCCCGCAAGCGCTTTGGTCAGCACTTCCTGACCGATGGCGCGATCATCGGCGCCATCGTGGACGCCATCGCGCCCCAACCGGGCGACGCCATGGTGGAGATCGGACCCGGCCTGGCCGCACTCACGCAGCCGCTGGTGGAGCGGCTGGGTCGCCTCACGGTGATCGAGCTCGATCGCGATCTGGCAGTGCGGCTGCGAACCCATGCCCAGCTTCAGGTGGTGGAGTCCGATGTGTTGAAGGTGGATTTCACTTCGCTGGCCGCGCAGTTGGCAGCGCCCAAGCTGCGCGTGGTTGGAAACCTGCCGTACAACATCTCCACTCCCATCCTGTTTCACCTGCTCGATCATGTGAACGTGGTGCAGGACCAGCACTTCATGTTGCAGAAGGAAGTGATCGACCGCATGGTGGCGCGTCCGGCCACCTCCGATTACAGCCGGCTCTCGGTGATGCTGCAGTGGCGCTACGCCATGGACAACGTTCTGTTCGTGCCGCCCGAGAGCTTTGACCCGCCACCGCGTGTGGACAGTGCCATCGTGCGCATGGTCCCGCTGGCCGAGCCGCCGGCGATCGACATCGCGCGTTTCTCGGCGATGGTGCAGGTGGCCTTCAGCCAGCGGCGCAAGATTCTGCGCAACACGCTGGGCCGCTGGCTGGAAGATCAAGGCTTTGCCGGCGAATTCGACCTGCAGCGCCGGGCCGAAGAAGTGCCGGTGAGCGAATACGTCGGGCTGATTCAAAAACTGCCTACGTAAAAAAAGCCGCTGCAGTTGCAGCGGCTTTTTTGGGGAGGACCGGGCTCAGGCCGCGGCCAACCAGTAGCCTGCGTTGAACGGGCTGCTCATGCGCAGCGCCATCGGGCTCACGTCCAGGATCTTGTCCGTGGGCATGGGTTCATCGCTCTGCACTTCGATCGGCTCTTCGCCCTTGGGTGAGCGCGCCACCGAAAACGAATAGAAGCAGCGGAACGGGATCTTGCGGTCCGACCAGTAATCGGCGGCGTCGCGGAAGATGTCCAGCAGCTGCTCGCGCGCTTCCTTGTCGAACTTGGCGTGCGCCGGGATGTGCTCCAACACCACGATGAAACCGGTCTGCGGTCCGGACTTGTGGACCATGTCGGTCATGCAGTCGTAGAGCGCGTCGAAGTTCTTGCCGAAGTGCGAGGGCAAGGTGTATTGCGCAGCGATCAATTCCAGCACGTCCTGCTTGCTCTGGGCTTTGGCCAGGTTGGCGTACAGGAAGTGGTGCCCCAAGTGCTCGGCCGCGGCCTGCAGGTCTTTCACGCCGTGGGCGCGAATCGACTGAACGATATTGGGTCGTACGTTACGAAGTGGCGTGTCCATCTCCGCGTCTCTTTCAAAGGTCAAAGTTAAAAAACCGATCTCACCACCCAAGACTCACTGCACGATCAGCTTGAAGCTGCTGTAGTGGTCTTCGGTGTAATAACAAGCTTCAGGCGCCCTGGGCTGCAATCCACCACACACGATCCTTTTCGCGCCCCGGTGGTTCAGACCTGGCGTGGGCACCGTGTATTCCCGGTAAAACCCGCGCCGCTGGTTCGGCAGCAACCTTTCCCGGTTGCCAAACACCGTGCCGTCCTTTTCATACCGGAATGGCCCGCCTTGCCGGATCTGCTCCATCACCTGTCGGCCCTGTGTGGGCAGGCCGGATTCGGTGAGGGAGACGGCGTTCGCGCCGGAGAATGCCTGGTCTGTCGGTGTTCGAGCCTGCACCAAAAAGGTGCCCAGCGATGCCGTCAGAACCAGCGCCAAGGCCAGTGTGGCCACGACCTTCACATCCCCGATCCGCGCCCGGATCCGCTTCAGGTCCATGAAATCCCTTGCTCCTGATGCAATCAACCCGCCACCAACATCCCACAAATGCACCGCTTCTGGCGGGATTTGCAGAGGTGTCACGGGGCGGGTTAACCCTGTATTCCAAGCGCGCTAGTGTGCCTGAGGCGGCCCGAAAACGCAAGCGGTTGCTGAAAAATCGGGCAAATCAGAAGGCCTGAAGTGTGTGAAAAAGTTAGTGCTTGCTTTTTCGCTACGCGTCAACGGGAAACGTTGGCGTCCGCCACGGTGAGGGCTGTCATGTTCACGATGCGGCGCACCGTGGCACTCGCGGTGAGGATGTGCACCGGCTTGTCGGCACCCAGCAGCACAGGGCCGATGGCGATGTTGCCGCCCGCTGCCGTCTTGAGCAGGTTGTAGGCGATGTTGGCCGCGTCCATGTTGGGCAGCACGAGCAGATTCGCCGCGCCCTTGAGGGTGGAGTTCGGCATCATTCTGGCGCGCGCCTCGGGGTCCAGTGCCACATCTCCGTGCATTTCGCCGTCCACCTCCAGCCAGGGCGCCTGCTCGCGCAGCAGCTCCAGCGTGCGGCGCATCTTGATGGCGCTGGGCTCGTTGCTCGAGCCGAAGTTGGAGTGCGACAGCAGCGCGGCCTTGGGCTGCAGGCCGAAGCGCAACATCTCTTCGGCGGCCATCACCGTGATCTCGCACAGCTGCTCGGGCGTCGGGTCGTGGTTCACATGGGTGTCGACCAGGAAGACCTGGCGTCCGGGCAGCATGAGGCCGTTCATGCAGGCGTAGATGCGCACGTCCTGGGCCGTGCTGGGGCTGCCGCCCGCGCGCTTGCCGATCACCTGGTCGATGTATTGCAGGTGGTTGTGGGTGGAGCCCCAGGTGCCGCAGATCAGGCCGTCGACCTCACCCTTGTGCAGCAGCATCGAGCCGATCAGCGTGAGGCGGCGACGCATCTCGATCTTGGCGAGCTGCTGGGTCACACCCTTGCGTTCGGTCATGCGGTGGTAGGTCTGCCAGAAGTCGCGGTAGCGGTTGTCCTGCTCGACGTTGACGATGTCGTAGTCGAGTTCCTCGCGCAGGCGCAGGCCGAATTTTTCGATGCGCTGCGCGATGACGGTCGGGCGGCCGATGAGCGTGGGGCGCGCCAGACCTTCGTCCACCACGATCTGGCAGGCGCGCAGCACGCGTTCTTCTTCGCCTTCGGCGTAGGCCACGCGTTTGCGCGCGGCGGTTTTCGCCGCGGCGTAGATCGGTTTCATGATCGTGCCGGACGCGAACACGAAGCTTTGCAGGCGCTCGCGGTAGGCCGCCATGTCGGTGATGGGGCGCAGGGCCACGCCGCTCTCGGCCGCGGCCTGGGCCACGGCCGGCGCGATCTTCATCATCAGGCGCGGATCGAACGGCTTGGGGATCAGGTACTCGGGACCGAAGGCCAGCTGTTCACCCGCGTAGGCGGCGGCCACCACCTCGCTCTGCTCGGCCTGGGCGAGCTCGGCGATGGCGTGCACCGCGGCGATCTCCATCTCGTCGGTGATGGTGGTCGCTCCGCTGTCGAGCGCGCCGCGGAAGATGTAGGGGAAGCACAGGACGTTGTTGACCTGGTTCGGGTAGTCGGTGCGGCCCGTGGCCATGATGATGTCGCTGCGCACCGCGTGCGCGTCCTCGGGGGCGATCTCGGGGTTCGGGTTGGCCAGCGCGAAGATCACCGGCCTGGGTGCCATCGACGCCACCATCGCGGGCTTGAGCACGCCGCCGGCCGAGAGGCCGAGGAACACGTCGGCGCCCTCGATCACCTCGGCGAGCTTGCGCAGTTGGGTCTTCTGCATGTACTGGCGCTTGTCGTCGTCCATGAGCTCCTCGCGGCCCTCGTAGACCACGCCGGCCAGGTCGGTGACGAACACGTTCTCGCGCTTCAGACCGACCTTGAGCAGCAGGTTCAGGCAGGCCAGCGCTGCTGCGCCCGCTCCCGAGGTGACCAGCTTGACCTGGCCGATGTCCTTGCCCGCGACCTTCAGCCCGTTGAGCATCGCCGCCGCCACCGTGATGGCCGTGCCGTGCTGGTCGTCGTGGAACACGGGGATCTTCATGCGCTTGCGCAGCTCGCGCTCCACGTAGAAGCAGTCCGGTGCCTTGATGTCCTCGAGGTTGATTGCGCCGAAAGTCGGCTCCAGCGCGGCGATGATCTCGACCAGCTTGACCGGGTCCTTCTCGTCGATCTCGATATCGAACACGTCGACGCCGGCGAACTTCTTGAACAGGACGCCCTTGCCTTCCATCACCGGTTTGGCCGCGAGCGGGCCGATGTCGCCCAGGCCCAGCACGGCGGTGCCGTTGGTGATGACGCCAACCAGATTGCCGCGGCTGGTGTACTTGAAGGCATTGACCGGATCGGCCACGATCTCTTCACACGGAGCGGCCACGCCGGGCGAGTACGCCAGGGCCAGATCGCGCTGGTTGGTGAGCTGCTTGGTGGCGGCAATGGCCACCTTGCCGGGCGTCGGAAACTCGTGGTATTCGAGGGCGGCTCGGCGCAGTTCGGCGCGCTTGTTCTCTGGGCTGTTGTCCATCGTCATGGTCTTGTCTCCGGTCGTGCTGAATTCTTGCTATGTGAAAGCGAGTTGCGCATTCTAGTTCCGTGCCCGGGAAAACCCCAGTCAGGAATACTGCGTAGAGCGTGGCGGCGGTCGTGACTTTTCGGGAGGGAATGGCGGACAAGCGGGCGCAAAAAAAGCCCCGCGGGTGCGGAGCTTGAGGCCTGGCTCATCGGGCCGATCAGCTGACCGAACCCATCTGGCTTTGCAGGTAGTTGGGCAGGCCGACCTTGTCGATCAACTCGATCTGCGTTTCCAGAAAGTCGATGTGCTCTTCGGTGTCGTCCAGGATGCCTTGCAGCAGGTCGCGCGAGACGTAGTCGCGCACCGTCTCGCAATGGGCAATGCCGTCCTTGATGGTCTTCTGCGCGCCGGTCTCCAGCGCCAGGTCGCTGCGCAGGATCTCGGGCACGTCCTCGCCGATGCCGAGCTTGCCCAGGTCCTGCAGGTTGGGCAGGCCATCCAGCGTGAAGATGCGGTCCATCAGCTTGTCGGCGTGCTTCATCTCGCCGATCGACTCCTCGTATTCCTTGGCGGCCAGCTTGTCCAGGCCCCAGTGCTTGAGCATGCGGTAGTGGACGAAATACTGGTTGATCGCGGTCAGCTCGTTCTTGAGCTGCGCCTGCAGATGCGAGATGGCTTGGGGGTCGCCTTTCATGGCTGTTCCTTTCAGTGATGATTTCAGGGGACCATTGTGCGCGCTGACCGTGGCGCATTGGATTCGCCCGCAGGGTTCGTGCGCCCAAACGCTCAGCGCTGCAGCCGAACCAGCGGGCGCAGGCGCTGCACGTCTTCCACCCGGCACAACCCGGTGCCCGGTGTGAGCAGGGCCGCCGAGCCCGCGGCCACGGCCCAGGTGAAGGCGTCGGGCAGGGTCTCGCCGCGCTGCAGGGCCCAGACCAGGGCGCCGACAAAGCTGTCGCCCGCGCCGACCGAGCTGGCCACGGTGATCGGCAAGGCCTCCGCGCGCCAGGTGCCGTCTTGTGTGACCAGCAGGGCGCCCTGTTCGCCCAGCGTGAGCGCGACCACCTCGGCACGGCCCGCATCCACCAGCGTCTGAGCGGCCTGGCGCCATTGCGTGGGAGTTTCCAGTGGCAGGTTCGTCAGGTCGCGCAGCTCGCGAAGGTTGGGTTTGACCAGGTAAACACCCGTGGCCACGCCGGCCGCCAGCGCCGGCCCGGAACTGTCGAGCACCAGCCGCGACCCGCGCGAGCGCACGATCAAGGCCAGACGGGCGTAAAAGTCGGTCGGCACGCCGGGCGGCAGGCTGCCGCTGGCCACCACAACAGCGGGCAGAAGCGGCAGGGTTTCGATGGCGGCGAGACAGGCCGTCCACTCGCTTTCGGTCAGGGTGGGGCCGGGCAGCACAAAGCGGAACTCGGCGCCCGTGTCTTGCGCCTGCACGGTGAAGTTTTCGCGCGTGTCCTCGCTCAGCGGCAGGCGCCGCACCGGCAGGCCCGCGGACTGGAGATGGTTCACCAGCCAGTCGCCCGCCGGGCCGCCGGCGGGAAAAAGGGCACTGCTGTGCCCGCCCAGGCGCTGCACCACCCGCGCCACGTTCAGGCCGCCGCCGCCAGCGTCGCGCCGCGCGGGGCCGCAGCGCAGTTTGTCGGCGGGTACCACCCGCTCGGTGTGGGTGGACACGTCCACCGACGGGTTCATGGTGAGGCACAGCACGGTGTCGGCAGGTGAGGTCATGCCGGCGTTGTACCCCATGCGCGCCGATGTCAACGCAGGTGTTTCAGGCGTTTGGCCGCAAACGCTTCGCTCACGCGCAGCCCGCGTGTGCCGGGCTCCAGCGTGAAGGCCTGCCCCGCTTCGATGGGGCCGGGCTGTGCCACCGACAAGTAAAAGCCAGGGCACAGCTCCTCCATCATGAGCCGGCCGGCATCGCGCAGGCCCATCACGGCATTGAACTTGTAGCAAGGCTCGCGCGGTGCGGTCACGCGCAGGCTGCAGCCAGGGAAGTGCAGCAGGTCACCGATCCATACCTCGGTCTCCAACAGGCCGTGGATCGTCAGGTTCTCGCCCATGAACCCCATGGGCAGCGCTTCGCTGAAGAGGCTGGCACCCTGCTGGCTGCGTTGCGCCTCCCACCGCGCGTAGTGCTCCAGAGGGTAGGCATAGACCGCCTTGTCCAGGCCGCCGTGCACGCTGAGGTCGGCTTGCTCGTCGCCCAGCAGACCCAGCGGCATCACCGCCACCGGCCCACTCACGGCGGCTTTGCCGATGGCCGAGACCACGTTGCGCGAACCGATGCGCAGCGGGCGCACCGCACCGGTATTGACGCTGACGACGCGCACGGCCTCAGCCGCGCATCAGCGCTTCGATCTCGGACGCCTCGACCGGCACGCCGCGCGAGATCAGTTCACAACCGGTTTCCGTGACGATGGCGTCGTCCTCGATGCGGATGCCGATGTTCCAGAACTTTTCCGGGACACCTTCGGCCGGGCGCACGTAGAGGCCGGGCTCGATGGTGAGCACCATGCCCGGGCGCAGGATGCGGCTCGGACGGTCCTTGATGGTCTCGCCGCTCAAGGGGTCCTTGCGCTCGTTCACCGTGCCCAGTTCGGAGGGCTCCACGTAGCTGCCGCAGTCGTGCACATCCATGCCCAGCCAGTGGCCGGTGCGGTGCATGTAGAACTGGAAATACGCGCGGTTGGCGATCACGTCCTGCGCGCTGCCCACCTTGTTCCTGTCGAGCAGACCCACGTCAAGCAAACCTTGGGCGAGCACGGCCACGGTGGCCTCGTGCGGATCAACAAAGCGCGCGCCCGCTTTCGTGGCCTGCACCGCCGCGATCTGGCTGGCCAGCACCAGGTCGTACAACTCGCGCTGCGGACCGGTGAACACGCCGTTGGCGGGGAAGGTGCGGGTGATGTCGCTGGCATAGCCGTCGAGTTCGCAGCCGGCGTCGATTAGCACCAGCTCGCCGCTGCGGATGGGCGCGGTGTCGGCGCGGTAGTGCAGCACACAGGCGTTGGCCCCGGCGGCCACGATGCTGCCGTAGGCCGGGTACTGCGAGCCGTGTTCGCGAAAGCTGTGAAGCAGCTCGGCGTCCAGGTGGTACTCGCGCACGTCCTGCCCCGCGCGCAGCATGGCGGCGCTGCGCTGCATGGCGCGGATGTGGGCCTTGGCGCTGATCTGCGCGGCGCGGCGCATGGTGTCCTGCTCGAAGGCGTCCTTCACCAGGCGCATTTCGTCGAGCACGCCACACAGGTCGCGCTGCGCATCGGGACACAGTGCGCCGTGGCGCACGCGGGCGCGCACCGGTTGCAGCCAGCCGTTGACCCGCCCTTCCAGGCCGGTGTGGGTGGCAAACGGGTACCACACGGTCTGGCGGTTCTCCAGCAGCCGCGGCAGGCGCTGGTCGAGTTCGGCGACCGAGAACGCGTCGCTCACGCCCAGGTGCTCGGGTGCGGCCTCGGGGCCCAGGCGGATGCCGTCCCAGATCTCGCGTTCCAGGTCTTTGGGCTGGCAGAACAGCGTGGTGCTGCCCTCGGCGGTGATCACCAGCCAGGCGTTGGGCTCGGTGAAGCCGGTGAGGTAATAGAAGTAGCTGTCGTGCCGGTAGAGAAAGTCGCTGTCGCGGTTGCGTGGGCGCTCCAGCGCGGTGGGCACGATGGCGATGCCGCCGGGGCCGAGCGAGGCGGCCACACGGGCGCGGCGTTCGGCGTAGAGGTGGGTGTGGGTGGTGGAGTCCATGGTTGCCATTCTCGGACTTTCGGCGTCCCGCCGTGTGCGGGGGGAATCAGCCCCGGTGGTTCAGTTCCTCAAGCCGCGCGGGCGTGCCCACATCCACCCAGAGCCCTGTGTAGATCTCCGCGCTCACCATCCCCGCTTCCATGGCCCGGCGCAGCAGCGGCGCCAGTGGCTCGGCCGTGCCTTGCGGGTTGCCGGGCAACACCTCGCACCAAGGCAGTTCAAACAGCTCGCGCCGGTACAGGCCGATGGTGCTGAAGGTCCAGGCTGGGTCGGCCCGGCCGATGGCGAGGCCGTCGGCGCCGAGTCCGAAATCACCGTTGGGGTTGTGGGGCGGGTTGGGCACCAGCCAGATGTGACCGAGCAGACCGCTGGCTTTGAAGCGGTCGACGCTGGCCTGACTGAAGTTGAAATCGGGCGCATAGACGTCGCTGGCCAGCACCCAGAACACCTCGGCCAGCAGCGGCAATGCGCGGGCAATGCCGCCGGCGGTCTCGAGTGCGTAGCCAAAGTCGGCACCCTCCCGCGATACCGTCACGTCGCAGCCGGGTTGCTCACGGCTCCAGGCCGCGCAGTGCTCGTCAATCTGCTCGCCCAGCCACGCGGTGTTGACCACCATGCGCCCAAAGCCGCCCGCGACCAGGGCTTCCATGGGCCACTGCATCAGCGGCTTGCCCTGCACCGGCAGCAGCGGCTTGGGCGTCACGTCGGTGAGGGGTCGCATGCGCATGCCACGCCCGGCGGCGAGCACCATGGCAGAGGCCAGAGGGGGTGGGGAGGCGGGTGCGGTGGCGAGTCGGTTCATGGGCTGCGGTTGGATGCCCGTGCCGGGCGCGCAGGGCCGCACGGGTCGATCAATTATGGGCTGGCGCGCCGCCGGGTTGCAGCGGCGCACCGTCGGCAATGGCCTGGCCGATAAAATCCGTGGTTTTGCGCCGTCGCGCAAATTCCAGCCTCACCCCCATTTTTCGCACCCCCCCATGTCCGACACCGCCAGCTCCCCCACCCCCACCGCCTCCGCCGTGTCAGCCCAGACCCAGGCCAACGCCATCCGCGCGCTGGCCATGGACGCGGTGCAAGCCGCCAACTCGGGCCACCCGGGCGCGCCCATGGGCATGGCCGACATGGCGGTTGCCCTGTGGGGCCGGCACCTGCGCCACAACCCGACCAACCCGCAGTGGGCCAACCGCGACCGCTTCGTGCTGTCCAACGGCCACGGCTCCATGCTGATCTATGCGCTGCTGCACCTCACCGGCTACAAGCTGCCGATCGGTGAACTGAAGAACTTCCGCCAGCTCGGCAGCAAGACCGCCGGCCACCCCGAAGTCGGCCACACACCCGGCGTGGAAACCACCACCGGCCCGCTGGGCCAGGGCATCACCAACGCCGTGGGCATGGCGCTGGCCGAGAAGCTGCTGGCGTCCGAATTCAACCGCGACGGCCATGCCATCGTGGACCACCACACCTATGTGTTCCTGGGCGACGGCTGCCTCATGGAAGGCATCAGCCACGAAGCCATCGCGCTGGCCGGCGCCTGGAAGCTCAACAAACTGATCGCGCTGTACGACGACAACGGCATCTCCATCGACGGCCAGGTCACGCCCTGGTTCATCGACAACACCGCGCTGCGTTTTGCCGCCTGCGGCTGGAACGTGATCGGTCCGATCGACGGCCACGACGCCGACGCCGTGGACCGCGCGATCAGCGATGCGAAGAACAAGGCCGACGGCCCCACCATTGTCATCTGCAAGACCCACATCGGCAAGGGCAGCCCGAACCGCGCCAACACCGCCAAGGCCCACGGCGAGCCGCTGGGAGCTGAAGAGATCAAGCTCACCCGCGAGGCCCTGGGCTGGAACCACGCACCGTTCACGATCCCGAAAGACGTGTATGCCGCGTGGGACGCGAAGGACGCCGGCAAGGCCGCCGAAGCCGCCTGGAACGCCACCTTCGCCGCCTACAAAGCCGCCTTCCCCGAACTCGCCAAGGAGTTCGTGCGCCGCATGAAGGGCGAGCTGCCGAAGAACTTTGCGCAAACCGCAGTTGACGCGGCGGTGGCCGCCCACACCAAGGCCGAAACCGTGGCCAGCCGCAAGGCCAGCCAACTCGCGCTGGAGACCTTCACCGCTGCACTGCCCGAGCTGCTCGGCGGCAGCGCCGACCTCACCGGCTCCAACCTCACCAACACCAAGTCCACCCCCAGCCTGCGCTTCAACCTGGCCGGTGACGTGGTGAAGAACGAGCAAGGCCAGGGCGGGCGCCACATCAACTACGGCGTGCGCGAATTCGGCATGGCCGCGATCATGAACGGCGTGGCGCTGCACGGCGGCTTCATTCCTTACGGCGGCACCTTCCTGACCTTCAGCGACTACAGCCGAAACGCCATCCGCATGGCCGCGCTGATGAAGCAGCGCGTGATCCATGTGTTCACCCATGACTCCATCGGCCTGGGCGAAGATGGCCCGACGCACCAGTCGGTGGAACACGCGGCCAGCCTGCGCCTGATCCCCAACCTGGATGTCTGGCGCCCCGCCGACACGGCCGAGACCGCCGTGGCCTGGGCCGTGGCGCTGGAAAACGCGAGTCGCCCGACCGCGCTGCTGCTCAGCCGCCAGAACCTGCCTTACGCACCCAAGAGCGATCTGGGCGACATCAGCAAGGGCGGCTACGTGCTGGCCGAGCCGAGCGAAGTGGGTCTGAAGAAAAAGGCGCAGGCGGTGATCATCGCCACCGGCTCCGAAGTGCAGCTGGCCCTGAAGGCGCAGGAGCTGCTGGCCAAGGAACACAAGATCGCCGTGCGCGTGGTCTCCATGCCCAGCACCACCACGTTTGACCGCCAGGGCGCCGCCTTCAAGGCCTCGGTGCTGCCCGCCGGCGTGCCGCGCGTGGCGGTGGAAATGGGCTCCACCGACGGCTGGTGGAAATACGGCGTGGCCGCGGTCGTGGGTCTGGACACCTACGGCGAGTCGGCTCCGGCCCCGGTGCTGTTCGAGCACTTCGGCTTCACGCCCGCCAATGTGGCCGACACGGTGCGCGCCGTGCTGGCGAATTGAGTTTGTTCATCTTTGTTTGAAACCCTCCAGGAGACACGAGACATGACCATCAAGATCGGCATCAACGGCTTCGGCCGAATCGGCCGCAACGTGTTGCGCAGCGCGCTGCAGAACTTCGCCGACATCGAAGTCGTCGCCATCAACGACCTGCTGGAGCCCGAGTACCTCGCCTACATGCTGCAGTACGACAGCGTGCACGGCCGATTCAAGGGCGACGTCAGCGTCGAAGGCAGCACCCTGGTGGTCAACGGCAAGAAGATCCGCCTCACGCAGGAGCGCGACCCCGCCAACCTGAAGTGGAACGAGGTCGGCGCCGACATCGTGATCGAGTCCACCGGCCTGTTCCTCGACAAGGTCACGGCCCAGAAACACCTGGACGCCGGTGCGAAGAAGGTCATCCTGTCCGCGCCTTCCAAGGACGACACGCCCATGTTCGTCTACGGCGTGAACCACGCCACCTACAAAGGCGAGGCCATCATCTCCAATGCCTCGTGCACCACCAACTGCCTGGCGCCCATTGCCAAGGTGCTCAACGACAAGTGGGGCATCAAGCGCGGTCTCATGACCACGGTGCACGCCGCCACCGCCACGCAGAAAACCGTGGACGGCCCGAGCAACAAGGACTGGCGCGGCGGCCGCGGCATCCTGGAAAACATCATCCCCAGCAGCACCGGCGCGGCCAAGGCCGTGGGCGTGGTGATTCCCGAGCTGAACAAGAAGCTCACCGGCATGAGCTTCCGCGTGCCCACCTCCGACGTGTCGGTGGTCGACCTCACGGTGGAGCTCAACAGCCCCGCCACCTACGCCGAAATCTGCGCCGAGATGAAGGCGCAAAGCGAAGGTGCGATGAAGGGCGTGCTGGGTTACACCACCGACAAGGTCGTGGCCACCGACTTCCGTGGCGACACCCGCACCTCCATCTTCGACGCCGACGCCGGCATCGCGCTGGACAGCACCTTCGTCAAGGTGGTGAGCTGGTACGACAACGAGTGGGGCTACTCCAACAAATGCCTGGAGATGGTTCGCGTGGTCGCCAAGTAAGCGCCCGCTTGCATCCAACAAAAAGCGCCTTCGGGCGCTTTTTTGTTGTCCGGTGAATCTGCGCGACACCCGTTAACTTGACACTAGACCGACCGGTCTATAGATTTCGCACATGCCCGACGCCACACCCAACACCCCCGGCACCCGCGAACGCCTGATCGCAGCCATGACCGACGCCTTGCGCCGGCGGGGTCTGCACGGCATCGGCCTGACCGAACTGCTGGCCCAGGCTGGTGCGCCCAAGGGCGTGCTGTACCACCACTTTCCCGGCGGCAAGACCGAGCTCGCCGTGGCCGCCATCGACGACGTGGTGGCGCGCATGCTGCGCGGGCTCGACACCCTGCTCGCCGCCAAGGCCGACCCGATCGATGCCACGCGCCGCTGGATGGCGGGCGCCACCGTGCGCTTGAGCGAGACCGGCTTCGAGTCCGGCTGCCCGCTGGCCACCGTGGCGCTGGAAACCACGCCCGACGATCCCGCCTTGCGCGAAGCCCTGGCCCGCGCGTTCGCCACGCTGCGCGAACGCATTGCACTTGCGCTGGAGCAGCACGGCGAGCCACAGGCCCGGGCCCGGGGCATCGCGGCGCTGATCGTGGCCACCTACGAGGGTGGGCTGCTGCAGGCCCGCGTGGCCCAGAGCACCGAGCCGATCACGCAGGCCACCGACACCTTGCTGTCGCTGCTCGCCGCCCGGTCGAGCCACTGACCGCCCCACCAGGAGAACCACCATGTCCCCCTTCGAGTCCACCGAGGACGTGCGCATTCAGCGCATCACGCTCACCGCCGCTGACGGTTACCCGCTGGTCGCACACCGCTTTCACAGCCCCACGCCGCCGCGCGGTCACCTGGTGGTGGGCGGCGCCACCGCCGTGCCGCAGGGCTTCTACAAGCGCTTTGCCGAACACGCGGCACGCCGCGGCTTCGACGTGCTCACGCTCGACTACCGAGGCATCGGCCAGTCGGCCCCCAGCACGCTCAAGGGCTTCCGCATGGACTACCTCGACTGGGGCCGGCTCGACCTCGCGGCCGGCGTGGAGGCCATGCGCCAGGACGGCATGCCGCTGTACCTGGTGGGCCATTCCTACGGCGGCCACGCGCTGGGTCTGCTGCCCGACCCCGGTGCGGTGGACGGTGCCTACACCTTTGCCACCGGCGCCGGCTGGCACGGCTGGATGCCGCCGCTGGAGCGCCTGCGCGTGCTCTTCATGTGGCGCGTGCTGGGGCCTGTGTGGACGCGCATGGCCGGCTATCTGCCGTGGAGCCGGCTGGGCATGGGCGAAGACCTGCCGATCGATGTGTACCGCCAATGGCGCCAGTGGTGCCGCTTTCCGCGCTACTTCTTCGACGACCCGGCCATGCGGGCGACCACCGAGCGCTTCAACGATGTGCGTTTCCCCATCGTGGCGGTGAACGCGCTGGACGACGCCTGGGCGCCGCCCGCCTCGCGCGACGCCTTCATGGCCGGCTACCGCAATGCCGAGGTGCGCAGCGTGACGCTGGATAGCCAGCGAGCCGGGCTCGGCCCCATCGGCCACATGGGGTATTTCAGACCACGGGCGATGCCGCTGTGGAACGAAGCGCTGGACTGGTTTTCAAGCCAGGGGCTGAGCCGTTCGGCGGCCTCGTGAACCGGCCGGGTGTTGCGGTGTAAAGCCCAGGCATCTCGCGCCGAAACTCAGGGAGGTCATGCTACAAACCGCAATGCCATCGCTCTCCCACTCCTTCATCCGCCTTGCCGCGGTGCTTCTGCCCAGCCTGTTGACCTGCGTCTCGGCGTTCGCGCAAGGATCCGGCGAACCGGCCTTGGGGCTGATCATCGGCTACCGGGCCGCTGAAACCGATACCGAAACCCCAGACCACAGTCCACGACGCGACCGGGCGCGCGCGGCGGCGCAGTGGAAGGCAGCCGCCGAGCTGAACCGCGCCCGCACCACCCGCCTGGCCAGCGACCTCGGTATCTCGATGCGTGGCGCCAGCGAAGCGGGCAACGCCGCCCTGCTCAGGTTCGATCGACCCTTGAAGGGCCGCGACCTTGAAGACACCATGCGCCGCGTGCGCCTGCACCCCGATGTGGCCTGGGTCGAGCCCAATGTGCTTGTGAAACGGCTGCAGACCGTGACGCCCAACGACACTTTCTTTTTAACCAACCAATGGCATTTACAGACTCCCGACCTGCTCAACCCCGCGGCAATGAACTTGCCCAGTGCCTGGTTCCGGACCACTGGCACCGTGGGAGCGCCGGTGGTGGCAGTGGTGGACGGCGGTGTGCGGTTTGAACATCCGGATCTGCCGCCAGACCCTCGCATTCCGATGAACTCAGGCTCGCGCATGTTGCGGGGCTACGACTTCGTGAGCGAGTTGGAGTTTGCAAACGACTCGGATGGGAGGGACTCGAACGCCGAAGACCCCGGAGACTGGGTGACCAGATTTGGCAACGCTCCGGCCGTCCAGCAGTACGTGGACGCGGGTGCGTGCGGGGACTTCAGTGGTGCGGACCCGAATCTGAGCCAGAGCTCCTGGCACGGCACCTTCATCACCGGCCAGATCGCAGCCGCCACGGACAACGCCCAGGGGGTGGCCGGCATCAACTGGGGCGCACGCATCCTGCCGGTGCGAGTGGCGGGCAAATGCGGCGCGCTGGTGTCGGACCTGCTGGACGGTGTGCGCTGGGCGGCCGGCCTGCCGGTGGCGGGTGTGCCGATCAACAGCAACCCGGCGCGCGTGATCAACCTGAGTTTCGGTGGTGACGCTCCCTGCAGCGCGGCCTACCAGGACACCATCAACGCCGCCACCGACGCCGGCGCTCTGGTGGTGGTGGCCGCGGGCAATGGCAGCGGCGCTCTCCGGCGGCCGGCCGACTGCCAGCGTGTCATGGCGGTGGCTGCGGTGCGCAAGGACGGCGCCAAGGCCGACTACTCCAGTTTCGGGCCGCAGGTGGCGCTCTCCGCGCCGGGCGGCTCCGATGAGGCCGGCAATGCGAACCTGCTGCTTTCCGCCGACAACCCGGGACTCACCACGCCTGTGCTTTACAGCGCATTGCCAGACCCGGCTGATCACTACGGATACAAACAAGGCACCAGTTTTTCAGCCCCTCAGGCGGCGGGTGTGGCCAGTCTGATGCTGTCGGTCAACAGCGCGCTGACACCCAACGCATTGATCGAACGAATGAAGCAGGCCGCCGCCGCCCGCGGCCACATCGACGTCGCCTTTGGCCAATGCGCCTTGCCCAGCGGTGGTTTGTGTGAGTGCACCACCACCACCTGCGGTGCCGGCCTGCTCGACGCCGCCGCCTCGGTCCAGCTGGCCACCGGCCCTGCGGCCGTCATCGCGCCCATCGGCACCGTCACCCCCGGCACCGCGATCTCCCTCAACGGCTCGGCCAGCGTGGCGCTCACAGGCAGCATCGTCAGCCACCAGTGGACCCAGGTCAGCGGACCCACCGTGGCCATCACCAACGCACAAGCCGCAGTGGCCGGCGTGAGCCTGCCCAACTTGCAGGCTTCCTATGTGTTCCGGCTCACCGTCACCGACGATTTCATGCCGACCGCTCGCAGCGGCAGCGACACCGTGACCGTGGTGGCTGCCTACCCGGCCACCAGCGGTGGAGGCGGTGGTGGCTCCACCAGCGTCTTGTGGGGCATCGCTCTGTGGGCCTGGGTGCTGGCGGTCTGCTGGCAGCAAATGCGCGCCCGGCGCAACGCCTGAGCCGGCTTCAGCCGCAGCGCTGCAGGCGCTTGCCCGCCATAGCTTCACCCAGCCCGTCGATGGCGGCGCGCTGGGTCTCGGTGATGGCCGGCAGCCGCACCGTGACGCTCTGGCTCTCTGCCCGCTCCTGCGCCACCTTGGCCGTGCGGATGCCGTCGCGTTCGGCCTTCTGCAAGGCCTGCTGGGCCGCAGCCTCGGTGGAGTAAGTGCCCAGGGCCAGGCCAGGGGCCAACCCGGGGGCGTTGATCTCACGGAACGACACGCCCAGCGCGCGCAACTCGTCTTTCTTGCGGTCGACCTGCTGCTGGTTGTCGTAGCGGCCCATGTAGACGATCCAGCGGCCACCGCTGCGCACTTCGGTGAAGACGAAACCCGACGCAGGCAGGCCCAGGAGAGCCAGCTCGGCGCGCAGCAGTTCGGCCTGGTCGTCGGTGAAACCACCGGCTTGCCAGCAAGCGCGCGGGCCATTGCCGGCTGCGACCGCCACCGTGGGCGGAGGTGCTGGAACGGATGCCGCCGCTGCCGGTTCAGGGGCGATGGGCGCGGGAGTGGGGGGTGCAACCGGTGGTGCAACCGCAGCCGGGGCGGCGGGCCATTCAGCCGCCTGAGCGGGTGCCGCCACCACGGGCGCGGTCTCGGCCCGGGGGCCGTTGAGCAGGCGCAAGACTTCCGGGCGCACCTGCTGCGCCATGCGCTGCGGCTCGCGCTGTTCCTCCGGCTTGAGACCCAGCGTGTCCAGGTACCCCTGCGACCACGCAAAGTAGCCGGCATTGCCGAGCACCAGCAACCAGACGGCCCACTTCAGCATGGGCGCACGCTCACTTCGGCACTGGTCACCGTCTGCATGCCGCGCTCGGTGTGCACTTGCAGGGCACCGTCGTCGTTCACGCCGCAGGCGGTGCCGCGCGTGCCGTCCGACAGCTGCACCGCCTGGCCCCGCAGGGCGTCCAGCTGGGCAAAGCGCTGGGCAAAGGCGGCAAAGCCCTGTGAGGCGAACGCCTGGATGTCGCGCACCAGCGCCGGCGCCACGCGCTCCAGCACCTCGCCCGGCGTGATGCCCACCAGCACTTCGGACAGCCCTGCCGGTGCCATGGCCGTCACCGCAGAGCCGTCCGGCACCAGCGCGGCCACCGCCGACACCTCCGGCCGCGCGACGTTGATGCCCACGCCGATCACCACCATGCGCTGGCCTTGCCCGGCCTCGCCAGTGCTGGCGGTTTCCACCAGGATGCCGCCGATCTTGCGCTGGTGCAGCCAGAGATCGTTGGGCCATTTCAGGCGCACGTCGGGGTGAAGGCTGTGCGCCAGGCTCACGCCCACCGCCAGCGACAGGCCCGACCAGCTCTGAGGCGCCAGCGGCATGGCCAGCGAGAAGGTGAGCGATTGACCGGGCTTGCTGTGCCAGCCCTTGCCCAAGCGCCCGCGCCCTGCGGTCTGGTCCTCGGCGGCGAGCAACACCGGCTCCATCAGGCCGCTGCGTGCGCGGCGCATGAGTTCGCTGCTGGTGGAGTCGATGCTGGGCAGCACCTCGACCGTGAAGCCGGGCAGGCTGGGCTCAACGGCCAGCCACAGGTTTTCGGCGTGATGGGTCAGGGTGTCGGCCATGGGCCGTTCAGCCGAGTTTCGAGGCTTTGCCTGCGCGCTTGGGCGCAAGCAGCGTGCCGCGGCATTTCTTCGCGCCGCACCAGCAGGGGTACTCGGCCTTGAGCTTGGGCGTGTACGGTTCGTCGATCACCAGGCCGTAGTCGTAGAAAAGTTCTTCGCCGGCCTTGATGTTGCGTTGTGCGCGGATGAACACGCGGCCCTCGTCCACCTCGGCTTCGCAGTTGGGCGCGCAGCTGTGGTTGATCCAGCGCGCCGAATTGCCGCCGTGCTTGGCGTCGATCACGTGCGCTTCGTCGATGTGGAAGTAGAAGGTGTGGTTCGGGTCGGTGGGGTCGTGCGGGTGGCGGCGCAGGGCCTCGTCCCAGGTGATCACCTCGCCCACATATTCAATGAGGGTTTCGCCCTCGGCCAGGTCCACCACGGCGTAGACCCCTCGGCCGTGCACGCCCGACTTGCGCGTCTGGATGCGCCGGCCAGCGCCGATCGGCTTCCCGGCCGGCGCGGGTTTTTCGGCGGGCGCAGTCGACTTTTTGGGGCTTTTCGTCACGGCCGGATTATTTGGTAAGGTTGTTTCATGCAGGTGCGCGCGAGTGTGCGCGTGCCCATGTGCGCGTGCACACGCGCGTGGAAAGTTGATTGTAGAGATGAAAACTGAAGGTTCCGCCAAAACGCTGGTCATTGCCGAGAAGCCGTCCGTGGCCCAGGACATCGTGCGGGCGCTCACCCCGGTGGCGGGCAAGTTCGAGAAGCACGACGACCACTTCGAGAGCGACCAGTACGTGGTCACCTCCGCGGTGGGTCACCTGGTGGAGATCGCCGCGCCGGAAGAATTCGACGTCAAGCGCGGCAAGTGGAGCTTTGCCCACCTGCCGGTGCTGCCGCCTTACTTTGAACTCAAGCCGATCGACAAAACCAAGTCTCGTTTGAGTGCGGTGGTCAAGCTGGCCAAACGCAAGGACGTGGGCAAGCTCATCAATGCGTGTGACGCGGGCCGCGAGGGTGAACTGATCTTTCGCCTGATCGAGCAATACGCTGGTGGCTTGAAAGGCGGCAGCTACCAGACCCTGGGCAAGCCGGTGCAGCGCCTGTGGTTGCAGTCCATGACGCCCGCGGCCATCCGCGATGGCTTTGAGCACCTGCGCACCAACGAGCAGATGCAGGGCCTGGCCGACGCCGCGCGCAGCCGTTCCGAGGCGGACTGGATGGTCGGCATCAACGGCACACGCGCCATGACCGCCTTCAACTCGCGCGACGGTGGTTTTTTCCTCACCACGGTCGGCCGGGTGCAGACTCCCACGCTGTCCATCGTGGTCGAGCGCGAAGAGAAGATCCGCGCCCACCGCAGCCGCGACTACTGGGAAATCCACGCCAGCTTCCTGGCCGAGGCCGGCGAGTACCCGGGCAAGTGGTTCGACCCCGCCTTCAAGAAACCCACCGGTGACGACGCCGACCCCGAGCAGCGCGCCGACCGTGTGTGGGATCAGCGCCAGGCCCTGGCGATTGCCGACGCGGTGCGCGGCAAGGCCGCGAGCGTCAAGGAAGAAAGCAAGCCCACCACCCAGGCCAGCGGCTTGCTGTACGACCTGACCAGCCTGCAGCGCGAGGCCAACGGCCGCTTCGGCTTCTCGGCCAAGACCACGCTGCAGCTCGCGCAAAGCCTGTACGAGCGCCACAAGGCCCTGACCTACCCGCGTACCGACTCGCGCGCCCTGCCCGAGGACTACCTGCCCACGGTGAAGCAGACCTTCGAGATGCTGGCCGACAGCGGCATGAAGCACCTCGCGCCCCACGCTCTCACCGCACTCAACAACAACTACATCCGCCCGAGCAAGCGCATCTTCGACAACAGCAAGGTGTCGGATCACTTCGCCATCATTCCCACGCTGCAGGCGCCCAGCGGCCTGAGCGACGCGGAGCAAAAGCTGTACGACCTGGTGGTGCGCCGCTTCCTCGCGGTGTTTTTCCCCAGCGCCGAGTTCATGGTCACCACCCGCATCACCTCGTCGGTGGGCCACCATTTCAAGACCGAAGGCAAGGTGCTGGTGAAGCCGGGCTGGATGGCGGTGTACGGCAAAGAAGCGGCCGAGGACGTGGCCGACGCCAAGGAGGGCGACAAAGGCCAGAACCTGGTGCCGGTGCGCGAAGGCGAGACCGTTCGCACCGAGTCGGTGGAGAGCAAAGGCCTGAAGACCAAACCCCCCGCTCGGTATTCGGAAGCCACGTTGCTCGGCGCCATGGAAGGCGCGGGCAAGCTGGTCGACGACGACGAGCTGCGCGAAGCCATGCAGGAAAAAGGCCTGGGCACGCCCGCCACGCGCGCGGCCACCATCGAAGGCTTGTTGACCGAGAAGTACATGTTCCGCGAAGGCCGCGAAATCATTCCCACCGCCAAGGCCTTCCAGCTCATGACGCTGCTGCGCGGCCTCGGCGTGGAAGAACTCTCCAAGGCCGAACTCACCGGCGAGTGGGAATACAAACTCGCTCAGATGGAGCACGGCAAGCTCAGCCGCAGTGCCTTCATGGCCGAGATCGCGCAGATGACCGAGCGCATGGTGAAGAAGGCCAAGGAATACGACCGCGACACCATCCCCGGCAACTACGCCACGCTCGCCACGCCCTGCCCGAACTGCGGCGGCGTGGTGAAGGAAAACTACCGCCGCTACACCTGCACCGGCAAAGACGGCGCCAGCGAAGGCTGTGGTTTCTCGTTCGGCAAGTCGCCCGCCGGCCGCACCTTCGAGCCGGACGAATCCGAGTTGCTGCTCAAGGACAAGAAGATCGGCCCGCTCGACGGTTTCCGCTCCAAGGCGGGCTGGCCTTTCGTGGCCGAGATCGTGCTCAAGTACAGCGAGGACGACCAGAACTGGAAGCTCGAGTTCGACTTTGGCGACGACAAGAAGGGCGAAGAAAGCGGCGAGATCGTGGACTTCAGCGCCAGTGAAGCGCTGGGCGCTTGTCCCAAGTGCGGTGGTGCGGTGCACGAACACGGCAGCAACTACGTGTGCATCCGCTCCGTGCCCACCGAGCAGCAGCCCACGCCCACCTGCGACTTCAAGAGCGGAAAAATCATCCTGCAGCAGCCGGTGGCGCGCGAGCAGATGAGCAAGCTGCTGGAGACCGGCAAGACGGATCTGCTCGACAAGTTCGTGTCCATGCGCACCCGCCGCGCGTTCAAGGCCTTCCTGGCCTGGGACAAGGAGGCGGGCAAGGTGAACTTTGAATTCGCGCCGTCCAAGTTCCCGCCGCGCAAGACGGCGGCTGGCGCACCGGCCAAGGGTGCCCCGGCGAAGAAGACCGCCGCCAAGGCTGCGCCCGCCAAGAAAGCCGCAGCGAAGAAAACGCCCGCCGTGAAGGCGGCCAAGGCCCCGCGCAAGACCACCGCCGCCACCGGCAAACAGCCCAGCGCCGCGCTGGCCGCGGTGATCGGCGAGGGCGCCGTGTCGCGCCCCGAGGTGGTGAAAAAGCTGTGGGACTACATCAAGGCCAACGGCCTGCAGGACGCGGGCGACAAGCGCCGCGTGAACGCAGACGCCAAGCTGGCGGCGGTGTTCGGCAAGCCGCAGGTCACGATGTTTGAAATTGCCGGGCTTTTGAGCCCACACCTGAACTGACCACGAGAGAGAGACCCATGAGCCTGAAACTCTTCTTTGCCCCCGGCGCCTGCTCCTTCGTGCCGCACGCCATGCTCGAGCTGGCCGGCGCTGAATTTGAACCCTCGATGGTGAAACTGCACAAGGGTGAACAGCGTTCGCCCGAGTACCTGGCGCTCAACCCGCGCGGCCAGGTGCCGGTGCTGGTCGACGGCGACGAGGTGGTCACCCAGATCGTGGCCATCCTGCTGTACCTGGACGAGAAGTTGCCCATGGCGGGCATCCTGCCGCCGACGGGCCTGGAGCGTGCGCGCGCCCTGCAGGTGCTGACCTGGATGAACAACACGGTGCACCCCACGTTCACCCACGTGTTCATGCCCCAGAAGTTCACCGACGACGCCGCTGCTCAAAAATCCATCCGCGACTTCGGCGCGGCGCGTTACCGGGAGCTGCTGGCAGAGATCGAAGCGCTGGCTGAAAAGGCCGCGCCGTGGATGGTGGGTGTGCGGCCCGGGGCGCTGGACGCGTACGCGCTCACGCTGCTGCGTTGGGGCGGTTATGCGGGCATCAACCCGCAGGACTTCCCGGCGACCTGGGCGCTGGTGCAGCGTTTCGCCGAACTGCCCGGCGTGGCCCGCGCGATCGAGCGCGAGAAGCTGCAACTCAACGTGTACAAGCCGGCCTGAACGGCCCCGTCCGCGCAGCGTTCATTCCTGCACGACCTGCGGCTTGGTCGGTGTGAATCGCACCGCCACCCGCAGACCGCGGCGGCTGCGTTCGGGGTGGGCGTCTTCCATCGAGACCGTCGCGCCGTGCTGCTGCGCGATCTCCTGCACGATGGCCAGACCCAGGCCCGAGCCGTCGACGTTGGTGCCCAGTGCACGGTAAAACGGCTGCATCACGAACTCGCGTTCGTTCTCCGGAATGCCCGGGCCGTCGTCTTCCACCTGCAGGATCTGCACGCCGCTGAAGCGGTCCAGCAGCACCCGCACCGTCACCACGCCGTGCTGGCCGGTGTAGTGGATCGCGTTGTCCACCAGGTTGCGCACCATCTCCTGCAAGAGCGTCGGGTTGCCCTCCATCAGGCAATCGTCGGGCGTGTCGCCCGGCCCTTCAAAACCGAGGTCGATGCCGGCCTCCAGCGCCCGCGGGACCGAGTCCTGCACCACGTCGGGCACCAGCCGGGCCAGGTCGATGCGCGCGCTGGGCAGCGTGCGGCCGGTGGTCTCTGCCCGGGCCAGCGCCAACAGCTGGTTCACCGTGTGCGTGGCGCGCGCGCTGGAGCGAGCGATCTGCTGCAGCGAGCCGCGAATCTCCACCGGATCGGTTTCGCGCTGCGCCAGTTCGGCCTGCATGCGCAGTCCCGCCAAGGGCGTCTTGAGCTGGTGCGCCGCGTCGGCCAGAAAGCGTTTCTGCGTGGTGAGCGAGGTCTTCAGGCGCGTCAGCAAGTCGTTGATCGATGACACCAGGGGGGCCACCTCTTGCGGGATGAACGACTCCTCGATCGGGCTCAGGTCGTCGGGCTTGCGCGCGCGGATGCGCTGCTCCAGTTCGTTGAGCGGGCGGATGCCGCGCACCAGCGCCAGCCACACCAGCAGCACCGCCAGCGGCAGGATCACGAACTGAGGCACCATCACGCCCTTGACGATCTCGGCGGCCAGGGTGGAGCGTTTGCCTTTGGTCTCGGCCACCTGCATCAGCACCAGGCGCTGCGGGTCGTTGCGCGCCAGCCAGGTGTAGGCCACCCGCACCTCGTCGTCGCGCACCACGTCGTCGCGCAGCATCACCCGCCCGGGCTCCGGCGTTTCGTTGTCGCGCGGCGGCGGGAAATCCATCTCGCCGCTGATGAGCGTGCCGCGGGGATCGAGCACCTGGTAGTACACGAGGTCGCTGTCGTCGGCGCGCAGCAGGTCGCGCGCCTGTGCGTTGAGCTTGAAGGTGATCTGGTCGTTTTCCCGCACCACAAACTGGGTGAGCGCCTGCAGGTTGAACTCGAGCGCGCGGTCGAACGGCTTGCTGGCAATGCCCTGCGCGACGAACCAGGTCAGCACCAATGACAACGGCCACAGCAGCAGCAGCGGCGTGAGCATCCAGTCCAGGATTTCGCCGAACAGGCTGCGCTGTTCGCGCTGGAACAGCCCGAAGGGCATCGGTGCCGACCGGCTTTCCACCGGTGGCAGCGGCTCGCTGAAGACCCGTCCGTCAGCCGGCGATTTTTTCAAGGCAGTAGCCCAGGCCGCGCACCGTGGCGATGCGGATCGGGCCCTTTTCGATCTTCTTGCGCAGGCGGTGGATGTAGACCTCGATGGCGTTGTTGCTCACCTCTTCGCCCCACTCACACAGCCGCTCGACCAGCTGGTCCTTGCTCACCAGGCGCCCGGCGCGCTGCAGCAGCACTTCGAGCAAACCGAGCTCGCGCGCCGAGAGCTCGACCATCTTGCCGTCGATGGTGGCCACGCGGCCGGCCTGGTCGTATTCGAGCGGGCCGTGACGGATCGTGTTGGTGCTGCCGCCCATGCCGCGGCGGGTGAGCGCGCGCACCCGTGCTTCGAGCTCTTGCAGCGAAAACGGCTTGGCCATGTAGTCGTCGGCGCCATAGTCCAGACCCTTCACACGCTCTTCGATGCTGTCGGCCGCGGTGAGCACCAGCACCGGCAGCGCAGACCCGCGCGAGCGCAGCCGCTTGAGCACCTCCAGACCGTGCAGCTTCGGCAGCCCGAGGTCGAGGATCAACAGGTCAAACTCGTTGTTGGTCATGAGCGCCGCATCGGCCTCGCTGCCGCTGGACACGTGGTCCACCGCGGCCCCGGCCGCGCGCAGGCTGCGCAACAGGCCGTCTGCCAGTACCTGGTCGTCTTCTGCAATCAGGATGCGCATGGTGAAGTCTCCTGGGCTGTTCGGGCAGCGTTGTTATGGGGCCGCGACGCGCGAGCGTGCGGCGTTCAATCCAAAATCATTTTAGGTCGCATACCCCGCGCCGCAATGGCTGGAATGGCAGGGTTTCACCGGGCTGGCACGGCCGCGCGCGCGCCAGGGGCTTCCGACCCATAGGCTTCCAGGCCCAGCGTCACCACGGTGGCCACGGCGTCGCCCACCTGCGAGCGAAATTCGGTCTCCGCCTGCGCCACCGCCGTCCGGAACGCGTCCAGCCACAACAGGCCGGTGTCGGTGAAGACGATGCGCCGCGCCCGGGCGTCGCGCGGATCGGGTTCGCGACGCACCAGCCCCCAGGCCTCGCACTGCGTCACGAGGTCGCCCATGGCCTGCTTGCTCATGCCCGCCTGGTGCGCCAGTTCGGTCAGTCGCGAGCCGTGCAGGCCGAGGTGGCGGGTGATGTGGATGTGCGCCGCACCCACCTGGGCGCGCGCCGCGAGGTGCGAGAGCGCCAGCGGCACGTTGGCGTCGTGCGCCATCAGGCTGAGCACACGTTCGTCAAAACGGCGCAGCGCCAGACCCATGAGCCGGCCGAGGTGGCCGCCGCGCCAGCGGTCGTCGGGTTCTGGGGGGGCTTCGGGGGAGATGTCCGGCATGGGCAAATGGTAAGGCAAACTGACCAAATAATGACTGAATTGATTTCAACCCGGCGGTAAACTGCTGTTCAAGCATCCAGCCTGTACGCAACCACACAGGTCTTGCCAACCCTTCCAACCAGCCCAGGAGCCCTCATGGACGCAGCCGTCAAGCCCAATCCCCTCAACAGCGAAAAAGCCAAGGCCTTGCAGGTCGCGCTGGCCCAGATCGAGAAGCAGTTCGGCAAGGGCACCATCATGCGGCTGGGCGAAGGCGAGGTGATTGAAGACATCCAGGTCGTCTCCACCGGCTCGCTCGGCCTGGACATTGCGCTCGGCGTCGGCGGCCTGCCGCGCGGCCGGGTGGTCGAGATCTACGGCCCGGAGTCTTCGGGCAAGACCACGCTCACGCTGCAGGTGATCGCCGAAATGCAGAAACTCGGCGGCCAGTGCGCCTTCGTCGACGCCGAACACGCGCTGGACATCCAGTACGCACAAAAGCTCGGCGTGAACCTGCAGGACCTGCTGATCTCCCAGCCCGACACCGGCGAGCAGGCGCTCGAAATCGTCGACAGCCTGGTGCGCTCCGGCGCGGTCGACCTGATCGTGGTCGACTCGGTCGCCGCGCTCACCCCCAAGGCCGAACTCGAAGGCGAAATGGGCGACTCGCTGCCCGGCCTGCAGGCCCGCTTGATGAGCCAGGCGCTGCGCAAGCTCACCGCGCACATCAAGAAGACCAACTGCATGGTCATCTTCATCAACCAGATCCGCATGAAGATCGGCGTCATGTTCGGCAGCCCCGAAACCACCACCGGTGGCAACGCGCTCAAGTTCTACGCCTCGGTTCGCCTGGACATCCGCCGCACCGGCACCATCAAGAAGGGCGAAGAGGCGATCGGCAACGAGACCAAGGTCAAGGTGGTCAAGAACAAGGTCGCGCCACCCTTCAAGACGGCCGAGTTCGACATCCTGTTTGGTGAAGGCATCAGCCGCGAAGGCGAGATCCTGGACCTGGGCGTGGTGCACCGCGTGGTTGAAAAATCGGGCGCCTGGTACGCCTACAACGGCGAAAAGATTGGCCAGGGCCGCGACAACTCGCGCGAATTCCTGCGCGAGAACCCCGAGTTGCGCGTCGAGATCGAGAACAAGGTACGCACCGAGTTGGGCGTGCCGCTGCTGCCGGTGGACGAAGCGCCGGCGCCGGCCAAAGGCGGCAAGGCTGCAAAAGCCGCTGCCAAGGCCGAAGCCAACACCGCCCCGCTGGCCGAGTGAGAGCAGCACTCACGGCCTCGGCCGTGAGCGAGTGACACCATGAGCCCCCACGCTCCCCGGCGAAGGTCCCGACATGGGCTTTGACCAGATATCCCTGAAGGGCCGGGCGCTGCGCCTGCTTTCAGGCCGCGAACACTCGAAGGCCGAGTTGCTGCGCAAGCTGCGCCCGCATGAAACCGAACCGGGCGAGTTGGCCCGGGCGCTGGACGAGCTGGAGGCCAAGGGTTTCATCAGCGAGCAGCGCGTGATCGAGTCGGTGGTGCACCGGCGCTCGGTCAAGCTGGGCGCATCACGCGTGCGCCAGGAGTTGCAGGCCAAGGGCCTGGACCCGCAGGCCGTGGCTGACGCGGTGGCCGGTCTGCAGGGATCCGAAGAAGCGCGCGCGCGCGAGGTGTGGCGCAAGAAGTTCGGCGAGCCGCCCCGCGACGCGGCCGAACACGGCAAGCAGATGCGCTTTCTGCTCACGCGGGGTTTCGGCGCCGACGTGGTGCGGCGCGTGGTGCGCGGCGCGCCCGGTCTGGACGCCGACGACTGAGCTTCAACCGCGCAAGGCGGGCGTGCGCAGCATCCGCCAGGCCAGCAGCGCGCTGGCCACCATGATCCCCGTGCCCAGCAGCGCGGCCGCTTGAAACCCGTCCACAAAGGCCGATCGCGCTGCGTGGCGCAAAGCCTCTGCCATGGCCGCGGGCAAGCCGTCGGCCACGGTGAGTGCACCTCCCAGCGTGTGAACGCCGGCCATGGTGTCGGCCGGAACCTGCCCCGACATGCCGGCCCGGTACAGGCTGGTGGCCAGGCTGCCGAAGACCGCAATGCCCAGCGCACCCGAGAGCTCCGAGCTGGTTTCCGACAGCGCCGACGCGGCGCCCGCGCGCTCGGGTGGTGCCGAGCCGATCACGATGTCGTTGCCCAGCGTGAACACCGGGGCCATGCCCAGTCCCATGAGCACCATGCCGCCGATCAGCCACGCCAGCCCGTGGGGAGCGTCCACCATCGCCATGGCGGCAAAGCCGACGGCGGCCACCGTGAGCCCGGCGATCATGGTTTGCGGAGCGCCGAGCCGCTGTGCAATCGCGGGCGTGAGCATCGATCCCGCCACGAACGACAGCGCCCACGGCACGGTGCACAGGCCCGCGACCAGCGGCGAGAGACCCAGCACCAGCTGCAGGTGTTGCGACACGAAGATGTACACCCCGAACATCGCGAACGAGGTGAGCGCGTAGGTGCAGATCGCCGCGGCGAAGCGGGGCTGGCCAAAGAGCTTCAGGTCCAGCAGCGGGTAAGCAATGCGGCGCTGGCGGCGCACAAAGGCAACGCCCGCCGCCAGGCCGAGCGCAGCGGCCAGCAGGGTTGTGAGACCCGGTTGCCCTTCGGCTGCCTGCTTGAGGGCGAACACACCACCGAGCACCGCGGCCATCGACAGTGCCACGCTGCCCAGGTCGAGCCGACCGGCCTGCGGGTCGCGGTATTCGGGCAGCAGAAAGGGCCCGACCGCGAGCAACAGCAGCATCACCGGCACCGCGGCCCAGAAGATCGCGGGCCACGCAAAGTATTGAAGGATCACACCGCCCACCAGCGGCCCGATGGCGCCGCCCACCGAGTAGCTGGAAATCCAGATGCCGATGGCCACGCGCCGCTCGCGCTCGTCGCGGAACATGTTGGAGATCAGCGAGAGCGTGGAAGGTGCCAGCGTCGCACCGGCGATGCCGAGCAGGGCACGCGTGGCGATCAGGGCGTGGGCCGTGGTGGACAAGGCGGCGGCCACCGAGGCCGAGGCGAACGCGGCCGCGCCGATGAGCAACATGCGCCGGCGCCCCAGCTTGTCGCCCAGCGTGCCCATCGTGATGAGAAAGCCCGCGACCATGAAGCCGTAGATGTCGATGATCCACAGCAGCTGCGCTGCGGTGGGTTGAAGGTCGGCGCTGATGGCGGGCAGGGCCAGGTTGAGCACCGTGAGGTCCATCGCGTACACCAGACACGGCAGGGCGATCACGCCCAGGGCGACCCATTCGCGGCGCGTGGCCTTGGGCGGCGCCATGGCAGGAAGTTGCGGTGCAGCGGTCATGCGAAGAGTCCCCGGCGTTCGTTGAGCGCGGCTCCCCGCAACAAAGCGGAAGCCTGTGCACCCACGACGATCGCAGGCCCCGTCTTTCGACAGCCTGCGCGGGCGCGCTACAGGCCCAGCATCAGCTGGAGGTTTTGCACCGCAGCGCCGCTGGCGCCCTTGCCCAGGTTGTCCAGCCGCGCCACCACCAGGGCATGGTGTGCCGCGTCGTTGCCGAACACGCGGATCTCCAGCTTGTTGGTGTCGTTCAGCGCCAGTGCGTCGAGCTTGCCGCTTTCGGTGGCGGGCTCGACGCTCACCCACTCGCTGCCGGCGTAGTGTTTGGCATAGACGGCGTGCAGGTCGGCCAGCGTCGGTTGACCCGGCAAGGTGTCCAGGTGCAGGGGCAGCTCGACCAGCATGCCCTGCTCGAAGTTGCCCACCGCCGGGATGAAGATCGGGCGACGCGTGAGGCCGGTGTAGGCCATGATTTCCGGGATGTGCTTGTGTTGCAGACCGAGCGCATAGAGCTCGTAGGCCGGTGCTTCACTCTTCTGGTAGGCCTCGATCATGGTGCGGCCACCACCCGAATAGCCGCTGACGGCGGGCAGGCAGACCGGGTGATCGGCGGGCAGCACGCCGGCATCGATCAGGGGGCGCAGCATGGCGATGGCGCCGCTGGCGTAACAGCCCGGGTTGGCCACGCGCCTGGCATTCACCACGGCCTGGCGTTGATCGGCTGCGAGCTCGGGGAAACCGAACACCCAGCCCGGAGCCGTGCGGTGCGCGGTGGAGGCGTCGATGATCTTGGGCTGGTGGCCGACCATCGCGTCGATCATGGCCACCGACTCGCGCGCGGCGTCGTCGTGCAGGCACAGAATGACCAGATCCACCTGGGCCATCAATTCGCGTTTGGCGGCCGGGTCCTTGCGGTGCTCGGGGGCGATGCTCACCACCTCGATGGCGGGCATGCGCTGCAGCCGCTCGCGAATCTGGAGTCCGGTGGTGCCGGCTTCGCCGTCGATGAAAACCTTGGCCATGGCTGGTCCGCCTTGTCAGTGTGGGTTCAGGAGAGCGTCCAACAATCGTGCCTGCTGGCGGTTCGCCGTGCGCGATTTTGGTGCAATGCACCATGATACAGTTACCGGTTGCTGTGTTTTCAGCGCCACTCTTTCGACCACCCGATGCGGATCGGTCGACGATCCCTCTACCCATTCCTGAGAGAGTCCTCATGAAGATCCACGAATACCAAGGCAAGGAAATCTTGCGCCAGTTTGGTGTGCCGGTGCCCCGCGGCATCCCCGCTTTCACGGTGCAGGAGGCGGTCGAAGCTGCCCAGAAACTGGGCGGCCCCGTGTGGGTGGTCAAGGCCCAGATCCACGCCGGTGGCCGTGGCAAAGGTGGTGGCGTGAAAGTGGCCAAGACCGTTGAAGACGTCAAGCGCATCTCGGGCGAGATCCTGGGCATGCAGCTCAAGACCCACCAGACCGGCCCCGAAGGTCAGAAGGTGCGTCGCCTCTACATTGAAGACGGCGCCGACATCAAGAACGAACTGTATGTGTCGCTGGTGACCGACCGCGCAACGCAGAAGGTGGCCCTGATCGCATCCAGCGAAGGCGGCATGGACATCGAGGAAGTGGCGCACTCCACGCCCGAAAAGATCATCACCGAGATGATCGATCCGCTGACCGGCATCACCGAGGCACAGTCCCGCAAGGTTGCGGCTGCCATCGGCCTGACCGGCGCCTCCGTGGACCAGGCCGTGGACATCTTCGCCAAGATCTACAAGTGCTACATGGACACCGATGCGTCGCTGGTGGAGATCAATCCGCTGAACTGCGATTCCAAGGGCAACCTGATGGCCCTGGACGCGAAGTTCAACTTCGATGCCAATGCGCTGTTCCGCCATCCCGAAATCGTCGCCTACCGCGATCTGGACGAAGAAGATCCGGCCGAAGTTGAAGCGTCGAAGTTCGACCTCGCCTACATCAGCCTGGACGGCAACATCGGCTGCCTGGTCAACGGCGCCGGTCTGGCCATGGCCACCATGGACACCATCAAGTTGTTCGGCGGCGAGCCGGCGAACTTCCTGGACGTGGGCGGTGGCGCCACCGCCGAGAAGGTCACCGAAGCCTTCAAGATCATGCTCAAGAACACCAAGGTCAAAGGCATCCTGGTCAACATCTTCGGCGGCATCATGAAGTGCGACACCATCGCCACCGGCGTGATCACCGCCTGCAAAGCGACCAACCTGAGCGTGCCGCTCGTGGTCCGCATGAAGGGCACCAACGAAGAGCTGGGCAAGAAAATGCTGGCCGAATCCGGCCTGCCCATCATCGCGGCCGACACCATGGCCGAAGCCGCGACCAAGATCGTCGCCGCCGTTAAGTAATGACCTTGGGGACGGCCCTGAGCGCTGTCCTCAACTGACTAGGAAACACACCATGTCGATCTACATCAACAAAGACACCAAGGTCATCACCCAGGGCATCACCGGCAAGACCGGTCAGTTCCACACCGAAAAGTGCCAGGAATACGCGAACGGCAAAAATGCCTTCGTGGCCGGTGTGAATCCGAAGAAGGCCGGCGAGTCGATCTTCAACATCCCGATTTACGCTTCCGTCAAGGAAGCCGCCCAGCAGACCGGCGCCACCGTGTCGGTGATCTACGTGCCGCCTGCCGGCGCCGCTGCGGCCATCTGGGAGGCTGTTGAAGCCGACCTGGATCTGACGATCTGCATCACCGAAGGCATTCCGGTCAAGGACATGCTCGAAGTGCGCAACCGCATGAAGGCCAAGGAAGCCGCCGGCGGCAAGAAAACCCTGCTGTTGGGCCCGAACTGCCCTGGCCTGATCACGCCCGAAGAGATCAAGATCGGCATCATGCCCGGCCACATCCACCGCAAGGGCCGCATCGGCGTGGTGTCCCGCTCGGGCACGCTGACGTATGAAGCCGTGGCCATGCTGACCGAAGTGGGTCTGGGCCAGTCCAGCGCCGTCGGTATTGGTGGTGACCCCATCAATGGTCTGAAGCACATCGATGTGATGAAGGCCTTCAACGACGATCCCGACACCGACGCCGTCATCATGATTGGTGAAATTGGTGGCCCGGACGAAGCCGAAGCCGCGCTGTGGTGCAAGGCGAACATGAAGAAGCCCATCGTCGGCTTCATCGCCGGTGTGACCGCCCCCCCCGGCAAGCGCATGGGCCACGCCGGCGCGCTGATTTCCGGCGGTGCCGACACGGCCGATGCCAAGCTCGCCATCATGGAAGAGTCGGGCTTCATCATCACGCGCAACCCATCCGAACTGGGCAAGCTGCTCAAGGCGCAGCTGTAAGCTGCGCTGCGGCCGACGTGACAAAGGCAACGCTTGCGTTGCCTTTTTTTCGTCCGGTGTTTGTGTTCGGCCTCAAACACACATAAATGCTTGCTCTGGGGGGCGAGCGTGAAACAAAATGCTACATCTTGGGTTCAATGCCTGCCGCTGACACCCGATGAGAATTGCAGGGCCGCGTTTCAATGCGAGCTCGACCGCCCGCATTGAACCAACCCGGCCCTTCATTCGTGTCCACCAGCCAACGCCAGAACCGGCCCAAGCGCAAGAGCGCCTTGTGGCGCTCCGACGCCGCCATGGGGCTCGCCGTTGTGCTGGCGGTGGTTGCCCTGAACGCCGCCACGGATTTTTTCAGTGGTCTGGAGCGCCGCTTCTACGACCTGGCCAGCACACAGACCAGCCGGCTGCCCAGTGACCGCATCGCGGTCATCGCCATCGACGACCAGAGCGTGGCCAACATTGGCCGCTGGCCGTGGCCACGCGAGGTGCACGCCCAGCTGATCGACCAACTCGGTGCGGCTGGCGCCAAAACCGTGGCGCACACCGCCTTCTTTTTTGAACCTCAAACCGACCGCGGTCTGGTGCAACTGCGCGAACTGCGCGGCCTGCTCGACGGCTCCCAAACGGGCGGCGCGCCGTTGACCGATCTGGGCGACCAGGGCCGTCAGCGCCTGCTGGGTTTCATCGGCCAGGCCGAGGAGCAACTCGACTCGGACGCCCGCCTGGTGGCCAGCATGGCGCGCGCGGGCAATGTCGTCGTGCCTTCGGTGTACGAACTTGGCGAACCCCAGGGTCCGGTGGATCAGCCGCTGCCCGCGTTTGCACGGCGCAGCGCCATCGCCGACAACGCGGCCTTTGGCGTGCCGGCGCTGCGCTCGCAGCAACCGCTGCCGGCGATTGGTGAGGCGGCCCGGGCGGTGGGGCACCTCAACCAGCTGCCCGATGTGGACGGCGCGGTGCGACAGGAGGGTTTGCTGGTCCAGTTCGATGGTTTTGCCGTGCCCTCGATGGCATTGGCGATCGCTGCCAACAGCCTGAACCTCACGGCCAAAGACCTGCGACTGTTGCCCGGCGAAGGCGTGCAGTTGGGACGCAACGTGATTCCGACCGACGACACGGCCCGCCTGCTGCCGCAGTTCTATCCCGACCGTGACGGCCGGGCGGCGTTCGCGGTGGACTCTTTCTACGACGTGCTCTCCGGCCGCATCCCGGCCAGCAAGTACGCCGACAAGATCGTGATCATTGGCGCCACCGCTGCGGGGGTGGGCACCTTGTTCACCACGCCGGTGTCTGCCGCCATGTCGCCCGCCGCCATCCTGGCCCACATCACCTCCAGCATCCTGAGCAACCACCACATCGTGCAACCGCTCTGGGGCGGCTACGCGGTGTTCGCCGCCCTGTTGCTGATCGCCGCTTACATCGTGTGGCTGCTGCCACGGCTGTCTGCAGCGGCCGGCGCGGCCTGCACCGGTGCGCTGTTCGTGGCCTTGCTGGGTGCCGAGTTCGGTTTGTTGTCGGCCGCAGCCACGTGGCTGCAACTGGTGTTTCCGGCGTCGCTTCTGCTCATCGGGCATTTGGCGCTCACCACGCGCCGTTTCCTGGTCACCGAAGCGGGCAAGGCGAAGTCGGACGAAGAGTCGGCCGAAACCAACCGCATGATGGGTCTGGCGCTGCAGGGCCAGGGGCAGCTCGACATGGCGTTTGACCGCATGCGCCGTGTGCCCTTCAGCGACGCCCTGATGGACAACCTCAAGCACCTCGCACTCGATTTCGAGCGCAAGCGCCAGTTCAACAAGGCCGAAGCGGTGTACGAGCACATGGCCAAGCTGGACCGCTCTGATGCCGACGTGCAGCGGCGCTTGAAGCGCGCAAAGAACTTGTCGGAAACCGTGGTGCTGGGCGGCGGTTCGTCGCACCCGGGCGGCACGCTGTTGCTGGACAACGGCGGCGTGGAGAAACCCATGCTCGGTCGTTACCAGGTCGAGAAAGAACTCGGCAAGGGCGCGATGGGTGTGGTCTACCAGGGCCGTGACCCGAAGATCGGCCGCACGGTGGCCATCAAGACGCTGGCGCTCAGCGCCGAGTTCGAGGGCTCCGAGCTGGTCGATGTGCGCGAGCGCTTCTTCCGCGAGGCCGAAACCGCGGGCCGGCTGCAGCACCCCAACATCGTCACCATTTTCGACGCTGGCGAAGAACACGACCTGGCCTTCATTGCCATGGAGTTCCTGCCGGGCCGCGATCTCGTGGAGTTTTCGCGCGCAGGCAACCTGTTGCCGGTGTCCACCGTGCTGAGCATCGGCGAACAGGTGGCCGCCGCACTGGACCACGCGCACCGCCAGCAGGTGGTGCACCGCGACATCAAGCCCGCCAACGTGATGTACGACCCGTCGACCCAGTCGGTCAAGGTGACCGACTTCGGAATTGCCCGCATCACCGGTTCGAGCAAGACCAAGACCGGGATGGTGCTGGGCACGCCCAGCTTCATGTCGCCCGAGCAGCTCGCCGGCCTGCACGTGGACGGCCGCTCCGATCTCTATTCATTGGGTGTGATGCTGTTCCAGCTGCTCACCGGCGTGCTGCCGCTCAAAGGCGACTCGATGGCTGCGCTGATGTACCAGATCGCCAACCAGCCCGCGCCGAGCGTGCGCAGCCTGCGGCCCGAACTCCCGCAAGCCCTGGCCGAGGTGCTGGACCGCACCCTGGCCAAGTCGCCCGGTGACCGGTACCAGACCGGTGCCGAGCTTGCTGCCCAGCTGCGGCGCTGCCTCCATCCCGGCGATGACGTGGCCGCGCCACCGAACCAACCCGCCCAGGGCGGCGCAGACACGTTTGAAGCCACACACGCCTTCCCGCCGGCGTCGGAAAACGCCATGGCTGCCACGCTTGTCACGGCGCGCCCCGACTCGACGCGCGGTTCCTGAAAAGACAGCATCGTTCTGCGGGTATAACTTGAACACTATGAATTTTGAGTATTTTTGCCTGACCGACCCGGGGCTGGTTCGAGACAACAACGAAGATTCGGTGTCGCTCGATGCCGAGAACCAGATCGCTGTGTTGGCCGATGGCATGGGTGGCTACAACGCAGGCGAAGTCGCCAGCGCCATGGCCACCACCTTCATCAAGACCGAGCTGGGACGCTGGATGGCCGAAGGCGGACATGAAGCCAGCGTGCGCGAACTGCGCCGGGCGATGGAAATCTGCATCGACAACGCCAACCGCTCCATCTTCAACGCCGCCAATTCCAACCCGCAGTACGCGGGCATGGGCACCACCCTCGTCATGGGTGTGTTCCTGGACGCGCGCGCCATGATCGGGCACGTGGGCGACTCGCGCTGCTACCGCCTGCGTGAGGGCAACTTCCTGCAGATCACGCGCGACCATTCGCTGTTGCAGGAGCAGATCGATGCCGGCCTGATTTCGCTGGAGCAGGCTCAGTACGCCACCCACAAGAACCTCGTGACCCGCGCGCTCGGCGTGGAAGACACGGTGTTGCTCGAAGTCAACGAATACCGGGTCGAGGACGAGGATCTCTACCTTTTTTGCTCGGACGGCTTGAGCGACATGATGAGCGACGAGCGCATCGCCGCGATACTCGTGACGGCGGGCACACTCGAGGAAAAAGCCCAGGCCCTGGTGGACGCTGCCAACGATGCCGGGGGGCGGGACAACATATCGGTGATACTGGCGTATGCTCGTTCGAAACCGGTGCGCAAAGGCCTACTTTCGCGCATGCTGGGTAAGTGATTTCGTGTCAGACCAACAGATTTACAGGTTCCAGAGGAGTCGGCCATGCCGAAAATGATCGTTTCCATCGACGGTGTTGTCATCAAGGAAGTGCAGCTCACCAAAGACCGCACCACGTTGGGTCGCCGTCCGTACAACGACATCGTGATCGACAACCTGGCCGTCAGTGGTGAACACGCCGTCATGCAGATGTCCGGCAGCGACGTGTTCCTGGAAGACCTCAACAGCACCAACGGAACCTACGTCAACGGCAAGGCGATCAAGAAGCAGCAGCTGCAAAGCGGCGACACGGTCGAGATCGGCAAGTACAAGATCAAGTTCGTTCACGAAGGCGCCAACGAGAGCCACGAAAAGACGATGGTGATCAGTGCCGGCGCGGTGGTTCCACCCGAGCCCACGGTGGCCATGGTGGTGGCCAACGCCGCCATCAAAGTCATGTCCGGCACCGCAGCTGGTCGCGAAGTGCCCTTGGTGAAAGTGGTCACCACCATCGGCAAGCCCGGTGTGGCGGTTGCTGCCATCACCCGCCGCCCCCACGGTTTTGTGGTGGCCATGGTCGAGGGTGTGCAAAAGCCCACCATCAACGGCAGCCCCATCGGTACCGACGCGGTGAACCTGCGCCACGGCGACATGCTGGAGCTGGCCGGGACGAAGATGCAGTTCGTGCAGCAGTAAGCCCGAACAGGCCTCCCGCCTTCCACGAACCCCGGCGGCGCCTGACCATCTCGGTCTCAGGCCATCCGCCCAGCCCGTCATGCCGCAGACACTGAAACAGCGCAGTCTGCGCGTCCTGCTCATGCTTGTCCCGCTGATGTTGGCGGCGCTGCACGCTCTGGGGTTTGTCCCCACCAACGCACTCCACCGACTCGACAACTCCGCCTACGACTTGCGCCTGAGGGCCACCATGCCCGGCACACAGGAGCCGCGGGTGGTGATCGTTGACGTCGATTCGCGAAGCCTTGCCGCCATCGGCCCCTGGCCCTGGCCGCGCGCGCAGCTGGCGCGCCTGGTGGACACGCTGTTCGAGCAGCAAAAGATCGCCGTGCTCGGCTTTGACATCGTGTTCCCCAAGCCCGACCCGCAACCCGGCGGCGATGCCGCCCTGGCCACCGCGCTGCGCGATCGCCCGGTGGTCCTGGGCTACTTCTTCAGCAACGTACCCGGCGCCATCAACAAGGGGGTGCTGCCTGCGCCGGTGATGGGCGGCGAAGTGCTGTACGGCCGTCCGGTGCGCATCACACGCTGGGACGCGTTTGAATCCAACCTGCTTGAACTGGCCTTGGCCGCGCCGACTGCCGGCGCTTTCAACGCCTTGCCCGACAGCGACGGCGTGGTGCGTTCGGTGCCCATGCTGGCCGAGCACCAGGGACAGACCTACGAGTCGTTGGCGCTTGCGGTTTTCCGCCGCGTGCTGGGCGCGCCGCCGGTCGAGCCTGGTTTCGCCAACGGGCTCATGATGAGCCGCCGCCAGAGTGGTCTGGAGAGCCTGCGTCTGCAGCACGACGGGCAGACACTCGCGATTCCCGTGGACGAGCGCGTTTCCGCACTTGTACCGTATCGGGGGCCTGGCGGCCCCGAAGGCGGCTCGTTCACCTATGTCTCGGCCGTCGATCTCCTGTCGGGGCGCGTGCCCCCTGCTCGACTGGAAGGCAGGATCGTTCTGATGGGCACGACCGCCCCCAGCCTGAAAGACTTGCGCCTCACGCCCGTGGGCGCCAATTACCCGGGCGTGGAAGCCCACGCCAACCTGATCACCGGCCTGCTCGACGGACACTTGCCGGTGAAGCCCGACTACGCCTTGGGCTACGAGATGCTGGTACTGGTGGCTGCCAGCCTCTTGCTCATCTGGTTGTTGCCGGTCCTGGGCGTCTGGTCCGGCGCAGCGCTGGGCACCACACTCCTCGCCCTGGTGATCGTGCTCAACAGCTGGCTGCAGGTCCGCCACGGCCTGGTGCTGCCGTTGGCGGGCTCCGTGTTGATGATTCTGCTCACGGCCGCAGTTGGCCTGACCCTCCGGTTCTGGGCGGAGCGCGGTCCAGTTGGGCTCCCGAAGCCGCTTCTGGCCAAGCTCTGCGCCATCTACGGAGTGGATCAGATCGCATTTGAACAAGACCGGCAGCGACAACCCGGCCTCGTCTGGCAAGAGCTCGACCGCCTGTGCTTGACGGCGGGGGAACCGCCCAGTCCCATCTACGCCCCACTGGGTGCGAGCGGCGAGTTGGCAACCGACCTGCGAGACGAACTGCGCCAATGGCAACAAGCCCTGCGAGCGTGGCGCGCGCAAGACTGGGATGCGTGCGATGTCCATCTGCTCAACCTCCAGCGGCAAAATGCCAAAAAAGTCCTTTACCGCCTTTATGTCGACAGAGTAGCCTCACGCAGGTTGTTGCCGCTCGATCCTGCTTGGGACGGCGCAGCGACCCTCGATTCGCTTCAAGCTCCGCCATCCCGGACCGGTTCCACCGGCCACACCATGTCAAAGAGTCCATGAGAGTCCGCGTGCTGGGGTGCTCAGGAGCCATTGCCCACGGCTGCCGCACCACCTCGTTCCTGCTCGACCACGACGTGCTGATCGACGCAGGCACCGGCGTGGGCGACCTCACCCTGGACGAGATGGCGCAGATCGACCACGTGCTGCTCACCCATTCGCACCTGGACCACGTGGCTTCGCTGCCCCTCATGCTCGATGCCGTGGCCGCGCGCAGGCTCTCGGCAGGCGCACAGCCCTTGCAGGTGCACGCCTTGCCCGGCACCATCGCCGCACTCAAGGCCCACATCTTCAACAACCTGATCTGGCCCGATTTCTCGGCCATCCCCAGTGCCGATCGCCCACTCATGCGTTTTGTGCCCATTGCTGTGGGCGAGGTGCTGCAGGTGTGTGGCAAGGCGATTGAAGTGCTGCCGGCGGTGCACACCGTGCCCGCGGTTGGTTTCGCCGCCAACACGCCGTCGGGCCACTGGGTGTTCAGCGGCGACACCGGCCGCAACCCCGCTTTCTGGAAACGCGTTAACCAGTTGCCCGTGGCCCTGCTGGTGATCGAAACCGCCTTCAGCGACCGCGAAGAGGCCCTGGCCCAACGCAGTCTGCATCTTGCGCCGGGCCTGCTCGCCGAGGAATTGGCGCACATCGACCCCAGCCAGCACTACCCCATCTACATCACCCACACCAAGCCCGCCGAAACCGGCCTGATCATGGACGAGATCCGCCGTTTCGACGATGTGCCGACCGGTGCAGACAGCACCCGCCACGACATTCGCTGGCTGAGCGCAGGGCAGACGTTCGACCTCTGACAAGGGCAGAAATTGGGTGACAAAAACGGTCGAAGCCGACCGGGGTGACAAAAAATGTCGGTCAAGAACCGACCCAGATGTCACAAACCGTCACTGTGGGGCGGTTAAGCGTGAAATAGGCCGCAAAAAACACCCCAGTTCCGGTTGGCACGCCGTCTGCTCATAGACATGCGTTCCCAACCCAAACCCCCAAGGAGTTTTTTCCATGAAGCGTTCCATGCAAAAAGGTTTCACCCTGATCGAACTGATGATCGTGGTGGCCATCATCGGTATTCTGGCTGCTGTGGCTCTGCCGGCTTACCAAGACTACACCATCCGTGCCAAGGTGTCCGAAGTGGTGTTGGCCGCTTCTCAGTGCCGTACCAGCATCACGGAGACCGTTCAAACTGCGAACGGAGCCACGCTGCCCGCTGCCAACGGGTGGGGTTGTGAGCAGAACATTGCTGGCTCTGCTGCCAGTGCTCCCAGCAAATATGTACTGTCGATCGTGACCACCGAAGCAGGCTTGGTGACGGTGACCACTGGCGCCGCTGCCGACTTGAAGGATGCTGCCAGCAAAACGGTGACGTTGACGCCGTACAAGAGCGACACCGCAGTACTCGTCAACACGGACGTGGGCGCTACTGTGTTCAAGTGGGTGTGTGGCCCAGGCGCGACCAACGGCATGTCGACAAAGTACCTCCCTGGCTCATGCCGCGGAGCCTGATCCCTGGTTGGTTCTGAGTTGGAAGGGGCGCGTGTTCACGCGCCCCTTTTTGTTTTCGTCAATAGGCATCCGAATGTCTGCATCGCTGCCCCTGGCATGGTTGAGCCTCTTCTTGTGCTTGGCTTTTCTATTGCCAAATCACTACTCGCCATGGCTGAGTTTTCACCAAGAGGCGCTGGCGGCAGTCGCGCTAGTGCCTTTAGGTATTTGGGCTGCATGCAAAGTTCAGCGCGTCCCATGGCTGACTTGGCTTTTCCTGGTTCTCGCGGTGACTCCCTTTTTGCAGTGGGCGTTCGGTCTCATCCCGTATGGGGGGGATGCTTGGGTGCATGCCCTCTATTTGATGGCTGCCGTTTGGGCGATGCTCGCCGGCTATGCGATTTCACAGCGTGCCAATACCACCGCAGAACACGATGAGCTTCTGAAGCCCTTGTGGTTGGCACTGATCGCTGCGGCAATCGTGTCAGTAGGGATGGCGGCTCATCAATGGCTCGATCTTGGGCTGAGCGGTATTTTCATTGCAGACCTACCACCAGGAGGGCGCCCGTTTGCCAATTTGGCGCAGCCCAATCACCTTGCTAGCCTACTTCTGTTGGCAATCGTTGGCGTGTGGTACGGTTGGGAAAAGAAGTGGTTAAGTACACCCACGGCATGTTTGGCGCTCGTATATCTTCTAATCGGTACGGTACTTACGGGATCACGCTCCGTTTGGCTGGCGATTGCCTGGTTTGTTCCAGTCGTTGCTTGGGCCAAGGCTCGCTGTGGACTTCGGCTGAAGCTCACTTTCCTGGGCACTTTTGTGCTCTTCTTTTTCGCGTTGAGCTATGCCATGCCAGCGATCGAAGTATGGCTTGTGCTGGCAGATACGGGGGCAGCAGTTGAGCGCCTAGGACAAACGCAATTGCGTATCTTGGCTTGGCGTGCCTTCTTGGATGCTGCCATGTTGGAGCCTTTGTGGGGATATGGCTGGGGTCAAATCGGTGCGGCGCAGTTTCGTGTTGCAGAGGATCACCCCGGACTTACGGACATATTCTTCAATACCCATAACGTAGTACTTGATCTCGTAATCTGGCTAGGTTTCCCAGTGGCAATCCTTTGCACGCTTCTCCTCGTGTGGTGGTTGTTCAAATGCTTGCAGCGCTGTCGTGATGCCAACGCATTTTTGTCGCTGATGGCTGTCTGTATCGTTTTTGGCCATTCGATGGTCGAATTCCCTATCACCTACGCATATTTTCTTGTGCCAACAAGTTTCTGGATGGGAGTTGTCACCGCAGCAACGGAGCCAGCGGCACAAATAGAAAGAACGAAGTTGTACGGTCGAGGACGCTTGGTCGTCGTTGGTGCCAGCTTTGCAACTGTTGCCATGCTGTTGGTTGTCACAAGGGACTACTTGCCCTTTGAAGAAGACTGGCGCGAGCAGCAGTTCGTAGAGGCGCGCATTGAAGGAGCCCGGACCGAGAGCTTGGTACAGCCCCGACTTCTTGATCAGTTGCAGGGGATGATGCAACTGCAAAGGTATTCTCCTTTAACCCATTCCTCTCCTTCAGACCTGCAATGGGTCCAGGACGTTGCAGAGCGTTACCCCTACCCTTCGTTCCGCTACAAATACGCGCTTCTCCTTGCCATGTCGGGACATTCAGAGGCTGCGACTGTGCAACTGCTTGGGTTGTGCGCGGTTTTTTCGCGCATCGTGTGTGAGCAGGTGAAAAAAGATTGGGCAATAGCCTCCGCGAGAGATGCGCGTATCGCGAATGTGGATCTTTCAGGGCTACCTTAAAGGACGGTGGCCCTTTCAGACAAAAACAGGCGATGGATTCAGGAATTTTGTACAGGCGTGTTGTCGGTGCTCTGCCAGCGGGTGGAGTGCACTTACTTGCTACTTTTGTGGTGGCCAGTCTCGCTGCTGCACTAGTGATAGCGGTGTGGTATCCGTACCCTTACGCCTACGTAGCCGGGGGGCGGGAGCTTTTCTTACTTCTGGTGGGCGTCGATCTTGTCTGTGGTCCGGTTCTAACGATGGTGCTCTTTGATCGTCGCAAACCCGTGGCTGAGTTGGTGCGTGACCTGAGTTTTGTTGTTGTCATTCAACTAATTGCACTGGGCTACGGTTTGCACACGGCGTGGCAAGCACGCCCTTTGTTTCTGGTGCATGAGGTGGATCGTTTCAGGGTCATCTCGCGTGCAGATTACTTGGGCGCGGACGTCGTCTCGGCGATCGCCAGTCTGCCGCGAAAGCTCCAGCCCAAATCGCTGGCTGGCCCAGTTCTTGTTGGGACACGTCCAGCGCGGGACAACGATGAGCGCACCAAAGTCATGATGGAGGCCGTGGTGGGCGGTCGAGACTTTTCTCAGCGTCCGGAGTTTTATGTTGAATATAGCGCCACGTACTTCCAAGGGGCCTCGCATAGGGCTCTTGAACTCAGCCGCTTCGTCGATCACTACCCGCAGACGGTCCAAGACGCCAAGGCTGTTCTTGACGCGCATCGGATCGGAATTGAGGAAGCACTGTTCTTGCCGGTAGTCGGCAGGCAATATTGGATTGCCATTCTTGACCGGCAGGGGTCTGTCTTGGGCTACTTGCCAGGCGATGCCTTCGCGGTCCCTTGACCTTCATTGCTCCGCCGTGTGCGCCACAAACCGCCCACTCTTCCCCCCCATCTTCTCCATCAACCGCACCCCCCCAATCACCATCCCCCGGTCCACCGCCTTGCACATGTCGTAGATCGTGAGCAAAGCCACCGACACGGCTGAAAGGGCTTCCATTTCCACACCAGTCTGACCCGTGCATTCGGCGGTGGCGCGACAGAGCACGCTGTGGGTGTCCGGTTCGATCTCGAATTCGATCGCCACGCGGGTCAGAGCAATCGGATGGCACAGGGGGATGAGGTCGCTGGTCTTTTTGGCGGCTTGGATGCCGGCGATGCGGGCGATGCCGAGCACGTCGCCTTTTTTGGCGTTGCCAGCCTGAATCAGTGTCAGGGTTTCGGGCAGCATGGTGATGCGGCCTTCGGTCACGGCGATACGGCGGGTATTGGCCTTGTCGCCCACATCGACCATGTGGGCCTGGCCTTGCGTGTCAAAGTGGGTGAGCGGGCTGGTTGCGGCGTCTGAAGGGGGCTGGTTTGTAACGGACATCGGGTGTGTTTTGCGTGGGCTTGACTGAACCGGGGCGGCTTGGCGGCATCATACGGCGATGCGTTTCACACCCTTGTCCGCGTTGATCAAGACTTCTCCCTCGGTTCGCCGACCTGTGCCGTGGGCCTGCGCGGTGGTTGTGGCAGCTTCGGCGTTGTTGCCGGTTTCGCTGTCCAGCGCGCAGGTGGTGTCCGATCCTGCGAACACATCGGCGTTGCCCAGCCTGGGTGGCGGGGAGGGCATCTCGATTTCGGCCGAGCGCCGGCTGGGCGACCGCATTGCGCGTTCCATCTACCAGGACCCCGACTACCTCGACGACCCCTTGCTCGTCGATTACTTGCAGGCGCTCTGGCAGCCCCTGCTGGGTTCGGCTCGCGCGCGGGGGGACGTTCCGCCCGAGCTGGCCGAGCGCATGGCTTGGGAGTTGATGATTTCGCGTGAGCGCACGGTCAACGCGTTTGCCTTGCCGGGTGGTTACCTGGGCGTGAACCTGGGGCTGCTGGCGGTGACCGAGCGGCCTGAGGAAGTGGCGTCGGTGCTTGCGCACGAGCTCAGCCACGTGTCGCAACGGCACATCGCTCGCCTGATGTCGCGCGAGGAACGCATGGCGCCCTGGATGATGGGCGCGATGATTTTGGGTGCTTTGGCGGCTGGGTCGAACGCGCAGGTGGCCAGCGCCGCCATCGCCGGCGGCACAGCGGCTGCGGCGCAAACGCAGCTGAATTTCTCGCGCGACATGGAGCGCGAAGCCGATCGCGTGGGCTTCGGCGTGCTCTCGGGCGCGGGGTTTGATGCCCAGGGATTTGTGAGCATGTTCGACAAGTTGCAACAGGCCTCGCGCCTGAACGACGACGGCTCATTCCCCTACTTGCGCAGCCACCCGCTGAGCGGCGAGCGCATCGCCGACATGCGGGCGCGCTTGCCTCAAGGTCCGATGGCAACCCAGGCGCCCGCTGCCAACCTCGTGGCTTCTCCTGCGCCGGCGCCCTCGATTCTCAATCTGGACCTGCCCGGGGTTCGCCCGGGAACCGCTGCGGCTCCCGTGGCTGCCGGCCGGCCAGGGCCGAGCGTGGAGTTGCACACCTTGATGTCGTCCCGTGCGAGGGTGTTGGCAGAAAACGGACCCGATCGCATGCGCAGCTGGTTGCAGGTGGGCCAAGGGCCCACTGCCAGGCCGGGTGAACGCTACGCGGCGGCGCTGTCGGCGCTGCGCCTGGGCCAGCGAGACAAGGCTTTGGAACTGGCACAAAAGCTGCGCGACACGGTGGCGCCCGACGCCCGCTTTGCGGCCGATGCCTTGATGCTGGAGTTGCTTCTGTCGCCCTCCACCAGCCCTGCCACGCCGGCGCAGACCGCCTTGCTGGCCGAGTTGCGCGACAGGTCTCTGGCGGGCGCGTCGCGAGCCGCCGTCATGCTGGGTGCTCAGGCGGCCATTGCCTCGGGTCAGCCGCAGCGCGCGGTGAGCCGTTTGCAAAGCTGGGTGGTGCTGCAGTCGCGAGACGCGCTGGCCTGGCAGACCCTGGCCCGGGCCTACCAGGTACAGGGCCAGCCGTTGCGTGCTGTGCGGGCCGAAGCGGAAGCGCGGGTCGCGCACCTCGACTATTCGGGTGCGGTCGACCGTTTCCGGGCCGCACAATCCTTGCCCGTGGCCGAGCGCAGTGCCGATTCGATGGAGATGGCCATCGTCGACAGCCGCCGGCGCGATGTGGAGGTGTTGCTGCGCGAGAGCGTGCGCGAAGAGGAAGACAGCAAGCGCTGAGTCGGAAGCAACCCGCGCAGCGGCGGAGCGTGGTGTCAGGCTCAGAGAATGGCTTTGACCGCCGCGTCCACCACCAGCATGAGCGCCGAGTAGATCAGCGAACCCAGCATGGCGGCCCAGAAGCCGTTGACGCCGAAGCCGTCCATGAGACTGGCAGCCGCCCAGAACAGCAGCGCGTTGATCACGAACAGGAACAGACCCAACGTGATCACCGTCACTGGCAGCGTGAGGATCACGAGCACCGGGCGCAGCACCACGTTGAACAGACCGATCACCGCCGCGGCAATGAGCGCGGCGGTGAAGCTCTGGATCTGCACGCCAGGGTACAGGTAGGCCACCAGCAACAGGGCGCAGGCTGCGAGCAGCCATTTGAGGATGAGTTTCATCCGATCAGCATAGCAGCGGCCCCGAAGGCGCTTCGGGGAGAGCCTGGTTCAGTGCGCTTGGGCAGGATTGGCCTGGCGCGACGCCACGTACTTGCCGATGACCAGCACGATCAGGGCGCCAGCGACCGAAGCGCCGTACTTGATCATGTCGTTCTGCGGCAGCTTGAGCATCCACTGCCATTTGTCCGGGTTGGCCAGCACCGGATCGGACACCAGCATGCCGCCGGCGATCCAGCCCAGCAGCATGCCGCCGGCGGTGATGATCATCGGGAAGCGCGCCATCAGCTTGATCACCAGCTGGCTGCCCCAGACGATGATCGGTATGGAGATCAGGAGACCCAGCACCACCAGCAGCATCTGGTGTTCGCCCGCGTTTTGCGCGGCGCCGGCGATGGCGATCACGTTGTCCACGCTCATCACCAGATCGGCCACGATGATGGTCTTGATGGCGGCCAGCAGCTTGTCGCTGGTGGCCAGGTCGCCATGGCCTTCCTCGTCGGGCGCCAGCAGCTTCACACCGATCCACACCAGCAGCAGCGCGCCGATGAACTTGAGCCACGGCAAGGCCAGCAGCGTCATCGCGAAGAAGATCAGGATCACACGCAGGATGATGGCGCCGGCGGTGCCCCAGATGATGCCCTGGGTGCGTTGCGCGGGGGGCAGCTTGCGGCAAGCCAGCGCGATGACCACGGCGTTGTCGCCGCCGAGCAGGATGTCGATCATGATGATCTGCCCGAGGGCGATCCAGAAGGCCGGCGAAGTCAGGAAATCCATAAATTCCTCGTTGTCGTTTGTTCAAAAGAGCAAGGCATGGGACATCTCGTGATCGACCGGCGCTGTCGTTCTCGCCTGCGGGCGCTGCTGCGCGTACAAAGGGGAGGACAGTGCCTTGATCGACCCGCGGTGAGTCCATCAAAGGTCTTGCTCGACACAGTGACGGGGTCACCAGGCCCGGGTTGCCGGAAGCCAGAGGCTTCGTATTGACGACAAACCGAATGTCCAGCGGTGCGGGCCACGGGCCTTGGCGATGGAACGGAGAGCTACTCCCCTTCGAAGCCCGCGATTGTACTGGCCTGCGCTGCTTTGCCGCGATACGCAGTTCCCACAGCGCCTGCGGCGCCATCACCCGTCGGGGCCCGAGGAGGGGGGCCGATCTGGCTATGATCGGCCTCCCTCAAGAAACCCACCCATGGCCGGCATTCACATCACCGACATCGAAGCCGCGATCAATTTCTGGCGCGAACGTGCGCCCTCGCCCGACGGTGTGTCCCTGCCCAAGCCCACGCGGGCCTTGGCCGAGGTGTATGCGCTGATGGTGTATCTCCACGAATCCGAAGCCGACGAGGCCACCCTGCCCGCCGCCGCGCGCGAAGCCTGGCTGGCCTGGTACGACACCACGCCCGACACGCCGTGCATTGCCATTTGCTCCACCAGCCAAGGTGATGAGGTCTGCAAAGGCTGCGGCCGCCTCTTTGACGAGGTGCAGCGCTGGACCGAGATGTCGCCCGGTGAGAAGCGCGCCACGTGGCGCCGCATCACCATCGAAGACGACGCCTGGCGCTTCAACCGCTACGCGGAACGGGCGAGGTAAAACACCGAGCCAGCCCCGGGCCGCCCCAAGGCGCGGCGCGGGGGCCCTTGTTTCAGACCCTTTTGGCCAGCTCGGCAGCCTTGCCTGTGTAGCTGCCGGGCGTCATGGCCAGCAGACGGACCTTTTCCGACTCGGGAATCTCCAGGCCCCGGATCATCTCGTGCAGGGCTTCTGCGGTCACCGTCTTGCCGCGCGTGACTTCCTTGAGCTTTTCGTAGGCGCCCGACACGCCGTAGCGGCGCATCACGGTCTGGATCGGCTCGGCCAGCACTTCCCAGGCGTTGTCGAGGTCGTCGGCCAGCGCTTCTTCGTTGATCTCCAGCTTGCCCAGGCCCACGCCCATGGAGTGGTAGGCCAGCACCGCGTAGCCCAGGGCCACGCCCATGTTGCGCAACACGGTGGAGTCGGTCAGGTCGCGCTGCCAGCGGCTGATCGGCAGCTTTTCACTGAGGTGGCGTAACAGCGCGTTCGACAGACCCAGATTGCCTTCGGCGTTCTCGAAGTCGATCGGGTTGACCTTGTGCGGCATGGTCGACGAGCCGATCTCGCCGGCCTTCAGGCGCTGCTTGAAGTAACCCAGGCTCACGTAGCCCCAGATGTCGCGCGAGAGGTCGATCAGGATGGTGTTGGTGCGTGCGATCGCATCGAACAGCTCGGCCATGTAGTCGTGCGGCTCGATCTGGATGCTGTAGGGCTGGAAGGTCAGGCCCAGGCCGAGCGGCTCGGGCTGTTCAATCACGTTGCGGCTGAAGGCTTCCCAGTCGAAGTCGGGCCAGGCGCTCAGGTGGGCGTTGTAGTTGCCCACCGCGCCGTTCATCTTGCCCAGCAGTTTCACGCTGGCGATCTTCTCGCGCGCGGCGGCCAGGCGCACCACCACGTTGGCGATTTCCTTGCCCACCGTGGTGGGGCTGGCGGTCTGGCCGTGGGTGCGGCTGAGCATGGGCACGGCGGCAAACGCGTGGGCCATCTCGCGCAGCTTGGTGATGACGGCGTCCAGCGAGGGCAGCAGCACGGCGTCGCGACCGCCCTTGAGCTGCAGCGCGTGGCTGGTGTTGTTGATGTCTTCGCTGGTGCAGGCGAAGTGCACGAATTCGGCGGCTTTTTCCAGCTCGGGCCGCGCTTCGAACTTGGACTTGATCCAGTACTCGACCGCTTTCACGTCGTGGTTGGTGATCTTCTCGATGTCCTTGATGGCCTGGCCGTCGGCCTCGCTGAAGTTCTTCACCAGGCCCATGAGGTAGGTGCGCGCACCGGGTGACAGCGGCTTGAACTCGGCCAGCCCGGCGTCGGACAAGGCGATGAACCACGCGATTTCCACCTGCACGCGGCGGTGCATGTAGCCCAGTTCGCTCATGAACGGGCGCAACTGGCCCAGGCGGCCGGCGTAGCGGCCGTCCAGTGGGGACAGGGCCGAGATGGGGGACAGCGCGGCCGGGGAGGCGGCGGCAGCGGGGGTGGAGGCGGAGGGAGTTGGGGTGGTCGGGCGCATCCCGGGATTGTAGGAGGCGGGGGCTTTCGGCGAACCTTGTCAGCGGGCGCGGGGACCGGCTGGCTAAAATCGCCTTCCCACGGGCAACCGTCTTCACCCACCAGTCCTCCATGAAACTCATTGGCGCCATCACCAGCCCTTACGTGCGCAAAGTGCGCGTCGTCATGGCCGAGAAAAAGCTGGACTACCAACTCATCCTGGAAGACGTCTGGTCGGCCGACACCCAGATCACCACTTCCAACCCGCTGGGCAAGGTGCCCTGCCTCGTGATGGAAGGCGGCGAAGCGGTGTTTGATTCGCGCGTGATCGTTGAATACCTCGACACGCTCTCTCCGGTGGGCAAGCTGATTCCGACGCAAGGCCGCGAGCGCGCCGAGGTGAAAACCTGGGAAGCGCTCGCCGACGGTGTGCTGGATGCCGCCATCCTCGCTCGCCTGGAATCGACCTGGAGCGGGCGCACCGACCAGCAGCGGAGCAACGCCTGGATCGACCGCCAGATCGGCAAGATCGAGGCGAGCCTGAAGAGCATGAGTCAGGGTCTGGGCGAGAAGCCGTTCTGCTCGGGCATCCACTTCAGCCTGTCCGACGTGGCAGTGGGCTGCGCGCTGGGGTACCTCGATTTCCGCTTCCCGGTGATCGACTGGCGCACGCCGTACCCGAACCTGGCGCGTCTGGGCGAAAAGCTCAACCAGCGCCCCAGCTTCGTCGACACGAAGCCTGATTGACCCCCCGCGCCGCGCCTGCGGCGCGTCACCCCCCAGGGGGCGATGCCTGCGGCCTGGCAAAGCCAGTTCCGCGGCATCCTGAAAGGGGTCACGCGCTCCGGTGAATCACTCTCAGCTGTTGGCTCGCTGCTTGAGCCACCGCATCAAGCTGCCCACCACGGGCAGTTTTTCGTAGAGCTCTTCCGCCGCGTCCCAGTAGTCGCGGTGGTCACTGACCAGGCCGTCGGCTGTCAGCACCAGGTGCGAGCCACCCCGCACCACCTGTTCGGTGGTGGTGTCGAAGCGTTTGAAGTGGAAACGGAACTCCCACACCAGAAAGCACTGCGTGCCGTCCACGATGCGGCTGGTGACCACGAAGCGTGGTCCGTGCAGGCTCTCGAACATGTGGGCAAACACCTGCTCGATCGCGGGGATGCCGTGCACTTCGTTGAACGGGTCCTTGAAGCGTGCGTCGGCTGTGTAGAACTCGCCGATGCGTACCACCGACTGCGGCGAGATCGTTTCGAAGTACGCGCAGAGGCGGTCCACTGCCGCACGCATGTTTTCGCTCACAGGCCGGTTGCGCGGCGCACCGCCGGGAAGTAGGCGCGGTAGGGCAACAGGCGCATGAGCTTCATCCAGCGCGTGAAGCGCTTGGGGTAGTGCACTTCGAATACGCCCCGGCCCCAGTCGTCGATCATGGCTTGCGCGGCCTGCGGCGGCGTGATGAGCGCGGGCATGGTGAAGTCGTTCTGTGCCGTCAGCGGTGTCTGCACAAAGCCGGGGTGCACCACGCTCACGCCCACGCCCAGCGGGCCCAGATCGAGGTAAAGGTTTTCCGCAAGGTTGGTGAGTGCCGCCTTGGTCGGGCCGTAGGCCAGGCTCTTGGGCAGGCCGCGAAAACCCGCCACGCTGCTGATGAGGCTGATGTGGCCCCGGCCGCGCGCGCTCATGGCGGGCACGATGGCGTCCAGCACGTGCAGCGCGCCGAGGTAGTTGATGTCGATGTGCCGCTTGAGGTCGGCCATGTCCATCTCGGTGGCGCGCATCTCGCGGTAGTGGCCGGCGCAATAGACCACCAGATCCAGGGGCCCCTGCGCCAGGATCTCGCGGGTGGTGGCGGTGACCGCATCCGCATCCGTCACGTCCAGCGGCCAGGCCTGTGCCGTCACACCGTGTTGCGGTGGGTGGTTCAGCACAAAGCGGTCGAGTGCTTCGTGGCTGCGCGCCGACACCAGCACCTGCGCGCCGCGCGCGTGCAGCGCCGAGGCAGTGGCCTCACCAATGCCGCTGGAAGCCCCCACCAGCCACACGCGCAGGCCGCGCCAGTCGGTGATGGGTGGGTTCATGGGTTTGAACAGCGAGAAGCCGCTCGGTGCAGCGGCCACGGCAGCTGTTTGCGTCGGCGCATCGACGAAGGCGCGCGGCGTGCTCATGATGTGCGCCTCACGAACGACAGCGTGACCTCGCCGAGGCGCACGCCGAACTTGCTCATCTCCGCCTTGTTGAGCATCACGCGTTGGTCCATCAGGTACATCCAGTCGTCGAACTGCACTTCGTAGGTCTTGCCGTCCACCGGCAACAGCAGCGTGTAACCCCAGCGAAACGCGTTGCCCTTTTGTTCGCCCAGCGCGGTGCCCACCACGTCGTCCGCGGTGCCGCTGAACCGGCCATTGCCCAGGTGCTTCATGCGCCAGATGCGTTTGCCGGTGGTGCCGTCGCTGTAGTTGAAGGTTTCGTCCAGCACGCCGTCGTCGCCGTTCCAGGTGCAGACCATCACCACGGTGAAGCGTTTCACCACCGCACCGGAGCGATCGGTGAACACGCCGTAAGCGTCCAGCGTGCCGTTGAAATAGGTGCGCAGATCGAGCAGTGGCTTTTCGCTCGCGTACTGGCCGATCTGCGGGCCGGCACAGCCCGCGAGGGCGGCGGCGGAGGTGATGCCGGCGGCGAGCAAGAGTCGTCTTTGCATGGGGTGGTCTCAGGAAGGAAGGGAGGTTTGGGGGGTGAGGCCGGCGCGTTGCTCGGGCCGGATCACGAGCGCGTAGAGCGCACCGCCGGCCAGCAGCTTGAGCACACAGGGCAGCAGGCAATAGGCGATGGTCAGGGTTTGCAGCGCGGCCGGGTCGCGCGCGCCGGGCTCGTAGCCGAACAGCGCCAGCAGCGGCAAGGCCAGGCCGGCGGCCAGGGCCAGGTTGAGCTTGGTGGCGAAGCTCCACCAGCCGAAGTAGGCGCCCTCGCGCTGGCCACGTTCGCCAAGCTGGCCAATGAGGCCGGCGAGCATGGCGCTGGGCAGGGTGAGGTCGGTGCCCAGGGCAATGCCCGAGAGCGCGCAGACGACGAGGAAGGGCATCACATCGCCCGCGCCCAGGGTGGCGGCCCAGATGAACACCGCCACCCCCAGCGCCATGCCCAGCAGCCAGGTGCGTGCCAGGCCGATGCGCGCGACCAGCCGCACCCACAGCGGGATGGACAGCGCCGCGCACAGAAAGTAGGTGGCCAGAAACGCGGGCTCCACCGAGGGCGAGGCCTGCAGGCGGTCCTGCACGAAGAACAGCACCAGCGTGGCGGGCACAGCGCTGGCGGTGCCGTTGATCACGAACACGGCGAGCAGGCGCAGAAACGCGGGTTGACGCAAAGGCGATGGGCCCAGGCTCATGGCGGGTCCGGTGGTCTTCAGGGCGATGGGTGTGGCCGATCGGCTCCAGGCCCACCAGCCCAGCGTGAGCAACACGGCGAAGGTGGAGACGGTGGCGCCGAGACCCAGCGTGGCGGGCAGCACGGCAGCGATCAGCACGCCCAGCAGCGACAAGCCTTCGCGCCACGCCACCACGCGGCTGCGTTGCGCCTCGTTGCCACCCAGGCGCGCGCCCCAGGACTGGTGAGCCACTGCGACCACGCTGTAGGCGGTGTAGGTGATGGCCATCAGCAACCCGGCCCAGGCCAGCAACACCGTGGTGCCGGCTTCACGCACGCCGGCGGGTGGAAACAGCAGGCCCCACAGGCCGAGCGCGAGCACCACGGCGGACACCGCGGAGGCGCCGAGCACGGCCGCGATCGAGCGCGCAAAGAGGCGGTCGCACCAGCGGCCGATGATGGGATCGAGCACCGCATCCACCAGCCGCGCGGCCAGCAACACCAGACCCAGCAAGGCCAGCGGCGCACCGAATTCACGCGCGTAGTGGTTGGGCAGGATCACGTACAGCGGCAGCGCCACAAACGCCAGCGGCAGGCCGAGCAGACCGTAGCTCAGGCCGCGGCGCCAGGCGCCCGCGCCCATGAAGTCGCTGGCTGGATCCAGCGGCGCGACCGCAGCGGTGTTCATGGCGTGCGCGTCGCGCCGGCGATGTTCTGGATCAAGTTCTCGCGCATGCGCGGCTGCGAGGTTTTGGGTGACAGCCAGATGCCGAAGAACAGGCGGGAAAACGCATCGTCCGCCACCTCACCGAGCAGCCTGCCGTTCAAGTAGAAACGCGCACCGCTGCCGGGCACATGCACACCGGTGATGCGGTCGCCGCGCTTCACGTCGGGAAACAGCTTGCTCATGGCCTGCGTCCAGCGCGTGGCCTGGGCGGGCTCGATGGTGGCCAGCCCTTTCATCTCGTCGATGGAGCGCTCGGCGATGTCCGCGCCCTTGAAGTCGCGCAGGTAGGCCAGCTCCAGACCGAAGCGCTGGTTCTCGAAGCGGCCGATGTCGAAGCCGGGCAACGCCCACAGGCTGGCGTCGTACACGTCGAAGCCCCAGTAGCGCAGGCGCGCTTTGCCCACGGTCGTCTTGTCCTGCAAGGCTGCGCTGAGCGTGGGCTCGGGCGCCTGTGCGCCCGCAGGAACGCTGGCCAGACAGCCAAGGGCCAATGCGAATGAAAGGGCAGCACGCTTCATGGTGTGGCCCTCAAACCGGCTTGCGCAAGGTGTACTGGACCACGTCGGTGCTGCCCTGCTCGAACGCGGCTTCGCAGTACGCCAGGTAGAACTCCCAGATGCGCAGGAAACGCTGGTCGAAGCCGAGCTGCAGCACGCGTTCCTGTTCGTGCAGGAAACGTTCGCGCCAGATGGCCAGCGTGCGGGCGTAGTCCAGACCAAACGCAAACTCGTCCACCACCTCCAGACCAGCCTTGACCGCTTGCGCGCGGAACTCGCTCGGGCACGGCAGGCAGCCGCCGGGAAACACGTACTGCTGGATGAAGTCGGTGCCCTTGATGTAGCGCTCGAAGTGTTCGTCGTCGATCACGATGCTCTGCACGCAGGCCTTGCCACCGGGTTTCAACAGGCGCGACACCGTCTGGAAGTAGGTCGGCCAGTACTCCCGGCCCACGGCTTCGACCATCTCGATCGAGCAGATCGCGTCGAACGGGGCGTCGGAGATGTCGCGGTAGTCCTGCAGGCGCAGGTCGGCCCGGTCGGCGCGGCCGAGGCGCTGCATGCGCTCGTTGGCAAATTCCAGTTGTTCGGTGGACAGCGTGACACCGGTGACGTGCGCGTCGAACTCGGTGGTGGCCTTTTCGGCCAGCGCGCCCCAGCCGCAGCCGATCTCCAGCACGCGGTCACCCGGCTTCACATCGGTCATGCGCAGCGCGCGGCGCACCTTGGCGTGTTGCGCGGCTTCCATGGCCTGGTCGGGGGTTTCGAACCACGCCGACGAGTAGTTCATCGTGTCGTCCAGCCACAGGCCGTAGAACGCGTTGCCCAGGTCGTAGTGGGCGTGGATGTTCTTGCGGCTGTTGGTCTTGCTGTTGCGATTGAGCAGGTGCTTGACGCGGTAGGCGAAACGTCCAAGCCACGAACCGTAGATCACGTCTTCCACTTCGCGTCGGTTGGCCACCATCAGCGAGAGCAGCGCGGGCAGGTTCGATGTGGTCCAGTCGCCGGCAATGTAGGTTTCGGCAAAGCCGATGTCGCCCGACTTGAGCGAGGCAGAGCAGACGTTCCAGTTGTTGAGCTTCATGCTCGCGTGCTGGCCCTCGACCTGGCCGAAGCGCTGCACCGAGCCGTCGGGCAATTGCAGTGTGAGGCTGCCGTGCACCAGGCGCTGGAGCAGTTGCAGTGTGGTGCGGGCGGCGGCGGGGGCGTTGCGCGGCAGCGAAAAACCGGCGGGGCTGGTGGAGGCGGTGGAGCTGTTCATGGGTGGCTGTGTTCGGCGTTCACGGGAGAGGCCGGCAAGGAGGCGGCGGTGACAAAGTCGCCCGGGGCGGGCGGCTGGCGGAAAAAGGGCGCGCGTTTGATCCACAGGCGCACGGCCTGCCAGTGGATGCGGGCCATGACACCGAAGGTCATGGCGGGGTAGGACCACAACGCGCGGCGCAGGCTGCGCGCGTTCAGCGGCTGCAGTTCACCACTCACGCTGGTGTTGAGCAGGGGCTCGCTGTCGGCGTCGCCGCTCAAGTCGTCGAAATAGTCGATGCGCGCCACGGTGCGCGGCGTGGCGCCATCGGCACGCATGAAGACAAAGCGGTAACGCCCGCGCACCGGGCAGAACGGCGACACGTGGAACACCTTGCTCGCTTCGGTCGGCTGGCCGTAGTGCGGCGCGTCGAGCAGGTAGCAGTGGCGCTCGCCGAAGGTGTTGTTCACCTCGGCCAGCACCGCGCGCAGCGTGCCGTCCAGGCGGTGGCAGTACCAGAAGCTCACCGGTTTGAAGGTGTAGCCCAGCACGCGCGGGTAGGTGTGCAGCCACACCTCGCCAGCTGCGTCATCAATGCCGTGTTGGTTCAGCAAGTCGTCGAGCCACTGCAGGCTGTCGGCGCGGCCGTCGCCGTGGTCGGCGTCGTTGAAGCTGAGCGCTGCGCGGCGGTTGCGTGCGAGCTCTCCAGGGCCGTGCAGGCGCAGGCTGCGCATGGGCAGCATCAGGAAATAGGTGGGGTAGGTGAAGGCGTTGCGCTGCGGGCGGTGGCGCGTGTGGCGCACCTGGCCGAAGCCGATCTGTGCGACCGATGGCGAACTCACGCAAACACTCCAGGCAGGGCCGCGCGCTGGGCTTGTTCCCGCTGGGTCGTGGGCACCAGTTGGTGTGCATCGATCAGCGAGCGTGCCGCGTGCAGACCCGACTTCAAGCCGTCTTCGTGGAAGCCGTAGCCGGTCCACGCGCCCGCAAAGTACGTGTTGAGCTTGCCCTGCATGGCGGGCACGCGGGCTTGCGCGCGGATGGCGGCCAGGTCGAACACCGGGTGGTCGTAGGCGTACTCGCCCACCACATGTTTCGCTGCGATCTCGCGCTGCGGGTTGAGCGACACCACCACCGGCTGCGCCACCGGCAGCGGCTGCAAACGGTTGAGCAGGTAGTGCAGGCAGACCTGGGCCGATTCCACGCCTCGGCTCGGCGCGCGCTCGTAGTTCCAGGCGGCCCAGGCGAGTTCGCTCCTGGGCAGCACCGAGCTGTCGGTGTGCAGCACCGCGAGGTTGGGCTGGTAACGGATGGCGCCGAGCACCTCGCGTTCATCCGCCGAAGCCTGACCACCGAGCAGGCGCAAGGCCTGGTCGCTGTGGCAGGCCAGCACGATGGCGTCAAAGCGCTCGACGTGGCCTTCGGTGACCACGCGCACGCCCTGGCCATCGCGCAGCACTTGCTGCACGGGGGTGTTCAGGCGCTTGTCGGCGATGTTGTCGGTGATCTTCTGCACGTACTGGCGCGCGCCGCCTTCCACCGTGTACCACTGCGGGCGGTTGGTCACCTGGATCAGGCCGTGGTTGTGGCAGAAGCGGACCATGGTGGCCACGGGGAAGGCCAGCATCTGGTCGGTCGGGCAGCTCCAGATGCAGCCCATCATGGGCAGGAAGTACCAGTCGCGGAACTCGTCGGAGAAGCCCTGTGCCTTCAGAAAGTCGCCCAGCGGCTGCAGCAGCGGGCTGTTGTCGCGCAGGTCTTCGCCCTGCTCGGCCAGCTTGGTGGTGACGCGGTTGAAGCGCACGATGTCGGCCAGCATGCGCAGGAAACGCGGGTTGAAGAGGTTGCGGCGCTGGGCAAACACGGTGGAGAGGTTGCAGCCGCTCCACTCCAGCGGCCCGCCGCCGGGCGCAGCACCCGGCGCCTGCACCGAGAACGACATGTCGGACTTGGCGATCGGCACGCCGAGCTGTGCGAACAGCGCCAGCAGGTTGGGGTAGGTGCGCTCATTGAGCACCAGGAAGCCGGTGTCCACCCCGAAGGTGGTGGGCACGCCTTGGGCGTTCGGCAAGGTCATGTCGACCGTGTGCGTGTGGCCGCCGAAGTAGTCGCCCGCTTCAAACAGCGTGATGTCGGCCAGACCGTGCAAGGTGTGGGCGGCGGCCAGGCCCGAAATGCCGGAGCCGACGACGGCCACGCGGGGAGGCCGCTTGGCGGTGCGGGTGGTGTGGGGTGGGAGGTCCGTGTACATGGTCGGACCTCAGCGAGCGCCAGCGGTGCTGGACGGGATACAAAAGCCTGCGAAGCGCCCCGAAACGAACAAGGGAGGGAGGGAGGAGGAGGAGAAGCGCCTCGGGATTTCAGCCCGATCACAAGGACCGGACAGGCTTCGCAGTGCAAAAACAAATTCGGGGGCCGGCGTTGAAACCGGCCCGACCACTGAGAGAAAAACACGCTCGAAAAAGTTCCGGACGGGTGCTCGGGGGCTGGGATTCCGGTCGGACAGGGGGGTGTGCATGGGGATCAAAGTGGTCAAAATAGACTAAACGGTTTTATTGTGACTGATCAGTCACGATTTGGTCGACAGAAATCGTTCGATATCCTTCACAAATGAAGGGTTTTTCGGATCGAGGGTGCTCGGGTAGCTGCGCACGGTCTGCCCGTCGCGCCCGATCAGGTACTTGTGGAAGTTCCATTGCGGGGTCTCGCCGGTCTTTTGAGCGAGCTGTTTGTAGAGTGGGTTGGCCTCGCGACCGACCACGCTGGACTTGCTGAACATCGGGAATTTCACGCCGAAGGTGTTTTCGCAAAAGTCGGCAATCGCCTGGTTGTTGCCCGGTTCCTGGCGGCCGAAGTCGTTGGCCGGGAAGCCCAGCACCACCAGGCCTCGCGACTTGTATTGGGCATACAGCGCCTCCAGGCCTTCGTACTGGCCGGTGAAACCGCAGAAGCTGGCGGTGTTGACCACCAGCACCACCTGCCCGCTGTACTGGCACAACGACTGGTGCTTTTCGTCCTGCAAACGATCGAACCGGTGCTGCAGCAGCGCCGGGCAGGCGGCGGTGGCTGCGGTGACCGCGGAACCAGGCGCCTGCGCCTGCACCGCCGGACCCAGCAGCGCGCTGCCGACAACCACGCAGCCGGCGGCCCATCGGGTGAAACCACGGTGATTGCCGTGGACAAGCGCTGACTTCATGACAAGAACTCCATAATCTGGTGAAACATTGGATTATTTGTCCATGACAAGCTCAAGCTCCGAAACCCCTGCCGGGCACACCATCGCCGACGTCGAACGCGACACCGGTCTGTCCAAAGACACGCTGCGGGTGTGGGAGCGGCGCTATGGTTTTCCCATGCCCGCGCGCGACGCCTTGGGCGAGCGGCAGTACGACAACGAACAGCTGATCCGCCTGCGCCACATCCGCCGCCTCATCGACGCAGGCCACCGGCCCGGGGGCGTGGTGGCCTTGCCGCTGGCCGAACTCGTTGCACTGGATACGCAGCGCCCGGGCAAGCGGATTCAAGCGCGCGCGCCCGCCGCCAGCGACGTGGAGTGCCCGGCGCTGGCGCAGTGGCTGCCCATGCTGCGCCGCCAGGACGCCCACGGGTTGCGCCAGGCCCTGGCCCAGGCGCTGATGGAGCGCGGCCTGGCCCGCCTGATCACCGACTGTGTGGCGCCGCTGAACGTGCAGGTCGGCCAGGCCTGGCTGGAAGGACGGCTGGCGGTGTACGAAGAACACCTCTACACCGAGATCGTGCAGTCGGTGCTGCGCCAGGCGCTGGGCCAGCTCACGCAGGCCCGCGCACCCGCGCCGCCGCGCATTTTGCTCACCACGCTGCCGGGTGAGGTGCACGGGCTGGGCCTGCTCATGGCCGAATGTTTCATGGTGATGGAGGGCTGCCACACCATTCCGCTGGGCGTGCAGACGCCGCTGCCCGACATCGTGGCCGCCACGGCCACCAGCGGCGCGGACATCGTGGCGCTGGGCTTCACCGCCGCGCAAAACCCGCGCGAGGTGCGCGCCGCGCTCGACCAGCTGCGCGAGCGTTTGCCAGCGCGGGTTGAAATCTGGGCCGGTGGCCAGTGCCCGGCGCTGCTCAAACCGCAACGCGGCCGCGCCCCCGGTGCGGGCCCGGTGTTCTGGCCCATGGCGCGCCTGCAGGATATTCCGGTGGGCGTGGCCCGCTGGCGTGCCCAAGCCCTGGCATGGGCAAGCGCCACATGAGCGCAGCGCCGGGCCGTTCCCAAGCAAGCTCGCACCGCAGCCCGCAGGGCGAAGGTACCCCATGAGCGGATTCAAAGGCAACAAGGCTGCTCTGCCGCAAAAACCCTGCGCCGCCTGCGGACGACCGATGACCTGGCGCAAGAAGTGGGCGCGCAGCTGGGATCAGGTGAAGTACTGCAGCGAACGTTGCCGCGGCGAATCTCCCAAGAAATCTTCATGAACCGACCGACAACTTTGCCGAGGCCCTTGCGCCGGCTGGTGCTGGTGCTGGGCGACCAGCTCTGGCTGGACAACCCGGCCCTGGCCGGCTTCGACCCTGCGCAAGACGCGGTGCTCATGATCGAAGCGCCCGGCGAAGCCAGCCACGTGTGGAGCCACAATGCCCGCATCGCGTTGTTCCTCTCGGCCATGCGGCACTTCCAGCAGGTGCTGGTGCGCAAGGGCCACCCATTGCGCTACGTGAACCTGGACGACGCCGCACTGGACCAGCCCGCCACCGCTTCGTTGGCCGCGCGGCTGCGACACGTGTTGACCGAACTCCGGCCGCAGGCCTTGTGGCTGTGCGAGGCGGGCGAGTGGCGCTTGCAGCAGGATATTGAAGCCACGGCAGCTGCCGCCGGTGTGCCCATGCGCAGCTTCGACGACACCCACTTTTTCTGCAGCCGCCAGCGCTTCGCGCGCTGGACCCAGGGCCGCAAGGAATGGCGCATGGAGTTCTTCTACCGCGAGATGCGCCGCGAGCACGGCGTGCTCATGGACGGGGGCGAGCCCGTGGGTGGGCAATGGAACTTCGACGCGGACAACCGCAAGAGCTACCCCAAACAAGGCCCGGGGCTGATCACACCACCCGCGCAGTTCGAGCCCGACGCCACCACGCGCGAGGTGATGGCACTCGTGCAGACGCGCTTCGCCGACCACCCGGGTGAACTCAAGAGCTTCGCCTGGCCCGTCACCGCCGAGCAAGCGCGTGAGGCGCTGCGGCATTTTGTCGATCAGCGTCTGGAGATGTTCGGCACCTACCAGGACGCGATGTGGACCAAGACCCCGTTCGGCTGGCATTCTCTGCTGTCGGTGGCGCTGAATCTGCACCTGATCGACCCGCGCGAGGTGGTGGCCGCAGCCGAAGCCGCGCACCGCGACCGGGGTCTGCCGCTGGCCAGTGTGGAAGGCTTCATCCGCCAGGTGCTGGGCTGGCGCGAGTTCATCCGTGGTGTGTACTGGATGGACATGCCCGGCATGAAGACCGCCAACCACTACGGCCACACGCGCCCGCTGCCGGCCTGGTACTGGAACGCGCAGACGCACATGGCCTGCATGAAGGACGCTGTGGGCCAGACGCTGGAACACGGTTATGCGCACCACATCCAGCGCCTCATGCTCACCGGGCAGTTCGCGCTGCTCGCAGAAACCGATCCGCAGCAGGTGGCCGACTGGTACCTCGCGGTCTACGTGGACGCGATCGAATGGGTCGAGCTGCCCAACGTGGCCGGCATGGCGCTCTACGCCGATGGGGGGCGCTTCACCAGCAAACCCTATGTGGCCAGCGGCCAGTACATCGACCGCATGAGCGACCATTGCAAGGGCTGCCGCTACCAGCCGAAGCTGCGTGTGGGTGCTCAGGCTTGCCCGGTGACCACGCTCTACTGGAACTTTCTGGACCGCCACGAGACCGAACTCGCAGCGAGCCCCCGCACCGCGCTGATGGTGAAGAACCTGCAGCGCATGGAGCCAGCCGAACGGCAAGCCGTGCGGGACCAGGCTGTGTTGACCTTGGCCCGCCTCGGCGATTTGTAAGCGCAACCGCGCTCCCCCCGCATAAAATGCGCCCGTACCGAAAGGCCACCATGCTCTACCCCGAACTCTTCAAACAACTCGAATCCGTGCGCTGGGACATGGACAAGGACATTCCTTGGGACCAGTTCGACGCCCAATCGTTGACGGACGAGCAGGCGCAGACGATCAAGATGAACGCGATCACGGAATGGGCGGCGCTGCCCGCCACCGAGATGTTCCTGCGCGACAACCGCGACGATTCCGACTTCTCGGCCTTCATGTCGATCTGGTTCTTTGAAGAGCAGAAACACTCGCTGGTGCTCATGGAGTACCTGCGCCGCTTCCGCCCCGACCTCGTGCCGACCGAGCAGGAACTGCACGACATCCGCTTCGAATTCGACCCGGCTCCGCCGCTGGAAACGCTGATGCTGCATTTCTGCGGCGAGATCCGCCTCAACCACTGGTACCGCCGCGCCAGCGAATGGCATTCGGAGCCGGTGATCAAGAAGATCTACGCCACGCTGAGCCAGGACGAGGCCCGCCACGGCGGCGCCTACCTGCGCTACATGAAGCGCGCCATCGGCAAGTTCGGCGACGAGGCGCGTGTGGCGTTTGCCAAGGTGGGTGTGCTCATGGCGAGTGCGCGGCGCACCGCCCAGGCGCTGCACCCCACCAACCTGCACGTGAACAAGGACCTGTTCCCCAACGACACGATCCAGAGTCGCCTGCCCAACCCCGAGTGGCTGGAGCACTGGCTGGACAAACAGATCGACTTCGATGCCGTGTGGGAGAACCGCGTGGTCGAGCGCATCCTGCACAACATGAGCCTGCTCATGGAGCAAAGCTTCAAGACCGTGCAGGAGCTCAACCGCTTCCGCAAGTCGCTCACGCCGCCGGCGGTGATTGCGCCGGCCTGAAGTCCACGCGCCCACAAAAAAGCCGCCCCCGTGGCGGTTTTTTTGTGGGCGGTTCAGTCGCCGCGTTTGCCTGCGTTGGCGGGCCAGCCAGCGGTCAAGAGGCCCAGCACAATGCCCCAGGTCACGCCGGCCAGGTGCGCAACCTGCACCACAAAGAGTTCGTGCGTACCGTCCCACACCACGGGCCGCTGCCAGGCCTGCTCCAGCGCCACCTTGGAGAGCACCGCCACTGCCAGCAACACACCCCAGAAGCGCGCACGCTGGATCGGCAGGCGCTCCAGCGCCAGGTGCACCGCAACCACCAGCGCGCCGGCGTGCAGCAGGCCTGAGAGACCGACGACCTGGCGCACATCGGGCCAGAGCAGCAAGGACAGTTGCACCAGCGGCCACGCCAGCAGCCAGGCCAGCGTGCAACGCGCGTCGGGCCGCACGACCCAGCCGATGGTGAGATACGCCGCCAGCACCAGCAGGTTGCCGATCAGGTGCGGGGTGCCGAGGTGCACCCAGGCGCTGGTCCACAGGGTCCAGGGGTGCCGTGTCCAGGTGTCGGCGTGCCAGGTCAGCGCGTCGGCCCAGTGACCGCCTGCCCACCACAGCACCACGCTGACCACACCGTGCACACCGCACAGCGCGAGCCAGCTGAGTGGACGGGTCATGCGGGGCGCGATGCGCCGGTGTGCGGGCCCAGCACGTGCTGCCACAGCGCGCGCACGGCGTCGGCCGAGGCCTGCACCGCCGCGGCGTCCACCTGGGTCGGGGCCTCATCCAGGCGCGCGCGGTGCTGGATCTGGCGCAACTCGCGGTAGGCCTGCGCGGCCGCTTCTCCCATGCCGGGTTCCAGCAGGCCGGCGGCTTCGGCGCGGCGCAGCAGGTTGATGTTGCCGGTGTTGGCGCGCAGCTCGGGGTGGGTGCGCGAATGCAGCAACACCAGGTACTGCATGACGAACTCCACGTCGACCATGCCGCCGGGGCTGTGCTTCACGTCGAACCGGGTGCCGCGCACCGGGTGCGCCTGGCGCACCTTCTCGCGCATGGCCACGATCTCGCGCGCCAGCGAATCGCCATCGCGCAGCGCGGTGATCACGTCTTCGCGCACCTCGTCGAAGCGGCCGGCCAGGGCCACGCTGCCCAGCACAAAACGCGCGCGCGTCATGGCCTGGTGCTCCCAGGTCCAGGCGGTGTTGCTGCCGCGCTGTTGCTGGTAGTTGGTGTAGGCCTGGAAGCTCGTGACCAGCAGGCCCGAGTTGCCGTTGGGTCGCAGCGCGGTGTCGATCTCGAACAGGTCGCCCTCGCCGGTCTTCACCGTGAGCCAGTTGATCATCTTGCGCACAAAGGCGGCGTAGATCTCGCCGGCGTTCTCGTGCTCGTCTTCGTACACGAACACGATGTCCAGGTCGCTGCCGTAGCCCAGTTCCTTGCCGCCGAGCTTGCCGTAGCCGATGATGGCGAACGCCGGCTCGTCGCGGTGGCGGTTTTTCAAACGCGCCCAGCACCAGCGCGCGGTCAGGCGCAGCACCGAGTCGGCCAGGGCCGAGAGGTCGTCGGCCACCTGCTCGACCGTGAGCACCTTTTCCAGGTCGCGCGCGAGCGTGCGGAACACCTCGGCGTGGTGGGCGCGGCGCAGCAGGTTCAGCAGCGCCTCTTCGTCGTCTTCGCCGGTGGAGCGCAGCGCGGCGCGGCGCGATTCGAGCTCCACTTCAAACTGCGCCGCATCGAAGCGGTCGGTGAGCAATTGCTGGCTCGCCAGTTCGTCGATCACGCCCGGGTGCTGCAGCAAATAACGCGCGGGCCATTTGGCCGCACCCAGCAGGCGCAGCAGGCGCTCGTGCACCGAAGGCCGCTCCTGCAGCAGGGCCAGGTAGCTGTCGCGGCGCAGCATGGGCTCGATCCAGTCGGCCATGCGCAGCGCGGCTTCTTCGCTCACGCGGCCTTCTTCCAGCCAGGCGCCGGTGCGCTGCACCAGCCGCACCAGGCGAAAGCGGCTGTCTTCCTTGAGCGCCAGCACACGCGGGTGTTCGCGCCACTGCGCCACCCGGGCCGCAAACGCTTGCGGGAGCTGCGCCAGCACGCTCTGGAGATCGTCGGTGGGGCCGCTTTTGCCGTTGCAGCCTTTGCCATTGCAGCCGCCGTTGGTGGGGCCGCCCAACAGCGTGTCGAACTCCTGCGCCACCAGTTCGCGGTGCGCGTCCAGCGTGTGCAGGAACTCGCAGACGTTGGCGCAACCCATGCTCGCCGCCATCCACGCCAGGTCGTCGTCGCGCGTGGGCATCACATGGGTCTGCTGGTCGTCCAGGTACTGGATGCGGTGCTCGACCCGACGCAGGAAACGGTAGGCCTCGGCCAGCGCGTCGGCCGAAGCCTGCGGCATGAGCCCGGCGCGGCACAGGCGGGGCAAGGCGTCCAGCGTGGGCCGCGTGCGCAGCTCGGGAAACTGACCCCCGCGCACCACCTGCAGCAGCTGCACGGTGAACTCCACCTCGCGGATGCCGCCGCGCGAGAGCTTCACATCGTTGGCGCGGCCGGGGTTGCCGGCGGCGCGCTTGGACGCGTGTTCGCGGATCTGGCGGTGCAGCGTGCGCAGCGCTTCAAACACGCCGTAGTCGAGGTAGCGGCGGAACACAAACGGCAGCACCGAACCACGCAAGGCGTTGGCACCGCCGGCGGCCACACAGGCCGCGGGTGCGATCACGCGGCTCTTGAGCCATGCGAAGCGCTCCCATTCGCGGCCCTGCACCAGGAAATATTCTTCCAGCGCGCCAAGTGACACCGCGCTCGGTCCCGAGTTGCCGTTGGGTCGCAGCGCGAGATCCACCCGGAACACGTTGCCGTGTTCGGTGGTTTCGCCCACCGTGTTGTAGATGTGTTTGACGGCCTTGCCGAAGTACTCGTGGTTGCTGAGGCGGTTGCGGCCCTGCGCGTTGCCGGCGGTCTCACCGTCGTGGTCGTACACGTAGATCAGGTCGATGTCGCTGGACACATTGAGTTCACGCGCACCGAGCTTGCCCATGCCCACCACCCACAGCTGCGCACGCGCGGTCTGGCCCTGGGCGTCGGTGTATTGCGGCGCGCCATACAAGTCGTCGAGTTCAAGGAAGGCGAGTTCGCAGGCCACGTCCAGCGCGATCTCGGCCAGCTCGGTCACAGCGCGTGTGACCGCCTGCAACGGCGCGCCCTCTTCGCAGTCGAGGACCACCAGGCGCTCCAGCACCAGCTGGCGCAGCACGCGCAACGCAGCCGGCATGGGCAGGCCGCGCTGAGCCAGGGTGGCCAGGCAGGCCAGCATGCTGGTGCGCACCGGCTCGCCGGGCGGCAGGCAGGCGAGTTCGTCGGGGTAACGCCGGCGAACTCGCTGCACAAAACGGGAATGATCGGCGCGGCGATCGGCCAGCGTCAGCTCGGGCAAGGCGTTCACATTTGATGACAAAGGGGCAAGGTCCGTGGTGGAAACCGTGAGATGACTGGCCGGCATAATTTGCGTTGGACATGAACCCTCAACAACCCGCCTCTGCAGCCCCCTCTGCGCCACATGCAACCGCCTCGAGGTCCCTCAAGACATTTGCCGTGGCCAGTCGCCTGTTGTTGTGGCTGTTGCTGGCGGTCTGGGGGCTCTTTGCACTGACCTGGGCCGGCTTGAATGGCGCGATTGTGCCCCGAATCGGCGAATGGCGTCCTGAGCTGGAAAGGTGGGCGACCCAGGCGGTCGGAGTACCGGTTCGCATTGGAGAAATCCGTGCCGAATCGGGTAAGAGCGGCGCGAGTTTCCTGCCCACCCTCATGCCTTCCTTCGAACTGCGCGATGTGCAGCTGATCGATGCGCAAGGCCGCGTGGCGCTGCAGTTGCCGCTGGTGCGCACCGCCATTTCAGTGCAGTCGCTGTGGCGCGGGGGCTTCGAGCAAGTGGTGATCGAAGCGCCGGTGCTCGACGTGCGCCGCACCGCGCAGGGCCGCATCGAAGTGGCCGGACTCGACATGTCCGGCCCCAGCCACGACAGCGCGGCGGCCGACTGGTTTTTTGCGCAGCGCGAGTTCGTGATCCGCCGCGGCACCGTGCGCTGGACCGACGACCAGCGTCGCCAGCCCACGCTGGCCCTGAGCGAACTCGACTTTGTGAGCCGCAACACCGCGCGCACGCACCACTGGCGCATCGACGCCACGCCACCGACCGAGTGGGGCGATCGTTTGAGCCTGCGCGGCCAGCTGCGTGAGCCGCTGATTTCGCTGGCCCAGCGCCAACGCGGTGAGCCGGTCTGGCACGACTGGACGGGTGAGGTGTTTGCCGACTTCACCCGGGTCGACGTGACCCGCCTGCGGGCCTATGTGGACCTGTCCGACCGCGGCGTGGAGGTGCGCACCGGCGAGGGCGCGTTGCGCGCCTGGGCGCAGGTGGAACGCGGGCAGGTGGCCGGTGTGACGGCCGACCTGGCGCTGCAGAACGTCGAAGCCCAACTCGGTCCGCAACTGCCGGCGATGGCGCTGGAGGATGTGCAGGGCCGGCTGGCCGTGCAGTGGAACGCCGAGGGGTTTGGTGTGACCACGGAGGACCTGCGCTTTCGCACCCGCGAAGGCGACACCTGGCCGGGTGGCCGGCTGGTGCTCAAACACGTGGTGCGCAGCGCGATGCAGACGCCCAGTGTCGAGCTGAGCGCCGAACAGCTCGACCTCGCGGCTCTGGCGGACATCGCCGAACGGGTGCCGTTGCCCGAAGCCGTGCGCACCTGGCTGCAGCGGCTGCAGCCCGCGGGCCGCATGGACGGCTTCACCGCGCGCTGGCAAGGCCCTGCCGCCGCCGCGGGCGACCCGGTGGATGGCGCCATCGACTGGACGCAGGGCAGCTACCAGGCGCGTGGCCGCGTGCAAGCCCTCGCGCTGGCGGGCGAACCCAGCGGAAAGATGTCCTTGAGTGGCCGCTTCCCCTTGCCGGGCAGGCCCGGAATCACCGGCGCCACGGTCGACTTTGACCTGGACCAGAACGGCGGACGCGCCCGCATCACCGTGGCCGACGGTTCGATCGAGTTGCCCGACATCTTTGAAGAAGCACGCATCCCGCTGCAGCGGCTGGCGGCCGACGCGTCGTGGCGCCTGCAGGGCGAGCGCATCGAAGCGCAACTGGACAACCTGAGCATGGCCAACGCCGACGCCGAGGGCACGGCCCAGGTGAAGTGGCACACCAGCGATCCGGCCACCAGCCCGTCGAAGTCGCGCTTCCCCGGCGTGATCGACCTCACCGCGCAGCTGACACGTGCCGACGGCACCCGGGTGCACCGCTACCTGCCGCTCACCGTCAATGCCGAAGCGCGGCGCTACGTGCGCGAAGCCGTGCTGGCGGGCAGTGCCAGCCCGGTGGACTTCCGCATCCAGGGCGACATGGACCGCCTGCCCTTCAAGAGCGCAGACGCGCCGAGCGAATTCCGCATCTCGGCCCAACTCAGCGGGGTCGACTTCGATTATTTGCCGGTCGGCTTCCAGCCGACCGACGCCGCGCCCTGGCCGGGCTTGCGGGGCTTTTCGGGCCAGCTGGTGCTGGACCATCTGAAGCTGAACATCGCCGCCGGGACATCGGGTGTGGTGGGTGCCACCGGTGTGCGCCTGAGCGAAGGCGCGGTGGCGCTGGACGATCTGGTGACCGACACCACGTTGACGGTGAGAACACGGGCGAGGGGCCCGGCCAGGGCCATGCTGGGATATGTGCAGACCTCGCCGCTCAAGACCCTGACCGGCGATGCGCTGGCGCAGACCACCATCGGTGGCGATGTCGACCTGGGCGTGACGCTCAAGCTGCCCCTGTCCGACCTGGATGCCTTCACCGTGGCGGGCACGGTGGCGTTCGACGGCAACGACCTGAAGATCCACCCGGCCGCGCCGCTGCTGGCGCGCACGCGCGGCACGCTGGCCTTCACCGAGCAGGGCTTTGTGGTGCTGGGGGGCAACGCGAGCGTGTTCGGCGGCGACATGAGGTTTGAAGGCGGCCTGCGGCCCAATCCGCAAGGCGTGGCGCGCCTGCAGTTCCGCGGCCAGGGCGTGGCCAGCGCCGAGGGCCTGCGCGACGGTGGCCTGGGCGCGGTCTCCAGCCTGTTCCAGAACGCGTCGGGATCGGCTGCCTACACCGCGCAGCTGGGTTTTCGCGGCGGGGAGCCCGAGCTGCAGGTGGCGAGCAGCCTGCAGGGCATGGCGCTGAACCTGCCCGCGCCGCTGGGCAAAACGGCCGAGGCCAGCCTGCCGCTGCGCCTGGACACGGCGGTGCTCGGCGTCAACGGCGACGTGGCCAGCACCGACCGGGTGGCGCTGGAGCTGGGATCGGCGCTGGCGCCTCTGGTGTCGCTGCGCTACGAGCGCGACATCACCGGTGAGGTGCCGCGCGTGTTGCGCGGCAGTGTGGCGGTGGGGCTGGAGGGCGGCGACGCCGCGCCCATGCCCGCATCGGGCGTGGTGGGCAACCTGCGCCTCGATCAGCTGGACCTCGATGCGTGGTCCCAGCTGGCCAGCCGCTCCGGTGTGCGTGTGCCCACGGCCGCCACGCTGAGCAGCATCGACCAGGACGCCGAACTCGCCTACCTGCCCACCACGCTGGCGCTGCGCACCAACCGGCTCACGCTGGAAGGCCGCAGCTTCAACCGGGTGGTGGTGGGCGGTTCGCGCGAGGGCACGCATTGGCGCGCCAACGTGACGGCCGACGAACTCAACGGTTATGTGGAAGTGCGCCAGGCCGGTCCCAACACGGCGGGCAGTGTGTTCGCCCGGCTCGCGCGGCTGAAGCTGGAGCCTGCCGTGGCCACCGAGGTGGAACAGCTCCTGAGCCAGCCCACCAGCGTGCCCGCGCTCGACATCGCCGTGGAAGACCTGGAGTTCGGCGGGCGGCGCCTGGGTCGGGTGGAGGTGGAAGCCGTCAACCGGGGCGGCCCCACGCGTGCCGGCGAATGGCGGCTGACCAAACTCAAACTCACCGTGCCCGAAGCGCGCTTCAGTGCCACCGGCAACTGGGCGCCCATGACCGGCGTCTCCAACGGACAGCCGGGCGAACAGCGCCGCACCGCCTTGAGTTTTCGCCTCGACGTGGACGACTCCGGCGCCCTGCTCACGCGCTTGAACCGCCCGGGGCTGGTGCGCGGCGGCAAGGGCCGCATCGAAGGCAGCGTGGGCTGGATCGGCTCGCCCCTGGCGCCCGACTACCCCACGCTCTCGGGCCAGTTGCAGGCCGATTTCGAGCGCGGTCAGTTCCTCAAGGTCGAGCCCGGTGCCGGCCGCCTGCTCGGCGTGCTCAGCCTGCAGGCCTTGCCGCGGCGCCTGGTGCTGGACTTCCGCGACGTGTTCTCCGACGGTTTCGCGTTCGACTTCGTGCGCGGTGATGCGCGCATCGAACAAGGCGTGCTGTTCACCAACAACTTGCAGATGAAGGGCGTGAACGCCGCGGTGCTGATGGAAGGCACGGCCGATCTCGCGCGCGAGCAGCAGGACCTGAAGGTGGTGGTGGTGCCCGAGATCAACGCCGGCACGGCCTCGCTGATCGCCACCGCCATCAACCCGGCCATCGGCCTGGGCAGTTTCCTCGCGCAGTTCCTGCTGCGCCAGCCGCTGCAAAGCGCCGGCACGCAGGAGTTCAAGGTCACGGGCAGCTGGGCCGATCCGCAGGTGGCCAAGGTCGACCGCACGCCGCCCACCCCGCCCTCCCGCGCCCCCGCCGGCGCACTGCAGTAAGCTGACCGACCCGCGCGCCGCGGCCCACCGAAAGACGACCATGACCTTGCCTCACCCACCCCACGTTCCCGGCCGCATGAAGGTCGCCGCGATCCAGATGGTCTCGGGCATCAGCCTGGACAACAACCTCAGCGAGGCCCTGCGGCTGCTGCGCCTGGCCGCCAACGCGGGCGCCGAGCTTGCGGTGCTGCCCGAGTACTTCTGCTTCATGGGCGCGCGCGACGAAGACAAGCTGTTGCTGGCTGAAACGCCCGGCCTGGGCAAGGTGCAGGACTTCCTCTCGGACTGCGCGCGCGACCTGAAGATGTGGATCGTGGGCGGCACCCTGCCCATGGCCACCGACGACCCTGCGCACGCGGCCAACGCTTCGCTGGCTTACAACCCGCGCGGTGAATGCGCCAGCCGCTACGACAAGATCCACCTCTTCCGATACGACAACGGCCGCGAGCGCTACGACGAAGCGGCCGTGTTGCGCGCCGGCGAAACGCCCACCGTGTTCGAGTGCCGCGACGCCGGCGGCCAGACCTGGCGCGTGGGCCAGAGCGTGTGTTACGACCTGCGCTTCGGCGAGCTCTACCGCATGCTCGCGGCCGATGTCTTGCTGGTGCCCTCGGCCTTCACCCACACCACCGGCCAGGCGCACTGGGAGGTGTTGCTGCGCGCGCGCGCCATCGAAAACCAGGCCTTCGTGATCGCGAGTGCACAAGGCGGTGTGCACGAAAACGGCCGGCGCACCTGGGGCCACACCATGGTCATCGACCCCTGGGGCGGTGTGATGGCCCTGCAGGCCGAAGGCCCGGGCGTGGTCACGGCCGAGCTGGACTTCGAGCAGTTGCGCAGCGTGCGCGAGCAGTTGCCTTCGCTGCAACACCGCCGCCTTTGAGCCGCGAAGGCGCTTCAGTGAGCGAGGGGCACGCCACCGAGCGCAACGACACCGGTTCGCGCCGCTGGGCGTTGTGGGCCACGCTGCTGCTCCTGGTGGTGGCGCTGTTGGTGGTGCTCGTGTTCCTGACGCGCGAGTACGAAGAGGCGCGCGACCAGCAGGCGCTGGAACAGGAAGCCGCGGCGGTGGTCGGCGACATCCGCAACGAGCTCGTGCGCAATGTACAGACGCTGCAATCGCTCAACAGCGTGTCCCCCACCGCCGACAGCTGGAGCGCGCCCGCCGCCGAGCTGCTGGCACAACACCGCGAGCTGGTGCGCCTGGAGTGGCGCGACAACGCGCAACGCATCATCAGCCACCGCGACACGCCTTACCTCAGCGATGTGTTCGCCTACCTGGACCGCACGCGCGCCGTGGCCGACGTGAAGCTGGCCTGCGACAACGCGCAGCGCCAGTCGGGCCCGGCGTACTCGTCGAGCTACTTCTGGCCCATGCGCGACGGCCTGGGCCTGGAGCTCATGGAGATGTGCATGCCGGTGGTGCGCTCGGGTGTGCCCAACGGTTTTCTGGTGGCCACCTACTCCCTGCCCGGCATCCTGTCCGAGTTCACCCGGCCCGACGCCCTGCGCAGCCGCGGCCTGTCGTTCAACGACGCCGACGGCACCCGCCTGGCGCTGCACCGCATGGTGCCCGGCACGCGGCGCACGTTGAGTGCCAACGCCGTGCTCGAGCTGCCGGGGCACACGCTGATCCTGCAATTGCAGAGCCCGCGCCTGGTGGGCGGGCTGTTTCCCAACGTGCTCACCGCCGTGATCAGCGCGCTCTCGCTGGCATTGCTGGCCGTGCTGGCCCTGCTGGCGCGCGACACACGCCTGCGCCAGCGTGCCGAGCTCGGTGTGGCCGATGCGCTGGCGTTTCGCAAGGCCATGGAAGACTCGCTCGTGACCGGGCTGCGCGCGCGCGACATGACCGGGCGCATCACCTATGTGAACCCGGCGTTTTGCGAAATGGTGGGGCTGAGCGCCGAACAGCTCATCGGCACCGGCCTGCCCGCGCCCTGGTGGCCGCCCGAGCTGGTGGACGAATACCAGCAGCGCCAGCTGGTGCGACTGGCGGGCCAGACGCTGCCACGCGAAGGTTACGAGTCGGTGTTCCAGCGCAGCGACGGCACGCGTTTTCCGGTGCTCATCATCGAAGCGCCGCTGATCGATGCGCAGGGCAAGCAGACCGGTTTCATGAGCGCCATCCTCGACCTCACCGAACAGCGCCGGGTGGAAGACCTCAACCGCACCTCGCAGGAGCGGCTGCAGGCTACCGCCCGCCTGGCCACGGTGGGCGAGATGGCCTCGCTGCTCAGCCACGAACTCAACCAGCCGCTGGCCGCGATTTCCAGTTACGCCAGCGGTGCCATGAACCTGCTGGAGCAACCCGCGGCGTCGGTGCCGCAGGCCGACCTGTCGCAGGCCATGAAACGCATCAGCGAACAGGCCGAGCGCGCGGGGCGCGTGATCAAGAGCGTGGCCGACTTTGTTCGGCGGCGCGAGCAGGTGCGCGAGGCGGTGAGTCCGCAGGATCTGATGGACGCGATCCAGCCCCTGCTGGTGTTGCAGGCCAAAAAGCAGGGCATCCAGTTGCAGATCGGCATCGCGCCGGGCTGTCCCGCTGTGCATTGCGACCGCACCATGGTCGAGCAGGTGCTGCTCAACCTCGCGCGCAACGGCATGCAGGCGATGCCGCAGGGCGATCCGGCGCTGGGCCAGGGCGCGCGGGTGCTGCGCATCGCGGTGCACCAGACGCGGTTGCACTCGGGCTTGCGCCCGGGCGGTGATCAGCACAAGGCATGGATCACCTTCGAGGTGAGCGACCACGGACTGGGACTGAGCCCCGAGGTGCAGGCCAAGCTCTTCACGCCTTTTTTTACCACCCGCACGGAGGGCATGGGCCTGGGGCTGAGCCTGTGCCGCACGGTGATCGAGCAGCACGGCGGTGCCTTGACCTACGAGCCCAACCAGCCGCGTGGCACCGTGTTCCGCTTCACGCTGCCGGCCCACCTATCATCACGGCCATGACCCCGCACCTCGACGCCAAGATCTACCTGGTTGATGACGATGCGGGCGTGCGCGAGGCGCTGGCCTGGTTGCTGCGCACGCGTCGGCTGGTGAGCGACGGCTACGACAGCGCCGAGTCCTTTCTGGCCGACGCCAGTGTGCTGCAGCACGAACCCTCCGCGCCTTGCTGCGTGCTGCTGGACGTGCGCATGCCCGGCATGAGCGGGCTGGCGGCGTTTGAACTCTTGCAGGCCCTGCCCTGGCGCGCGTGTCTGCCGGTGATCTTTCTCTCGGGCCACGCCGACGTGGCCACCGCGGTGGACGCGGTCAAGCGCGGGGCTTTCGATTTTTGCGAGAAGCCGTTTTCCGACAACGCGCTGGTCGACCGTGTGGAGCGCGCGCTGGAGCAGTCGGCCCAGGTGCTGGCCCAACGCCGCGTGCAGCGCGAGCTGCAGCAGCGGCTGGAAAGCCTCACCGAGCGCGAGCGCGCGGTGATGGACCTGGTGGTCGCCGGCCTGCCCAACAAGCTCGTGGCCGACCAGCTCAACATCAGCGTGCGCACGGTGGAAGTTCACCGCTCGCGCGTGTTCGACAAGATGGGCGTGAAGTCGGCCGTGGAGCTGGCCAATGCCTTGCGCCCTTGACGGCCCCCGCCCGCTTCAGCGGTCGTCCGGCTGGTCCTTGCCCGGAAGCTGCTCGAGCTTCTGGCGCTCCACTTCCTCGGGCAACTCGCCACCCTTGCGCCCTGAAAACATGGTCCACCACACGATGAACACCAACAACACCAGCGCGCCGAGCGCTTCAAGCAACAACAGAGTCATGGATCGGTTCGGTCGGTTTTTTCAGTCGGTCATGCGGGTGGGAGCGAGCGGGGTGATTGTAGGAAGCCTGGCCTCCTGTGCGGTCGGTCCGGTGCAGAGTCCCCCCGCCAGCAACCTGCCCGGCCCTGCCGTGGCGAACCTGCCGGCAGACACTGCCCCCCTGCCGCCCGCGATCCAGCGCGGCAAGAGCCGCTGGACACCGGTGCGCTGGAGCGAGCTGCCGGGTTGGGGACAAGACAGCCTGTTTGAGGCCTGGAACGCCTGGGTGCGCGGCTGCGAGCGGCCGGCGCCTGGCCAGGCCGCTCCGTGCGCCGAATTGCGCCAGCTCGCCATCGGCACGCCCGCCGAGCAGCAGGCCTGGGTGATGCGCCGCTTCCAGCCCTACCGCGTGATCGAGGCCGACGGCAGCCTGCCCGATGGCCTGCTCACCGGTTACTACGAACCCATCATGGCGGCCAGCCGCGTGCCCACCGCCACGCACCGCACACCGCTCTATGCACCGCCCGCCGGTCTGCGCAACGGCCAGCCCTGGTACAGCCGCCAGGAAATCGACACCCTGCCCGCCGCGCAGGCGGCGCTGCAAGGCCGCGCGGTGGCGTGGCTGGCCGACCCCATTGATGCATTGATCCTGCAGATCCAGGGTTCGGGACGGTTGAACCTGGTGGAGGCCGATGGCCGTGCGCAGCAGGTGCGCGTGGCCTTCGCCGCGCACAACGGCCAGCCTTACCAGAGCGTGGGCCGCTGGCTGCTCGACCAGGGCGCGATCCGCGAAGCCTCGTGGTCGTCCATCAAGGCCTGGGCCGCGCAGAACCCGCAGCGCCTCAACGAGATGTTGTGGAGCAACCCGCGCACCGTGTTTTTCCGCGAGGAAGCCTTGTCGGAGTTCGACGCGCGCTTTGGTCCACGCGGCGCGCAAGGTGTGCCGCTCACGCCCGGCCGCTCGATCGCGGTGGACCCGCAAAGCATTCCCTACGGCACCCCCGTGTGGCTGGCCTCCACAGGACCGACCTTGAACGTGCAGAAGCTGGTGATGGCGCAGGACACGGGCGGCGCCATCGTGGGCGCCGTGCGCGCCGACCTGTTCACCGGCTGGGGTGGCTGGAGCGACGAGGCCTACCTCACGGCGGCGGCGCTCAAACAGCCGCTGCAGATGTGGGTGCTGGTGCCGCGCTGACGCACCAGCCGGCGCCTGCCCAGGTGGCCGCCGCACGGCGCGTGTCTTCGGCCTGGCGGGCCATGTCGATTTGGCGTACCGTCGTTCGTCGATGGGTACGGAGCGCCCACAGGCGGGCGTGCCGACCGGTCAACCCCACAGGAGAGAAGACATGTCCTACATCGACGGTTTCGTGATCGCGGTCCCCACCGCCAACAAGCAGAAGTTCATCGAGCACGCGCGCCACTTCGACGGCCTGTTCATCGAGCTGGGCGCCCTCCGCGTGATCGAGGGCTGGGGCGACGACGTCCCCGACGGCAAGGTCACCGACTTCCGCCGCGCAGTGCAGGCCACGGCCGACGAGACGGTGGCCTTTTCGTGGGTCGAGTGGCCGGACAAAGCCACGCGCGACGCCGGCATGAAGAAGATGATGGAAGACCCGCGCATGGACCCGTCCAACCCCGGCAACCCACCCATGCCCTTCGACGGCAAACGCATGATCTTCGGCGGCTTCGAACAGGTGGTTGAAGTGAAAGTCTGAGCGGCGTGCCGTGATCATGCGAAATCGATCAGCTCAGCTCCCGTTTTGGCGGGAGGTGCAGGCGTTGCCCAACAGTCCCCGTCGAGCCGCAGCCTGATACGCTCCCGTCATGACTGTGCCGAAGCTACTGATTGAGCGCCACGACGGCGTCTTGACACTGATCTTGAACCGCCCGGGCAAGCTCAACGCGATTGACAATGAACTGGCGGCTTCCTTGAGGCTGGCGCTTGACTCCGCGGCACTGGATTCGTCGGTACGAACCATCCGCCTGCGAGGCAATGGACGTGCGTTCTGTGCGGGCCGCGACGTGAGCGAAGCGCCCACGGACAGGGATCTTGAACTGGTGCAGGCGGTCGCCCGATCGATCGTGCAGAGCCCCAAACCAGTGGTCGCAGTCGTGCACGGATGGACTGTCGGAGCGGGTCTTGAGTGGATGCTCGATGCAGACATCGTCTTCGCTGCAGATGACACCAGATTCAAGCTTCCGGAGGCATCGCTCGGGGTCTTCGTGACCGGTGGTCTGGTCGCCACCCTTCCTGCCGCGGTCGGGTTGACGCGCGCCAAGGCCTTGATGCTGCTCGGTGACGAGTTCACTGCACAGCAGGCGGAAGCTTGGGGCCTGGTCTACAAGACCTGCTCCAGCCCGGAACTGGAGAAGGCGTCTTTGGACGCGTGCAAGCGATTGGCCGCACTGAAGCCTGCCGTTGCATCGCAGTTCAAACGGGTCCTGAACCTGTTCGGCCTGCAAGAGTTCAACCGGGCGGTTGCCGAGGAAGAAAACGTTCAACGCAGCCTCGCGCGTGGTGACGCCTGACCCACACACGATCCTCTGTTGCAAGCCGCCTTTCCCGTCCTCTTCTAGAGCGACGCGCGACGCCGTGAAAACCACGTGCTGATCACCGAAGGCCGAACCGCCTCCATCGGCGTCAACCCAAAGTCCTGCGGCGGCAGGTTGTCCAGCACCGCCGCCGGCCGCTCGTTCACCAGGCGGCTGGCTTCCTGGTCGCCCACCAGACGGCGCGCCACGGCCAGTCCTTCGGTCAGGCGCGGCAGACGCCGGCCGGTGGAGTGGGCATCGGTGGCCAGCAGGTGGGTGTGGCCTTCGCCGATGAAGCGTTCGCCCCAGTAGCGCGCACGTTTGCCGAACACGCCCGTCAGCGCGCCCGCCGTCACCTGCATCCACGCACCTTGTTCGATCAGCCGCAGGAACACCGGGTAATGGCTCTCCACCCACGACAGCCGTTCGGGGTGCGTGATGATGGGCGTGTAGCCCTCGGTGATCAGGTGGAACACCGAGGCTTCCAGCTGCGGCGGTGGCGTGGTGTGCGAAGGCTCCAGCAAGAAGTAACGCGAGCCGTGCAGCGTGGGCACCTGCCCGCTCTTGAGGCCGTCGATCAGGCCCGGCACCAGGTGCACGTCCGCCCCCACCACCAGCTTGAGCGTTATGTCTCTCTGGTCCAGCTCGGCCTGCAGGCGGGCGCAGGCCTGCGCGATGCCCGGCCCGTCGTTCATGTACATGCCGGGGTAGATGTGCGGCGTGCAGGCCATGGTGTGGATGCCGTCGTCCACGGCGATGCGCGCCATGGCCAGCGACTCGTCCAGCGTCTTGGCCCCGTCGTCGATGCCCGGCAGGATGTGGCTGTGCAGATCGATCATGGTCGCATCAGCCGACGGCGCAGCAGCGGTCGTGTGTGCAGCGCCTTGGCCCAGGCGGCGCGCTTCTCGGGGCACGAGAGCAGGTCGTGGGCCAGGTTGACCCGCGTGGCCGCGTCGACCGGCCAGCCTTCGGCGGTGGCGCCAAAGTCGGGGTGCGTGAGGCGGATCATCAGCCGGTAGTGCTCGCGCAATTGCGCCGCCTCGAAGTCCGGGGGCAGGCCCAGCAGCGTGAAGGGGTCCGAGCCCGGGCGCAGCATCACCGTGCGCACAAAAAAGCGCGCGGCGCGGCGCAGCTCGTGTGCGTTGGCGGTGGCCTCGGGCAGGCTGGCCACCGGGCGCCCGGTGGCGAGCAGCATCACGCTGCCGATGTGCTCGAACAGCGGGCGTGGCTCGCGCAGCACAACCCGGTAGAGCCCGGGCGATCGCTCGAAGGCCATCAGCCTGGGTAGCACACTGCTCCAGTCGGGCGGGGTCATGCGGACGACGGGTCCAGCGTGGGCTCGATGCGGCTGCCGCCGGGCAGCGGCATCGGTGGCGGGTTCGCGCCCGCCACCGGGTTCGACCGGGCTGCGCGGGGGGTGTGGCGGTCGTTGTAGCCATCGCCGTAGTAGGCCGCGTAGGCGTAGTCGCTGGTGTGTTCGTTGCGCGCGTGCGTGAGCACCATGCCCATGGGGGCCAGGCCTGCGTTGCGCAGGCGGCGCAGGGCGTCCTTGATGCTGTCCTTGCGCGTGCCGCCCGCCTTCACGGCAAACACGATGTTCTGGATCTGGTTGCCCAGCACGATCGCATCGGCAATGCCCAGCAGGGGCGGTCCGTCGATCACGATCTGGTGGTAGCCCATGGCCTGGGCCTTCTCCAGCAGCAGGCCCAACCGCGGACCCATCAGCAGTTCCACCGGGTCGGGCGGCACCGGGCCCGCTGTGATCACGGCGAGGTTGGTGACCGCCGTGTCCCGGATCAGCCCCTCGGTGTTGCGGTCCCCGCTCAGCAGGTTCGAGAGGCCGCGCTCGTTGGACATGTTGAGCATCGAGTGCACCCAGCCCTTGCGCATGTCGGCGTCGATCAGCAAGACCTTCTGGCCCAGCTGCGCGAAGTTGATGGCCAGCGCGAGCGCGGTGGTGGTCTTGCCCTCGCCCTTGCCGCAACTGGTCACCATGAAGCGCTGGGGTGCGCCATCGGCGGTGCTGAACTGCAGCGCCGTGCGCATCGAGCGGTACGACTCGGCAAAGGTGCTGCGCGGCTCGCGGTGCGCCAGCAGGGCCACCGGTTCCTTGCGGCCCTTCTCGGGTTTGGTGAACGGAATCAGGCCCAGCAGGGGCAGGTGGTACAGGCCTTCGATCTCGTTGGCGTGCTTCACCGAATCGTCCAGCTGCTCGCGCAACAGGGCCGCGAGCAGGCCCAGGAACAGGCCCAGCATCATGCCCAGGCCGACGTTGATTTTCAGGTTGGGGCTGGCCGGGAGCAGCGGCACCGAGGCCTCGTCCACGATGCTCACGTTGTTGGTGGTGATGCCCGCGGTCACGCTCACCTCTTTCAGGCGCTGCAGCAGGCTGTCGTACACCTGCCGGTTGGTGTCGAGCTCGCGGCTCAGCAGGTTCATGTCCACGCTGCGGTCCTGCACGTTGAGCACCTCGCTGCGGCTGCTGGACACCTTGGCCTTGAGCTGTTCTTCGGTTCGTCGGGCGGCGATGTACTGCCCCTGGATGCTGGCCAGGATGTTGTTTACCTCGGTCTTGATGCGCGCTTCCAGATCGGCGATCTGGGCCCGCGCCTGCACCATGGCGGGGTAGTCCGGCTTGTAGATGGCCAGGTTCTTGGCGTAGTCGGCTTCCAGCCGGGCGCGCTGCTCCTTGTAGGCCCGGATGGCCTCGTTGACCACCGCCTGCGGCGCGCTCTCGGGGTTGAGCCGCACCTGGTTGTATTGCGTCTCGGCCTTGATGCGGTCCTGCTCGGCCTTGGCCAGCGCGGCAGAGAAGTCCACAAAGGTCTGGGTGGCGGCACTGCCCTTGTCGCCCAGGTTCAGGATCTCGTTCTTCTTCGCGTAGGTGTTGATCACGCGCTCGCTGTCTTCGAGCTTGGCCTTGGTCTGGCGGATCTGTTCTTCCAGAAATTCCCGCGCGTAGATCGACGAATGCAGCTTGCGCTCGATGTTGGTGGCGATGAAGGCCTTGGCCATGGTGTTGGCAATGTGGGCGGCCAGCGCCGGGTCGGCGTTGAGCACCCGCACCTCGACCAGGCGCGAGTTGCGGATCGGCTCCACCGTGATCGCTTGTTTGAACTGCGCCACGGCCGCCGCCCGGCTGAGCGTGCCGCTGTCCACGGGCGGCGGGGCCACCAGCGCGCGCAGCTGGCCCCATCCCTGGACAGCCCAGGCCAGGGCCTGGTCGACCGGCTCCGAGCCGGTCGGCCCCACGGCATCGACGTCACCCGACGGGTCGGGCGCGGCGGGCGGTGCACCCGGCTTGTACAGGCCGAGCTCGTCGATCACGCGTTCGGCCAGGCTGCGGCTCTTGAGCAGTTCGATCTGTGTGCGCAGCTGCAGTTGGTCGGACGCGGGGCCCTCGTCGAGCTCGACCTCGGCGTTGAAGCCCACCACCTTTTGCGCCACGCGGTCGATCTGCAGCAGGGCCGCGCTCTGGTAGAGCGGGGCGATGCGCAGCGTGTACAGCACGGCGGCCACGGTGCACAGGGCCGCGATCCCCACGATGGTCCATTTGTGTTTGACCCCGGCGCGCCAGAGTGTCTTGAGGTCGATGCGGTCGTCGGTGATCGATTCGGGTTCGCCCCGGGCCAGCAGGTGGTCGGAGAGGGCGCCTTCGCGGCGCAGGGCCAGTGCGCCCCGGGGGCCGGGCACGGCGGGCGATGGGTGTTGGTCTGGGTAAGCCATGGTGTGCAGCCCTGTTACTTGAAGGGGTTGAGCGTGCTCAGGATGTCGCCGAAGAGCGAGTCCCGCAGCGCTGTCCGGCTGGCGTTGCGCTGGACCACGATCACGTCGTCCGAGCGGATGGTCGGGTCCATCTCCTGGCCCGAGCGCACCTTGTCGAGGTCGTGGATGAACTGTTCGCGTACCCCGTCCGCACCGTTGCGGTAGACGACGATCTGCTTGATGTCGGCGTAGGGCGCGAAGCCGCCCGAGAGCGCCAGGGCGCGCAGCAGCGTGAGCTGTCCCGTCATGGGATAGATGCCCGGCCGGATCACCGCGCCTTCAATGGCGACGCGCTGCGTGGTGAACTCCTTGATGAAGAGCGAGACCTGCGGGTCGCGCAGGTATTTCTCCTCGAACTTCGCGGCGATCAGCTGTTCCGCGGCCTGTGCCGTGAGGCCCGCTACCTTCACCTGGCCAATGAGCGGCAGCGTGATCTCGCCCGATGCGTTCACGCGCACATCGCGCTTCATGTCGGGCACGCCGAACACGTCGAACTCCATCAGGTCGTTGGACGAGATGCGGTAGTCGGTGCCGGCGGTGGACGGGACGGCGATGGGCGCGTTCGGCGATGCGATGACGCTCACCGCGTCGGTGGCCGGGGGTGTCTGCGCCCGCAGCGGCAGGGCCGCTGCCACGGCGAGCAGGCCCAGGGCCCAGGGATTGAATGTCAGGAAGGGGTGGTGGCGCATGGTGCGTCTCCTTTCAGGCAGGGTTGCCAAATGGTCATGACGGAGCGGGGCGGTCATGCAGCGCTCCTGTGGGTTGCACGAGTTCGCGCAACTGCGTCTCGAACCGGCGCAGGATCACGTCCTGGCTCATTTCGGCTTCGGCGTGGCGACGGCCGTTGGCGCCGAGCGTGGCGCGGCGCGTCGGGTCCGATGCCAATGCACGCAGCGCGTGGGCCATGGCGACCGGGTTCTCCGGCGGCACCACGACGCCGCACACGGCGTCGTGCTCAACCACCCGGCACAGCTCGGTGTGGGACAAGGCGGTGGCGAGCACGGCGCGACCGCTGGCCAGCATGCCGGTGAGCTTGGAGGGCATCACCAGATCGGCCGCGTCGGCCCGCTGGGGCAGCAGGTGCACATCGGCCAGGCCCAGCCAGTCGTTCAGCCGCTCCAGCGGCTGCAGGTCCAGAAAGCGCACGTTGTTCAGGCCGGCGCAACGCGCCTGCAGGTCGGCCCGGCCCGAGCCGTTGCCGCCCAGCACGAACTGGATGCGCGGCTCGTCCTGCAGCAGGCGGGCCACGTCGGCGAGGATGTCCAGCCCCTGTTTGTTGCCCATGTTGCCGGAGTACAGGGCCACCACGGCGTCGGGCGCCAGGCCGAGCTCGGCCCGGTAGGCACTGGGTGCTGCCAGCGGTGTGATGCCGCTGATGTCCACCCAGTTCGGGAAGTGCACCACGCGCGCAGGTTCCACGCCCTTGGACCGGGCACGGTCTGCCATGCGGCCGGAAATGGTCGAGACGCGGTCGAAGCGGCGCATCAGCCAGCGCTCGGCCCGCTGCACCCAGCGGCGCAGCGTGGCGCCCTGGATCAGGCCGAGGTCGAACGCGGCGTCCACCTCGTAGTCCTGAATGTGCAGCCAGCTCCTGGCGCCGCGCAGCGATGCAAACGCCGCCGCGGCCGGCGCACACATCAAGGGCGGCTCCACCACCCACACCACGTCGGGCTTCCAGCGCCATTGGGCGCACAGCACCGGCAGGCTGCTCAGCGTAAAGCTGGCCAGGTGCAGCAGGCGCTTGAGGCCGCCCGGCTGCTCGGGCACCCACAGCGGCGTGCGCATCACCCGAACACCCTGCCACGACTCGGTGCGGTACGCGCTGGCGCTGTGGCCGTCGCCCACCTTCCAGGCCGGGTAGTACGGCGGTGCGGTGATGACGCGCACCTCGTGCCCCGCGTGAGCCAGCCACTGCGCCATCTCGCCGGTGTACTTGCCGATGCCGGTGAGTTCGGGGGCGAAGTTGATGCCGTAGAAAAGCAGCTTCACGGCGACCCCTTGGCTCTGCGTGCGGGCACTGTGGCCCCGCCGCTGGCGGTCGTGGCGTCGCCCACGAAGGCGCGCACGCCCAGCAGCTTCATCTGGTAGTGGCTGATGTTCTTGTGGCTTTGCGCCGAAACGATCAGATAGAAGTTCTGCCGCCGCGCGATCTCGGGCACGTGGGGTTGTGTCGCCTCCAGCACGGGCCGGCCGTTCAGCCACCAGCGCACGGTCAGCGTGTCGGGTGAGTACGACACGCCGAAGACGTTGGGCTGGGTTCGGTCCAGCGGGACCTTCGACGTCGGGTTGGGGTTCTGGATCTTCTTGTAGTGGGGCCAGATGCCGGACCACGAGATGGCGGTGTGGTGGCCGCCCGGTCCGAAGCCGCCTTCGTCGATGTCCAGCTCGAACCAGCGCTCGAAACTTTTCGGATCGCCTTCGTACACGTCTTCCATGCGGGCGTTGTGTTCGATCGGCATGAGCCAGATGGCCGGGAAGTTGTCCCGGTGGTTGGACGAGGTCGCCACCTGGGCTTCGATGTAGAACGGCCTTGCCCCGCTGAGCAGGGGGAACCGGCCCGGAAACGAGCTCGTCTTCACGGTGGCCAGCACGCCGCCGCGCTGCATCAGCACGCCGTCGTCGGCCTGTTCGTAAAAGCTGCGGTCCTTGGGCGGCCCCGTGTAGACGCCGCTGTAGAACTTGTGACCGTCGGCACGCCCGGTGAAATCGATGTCGGTGATGCGTGGGCAATCGCGGAACAGCGGCTGCAAGGCGCCCACCTGGGTGGCGCCCTCGGGTGTGGTGGCGTCCTTGCAGATCAGGTGGTCGCTGGCCTGCGCCGCGGCGGACGCGGTCAGGCACAGGGCTGCGAGCAGCAGCGGTGTCGGTGGGAATCGGATGGGTGTGCGCATGGAGGTCCTGGGTCAGGGTCGGGCCGCCAGGCGGTCGTCGTGAAGGGCCGGCTTCGCCACAGGCGCGCTCTGCGCCACCAGCTTGTGTCCGGTCAAGCGGCTCAGCTCGGCGCAGATGGCGGCCTTGTCGTCGAGGTGGGCCATGGCCCGCTCCAGCTCCATGAGCCTGGCGCCCACCAGAAAGCGGTACCAGAAGCCCTGCAGGAAGTGGTAGACCAGTCCGCTGCGGCCGTCCAGAAAACCCAGCTGGAAGATGTAGCGCCACAGGAAGTAGAGGGTGGCGCTGACGGTGAAGGGAATGCGGTTGTAGATGCGCTCCTTGACCCAGCGCTTGGACGAGGCCTGGAACGAGGCGCTGTGGGCGTTGAGCCCTTTGTCCCGGCCGAACAGGCCGAGCCGCTGGTTCAGCACCTCGATGGCTTCGCGCGTCGCGTACTTGTTGTGCTTATCGACGAAGTAGCTCAGGTCGTTGAGGTTGTGGTCGGCAAAGCCACCGTCGAAGGTGACCGTGCGCCCGCCCCAGACCACCATGTGCTCGTCCATCCAGCGGTCTTCGATGCGGCCGTGCCCGTGGCGCCAGAGCCGCAGCATCACGAGCGGGTAACGCCCGCCGTGCCGCACCCAGCGGTCCATGAAGATGTGCTTGCGCTTGAGGTTGACGCCCACCACCTCGGCCGGCAGCTGGGGCAGTTGTTCGGTGATCTCGCGCGCGAGGTCGGGTTCGATGATCTCGTCGGCATCGAGCCGCAGCACCCAGTCGCCACGGATGGTCAGCGTGTCGAGCGCCCACTGGAACTGTCTGGCCTGGTTGACGAAGGCGTGCGTGTGGACCTCGGCCCCGAGCTCTCTTGCGATGTCGGTGGTGCTGTCGGTGGAGCCGGAGTCCACCACGCAGATCTGGTCGGTGAACGCCTGGATGGACCGGATGGCGCGCTCGATGTGCAGGGCCTCGTTGTACGTGAGGATGATGGCGGTGATGCTCATGGCCGTGTCCTCATGCGTGCAGCGTGGCGATTTCCGCCACCGGCCTTCTCGGCGAAAAAGCGACCCGGGTGTCGGGGGCGATGGGTTCACCGAAGGCGATCATCATGATCAGCCGCTCACCGGCCGGTATGCCGCCCGCGCTGCGGATCGCGGACTCGGTCTTGTGGTTGATGGCCAGGTTGAGCGGGCAGGCGCCCCAGCCCATCGAGCGGCAGGCAAACATCAGGCACATGGCGAACAGCGCACCGTCGACATAGGCCTGGTTGCGTTGGCCCGGCCCGCCCCAGGCGCAGATCTCCGACGTCACCACAAACAGGTTGCCGACCGACCCTGCAAAACCGCGCGAGCCGCCCTGCAGCGCGAGCAGCGCCTGGATGCGCTCGGGGTCCTGGTAGGCATGCACGCGGGAGGACTGGCGGTTGCATTGCGAGGGCGCCAGTTGCGCGAGCGCAATCGCCTCCCTGATCCGGTCGGGGTGCAGCGGTGTGGACTGCATCGTGCGGATGCTGGAGCGGCTGGCCATCAGGTGCTGCAGGCTGCTGGGCGGCTGGCCATTGAACGAGTAGTCCCGCGTGCCCCCCTTCCAGGGCCGGGGCAACTTCGCTTCCCACGTGGTCAGGTAACCGGCGATCTCGTCGAGCAAGGGGTCGGACGCGCCCGCCTTGGCATGGAACTTCACATAGGCGTCCAGCGCACCCAGCGACATGTGGGCCGGCACGGCCGAGTGCTGCAGGTCGTAGCGCGACAGCGCGGCCATCACAAAACGGACCTTGTCCTGGCCGAACAGCAATTTCGGGTTCGGCAGCGAGAGGCCCTTCTCGATCGTGTGGGCCTCGATGATGATTTTGTAGAACGCGCGCCGGGACTGGTCCACCAGCGGCGAATACGAGTTGAAGCGCAGGAACAGCACCGCGTCGCGCAGGGCTTCGCTGAAAATGCCGACCACCTTGGCCAGTTTGTCAAACATGGCGTTCCTTCACCACACGGTCCTTGATCTTTCGGCACGGGTTGCCGGCGCACACCGACCAGGCCGGCATCTCCTTGAGCACCACCGAGCGCGCGCCGATCACGGCACCTTCCCGGATCACCACGTCCGGGTGCACAAAACACTCCGCCGCGATCCACACGTGGTCCTCGATCACGATGGGACCGGTGATCAGGGGCCGGGACAGGGAACGGATGTCGTGCGAACCGGCGCACAGGAAAGTGCGCTGGCTCACCGCGACCTTGGAGCCCAGCGTGATGCGGCCCATGCTGTAGCAGTCCACGCCGTCACCCAGGGCCGAGAACGCGCCCATGGCGAGGTTCCACGGGGCCCACACGCGGCAGCTGGGCGCGATGCGGCAGCCCTCACCGATGTCGGCACCGAACCAGCGCAGCAGCTGTCGCCGCCACCCGTGCAGCGCCCAGCGCGGCGTGGGCCGGAAGGCCAGCAGCCACACCACCTCCCACGCGAAGCGCCGCAGCTTGGCCGCGGTGCTGAAGTCGCTGCGGTAGCGCAGCGAGCGGAAGTCGCGCGTGACATCGTTGAGCGATTCGCTCATGGGGCCACCGCCTTCAGCTGCGTGCTCAGGAACGCATTGCCGGCTTGCCGCAGGTCCGCCAGGCGCTGGTCCACGTCGGCCCAATCGATGTCCCTGGCCATCAGGGCCTGGGTGTTCTGCGGCGAGAACGCCGGCGCAAAGCGGCTTTCCAGTCCCACCGCGCGCAGCAGGTTGAGGGCGCGGGCGTTGGCGGCCGCTTTTTCCCCGGTCAGTCCGGCCACGATGAAGGGCTTCTTGAACAGCAGCGAGAAGACGGTGCCGTGGAACGAGTTGGTCACGACAAAGCTTGCGTTGCGGATCAGGGAGACCCACTCGCCGGGGTCGGGGTACACCGTGTTGCCGATTTCCACCCAGCGGCGGTGGGGGTTGTGCGGCGATCGGATGGGGCAGCCCAGTTGTTGCGCCACCAGTTCGGCCGTTTGACGGATGTTGTCGGGCGAGCGCAGCCCGTAGCAGAAGAGGTAAGGGGCGTCGTCGCCGGGTGGCGCGCTGTCGGTCAGTTCCGCGTAGTCGCTGTGCAGCAGCGTGGGGTCGGGCACGTTGGCGGGCTTGCGTCCGGTGGCCCGCTCGACCAGCGTGACGCCCGAGGCTTCGCGCACGGAGATCGCATCGAAGTTGCGCAGCAAGGGCGGCAGCTGCGCGGCTTCCGACGGGGACACCCGGTCCCGGCCAAAGCTGGCGGCGTACGAAATCTTGCGGGCGGGGAACCGCTTGGCGAAGGCCAGAAAGTAGTTCGCGTCAAAACCGAAATGCTGTGACGGGCTCCAGATCTGGTCGCTGCCCGCGACGATGAGGTCGAACGAGCGCGCCGCAGCGAGCGAAGCGCCGTTGTCGGTGGGTGCGGCATCGGGCCTCACATCCAGAAACTGTTCCCGGAAGCGGATGAACTTGTCTTTCTGGCCTTTGTTCCCGAAGTGCTCGTGGATGAAGGACGAGACCGCGAGGTACACCACCTTCAGGTTGGCCTTGAGCCTGGCGGGCGACGTGGGCAGGCACAGGCTGCCACCGTGTTCGATGTGGGCCGGGCGGTAGTCGATGAAGCTCGCGTGGTGACCCTGCTCGGTCATCCAGCGGCGCAAGGCATAGGCTTGCAGCGCCGCACCGTAGTTGTCGCTGAAGTGGAAGGTGAGGATGCCGACGTTCATTTTTTCAACATCTTTGGAGGGGAGGTTGTGCCGCTCGGCGTGGTGGCCGGGCTGGTGGCGAGCAGACGCCGGACGTTGCGCTGAAAGCGCGCGGCCACCGCCGCGCCGCCCAGGCGCACGGACTCGGCGCCTGCCAGCGCCGACCGGTCCCACTGGAAGTCCTCAAAGAATCGTTGCAGGTGGCCCCCCAGTGCGCTGGCGTTGCCGGCCTCGAACACATATCCGTTGCGGCCCTGCTCGATCACGTCGCTGGCGCCGCAGCGGTCGCTGCAAATGACCGGGGTGCCCACCATCAGGGCTTCGTTGACCACCGCGCCCCAGCCGTCGAACCGGCTGGGCAGCACCAGCACGTCGGCAGCGGCCATGGCCGCCACGGTCTCGGCGTTGGGCAGGCCCGGCGAGAAGCGCACCCGCTCGGCCACGCCGAGCTGGCTGGCGAGCCGCTGGAGGTTTTGCGCTTCTTCGCCCTGGCCAATGATGCGCAGGCGGGCCGAGGGCAGGTCGAGCTGGCTGAACGCCTGTAGCAGCAGGTCGACCCGCTTGCGTGCGATCAGCTGGCCCACGTAGAGGATTTCTTTGTGCTCGCGCTGCACCGGCAGGTGTTGCACCGGCGTGCTGTCCACCACGTGGATGAACGGCACGATGCGATCCGCCGGGTAGCCGCAGGCCGAGAAGAAGCGCGCGCCACCGTAGCGGCCCGAATGGCCGATGCAGAACACGCCGCTCAGGTGGCGGCGGTAGCGCAGCGCGTCCCAGGTGTAGACCAACCGGCGGGGCAGCAGGCGGGGGCCCGGCTCGTAGCGGTTTTCCGTCATCAGGAAACGGTGCACCGGCTGGCCCAGGCTGGCCTTGAAGGCGGCCAGCGGCAGGGCGAAACCCCGCAGGCCAAAGAACACCTGCACCGAGTCGGGCAGCGAAGCCAGTTCGGCGATCTGCGCCGGTGTGGGTGCCACGTGCACCTGGACCCGGCCGGTGTCCGGCACCGGGTAGCCGCGCTCGCGGAAGCGCTGCGGCAAGGCTTCGTGCACGCACCAGTGCACCGTGTTGCCGGGCATGTTCGCCAGCTCGCGGATGTACGCGGCCTGGTGGAACATGAGGTAGGAATGCCAGAAGACGAAGGTCATGTCAGGTCCACCTGTTTGGGGTGATCCACCGGGTGCCTGCGGAACAAGGGCGCTGCACCGGCCGTCATGCGCCGGGCCAGCCAGCGGGTGAGCAACGAAAAGAGCAGCACGGGCACCAGCGCCATGAGCAGGAGAACGGTGTGGTCGAAGGCGTATTGCTGTGCTTCGAGCCAATGGATCCACGCGGTCTGCGTCAGGTAGATCTCCAGCGTCAGACCTCCGAGCAGCGCAACGGCGGGGAACAGGGGCGTGGCGCGCAGGGGCTTGAGCACCGTCTCGGACGCGAAGAGGTGAAAGCTGAAGAAGACGATGGGGTAGAGCCAGACGTGAAACAGGAACTGCAGCTGGCCCATGCCGTGGCGGAACAGCGTGAGCTTGGTGACGAGGAACAACAACAAGGACACCAGCAGCGCTGCGACCGTGAAGAGACTGAACCTGGGCGTGAGCTTCAGTCGGGCCACCAGGCAGCCCAGCAGCGTGATGCCGAAGTAGTTGATCCACTTGAAGTAATCGGGCCCTTCCACCACGAAGGTGGACAAGTCGAGCTGGCTGTAGAAGAAGACGTACGGCACCAGCAAGGCCGCCATCGCCATCGCGATGCCGGTCGGCCGCAGGCGAGCCAGATAGAAGATCGGCACGTAGAACACCACCACCGCCGAGATGAACCAGAACGGTGTGGGCCAGACGAAGACGCCGACCAGGTCGGTGAAGCTGGCGATGCCGATCTGACGGGTCACAAGCATGGCGCAGGCAACGATGAAGACGGCGGGGTACAGGCGCGAGAGCCGCTTGCCGAGGTAGGCGAGCAGCGTTGGGCTGGATGTGTCGGACCCGGTGACATTCAGGCTCATGGCCAGGCCATAGCCCGAGAGGAAAAAGAACAGCGAGTTGCCGATGGCGCCGCCGGTGGCGATGCGGGGGTCCGGCACGAAGGCGTCCAGGTGCGACAAGGTGATCAACACCGTGGCCAGGCACAGCATGAGGGTGGTGTCGGTGGTTCTGCGTGTCATGTCGGGATCCGATCCAGGCGGTGTGAGGGGAAGGCAGATCGCGCAACGGGTCGCAAGCGGTGGGTGGCGGCGGCCATCGGCCTCAGGTTCACTTGCAGGAGCAAGACGAGGATCCACAGCGAGTAGGGATTGCCCACGCCGATCAGGTAGCGGTTGAAGAAGGACTGGGCCAGCATGAAGACGAACATCAGTCCCACCAGGAACAACGGGTAGCGGGGCTGGCCCGGTGGCAGGCCGTGGTGAAGCGCGCGGCAGGCCGTGACGACAAAGGCCAGCGTGATGAGCGAGCCGAAGAAAATCCCGTGCTCCAGCGCCAGGTTGATGTACGAGCTCTCGACCGGGAACCCGATGATCTCGGGCAGGGCCGAGCGGATGCCACGGCCCGCGAACAGCAACGAGGCGTCCGAGAACACCAGCTCGATGCCCGCGCGCCATATCTCGGTGCGCCCGGTGGCGCCGGACTCCACGCCGCGGGTGGGCGAATCGATGTCCAGGATGAGGGAGAGGTAGTCCTTGATGGCCGCCCAGTTGAAGAGGACGACACCCACGGCGACGAGCGCCGCGAGCACCAGGCCCATGCGCGAGCGGCGCGAGCCTCGCAAGGCGATCAAGCCGACGCCTGTTGCGCCGGCGACGGCCAGCGCGAGCATGCCGGCGCGGGCCGAAGCGGCCAGCAACACACAGAGGCACAGCACCACCATCGCCAGCGCAAAGACCTTTTGCGACCGGGTGGGCGCGGCCAGCCAGCGCTGAAGGAACAGCAGGGCACCACCGCCGTAGACCAGGCCACTCAGGTTGGGGTGCATGCCCAGCGGTTGGTAACGCACCAGGCCCAGGCCGTGCTCCACGCTGCCCGAGAGCGAGGCGAACAAGGCCGGTGACTCCAGGGCGAGCACCGTGCCCACCAGCGCCACATAGGCCCAGCGGAACACAACGATCAGCTCGTCCGCACCCCGGTGCCGGATCAGGAACGCCATGGCCACCAGCACCAGCAGCAGCATGGCGCCGTACATCGTCGAGAGCACGTTGCCCGTCATCCACGCCACCAGCATGGCAAACAGGAAGGCGGTGCCGAACAGCCATTCGACCAGGCTGGGCCGGATGCGCAGGGTGTCGCCGGACAGCGCGGAGAAGAAGCCCGCCAGGAGCAGCAGGCTGATGGCGCCCATCTGGGAGGCCTGCAGCGCCGGGCCTTCGTAGTACCACCCGGTGAGGTAGATGGCGCCGCCCAGCAGCCAGCGCGAGAGCTGTGTGTTCAGGCCGCGCATGGCACACCTGTGTGGTTGAAGGCCGCGTGAAGGACCTGCATCGTGGGCCGCCATGAAGCCGAACCCGTGATGTGCCGGACCTGTTCCAGCGTGGTCGCCAGGCGCTGCGGCTGGTTGGTCGAGAACAGCAGGCGGTTCTCAAACTGGTGCAGCGCATAGGCCAGTGCAAGTGCGCCGGTGGCCGCCGTCGGGTCCGTGCCGACGGTCAGCAGGCTCGCCAACTGTTCTTCGAGTTGGCTGTCTTGAGCCATCTGCCGGGTGATGGCGGGTGCGGTGAAGCGGAACGCGCCATGCAGGATGTCGGTGGACGCGGCTGGTGCCCCGTCCAGGCCGGGCGCCGGACAGCGGTACTGCAGCAACGTGCCGAAGTGCACGAGCTGGTCGTGTGACTCGCCGGTGGAGCTGCCATAGGCCCCCAGCCGGCCTTCGGCCATGCAGCGTTCGAACAGCGGCTTCAAGGGGGCCAGCGTGTCGTGGGCTTGCGCCTCGTGCAGCAGCAGGCCGTCCACCCGCTCGCGTTGCAGCAAGCGCAGGCTGGTCTCCACGGACCGGGCGATGAAGTCGGGATTGAAGTTCGCGGGCGGGGCGCGGTGGGCCATGCCTTTGAGCACGGCGCTGCGCAGACCCGGGATGTGCCGGGCCAGGGGCTTGACGATGGCCCGCGCTGTCTGCAGGAGGCCGGGCGAAGCCGGGCGGGCCAGCCCGGCCTTGGTGAATACCGTGACGGCTTCTTGCCGACCCCGGAGGGCCTCGCCCAGCACGGTTTCGGACATGCCCAGGCCGTAGGGGGGCGCGGTGTCGAAGTGGCGAATACCCAGGTCCAGCGCCGCGTGCACGAGCCGCAGGGCGTTGGCCTTCTCGGGGCCGCCCTTGAGCCGGCCACAGCCGAAGCCCAGCCGTTGCGAGATGAGGTCGGTGCGGGTGTCCATCGTCATGCGGTCGCCGGTTCGCGCTGCAGCCGCTCGGCCAGCCGGGCCGTGAGCGCCATGGCGGTGAAGGTGGGGTTGGCGTAGCTGGAGGTGCGGAACACGGCGGCACCGGCCACGAAGAGGTTGCGGGTGCCGAACACGCGCAGCTCGCTGTCGACCACGCCGTCACCCGCGTGGTGGCCCATGCGTGCACCGCCGCACTGGTGGAAGGTGTCGCGGGCGTGGTCGAGCACGCGGGTGTCTTCGGTGTCGAGCAGCGCGTCGATCTCCACCCGGGCCAGGCCGGCGGCCAGCAGGCTGTCGCCGATGCGGCGCACAAAGGCGGCCATGGCGCGCACCTCGGGCTGGCCGCCGATGCGCCAGTCCAGCGAGGCCAGCGGCATGCCGAAGCGGTCCTTGCGTTCGGGGTCGAGCGTGATGCGGCTGTCGTCGCGGGGCAGTTGTTCGGCGTGCATGACGAGCCAGACACCGCGGTCGCCGGGGTTGTAGATGCGGTGGTGCCGCAGGTACTGCACGATCATCGGCACCCAGGCGCTGCCCATGCCCTTGACGTGGCGCAGCACCTCGCCCAGGTTCAGGCCGAGACCTTGGCGAGGCAGCCCGCCGCGCATCAGCGAGCGCACCAGCACTTTCAGATGCTGCAGGTGTTCGGCGATGCTGGACTCGAACGCGAAGTAGCCGGTGACGTTGAGTGCCGCCCCGGTGCCGGCGGTGGCCGGGCCGGTGTCCAGCCGCAGCTTGGGCTGGTACTTGTGTCCACCGAGCACGATGTTCTGGAAGGTGCGCAGGAACCGGGGCTTGTCCAGCAGATGCACCCGGGCGCCGCGCATCTCCAGGTGGTCCTGGAAGCCCGCGCCCACCCAGGTGTTGTTCGCCCAGGGAGCCTGGGGCAGCTCGACTGCGCTGGCGAGCAGCAGACGGGCGATTTCGATGGTGCCGTTGGCCAGCACAAAACGCCGGCCCTGGATGGCGAGCGATGTGCCGTCGGGCAAGGCCACACGCACCGAGGTGATGTGCTCTCCATCGGGTGCGAGGTCCAGGCCCGTGGCGTGCGCGTGCAGCAAGACGGTGAGGTTCGGCGCGTTGTGCAGGCGTTCGCGGAAGTACCGCGCCATCGCAGGTTCCTTGAGCCAGCGCGTGAGGAACAGCGTGAACCCGGGGATGTCGGGGAAGCCCTCGCCGAAGAGCTTGTGCGCCTGCGGCGTGGACTCGTCCAGCACATCGGCCAGGCGCAGTTCCCGGGCCACGGCTTCGTACCAGGGCAAGAGGTCGTCGTAGCTGATGGGCCAGGGCGCATCGGCCACACCGGCACGGGCTTCGAAGTCCGATGGGACGAAGCCGGTGAGCTGACCGCCCCAGAGGTTGGAGGTGCCCCCCAGCGCGCGCCCGCGCGCCACGGAAATGCCGGTGTGCGCGCGGCCGGTGACGGTGGCGTCGTTGAGCGCTTGCGACGGCGCCTCGAAGCTGCCACCGCCGGTTTCCAGCACCAGCACGCGCTGGCCCCCGCGCTCCAGCAGCACGGCCAGCAACAGGGCCACCGTGCCACCACCGACGATGACCACGTCGTGCGCGGTGTCCGGTGGCGGGCTGTGTTGCAGGTCAAAGATCATGCGGCGGCCCTCGCTGCGCGCAAGCGGTGCACGGCGCGCGTGGCGGTGAACCAGACCAGGGCCTCGCCCAGCACCATGGCGGCCACCACACCGGTCATGCCGGCGCTGCGCCAGGCCAGCCACGCCACGCCGAGCGAGACCACCGCGGCCACGAGGCTCTGCAGCGCCAGGCCGCGATGGCGGTTGATGGCCATGAGCACCACACGCGGAATCTGGGTGGCCGAACACACGGCCGCGTAGAGCAGGAACAGCGCCATGCTGGTGGCGGTGAAGGGAATCTGGCCGTGGGTCCAGAGGTCCAGCAGCCACGGAGAAACCAGGTACACCAGCAGCGCGCCCGCGGCGGCGATCAGCAGGCCCAGGCGGTTGGCGCGGCGGTAGAGCCTCCAGAAAGCGCCATCGTCCTTCTGACCGTTGAGGGCGGTGAGTTCCGGCCACAGCGGGTTGCTCAGGCCGTTGGTGATCTGCACCACGACGCGCGCCACGGTGCGGTAGGTGTTGAACACGGCGGTGGCGGCCGGGCCCAGCGTGGCCGCCACCAGCAAGGTGAAGCCTTGCAGGCTCAGCGCGTTGGTCAGCGATAGCGAGAGGAACAGCATGCCGGGCGCTGCGGCGTGCCGGATGTCGGCGAGGCTGGCGCGGTGCACGCCCCAGCGCAGAAAGTCGGTGCGCCGCTGGCTCAGCGCGATGGCCAGCACCGTGTAGGCCGCACGCGCGAGCAACGCGCCCGACGCGACGCCGAGGAAGCTCCGGGTGAGCACCAGACCGAGCAGGCCGCCCGCCCAGTCGGCCAGCCGGCCGGTGGTGACGAGGTAGGTGCCCGCGGCATAGCCGCCGGTGGCCTTGTAGACCACTTCGGCCAGGCTGCAGAACAGGCTGAGCACCACGCTGAGCGACAGCAGCATGAGCACCGTTTTCCATTGCGGCACGGCCAGCAGGGTGGCGGGCAGCAGCAGCAAGGTGGCGCCCACCACCAGCAAGACCATCAACGAGACGGACAACAGGAAGGCCACGGCGCTCTGAAACACCTCGGCAGCGCGCGCCTTCTGGCCTTGCGAGATCAGAGCGATCATCTGGTTGCTCGACGCGGTGGAGATGCCGGCATCGGCCAGCGACAAGTAAAACGGCAGCGCAGTGAGGGCCAGCCAGGTGCCGTAGGTGGCCATGTCCCAGTAGTGCAGGAACAGCGGCAGCGACACCAGCTGCGTGCCGATGCTGACCACCTGCGCATAGCCGTACGCACCGGCACCCGACGCCAAACGCCCGGCGAGCGATGTCAGAACGGGTGGGTGTGTGCGCAAGGGGCGTGTGGCTGACATGGGCGTGCGGACGGGTTCAGTGTTCGCCGGTCACGGCCACCGCGTAGCCGTGGTGTTTCAGCAGGGCGTGTCGCTGTGCGTCGGCCAGGTCGGACACCACCATCTCCGCCACCATGTCCTGCAGCCCGATCTGCGGCACCCAGCCCAGCGTGGCTTTGGCCTTGGTGGGGTCGCCCAGCAAGGTTTCCACTTCGGTGGGCCGGAAGTAGCGCGGGTCCACTTTCACGACCACCTGGCCGGGCTGCAGCGCGGGCGCCCGGTCGCCCACGACCGACTGCACGACGGCCTGTTCGTTCACGCCCTCGCCCTCGAAGCTCAGCGTCACACCCAGCTCTTGGGCGGCCATGTCGATGAACTGGCGAACGCTGTACTGCACGCCTGTGGCGATGACGAAGTCTTCCGGACGCTCCTGCTGCAGCATCAACCACTGCATGTGCACGTAGTCCTTGGCGTGGCCCCAGTCGCGCAGCGAGTCCAGGTTGCCCATGTAAAGGCAGTGCTCCAGTCCCTGGCCGATGTTGGCCAGGCCGCGCGTGACCTTGCGGGTGACGAAGGTCTCGCCGCGGCGCGGGGATTCGTGGTTGAACAGGATGCCGTTGCAGGCGTACATGCCGTAGGCCTCGCGGTAGTTCACCACGATCCAGTACGCGTAGAGCTTGGCCACGGCGTAGGGGCTGCGCGGGTAGAAGGGGGTGGTTTCCTTTTGCGGGATTTCCTGCACCAGGCCGTAGAGCTCGGAGGTGCTGGCCTGGTAGAAGCGGGTCTTCTTTTCCAGCCCGAGGATGCGGATGGCCTCCAGCAGGCGCAGCGTGCCCAGGCCGTCCACGTCGGCGGTGTACTCCGGGCTGTCGAAGCTCACCGCCACATGGCTTTGCGCGCCGAGGTTGTAGATCTCGTCGGGCTGGGTTTCCTGCACGATGCGGATCAGGTTGCTGGTGTCGCTCAGGTCGCCGTAGTGCAGCTTGAAGCGGGCGTTCTCGATGTGCGGGTCCTGGTAGATGTGGTCCACGCGCTGGGTGTTGAACTGGCTGCTGCGGCGCTTGATGCCGTGCACGACGTAGCCCTTGTCGAGCAGCAGCTCGGCGAGGTAGGAGCCGTCCTGTCCGGTGACGCCGGTGATGAGGGCGACCTTGGGCTGGACGTTGTGGGTGGGTGGGTTTTTGGTCATGGTGCGGTGTGCTGTCGTTGAGCGGTTTGCTGCAGGAAGTCCTGGTAGGTGAGGGCCAGTCCGCTGGTGAGATCGACCTTCTGCGTCTGCCAGCCCAAGCTGTGCAGGCGGCTGCTGTCCATGAGCTTGCGGGCGGTGCCGTCGGGCTTGGTGGCGTCAAAACGGATCTGCCCGGCGAAGCCGGTGACGTGGGCGATGCTGTGGGCGAGCTCGGCGATGGTCATGTCCGACCCGTAGCCCACATTGATGTGGCTCAGCGTGGGCTGGGTGTGTTGCTCGTAGAGCGCCTTGGGCAGGTTCATCACGTGCACGCAGGCCGATGCCATGTCGTCGACAAACAGGAACTCGCGCAGGGGTGTGCCGCTGCCCCAGATGGCGACCTCGGGCGCGCCGGTCACCCGGGCTTCGTGGAAGCGGCGGATCAGCGCAGGGATGACGTGGCTGTTTTCGGGGTGGTAGTTGTCGCCCGGTCCATAGAGGTTGGTGGGCATGACGCTGCGGTAATCCACGCCGTGGCTGGCACCGAACTGGCGGTTGTAGCTTTCGCAGAGCTTGATGCCGGCGATCTTGGCCACGGCGTAGGGCTCATTGGTGGCTTCGAGCAGCCCGGTGAGCAGGGCTTGCTCGCTCATGGGCTGCGGAGCGAGCTTGGGGTAGATGCAGCTGGATCCGAGGAACAGCAGCTTCTGCACGCCGTTGCAGAACGCAGCCTCGATCACGTTGGCCGCGATCATGAGGTTCTGGTAGATGAAGTCGGCGGGAAAGGTGTGGTTGGCGTGGATGCCGCCCACCTTGGCCGCGGCGAGGTAGACCTGCTGCGGTTTGGTCCTTGCGAAGAAGGCGCGAACGGCGGCCTGGTCGGTCAGGTTGAGTTCGGCGTGGGTGCGCGTGAGGATGTGGCTGGCGGGGTGGCCGGCGGCGAGCAGCTGGCGCACGATGGCCGAGCCGACCATGCCGCGGTGGCCGGCCACATAGATGGTTTCAGGTGTGTTCATGGCGGTGGGGAGTGGGCAGTGAGCGGTGGGTGGGCATCAGCAGGCGCCTTCTTGTTTGAGCACCACGCGCACGGTGCGCAGCATGATCACGATGTCGTACCAGAGCGACCAGTTGCGCACGTACCAGAGGTCCATGTTGATGCGGTGCTGGAAGGTGCTGGTGCTGCGCCCGCTGATCTGCCACAGGCCGGTGATGCCGGGGCGGGCCTTGCCGTAGGCGGCAATGCTCTTGCCGTACTCGTCCAGCTCACGGGCCAGCAGCGGGCGCGGGCCGACCAGGCTCATGTGACCGCGCAAGACGTTGATGAGCTGGGGCAGCTCGTCGATGCTGGTGCGGCGGATGAGGTGGCCGATCTTGGTGATGCGGGGGTCGTTGGCGAGCTTGAAGTTGCTGGCCAGGTACTGCACGTAGAGTTTTTCGTTCTCGGTTTTCCAGCGCTCCAGGGCACCGTCGGCGTCCATCACCATGCTGCGGAACTTGATGAAATCGAACAGCTGGCCGTCCACCCCCACGCGCTTCTGCACGAAGAACACCGGGCCGGCGTCGTCGCGCTTGATGCGCCACGCGACCCAGGCGAACAGCGGCGCCAGCAGCACCAGCAGGGCGGCAGCACCGGCCATGTCGAGCGCGCGCTTGAGCACCTGCGGGCCGCGGCGGTTGAGGTTGTTACGGGCGCGCAGCAGCAACACGTCGTGACTGAAAAAGTGCGAGACCTCCATGCCGTAGATGGGCAGGCCGCCGAGCGCGGGCACCATCACCAGGTCGTCGCGGGTGAGCATGAGGTCCTGCGCCAGTTCACGCAGCCAGTTGTTGTCACGAACGCCGAGCACGCCCACCAGCTGGTAGGAGCCGGGCCGCGCAAGGAACTCGCGCACGCCGGGGCTGAGCGCGGTGGGTGCGGCCACGTATTCACCGAGCTCAACCAGCCGTGCGCCGGGGTCGGGGCAGACGACGGCCACAGGCTTGTAGCCCAGCAGCGGCTCGCTCGCGAGCGCGGCGGCGGCCTTCTCGACGTCCTCGGGGTGGCCGATGAGCACATAGGGTTGTGTGAGCAGACCGGCCCGCAGCAGCCAGGTGCGGATGGCCAGGCGGGCCAGTGGCAGGAAGATCAGCACCAGGCCCCAGGTGGCGCCGGTCCACAAGCGCGAGAGCGGCCACTTGGCGAGGTAGATGACCATCGCGTCGAGCAGCGCTGCCAGCACGATGACCTGGATCAACTGGCGGGTTTCGTCCCACCAGGGCTTGCGGCGGTGGGCGGAGTAGTGGCCTTGCACCGTCCACATCCAGCTCACGATGGTCAGGGCAATCGCGGCGAACAGCATCACGCGCAGGTGGCCATTGGCGGCCCACCAGACGTTCATCGCCTGCGGCAGGCTCATGTCGTGGAGCAGCCAGGCGGGCAGGCGCCCGGCGACGAAGCAGAGCGCAAGCACCAGCAGGTCGGTGAACACCAGCCAGGCCTTGGCCTGTCGCTGACGTTCGTTCAGGTTGGCCCAGGGAGCGAGGCTGCGGGCGAGGTCGTGTTCGTTGAAGAACGGGACGATGGTGCGCTGGCCGCTTTCGGCGGGCGGCGGCCTCTCGAAGGGACGGGTGCGTGCGCGCGCCATGTCAGCACCTCTTTCGTGTGGAGATGTTCATGGCGTGGACCCCATGCCGGTGCACGGGATGCACTCGCATGGAGCGCGGAAACGTCTGGTGGTTGAAGCACGACATGAAAGGACACCCTGAGTTCGTTGTGTGCGCTGACGTACAGTCGCGCACTTGTTTTTTCATTCTTATGGCGGGTAGCGCAGGTGCATGTAACGAGCTTTGAGTAAAGCGACGAGGAGTGCGCTGGATCGAACATTGCTTCGATACGCTGACCCCGGGCGAGTGGGTGGACTGCGCCGCAATTGATGGCTCTTGTGATGTTCGACAGAGCCGGGTTCTCAAGGAGGTTGAAACGATGCGAGTTGCCGAAGCGATCGAACTGGATGCGAAGACCACATCCGAGTTGCTCACGCTGTCCAAAGGCAGACGGGTTGAGGCCCGTGTGCAGCAACGTGCCAACGTCATCCTGCTGGCGGCGCAAGGTTGGCAAAACAAGAACATTGCCCAGGAGGTCAAGCTGGACCGCCGACAAGTGGCGTTGTGGCGGCGGCGCTTCATTGAAGGCGGCCTGCCTGCCCTGCTGAAAGACGCGTCGCGTTCAGGGCGCACACCGAGCGTGACGTCCGAAGTCGAGTCGCACATCCTGCACACCACATTGCACGAGCAACCGGCTTCGGGCGCGCCATGGAGCACCCGCACACTGGCCTTGCACCTGGGCCTGAGCGCCACCACCATCGGACGGGTGTGGCGACGCAACGGCATCCAGCCGCACCTGAACAGCACGGCCAAGGTGTCAGCCGGGGCTGCGCTTCACATCGACACCGAGTGGGTGGATGTCGTGGGGCTGTACATGAACCCGCGCGAGCGTGTGCTGGTGCTCAGCTGCGCCGGGAACGGCCATGTCCACACGCCCGGCCGCACCCAGCACCTGGTTGATGGCGCCCCGGCCAGCGACCACGGGCGCCATGTCATGGCAATCCTGTTGCCCGCGCTGAAGAAACTGGAGGGCGCCGTGATCTCAGGGTGCCAGGATCGTCATCACCACGAGGAGTGGCTCCGGTTCCTTCGCCTGATCGAGCGCAAGACACCCAGGCACCTGCAATTGCACCTGATCGTGGACAACCAGGCCACGCACAAGCGTCCCAAGGTCCAGGCCTGGCTCGCCCAACACCCGCGCCTGGTCGTGCATTCAACCCCCACCAATGCCTCTTGGTTGAACACGGTCAGGCGGTTGTTGCGCGACAACGCGAGGCACGGCATGCAGCACGACCGCTTCACCAGCGCGGCCGACCTCCAGCAAGCCATCGCGCAGCACATCGAGCGCCCGGGCAAGGAAGCCAAAGCATTCATCTGGACAGTCGACGCGCCGGACACCGCCCAGGTGACCCGCGCCAAGGCTGCGCTGGCGCGCTGGACGATAAGTGCAGACCAGAATGGTGCACTGCAGCATGAAGCCGATGTAACGGCTGCCTGGGCATGAGTGGGGTTCTTACATCCCGAAACGAGGTTTCGTGGACGGGCCGGCGGCCGTCGAACGCTCAGATGGCCGAGATGTCGGTTTGCACCGGCCAGCGGAGCGATTGCATGGCACTGTTGCCGCTGGCTTCGAACTCGTGCTGCAAGAGCAGCGTGTAGCGGCCCGGACGCGGCGTGCACAAGCGGTAGCCGTCGCTTACCGGGCTGAGCGTGATGCCGCCGGATTGCTCGGTTTGCAAGCGCCAGGCTTCCACGTCCGAAGTGTTCATGCGCAAGGTGACGCAAAAGCCGCGTTTCATGGTGGAGAGCACGACCAGTCGCTGCTCGGCGCTCCAGTCGCCACCAGACTCCGCGATCAGCTGAACCGGATGGCTGTTCTCCAGTACCCGCATGATGGGTGGAACGACGATGCGAATGTCGATGGAAGCGCTGGCGCTGTGCTGGTTGACCGCTCGACTCTCACCCATGCCCGGCGCTGGAACCAGCAGCAGAGCGCCGGAGGTCAGGCAGACAAGAAGAGGGCGTGGCAGGCGGCACATGAACCACTATCGGCCCCCCCTCCGGGAACTTGAGACCCTCGCTACGGTTCGCCCAGATCCCCAACCGCTATTCGCTGCGCTGTACGGGGAGTGTCAGGGTCACACTTTCGCGCATGCGCACGTCCACCCGCGTCTGTCCCTCGTCAATCACGTTCCAGGGCAGGGGCAGGGTCTCGGGTCGTACAGTGACGGTACGCGGACCGCTGGCCACAAAGGGAAATTCGAAGCGCCCCTGGTTGTCGGTGCGCACGGAGTAGCGGTTGTCCAGAAAAACAGTGACGTTGGGTACGCCGGTTTCGCTGGCTTCTTGAGTACCGCTGCGGTTGGCGTCGAAGTACACCGTGCCCTCGATACGCCCACCCCCGTCGCTGGACTTGCCACCCAGCGGCACATTGCGGCTGCCTGCTTGAAACTCATAGCGCAACACCGCATAGAGCGAGCGGTCGCTGTCTCGGACCAACACATCCGGCGGTGCCAGCGGGTCCAGCGACGGGCTGAACCGGCTGCGGCCCGAAGAGCGGGTGTAATTGCCCTCCATGCTCCAGCGGGCGTCGATGCGCCAGTTCGCGCCAAGGTTCATGCTGTTGCGTGTCTGCCCAGTGCTTCCGCGCTCGGTGTTGACATTGCCACGCAGGCCAGCCTTGCTGGACAGTGGTGCAGACACACTCAATGCACCATTCCATGTGGTCTCGGCAGGCAGGTTTCGGGCGGCGCTGTAGGCGGTTGCCCCCAGGCTGGTCGACAGGGCCCAGCCTTGCGGCACCGTCCATTCCTGATCCCAGATCAGGCTGCGGGTGGCGATCTGGTCTTGTCCCCCTGCAAATTCCAGGCGCAGGCCGCTGGTGCCCCAGCCATTCTGGAAGCGCCAGTCGCCATAGGTGTTCCAGGCGTCGCCATTGAAGCGACGCAAAGCGGCGCCGGCTCCCAGCGTGTGGTCGCGGTTGAGGCGCCAGCGTGCCGATCCCGTGGCGAAGTAGCCACTGCCGCTGCGCCCGCTGATGGAATCCAGCCAGTCCACCGAGCCTTCGGCCGACCATTGGCGGGTCGCCCAGTTGGTGCGCAGGTAGGCGCCCACGATGTCGTTGGCCAGTGGCAGGTTGGCCCAGGTCAGGTCGGCCTCCAGCCGGTAGGCGCCCACACCGTGACGGCGCGGCCCCTCTTCCCATTCGCTGTCCATCCAGAATCCTCGGCGCGCACCGCTCAGGCTGCTGGATTGGGTGCTGATGACTTGACCCTGGATGTGGTGATTCGCGCCTTCGTGCCGCAGCGCCACGAGGGTGGAGTTGGCGTTGACGAAATCACTGGGTTGTTGCGGGCTGTCCAGCGACGACACGCCGCGCGCATCTTCGTGCCGGAGGGCTGCGGTCCAGCCTTGGCGGGAAAGCGTATCGGCGCCCGAGGCGTTGATGCGCCACTGGCCGGCCAGGGTGGTGCGCCGTCCGGGCAGTGATCGAAACCCGCTGGCGGGGAGGAAGTCCAGCCGTCCGGGCTCGCCCGTGGAGGCCTGCAACTGCAAACCTTGCTCGGGGTTCTCGAACTCGGTGCCAACGCCCTGAAGGATGGCCGAAGGTACGTAAATGCGCGCCGGCAAGCGCATGATGTCCGGCGCTGGCGTGTTGATGATGCCCAGCTCATTGCTGGTGAGCCAGCCACCGCCCAACGGCATCGCGACCTGGCGCAAGGTGAGCGTACCGCTGTTGTCACGCGGCGCGTACGTTCCATCGATGGACAGCGTGCCGTGGTTGGGTGTTTCCAGCAGGCCATAGATGCCGTAGCCGATGCGGGTGCTTTGGGTCTGGTCAAAAGGCTGGGTGCCCAACCGCGTCTCCAGTCGCAGGAAGCGCGGCCAGCCTTCGCGGTCGTAGGCATAGGCCTCGTTCTCTTCCAGAGCTTCCGGCACCAGGTTGTCGATCACGCGGTCCACATAGAGGGCCTCGGGTGCGCTGGAGACACGGGATGCTGTCGCATCCTGTGCCCACACGCCAGCCTGCTGGGTGGCGAGACCCACGAAGGCCAGCAGGCTGCAGAGCGGGTGCGCCACCCGAACACTCATGGAGCGAATCTGGCGTCAAGCGGCAGACGGTTCTTGCCCCATTCGAGCGTGCCTTTGACCACCAGCGGGAACCGCACCTCGGGTGCGGTCTTGCCTTCGCCCACCACGGGCGAGAGAGCCACGCCTCGCGTCTCGCCCGGCATGATCGGTATGTCGGCCGGCGTCATTTCGAGCGTTTGCCCGGCGGCGTCGATGGCGTTCACGTAGCCTTCGAGTCGGCCATGAGCGTTGCCGCTGTTGCGCACATCGAGCGTTGCCACGCTCTTGCCGTCGCTTGCCTTGACGACGCGGGTGGCCGTGAGGTTGAGCACCGGAGCAGCATCGCCCACAGCGGCGTACACGATCACCCCGATCCGTCCGCCCACGTCGACGCCGCTCCTGGCGGGGTCAAGGCCTTCGATCATGATCGCGAAGCGGCATTCGCGTGGCGTTGTGCCGGCGGGCGGGTTGATCTCGAAGCGGAAGCGGTAGCGCGCGCCGGGCTCCAGTGTGAGTTCGCGTCGCTCGATCGTCACCCATGGACGGCAGCTCTCGGGCGCCAGCTGGTCGGTGAAGACCACCGAGTTGTCGGCCTGGAAGGTCCAGTCGTTGGTGTACACCCGGTAGCCGCCTTTGAACTGGCCCACGTGCTGGATCTCGAACACCTGACGCAGCGGCTGGCCAGGCGTGGCCTTCACTTCAAAACGCGGGGGTGTGATGTAGGCGGCAAAACCTTGCGCATTCCCCATGAGCGGCGTCAAGAACAGTACACAGACACACGCCCAACCCAGCAGCGTATTCAATCTGTTGAGCAACGATCCCGGAAGCGAAGTCGTCATGGCGGGTTCAGTTGGTATCGAGTTCGAAGTGAAAATTCAGGCGACGGCTGTTGGATGTCCAATCGGCATTCGATCGCAGCCGAACCTGCATCTGGTCTTCCAGAGTGGCGCCGGGAATCGTACCGGCGAAGACCAGGGCGCGTTCGCCGGACACCAGGCGCCCGGCCTGCAGTCTGCCCTGCGTCGTCCAGACAGCCTCGATGCTGGAAGCCTCGTCGCGCGGCAGCACCATGTAGATGCGACCACTGCGGCCGATCCAGTCGCGGGTGTCGATGCGGATGTTGACGGTCACCCAGGCTTCCATGCCGCTCGCGTTCATCTGGCCTCGGGCGAACGGCAACCACTGCATCTGCACGTTGGGCGGAACGGTGTAACTCAACGAGTCGTCCAGCCGGAACGGATTCGCCAGGCTGGACCCGAATGCCAACATGCCCAGCGCAGCAATGACAAGTCGCCGGCGTCCCGTCATGGTGAAGCCAGTGTGTAGGTCACACGGCCGTTGTAGGTACCAGCCGCACGCACGTCGCTGTTGGCGTATGAAAAGGTGTGGCAGTTTTCGAGGTAGGTGTTGCCGGGAACCGTGGCGAGGTTCTGGGTTCCCCCGTTGAACGTGCCGGGTGCAATCACGTTGGGGACGCCGCTGCCCGGGGCGGCCACAGTCCAGCTGATCTGGCTGATCGGGATGGTGTCTCCGTTGGCGTTGATGAGGTTGGCCGGCGAAGAAACGGTGAGGCTGGCGTTGGCTGCGCCGCTGTTGCGGCGGTAGCCTGCGCCCACCATCACCTGACTGGCCGGCGTTGGGCAGGTGTTGTTGCCGTCGCCGTACAAACTGATGTTCTGTGTGCTGTCGCTGGTCATGGCCAGCGGTGTTCCGTTGCCCAACTGCGCGGCCGGGACAGTGACGGCCACGAGATTGACAGGGCCGCTGCGCCCGGCGGTGCCATTGAGTGTGCCGCTGCTGCCACTCAGTGCGCCGTTGCCAACATGCAGAAACAGACGACGGCTGCCAGAGTTGACGGACAAGGACCAAGCGAGCGCAGCGGACATTTCCGCGCCGCACCACACCACCAGGCAGGCGCAACCGAGCAACCGTCTTGTGCGGCGGCCAACGAGTTGCTGTGAGGTGGTCATCGAGCCGTACTCAGCTGTTTCACAGGGTCAGTGGCGCCCAGTCGAGGGGCGCCGGGAGTCACCATTTTCGGCGCCAAGGCGGGGTAGTCCACCGGTGCGCAAGGCACACCGGTGAGCTTGGCCAGCCATCAGGGCATGGTGGCGGTGTAGGTGACCCGGCCCACGTAGGTGCCGAAGGCGGGGGTGGTGCTGTTGGCGTACGCGTAGGTCCAGTTGGCGGTCTGGTTGGTCACGCGCCCGGCCAACGTTGGCAGGCTGGTGCCACCGCTGAATGCGGGTGCGGCCAATGCCCCGTTGCTCGATGTCACGGTCAGCTCGGTGAACGGAATGGTGTCGGCGCCGCTGGTCAGAACCAGCGGGTTGGTCGCGGTGATCGTGACCTGGCCGTTGTTGCCAAAAACACGCACGGGAATCGATGCCGGGCCTGAAGTCAGGCCGGTGCTGGTGATGGATGCGGCCGGGGCTGCTGCGCCGGCGCCCACGTCCAGCGGGTTGGTTGTGTAGTCGAAGGTCAGGGTGTCGATCGCGGCATTGGTCGCCAGCGGTGTGCCGGAACCGGTGCCCACACCCAGAAAGAGAACACGCGGGATCACCACGCGCAGGTCCAGGTTGGCGGTGGCGGAGCCGGCACCGGACACCAACTGCGATTCTGCCGAAGCCAGCAAGGGGGTGGCCAGCGCCAGTGCCAGGGTGGTTTTCAGGAGCAGGGCTTTTTTCACGACGTTTCCTTAAGATGAAGTGATGAATGTGGACTGAGCACTTTCTGGTACATGCTCCACGGGGTTGGTTGAGCCAATGTTACGAAATGGCACAAGAGCTGGCAAGCCAACAGTGGGAAAAAATTCACATAACTCAACGACTTACGGCGAGTTTGTTACCCAACGGTCGAAAATCTTCGACGAATGGACCCAAAAATGTTCAAGTTCTTGACCGGTTTGCCGTGGTCGTACTTTTTGCCAACAGGTGCGTCAACGGAAGTGCACTGCCGGATTTCACCTCCCCGAGGGAAAAGCTGGTGTGCAGGTCTTTCACGTTGGGCAGGTTGAGCAAAATCTCCCGCGCGAACTGGCTGAAGTGGTTGAGGTCGCGGCTCACCACCTGCAGCTCGAAGGTGCCAGAGCCGCTGATGTAGTGGCAGGACACGACTTCCGGAATCTCGCGGATCGCGTTCTCCAGCTTGCGCGTGACGTCGCCGCTGTTGCGGTCGGCATCCAGGCGCACGAAGGCCAGCACGCCCAAGCCGATTTTTTCGCGGTCGATCTCGGCGCGGTAGCCGCGGATGAAACCGGCTTCTTCGAGCGCACGCACACGCCGCCAGCAGGGTGCGGCCGACAGGCCGACGCGTTGGGCCAGCTCGGCGTTTGTGAGGCGGCCATCGCTTTGCAGTTCTTGCAGGATGGTGATGTCGAACTTGTCGAGTGTTTCCATGAGATCCCCGTATAGGAAAGAATATTGCCCGATCATCGATAAAACGGGCATGAAACGCAAACACCTGTCGCGCAGTGGGGCATACACTGTGCGCCACACTGGAGCCGTGCACCTGCGCATCGCACCGCTCTGGTCCACGACATGCCCACGAGGCGACCCTGCCCATCACGGAGACAAAAACGATGAACGCCCCCCTGCCCGACCACATCCGCCGCGCCCTGGAAACCGTGACGCTGGACGACAAATACGCGCTCGACCAGGGCCGTGCCTTCATGAGCGGTGTGCAGGCGCTGGTGAAGCTGCCCATGCTGCAGCGCCAGCGCGACGCCTTGGTGGGCAAGAACACCGCGGGCTTCATCAGCGGCTACCGTGGCTCGCCGCTGGGGGGCTACGACCAGGCCTTGCAGAAGGCCGCGCCCCACCTCAAGGCGCAGAACATCGTGTTCCAACCAGGGGTGAACGAAGAGCTGGCGGCTACCGCGCTCTGGGGCACGCAGCAACTGGGCTTTGCGCCGCCCGGCACCAACAGGTTCGACGGCGTGTTCGGCATCTGGTACGGCAAGGGCCCGGGCGTGGACCGGTGTTCCGACGTGTTCAAACACGCCAACATGGCCGGCACCACGCCCTGGGGCGGTGTGATCGCGGTGGCCGGCGACGACCACGTGGCCAAAAGCTCAACCGCCGCGCACCAAAGCGACCACATCTTCAAGGCCTGCGGCCTGCCGGTGTTCTTTCCCACCTCGGTGCAGGACATCCTCGACCTCGGCCTGCACGCGATCGCCATGAGCCGTTTCAGTGGCGTGTGGGCCGGCATGAAGACGATCCAGGAGATCGTCGAATCGAGCGCCACCGCCGTGATCGACCCGGACCGCGTGAACATCGTGGTGCCCGAGTTCGTCATGCCGCCCGGCGGCGTGCACATCCGCTGGCCCGACCACGCGCTGGACCAGGAAGCCCGCCTCTTTGACTACAAGTGGTACGCCGCACTCGCCTACATCCGCGCCAACAAGCTCAACCACAACGTGATCGCCGGCCCGAACGACCGTTTTGGCCTGATCGCCAGCGGCAAGGCCTACAACGACACGCGCCAGGCCCTGCTGGACCTGGGGCTGGACGACGACACCTGCCGGCGCATCGGCCTGCGCCTGCACAAGGTGGCGGTGGTGTGGCCGCTGGAGGCGCAGACCACTCGCGAGTTCGCCACCGGCCTGCGCGAGATCCTGGTGGTGGAAGAGAAGCGCCAGGTCATCGAGTACCAGCTCAAGGAAGAGCTCTACAACTGGCGCCCCGATGTGCGGCCCAACGTGCTGGGCAAGTTCGAAGAAGCCGAAGGCGATTTCAGTGGCGGCGAATGGAGCATGCCCAACCCGAGCGAGCGCACCCTGCTGCGCGCCAACGCCGACCTGTCGCCCGCGATCATCGCGCGCGCCATCGCCAAGCGCCTGAAGAAGATGGGCCAGGTGCCCGAAGACGTGATGGCGCGCATCGACGCGCAGCTGGCCATCCTGACCGCGCAGGAACAGTCGATGCAGACCCTGCTCACGCAGGGCGTGGCCGGCGCCGAGCGCCAGCCCTGGTTCTGCTCGGGCTGCCCGCACAACACCAGCACCAAGGTGCCCGAAGGTTCGCGCGCCATGGCCGGCATCGGCTGCCATTTCATGACGATCTGGATGGACCGCGCCACCGTGGGCTTCACGCAGATGGGCGGCGAGGGCGTGCCGTGGGTCGGCCAACAGCCGTTCAGCCACGACCAGCACATGTTCGCCAACCTGGGCGACGGCACCTACTTCCACAGCGGCCTGCTGGCGGTGCGCCAGAGCATCGCTGCGGGTGTGAACATCACCTACAAGATCCTCTACAACGACGCCGTGGCCATGACCGGCGGCCAGCAGGTGGGCGAGCGTCCCGAGGGCCACAGCGTGGTGCAGATCGCGCAGAGCATGCGCGCCGAAGGCGCGGTCAAGATCACCATCGTGACCGACGAGCCCGAGAAGTACGACGGCGTGAAAGGCCTGCCCGAGGGCATCGCCATCCAGCACCGCGACCTGCTCGATGCGGTGCAGAAGGAGTTCCGCGAGATCCAGGGCACCACGGTCATCATTTACGACCAGACCTGCGCCACCGAAAAGCGCCGCCGCCGCAAACGGGGCACGCTCGTGGACCCGGCCAAGCGCGTGGTGATCAACGAGCTGGTGTGCGAGGGCTGCGGCGACTGCGGTGTGCAGTCCAACTGCCTGTCGGTGGAGCCGCTGGAGACCGAGTTCGGCCGCAAGCGCACCATCAACCAGAGCAGCTGCAACAAGGACTACTCGTGTGTGAAGGGCTTCTGCCCGAGCTTCATCACGGTCGAGGGCGGTCAGCTGCGCAAGAAGGACAAGAAGGGCGCCGCTGCCGAATGGACCGGCGGCGTTGTGCCCGCGCCCCGGTTGCCCGCGCTCGGTTCGGAAGCCTGGGGCGTGATCGTGGCCGGCGTCGGCGGCACGGGTGTCATCACCATCGGCCAGCTGCTCGGTGTGGCCGCGCACCTGGAAGGCAAGGGCATCGTCACGCAGGACGCGGCGGGCTTGGCGCAAAAGGGCGGCGCGACCTGGAGCCATGTGCTCATCGGTGCGCGGCAGGACGACATCCGCACCACGCGCGTCGCCTCCGCCTCGGCCGACCTGATCATCGGCTGCGACCCCATCGTGAGCGCCAACAAGGAAACCTGGCAGCGCCTGCGCGCCGGCCGCACGCACGTGGCCCTGAACGTGAGCGCCACGCCCACGGCAGCCTTCGTGAAGAACCCCGACTGGCAGAACCCGGCGCAAGCCTGCGTGGACGCCCTGGTGCACAGCCTGGGCACCGAGTCGGTGGGCGCGTTCGACGCCGAAACCGCCGCCACCCGCCTGATGGGCGACAGCCTGTACACCAACCCCATGATGCTGGGCTACGCCTGGCAAAAGGGCTGGTTGCCGCTGGAGCTGGCCTCGCTGATGCGCGCGATCGAGCTCAACGCCGTGCAGGTGGACAAGAACAAGGCCGCGTTTGAATGGGGTCGTCGTGCCGCGCACAACCCGCAGGCCGTGGCGGCCCTGTGGCAGAAGGCCGGCGCCGGTGAACAGGTGATCCAGTTCAAGAAGCGCGAGTCGCTCGACGACCTGGTCGCCCGCCGTGTCGAGTTCCTCACCGGCTACCAGAACGCCGCCTACGCTGCCGAGTACCAGCGCTTCGTCGCCCGCGTGCGCGCGGCCGAGGCGCCTCTGGGCAAAACCACGCTGAGTGAGGCCGTGGTGCGCAACCTCTTCAAACTCATGGCTTACAAGGACGAGTACGAGGTCGCACGCCTGCACAGCGATCCGGCCTTCCACGCCCGCCTGGCGAGCCAGTTCGAAGGCGATTTCAAGCTCAAGGTGCACCTGGCACCTCCGCTGATCGCCAAGAAGAACGAGCGTGGCGAACTGGTCAAGCAGCCGTTTGGCCCTTACATGTTCACGGCGTTCAAGTGGCTGGCGCGCTTCAAGGGACTGCGCGGCACCGCGCTGGACATCTTTGGCCGCACCGAAGAGCGCCGCACCGAGCGCGCGTTGATTGCGCAGTACCGCGCCGACATCGAGGCGCTGCTGCCCCAGCTCGCTGCGACCAACCTGGATTTGGCGGTGGAGATTGCGCGCATTCCGGAGCACATCAAGGGCTTCGGGCATGTGAAGGAGCGCAACCTGGCCGCGGCCCGCACGCGCCGCGACGGATTGCTGACCCAATGGCGCCAGCCCGCCGGCTTGAGCGCCCTGGCCAAAGCCGCCTGAGCCGAGGGCCTTTGGCCCATCGCGCCAACACACCCCCCGGCATACAATCGCCGGTTGTGTTCCAGCGCCCGGCACCGCTCGCAGCGGGGGCCGGGCGCTCGACCTTTTCCTGATCCTGAACCTGTTGGAGACCGCTCGTGTTCATTTCCTCCGCTTACGCCCAAGCCGCCACCGGTGGCGACACCCAATCCACCATCCTGGGCATGCTGCCGCTGGTGTTGATGTTCGTGGTGCTGTATTTCGTGATGATCCGCCCGCAGATGAAGCGCCAGAAGGAGCACAAGGCCATGGTGGAAGCCCTGGCCAAAGGCGACGAAGTGGTGACCGCCGGTGGCTTCCTCGGCAAGGTTTCCAAGATCGGCGAAATCTACGTCGGCGTGGAACTTGCCGACGGCATGGAAGTCCAGATGCAACGCACCGCCGTGGTTCAGGTGCTGCCCAAGGGCACGCTGAAAAGCGTCTGATGATGCGATGGGGCGGTTTGACCGCCCTTCGCGTTTTCAACCCGCCCCTCCACCGATCCCGCTGACACATTTGCGGCCTCCAGGGCCGGCATCACCATGAACCGTTACCCGCTGTGGAAGTACGCGATCCTTGTGGTCGCCCTGCTGATCAGTGCGATCTATGCGCTGCCCAACCTGTTCGGCGAGTCGCCCGCCGTGCAGGTGTCGGCGGCCCGTTCCACGGTGCGCATCGACAGCGGCACGGTGACCCGGGTGGAGCAGGCGCTGGCGGCGCAAGGCGTTCAGGCCGCGTTGATCCAGCTGGATGCCAATTCGGTCAAGGCCCGCTTCGAGAACACCGACGACCAGCTTAAGGCGCGCGACGCGCTGGAAAAGGCCTTCAACCCCGATCCGGCCGACGCCGGCCACGTGGTCGCGCTCAATCTGCTGCCGCGCACACCCGCATGGCTGATCTCGCTGGGCGCCTCGCCCATGTACCTCGGCCTGGACTTGCGCGGTGGCGTGCACTTCATGCTCCAGGTCGACATGCCCGCGGCCTTGCAGCGCCGTGCCGATGTGTTGACCGCCGACCTGCGCAGCGCCTTGCGTGAAAAAGGTGTGCGCCACGGCGGCATCAACCGCAGCGGGCAGACCATCGAGCTGCGCGCGCCCGACGCCCAGACCGCGCAGGCCGTCAGTGGCCTGATCCAGGACCAGTTTCCCGATCTCGTGGTGGCCGAGACGCCCGATGGAACCGGCGTGCGGATGGTGGCCACCATCAAGCCGGAAGCGGCGCGCCTGGTGCAAGACCAGGCCTTGAAGCAGAACATCACCACCCTGCACAACCGCATCAACGAACTCGGCGTGGCCGAGCCGGTGATTCAGCAACAAGGTGCGGACCGCATCGTGGTGCAGCTGCCCGGCGTGCAGGACACCGCCAAGGCCAAGGACATCCTGGGGCGTACCGCCACGCTGGAAGTGCGCATGGTCGACGAATCATCCGAAGGCCAGGCGGCCGAACGCGGCACCGGCCCGGTGCCCTTCGGCTCCGAGCGCTATCCCGAGAGCAACGGCCAACCCGTCATCGTCAAGCGCGACGTGCTGCTGACCGGCGAAAACCTCACCGATGCGCAGGCCGGCTTTGACAGCCAGACCCAGGAAGCCGCCGTGCACCTCACGCTGGACGCGAAGGGCGCACGCATCTTCCGCGATGTGACCCGCGAAAACGTGGGCAAGCGCATGGCGATCATCCTGTTTGAAAAAGGCCGGGGCGAGGTGGTCACGGCCCCGGTGATCCGCGGTGAAATCGGCGGCGGTCGGGTGCAGATTTCCGGCGCCATGACCAGCGTGGAAGCCAGCGACACGGCCCTGCTGCTGCGCGCCGGCTCGCTCGCCGCGCCCATGGAAATCGTCGAAGAACGCACCATCGGCCCCAGCCTGGGTGCCGAGAACATCGAAAAAGGCTTCAACAGCGTGATCTGGGGCTTTGCGGTCATCGTGGTCTTCATGTGCGTCTACTACGCACTCTTCGGCATGTTCTCCAGCATCGCGCTGGCCTTCAACCTGCTGTTGCTGGTGTCGCTCCTGTCCATGCTGCAGGCCACGCTCACCTTGCCCGGCATTGCGGCCATGGCGCTGGCGCTGGGCATGGCGATCGACTCCAACGTGCTGATCAACGAACGTGTGCGCGAAGAGCTGCGCCGTGGTTCTTCACCGCAGGTGGCGATCAACACCGGCTACGACCACGCCTGGGGCACCATCCTGGACTCCAACGTCACCTCGCTGATCGCGGGCTTGGCTTTGTTGATCTTTGGCTCCGGTCCGGTGCGCGGTTTTGCGGTGGTGCACTGCCTGGGCATTGTCACGAGCATGTTCTCCTCGGTGTTTTTCTCGCGTGGCCTGGTCAACCTCTGGTACGGCCGGCAGAAGAAGCTCAAGACGGTCTCCATCGGGACCGTGTGGCGCCCGGATGACAAGACCCCCGCCATCAAGGCCGACTGAACGAGGATTGCAGCATGGAACTCTTTCGCATCCGCAAGGACATCCCGTTCATGAAGCACGCGATCGTGCTGAACGCCATCTCGTTCATCACGTTCGTTCTCGCGGTCTTTTTTCTCACCACCCGGGGCTTGCATCTGTCGGTGGAATTCACCGGCGGCACCGTCATGGAGGTTGCCTACGAGCAGCCTGCCGATCTGGAGTCGGTGCGCAAGGTGATCGAAGGCCTGGGCTATGCCGACGTGCCGGTGCAGAACTTCGGTACGTCGCGCGACGTGTTGTTGCGCCTGCCGGTGCAGGCTGGCCAGTCGTCCGGTCAACAGAGTGAAACCGTGCTGGCTGCGCTGAAGGCGCAAAACCCCGCGGTGGAACTGCGCCGCACCGAGTTCGTGGGGCCGCAGGTGGGGCAGGAGCTGGTCTCCAGCGGCCTCATGGCACTGGGGCTGGTGATCGTGGGAATCATGATCTATCTGGCCTTCCGGTTTGAGTGGAAGTACGCGGTCTCGGCCATCGTCGCCAACCTGCACGACGTGATCATCATCCTGGGCTTTTTTGCCTTCTTCCAGTGGGAGTTTTCGCTGGCCGTGCTGGCCGCTGTGCTCGCCGTGCTGGGGTATTCGGTCAACGAATCGGTGGTGATCTTCGACCGCATCCGCGAGACCTTCCGCAAGCAGCGCAAGATGAACACGCAGCAGATCATCGACCACGCAATCACGTCGACCATCAGCCGCACCATCATCACGCACGGCTCCACCCAGATCATGGTGCTGTCCATGCTGCTGTTCGGCGGCCCCACGCTGTTCTACTTTGCGCTCGCCCTGACCATCGGCATCTGTTTCGGCATCTACTCGTCGGTGTTCGTGGGCGCGGCCATGGCGATGTGGCTGGGCATCAAACGGGAAGACCTGATCAAGTCCAGCAGCAAGAACGAAGGTGATCCGGACGACCCCAACGCAGGCGCTGTGGTTTAAGCGCGAACACCTCGTCGGGCATACCCTTTGTGAGCACCTTAACTTCGGGGCGCTGAAATCTTTCATGTCATACTGAAAGCATTGTGTCTCCCCCCGATCAGCACGTCTCTTCCCTGGCCAAACAGGCACGTGAACTCTTCGTGGTTCATGTGGGACGTGCCCTTCCCGAAATGGTCAAGGCCTGCGACACGCGCCTGACCTCCATCCTCGACCAAGCCGGCTCGGCGCGCGACATGCAGGCCCGGCGCGACGCTTGGACCGCTTTCCAGAAGCACCAGACCACCTGGCTCAACCAGAGCCGCAAGGCGCTGCAGCGCACCTTGTTGCCACGCACCTCCAGCAGCGGTCAGCCCATCAGCATGTCGGGCGCGCTCGAGCTCGTGGCCGAAGGCGCCATTGACGACCAGATCATGGCCTCGCGCCTGGCCATGCGGGTGCTGGAAAAGGCGTCCACCGAACTCAACGAACTGCGGCTGCGCGTGCAGCACCTGGAAAAGCGCCAGGAGTTGTCGCGCGGCGACGTGTTGCTGCCCGATGTGACCGCCCGCATCCTGGTGGACCAGTGGCTCGAATCCGAGATGACCCGTGATGGTTGGGCCCTGGTGCAGGACGCACTGGCACCGGTCATGACGCTCAAGCTGCACGACGCCTACAAGGCGGCCAACGAATTCCTGGTCGCCAGCGGCGTGATGAAGGAAATCGACCTGCAGGCGCTGGTCAGACGCGCTCCCGGCTCGCGCGCCGAGGGTCCGCCCGCCGCGCCACCGCAGTCCAGTCCGGTGGGCGCACGCGTCCCGCCTGGAGGCGTTGCTCGATCCGGTGGTGCGGGTGAAGGGTTCCGACCGGCAGGCACCCATCCAGGCGCAGCTCCAAATGCCGGCCAGAGCGACTTCGGTGGCTCTGGCCCGGCAAGTCGTCCAAGCACCCCTGGTTCCTCCAGCATGGGTGTGCAGGACGAGACCCGCATGATGACCAGCGCATCACCTCTGGCCCGTGCGCGCATGCGCGCCCAGGGCGTGGTGGGCCGCTTGCGCCGCATGCTGATCGACAAGGTCGGCGGTGAGTTCGAAGCCACGCAGATCCTGCCACCCTCGCCGGGCCTGGCGCAGGCCATGCAACGGGTGGTGCCGGGTGACAGCGCCGGCGCGGGCTTCTACGTCTCGGGCAACAGCCGCCCTGGCGCCGTGTACATGGATGCCACGCACGTTGAAAAAGCGGCGGTGGTGTTGCGACAGCGCACGGCCGAGCTCAAGCAGGCCGCGAGCACCCCCACGGAGAAAGCCACCATCGAAGTGGTGGCCCTCATGTTCCAGAGCATCCTGGCCGAAGAGCGCATTCCGCCCAGCGTGCGCGTGTGGTTCGCCCGTTTGCAGATCCCGGTCTTGCGCGTGGCACTGGCCGAACCCGAGTTTTTCAGTGCCCTGCAACACCCGGCCCGCCGCCTGATCGACCGCATGGGATCGTGCGTGATGGGGTTCGAGTCCAACGTGAGCTCGGCTGCGCTGGAAGCCGAGATCAAGCGCGTGGTGCAGGTGATCGAGCAATACCCCGAAACCGGTCGGCGCGTCTTTCAGCTGGTGTTCGACGAGTTCCAGAAATTCTTGTCCACCTACCTCAGCGAACAAGGCAGTGCCAGCCGCTTCGTGAGCGTGGCGCAGCAGGTCGAGCAGAAGGAAACCTTGTCGGTCCAGTACACGATCGAGTTGCGCAAGCTGCTGGACGACGTGCCGGTGCGCGACGAGGTGCGCGACTTCCTCTTCAAGGTGTGGGTCGACGTGCTGGCCGTGTCCAGCGTGAAGTACGGTCTGCGCCACGAAGAGACCAGCGCGCTCAAACAGGTGGCTTCCGACCTGCTGTGGGCGGCGAGTGCCAAGCCCAACCGCGACGACCGCGCCCGCGTGATCCAGCAGCTGCCTGCCTTGCTGCAGCGTCTGCGCCAGGGCATGGGTCTGTTGGGCTTCACCACCGGCATGCAGGACCAGCACATCAAGTCGGTGAGCGACACGCTGGCCGATGCCTTCATGTCGCGCACCGAGGCCATCTCCCAGGAGCAGCTCGACAACCTCTCCGACCGCCTGGCCAACCTCGAAGAGTATTTGCCGGCCAACGGGCTGGGCGACCTGGATCTGGACAACGAGAGCATCGAGATGATCACCGGCGTGGACGCCAGCAACATCGAGGTGATCAACCAGGGTGGCAGCCAGCCCAACGAGGCCATGCGCTCGTGGGCGGTCGAGCTACAGATCGGTTCGTGGTTCGGCCTGGACCACAACGGCAAGCTCAACAGCGTGCAACTGGCCTGGCGCAGCCAGCGCGGCCAGCTCTACCTGTTCGTCACCAATGGTGGCCGTTGTTTCCTGATCCAGGCCACGCGGGTCGCGTCGTACCTGCAGGCGGGGCTGCTGGTGCCGAGTGAAGAAGAGGCGCTCACCGTGCGCGCCACACGCGACGCACTCTCCAAGCTCGACGCCAACCCCGAGCGCCTGCTCAACTGAGCGGGATCAACCCTTGCGGGCCTGTTCGTACAGGCCTTGCACGCGGGGGACGTTGGCCTCCAGTTCGCGGATGCGGTTGGGGCCGCTGGGGTGGGTGGACAGAAAGCCGGGACCCGCCCCGCCACCCGCTGACGCCATCTTCTGCCACAAACTCACGCTGGCCTGTGGCCGGTAAGCGGAGCGCGCTGCGAGCTCAAGACCCACCAGGTCGGCCTCGGTTTCGTCTTCGCGGCTGAACTTGAGCGTGAGCAACTGCGTGCCCAGGTTGGCCGCCACATCGCCCAACTGGCCCAGACCAAACAGCTGCGCAGCGATCGACAGGCCGATGCTGGTCGCGCTGCTCTTGGCCACCCGGGCGCGCGCGTGTTCGCGCAGCGCATGGGCCATTTCGTGGCCCATGATCATGGCGGTCTCGTCGTCGGTGAGTTGCAACTTTTCAAGAATGCCGGTGTAGAACGCGATCTTGCCGCCCGGCATGCAGAAGGCGTTGATCTGGTCGCTGCGGATCAGGTTGACTTCCCACTTCCAGCTGCTGGCGCGTTTGTTCCACTGTGGTGAGTGCGGAATGATGCGGCGCGCGATGTTGCGCAGCCGTTGCACCTCGGCGTGACCCGTGGGCAGCAGCGCCTTTTTGGCGTTGGCCTCGTTCATCATCTGTGCGTATTGCTGGTTGGCCGCCGCCTCCAGCTCTTCGGCCGGCACGAGGTTGCGCAGGGCCGAAGCCTGGCCCACGTCGACCTGGGCCGCGGCTGGCAACACGGCGCCGGCCGCAGCGGCGGTGCCCGCCAGCAGGAAGCCACGGCGGGCCGACCAGACATGTTCGGGCCGCGGTGCGGGGGCGTGGTCAGACTTGAAGTCGCAGATGAAACACATGGGTGAATAATAGTCAAAGCCGTGCGGGTGTGCCCACATCGGTGAACCCTATCTTTTCTACGGCCCGCCGATGTCTCCTCCCGCCTCCGTGACAAGCCCGTCGGCCGCCGAACCGACGCCGCAGCCCAGCCCGACCTGGGGCGAAACCCTGCGCGTGTACCTGGAGCCGGCCAGCCTGCGCATGTTCGCACTCGGTTTCTCCGCCGGGCTGCCGCTGCTGCTCGTGCTGGGCACCTTGAGCTTTCGATTGCGCGAGGCCGGCCTGGACCGCACGACCATCGGCTACCTCAGCTGGGTCGGTCTGGCCTATGCGTTCAAGTGGTGCTGGGCGCCGCTGGTGGACCGCCTGCCGCTGCCGTTGCTCACGCGTTGGCTGGGCCGGCGCCGAAGCTGGCTGCTGCTTTCGCAAGGCCTCATCATGGCCTCGCTGGTCGGCATGGCTTTGTCCGATCCACGGACCGGTTTGACCATGGTGGTGTGGTGCGCGCTCGCTGTGGCGTTTGCTTCAGCCACGCAAGACATTGCGCTGGATGCGTTTCGCATCGAGTCCGCCGACGCGCGCCACCAGGGTGCGCTGGCTGCGACCTACCAGACCGGCTACCGCCTGGCCATGATCTGGGCTGGCGCTGGTGTGTTGTGGATCGCGGCGCGCGCCGAGGTGGCACCGGTGGCCGCGGCGGCGGGCGCAGCGCCGGGTGTGCTGTACCAGCAAGCCGCGTGGACGACGGCCTACCTCGTGATGGCTGCGAGCATGTTGGTGGGTGTGTTCACCGTGCTGTTTTCGCGCGAGCCGGCACACGTGGTGTTGCCGCCGTCGAAGAACGCCGCCGAGTGGCTGCGAAGTGCGCTGGTCGAGCCCTTTGCCGATTTCCTCAAACGCTATGGCAAGCAGGCGGTGTTGATCCTCGCGCTCATCGGTGTCTACCGCATCAGTGACGTGGTCATGGGCATCATGGCCAACCCGTTTTATGTGGACATGGGCTACACCAAGGACGAGGTGGCCGCGGTCACCAAGGTCTTCGGCGTGATCATGACGCTGGTGGGGGCATTCATTGGCGGCGCACTGTCGCTCAAGCTCGGTGTCATGCGCGTGCTCATGCTCGGCGCCGTGCTCTCGGCCGCGAGCAACCTGCTGTTTGCCTGGCTGGCCGGCCATGGACACGATGTGACTGCGCTGATCCTGGTGATCTCGGCCGACAACCTGAGCGCGGGGGTGGCCTCTGCCGCCTTCATCGCCTACCTGTCGGGCTTGACGAATGTGAGCTACTCGGCCACCCAATACGCGCTGTTCAGCTCCATGATGCTGCTGGCGCCCAAATGGCTGGCGGGCTATTCGGGGGCGTTTGTGGACACCTACGACTACCCGACTTTCTTCACGGCCACCGCGTGCCTGGGCGTGCCGGTGCTGCTGCTGGTCTGGCTCGCCTCGCGCGTCGCTCCCGTGGGGCAACGTCCTTGAACGTGCACCGCGTTCACCTTTCTTTACGCCGACCACAAGCCATGTTCACACCGGTGCCTCACCCTTGCGGCTTTCCGCTACCTGACCACACCCCACATCCATGACATCCCAGCTGCTGATGATTGAAGACGACGCCCGTCTGGCGAAGATGGTCGTGGAGTACCTCGGCCAATCGGGCTTCGAGGTGACCCATGCCGCCGATGGTGAAGCCGGCCTGGAGCAGCTGCAGCTCATCCAGCCCGAGCTGGTGATCCTGGACCTCATGATGCCGGGCATCGACGGGCTGGAAGTGTGCCGCCGCATCCGCGCGCTGCAGGGCGACGTGGCCCGTGTGCCGGTGCTCATGCTCACCGCCAAGGGCGACCCCATGGACCGCATCATCGGCCTGGAACTCGGCGCCGACGACTATTTGCCCAAACCCTTCGAGCCGCGCGAGCTGCTGGCCCGTGTGCGCGCGGTGCTGCGCCGCCGTGGCGAAACGGGCAGCGCCAGCGTGTCGCGCAGCACGCCGGTGATGCGCTTCGGCTCGCTCGATATCGACCGCGACGCGCGCACCGTGCAGGTGGCTGGCCAGGCGAGTGAACTCACGTCCTACCAGTTCGATTTGCTGGTGGCCATGGCAGAGCGTGCAGGCCGCGTGCTCACCCGAGACCAGATCATGGAAGCCGTGCGCGGGCGCGAACTCGAGGCTTTCGACCGCTCGATCGACGTGCACATCGGCCGCATCCGCAACGCCATCGAGGTCGACAGCAAAGACCCCAAACGCATCCTCACCGTGCGCGGCGTGGGCTACGTTTTTGCGAAGCAACAAGATTGAAGGCCTTCTTCGTCTCCAAGCTCTACCTGCGCATCTGGCTCGCGGTGGTCGCGGCCGTCATAGTGCTCACGCTGTCCGCAGGCTGGCTGTGGCAGCGGGCGCTGGATCAAGACCGGGCCGAGCGCGATGCACGCGTGACGCGCACGATCGTGATTCGCAATGCCGCGCTCGATGTGATCGGCGAAGCGCCCGCGCGCGCGGTGCGTGTTCCGGGTGGAGGTTGGGAGTTCGAGGTGGTGATGAACGATGGGCAGAAGCTGTTTGTGCTGCTGCCCCGCCCCAACCGACCCGAGAACAACCCGGGCCGCCGTGCCCCCGCCTGGTTGCAGACGCCGACCGGTTTTGCGTGGCTGCTGGGCTTTGTGGCCCTGGCTGTGGCGCTGGGCGCCTACCCCATCGTGCGGCGCCTGACCAAGCGGCTGGAGGGTTTGCAAAAGGGCGTGGAGCGCTGGGGCGATGGCGATCTGTCTACCCGCCTGCCGGTGCAGGGACAGGACGAGGTGGCGTTTCTGGCCGAACGTTTCAACGCCGCCGCCGAGCGCGTGCAGACGCTGGTGAAGTCGCACAAGTCCCTGTTGGCCAATGCTTCGCACGAACTGCGTTCGCCGCTGGCCCGCATCCGCATGGGGCTGGAGCTCTTGGGGCGCGACGGCGTGGGAGCGCAGCAGCGCAGCGAGATGGCGCGCAGCATCGACGAGCTGGACCAGCTCATCGACGAGATCCTGCTCGCGAGCCGCCTGGACCTGCGCGACGCCAGTGATGCGTCGACCCTGGGGCCCACCGAAGAGGTGGATCTGGTGGGCCTGGCGGCGGAAGAATGCGCGCGCACTGCGGCCGATCTGGAGATCGCGCCGGGCACGCCGCCGGTGCTGGCGCAAGGCCATGCCAAGCTGCTGCGCCGTGTGTTGCGCAACCTGCTGGAGAATGCACGGCGCTATGGACGTGCAGCAGGCAGCTCCGACGCACCCGGCGCCGAGGCCGATGTGCGCCTGCGGCTCTCGGTTGAACAAGGTGTGGCACCCACCGCGGTGTTGTGGGTGGAGGACCGCGGCCCGGGTGTGCCGGCCGCCTTGCGCGAACGCATCTTTGAAGCCTTCTACCGCCTGCCCGGCGCCAGCGAGCGAGAGGGTGGTGTGGGTCTGGGCCTGTCGCTGGTCAAGACCATCGTCGAGCGCCACGGTGGGCGCGTGCATTGCGAAGACCGACCCGGTGGCGGAGCCCGTTTCGTGGTCAGCCTGCCGCTCTGACTTTTTTGGTGAATATGACCTAAGCGCTGTGCTGCTTTCGTATTCGAAACCGAGCCAACTCCCCCAGATTGGGGATGGCCGAACGGTCATTCGCACAGCACAATGGGAACTGTTGCTGTCACAACATGTCGAAGAACAGACCCGGCAAAACCCACACGTCGCCCAGCGCGTTTGAAACTGGTCTCCCAACGACGTCCCTTCAAGGACTTTCAAAAGCCACCGCAAGGTGGCTTTTTTTTGCCAGCGCTCAATGCAGTTGCCGAGGGTGGGAGGCGGTCATGTTGTGCGCTCCTGTGGTGTGCACCCAGTCGACCACGTCGCCGGTGGGCTGATAGCCATGAACACAAGCTTGCAGCAAGGCACGGGCCGCCGGCACGTCCTGAGCCGACAGCGCCTGATCAAGCACCTGCAAGGTGTGTTCGAACTCGATCCAGGGCCTGAACGCTTCGCGCGCACGCAGGATGCGCGGGTGTTGCGTGGGCTGTGTGTCGTCGCCGATCAGCAACTCCTCGTACAGCTTCTCGCCGGGGCGCAAACCGGTCGTTTCGATGGCGATGTCGCCAGTGGGGTTCTGCTCGTTTTTCACCTGCAGGCCCGAGAGCTCGACCATGCGCTGCGCCAGGTCCATGATGCGCACCGGCTGGCCCATGTCGAGCACGAACACGTCGCCACCCTGTGCCATGGCGCCGGCCTGAATCACGAGCTGGGCGGCCTCAGGAATGGTCATGAAATAGCGGGTGATGTCGGGGTGGGTGAGTGTGATCGGTCCACCGTTCTTGATCTGCCGGCGGAACAGCGGCACGACCGAGCCGCTGGAGCCCAACACGTTGCCGAAGCGCACCATGGAAAACGTGGTGGCGCCCGGCTCGGCCGCCAGGGCTTGCAGCACCATCTCGGCCATGCGCTTGCTCGCACCCATGATGTTGGTCGGGCGCACGGCCTTGTCGGTACTGATGAGCACGAAATGGCTCACGCCCGCAGCCTGCGCACTGCGTGCGCACACCAGGGTGCCCCACACGTTGTTGCGCAATCCTTGCACCGGGTTGTGCTCCACCAGCGGCACGTGTTTGTAGGCGGCGGCGTGGTACACCGCGTGCGGTCGCCAAGTTTGCATGATCTGCGCCATGCGCTCGGCGTCTTGCACCGAGGCGAGCAGCGGCACCAACGTCACCGCCATGGGTGCGGCCGCGTCGCCTTCTTCCACATCCAGCGGATCGACCTGGCCCCCCACCAGCGCTGTGAGTTCGTGGTGGATCTGGTAAAGCGCGAACTCGGAGTTTTCCACCAGCAGCAGTGTGAGCGGCCGGCAGGCAGCGATCTGCCGGCAAAGTTCACTGCCGATGCTGCCGCCGGCACCGGTGACGAGCACCACCTTGTCGTGCACCAGCCGCTGAAGAAGCATCGCATCAGGCGTCACCGGCTCGCGGCCCAGCAGGTCTTCAATCTCCAGTTCACGCACGTCGTTCAGGCTCACCCGCCCCGCGGCCAGGTCCGACATGCCGGGCATGGTGCGCACCCGTACCGGCAGGTGTCGCAAGGACTCCAGCACCTGCAGGCGCCGCTGGTGGGTGACCGAGGGCAGCGCGAGCAGCAGATCGGTCACGCCCAATTCGGGGATGAGCCGGGGCAGCGCCGATGGCGGGTAGACCGTGCGACCGTCCAGGCTGTTGCCATGCAGTTGGGCGTCGTCGTCCAGAAAGCCCAGCAAGCGGTGCTCGGTACCACGGGCGAGTGCGCCAGCCAGTTGGCGGCCGGCTGCACCCGCGCCGTAAATCAACACGCCCGGCATTTCTTTTCGCTGGAGCACAGAGCGATAGAGGCCGCCGAGCCAGTAGCGCACCACCACCCGGCTGAAGCCTACAAAAGCCATCAACAAGAGCGGCTGGATCACACCGACCGTGCGTGGAATGCCCGGCACGCTGATCACTGTGAACAAGATGGCGTAAAAAAGGCCGTACAAGGTCATGGCCTGCATCAGGCTGACCATGGCGTTCCAGCCCGCGTACCGAAAGATGGCACGGTACAGGCCGAATCGGATGAAGAGCGGCAGCGCCATCAGCACCGAACCCGCCATGGCCCAGCCGTGCACGGGTTCCAGCCGCACCCAGTGCTCCAGCCGCAGGCACAAAGCCAGCCACACGGTGAGGACGCACAGCGCCACGTCCACGGAGAGCGCGACCAGACGCTTGGCCACACGTGGCATGTCCAGCAGCGTGGTCGCCGCAAATGTCTCCGAGTCCCTGTTGTTCATTGTTTTAGTGGGTCACGCCGTCGCGGCGCAACACCTTTACAAACGTCATCCACAAGATGCGAATGTCGAAAGTTAGAGTTTGACGGCGCAAGTACTCCGCGTCCAGCGCCACCTTCTGTGGAATCGGCAGTTCGTCGCGACCATTCACCTGTGCCCAGCCCGTCAAGCCCGGCACCAGTTCGTTCACGCCGTGCTCGGTGCGCAAGGCGATCAGGTCGTGCTGGTTGAACAGCGCGGGGCGAGGGCCCACAAAGCTCATGTCGCCCTTGATGATGCTCCACAGCTGGGGCAATTCGTCCAGGCTGCTCTTGCGCAAAAAGGAGCCGATGGGCGTGAGGTACTTTGCCGGGTCGGTCAGCAGGTGCGTGGCCACGGCGGGCGTGTCCACCCGCATGCTGCGGAACTTGGGCATCTTGAAGATCTGGTTGCGGCGACCGACGCGGTCGCTCCAGTACAGCGCGGGACCGGGCGACGTGAGCCGTACCGCCAGCGCTATGCTGGCCACGGGCATCAGCAACACCAGCGCCGCCGGGAGTGCCAGGGCCAGGTCAAAGAGGCGCTTGATCACGGAGCGAGCCCCGCCACCGCACGCCGCAGACCTTCGTCGACCGACAAGGGTGGAGTCCAGTTCAAGGTGTTGCGGGTGTGGTCGATGTCGACCTGGAGGTTGCCCAGCAGGCGCTGCGCCATGTCGCCTTTGCCCAGCAGGTTGGCTCCGAATTGAAGCAGTGAAGGCGGGACCGGGAAGAGACGGGCAGGCTTGTTCATGGCATGGCCCAAGCGGCGCAGCAGGTCGGTGGTTGACAAGTCTTCGCCGTCGCTGACCAGAAAGGTCTGGTTGGCGGCGGCGGGGTGGTCGACGCAGGTGATGAGCACGTCGACCAGGTTGTCCAGGGCGACGAAGCTGCGGCGGTTGTGGGTGACGCTGGCCAGCGGCAGGGGGATGCCGCGTTGAACGGCGCGCATCAGGGATGCGAAGTTGGCTTTGACGCCTGGGCCGTAGACCAGGGGCGGGCGGATGATGACGACTTCCATGCCGGTTTCTGCGGCGATTTGGCGCAAGCCTTGCTCGGCTTCCATTTTGGAGATGCCGTAGGGGTCCTGCGGGGCGGGGGCGTCGGTTGCTGTGAATGGCTGACCTGCTGCCGTGCACTCGCCGTTGACTTTGATGGAGCTCACGAAGACGAAGCGGCGTACTCCGACGGCGGCGGCCTGGCGGGCGAGGTGGAGTGTGCCAGCGGTGTTGGTCTGGCGAAACGCCGTTAGCGGGTCTGCCGAGGGGTCGTCCATGACGTGCACACGAGCAGCGAGGTGGAGGACCATCCGCACGCCCTCAAGCGCCGAAGCCCATGGTGTCTCCCCATCGATAGATGCGATCGACAGCCTGTCGGGACGCGCAGGCGCGTGTGCCGACGCGCGCGCGACTGCAAGAACCTCAAAGCCGCGGCCGCGGGCCTGATGGCAAAGCGTACGCCCGACGAAGCCGCCGGCACCAGTGATGAGCAGTGTCATCGGGGTTTCGCCTTGTGCGGGGATGCCGCAACCACTTCCGAAAAGAAGGCCAGTAGCCGATCCATCAGGCGGTCCCGGTCGAACTCGCCCTCGGCGTACTGGCGGCCACGTGTGCCCATGGCCAAGCGCTCTTCGGGGCTCATGCCTGCCATGCACTCGATGGCGCTCACCAAACCCTGTGCGTCGCCGGCAGGGCAGACCAGACCTGCTCCCGCCGCCTCGATGGCGCTTGCCCCCTCGCCATCGAGCATGCCCAGGATGGGCTTGCCGGCCAGCAGGTAGGACTGCACCTTGCCCGGTATCGTCATGCTGAAGGTCGGATCGGCTTTCAGCGAAGCGATGAGCGCGTCGGCGTGTGCGTAGAAAGACGGCATTCTCTCGACTGGAAAACGCCCCAGCAGCAGCACGCGCTCGTGCAGCTGTCGTCGCACTATTTCGCCCTTGACCCATTCGAAACGACGTCCATCGCCCACGATCAGCCATCGGACGCGTTCGTTGTGCCGTAGCATTTCGGCGGCATCCAGGATGGAAGGAAAGTCCTGGGCCTCTCCGATGTTTCCGGCGAAGAGAATGCTGAAGGTGTCGGTGGCCGTGGGCACTTCAGGCGCTCGTGCCCCATCGGCTTGCAGGAACAGGCTCTCCGCCCAGCTGGGAAAGTAGCGGACCTTCGAGCGGTCCCGGCAGTAGTGGCCGATGCTGTCGATAAAGGCCCGCGACTGCCCCAGTACCAGGGCGCAACGGTTGTAGATGAAGCTGACGAGGTGGCCCACCATTCGCAACACGCCAGGGGAACGCACGGCCCCGACCGCCGCCAAGGTCTCCGGCCATAGATCGAGCATCCACAGGACCACAGGAGCCCGCTTGAGTCGTCCGAGCAGGATGGCCGGGAGGCCGACCGTGATCGGTGACGGCTCGTACACGAAGATCACATCGGCGCGCAGGCCACGCAACAGCCACGGTCCCCAGAGGCAGCCACCTATCACGAAGCTCAGGTAGTTGAGCATCAGCCGAACCGCGCCCTGTGAGCGGGCCAGCATGGGTACGCGGTGTACCCGGGCGCCTTCATAGCGACTGAAGCGCTCGGGCTCGCGCGCGAACTCCTGAAAGACCTGCCCGTCCGGGTAGTTGGGCTTGCCCGTCAACACGGTGACGTAGTGCCCCCGGGCCACCCATTCCTTGACGAGATCGTTGATCCGAAAGTTCTCAGGCCAGAAATACTGGCTGACGACAAGAATCTTCACCTTGCGCCTAGCTCACTTCTTCCACACGACACGGTTTACATAGTCGGTATAGCTGTGAATGATGCGCACGACCTTGTCCGAGACGTTGGGCATGCTGTAGTCGGCCACGGGACCCACGAGGCGTGCATCACCGCGCGGCTGGGACTCCAGGATCGAAAGCGCCTGAAGCACCCGATCTAGCTCCAGGCCAACCATCATCGCGACCGCCTCTTCCATGCCTTCGGGTCTCTCGTGCGCCTCCCGGATATTCAGGGCCGGGAAATTCAGGATGGAGGCTTCTTCGGAGATTGTTCCACTGTCGGACAGCACGGCCTTCGCGTGCACCTGCAGGTGGTTGTAGTCCATGAAGCCCATGGGTTTCAGCAGCCGGACCTGAGCATGGAAGCGAGCCCCCATGGCATCTATCCGCTTCTGTGTCCTGGGGTGTGTCGACACGATCACGGGCAGCGCGTGGTGTTCTGCAACTCCATTGAGAGTCGCCACGAGCTTGCGGAAGTTCACCTCGGAATCCACATTCTCCTCGCGGTGTGCGCTTACCACGAAATAGCGCGCCTTCTCAAGTCCAAGGCGCTGAAGCACGTCCGACGCATCGATAAATGATCGATAGTGGGTAAGTACCTCGTACATCGGACTCCCGGTCTTGATGACCAGATCGGGCGGAAGTCCTTCACGGAGCAAGTATTCGCGCGCGATTGAACTGTAGGTCAGGTTGACGTCGGCGGTGTGGTCCACGATGCGCCGATTGGTTTCTTCCGGAACGCGCTGATCGAAGCACCGATTACCTGCTTCCATGTGGAAGATGGGGATCTTGCGCTTCTTGGCTGGAATCACCGAAAGGCAGCTGTTCGTGTCGCCGAGCACCAGCATCGCATCGGGCTGCGCTTGCGCCAGGACGCGGTCCACCGCAATGATCAGGTTGCCAATGGTTTCGGCCGCGCCAGACGAGTTGACCGCGCTACCGAGAAAATGGTCTGGCTTGCGCACCCCAAGATCATCAAAGAAAACCTGGTTGAGCTCGTAGTCGTAGTTCTGGCCGGTGTGTACCAGCACATGCTCGCAATGTTCATCCAGGCGCGCGAGCACTCGCGAAAGGCGGATGATTTCTGGACGCGTCCCTAGCACGGTCATGACCTTGAGTCTCTTCAGCGGCATTTCAATTCTTTCCATGCATGTCAGATCAGATGGGGCAGTCATAGGTATCCGGGCGGACTCGGTCGAATATTTCGTTGGCCCACAGCATGACCACCAGCTCGTCCGGCCCGGTATTCGTGATGTCGTGCGTCCACCCCGGTACTGTCTCGACCACCTGGGGCTCTTGACCCGTGGTCACGAGTTGATGCGTCTGCCCGGTTTGCATGTGGCGGAAGCGGAAGAGCGCTTGGCCCTTGATGACCAGAAATTTTTCAGTTTTGCTGTGATGGTAATGCCCGCCGCGTGTGACCCCGGGATGCGCCGTGAAGAAAGAAAACTGGCCGCAATCCGGCGTCTTGAGCATCTCTACGAAAACGCCCCGCCTGTCAACGTGGCTGGAGATCCCATAGGCAAACGCCTCCACGGGCAGGTAGCTCACATAAGTCGCGTAGAGCGCGCGAATCAGGCCGGTGCCGACCCGCTCGGTCAGCAGCGTTTCGCGGCTGGCGCGAAACGCCTGAAGGAGCTGTGCGAGCTCACCCACCGACGTGGTGTATTGGGGTTGAACGCATGAGAAGCCGTCCGGCCCGATCATGGGCTCAGCGCCATCCATAATCTGAACGAAACGGTTGACCACGTCATCGACGTACACCAGCGACAGGGGGGCTTGCGGATTGTGGACCTCGATCGGCAGGCCTCTTGCGATGTTGTGGCAGAACGTCGCCACCGCGGAGTTGTAGTGGGGCCGGCCCCATTTGCCGAAGACATTGGGCAGCCGAAACACGTGCACAGGCACCAGCGGATGTCGTCCCGTCGAAGCCAGTGCTGCTTCCGCCTCACGCTTGCTAAGCCCATACGGATTGTCTTGGACTGCCTGCGTCGAGGAGGTGTGAAGGATCGGGATCTTTCGGTTCTCGGCCTTTGCGACGGCGGTCACCGCGGCGCACAAGGCTTTCGTCAGATCGGCGTTGCCGGTCGTGAACTCGGCGGGGTCTTGCGGGCGGTTGACACCCGCGAGATGAAAAACGAAGTCCACGCCCCCGAGCATGTTGACCAACTGCCTGGGCTCATTGCCCCGGTGGTAGCAGACCACTTCCGTGTCCCTGCGCTCCCGCAGGAAAAGCTGCAGATTCTTGCCAATGAAGCCGTTGGCGCCGGTGATCAGCACCTTCATGAACTCAGTCCTCCGCGACAGCGGCTTCTCCGCGGACGATGCGTTGTATGAAATCCAGCTTGAGCAGCAGCGATGTCATGCCTGCCACGTCCAGACGCGTTGTGTTGTGCGAGTTGTAGTCTTCCCCGTGCGTGCTTTGTGTGAGGCGCCGCTCGCCCTCTTCCACGAACTTGGCGTAATTCAGGTCGCGGGCGTCCGGTGGTACGCGAAAGTAGTCGCCCATGTCCTCGGCGCAGGCCATTTCCTCGCGTCCCAGCAAGGTTTCGTACAGCTTCTCACCGTGGCGGGTCCCGATTTCATGCACCGGGTGTTCCGGTCGCTTCAGCAGTTCCAGCATGGCTTGCGTGAGCACTTCAACCGTGGCCGCTGGCGCCTTTTGCACGAAGATGTCCCCGTTGCGCCCGTTGTTGAATGCATAAAGAACCAGGTCCACCGCGTCCTCGAGCGTCATCATGAAGCGGGTCATGCTCGGATCGGTGATGGTGATGGCCTTGCCGGCCAGCACCTGTTCGACGAACAGCGGTATGACCGAGCCACGGGACGCCATGACATTACCGTAGCGGGTCCCACAGATCACCGTGTCACTGCTCTCAAGGTTGCGGCTGGTGGCCACCATGACCTTCTCCATCATGGCCTTGCTGATGCCCATGGCGTTGATGGGGTAGACCGCTTTGTCCGTGCTGAGGCACACCACGCGCTGAACGCCGGCCGAGATAGCCGCCTCCAGAACATTTTCGGTACCCATCACGTTGGTCATCACCGCCTGCATGGGGTGGAACTCGCAGGAAGGCACCTGCTTGAGGGCCGCTGCGTGGAAAACGAAGTCAACGCCTCGCATGGCGGCGGCCACGCTGTTACGGTCTCGCACATCGCCGATGTAGAACTTCAGCTTCGGATGCGCGAAGCGTTTGCGCATGTCGTCCTGCTTTTTCTCATCGCGGCTGAAGATGCGGATTTCAGCGATGTCTGTGCTCAGAAAACGTTTGAGCACCGCGCCGCCGAAGGAACCAGTACCCCCCGTGATCAGCATCCTTTTTTGAGCGAACTCTTTCAATTTCAAACTGCCTTCACGACTTTTTTGAGCAATTGCTTGAGTGATTGCGGCAGCAACCGCTGCACCAACCGCTGTGATTTGATTTTGAGAGCGGGCTTCATGCCTGCGGAAAAACCAGGCCTCAGCGCCCGTACTTCACGCAGCAGGGCGGTCAAAGCCTTCTCGTACGCTGCGTAGACCTGTTCAGGCTCAGGGCCCATGGTGGTGTAGGCACCAGAGAGGCGATCGAAGCCGCCATTAGACAGCAACTGGAACTGGTGAAAGTGGTAGAAGACCAGCGGGGTGCCCTCCACGGTGGGTGTGCCCAGACCGTCCCGACCAAACCGGTATTGCCCAAAGTTCCAGGGTGCTACCCCTGCACCAAGGTGTTGGAGGATGTGGAGGTTCTTGTACTCTTGCGGCCACTTGTCCAGGTACTTCTGGTCGCCCATGCGGTCGTCTTCCAGCCGGTGAAAACACCATTCGATGCATTGATCCCGCCAATGCGCAAGGCATGCCATGCCTTCCTCGTCTCGTCGGAAGCTCACCCACTCCACACAAAAGCGGCCGTTGATCACGTGGTGCTGCAGCGCAGGGGTAAATCGGTGCTCGATGATCGCGATCGACGATGAGCCGATTTCGTCAAACAGCGGGTCCAAAGTCGAGAAGAAGTACAGGTCGGCGTCTAGGTACGTGATGAAGTCGATGTCCCGGTTCTGCTGCAGCACGTGCCATGGAAGGCAGGGTGAAAGTGTCCAGCAGTACTCGGCCATGACTCGCCCGGGCTTGACCGCGAGTAGCGCTTCGTCCTCGACGGTCGACAGAGGCAAGCAGGTGATGTGGGGCAGGTTCAACTGCTGCAGCAGGCCTTGAACCTGGTTGTCCATGCACAACACGTGTACGTGGGCATCCGGACAGTGCTCGAGCAGTGTGCGCAGCATGACCACACCCTTGAGGAGGTAGTTGCTGTCAAAGAGGGTGCAAAAGTGCCGCATCGTCAATGTTGTTTCTTTTGGCACACGTATGTCCGTGTGGCACTGCCCACCCCCTGAACCACATTCTCGTCCAGCGTGTGGGTGCCGAGGAGTTGCAGGCCGCAACGATCCATCAGGGCTAGAAACTCCGGCTCATTGAAATGGATCTCGACAGTCTCAACGCCATAGGCCAACTTGCGGAAGTATTTGTTAGGCTGCCCGACCAAGACGGGTGTCCGGTGAAAAATGGCGTACCTGCTGGACACCCGGGAGGTTTCAGCCACCGCCGTGGCGTACTCGGGAATGTGCAACAGACAGCAGCCGGAGATGACGACCTCGAAAGCCGCATCCTTGTAGTTCAGTTGGGTTGCATCCTGAACGTCGAAACCGACAGCGGGATAGCGTTGTCGCGCCATCGCGATGAAGCCCTCGGAATAGTCACAGCCTCGATACGTGGCGTTGATGCCTGCAATTTGCAGCACCTCGTTGTAGTAGCCGCTGGAGCAGCCGATTTCGAGAAGACTCAAGGGATATTGATGGTCATCCTGCAATCCCCGCACAGCACCTGCCAGAACATCAAAGACGTCGATCTTTGTGCCGCGACGGTATTCGGCCAGTTGCCGATCGACGAGTTCGCGCTGCCGAGCGGGTAGGTCATTGTCCTGCCACGCCGATCTAAGCCGTGACGATTCTCGGTTGGCTTCATCGTCGTCAAGCTCCACATAGTGGCTGGACACGCCACGAGCAGGCAGCATCCGCCGGAGCGCCGCCTTGACGCGGGGAAATCGGTTGATGAGGGTACGGAGCTGTCTCTTCATGCGGGTCGACCTCCCAAGTGACGCTCGAGCAGCGGTGCGAGCTCAATCATGCGGTGTTGGTAGGTGTGCTCGCGCAAGGTGCGAGCCTGCCCCGCCCTGGCGATGGCCTGGGCTTCCTCTGGGTGCGCAATGTAGTGCCTGATCAACTCGGCCGCTTCTTCGGGGCTGTTGTAGGCAACCACTTCCTTGCCGATTTCGAACAACTCACCCAGGTTGTCCTTGCGGTCGGTGATCAACAACGAGCCGACCCCTGTGGCCTCGTACAGGCGCATGTTATTGGCGAAATTTTCGGCCACGTTGATGTGCCGATTCAAGGTGACGCGACTTCGTGCCAGTGCCCGGTACATGTCGAGCCCCCAAACCTCGCCGTGATGCCGCGCGACGATCGGTGACTTGCGGCTCAGACTGCCAGCCCCGTAACCAAAGAACTCGATTGGGGTGTTGCGAGCCAGGGACTCAAGCATGGGCAGCGCCTTGCCATGATGGCGGCTGATACCCCCCACGAAGCTGGCGTCTATGTCGGGTGTCACAGGACCGAGCAACTCCAGGATCCGCGTGTCAAAGCCGATGCGGAAGTATTCAGACGCTATGCCCATAGCTCGCAGCCTCGGCACCAAGTGCGGGAATGATGTGGTGATCAGGTCGAAGCCTTGCAGGTACGGTGTCGGCGGCAGAGGGCTGGCGATCTGACCGACGATCAAACGCGCAAATGGGCGCAACTCGGCCAGCTTCTGCGGTGGCAGGAACCACAGGTCCTGGCAGTACAGCACGTCGGGGCGCATGGCCTTGATCTGCTCGACGGCGATCTCGACCAGCCCGGGCAGGGCCGATATCCAAGGTCCGATGCCAGGCAACCGGAGAAGACGGGAAGGCACTCGCAGCGCCATTTCGCTGTAGTGGACTTGGTTCTCGTGCGCCCATGCTCTTTGCAGCGGCTTGCAGTTGACCACGAGATCTTGCGCCTCGTGGCCCATGGCCTTCAGGTGGCGTGAATAGAAGTCCGATGTACCGAACACTTGGTCCATCAAGCGCTTCCGTTGTTCCGCGAAGGGCTGGGCGGCCAGTCCTTCTTCTCTCTCGTAGTGGGTCGAAAGAAATCGCGGGTAGTAGGTATCGAGTAAAAGGATACGCATGTTCAGGCCGCAGGAGGTGTGAGCTGCGCCTCGCTTCGCACAGGCAGGCCAATGGTCAGGACTTGGTCGGCCAGAGCGGCAATTTCCGGGTCGTGGGTGATGAAGATGATGATCCCATCGCGCATGCGCGAACGCAGCTTCGCGACCACCTCAACGCGTGTCGCGGGATCAAGTGCGCTGGTGGCTTCGTCCAGTATGAGAAGGTCTGGTTGTCGCACCAGGGCACGCGCGATTCCGAGACGCTGGCGCTGCCCTCCCGAGAAGTTCTCGCCCAGGTAGCTCAGGCGAGTGTCCAGACCATGCTCCAGCTTATCGACCATGTCGCGCAGGTTGACCGTATCAAGCGCTGCGTGCAGGACTTCTTCACTCGCGTCCGCACCAAGCAACAGGTTCTCTCGTACGGTACTGGAAAAGATCTTGGGTTGCTGCTCCACCAACATGAAGCGCGCACGCGCGACCCCAAGGGGTATTTGGTCGGCGTTCACCTGGATGCGGCCGCTGTCTGGTGTGCTCAGCCCCAGAAGGATGTCTGCAAGCGTGGATTTCCCCGCGCCAGAGGGACCGATGATGGCGTAGGTGTGGCTGGCTTCGAAGCGGAAGTTCACGTGGTCCAGCACCCGACCACGGTCGCCATAGCCGAAAGTCACGTCATGCAAGTCCAGCGAATGCACACGGGTGCCGGTCGGTACCGGCGGTAAGGACTGTGTTTCCTGCGCCATCTCAACCAGGGTGCCGATGTCCTTGACGGCGCGGATGTCGGTGAGCAGCTGGGAGCCGGCCGTCACCATTTGCCCCAGCGACGCAAACACGCGGATCACGATGAGCGTTCCGGCGAACAGCGCAGCGTCCGACATGTCGACTTGGGTACCAGGGCGCAAGACCACGACCGCCGCCAACAGCAGCACGATGGGAGGAAAGGTCTTGACCCCTGTCTTGACAGCATCGAGTTGCACCAGCATGCGGATGTAGGCGTGAATCTGTGCGGCATAGGCGGCGATCACGAAGCGTTCGCCGTGCAGGGAGCGGATGGAGCGCAAGCTGTTGAGTGCTTCCACAAAGGTGGTGCCAAGTTCGCGAGACAGTTGCACGGCGAAGGCGTTCACCCGAAGCACGTGGCGCATAAGCAGACCCACTGCGAGCAGGCTGAGTGCTAGGAACGCCACAACGCCGGCAAAGGCCGGAGGCGAGAACTGATACAGCACGATCATGCCTACCACGGCCGTGAAGAACCCCACGGCCGATTGCAGCAGGGAAGTGATGATGGTTCCGCTTTTGAACGTGTCATCGCCGGCCATCGTGATGTAGTGCCCCACTGAGCGTGTGTACACGCGCCCCATGGGCTCCAGCAAGAGTAGGTGGCTGAAAACCTTTCCACTGAGTGTCTCGTGCACTTGTTTTCCCAGCCAGGTGGTCAGCACCGAAAGCAGATAGCCCAGCAGCAGCCTGCCCATCATCACCACGAAGAACAGCCACAGCCATGTCCTAGTGACCGGCTCCAGTCCCATCCAAAGGGCCGCTTTCGTCCACAAGGCCGTCACAGTCGAGGTGGCCGCCGCCTGCCCGGGCGCCATCGGGATCATCAGGCTGGTGGCCACGTACTCAAGCATCAACACCAAGAATGTGAGAGCCAGCACCAAGTAGAACGTTCGGAAGCGGCGCGCAACAAAGCCCAGATATCCACTGATCTGGCGGGCCAGTTTCCAAGCAGGGCGAATCTTTTCAGCCATCAAGTCGACGTCGCCAGCAGAGCGAGCAATTCGTCCAGGCGGCAGCCTTGTTGCTGGAGCAGGCTTCTGACACCTTCGTCTCGTTCCAGCATTGACAGCGCTTCTTCAAAGAACAGGTAGGTCAGGTAGAACGCCAGCAGGGCGGTTCTGAACTCCACGGGAAGGCCCGCCACAACATCCTGGCGCAAGGCAAAGACCGCATCGCATTCGTTGAGATAGGTATTGAGTTGCGGCTTGCCCTTGCCGGACTTCGGCGCGGGGATGGGTTTGATATGCAGCAACTCGAAACCCTGGGACTCCATGTACTGGCAGGCCTGCCAGAATTTTCCAGAGCCCTTCATGACCGGTTGCGCCAGCATGGTGGACTCCATCTCGACACCCACGATCCGATGGGTATCAAAAAGGGATTGAGCGCCTTGCAGGATGGAGAGCTCGGTTCCCTGGGTGTCCAGCTTGACAAACACAGGAGCAGTGGGCGAGTGACCTTCCAGCGCCTTCACGAGCGTGATGGTGTCGATGGAACGTTCCGTGACGGGAAAGAAGTACTCAAGCCGTTTCACACGGTGCTGCATCGACACCGGAATCTCAGGTGGCAGCAAGCTGCTGCCCGTGTCGACATTGGTGACATACAGGGTTTGCGTGCCACCGTCGCGGCTGAGACCCGTGGTGCAGGCCGAGACCTTGCAAGGCCAGGCCCATGACTTCAGGTACGCGAGGTTGTCCTTGTTCGGTTCAACGGCAATCCATTGCGTGCGCGGGGAATTCAGCAGCGTGAGCCACTTCACATGCGGGTAGAACGACGCGCCAACGTCGACGCAAACAACCTCAGGCAGGTGAGGACTCAGCAGGCGGGCCACTTGATGTGGCAATGTCCGCTGCCGCAGCGAGTTCTTCAAAGAAGTAGGGATCAGTTGGCGCATGGCCAGCATCAAACTCATGAAAACATCCTTTTTGCCTTCGAGATCACGCGCTCGGTCAGCGTCACGTCTGAAAAAATGACCTGTAGCGCCACTCGCTCGCCGGCCTCCATCAAGCCGCCTCGATGCAGCAACCGCGCGCCGTCAAACGCGATGAATGTGCCGGCGGGGCCGGTCATCTTGCGTTCTGCCTTGACCAATTGCGCTTCGGCTTCGCTGCCCGGCAGCACATCCCACCCCAAGTGGGAGTTGAACCTCAGTGCCTCCGGCAGTCGCATGAAATGCCGCCGGAAGTTCTCCGAGTTCATCGACTGATGGTATTGCTTTGAATAGTGTTGCTTCAAAAGAGAGTCGGGACGCGTGCCCACCACGCCGACGACTCGACCAATCAGTTCCTGCAGTGGATTCAGTTGCATCGCTTCGTACGCGCCCGGATAGCAGCCGGTGGGGCCGTTCGTCTCGCTCACGTCGCTCAGGTAGACGATGGCCTTGGGACACGAAATCGTTTCGTCCAAGTGGGCATACAGCGTCGCAGGCGGACGATCCAACCCCTCGATCGCATTGCGCCACCACGTGGCTTGCGGCACGCTGAGCTCAAGCGCTAGCCCAAAAACCTGGGTCTTGCGGCCGGTGTAGGCGCTCACGGCATCCAGAACCCCGAGCGCGCGAAACTCCCGATTCAAGATCGAGCGGATCGCACGCACCGGGGCTCCAGCACTGACCGACAAGTCATCGCGTTTTACTTGGCCCGCAGCGGCGTTGGCACGGAAACGCTCAACGTCGCTGCTGGCGAGTTGGCGCAGTTCTTCGACGGCACCACACCGGAGCTGGCCGAAGAAATGGCGTTCAAGCTGCAGACGAACTGCGGCCTGCACAGCAGCGCGGTCGTCCAGCCGGGCCAACCCCGCCTGTGTCGGGCGGGCATACCAATCGAACTCCTCGTTCAGCAGCCTGCCGCATTCGGCGCCGAGTTCTGTCAGGAAATGGTTCTCGGGTTCGTCGGCACACTGTGCGTGCAGGGCGGCAAAAACCGCTGCCAATGAACGCTGACAATCTTGACGAAACAGCTCACGGCTCTTGCGGGACAAGGTGGCGCCGATGTGCTGAGTGGCAATATAGATCTCGTTGAATGCTGTCAGCTGTTCGTCGGGGGCTTTCCAACTTGGCACACTAAATGTGAATGCTGGATGCTTGCTGTAGCTTGACTGCATTGAAGTTACTAAGGGCGGCATTGGCAGCTTTCATAGGTAGGTAGCAACTCGCCATGCCTACGTTGGTTTGAGAGTTGTCGCATAGAGTGCCAAGTACACAAAAGAGACATTGATAGCGGTAAACATCAGGTCTGGGTGCAGCATGGCCATGATGAGATAAACGAACTGAATCAGTATTGCGCCTCGATATGCTTCTGTCTGAAGGGGCCGTCTGAAAATCGGTAGCATGACGAGTGCGGTAAGTGTTGCAAAACCGGTGATTCCGAATTCACCTAGAGTTTTCAGCAATACATTGTGTACCTCGACAATTCCAAGTTCCGGATATGTGGGGGCCCAGCCTACAAATTGACCGAGTCCAACCCCTAAAACATAATCCTTAAAATTCATATCGGAAAATGCGGTTGTTATTATGCTGAGTCTATAACTCGAGATTGCATCCAACCTCTCAAAGAAGCTCCCGCTGCTAACTACATTGCGAAGAACGTCAAGATTTTCCTGCGGAGCTAGGATGGCATAGTTGCTAGAGATTAATTGAGTGACCAGAAATAACCAAGCAAAGGAGATGATTGCACCTCGAATTCGAGTTTTTGTGTATGCAAAAGAAAGAATTATTAATAAGGATCCAAGCAATCCAGTTCTTCCGCCAGTTAGGCTTTGCAGTATGAAAACTGGAGTGGTCAAAACAAGCGCAAAGAAAAGGAGCCTAAACCCACTACACTCTTTGTTGTAGATTGAAATCAATAAAAGAGCAACAATTTGCACAAGCCAGATGCTGAAATTAACGCGACTGTTTCCAAAGCCATTAAGCAAATTTTCTGAGAATTGCGTCGTCAGTGACAGCGCAATTATCATACAAATGAAGAGCAAGGTGGTTTTAGAATAAAACCAATTGCGAATGTTTTCGCCTGAGCATGGGTTTTTATTCGGCTGTTGGCGTAAAAATGTTACAAATAAAAAAGCAAACACTGCTTGGGCCAATCTTCGAACGTAACTGTCTGCTGGTTCTTGAAATTTTATCCAGAAAACTGCATTCAGAGCTCCCCAAATAACGCACAATGCCAAAAAGCTATCTGGTTTCACAAGTCGCCAGTCCACAGCAGCAATGAGCAGGCCAATTAATGCGACAAGCAAAACATTCTTACTGATGAGCAGGATGGAATTGATTTCAATGTAGCCCAATGAAATCTGATAAAGCCAGGAAGTGTAAAAAACCAATCCGAATAAAAAAAGAAATCGTTTGCTTGCGATTTTTCGAAGCGTGAGCGTGGCGTTAGTTAGCATTCTTTGCGTTTTCGTTTCATTGATGAATGGCGGGCACTAGATCCTCATCTGTCCTGTCACGTCGAATGCTTCAAATGCGCTGTAAACTGGTTAAATGCCTTAAGATTGGTCAATTTTTTGAATGCATCCAGAACGTTGTCTTTCGATACTCTTTCAAGATTGCATGCCTTCCAAAACTCGACAAAGGCGTGCCGCAGTTTTTGTCTATTTTCATCGCCATAAATATTGTGCATGTAGTAAAAGGCCAGCGCTTCGCGCTGCATTTCATCTTTGGAGCCTGGCAGTAACGCTGGTGTTTTAAGCATGGCTTGATAATCCACCACCGAATGAGCGGTACGGCAGAACTCAAATGTGTGGTGCGGATGACGCGCGCAGCCAATGCTGGGAATGCCGAGGTAGGCCAACTCATGGGCGACCGTGCCATACACCGTTACTCCGCAAGCGATGCCCGCCTTTGCCAGTTGAACATTGCTGATTCCCTGCGGCAGCCATTGAAGTTCAGGGTACTTCCTTCGCAGACGACTGAGGGCTTCATCGCTTAACGCAATCTGATTCGGGTGCGGTTTGAGAAAGAAGGGGGTGCCTGCGGTTTGAAGCACATCAATCGTGCAGCAAATCCAGCGCCAAAAATCGTCAAATACCAGATCCGGGTAGACATGCGGGCTGTCGTAGAAGTCATGGAGAAAGACAACCACTGCCCCGGCAAGTCCAGGCGGCAGTTCCGCGCCGGATTGACCATAGGCAGACTTGCGCATGTAGCTGGTGGCTGCATCAATTCCACCGGAAAGCCGCAATTCCAGTTGTTCGCGCGCAAGCTCCAGTTTTTCTGCTTGTCCATCGAGCGACTCGAAAGTAGAGCGATACCCTGAGAAATCGGACGTGTGAAAGCTGTTCTCCAGAGACAACTTTTTGCCGAACTGGTTCAGGTTGCCAAAAGACCAGACAGGCACACCCGCATTCAGAGCGGCACGAGCAGGTATGCCGTGTTCCAGGTAGGTGGTGTAGGATGTCAGGTAGACGGCCGGCTTTCGCTGATTGAAATAGGCATTGGCGCGACGAACATCCTTCAAGGTTTGCCAAATCAGGCGGCGCACAAAGGGATCGTGAACATCGAATTCGGGCGAAGGTTTGAACCGCAGGTAAGAGTCCACCAGCAGGTCGCCCACCTCGATGCCTTCCACAGTCAGCGAAACTGGCTCAGGGGAGGTTCGAAGCCGTTTCCAGTGTTGCGTTGCCTGCAACCAGTCGCGCAGGCTCTGCAGTGGACTGCCCGCATCCGCGCAGCGGTAAGCAACACCATCGAAAAGGCCACCGTAGGCCCGCACCCAAGGCTGGGTTGCAAGCCAGGCAACTGGGGCGGAGCGCTTCACTTCGGCCATCCATCCGGTGCCAACCGCGCCGCTGACGGCTCTCACCACCACCAGTTCGGCGCGCATGTTGGGCAGGCGGGCGCGCAAAGCTCCAAACAGAAGGAAATAAAACTTGTCCGGCACCGACTGGACTGCAATGTGGCCAGAGGACGCGGGTTGAGTCGCCAGGTCCATCAGCCCCTTGAAAGATCCCGGATGCACTCCGGGATCTTTTGGATAGCGAGAGAAGAGCGAACGCAGCTTGCCGATCATGCTTCGCCGCTCTTGGGTATGGCGCGTTTTCCATCACTTCGCAGCGAAGTGAACAGATAGTCTTGGCCTGAAGGCTTTTCAACGAACGCGTAACCGTGTCCTTCCAAGTAGTTGTTCAGCCGCGCGAAATCTCGGCACTCAATCAACAAATACTTGAAGCGAAAGCGCTCGTGATCAATCCCTTTGAGCACTTCGAGTTCAGCGCCCTCCACATCGAGCGAAAGAAAATCAACCAGAGCTGGCGCGGAAGCGGTGAGCAAGAGGTCGTTCAAGGTGCGCGCCACAGCGCCAAACTCAAACACCATCTCCTGATCGCGCAGAAAGCGTTCCCCCAATTTGGCATGCGCCACGGGGTCGGTGATGTCCGACTCGAGGTTGACAGGGGCGGACATCAGGTTGGAATAGGCAATTCGAACGAACTCCTGTTCGTACTCGAAGGAAACGCACGCTGCGCAAAAAACGCGACTTCGTGTGGCGCGATTCTTTCGGCACTTCAAGAAATTGTGTGGCGTCGGCTCGACCAGCAGGCCACGCCATCCGCGGTGCTTTTCGAAGTACAGACTGTTGGATTGCGTCACGCCATCGTTGGCCCCAAGCTCGACGAAGTAGCCGTTGTCGTAGTCAACATACTTCTCCAGCTTGCGATCCAGTTCGTTGAGACTGTGGTATTTCCCACGGCGAAGTCTTGTCCAGACCCGTTTGAGCAGATGAAGCAACATTATTTAAAGGGTCTGACCAGATGAATTGCCGTTGTGCTGGACGATCATGTCCCACGTCACTGGCGTGCCGCGCTTGATGGCGTGTGATGCAGGCCTGCCAATGAAGTGGTCCAGATGCTTCGGGGCCAGCCCATAGCCAGGACGGATCGAGCGCAGGTTGTCGTCGGTGAACGCTTCACCAGATGCAACGTCTTTGACGATGTAAAGCGATCGCCGGAACATCGCATTTCCCTGTTCGCTGGACTTACGTCCATAGTCGACATGTCCCAGCGACTGCCACGCGGTGCGGGCACCAGTACAAAGTTCTTTGAGACCAGCGGGCTCCAGTGAAAAGCTGTCATCCGGTCCACCGCCGGAGCGATCCAGCGTGAAGTGTTTTTCGATAATTCGTGCGCCCAAGGCCACGCTGGTGATGGCTGTGGTGTTGTCCAGTGTGTGGTCTGACAACCCGATGACCGTACCAAACCGGCGTGCCATGTCCGGGATGGTCTGCAGGTTGTAGTCCTCGGCTGGGGCGGGGTAGCCGCTGACACAGTGCAAGAGTGCCAACTGTGTGCAACCGCCCTCCCTCGCAGCATCCACTGCCTCCTGAATTTCTTCGGCATCAGCCATGCCCGTGGAAATGATCATTGGCTTTCGCGTGCCTGCCACGTACTTGATCAGGGGCAAATCAACGGCTTCGAAGGACGCAATCTTGTAAGCGGGTGCGCCCAGATTCTCCAGCAGATCGACGGCGGTCCGATCGAACGGTGAACTGAAAATGGTGATGCCCTCACTTTTGGCATGTTCAAAAAGCGGGGCGTGCCAGTTCCAAGGCATATGCGCTTGTTCATAGAGGTCGTACAAGGTGCGCCCATCCCAAAGGCCGCCCCGGATCCTGAACTGTTCCGAGTCAACATCAATGGTGATGGTGTCCGGCCGGTAGGTCTGGAGCTTGACGGCATCGGCACCAGCCAGCTTGGCTGCACTGATGATTCGCAAGGCGTTGTCGAGCTTGCCATTGTGGTTGGCAGACATTTCCGCAATCACGTACGGAGGTGCATCACTGGAGATACGCCTTTCGGCGATGGCGATTTGTGGTGGGCAGGTCATGGATTCAGTCATTAGTAGTAAGGTTCGGCAGGTCAACGCCAAGCCACTCATGGTCCAGGAGTCCGAAACAGTGGACGTCGTGAAATGCTTCGCCGTCAAAGTGTTGCTCGCGCAAAACTCCTTCGGGTTTGAATCCGAGGGCTAGGTGCATGCTGATCGACCGGCTGTTCTTCGCCAACGCTTGGCCGCAGACCTTGTGAAGTCTGAGGTTGTGAAAGGCGTGGTCGAGCGTTGCGCCTCCGAGCCGTTTTCCACTTCCGAGAGGTGCGGCCGGAGACAGGTAGAAGCCCCAGTTGGCTGCCGTGCGGGCCGCAATTAGCGAAAGGTGCGCGTAGCCTTGTGGCTCCCCGCCGGTCTCGAAAATCAACACATGCTGGAGGTCGTCCTTGGACGCAGCGGCAAACCAACGGAGGTGCTCCTCGATCGAAATCTCGTGCTGGGTGAACATGTGAGCCCGGACCTGGGGATGGTTGCGCCAGCCCAGCACCAGTTCGAGGTCACGCTCCGTCATGCGGCGAACGGTCCCTGGCTCAGACGATGGTTCATGCATGGCGCGTCCCCATGACTGTAACGACCCGTTCGACGCCTTGACCATCGGTCACCGAGCTTGCCTTTGCCGCCATTTCGGCAAGCACGCGCGCGTTCTGCATGGCGTCGATGGCCGAAGGCAAATGAGTGTTGATGTCGCAGGCATCACCGACCAGACGCGCTGCGCCAGCATGCGCCAGGGCCAGTGCGCCGGGACGCTGGTTTTCGGCAAGCACCACCAACAGCGAGGGCAGTCCCAAGCAGCATCGCTCCCATGCAGAACCGCCTGCCGCACCAATGGCGAGGTCCGCCTCGCTCATCAGCTCGGCCATGTTGGCCGCATCGACCTTCACGTCCGTAGGCCACGGAAGTTGGCTTGCGGCTTCTTGTACTGACGTCAACTCTGGAGCCCGGCTGCCCATGACGATGGTGATTCTGGTATCCACGTCCAGCGGGCACTGGCGCAGGGTCGTCAGGATTCGTCCGGTGGTGTTGGCCTGATCGACTCCTCCCATCGAAATGAAAGTACTGCGCAACTTGTTGTTGGGCCGACGTGCCAGACTGCGATCGCGCAGCGTCCGGAATTCAGGTCGCAGCAGGGCGTACCTTGGGCCAGTCAAGACGATGGCTTCCGCCGGGACCTTGCCAGCGTAGTCCTGTGCTTTGCGGCCCAGGTTTTGATCCAGCAGCACATGGCATGCATGCTGTCGATCTGCGAGGTCATCGATCACCAAGATACGAGGGACAAGCGCTTGCAATTGCTGCTCCCATGTTGCGTCCAATGCGTAGTGATCCACCACGAGCCAATCCGGACGAATTTGCTCGGCGATGGTTGCCGTGTGCCGCGCGTCTTCCTCCTGACTGGCACCAAGCCATACTGCATGCAGTGGCGCATCTATGGACTGGTCACATACCGTTTTCGCTTCCACTCCGCTGCAAGGCAATGACCAAGTCTTGAATCCTTGTTGCTCCACAATAGACAGCATGTTGCCCGGGTGAAGTCGCGACAAAAAGTGGCACTCCCATCCCTGCTGCCGCAACGCATGTGCCAAGGTAAGGCAACGTTGCACATGGCCGCTGCCGATCTGCAGCGATGCATCGACCCGGAAAAGTACTCTGGTCATATCAACTCGGCCGCTGACTTACCAGCAAGTCCAGCCACCGTCCACGACGATGTTGGCGCCGTTGACAAAAGAAGATGCTGAGGAGGTCAGGAACACCGCAGGTCCACCCAGTTCGCTGGCCCGACCTGTCCGGCCAAGAGGAACACGATCGGCCAACTTTTCGGCAAACCGGGGATTCATCTCCTCGACCGCTTGGGCTGGAAATGGTCCTGGTGAGATGGCATTGACACGAATTCCCTCCTTGCCGAATTCGCATGCGGCGTAGCGTGTCCACTGCAGCAGTGCTGCTTTGGCCGCGCCGTAATAAGGCGGGTTGGCAACGGGCGCGCTGTCGTAGATACGCTGATCGGGACTCACCATGGCATACATGGACGCGATGTTGATCACGGACGCATCCCCCGAACTTTGTACGGCCAAGCGCAGCGAAGGCAGGGCCGCTCTCAAGAGGTTGTGTGAAGCCTCCACCGTGATGGCAAACGCCTTCTCATAGGCCGAAGGACCACTCGATTCGATGGTGCCTGCACCGCCTGCGTAGGCGTTGCTGATCAATCCATGCAGCGCAAGACCCGCCCGGTCGCGAAAAAAAGCGTCAATGGAGGAGGGATCGGTGACGTCGAAAACAGCGGCGTCGGCTAACCCTCCGGCCAGGCGAATACGGTACACCTCGCGCAGCGCGTGGTCGCGTTGGCGTGAATTGATCAGTATGTGCGCGCCTGCCGCTGCAAGCGCACTGGTCATTGCGGAACCCAGGTGGCCGGCTGCGCCCGTGATCAACACCGTCTTTCCTGCAAGCGAGAACAGTTCCAAATGCGCGTTCATACTTCTTCCTTCAGCCAAAGCGCAGGATCCAATGTGGACAAATCCAACTGAGGCCGTGTGGCGCGGACAAGAGCCACTTCATCCGCAGATAGTGGAGGGTGTCCGAACAGGTCGATGTTTTGTTCCAGCTGATCGATGCGCTCAGCGCCGACCACCACGCCATCAATCCATTCAATTGCATTTAGGTAGGCGAGGCATATGTCGGCAACGCTCACTCTTTTGCATTGAACGACCATCTGTTGTATCCAGTCGGTGATCGGCTGCACATGGTCCACATGCGCCTTGCCCCAAGGGCTTGCGTCGTTGGTCAGCAGCAAGCCTTGCAGATACGGGCTTCTCGCATGGATAGTCAAAGGCCGTTCGCGCTTGGCCGCCGCCAAGGCCTGGGCTGATTCTTCCCAACGCCAGTCAACGAGATTGAGTGGTAACTGAACGTGCGATACACCCTCCGTTTGCAGTGCCCACAAGAGTTCGGTCGGGTTCTGCACGGATACGCCCAATCGCTTGATCGATCCCGCGCCTTCGTGAACCCGAAGGCGCTTCCAGACTGCCCCGTGCCATTTGCCCAAGTGATCTGCGCGATGCAGGAGCAACACATCCAGGGATGTCGTCCTGAGGCGGATCATTGACTGAAAGATACTGGCATCGACCAATGCCTGCACCAAAGCCTCGCTGGCGTCTTCGGGACACTGGTTCAGTGGGGACAGTTTGGTCACAACACCGATCTGGCCTTGCTGTCCATCCTTGAGTGCCTCACCGATCACAGCTTCACTCGTGCCATACGCATGGGCTGTATCCAGAGCCGTGGCGCCGTTCATGATGGCGGTTTTGATCAGTTCCGTGCTGGCGGCCAAGCTGGGTTGCCCGTGCTGATTGACAGCGCCATACTTCAGTCCAAGTTGGGCGCAACCCATCACCATTCGACGGGCCGGCGCTGTTGGACGTGGGGAAGGGGTAGCGAGTTTCAGGCGTTCCAGCAGGGAGAACAATGACTCCTGAACGGGCTCATCGATCAATTGAAAAATGGCGCCGATCTTCAAATAGTCATCAAGGCAGTCCACTGTGCAACGGTACTGGCCCATGGCAACCGACTGGTATCCCTGAAAATATGCTGCGCCAAACCGCCGGCGTATGTGAGGAGTGACGTGTTCCTTGTCATAGGCACTCGTGGCATTCGTGCAGGCCTCTCGCAAATGGCGCAGACGGGTTACCTCTGCGCTGACTCCATATGGAAGCCCCGAGGGGATGCCGTTGCACACGAGGTAGTCCAGTTTTCGGATGAGGAAGTCGCGCGCCATCTCATCCAGCAGCGAGCCATCTGGAAACACGTTGTCTGCAGTGAGTCGAAAAACGATGGTGTCGTCGTCCCATGAAGACAGTGCTCTCGTAACCCGGTCCAGTGTGTCATTCAGAGAGCCACGGAAACATTTGACTTGATGACTCGCAAGGGTTTCGCTCAGCAAGTTGTCCGTCGACTGATCGGACGTCGCAACGATGACCCTGAGCCCTGTGTTACCCGCGCGTTTGGCCGCTAGAACGGCCAAGGGAATGCCGCCCATTGGCAGCAGGACCTTCGCAGGTAGCCTGGAAGAGTTTGTCCGCGCCTGTATGACTACAACGGTATTCACTTGAATCCGAACCCTGGATTTCGCAAGACGTTTGGCATCAGCCATGCCCAAAGGTGTGGCAAGCGGCGATCACACGCTCAACCTCTTGCACTGTGTGCCCGGCAGAGATGGGCAGGCTCAACTCGGTCGAGTGCAAGTAGTCAGCGATCGGATAGTCGCCGGAAAGAATGCCTTTCATCGCTTCTTGGCGGTGCGGGGGAATCGGGTAGTGGATTTCTGTCTTGACCCCATGTTCCAGCAGGTGCTGGCGCAGCTCGTCGCGACGAGAGTACCGGATGCCGTAGATATGGAACACGTCAAACTCATCGGGCCGACGCTTCGGTGTGCCGATCCAGTCGGGCAGTCCTGCGAAGTAGACCTCGGCCAGGGCGCGTTTGTGTGCGGTCATGGTGTCCAGGTGGCGGAGTTTGACGCGCAGCAAGGCTGCCTGAAGCTCGTCCAGGCGCGAGTTCACGCCCACGTAGCGGTTCACGTACTTCTGTTTGGATCCATAGTTGCGTGTGTGGCGCAGTCGGTCTGCCAGGGCATCGTCGTTGGTGACGATGGCACCTGCGTCGCCCAAGGCGCCGAGATTCTTGGTTGGGTAGAAGCTGAAGCAACCGGCATCGCCAAACGTGCCGGTCATCTGTGTCCCCAGGCGGGCGCCGTGCGATTGCGCGCAGTCCTCCACCACCTTGAGCCCGTGCTCGCGGGCAAACGCGCCGATGGCGTCCATGCGGCAGGTCTTCCCGAACAGGTGGGTGACGCAGATCGCACGTGTGTTTGCCGTCATGGCCTTCGGCAGGCCGGCTGGGTCGATGTTGAACGTGCTCGGATCAGGCTCCACCAGCACCGGGCGGTGGCCCACTCGCACGATGGCCAGGATGGTGGCGATGTAAGTGTTGGATGCCACCAGTATGTCGCTACCCTTCGGAAGGTCGAGGGCTTCGATGGACAGGATCAGCGCGTCAAGGCCGTTGGCCACGCCGATGCAGTGCCGAGTCCCCACATACTGCGCAAATTCTTCCTCGAATGCCGTGACCTCCTGGCCCAGCACGTACCACCCGTTGCGGATCACACGCACCGCTGTGGCCTCCAGCTCTTCCATGAAGGGCTGGTTGGAGTGGGCCAGGCTTTCGTATTCGACCATGTAGAGCTCAGGCATAGGGCTCGTCGATGTACTCACTCCGATCATAGGAATGCGATGACATGACCAGCAGCACGCTGCCCACGCCGAAGGTCATGGTGTGCCAGTCCTTGGGGTTCACGATCAGGCAGTCGCCAGGGTGCTCCAGCGCCACATGGTCGGAGGCCACGCCGTCGTTCATGTAGATCGTCACGGCGCCATGTACGGCGACCAACGCCTGTGTGGTGTGGCGATGGCGGTGTCCGCCGCGGGTCTGGCCATCTGCACCAAAAATCCAGTAGCTGCGTACGACAGTGAAGGGCAGGGCGCCTTCCATCACCGTGAGCGAGCCACGGGCGTCTGTGAAAGTGGGAAGCTTCAGGGTCGGGAAATGCGACATGGACGTCATTAGAAGATGGTCTGGTAGCCCGACGGCGTGAGGAGGCGGCGCAAGACTTCACCTTGCTGGATGTCCGTGAGGCCTGGAAAGATAGGGAGGGTTATCGCTTCGGCGTAGTAGCGCTCGGCCTGCGGGAAATCCTCGGGCCGGAAACCCATCTGCGCATAGTAGGGCTGACGGTAGACCGGAATGTAGTGCAGGTTCACGCCGATGCCCTCGGCGCGCATGCGCTCGAAGACTTCCCGGTGCGTGGTTTTCATCGCGCCGAGCTTGAGCCGGATCACATACAAATGCAGCGCGGAGTGTGAGTCGGGGTGCTGCCACGGGGTGGTGGCCACGCTGTCCTTGAGCAGGTCGTCATAGCGCTGCGCGATGGCATGCCGCTGTGCGACGAAGTCGTCGAGGCGGCGCATCTGGCTCATGCCCAATGCCGCCTGGATATCCGTCATGCGGTAGTTGAACCCGAGCTCGATCTGTTGGTAATACCACGACCCGTGGGGCGGATGGGTCATTTCCGAGGGGTAGCGGGTGATGCCATGGCTGCGCAACCGCGCCATGTGTTTGGCCAGCTCCAGGTCGTTGGTCACCGCCATGCCGCCCTCGCCCGTCGTGATAATCTTGACGGGGTGAAAACTGAATACGGCGATGTCGCTGTAGCGGCAACTGCCCACCTTGTCACCCTGGTAGCTGCCGCCGATGGCATGCGACGCGTCCTCAACGATCCGGAAGCCGTACTGTTGGGACAGCGCATGAATGGCCTGCATCTCGCAGGACTGACCGGACAGGTGCACAGGGATCACCACCTTGGGAAGACGCCCGCTGGCTTTGGCCTTTGCGAGCTTGTCCGCCAGGCTGGCGGCGCTCATGTTGTAGGTGCGGGGGTCAATGTCGACGAAGTCGACGTCCGCCCCGCAGTAGCGCGCGCAGTTCGCACTGGCCACGAAGGTGATCGGGGATGTCCAGACCAGGTCGCCTGGCCCCAGACCGAGGGCGATGCAGGCGATGTGCAATGCGCTGGTGGCGCTGTTCACGGCCACGGCGTGGTTGGTGCCACAGTAGGCCGCCACGGTCTTCTCAAACTCCGGGACGATGGGCCCCTGCGTCAGGAAGTCTGAGCGCAACGCGGCCACGACGGCAGCGATATCGTCTTCGGAAATGTTCTGTTTACCGTATGGAATCAAACTCATCATGAGCCTCTGGTTTTTTCTTGTGTTCCACAAACTGTTTGCATTGCGTTGGACAAGTATTCACGCACGTCCATGAATCTAAAGGTCTTGCACTTCATGAAACCCGCTCGCCGCCGAATCCTTGGATGAGAGGGTTGGCGATACGCCGTTCAACGGCCAGGCGATTGCAAGCGACTCATCATTCCAGCGAATGCTGCGCTCGTGTTGCTGCGCATAGAAGTCCGTCGATTTGTATAGAAAATCGGCCGACTTGCTCTGCACAAGGAAGCCGTGAGCGAACCCTGAAGGAATCCAGCGAAGCAGCTGATTTTCCTCACTTAGTTCGACGCCTTCCCACTGCCCGAAAGTTGGCGATTGCTTTCGCAGGTCCACCACGACATCAAAAACCGCGCCGCTGACGACCCGAACCAACTTTCCCTGTGGTTGCTGCGCTTGATAGTGCAGCCCCCGCAGCACACCCTTGAAACTTCGGCTGTGGTTGTCCTGCACGAAGTTCACGTTCAGACCAGTAGCCTCGTTGAAGTCCCTCTGGTTGAAGGTCTCGAAGAAGAAGCCACGATCGTCCTTGAATACCTTGGGCTTAATAATCAACACGTCAGGGAAGATGGCAGAAGGCGTGATGTTCATCTGAGCACCGGGTCCTTGAGCAAGCGCAGCAAGTATTGACCATAGCCGCTCTTGAGCATGGGTTGCGCCAGCGCCTCCAGCTCGGCGCTGTCGATCCATCCCTGCCTCCATGAAATTTCCTCAGGGCAAGCGATCTTCAAGCCTTGCCGATGTTCCAGCGTCGCAATGAACTGGCCGGCCTCCAGAAGACTGTCGTGCGTGCCGGTGTCCAGCCATGCATAGCCCCGGTGCATGATTTGAACGTTGAGCTGGCCGAGCTCCAGATAGGCTTGGTTCACAGCAGTGATTTCAAGTTCACCGCGCGGGCTGGGCCTTACCGCCTTGGCGATCTCCACCACCTGCTGGTCATAGAAATACAGGCCGGTAACGGCGTAGTTGCTCTGTGGCAGGGCCGGCTTCTCTTCAATGCTGCGCACCTTGCCCTGAGCGTTGAATGCCACCACGCCATAGCGCTCCGGGTCGTTCACGTGGTACGCAAACACGGTGGCGCCTGAATTCTGTGAATCGGCGCTGGCCAGGAGGCTGCCGAATTCATGTCCGTAGTAAATGTTGTCGCCGAGCACCAGAGCGCTGGGACTGTTGCCCACGAAGTCGGCGCCGATGATGAAGGCCTGCGCCAAGCCGTCGGGGCTGGGCTGCACGGCGTATTGCAGGTTCATGCCCCAGGCGCTGCCGTCGCCCAGCAGTTGCTGAAAGCGTGGCGTGTCCTGCGGCGTGCTGATGATGAGCACGTCGCGGATGCCCGCCAGCATCAGCGTGGTCAGCGGGTAATAAATCATCGGCTTGTCGTACACCGGCAGCAGCTGTTTGCTGATGGCCAGCGTGGCGGGGTGCAGGCGGGTGCCCGAGCCGCCTGCCAGGATGATGCCTTTGCGTTGCGTCATGCGTCTTGTCTCACAGAATTTCGGCAAGCATACGCCGCACGCCGTGTTGCCAGTGGGGCAAGTTCAACCCGAATGTGCTTCGCAAGTGTGAGGTGTCCAGGCGCGAATTCAGCGGCCGGCGAGCGGGCGTCGGAAAGGCGCTGGTGGGAACAGGCACCACGTCCCGGGCCTTGATCGCCAAGTCGGGTTTCAGTGCGCGGACCGTCTCCAGCACGAAGCGCGCATAACCGTTCCACGTGGTTTCGCCCGCGGCCGCCAGGTGGTAGGTGCCGCAGCCAGCGCTGTCGCGCAGGGTCAGACGGATGGCATGCGCCGTCACATCGGCGATCAACTCCGCTCCGGTGGGTGCGCCGACCTGATCGTCGATCACGGTGAGCTGCTCGCGTTCCTGTGCCAGGCGCAGCATGGTCTTGGCGAAGTTGCCGCCGCGCGCGGCGTACACCCAGCTGGTGCGAAAGATCAGGTGGCGCGCAGTGGCCGCCGCGATCAAACGTTCACCTTCCAGTTTGGTCTGGCCGTAGACGCTCAAGGGTCCGGTGGCGGCGCCTTCGGTCCACGGCGCGGTGCCGCTGCCGTCAAACACGTAGTCGGTGGAGTAGTGCACCAGCAGGGCACTCACGGCGCGGGCGGCTTCTGCCAGCACACCGGGGGCCGTGGCGTTCAAGGCGCGCGCCACCTCGGGCTCGTTCTCGGCCTTGTCCACCGCAGTGTGGGCCGCCGCGTTCACGATCACATCGGGCCGCAAGCTCAACGCGGTCTCGCGCAGGCCGTCCAGATCGTTGAGGTCACCGCGGCCGCCGTCCGCCAGCGTGCTGTGCCGGTCCAGCGCCACCAGCTCGCCCAGCGGCGCCAGACTGCGCTGCAGTTCCCAGCCCACCTGCCCGTTTTTGCCCAGCAGCAAGATCCTCATGCAGACACCGGCGCCTCGTATTGCGCCTGCACCCACTGGCGATACGAACCGCTTTGCACGTTCGTCACCCACTCAGGGTGGTCCAGGTACCACTTCACGGTCTTGCGAATCCCGCTCTCGAACGTCTCTACCGGCTTCCAGCCGAGTTCGCGTTCGATCTTGCGTGCGTCGATGGCGTAGCGACGGTCGTGGCCGGGGCGGTCTTTCACGTAGCTGATCTGGCTGGCGTAGGGCTGGCCGTCGCTGCGTGGGCGCAGCTCGTCCAGCAAGGCGCAGACGGTGCGCACGATCTCCAAGTTGGGCTTCTCGTTCCAGCCGCCCACGTTGTAGGTTTCGCCCAGGCGGCCGCCTTCGAGCACGCGGCGGATCGCGCTGCAGTGATCTTTCACGTACAGCCAGTCGCGCACCTGCATGCCGTCGCCGTACACCGGCAGGGGTTTGCCTGCGAGTGCGTTGACGATCATCAGGGGGATGAGCTTCTCGGGAAAATGGAAAGGCCCGTAGTTGTTGCTGCAGTTGGTGGTGAGCACTGGCAGGCCGTGTGTGTGGTGCCAGGCTCGCACCAGGTGGTCGCTGGCGGCCTTGCTGGCCGAATAGGGGCTGTTGGGTTCGAAACCGTGGCTCTCGGTGAAGGCGGGCGCGTCGGGCGCCAGGCTGCCGTACACCTCGTCGGTGCTCACGTGAAGGAAGCGGAACGCGGCATTTTCTTCGGCGGCAAGACCGGACCAGTGCGCGCGCACCGCTTCCAGCAAACGGAAGGTGCCGACGATGTTGGTCTGGATGAAGTCTTCGGCGCCATGGATGGAGCGGTCCACATGGCTCTCGGCCGCGAAGTTGATCACCGCGCGCGGCCGGTGCTCGGCCAGCAGGCGGGCCACCAGGGCACTGTCGCCGATGTCGCCCTGTACAAACACATGGCGTGCGTCGCCCTGCAGGCTGGCCAGGTTTTCAAGGTTGCCCGCGTAGGTCAGCTTGTCGAGGTTGACGACAGGCTCGGCCGACTGGGCCAGCCAGTCGAGCACGAAGTTGCCGCCAATGAAGCCGGCGCCGCCAGTGACGAGAATCATGAAACTTCCCTAAGGGTGGCGTTCTTGGGGCAGCCCGGGGACCGCCGTGAACCACGCATTATCTTTGCCAAACCGCCGATTCCAGCGGATTCACCGAGCGGATCAGTGACCGTGTGAAACCGTCTCGCCGGCCTTGAGACGGTAGACCGTGCCGCAGTAGGGGCACTTGGCTTCGCCGCTGTGGCCCACGTCCAGGTACACCTTGGGGTGGCTGTTCCAGAGTTTCATGTCGGCCAGTTTGTTCGGGCAGAACACGCCGCCCTGGGCGTTGAGGTCGCTGGCTTTGAGTTCGATGGCGGGGGTGGTCATGGTGTTCAGACCTTCGTCAACCAGTGGGCGTACTTGGGGTTGCGGCCATTGACGACGTCGAAGAACGCGCTCTGGATCTTCTCGGTGATCGGGCCGCGGGTGCCCACGTAGTCGGCCTTGCCGAGTTCGATGCGGTCGAGTTCGCGGATGGGCGTCACTTCGGCGGCGGTGCCGGTGAAGAAGGCCTCGTCGGCGATGTAGACCTCGT